>ERZ808258.1-NODE-1-length-546763-cov-28.185437_pt1 | contig 546763 bp, 825 predicted proteins | sample MGYA00521280_ERZ808258 | MGnify/ENA primary metagenome ERZ808258 (study PRJEB31516, sample SAMN03275585) | gut metagenome | biome: mammalia-associated habitat; material: feces | host: Papio cynocephalus | place: Kenya | collected 2012-07-19 ...
AAAAAGTCTACATTTTTAAGAAATATTTTTAATAAAAATTGAAAAAAGTTTATAATTAATTGAAACTAAATAATTTAGATATATGGCAGATAGTAAAAATAATACAAAAAAGGTAAAAACTGGTGTAGTTGAGTCTATTGATGATCCAACATGTTCAGGAAGAGTAAAAGTTAGGGTTGCAGGTTTACATGATAACATATCAACAGAGAATTTACCATGGTGTAATTACGCGGGAAGTGGTATGTTTTCAGGTTCAGGCGGTGGATAGATTTCTATACCACGTGTAGGAACAAAGGTAAGAGTTAGATTTGCATAGGATGATGTAAACTCCATGGAATGGTATGGAACAAATACATTGGACAGAAAACTTTCAGAGGAATTGGCGTCTGATTATGCAGGTTCATAGGTTCTTCTTTATGACTCGGAATATGATTTGTCTATTAAGTTTCAACCAGGTTCTGGTTTAGCTTTATATTATAAAGGTTCTTATATGTAGATGACACCTGATAATACTATAACTATTCATTATGGTCCTGACGAGACAACAGGTGTACAAATATAGTTAACAGACGGTAAGGTTTATATATAGGCACCATAGTAGATTAATATAACATCAGGTAATGAAGTTAATATAGAGGGAAAGGTTATAACATTAAATGGAACATCCGCTGTCCGTATAAAAGGAACAACACCTAATACATGCGCTGTTAATGCTACACAACTTATGACATTGTTATAGACAATGGCTGCTAATATTGATACAAAATTAGGTTAGTCAAAATCTGGTATATGCGCTGCTACTGTTTCAGGTTCTAAGGAGAAAATAATGAATCAACATATCCTTTATATTTAATAATAATGTACGCGCGTTATAACGTGTTTAAATAGACATTTTCATTCGTTACAGTATAGATGTATTGGTTGAGAAAAAAGTTGAAAATTTTGCAAGTTTTCTTATGTTTTTCTTAAGAATTTTGAAGAAAAATTGAAGTTTTTCTTAGAAATATTTTTTATTTCAAAAAATTGTGTGTATCTTTGTAATAACAAATAAAATAACAAAGTAACAAACAATTAAAAAATAAAAATTATGGATATTATTGATATTTTCAACGGTACAAGTAGTTCTTCAATTAAGATAGAGAATGATGTAAGAAATATGTTCATTTTTCTTAATAATAAGAACACCACATATAATTTGGGTTATAAGGGTATTCAGCAGTTTTTGTTTACTACTCTTTGTAATGTATTGAAGAAACATTTTTCATATAATGAGCTATATTCATTTTTGAAGACTTATGATATTCAATCATCGGAGAAGTTGACAGATGCTATTATAGATAATATGGATTATCTTACTGCTGTTGTGAAGTTGGATCTTCATAATTTTACATATACAAAGAAGATGACAAGTCGTGAGCGTTTAGCAAAAGAAATCTTTGATTCATATGATGGACATGGAGAAAATCCTTATAAGGATGAAGTTGATAAAGATAAGAAAGAGAATATTCTTGTTGTTCGTACACATTATGGAACTCATAAGCCATTAATGTATACATTTGATGGCGAACTTACAGAAGATAAACGTCATCAGATTCGTATGATGTATTATTACGAGACAAAATGTAACTATTTTGAAACTCGTGATATTCTTTATTCTAATTGGATTAATCTTCCTGAAGAGTATCAAATGGCATCGGCACCTTATGAAGAAGAAATTGAAGAACTTCATTTTAAGGTTAAATAATAAAATACATAATTTTCATATTTTTAAATTTTTAATTTTTAGACAAAGTGAAACGTTTGAAGTATAAATATTTCAAACGTTTCTTTTTTATTTTATGAACAATAGAAAATATCTTAAATATGTAATTGATGAAGTTGTATTCAGAGAGTTTCCAGATGAAGTTACTCTTGCATTAAATATATCAGGCTGTCCAAATCATTGTATAGGTTGTCATTCATCTTATCTTGCAGATGATATAGGTGAAGAATTAACAGAAGATGTATTGGATAAACTTATAGATAAGAATAAAGGAATTACATGTGTAGGATTTATGGGCGGCGATAATAATCCTCAGGAAGTTGTTAGATTATCTATGTATGTGAAAGATAAATATCCAAATTTACATACAGGGTGGTATTCGGGAAGAGAAGTATTTCCACTTCATCATGGTACATTTGATTATATTAAATTAGGTCCGTGGAAAGAAGAATGCGGACCATTAACATCAGAAACAACAAATCAAATCATGTATCAGAAGGTAGATGGAGGAATTGATAATCCTACGTTTATGGATATAACAAAGAAAGCATTTAGATCTCATAAACCTTGGGAAACTGAATCATTAAATGATGATTAATGTAAATTTTGGAACAAAATGATACAATTTAACAGATCTAGATCAGAAAATGTTATAATTTTATGTTATAAAGCATATTTTTTGAAAACAATTAGATAAATAAAATGTAAGATAGTTATAAATTGATTAGTTAAAGTAAATTATAATATAAAAAGAAATTAAAATACGGTTTTCACAAACAGTATCTTAACGATGGTTATGTTATAAAGATAGTTAAAATTAAAAATAAATTTACGTTAAAGATTATGAAAACAATTATTAATGCAGTTAAATATGCATGGAATGCATATTGCAATGGAAGCTACATTATGAATAAATCCGTTTATGAAGCTGGACTTATTCCAATGTAATTTTCAAAATTTGATAGTTAAAAATTAGATGGTTAAAAAGAAGTTTTAAAATTAAAGTTACGTTAGAGATTATGAGTAAAATTATTAGTTTATTGAAGCGTGCTGGTAAAGCATACTGTAATGCATATGCTGAAGCAAATACTATTAAGATGGGTGATGGTACTGTTGCCTATATTGGTACTAGCGGAATGGTATATGTAGCTTAACCAAAGTTAAGTTTAATTAGATGAAGTATGAAATTATTAACACACATCAAATGGCAATACGGCCATTTGATTTTGATTGTAATGGATAATAAATAATGTAAATTGTTAATGTGTTAATATTATGTATTCATCTTTATTTTTAGAAACAATGGCAATCCTAAAAGGATATATTTATAATAAACAAGATATGATTTAGAATTACTATGATCATATTAATGTCAATCAAAAAGAGGAAATAGTTTAATTTTTGTTAAAACTATTTCCTCTTTTTCTTATATAATAATTAATAACTATTTTTTAGAAACATAAATTATTCTTAAATGACAACAACAAAGAAAACAATATAGATAAAGGCAAATAAATGTTTATTCTTAGCAGATATTCACTTAGGTGTTAGATCTGCATCAGAAGAATGGCAAGAAAATATATCATCTTATTTTTATAATTGGTTTATTCCTTATGTTAAATCATTAATGGCAAATGACCCTAATTATTTTTTAGCAGTATTGGGAGATGTTTATGATGATAGAAAATCTATCGATATTAATGTAAATGATTTAACTATTGATATATTTGAAGATTTAGGTAAATTATTACCTGTTTATATTATCAATGGAAATCATGATTTATCTAAGAGAACAAATAAAGGTAATACATCATTAAGAAGTTTGGAAAATATTCCTAATGTTACTGTTATAAAAGAACCGACACTTATTAAGATTAAACCATCAACTAAGATATTATCAAATATCATTGCGATACCTTATTTAGGTTCACATGAAGAAGAAAACAAAGTATTGCTAGATTATTCAGGGAAAGCTAATTACGCATGGATGCATACTGATATTTCACAAATGAAATTTGATAATGGCATGACAATTATAGGTGCAGTTGATTCAAATATATTTAAAGGACGAATCTTTTCAGGACATATACATAAACGTCAAGAATTAGGAAATGTTATTTATGTAGGCTCACCTTATCAATTAAGAAGATCAGATATAGGAAATACTAAAGGAATTTATAAATTAGATTTCTCCAATAATGAATTATCATTTGAAGAAAATGCTTATAGTCCAATATTTCATAAAATAAAAGTTGAAGATTTTTTAAAGTTATCAGTAAAAGAAAGAGATGAATTTCTTGATAATAATTATAATGATATTATTATAGAAGAATCAGATTTAAGAAAATATAAGTCAGGAACTATTTATGACATGGCAAATCTCTCTAATGCAAAGAGAGTTCAGATTATAGTTAATAAGTCACATCATGATTTAGATAATATAGATGATGAAGAATATAAAGAGTTGTCTATTGAAGAACTTATAAATGAATCAATATCACAATTGGATGTTGATGATGATACTAAAGAAAGATTGAAAAATATAAGTAGAGAAAGACTTAAACAAGCAGAAAATGAGATGAATGAAGTTTAACATAATAAATAAATTAATTATTATAAAGGATATAGCATTTATTTGTTATATCCTTTAATTATAATTAAAAAAGTTAAACAAATAATTATATGGATAATATAATATTCATAGTAGTATATGTTTTAATAGGATTAATAACATATGGATATTTTTTATATATAACAAAAGATAATGAAAATATAGATAGAAAATATAAGATAAAAATGTTTATTATTTCATTAATTGCGAGTCCATTGATGATCCTGTTTGAATTATTTCTTTTACTATTAAATAGATATGATTACTAAAATATGAAGATAGAAAAAATTGAATTTCGTAATTTATTTTCTTATGGTGAGTAGGTATAGGAAATTAATTATGATGATACAGGAAAGTTAATCCTATTGAAGGGACAAAGTGGCGCTGGAAAGTCAGCCATTCTTTCATTACCATGTTTATTGTTATATGGAAAGTTGGAGAAGGTTCCAAAGACTTCTATAGCAAACCGCATTAATAAGAATGGTTGGATGCGAGGAACAATTAAGCAAGGTTAGCATACTTATGTAATAGAAAGAAAATTTTCACCCAATGGTGTAACTGTTTTTAAAGATAATGAGAATATAGAGAATTACGGTACAAAAGATGCATAGTCATTTATTGATTCTGAAATTATCGATATTCCTCAAGCAACTTATTCAAATATGATTTCTATATCTATGAAATCGTTTAAGTCATTCCTTAAAATGTCACCAGCAGATCGAAAACAAATCATTGATAGAGTTTTTGATTTGGAAATTATTAATGTTGTTTTTGAGAATCTTAAGAAAGATATGAGAGATTTAGGTTCATCTATTAACGCTGATAATTCTACCATATTCTCTTTAAATTAGACTATTCAAAACGCTAATAATGAGTTAATTCAAATTCAGTAGAAAGTATAGTCAAAAGAAAATCAAGATAAGATATAGGAAAATAATTTAATGATAGAAGAAAATAATAAGAAATTAAAAACATTAAATGATGGATATAACCAATATGTTTAGAAACAATAGGAAATATCAAATCAATTTAATGTTATTAAGAATAAGCAAATTGAAAATTCTGTTAATATAAGATAGATTCAAGAGAAGATAAATCTATTTAAATAGGAAAAGTGTCCAACATGTGGATGTTCATTTTCATCTGAATAGTTTAATGAATTAAGAGAAAACCTTAATAAGTTAATGCAAGATAAAATGAATATTGATACTACATTACAAGGATAGATGAAGACACTTACTGATAATAGTAAAGTTGTTACAGATTATCTTAATAAAATTACGTCTGCTGTATCAAAAATTAATTAGAGTATAAATACACTTAATTCCGAAAATCTTGTGATACAAGAGAAATTAAAGTCTAATTCTGAATATAAAGCTGTATAGAATATTATAAAGAAAACAACAGATCAACTTAATGTAATTAAGAAAAGTATTGAAGATAAAAATCAATAGATGTTGGATTTATAGAATTTATCATTGGTTTATTCTATAGATGGTGTAAAGCAAAAGGTAATTAATAATTATCTTCCTTTATTAAATAAAGAGATAGAAGATAATCTTATATTATTAAATGTTCCTTATGGATTAGAATTTGATAGTAAGTTTGACCCACATCTTAAAGACTTGGGAAATGAATTGGATCCGGTTACATTAAGTGATGGTGAGATGACACGTGTAGATATTGTTGTATTATGTAGTTTGTTTAAGTTACTTAAGCGCAGATACCCATCTATTAATACATTTACGTTAGATGAAGTAATATCTACATTGGATAACTCAAATTCTGGAGCTGTATTGGAATTCCTTAAGAATTTTGCAAAAGACAATAAGTTGAATTGCTTTGTTGTTTCACACACTGATTTATACCTTGAGAATTTTGATGAGATAATAGAAGTAGAGAAACATAATGGGTTTTCTAGATTTTCTGTTATGTTAACTTCACAATAAAATAAAAATGTGAAAAGAATAATTACTATAAGTTATTCTTTTCACATTAATTATTTTTTAACAGAAAACATATAATTTGTTAAATATATTTTCTATCATCTATCATATTTTCCACCAAAAATTTTTGACATATATTCACATAAACTTGCATATAAATCTGCATTTGGTAATTTTACTTGTTTATATGTAAAGAAATAATATTCATTTTTTTCTACTAATATATTATTTAATTTTCTTAAAAAATTAATATTAGTATCAGGTGAAACTGTTATTACCCATGCGGTAAATTCATCAAAGTAATATACTCCTTTTATTGCATGATTTCTTAAAAATTCCTCATATTCTTCAAATGTATTATTTGAAATTAAATATATATAATCGCCTTTACTTGTTTCTTTGCATAAATATGTTGCTTCGTTCTCATCATCTTCATCAACATAATCTTCATTAAGTTTTCCTTTTACTGTTTTAGAAATACTTTTCATTATTGACTCATAAAGTCTTTTCTTTTGTATTTTATCCATAATAAAATTTATATTTTTTATTATTTATTATTGAAATATAAATTTAAAAATATTACTTACTATACAATATATTATTTTACATAACTATATTTTATTTTTCTTCTTTTAATTTCCAACACCAACAACCATGATCATTTGCATATGTATGTCCGAATAAACCTGATTTACATTCATTCCAATTTTCATCAGGGTTATAGAAAATACAATTCTTACAATAACGTTGGATATAATTATTCTCTTCCATTTATTAAAAATTTATTTTTATTACTATATTTATTTTTTTATTCCAAATATTATGTGTATCTTTGTATCGTTAATAAAACAATAAACAATTAAAAATAAAAATGAATATGAAAAAGATTAGTTCAAATGCAGTTCATAACTTTACTGTTCGTCTTCTTGTTGTTTCTGAATTTATCGACGACCAGAGAATTTCTGATGTACGTAAAGTAATGAGTACACAGTTGATTTTACCGCTTGGTACAGATAATACTGTATTGAAGAGAGCATACGCATATAATAATGATAAGGACGAAATTAATTTTAAGATTTGGTTCTTGAATACTGTTAAGCAGTGTTGCCCATCAGATATGAGTATCTCTTTTGATGATGCAATGGAGATGACATGGTGTATGTTACTTCAGGCATGTGGTATCATTTATTAATCTTTTAAAATATAATATATTATGGAATATAAGAATAAGAAAATACGTATTGTACGTAAACAAAAAGATGGAATTACTCTTCGTGTAAAAGGTAATGAAGTTAAATTCTCTTGGGACGAATTTAATTCTGGATATAATATTGTTGATAATGTTTATGCCGTTATGAATGATACTATGGTTGAACGTATGAATAAATTGGATGATTTGATTTCTACTGCAACCACTGCATTTTTCATCGTTCAGAATTCTGTTCCTGATATTAAGCAATTGAGTTACGCAGCTGTTCTTACAAATACAATTGAGGAAATTCAGAAACTTCTTAATTGTACAGGACTTGAAGCTATCCAACTTGTTCGTAAGAATATTGATTCAATGAATAGTATGTTCAAATCAGATAAGTCTTCACATACACGTGAATATTATAAGAAGCAAAAAATGGAAATGAATAGAGATAAATTTCCAAAGCGTGTAGAAACGCCAGTGAATTCAACATCATGTGTATTAGAAGATAATCCTGCATTGCTGAAGTTGAAAGAGAAAATGTGTTCATAATAAATAATATTTTTAATTGTTAGACTGAAGTGAGATTAGATAATATTTTTAATCTCACTTTTCTTTTAATTCGTTTAACATTTATTAATATCATGATTATAAACAATAAATGTAATACTTTGTATACTATATAAATTTTATTTTTAATTTAAATTTAATATGGTAAAGAAATACGACGAAAATGCATATGTGGAGTTGATGAATACACTTAATAAACATATTGATGGTGGTAATTCACTTCCTGTATTTACAAAGATGATTAATGAAGTAAATGAACAATTTCCTGGTTTGAAGGATAATTTTATTCATGATATGGGAAAGTTCTTGACACATTGGTTTGAACTTGTTAATGATTGTAAATCATGTTCATTGAAACTTCAGGCAAAGATTTTGAGTATTGATACAATTTCGGAATATAGCGATTTTAATAGATTTGTTTCTTTTTGTTATGATGTAATAGATCAAACAATTAATCCACATACAAATAGATTATATGCATCTGACTTGACTAGTTATCTTGCATGCATTGTTAAAGCTGTTATTCAGACGACACGTAGAGCAAAGGGATTGGACTTAAACAGTAAGAAGTATGGCAACACAACTAAGGATGACACAACAGCAACTGGAACAGCTGAAGCATAAAAATATTAGTAATTTTCCAAATGGTGTTGTACGATTAATTAAAAGGAATAATAATGAGTTTCTTGTAGTAAACATATTTAAATTATGTAATATAAGTGGATGTACTCGTGCAGAATTTTTAGATTTTATTATGCAATATGAAAAGATAGGATGGAAGTTCTATACGAGTTTTTCACAATATGTTTATTTTAAGAAGAAACAAACATTAATAGAAAAAATTAAAAATATATTCAAATAAAGTAGACAATTTGAATTATTTTTAATATAGTTTAAAGATTTTTGAATAAAGATTTTTTAGTAACAAATATTTAATGTAATTTTGTAATGAATAAGACAAAGAAGAATGAGTTTAAGCCTGAGTATAAGTACGAAACGCTTACAGGCAAGTTTACTGATTATCGTGGAATGGTACGTGATTTTACAATGGTTGCAGTTTCAATTCCCATGAAGAATGATGATGCAGTTGTAACACGTCCAATTGAAGTTGAAGATGAATATGAGATTCCTTCAAAGAATGTATTGGACCCAGAAACAGGACAGATCGTTTATGTACCTAAGTCTACTGAGAAGTTTGTAGATGAGTATGATGAGCTTCTTGCACCTATTACTAAGATGCTTTCCGTTGGTGTTGCAACACGTTGTGTACGAGATACACATGATGCAGACCTAGGTGTTCGAATTGCATATGGTAAGGCATTGAAACTTTGGGAGCATACATTGTATGTTTCACATCCTGGTATGATTAATACAAAGATGGTTAAGGCATTGCTTGAGCAAGAAGCAGAGCATTTTAAGAAGGACCCAGGTTCTTATCTTGTAGGATATAATGATGCTAAGGCACGTTATGCAAAGGATGGTAAGATTGCAGAGGTCGAGATGACAGATGAGGAGATTGCTGATACAAAGAAATCAGAAAAGAAGAATTTTCCAGTTAAAGCAACAGATGTAAAGAAGAAGTTTTTGAAGGAAGCTGATGAGAATCAGAAGTAATAATAAAAACATATTAAATAAATAATTTTACGATAGTCATAGGTGATAGAGTTCTTCTATTACTTATGACTATTTTTACATATATAAATATTAACTAAGATAAATGATAACATAAAATATTAATAATTTTAAATAATAAACATTATGGATAATGAAGTTTTAACATTAATGAATATGCTTAATGATAAGTATGTTCATGTATATAGAGATGAAAATAATAATATTATAGTAGATGGTTCTATTATAATATTTGATAAGCAATATGATGAGTTTCCTGTAAAGATTCATCAGATAAATGGTTCTATTAATTGGTATGGTAATATATCGGATGATTCACATGGTTCATTGAAATCGTTAAAGAATTTTCCTGATATTGTAAATGGAAATGTATATATATTTAATAATCCTAAATTAACATCATTAGATGGATGTCCAAAAGAAATTTTAGGTTCATTGGTATGTGATCATTGTAATATTTCTGATATATCAGGAATTGCGAAGAGGATCAATAATTGCTTTATTGCTTCACATAATCCTATTTCTGATATTAGCGTATTAGAAAATGTAAATATTGGAGGTAATATAGAGTTAATAGATACAATATGGAGTAAAACACATAAAGAAGATACATTTATTAAAGATTCATCTGTTATCGTACATGAAGATAATACACCTAAATTATTTTAACAATTTATAATAAATAATTTAAATTTATTATAAATGAGTTATTGTGCATACATTTGATGAAGTCTTTGATGACGAATTTTATAATATAATAGATGAAAGCTATGATGATAGTATATACAATATAATAAAACCTAAATTTGGTGATTTAGTTGTATATAATTATGAAACAAAATAGTTTGATACGATGTCTAAAGAAAGATGTGGTATTGAAGATGATAAAGCTATAGTAGGTATAGTTGTTTAGGTAAATGATGATATGACAATGGATGTATTAATGAAGAATTATTTGACAACTGAACCTTTATTAATACCGTATAGATATGTATAGAATCCTAGTTTTATACCTGCATATTTAAAAGATATGTTTGATAGATATTGTAATAAATATTAGAGAACATCTGTTATAGATTTAAGTTCATTTAGATATAAAATTCCTTAGATTGCTCTATTAGATTTTGTTAATAAAAATTTATATACATTATTAGATATTATTAAAACAATATGGGGTGATGATAGACATGATTAGTTTATAGAAAGACTTTATAAACATGGATTATTATCGCAACATAAAGGAAAATATTATCGATGGATTCCTAAAATAAGTGAAAAACGAAAAATAGAGAATCTTTTAGGATTAACAAGAATTGAATTTTTACCAGTGTTCACATTAAAATACAATTAACTTAATTTAAATGGAAGAAATGTAGGATAATAATATACATAAAAATCTTTATAATAAAACAAGAGAATATGACATACGTGGTATTATGATACCATGTATAGGAGATATTTTATATTATGATACAGTAGATATGCAAGCTATCATTTAGGAAGTTAATGATGACAGATATATAAATCCTAGATTTTTACCAATTGGTGTTATTGCTGATATATCAACAGATTTAAAAACAATAAAACTTATAACTCCATATCTTATTAAAGTTTCATTAGACATGAATGAAAGAATATCTGAGAAGAATATAATGAAAGAACTTAAATCTTTTGTTCGGACATATACAAAGGATTTATTTAAGGAAGATATAGAAGATATGAAGTTTAATATTGCCACTACTGCAGATTTACAATTATTAATTAATAATTCTGATGCGGTATTAAAAGGAATAGATTATTTCAATAAACTTAATGTTCCTGAAAATTTAGATATAAAAGAATTAATATCAGATGGAATTCTTATATATGATAATAAAGGAAACATAAAACTCACATATGGCATTAAAGATAATTTCCATATGGAATATAATAAGAAAGATGATGATACTGCATGGAATAATGTTAAGACATTAAAAGATTTTAAAGAAACTAATATGGAAATATTAGATTGTTATATTATTCCAATAGCAACAATTAAATTAGATTAATATAGAGATTATTACTTTAATGTAGTAATCTCTTTTTAATTTATAAACTTTATCTATTATTTTATCTATAAAATAATAGATAAACTATATTTAACAATATATGAAAGATATAAGGAAAATTATTGAAGATAAAAATAATTAGATAAAGCAAGAATATAAAGGTTGTGTATCTGTTTCAAAACTTTGTAATGAATATATAAAGAAAAAATTTGATGATCAAGTGCAAGCAGAAATATGTGCTAAGAAAGGTTTGAATGATCCGAATTATAAATATGCTGGTATGGATGCAACTCAAATTCTGGAAGCATGGCATGCAAAATCATCTGAATCAAAAAGGTATGGTTCACTACTTGATGATTATGCAGGGATGAATCTTAATAATGAAACAGATAAATTAGACTTATGGAAATTAGATAATGGTTATGATTATGATGATAGATTGAAATCTATTTGTAAAGGATTTGATGATTTTTATAATTATATATTAACAAAGACAAATTATAAGTATGTAGCAAGAGAATTACCATTATATTGCAAGACACCAAAAGATGGATTAATTAATGGTAGATTTGATTGTTTATTCTATGACGAGAATACCGATGCATATATTATTATAGATTGGAAAACAACGGATGGAATAACGACATCATCTAAATACGGAAAGAAACTTCAAGGACCTGCATATATGTTAGATGAATGTGATATGAATACATATACAATTCAATTACATATTTATAAGAAAGCATTGGTTGAAACATATGGGTTATCTTCATATGATAAGATAAGTGTTTATGTATGTAACTTACTTAAGCAACCAAATGAACAAGGATTAAATTTTAAATTATTTAAACAAAATTTTGATTTTGATGTTAATAGATTAAATTCATTTATTGATTTTGGAAATCAAAAGTTTAAGTTAATGAAAACAATTCAAGAATCATGTTAGAAGAATCAAACAGTATAATTGATATATTATCTACAAATGATAATGATGTTATTTTAAATAAAGCGAACGAGTATATATTTAAAGTATTTCATGATAATGATATTAATCCACATAATTTATTTTGCGGGTGGTTTTTATTTACAAAGACATGTAAACATTATTTTGATGATTATACTTGGAAAGAACCAATACAAAATAAAATATTAAAATTTTTTAATATTAAAATTAATGAGCAATCATATATTGATGACGAATTAACAAAAATGTTTTGTATATATGTATATTCTCTTAAGTATAAAAGAAAAATAACAGATTATGATAGATTGACCCCAATTGCTGAGACTCTTTCTAATCTGTTGATTAGAACAAAAGAGACTTACTATGGAATAAGAAAATTACTTAGAGATTTATGTTTAGGTTTAATATGTAAACCAAAAGGAATAACAACATATAATGTTATCGAACATTATGAAGATATGATTACTTATAAATTAAATAATGTTGCATATCATTGTTATAGTTGTAAATTAGATGTAAAAGTAGATAATGAGCAAAATAAATTAATAGTGAATATTAACTTTATTAAAACAGATACATATTCTAGATATATGAATTTATTTGAACAAGTTGAACCATTATTTAATTTATTGCAAGAAGATTTAGCATATTTTAATACATATGGATATTTCTATGACATGAAATAAATAATGTAAATATCAAATTGTTTATTTGAAATTATGATAATTAAATCACTATATGAATCATTGGTAAATTGTTTGAATGAAGCACGTGTTTAGAGAACTATAGATAAGAAACTTTGGTTAAGTATAGCATCTACATGTTCACGAAATAAATCAACTGAAGCTGAAAATATTAAACCACGATCAACATAGACGAAAGAATAGTTGTTACCGAGATATGTAGCTGCTCTTCTTATAATGAAGAAGCAATGTCCAGAAAATGAATAGGATATTGATGATATAAAGACATTTAAATTAGTCGGTAAACGTTTACTATAGTTAGGTTGCACAATAGATGAAATAAAGCAAGAGTATATTAATAACGGAGGTAAATTAGTTACTAATATAATTAATGTAAATTCTTAGAAAACTACATAGGTTAATCAAAAACTTAATCAAGAAGTAAAGAAAGAAGATTAGGTTAAAGTTGATAAAACAAAAGAAGTAAAGAATGAGAAACCAAAGGTATAGAAACAATTACCGCCAGGTATTAAATCTTATGATGAAGTATATGATTTTGTAAAACGTTCATATAATGATTTATATGAAATCTGCAGTGAAATATATGATATTCTTGATATGACATATTTTACATTAAAGAAATCTTTTTATAAGATAGAAACTCCTAAATATAAATTGTATTTCAGAGATGTTACAACAGATGAGAATCAGAAACTTTATTACAATGATAAACATTGTGTTTATATAACATGGATAAAAATTGTTAAAACTAAAGTAGTTGAAGGTACATTTTGTATATTAACTAATAATATGACAATTAATGATGACCCTATTGGTAATACTATATAGTTAGATGATAATACAGTAATTACTAAACAATAGTTATATGAAATATGTTTAACTATATTAGCAAAATTAAGATATGCTACATAGAGTAATTATAATAATCCATTATTACCTAAAATAAAAGAGAAAACAACTTCATTCGGTATATTTGGAAATAAATCACGTGATTTTAATTCTATAATAGATAAAGGTGAAATTGAAAAGATATTACCATTTGTAATTAAGAAATATAATACCATGAAAAAATGTAATGATATTCTTGAATTATTTTTATATAAAGCAAGGATGGGTAATAGAAATAGTGGTAAAGTATTAGAATTAGATGAACCTATATATACAGGTAAATTCTTTAATTCATAGGAAACTTTTGATTTGATTGGATATGGCTTTAAACCAGCCGCATAGTTTATTATTCAATTTAAGTATGATGATAAATATACGACACAAATAATATATGGATATGAAGCTAGAGAATATGGACCTCCAGCAAATATTGCATCGTATTATACATCTAACAAAGATTTTTCAGCATATAGGGTAGATATGAAAGAATTACAAAAAGCTTTATGGTATACTATAGCTGTTTTATTATATTATAAAAATAATTATAGTAATGTAATTAAATAAAATAAAGGAAAGGATAGAGAAATACATCTCTATCCTTTTATATTTTAAATACCAACAAAAACTAATTGATTTTTCTTTTGTATATTTTTTATATGATTTACACTTATATGAATCCACTTGGGACCTAATTTTTTATTACCATATTCCCAAATAATCTATCTACATGAAATCTTACCTTTATTCTTTAAGGTGATAATTAAATCCCATAATTTTTTGTTATCTTCATATGTGTTAGAAACTGTATGTATATCAGCAGCAGCACCAAATAAATGATCCGAATTTCTTGCGCCACCAACTTTTGAATTTAACTATGAACAACGGTAACCAGAACTTATGATAATAGGTTTACCATATGCTTCACGTATAGGTTGTAAAATTTTAGTTGCAAGATTTTTTAAATTGGTTAATTCCAATTGATTTGGATTATTTTTAATTCCATATTTATTAGCTGTATCTGATTTGATAAGTTCCTCTAAAGAAAAATTATTACTTAATTTCATAATATATAATTTATATATTTAAATATTTATTAATAATCTATATTTATAAAAACAGACTAAAAAGAATATACATTGTATAAATGTTAATATGGATAGTAATATATTTGATACATCATCTTTGACAATTAAGAATATGTCAGATGATGAGTTTTATGAAGAGACAACATCAAAATTGTCTGAGATATTACAACATGAATTTAGAGGAATTCCATATAAGCAACAAATAAAGAAGACAGTAGATGGCTTAAATTTTGCATGTCCATTTTGTGGTGATTCAGCAACAGATGTAAGAAAGAAACGTGCACATTTTATTCTTAAAGGAAATTGGTCTGGAAATTTTAAATGTTTCAATTGTGGAAAATTTATGAAAATTAATAATTTTTTTAGAGCATTTGATGTACCGATGTCATTATCCGCAATTTCTTATGTTAATGAACATGTAACTAATTTAACGCCATTCCATACAAATTCAAATGAAGTTACATCAGAAGTTTTAGATAAATCTTCTGTTATACAATATTCCGTAAAGAAAGATTATATAAAGAAATATTTAGGATTATATGAGATTGATAAAAATAATATAAATTCTGTAGAAGGATATAATTATTTAATAGATAGATGTCAATATAATTTTAATAATTTTTTATATGATCCAAGGGGGAAATATATAGTTATTTTAAATATAGTTGATACAGATAAAGTATTCGGTATTCAAATAAGAGATATAACAGGAAAGAAAAAAGCGAAGTATCTTACTATGTCTTTATCAAAAATTCATAATAAGATATTAAAAGATGATATTGAAATACCGTCAAATGTAGAAGCATTATCAACTGTATTTAATATATTTAATATTGATTTATATAGACCTATTCTTGTTACAGAAGGTCCATTTGATGCATTTCTTTTACCAAATTGTATAGCAACGTCAGGAGCCTCTAAATCCATAGGAATTGATTTACCATTTTGGTTTGTATATGATTCTGATAAAACTGGAAATGAACATGCGATGAAAATGTTAGAGAAAGGATATAATGTTTTTATGTGGGAGAAACTAAAGAAAGATTTAGGATTACCAAATAAAAATCCATATTCATCTAATAAGTTTAAATGGGATATTAATGACGTGATTAAATGGTGTCGTGATAATAATTATACACAAAAGATATATTGGTCTAAATATTTTTCTAATGATATGTTAGATGGATTAGACATTTGATAATAATTATTATATAATATTTAAAAGTAATAACATAAATTTTTAAATTGAATTAATTATGAAGAAAGAGAATATTTCAGAACTCTTGTCTAACGCGGATCAGAAGTTGTTGAAATCTGTTAAGGATGAATTTGGTAAGTTGTCTAATGTAGACAAAAAGAAAGTTATCGATTCTACTAATAGTATTATGGATTCATTCTGTGATGTATTGGGTATAGAGAATAAGTATAAGGTAACAGAAGATATGTTTACTGATTGTAAGGATAAGTGTAAAGATATTAAGTCTAAACTTAAGAATAAAAAAGAAGATCTCAAAGATCTTGCATCAGATACACTTTCAAAACTTGGTATTTCTGATGAGTTTATTAAGAATTGGAAGATTGATGGAGATAAGATTTACATTGATGTTCAAATGCCTATTGAAGATGATAATGTTGCAGATATTGATTTGAATGTTGATGATGGAGGTGTTTCTTACGATGATTCACTTTATACTAGTATTAATAAGGATAATGATCCTGAATATGATGAAGCTGTAAAGCACGGAAAGATTAAAGAGGAAGATCATCCAGAATATTTTGATACTATAGGCGATGACGTAAATATTCCTAAGTATACACGTAAAAATAAAGTAAAGGATAAGAAATCTCGTAAGATTAAGTTTAAGAATAATCTTAATATGCAACAGGTAAAACCTGTAGTAGAGCAAGAACAAGTTAAACCGTCTGTTCTTGATAGACTTAAATCTGAAGCAAAACCTGTTGAAAAGAAGAAAGAGATTGATTGGAATGAAATTAAGAAAATTCTTCTTGATAAGATTTGCGCAATTCTTGAGGATGAAAATACTCATGATTATGTTGTATATCCACGAGAAGGTAATATTCCTGCATCTGTTCAGGTTGATTTACATGAAGTTTGTTCATGTGTAGTGGATAATTATAAAATTCTTGATGATATTGCAGAAGCACTTAAAGAAAAGTATGATTTTCCTGATGTATATATTCATGCAACAGAAGTAAAGGATTCATGTGATAAAGATTCAACAGTAACATTATCAGTGGTAATGACATTGGAAGATTAAATTCTTTCATACTATAATAATTGATGAGTTTAATGCTAACCTATTTTTATAGGTTAGCATTTTTTATTTTATACTGTTTTACTATCTTATAAATATAAAAATGTTTATAGTTATTATTCTAAATTTATTCAGTTAAGAATAATAGATAAATAATAAAAAGAAAATTTATTTAATAAAACATAATATGGGAAAAATTTCTATTGACTTATCTACTATAAAATCAGCTGGTATTTATACTATAGAAATCGATAACTCACAGAGAGAAGTAACTAATCCTACTTCACTTCGTTTGTTACCTGGTTTTAATAACAAAGGTCCATTCAACCGTCCTGTATTCATGCAATATGAATCTGAACGTCAGAAGATCTTTGGTGATATTGACAGTAAGCTTGAGTAGAAAGGTTGTTTCTTTAATAGAATGGCATAGACTATGCTTAAGGAAGGCCCTGTATTAGCTCTTAATTTATTGAAGGTTGATGAATCAATTGATGGTCCTGATTAGGTAAACTATGCAACTATGTCATTAGACTCATGTAAACCTAATCCTAAAGTTGTTAATGCAGGAAAGACATATGGTGAATACGATTATTAGGCGGAAACTATTGATAATAAGTTATATGGTACAACACAAGGTGCAGTAATTCCTTATGTAGGTAAAACTCCATATGCAAGTTTGTTTGACCGTGCTAGATTCTGGGTTCCTTCCAAGAATAATCTTCAAGGTGTTGCAGCTAATGGATTGTTAAGTAATGATCAAGGTTCATATGAACATACGAACTTACTTAATTTTGCTAATACCGGTACAGATGAAATTTCAATTCTTGTTTATAAGCCTGAAAATATTACTGGTTATGATGTAACTGCTAAAGAATGGTGGGGTGGTGATGAGAACATCCCTTATGGATGGATTCGTCCATCAGATTATATTTCTGATTATTTTATTCGAGTTGTTGCTATTAAAGGTAACTGGACAAATTATCCTGTTCTTGCGAGTGATCCTATTTGGAGTAAATATTTTGACAAAACAGGTGTAATTAAATCAAAAGTTTCATCTTTATGTTCAGCAGAAGGCGTAACATTTATTGGTTCTTGGACAGGTACTATTATTCCTGATTTTACTGATAAACAAGGTAATTACATGTATATTGAATCAAAGGTAAATGCTAATACAGAACGTACTGGCCTTTTGATGTCTGTTAATGAAGATGCTCTTCAAGTTATTTCATATGATAAGAATGGCGTTGATGTTGAGACAGGTAATGAAAACGGTACAGGTACATGGGTATTTGATTTCGATGGAAATAAACAAGCAGAATCAGAACTTGGAGAAAGTGAGATTAACGAGTCAGGGTATCTTGTTGATATGGTTGGACATAATCTTCAGACAGGTATTTATTCAGATAATTATTATTTGAATCTTGCACATCCGCAAAGCGATATGAGTGCTTCAGATATAGAAAATGCAGGTATAGTTGTACCTTCATATTATTTCCAAAAGACACAAGCATTTGATCCAGACATTAAAGACCCTACGTTTAATAGTCAGAAAGCATGGTGCTTATCATTTAATGGTAGAGAAACTGCAAATTTAACAGATGATGTAGTACCATCAGCATTAGTTAGAGTTTTATATGCAAACAATGATAAACCAATGAAGGCATTTGCCATTTATAATACAAAAACTAATTAGCCAGTTAAAGCAAAAAATAGCAGATATGGAGCGAACTTTTATATTATATTAGACGAAAATAGTATAAATAAGTTTAAAACATCCACTGGTGATACATTAACAAATTTAATAAAAGACAAGTTTGTTTATGCGCAACCAAATTTAAATGTTTCATATAATATAAAAGATAAAGTTTATAAGTTAGATTCAACAGGAAAGAAATTTACAACAAATCAAGCTATTGTTTCTGATGTTATATCAACAGATGATAAATCATTATTTATTAAGGAAGTACCAGTCGTAAAAGATACAAATGATATTTACGTATATGAAGATAAAACTTTGTATTATGGTACATATGCAATTCCTTCTGTTGAAAATGAATCAGTACAATTATTTGCTGTAATTGGCGGTAATAAAGCTAATGCTTATGCAGTTATCAGAGATATTGATACAATAACAACAAGTACACAAGGAAATAAATTAGAAAAAGTTTCAATTACTAATTTTAAAGATCATAAAACAGATTCATTTACAAATGCAACAACAGGAGGATATACTTTCAGTTATGGTGGTAATGATTACTTCATTAGAGGTTTGGAGCAAGTGGATACATTATTCAATAATAAGAATCTCATGTATAAACTTGTTAAATCTGATACTCCTACATATTTCGGTGTAAACTTCTTATCATATAATTATATAACAGAACATATTAATGAAGTTGTTTCTAATGTATATCATGCATGTTATTTCAATGGTTATACAAATAATTCTGAAACTTCTGAAAAAATTAATTTGGTTTATAATGATTTATATGATAATGATGCAGTTCCTGTAACAGATACTAATTTAAATTCATTTATCATTACGGATGATAATGAAGCAAGTAATATTTCAGTTGGTGATTACGTTAATAACATTTCATTCTATAATAATCAAGGTGAAGCAGAAAAATATAATTTGATTCCAGGTATTACAAGAGTTATTACAAAAGTATTTATTAACGTTGATGCTCGAAATGAATTTAATTATAAAGGTACTAAATATCATATTAATGTTAGTAAAACTAGTGACGGTAATTTAATTGAAACAAAATCTGGTAAACGCGGTTTCTATTTGTTCACTACATTAGACCCTGTTTATATTAGTAAGACTAATTATGTTATTCGCTAGAAAGCTATTACAAATGATGTGATTTCACATAACTTAAAGTTTATTCCACTTAAAGGTTTACATATTTCTGCTAAGCACCGTCCAGGTTTTGATGAATATGGTAAACTTGATATTGAAGGAGGTATTGAGAAGATTTATTCAATGCTCGAGGACGACGGAATTCACAGAGGACTTTGTAATCCTAATATGGTTGATTATCGTTATATCGTTGATTCAATGTCATATGGTTTATCAAATGAAATGGGTGGTAAGAAATACCTTGCAATTCTTGCGAAGGATCGTATGAAGACAACAGCTTTGCTTAATCTTCCATCTAAGAGACAGTTTGAACTTTCTATAGATCCATGTTTCTGCGATACTTATGATTAGGGTGTTTATACAAAACCTTCATTCGATACTAAGTATATTCCTCAAGGTGGTAATACTGATATGTATTCAACTACAATGTTTACACTTCCTACAGAAGATGATGGTTCTAAGTTCGCAGCAGCTTTCTGGCCTCACTTAGTATATAATGTAAACGGTAGAAAGATTAATGTTCCACCTGCAGCTGATGTATGTAATGTGCTTATCCGTAAGTTCAACGGAGGTGATCCGTATGTAATTGCAGCTAATAGAAACGGTATCATTAGAAATTCTGATGTTTCTGGTATTGAGTTTAATGCAGATACTACAGATAGAAATTATCTTGAGCCATTCGGAGTTAATACAATTATTCAGGAAGGTAATAATATACTTATCTACGGTAACCAAACATGTTATCAAACAACAAAGAGCGATTTCAATAAGTTACATGTTCGCGAGAACCTTAATACTCTTGAAATTGCATGTGAGGATGTTCTTAAGCAATATAACTTCTTGTATAACACTCCAGCAGTTCGTGCTTCAGTTGTTACTGCGCTTACTCCAATTCTCGAAACTATGAAATTGTCTAACGCGATTGAAAGTTATGAGATTGTATGTGATGAGTCAAACAACACACCGGACATCATAGCAGAAGATTTTGGAATAGTGGACATAAGTGTTATAATGTCACATGGAATGGAACGCATTGTCCAAAGAATTACGTTGAATCGTAGAGATACATTACAAAATTCATAATATATTTAAATAGGTTAGAATTATATATTCTAACCTATTTTTTATTTTTAATCTTTTTATATAACTTTTTCCATAATTTATTATATAATATATAAATATTAAAATTTTGTCAATGAATGATAATTTAATAATACAGCGATTTATAACAAGTAAAGATAAAATTAATCCTCATTATAAACAAATTATAAATAGTAATCAAGAAATAAAAAATTATTTAGATAATCGTTATACTGATGGTAATGATGATTATTGCGAAACATTATATAGAATTCAACATCATATAGAAACACATCCAGTATGTCCAAATTGTGGGAAATATGTTAGATATATAAATGGAACGGGCTATAGAGAATCATGTTCAGTAAGTTGTAGTAAAAAATATATAAAAGAAAAAAGTAATAATATTATTACAGATGATATAATTAAAAATGATTATTTAGAGAATAATAAGATAAACACAAATAAATTACAAATTAAATATATTAAAGAACATGGATATGAGAATTATTTATTAAATAGATATAAAGATACTAAAAATTTTGGGGAAGTAATTTATAGAATATGTAATAATATATTTGAAATACCCAAGTGTAAAGTATGTAATAAACAAGTAAAATTTTTAAGTTTAATAAATGGTTATGATGATGTATGTTCAGATAGATGTAAAAATATTTCATTATTACCAGAAATAACTGATGATTATATAAAATCATTAGATAAGAAAGGCGGTTTATTTAAAGGTATATGGTATGGTCATGATAAAATTGAGGAATATTTAAAAAATAAGTTTAAAGAAGAATATAGGTCATATGATGAAGCAATTTATATGGTATTAGAAAATTTAAAACATATTCCAAGATGCCCAGTTTGTGGGAAACTTTTAATGTTTAAAAAAGATAGATCTCAGTTTAGTAGTAGATTTATGAAATATTGTTCACATGAATGTCAATCAATAGGTAAACGTTTAAAAACAATTAATAAGATAAAAAAATTAACAGGGTTTAATATTGAGTTAATTAATAACAATCAATATAAATTTATTAATGTATGTGATATTCATAAAGAATTCATTTTAACACATGATCAATTTCATAATAGGTGTTCAACGACAAGATATATGTATGGAGTATTATGTCCAATTTGTAATCCTGAAAGAAATCCACAAACTTCTATTGAAACTATTATGAAAGATATATTAGATAATTTAAAAATAAATTATATTCAACATGATAGAAAAATAATAGCTCCAAAAGAATTGGATTTTTATTTACCTGATTATAAAATAGGAATAGAATGTAATGGCACATATTGGCACAGTACAGATAAAAAAGATAAAGATTATCATATAAACAAATATAATTTATGTAAAGATAAAGATATACAATTATTATCGTTTTGGGAATATGATATTAAACATAATGAAAGTTTTATTACTAATATTCTAAAGATATATACAGATAAAATAGATAATTATATTATATTAAATAATAATTATGAAATTAAGTCTATTGATAATAAAACATATAAGAATTTTTTAAAAACTTATGATTTGGATAGAAATAATAAAAGAGTTTCTGAAAAGTATGGATTATTTGTAAATGATAAATTAATATATGTTATAGGATTTAATTATAATAAAACAAATATGCATATTATTAAAATATGTTCAAGGTATAATTATTATATAAATGATATTATATATTATTTTATAAAGTTTTTAAAATATGATAATAAAATAATTATAGATGTTAATAATGATATTGGTGATATTTATAATATAAAGAAATATAGTAATTATTTAAAAACTGTTGATAATTATACAGAATTTAAAGTTAAGAAAGATGATACAGTATTAGCAAAAAAGAATGATAAATTTATAGTAAAATGTTATGGTAGTGGAATAATACAATATGAATTTAATAAATGCTAATTTATGAACTATTGTATATTTTTATTATATAGTAATATAGAGTTATTAAATAATGAAGGTTATGAAGACAAATATTAATATAAAGAATAAGAAAGCATATTTTGATTATACTTTTATAGAGACATTTATAGCAGGTATTATATTAACAGGAACAGAGATTAAATCTATAAGGCAAGGTAAAGCATCTCTTGTAGATACATTCTGTTATGTTAAAGATAATAGGGAAGTATGGATGACAAATTCTTATATAGCACCATATGAAAATAGTGGATATATTAAACATGAAGAAAGACGTCAGAGAAAACTTCTTCTGAATAAGAATGAGATTAAAAGATTATATAGGGAAACAAGAATTCCGGGTATTACAATTGTTCCTGTGAGAATGTTTATAAATGAAAGAGGATTATGTAAAGTAGAGATTGCTTTATGTAAAGGTAAAAAAGAATATGATAAGAGAGATTCTATTAAGGAAAAAGATAATAAGAGAAATCTTGATAGAGTTATGAAGAATTATACATATGTTAATTAAATTATAGAATATCATATTGTAATATTAGTTAATTGATAAATATATTAAAGTATATTTTTCTAATCTAATCATGAAATATATAAAATTATGTGGTACTAAAAAAGCATTAGACGAAACAATATGTTCAATTAAACATGGAGATGGCGCTTATGTATTTAATGTAAAGAATACATCAGATAATTTAACATTTTATAATGAAATACATCCAGGACCAAACTGTATACATGTTGAAAATATAAATATGAAGCCATTAAAGATTGATTCATCATCAATTAAATAGAATTTTGAAATTGGAGATGTTTTATATTCAACACTTGATGGTAAATTAACATTAGATGAAACAACAGATGATAAGAAAAATATAGCTATTGCTATTTGTGTAATTCCTTCTGTTTTGGAAAATTTTGAAAAAGGTGATCAATCAGATGACGCTGTTGAAACTGCACGATTTATTGCTCTTGAATATATGACATATGATATAGAGCATCTTGAGTTAACAAGAGATACTGATTAGGAAAATCGAAAAATAATGTTTGGTAATTATAGTGTAACAATAGGAAATAGATATGGAGATAAAACTTCATGTGTTGGTGGTAAAATAAATACATAGAAATGTTTAGATAAGTCATATAATTAGGATTCACGTTTATGTAATGGAATTACTAATAATCCTGGTGCTGGATATTGTCCAGCAGCATGTTCTTGTGTTGCATATTCAACAATAGGTACAAAACCAGGAGATTGGTATTTACCTTCACCTGGTGAAATGACAGCGTTTATTAATAATAAAACACTTATAAATAATAAGAAGAAATAGTTAAACGGAACTACATTTGGTAATTATTATTATTGGACTTGCTTAGAGTATAATAATAATTATAATTATTGTGTACATTTTAGTGATCCAACGCCACTCTGGCAAGGTGCGAAAAATGTAACTGCACATGTTATTTCTTTTTTATCAGTTTCATTATAATATAATTTTATGTAATATATTAAAACTAAAATCTAATTTTACAGTATAAATTATTGTAAAATTAGATTTTTTATTTTTATGGAAAAGTATAATGTATTCCTTGGAGGAACATGTGCGGAATCTACATGGAGAGATTAGTTAATACCTATGTTGGATTAGTATAACATAACATATTTTAACCCTGTAGTTGATGATTGGACAGAAGAATGTCAGGTAATCGAGAATTGGCATAAAGAGAACGATGATTATAATTTGTTTGTAATTACGAAAGAAATGCAAGGTTGTTTCTCTATTGCAGAAGTTGTTGATTTATCTAATAAGAAACCCGCATAGACTTTATTCTGCGTCTTATATGATGGAATGGAAAAGTTTATGGTTAAATCATGTAAAGCTACATCTGATCTTGTTAAAAAGAATGGAGGAATTATATTAGATACATTGGAAGATATTGCAGATTATCTTAATGGAAAGATTAACCAAACAACAGATAATGATATGTTTGAATATACTAATATACAAGAGATTAAACCAGATTCCGAAGTTCAAGATATTAATGATGAATTTAATGATGTTCCAAAGATATTTCTTGCAGGAACAATAGATATGGGAAATTCGGTAGATTGGTAGAATTATCTTTGTAAATTCCTTGATGAACATAATAAGAGATGCGTGATATTTAATCCTCGAAGAAATGTTTGGCCTGATTATAAATCAGATGAATTCGAATATCAAGTTAATTGGGAATTAAATCATCTTGAAGAATCTGATATTATATTGATGAATATTTTAGGAACAAGTAAATCTCCTATTACATTATTGGAGATGGGATTGTTTATGAAATCAGGGAAGTTGGTAGTTATATGTGAAAAAGATTTTTATAGATATGGTAATGTTGAAATAACATGTCATAAATATAATGTTCCGTTATATAATAATTTAGAGGAATATCTAAATAATAATATAAATTAATTATGAAAAAACTTAATATTAAGAAGATATTAAAGAATACATGGTTATGTATTAAATATCCATTTTTGTATCCAAGAAATAGATTTACAGATGAACATTATAATAATAGAAAAATATCAAATAAAATTTGGGATTTAAGAAATAATGGTATTAAAACAATATCAATAAAAGTATTAAAAGAAGATGATTTTAATAACGAATTAAAATCATTATTAGCAAAAAAAGATAATGTTGATAGGAAAACTACAATATCTTTTGATTATAAAGGTTCCAATATAACATTAAGACATCATAATATTCCAAATTGTTCTATAGAGTTAACAGTAATTCGTGATGGTAAAGAAATATATAATACTATATATAAGTTAGATGAATATCATATTATATATAATGCATTATTTTATATAACAACAAGGAAAACATTATCAGGTGATATTATAAATCCTGTTATATATGTTTCAGTTAAATCAATAGATGATGCAAAAGATAATCTATTTAAATATGTAACCCTTAATATAATTAAATATGCAAATATTAAATTATATCTATATAAGAAATTAAATTCATTTTTAGGATTATTCCATATATTACCATCTTATACAGAATTAGATTCATTAGATAAAGGATGGAGAATAAGATTTGGTGAAGATATATGTAAAGACATAAGGAATAGTTTATTGCATACATATACTAAAGAAATTAAAAATAAAATTTTTATTTCTTATATAATAGCATATGTAAAAGGAATACGTATGTTATTGAATTACAGGATTGAACAGATTAAAGAGAAATACGGAAGTCTCCGTTGGTATTCTATGGGAGATACAGAAGAAATACATAATATTATAAACAAATATGAAACTATTTCTTATAATACATGTATAGTATGCGGTAAACCTGCAAAATATATAACTAAAGGATGGATTTGTCCTTATTGTGAAGAACATGTTCCAGATAAAGATAGAGCAAGTTTAATAAAAAAAGGTGAAACTCCATATGAAACTATTAATAATGAAAATCCTTTTTAATTATGAGTAATAAGATTTTAAAATTACCGGGAAATGTATATTATGAAGTTGTTTCAAATAATGAGAAAAACTGTGATAATTGTTCATTTGCTGGAAATTGTGGAAATTGTTGGTTAACATGTAACGGTTATCAGTGTGATATAGATAATAAGAAATTTATATATCGACGATTACCAGATTTATTTAGTGGTTATCAAAATGATGATAATTATAAACAGATATTAGATATTGTAGAAAATACAAAGGTAAATGATTTTCTATCAGAACAAGAACAAGATATGATTAAGTTGGTTATTAATACATATCTTAAACATGATGAACATTATCTCGTGAAAGATGGTAGAATTCTCTATAACAAGACTTTTGCATTGAGACTATATAATTTCTTATCTGATATAAAATCGGATGATAAAGAAGAAATAAACAAGCTTAATGGAAGTGTTTCATTTGCTAAGGGATTATTGAATTTACAATTGAAAACTTGTACAGATGAAAAAGAGTTTGATTATTTCAAGAATGTTGGGTTGTGTGATGAGAATAATAATGTTAAATTAGTCTGATATATTATGGAAGAAATAATGGATGCATTACGGATAAAGGATAATAAATCCGTAAAGGTTAAAAGAATGTCAAAAATTCAATGGATTGATATAGAAACAAATGAAACTTATTTGCTTCATATAGATATTGAGCTTTTATATTGAAAAATATTTTAAAAATTTATTGATAAAAATCAAACTTTTGAATATTTTATCAATAAATATTATAATCAATAACGTAATTTAAAATTTATTTTAACTATCTGGTCCTGTCTGTTTGTGAAAATCGTCAGGACTTCTTTTTATTTAACATAACTAATTAATATTTTATGCAAACATTAAAAATTAAATATAAATCTGAATATTCAGAATTAATAAAGAAATATATACGTTAGTATAATTCTGTATATAGGGTTACGTATAATAAATTAAATAAATCAGAAAAAGTCACATATAAAATATTATCAAAACTGAATAATATAGAATTATTAGATAGTTGGTTTATATTATCTGCATTAACTGATGCAAAAATATTAATGTCTATTAAAGGTAAAGGTAATCGTAAATTTAAATTAAGCTATAATTTGACATCAGTTATTTTAAAGTTAAAAGATAAAAAATAAATTTTAAATTGATTTTTTAATTCCAAAAATTATGTGTATCTTTGTATTGTTAATAAAATAAGATAATAAACAATTAAAAATAATATAAAGAATTATGACACAGAAATCATCAATAGAAAGACAGCATGAATTTGATATTGCATATATGAACATGGCTCTCGCTATGAGTAAGCTTTCATATGCAATTAAGAAACAAGTAGGTTGTATTATCGTATCTAAGGATGATCAGGTAATTTCCCAAGGATTTAATGGTATGCCTATTGGAATGCCTAATATCTGTGAGGAAATCTATAATATCAATACAGGTGAACATACAACACTTGAAACTCCTGAATCATATCATGATAAGAAGAAGCAAGAGGAAATTCTTGTACAATATCGTAATATCAATAAAGGTATGATGCCAGGCTTTCGACTTATTACAAAGGATATTACCTTGCATGCTGAAAGCAATGCAGTAACGAAACTTGCTAAGTATAATTCATCAGCAAAAGGTGGAACCGTATATGTAACACTTTCTCCTTGTATTCATTGTGCTAAACTTTTGGTACAATCAGAGGTATCTCGTGTTGTTTATCTTAATAATTATAAGAGTGATGCAGGTATTAAACTTTTGGAAGAATGTGGCATTGTAGTAGAGAAACTTAATATTGATGAGTAATGAATATAGATAAATTAAAAAAAGATATATCAATATCTATTAAAGATACATTAAAAAAATATAATTTTAATGATTCCAAAATTAATGATATTTTGGAATCATTAAATTCATATATGGATGAAGGAATAGAGTTTGATGATGAAACACATATTGTTTCATTCAATCCAAATCATCAAGAATATGTAGATACAAATGATCCTTGGAACCCGAAACCTATATATAATGAAGTAGAAGGTTATAAGGTAATTTCGATATTTAAACGTAAAGAAACAGAAGATAGATATGATGGTAATCCATTAATTTATGCATTAAAAGGTTTGCATGGATGGAAATTTTCAAATCCATCATATGATATATTTGCTTTATTACGTAGATTCGTTGCAGTTACAAAAGAATTAAAAGAAAAGTTTGATGTAATTATTACTATACCTTCTTCAAATAAATTAAATACAGAAGTATTATATAGAGTTAAAAAACTTATTACGTGCGAACATACATATACTGATTTTTTCCAGAAGCTTGATGCAAATGACGTATATGAAGGTTTTTTAAATACTGATTGGTTTGATACTCATTGTAAAAATAAAGAAGAGGAAGAAAAAATACATAAGTTAATATCAAGATCAATACGGCATATGAATTTACCAAAAAATAAAAATGGCAATGATGGAATATTTTCATATAAATTTTTAGGTAAACCATTAAGGAATGCAATTATTCAATCTATGTATATTAATGATATATATAAAGATGAAATTACATATGGAAAATATCTTAATGATAAGAAGATATTGGTTATAGATGATACAGTTACATCAGGTAAAACTATATCAGATTCTGCTGATGCTATATTGGAAACTTATGCACCAAAATCAATAACATTTTTAACTTTATTTTCTCCATTAACAAAAAATTAATATTTTTTTGAAAAAAAGTTTCAAAAATGAGAGACTTTTGAAAAAAATTTAGATATATATAATAAAGAAATAATTTTTAAAAACAAAAAAACTATGAAGCAATTTAATAACATATATAAAAATAACGTTGATATTTATGCCGATTCATTTAATTGGTATGAACAAGATTGTTATGCAGATATGTTACGAGATATTGTGATTAGTTAATACGTTTATAAATAAAGAAATAATAGTAAAACTATTAATATATTTTAAATCTTGAAACATTCTGCAATAAACAGAGAGTTTCAAGATTTTTTTCATTTATTATAGAAATACACAGATGTGCGAGTGGTTGATGCAGTTGGTCTCCAAAACCAATAACGGTATATATGTACTGTTCGAGGGTTCGAATCCTTCTCTGTGTGCAAATTAAAAATTTATACAAATAAAATAAGAATAATATGACAAAGTTAATACGACATATACATAAGCATCGAATACAGTTATAAATTGTTGATCTTATATTATACATTATTATATATAGGATTGACATAAGAAATCATGTTCCTATATGTTTAATGATATATTGTTGTATTATATTTAGGAACACTCCATAGTGGGGTGTAACTCAACGGTCAGAGTGGTATTCTTATTAAGAATACTGGTAGTGGGTTCAACTCCCACCACCCCAACTAAAAAATAAATTAAATTAGAAAAATGGAAAAGATTAATTTAAAATCTTTAGTTAAGGGTACAGCAGACATTGTTTGTGTAAATTCAGGTGGTATTGTTGTTTATAACATTACATCAGATGATAATCATATATATTAGATAGAAATAGATTTATCAGATAAACATGATGTAGGTGAAACAGCAGCATTCTTACCACATTATGATAGAGCACTTATTCTTATGAGATGGATTAGACGTTCTATAGATAATGATACTATAATAAAGATTAAATAAAAATATTTTTGATTTTTTATCAGACAAATTTTTTTATTTGAAATATATTATGTATCTTTGTATTGTTAATAAAATAACAAACAAAAATTGTTCTTTGAAATATTGATAACAAAATAAGAAAATAATTTTTTGAAAATTTTTCTTAGAATATTTTTTAATTCAAAATAAAGATGTATCTTTGAATTGTAATTAAAAAATAAAGTTCTTTGAAATTTTGATAGACAAATATAGAAATTATTCATATAATATATGTTATGTTTAATGTTACTGAGAAGTTAATCAGATATAATATTGAACTTCAAATTTAAAAGTAACTTCATAAATAATTTCATTATTGTTTATGTGAGGAAACAAACATAACTATATGAATTTATAATAATGATGCTGCCAAAGAAAAATATGATTGAAAAATATCAGGCTCTATATAAGATTTCTTATATTAGACTGCTTGTCCAAAGTGCATCAGGAGATATATATAGAATATTAAAGTCCTTTTAATATTGCTATTGCTTTCAAAAAGATATATCTCCACGAGCTGAATAGAACAAATGAACGACTCAAGCTAATGTTTGGTTATATACATAAATCTTATAAGAATAAGAAGTGTCACTGTAACGGTCGGATGTGTAGTTAACTGACTTTAAAGTTATATTTGGGTATTTAGCTGGAAGGTCAAGCATCTGACTGTTAATCAGAAGACGTGGGTTCGATTCCCTCAGTACCCGCAAGTTAAAAACATAACATTTTATATATGAAGGCTCGTACCTTTCAAATTCAGATGATACCGTCAAGGCGGAGATATATAATGTTTCTGAATATGTTTTTTGATGATTGATTAAATAATAACGTAGTTTAACGGTAAATGAAGTCTTACGTTAAAGTAAGGGTTAAACAATTTAAGAAATAAAAACAGCGCTATTTCTTTTATTTCTTAAAAAGAAGGGTTCATCACTGCGTATTGCAACTATGAAGTAAGGGAAGTGCAACTCCACCCTGTTAGTTATTTAATCTTATTTTTAATTTAAATTAAATTTTTATTATAGTATACCACTTGTGAAAGCAGTATACTAGATTTAGATGGTTAACTCAGTGGTTAGAGTTCTCGGCTTACATCCGAGCTGTCAGGAGTTCGAATCTCTTACCATCTACCTTTTGGGTTTGTCTTTCGTATAGACATGGTATTACTATGGTCCTAAAGAAAAGAGAAGTAACGAGGTATGAAAATGAAATATAGATAAGGGGAAAGGAGCATTAACTGCGAGTGCAGTGTGCAAAATGGAACTGGAGTGAAAGATGATTAGTGAAGCGAAAATTGAAGTATGTATTGTAAGGATAAAGGTGTGTTCGAATCCATCAAGACAACTAATAAAAATATTTATAATTTAAATAGACTTTTATATGTTTATTCAATATAAATATTGAATCATAAAATATGAAGATATTTATGTTTTATATATTGAGTATTTATGAATTGAGTCGTTAGAAGAATTTAATTTATAAATTATGTATGTAAAAATTAAATAAATTCATATTTTTAAAAAGATAAGATTTAGATAATTATTTTTCTATATAGTTAATATATAGTTTTTAAGGTTAACTTCATATATATTATAAAATTTATATATGTTATTAAGTTAAATATCTAAATATTGTTTTTAACTCAAAAGAATTTTATAGGGTATTATCTAAATCTCTATAAATTGGGGGTATAGCTCAGTTGGCTAGAGCATCTGCTTTGCACGCAGAGGGTCATGGTTTCGAGTACCATTATCTCCACGCTAGGTGTGAAACATTACAGTAATAAGGATTAAACTATATTATTAGACAATATACTTAATTACTTATTAAATAAATGAATTAAAGTAAACATGTAGAATATATTATTAAGTCTAAATATAAAATATATTTGAAGGCGTATGTTAATTTCATTCTGGTTAGAACCTATTTTAAATCCTATAGGTGAACGGGCAGCGGTGAATGTTTCAGGTAAAATTTAATGAAATATATTATCCCACAGGGCAAGGGCGTGCTATTAAAATACCGTAAAGCCGGTAAGCTATAAGAGTATTAAAAGGTTCAATTCCTTTTGTATATTTCATTAATTTTGGGTGAGTGTCCCGAGTGGCAAAGGGGGCTGACTGTAAATCAGCTGTCATTTGACTTCGTAGGTTCGAGTCCTACCTCACCCACAAATATGTCAGAATTAAAAGAATATATATGTGAATCTTGTAATAAAAAGTTTTATTCTACTAAGACTTTTAGAAAAGATAGACATATAAAATGTGATGAATGCAAACAAAAACGTAAACATTCTAAAGAAAATGAATTAAATAGTATATTAGATTGTTCTAAAAGAACAATATCTAAAATATTGAAACGTTCAAAAATAGGATGTGCAATATGTGAGTGGAATGAATCTACTTGTGATATTCATCATATAATAGAAAAATCTAATGGTGGAACTGATGATATTTCTAATTTAATTATTGTATGTCCAAATCATCATAGAATGATACATACGAATAAATGCTATTCAATAGATTATTTACAAAGTTTATCTATTAAAAATACATTTAATAATTGGAAAGATTATTATCATCCAGAAAGATAATTAGTTATGTAAGTTAAGATATGGTGCGTTAGTTCAGTTTGGTCAGAATGCTACACTGTCACTGTAGAGGTCACGGATTCGAGTTCCGTACGCACCGCAAAAATTTGGTTATATAGTTCAAAATAGGTGGAGTAGTTAATAACTGGTAATTGACATGAATATCTATTGGAAGTAATATAAAAACTAATATGAGATGTTTGCGGATCAAATGGTATTATTCTTAAGCTCTTTTACCGTTATTAGTTTTTATATTATGAGTAAGTAGAGAATACAATAATTATCGTTTACTCATAGAATACCCTGGGTCGAGGGAGATTAATGGTTCGAATCCATTTATAACCGCTATGAATATTATTAGATATGTTTATTGAAACATTGGACTATAGTATAATGGTAGTACAGAAGATTTTGGTTCTTCTAGACTGGGTCCGAATCCCGGTAGTCCAACGATTTTAGTGAATATTTAAAAATAATAAAAATATTATATTGCGGGATGGAGCAGTTGGTAGCTTGTCGGGCTCATAACCCGAAGGTCGTGTGTTCGAGTCACACTCCCGCTACTATTAAATGGACCTTGCGTATGGCTGGTGCCTGTACATTGGACTGAATTAACAGAATAAACTGTATAAAATTAATCTCTATATATTATATTTTATGGATATAAAATTATTAGTTCGACTCTAATTATAGAGACAATCCAGGGGTTGTGGTTCGATTCCACAAGGGTCCACTTTAACTGAAAAATCATATATACAGTTCGAATAAATAAAATTAATTTTATTATGAATTGCGAAAATTGTGGGAAATATTATATTAAACCTATTTATGGTTCTGGACGATTTTGTTGTGGAAGTTGTAGATGTGCATATACAAATAAACATAGGAAAATATCTAACGAAACAAAAGAAAAAATATCAGAGTCATTAAAAAGGTATTATAATATAAAAAATGATATAAAAATTAAAAAATATTTTTGCGGTACATTATAGTTAAATAATGAAAACCCTGAAATATCAAAACATTAGTCATCAAAATGGTTTAATAAATTAATACCATTTGGATTAAATATTAATACATTATATACAAAAAAATTTGTTGATGAATATAATAAAGTTAAAGATTTATTATATACTGAATATGTAATTAATCAATTATCACCAAAAGATATTTATATTAAATATAATTGTAAAAAATATATAAATAATTCTGAAACTTTATTACATCTATTTAAATCATATAATTTTCCTATACGACATTTTAGTGAATCAACAACAGTATCATATTTACATGGTAAATTAAAAGGGCCCACACATACATTAGGTAAAGATTGCTATCATATTACATGGAATAATAAAAAAGTATATTTACGAAGTACATATGAATTAGATTATGCATTATATTTAGATTCAAAACAAATTGATTATGATGTTGAATGTAAGAGAATAAAATATTATGATTCTATTAAATAGAAATATAGATGCGCAATACCAGATTTTTATATTTCAAATAAAAATTTATTAGTTGAAGTAAAATCTAATTATACATTAGATATTTAGAATATGAAAGATAAATTTAATGAATATATAAAATTAGGATATAATGTTAAATTAATACTAGAACATAAAGAAACAGATTTATATAAATTATAAAATAATTATTAGAAATATACTTTACAGTTTTAATGTCGTATATTATCTAATAATGATATAAACAAGTATAGACTTCCAAGTAGAATAATGAGTAAGTTTATAATTATATGCTAGCTAATTTATAGACAGAAGAACTGATAAGGGTTACAGGTCAATTATTGAAAGGAATTGGTTTGAACATTAGTTCATAGATGTGAAGAGCAGCAGATTTCGTAAGAAGCCATAAGTTGACACACAACAATTTCGTAAAACAGCGCAAGTGCCTAATAGCGAGTATTCCTTTATATAAAGGGTGAAAAAGTCTGTGTCTCGTAAATCTACTTGTTTAATTTTGGGTGGTAGTTCAGATGGTTAGAGCGCATCCCTGATAAGGATGAAGTCGTGAGTTCAAGTCTCACCCACCCAACAAATATTTAATAAAAAAGTTGTTAATAATATAAACTTTTAAATATTATATTCATATAAGATTATGAATTTAGTTCTTTGAAATATGAAAGAAAATAATTTATAAAATATTTTTTAATTACAAATAAAAATAAAAGATGTATCTTTTTAATGTAATTAAAATAGTTATGTAAATTAAAATATAGAGTTGTTCCGTTAGCTCATCTGGCAGAGCACGATACTTTTAATATCGGGGTAACGAGTTCGAGTCTCGTACGGAACACTATAACTTGATTAGTATATCTAAAATTAATTTATTAAAAAATATAAACATTTACTTATAAATTGAATATAATATAAGAGTTTAAAAATTACACTACAGTAACTCAGTCGGTTAGAGTTCCAAGCTTATACCTTGGCGGTCGGGGGTTCAAGTCCCTCCTGTAGTACAAATTGTAAATGAATTAAAGTATTTGACTTATGATGAGACTTTAATTAGTAAGAAATATAAGTGTTTATGAAAGTTTATTTATGATGATGGAAGTCAATACAGCAAACATATATAATTATGATAATGTTTACTAGAAAAAGAAAACTCAAATACTTAAAAATAAATGACTTCTGATTTTTATAATTTTGGTGAATGGTTCTGTAGCTCAGTTGAACAGAGCAGTGCTCTTCTAAAGCACGGGTCGTGAGTTTGATCCTCACCAGAATCACATAATGGATTAAAGATAAATATATGAAACAATTAATTTTTATATATGATTAATCCTGAAGTAATTATCAGTTAGGAAGACGTGAAAATAATTGATAGTTATAAAATAAAATCTATTAAAAACATGAAATGTGTTATTAATAGTATACGTGAAAAATGTGATAAAACTTATGTTATTCATAAAAGGAGTATGTATAGTTTAATAAATGAATGGAGATCACATAATCTTCTTTATGATTTGCATATAAAAAGGGAATAGACAAAAGATGTGGATTTAGATAATGAAACATTATTCAGAAAAATATGTTATTCAATATTATCTATATTTTATCTACATTTTTAATATATAACGAGAGTTAGTAGTATAGCATTGTCCGGACCATTATTAAAAGTTTTAATTATTTCTTTTAGTAATGATATGCTGATTTAAATTATAAATAAATAGATTTAAAAAATAATTATGAATATAAGTAATTTAACCTTATATTTAAGAGAGACTGAAAGATTATTTTAATCTATTGATAATTAGTTTCAGGAGTTGAATATGGTTTTAATCATGATATGTAGTTCCATTAAAATAAACTTCATGATATAGGAAGTATATGTTTTCTCGGTAAAGTATACGCCTGAATATTAGAATAAAAAGAATAGTGTCCGTAGATAAACTATTCAAATTTTGCTTCGATAGTTCAGTTGGTTAGAACGTCTGACTGTATACAGGAAACAACCTGATTAAATTAAACTACATAATGCTGTTAGGTATCAGACTTGCGGACGCAATATTGATTTATAACTATTATAGTAATAAATCTAAATCGCTGAAAGTTTAGTTGGTTCGAATCCAATTTATGTAGCTAATCAGAAAGTCGTAGGTTCGAGTCCTACTCGAAGCGCAAATATGAGAGAAAAAGAATGTCGTATATGCCATATTCATGGTAATACATTATTTTCTTTATATACATATAATAATAAAATACATTGGGTATGTAATAAATGTTAGACAGAATATGTATAGCGACGTCGAGAACATTTAAAATTATTATCAGTTGCATATAAAGGAAATAAATGTCAATGTTGTGGATATAATAAATGTATATCTGCATTAGAATTTCACCATATAGATCCTAATAAAAAAGAGTTTGGAATAGGATATGCAGGTTATACACATGGATGGAATGATGTTAAATTAGAATTAAATAAATGTATTTTAGTATGCGCAAATTGTCATAGAGAAATACATGCTAATATAATAAAATGCCCAACTGAAATTATAAAAGATGAAGAAAATGTTAATATTTTATTAAATAAATTTAAATTTGATTCTATAAATAGGAATAATGATTATAAAAAATTAGTTGAAAAAATAGAACCAATTAAAAATTATACAATTCCTACAAAAGAAGAATTAATACAATTATTTAAGAAATATATTACATTTGAAAATATTGGTAGATTATATGGTATTACAGGAAATGCCATTAAAAAATGGTGTAAAAAATATGATTTACCATATAAATCAAAAGAATTAAAAGAATATATAAATAAATTACCATAAACGTCATGAGCCTTCTTAGAAAAAGGCGGTTTTAGTAACTGTACGAAGTATGTTAATACACGTGGTTAATATATATTTCAATAAGGGAAATTATAATGGATGTTGGCTAAGCAACTTCTTATATACGGTAATTTTTTAATATTTGGGAATATCTTCTCGTTGGTATGAGAACTCTACGGTAAGTAGAGTGCATTTGCAAACCGGTTGAAATGATCTTGCTTCACAGTGTTCGAATCCTGTTGTTCCCACAAATATTTTGAAAATATTTTTGATAAATATATAGACTTTACTATAAAGATTACATATAATAATTATGAATTGAAAATAATTAAGATACGCAAATTAACTGGTGGGTTCGTATAGCGGTTAGTACTAGAGATTTTCATTCTCTAAACAGGAGTTCGACTCTCCTACCCACTACTAATCAATAATATGAAATAGAATTTAGAATTTTTATCAGATGACGAATTAATATAGGAATATAGAAATTGTAATTATTCTTTAAAAGCAGTTGATAAGAAATATAATAAATCTGGAAATACTTTATTACGATTATTTAGAAAACGTAATATAGATTATAATAAGATAAAGAATGATTATTTATTACAATAGAAACAATTTGAAGAAAGTAAAGTTTTATATTGTGAGAATTGTGGTAAAGTAATAGATGGTTATTATGGTTCTGGAAGATTTTGTAATAGATATTGTGCAACTGCATATGGCAATTCACATAGAGCAAAAAGAACAGAAGAATCAAAAAAGAAAACATCTATTAGTGTAAAAAATTCTATTAAATGTTAGATAGCTGCTGAACGTTCAAGAAAAATATATTAGTGCAAATATTGTAATAAAGATTTTTCTGTGTTTGATATACGCAATATTAGAGGAAGAACATATTGTTCAAAAGAATGTAAACACAAATATTTATCTGCACATACTGGTGGTTATCGAGAAGGTTCTGGAAGAGGCAAACAAGGATGGTATAAAGGAATTCATTGTGATAGTTCATGGGAATTAGCATTTCTTGTTTATTATAAAGATCATAATTTAAATATAGAACGTTGTAAAGAAAAAAGGTCTTATATTTGGAATAATGAAGTTCATTCATATTATCCTGATTTTATAACAGATGGCGGGATAATAGAAATAAAAGGATATTCTACAGATTAGGGGAAATTAAAAGAAAACTAGAATCCGGATGTAAAAGTTTTATATAAAGATGATATAAAACCATATTTAGATTATGTAATAAATACATATGGTACTGATTTTATTAAATTATATGATGGTTATAATCCAAAATTAGATTTGAAAAATTATACTTATGTATGGGTTCATAATGAAAAAGAGAATCATATGATTAGAACAGAATTATATGATGAATATATAAATAATGGTTATATAAGAGGAAGAAAAACTTTTAAATAAAAAATAGTTAAAAATAAACAAGATTTTAAATTTACGTTATTAAATTAAAAAGTTTCTTTATGAAATTAATTTTAAATACTCCTATAGGCGAATTGGTCTAGCCACTAGATTAAGGATCTAGGTTTAATTACGTCTCGGTTCGAGTCCGAGTAGGAGTACAATAATAATATAAAATATTTTCTTATTTTATTATCAATTTCAAAAATAAATTAGATAAATAATAAGTTGAAATAATTTATGCTGGATTAGCACAGTTGGCAGTGCGACGCACTTGTAATGCGTAGGTCGTTGGTTCGAATCCGACATTCAGCTCAACATAACTTAATAATGTTTTTATATTGCTGAATAATCTGTTAGCAGTGGATAAGGCATTTAGGTTATATCTGAAAAGATATGATTTAGAGTAATCAATATTAAGAAACATAAGGTTAAAATAGCCATGGTTGGCCAACCATGAGTGACGTAAGAAAGGTCAAATCGTAGAATGGTATATGATGCTTGTAGCCTTTGAAGGTAATCAATCCTTCCGACATTTAGGAGTTAGCGTCATGAACTAACTTGTCGTGACTGAATAATGTGCTTAATATGTAATAGGGTTTGATGGTAGTCAGGAATCCATCTATGAATTCATTATTATTTTTATGTTTTTATATTGCGGGATGGAGCAGTTGGTAGCTTGCAGGGCTCATAACCCTGAGGTCGTGTGTTCGAGTCACACTCCCGCTACTAGTATGATGCATTTATTTTATGAATATGGATAACTGTTCGCGATTGTGTATCTATAAAGTAATATTATAAATGAGGAAATATGAATGACAGTGATAATAATTGTACAATAAAACACTGCATCCTGTTTGTTGTAACGAAAGCATTTTCTCTTGAAAAGTGAAGGTTACGGTTTAATTCCGTAGACAGGAACAAATTTTAATAGTCTATATTTAATTATATAGAATCGTAACTACAAGAACATTAAATATTTTTAGTGGAAAGTCTTGGAGACCATCGTATTGGTACTGAGTTATAAGGTTCTCACAGAGTATAAACCTTAATTTTTTATTTGGAAAGGAAATTGCGACGGCTCGCAAGCTTGTCTTGAAAACAAGTCGTACAGTGAAATGTATGGGGATCGACACCTCTCCTTTCCGCATTTTGTTTTACATATTTAAAGACATTATATATTTATAATATATAATGTCTTTAATTTTTATATAAATATTGAAATTTATTTTATTCACTTATGAACAAATATATAAAGCAATTAGTTGAATATTATTTTCATAACGAAAAAGAATTATATGAAAACAATTATAGAAAATTTAGAGAGAATTTTAATTGGTCTTATGAAAGACGATTATTATATCAATATAATAATGATGTAGATTTTGATAATATAGTAAATGAAGAATATCATATAAGTGATGTTTTTGATGATGTTATAGATGTTATAGGAAATATTTATAAGGATAATATAGATATAAGTAATGATATAAAAGTATATACAGGATATAATTTTAATATAAAAGATTCTTTATGTAAAAAACTAGATAATGAAAATATAAAATATCCTATATATGTTTATATATTAAACGATACAGAATCAACTTCATATTCATATATAAAAAGTGAAGATAAGAATAATAATGAAATTGTTATATATTTAAATTCATATATGATATAGGATAATATATAGTTATTACGTGATTCATGTAAACATGAGTTTTTACATATTAGAGAAATGTATGCATTAGAAGATAAAGATGTTTTATAGTCTAATAAAAATAAATTACCTGATGATGAAAAAAATCCTTTTAACTGGGATAATCCAAATTATTTTGATAAAAGTTTAAGATTATGTTATATATTTAATAAGTCTGAAGAACGAGCAAGATTAAATGCAGTATATGAACATATTAAATCAGAAGATGAAGATATTGATTCATTAAATAATATAACGTTATTAAACGAAATGAAATAGTGTATAAACACATTAAGAACTATTTTTATTTCTAATAATTATGGACCTATGGAAATATATAATTACTCATGCTATAAATATCATTTGATAAAATATAAGTTAAACAAATATCATTTTGATTATAGACCAAGATTATCTGAATATTCATAGGATGACAAAGATAAATTTTAGGCAATGATATTTGAGTTACAAATAAATTATAGAAAATTCAAATAGGATATAAAGAAAATAATTTATAATAAATTTCATAAATAATTATGGATAGTTTTGATAAAGAAATAAAGATATGAATATAATAGGAAATTATATATATGGTTCAGAAGATTCAACTGATGTAGATATTGCATATATAGTTGATGAATTACCATCATTACAAGAATGTAAAAAGTTTTGTTCGGCTGATAAGAATGAAAACAGAAACTTAATAACGATAAATAACGGTATTATAACTAATTGTTATAAAGGAACAGTTGATGAATTAAATAATGCGATATTAGATACATATAAGTTACATGAACAAAATACAGAATTACTTATTAATAGAAAGGTTGGTAGAGATATACCATTGAAACTTATTAGAGCAATACGTGCAATGTTATCACATCTTTCTAGATCGCAATATAGAAAAGAAATAAAATTAGCATTAAGAAGTAATTGGTATAAGAGGTTAGACGTATTATTAAGTATTAATTTAGAATATATTGATTTTGATAAATTAAACAATAATATGTCAAGAGAAGATATATTGAAATTATTTGCATTTCAAATAGGTCAATGCATGGGACTTATATATGCAAGAAAAGAATTATATACAAAAAATGATGTTATTACATGGATAGGCAGTAATCTCGGTTATTGTCTTGATGATTATTTAAAACGAAAATATACAAGTTTAAATATATTAAATTATTTAAAAGATAAATTAATCTACCAGATTCGTTATAATTTTCCAGCAATAGAGTGTGATAATAATATAGTAAAATTTTTAAAGGACGGACATAATAAATATTATGATTTAATGCAGGAATGCCAAATAAATATTGAAAATAAAGATATTTAATATATGAAGTTGATTTATAACAATATTATTCCTCCACATGGATTTATAGCTATTAATATTTTTGGAAATCTTTTTGTAAGGAAAGAATATGAATATAAATTAAAGAATGATAATTATAAGAAAAGAGTATTAAATCATGAATCTATCCATACAGAATAGATGAAAGATTTTGCAAGTTTTTTACCAGAATGTGTATAGCAATATATAGGTGGCATAATATTCTATATAATATATTTCTTTGAATGGTTATGGAGAGTCTTGTTTACAAAACATAGATTTTCACATTAGGCATATAGGAATATAACATTTGAATAGGAAGCCTTTACAAATGAATCAGATTTAGAATATTTAAGTAAACGAAATCATTTTGATTAGTGGAAAATATATTAATATAAAAAGGATGTTAATTAAGTTTAACATCCTTTCTTTTTTCATATAAACAATGTATCTTTGTAACTGTATAAATGAAGTAATAATTAATTAAAAATTATAATAATTATGGTAGATCGTTTAAATCAAGAGTTAGAGCTGGATGACTTGGTACTTATTGCGCATCCAAAAGTTTCAACATTGCTACGTTGCATTGTTACCAAGATCAATGCAAAGACAGTCACAGTAGCAGCACTCCCAGAGAATGACAAAGAGAATGAGGCTGCACAATATTGTCAACATAATATGGCTGCTATAGGCGATCACAAGTTTCATGGAAACTATTTCAGAATAACAAAAGGATTCAATCGTCGTCCTGAGGAAGTTGTGAAGATTGGTCATTATCAAACAGTGCAAGACAATGGCAAAGATGTTCATTACTCTATTGTTGAAGTTGGTGATGAAGAACTTTGGCCAACTGATTAATAATTAAATATAAATAATGATTATGCAAAATATAGCAAATGAAATAAAAAATAGTAGTATAAAATTTCATAGTAATAAATTAAATGGATTAGTAGATATGGTTATGTCTAATGATTCTAGTAATAAAATAGAATTACTACCAATTAATGATAGGGCATTAATTTATACTATGTATTGGTGTACATCTGAACATAGTAATCTATCAAGATATGAATTTGATAGGCTATTAGAAATGTCAAGGAAATTACGTAACTATTTAAATGAGTAAAATAATGGTAATAAATAATTCAAATATAAATACTTATATTAAGTTCGCAAGTGAGAAAGTATTGAATTACATTAAAGATTTTAATTCATACTTTGATGCTGATGAAGTATATGACATTTTAAAAGAGTTATCTGAATATGATGTGAATATTATGAAATTCAATAAATATATCGGATTTCTTGTATGTCAAGTGTATAAGGATTTTATTAATAATGAGATGATTATTGAAAAAAATACAGATTTTCAAAATTTCATTATTCCTATCATTATTAATATAAGTGATAATATTTTAAAAGATAAGATTGAACTATGACAGACGAACAATTAAAGAAGATATATGATAAGATTAATGAGTTGGTAGACACTGTTAATAAATTAAAAAGTATTATTGCAACTCAAGATAATAAGATAAGAATATTAGAGATTAAGTTAAATAATGTAGAAAATATATTGTAATGATAAGTAGTATAATTTTAATGTTATGTTTTTATATGTTTATTATTTCATTAACATATCATAGAGATATTCAGGTAATAAACATATTTAATTTTTTTGGACCCATAGAATATACTATAAGATATATTGAAGAATTTGACAATGATTCAAAAATATCAAGAAAATACTATAAAATTTATTGGAATTACTTCAGTATTTTGCCATTTTTTCACAATTTTTTGAGTAAAACTGATAATCAGATAGTATATACTGTAAATGATGAAACTGAGTTAATTTCCAACTATTTTGTAACATATGAGTCCGCTAGAAATTTCTTATATAAGACAAGAGATTTCACTAAATTTATATTAAATGAAGAATGAAAAATATATTTAAAATAATTAAATTACTTTTCTCTTCAAAATAGTATGTAATATATGCTGTTGATAAAAAGGGAGAACAAGTAAAAGAATAGTCTAGTAATATTAATGAAACGTTTTGTCACCATATATATGATGATGCAAGATAGACTTTAATTAATACTGTTGGTGAACAAACATATGGTGAAAAATTAGAATCATATGAACCAGATTTATTTAACGCATATAAAGAATCAGATTATCAAATAGCAAAATCTGAATATTTGCAAGCAGAATTAGATTACTATAAATTAGTGAATAATCCTATGAGTGGAGACGCTAATATCTTATTCACAAGTTATTAGAGATTACAATAGCTAAAGAAACAATATGAAAATTTTTAGTAATGATAAAGTTTAAACATAAAAAGTATAATAAAACTAATTTTGATACTATTAATGTAAAAACAGCTAAAGAAGTTTGTGATATAATAATTAATAAGAAAACACAAGAACTTATTAAGAAATGTCCAAGAACATTTAATTATATTAATAATGCAATAAATGAATCTATACGTTTATATTTTACTTCATGTATTATTTACAATAATATATTAGATTATAATATAACATTAGATTTAAGCTGTATAAATTTTGATTTTATGAAAAAATCAAGATTTGATGTTATTAGCGATATATTAGAAGTGTATAGAAATAAAGGATATAAAATAATTCATAATGATAAAGATAAAATAACTATGTATTTTAATTAATATATATATAGACTTTATTAAAATTATATTATATAAATATATAGTTAATGGAGAGTTAACCTAACGGGGTTAGGGACAATCTGCTAAATTGTTCGTCCATGTATGTGGATGTGGGTCGGGACCACAGCTCTCCGCAAAAAATCCACAACAGATTTAAAGATGTAGTGGTCTATAAGTTCGTTCCTTAATGAGAGATTATCACATTATATATGTGCACAAAAGAAATAATGTGATGGACCATAATGAATAGATTATCTTAATTTTGGTATCTTCTGCAAGATTCTGATTATTGATAGAAGGTAGTTAAGCTAATTTCATATTCATTTCTATTACAGACGAAGAAAGAGGAACATTGTTTACAAGTAATAAAGAGTAACCAAATGTTATTGTTATATAGAACTGATATAATAATAGGTGAATGAAACGCTTGGCGCCAATATTAATAAAAGTGGTTGTTTATGAAAGTAATGTGTTTGATATAAAGATCTGATTAACTCATAAAGTCAAACCGGTATATATTAAATTTTTATATATAAGATAGTAAGCTTATAGATTTTATTGGGATATATTGTAATGGTAGCAACAGGGTTTCTGAGTCCCTTAGTACTGGTTCGAATCCGGTTATCCCAACATATTCGTAATTTTTATTTTTTATTTTTTTATTTTTAAAGGATTTATACATAAAGAGAAAAGGTTAATAAGATTTATTTCTTATTAACCTTTATTATTTTATTTCTTAAAATAAATATTAATCTTCATCATCCCAATAATCATAATATTCATTTGGATCATAATTTAATTCTTTATCTTCCTTAAAATTATCAATCACCTTAGAATTTTCAACAAATTCTTTTACTTTTTCTATAATATCTGCATCGTTAATCATTATTTCTTGAGTGCCATCTGTTAACATTAAACCATCAATATTTATTTTATCGATTTTACATTCAGTTTCATCTGGATCATCAGGTTGATCATAATCATGTGAACGCATACCTGGTGTATAATCAACCCAACAATCAATGTCTGCATTAAATGCTAAACTTACGCCATAATCTTCCATTGAACGTGTTAATATTGTTGCTGTTTCATTCTTTGGATCAACATCTGGTATAATATTACACATTAAACAATCGTCATCTTGATCATATTGCTCTATATATCCATTATCATTAAGAAGATCCATAATTAATGAATTAATTAATTCTTGTGGCAGTGATTCCATATCAGAAAGATCAATATCTCCATTTTCATCATAATACTTTGGATCAATATTAGATGATGTTATTATACCTTCATTAAGTGATTTCTTAAGTGCTGAAGCAATACCATTTACTAATGATTCATATAATGCTTTATTTTGTTTCTTCATAATTTCTATTAAATGCTAAATTATTTTTTATATTTATCATTTTTAAAACTATTTAAAATAATTAATCTATAATAATTAAAATAAAAGGTTTGTTTTATGAGTACACGTTGTAATTTACAAATACAAGATAATATAGAAGGAGAACATATATTATATCGACACTGTGATGGTATGCCAGATTCTGCAGGTAATGAAATAAAGAATTTCCTTAATGACTATGTAAAGAATACTAATACAACATATAATTATGAAGAAATTTCTAAAGGTATTATAGAACAGTTAGGATTTGAAGACGAAGGTAAAGTAGCAAAAGATATAAACTATTTTTATGAAATTGTTGTGCATCCAAATACAATATTCTATACATGTTGGCATGTACCTGTATTTGGCAATTATGATATTGATAGTTTGGAGGATTATCCTGATTGTGAAGAACTAGAATGTGAGGAATTCAATAAGTGTAATATACGAAAAGAAACTATTAATAAATCAACAGATGATATTGTTGATTCTAAAGAATTATTAAAATATGTAGATAGAAGAAATAAATTTCTTGATGAACTTTTAGATGAAGTTGAATTAAACGGTGGTATATCAAGAGACAAAATTATGAATATGTTAAAAGTAACATATGATCAGGGGTATAATTATAATAGAGTAGATAATATTTAATTTATAATTGTTATGAAAAAATATTTAGAGATTCATTTGAAATATGAATTACCAGAAGATTATGATATTGATATTATAAATGATGGTATTGATAATAAAGAAGCATGGTCTTATATATTAGATTTAATGACAGATAATGAAAATAGAGAAAGTAAGGATACATGTAAATATACAACAGTTAAGATATACTAAATATGAAACATTATGATTCAATAGATAATATAAAATATAATACAGAATTAGTAGGTGAACAGGTATGGGCATTTAATAAATTGGATGGACAAAATTTTTGTGCTAAATATTCTGTAAAGAAAAAAGAATTTACAAATTTTGGTTCAAGAAAATGTATGGTAGATGAGACATCAGAACAATTTGGTGATGCTGTACGTTATTTTAAATCACATAATTATTCATCTATATTAAGTAATATAGTTGAAAAACATAGGAGAAAGAAAGATATATTTTATGGCGTTGATGAAATTACGTTTTTCTTCGAATGGTATGGTGATCATAGTTTTGCAGGATTTCATTCTGAAGAAGATAAAGATAATATGCATCTTGCATTAATTGATGTGTTCATCAAAAAGAAGGGATATATTGAACCAAAGATATATATGGATCTATTTAGAGATTGTGGAATAGAATTGCCGCAATTAGTTTATACGGGACCATTATCAAATGATTTTATTAAAGATATTCAAGAAAATGACTGGACTGAACCAAATTGTAAATTTCCTTATGTAAAGGAAGGTGTTGTAATAAGGAGATCTACTATTTTAAAAGGACAACGAATGCCTAAAGTAAAAGTTAAAACAAAATGGTGGTTAACAGAATTGCATAAGAGATATACAGAAGAAGAATGTAAATTATTAGAGTAATTATGACAACAGGTGAATTAGACGAAATTGTAAAAGATATTATTAATATTTTTGGTAAACATATAAAGCTTGCAAGTTTATCAGGAAAATCATATGCAACAGGACATGAAAATTATTATGATATAGTGTTTGAGAATACTACATCATTTACTTCACGAATGTTCGGTTATCAATATAGAAAGTTCCTTAATAATCTTGCAAGTTTAACTAATGGTGAAACAAGAAAAACAAATTCATATAAAGGATTTGTATATTATTGGTTTCCTGGATTTATTTACAAGAAAAATAATTTAAGAATTGAATTTGGAAGGAAAGGTTGGAATAGACATAGTGGTGATGATTCAACTACATGTTTTTATATGACGACTAATAACAAATATATTATTGAAGAAATTGTTAATAATATATTAAGAGATAGAGATATACGTATTTTAAAGAAGAATGATTATGAATAATAAACCAACATTAGTGATTCCAAAAGGTAGGTTATATACAGGAATTAAACATATGTTTAATGTATGTAATATTGATATGCCTGATGAGAATACTAGACAATATTATTTTCCTAATTGGAGTGATGATTGTTCATTATTCATTGCAAAACCTAAAGCAATACCAGAATTAATTGCAAGTAAATTCTGTGAATTCGGTATGTGCGGATATGATATTATAAAGAATAGTGAATATGAAAATGATATAGAGCTCATTAAACACACAGGACTAAATAGAGTAAAAGTATGTTTAGCTTCACGATATAATATTGATGAATTGTGTCATATGAATAAACCAGTTATTTGTGCCACTGAATTTGATGTGTTAGCAAATCATTATTTTACAAAATTAGGAATTCCACATTATATATTAAATACAGCAGGTTCAACAGAAGGATATATTGATATTGGTGCAGATTGTATTATTGATGTTGTAGAAACAGGGAAAACGCTTAAAGAAAATAATATTAATATATTAGATACACTGATTGATACTGATACATGTATATTTGAACATGCATCATTAATGGATACAATGTTACCATCAAATATACAAATAATTTATGATCAATGGATTAATAAGACATGGGAAACAAGAATGTAAAATATATAGTAGAATTTGATGGTAATGATGGCACAGGAAAAACTTATACGATAAAAGTATTATCAAAAGTTTTTCCTAACTGCATTTTTATAGATAGAGGATTATTCAGTAAAGCAACATTGCTATCAGACGAAAATGATGAAATGTATAAGTATATTGATGATAATATTGATATGAATAGAATTTATATTATATTGGATGATTATCCAGAACATTGTCAAATGCTTATAAAAAGAAGAGGAGATTCTATTGAAGAGAAATATCATACAATAGAAGATTTAGAGTATTATCGTAAACAATTTACAAACTTATATGGCTATTGCTGTAAAAAGAATTATGATAATGTTTATTTAGTTACACGATTATTACCAGATCATGTTCAGGTAATGATTGATATTATTAAGAAATTTACTAATTTTAATAAGGAAAATAATAATGAGTAAAATAATTATTGGTACTAGTAATCCAGGTAAGATTAGAGAAATTGCATCTATTCTTTCACCATTAGGATATGAGATTGAACCGCATGCATTGGATGTTGATGAAACAGGAAAGACTATTAAAGATAATGCTATTATAAAAGCAAAAGCATATAGTAATGTATTTCCAGATACTTATGTTATTGCAGAAGATAGTGGATTAGTCGTTCCTAAATTGAATAATCTTCCTGGTCCGTATTCAGCAAGATTTCATGAAATTACAATAGATGATAATTTGAATGTTATAAATGTTCCACATGAAGAATTTACTACGGATAAATCTGAACATGATAAACTTAATAATGAGAAGTTGTTGAAGTATATTAAAGATATTCCGTTTAATGAGCGTGCAGCATATTTTGAAGTATGTTTTGCCATTGCAAAGAATGGAATTATTCAAGAAACATTTAGTGGTTATTCATATGGTTATATATCAGATGAATTACGTGGAACAAATGGATTTGGTTATGATCCATTGTTTATTGGTGAGAATACATTTGGTAAGACATATGCAGAACTAGATTCTGCAAGAAAGAATTTAAAGAGTCACAGAAAGCAAGCATTGAAACAATTGGGCCTTTGGGTTTCACAGAATATAGAGAATTAATAATATATGAAGAAATTTATTTTTCCAGGTTCATTTGATCCTTTTACAAATGGACATAAAGCAATAGTAGATCAGACATATAAATTGTGTGATGAATTTATTATAGCATTAGCGACAAACTTAAAGAAAGGAGAAGGACTTATTAAACGTCCTGAGCGTATTAAGTTAATTAAAGAGATTTTTAAAGATTATCCGAATGTAAAGGTAATTGATATGACAGATACCTTGATTTCTGATTATTGTAAAAAGAATGGAGTTTCTTATATTGTTAGAGGTATCAGAAATTCGGAAGACTTTACATATGAAAAATCATTGGCAGCTACTAACCATTATTTGGCAGGAGTAGAAACTATGTTGGTAATGGGTTTTTGCGAACCATATAATATTGATATTTCATCTACATTCGTTAGAGAATTGGTACATTATAAATTACCTATTGGTGAATTTGTTCCACCAGTTGTTGAACAATATATTAAAGATAATAATTTAACATGGTAAATAAGATTCAAGAGGAAGATTTAAAAGCAGTTGAATATTGTAAAACTGTATTATATCCTAAATGGAATATCAAAGATTTATATTCTATAGATTTTGATACATTTAGAAAAATGCCATTGGTTGTAGAAGGTGAAAGTAAAGAGATACGTGCATTGGATGATGATTATTGTATCATTTATTTTAAACCTACAATTTATTCATTTACATATAATAGAACTGGTATTGTAGAAGGAAGTAATATTCCACGTGTTCATGTAAGTAAAGTATTGTGTGAGTTACTTAAAGAAAATGGTATTAAACATGCATATCTAGATTATGGTGATGAATTTGTATTAGCACGCATAATTAAAGATACACCTAATATTGAAGTTGTTGTAAAAGCAAATCATACAGGTACAAGTAAACATAGATATTTTGGTATGGGTAAGTCACATGTAAGAATGTCACATCCATATTATTCGGGAATGGAAATTAAAGACATGGAACCATATCCAGCACCTATTGTAAGATTTGATTGGCGAAATCCATTTTGGGAACCAAATACACATAAGATGTTAGCTGATGAAGTTATGTGCGATGATCAAGCAGATTATTATATTGATGTTAAGAAAGCAAAGAAAACTGCAGCACTAACATTCAGTGTATTAAGTGATTTTCTTGCAAGTAAAGATATTGTTATTTATGATTTGTGTTTGTTTATATCAGAAGATGGTGAAACAGTATATGGAGAAATTTCACCAGATTGTGGAAGATATAGACATTATGATTTAGGAAGTCTTGATAAGGATGTATGGCGTGCAGGAGGTTCATCAGATCAGGTATTGAAGAAGTGGAATTTACTGTATAAAATGATTACACAATAATTATGAGAAAATACGAATGTGAGATTGAAGATTATCATGGACATTTCTTTCACCATCGGTTTGAAGCAAACGATGATAATGAAGCGTTGGATAAAGCAAATGACCATGGTTATAGATATTATGCTAATGATGATACTTTATATTATGTAGAAGGAGATTATGTTGATTATAGTAATATAAGTACAGATCATTATAAAGAGAATATAAAGAAGTACCATCAAATATGGACTTCAATTTAAATAGTATATTTAAAAGTCACTAAAATAAAAACTTTAGTGACTTTTTCTATTATTATATATGAATTATAATTTAAACTATAAGATAAATGAATTTAATTACAAATATAAAGAAATCATACAAACATATACCATATACATTTAAACATTGGAAGATGGTATTGAAATTAGAGAAGAAATATATAGGCTATTATAAATATCCTTTTCATGATTTAGATAAATTGTTCATGTATATATTCTTCCCTTATTTAGGAACAAAGATAATTCAGAAAATTCATACAAAGTTTGCTAATCATCATTTACGTAAATATAAGAAACATATGAATTTTGATGAAGCTATTCTTGATTGGGAATCTGCAAGGTTTACAAAACCTGATAAACCATTGGATGCGTGGGATACATATCAAAAATATTTTACGGAATTTTCAAATGAGCTTTTACCTATATTTGAAAAATTTAACTTGAAACATTAAAGACTTTATTTATATACGTTTATATAAAATATATAATGATTTTGTTTTAGAAGAACATTTATAAAAACTGTTTTAATAATTAGTGTAAAAGTGAGCACACAGAAAAAGAGAATTATGATAATTTCTGTAGAGCATGGATCAATACCAGCATTATATAATATACAGTTTATAGCAACGAATGTTCTAAATTTAAATTAACTATATGTCTAACATTCTTAATTTTTATTATTGGTAATAAGTGGCAAAACATGCTAGGAATAGTAAGTTATCGGTTCGAACCCGATATAATAAAGATAGAAAATGGATGATAGTTAATGATGCTAGATATAACGCTTATTATAGAAGTATTATAGGATTTGATTGAAGTGCGGATGTTTATTATACCTGTTCTATTTTTTAATAAAACAAATGTCCCTATAGATTGAAACATGGATTGAGATGAATATAATATGATGTAATTTTAAGTTTGTTATATTTAGCATTAATTTTTTTAATAAGAATTATTAATATGTATATGTTACGATTACAAGATTTACCAGATGGTGCAATAGTTCAATTATACTATAGGTCTTACGAAGAAGGATATGGACGTAGTAAACCAAGGTTTAGAACATATATTATATCATTTAATGATAATACTATAATTTTTTCAAATGTAGAATCTAAATATGAAGGTAATTTTAGTTTTTATTTAAATCAAACAGCACAATATATACATTTTGATCCAACAGATATAAATAATATTAATAATTTTGGATTTGATAAAAATTATATTATTGTATATGGAATTTATACATTTGATGATTCTAATAATAAAGTAAAAATGCCATATTCAATGAACGGCAAGTATAAAATGAACATATACCATACAAAATGTATATATCAAGAAGATATATCAAAAATTGCAGAGGATGAAATACAAGCTTACAATAGACGATACAAATATTATTAATATAAACATATTACCCGGTGCAAAATTTGAATGTACAATATATAAAGGCAACGGACATTATGAAAGTTCATATGGAACTATTATGAAATGCAATGATAGATTAGTATTAATGTTGTGTGGACTTTTGTTTTTTGGATATGACTATCATTCTTGGAATAGTATTCATACTTATAATAAAAAACATTATCTGTATTATAATTATTATAAGAATGATAACGATAGTATGAAAATAAAAGGTATTGTATGGTATTTAGATTTTGAAAATTATCCAGATAATTTTGGATTGTCTCCAAAATTATTTGTTGTTACTGATATATGGTTTAATAATATACATATATATAAAAGTAATTATATGTTAAAGAAATACCAACCAAGTTTAAAACCAAATTATATACATGAAGCAAATGAAAATTGTAAATGTTTTAAATATTGCGGTGGTAGTGTATATTCATCGGAAAAGTTAGAGGAATATGCAGAAGTAATACCTAATAAAAATTATAATTATGAATAATATTAAAGAAAATAATTTTTTTATTCCTAGAAAAATTGCTGTAGGATTTGTAAAAAGAGCAAATACATATTCAGGAAAGTTATCTTATATTACTTATTATGATAATACTAATAAATTACGTAAGGACGTATCTTGGAATGGATGGAGAGATAAAAATATAGAACCTGTATATACGGATAATATTCCAACATCAGGTTTTATTATTAATAAACGTGCAGGAGGCGAAAAATGGGGATGGAACCAAAGAGCAACATATGCGCGTATATATGATCCAAGAGGATTTGAATTTGAGATAACTATAGATAATCTTCTTTGGATTCTTGAATATACTAATTCAGAAAACAAGGAATTAAAAGGACAATTTGTATATAGTTGGTATGGAACTGAACTTGTACTTATGCCTATTGTTTCATCTGATTATGAAGAATCTAAACGTTTATCTGAACAACAATATAATAAAACATCGTTTAAAGAACGTGATTTAATTCCGGGAACACTTTATAAAATGAAAGGTAAGGAATTAAATGAATTGGTATATATTGGTAAAGTAAAAGTATCCACAGAATTCAATATGTCTTATGTTAATAAATTAGCATTTGTACCTATACAGGATTCTTGGAAGTTATATTCACATTATGATAAAAATATCAACAGATCTGATTTCTTTATATTTAAAAGTGTTTCGTCTGTTATAGCAGAAATGCAACAAAATTATTTTAGTGAAGATATTGTAAAAGAATATCTACATAGATTTGATATGTGTGCGTATTCATATAATTTCTGGAATAATTTTGGTAATTTCATTGATAAATTTGTTTCTGACCATCCATGTATAATGAATGATTATAAAAAACCATATAAGATAGAATATAATAGATATAGCACAGAGAAAAATAATTATAATAATATTATTGATAAATTCGAATATAATGGTATAAAGTTAGATTCATTAAGAATTATTCCTGAATGGTTAATTCAAACAGACAGAGAACACATATTTTATGAAAATACAAGTGTATTAAAATCTGTTATATCTGATGATGGTAAATCTGTATTGATAAAAGAACAATATCCTACTATAGAAAATATTAATACATTTAATAGGATTGTATATAAACGAATGTATGATTTCATGAATATTGATTTAAATACAAATACATTTAATAAAATATGTGATCCTGGATTGTGGGATGAATATAGAGGACATTATTCTTTCGAAGTATCAAATATTATATATAAGCATCCATCAGAAACTACAGATGTTCAGAAAGCAAGAGAAATTAATACTCAGGTTTCATTAAATGATAACAGAACATTCCTATATTATATAACGAAGGATAATTATATATCTATATCATTGCAGGAAATGATACGGAATCATCGATATATGAAATTCGGTTTCTCAAATGGTATAGAAGAGAATAAATGGATAACATTAGATGCAATATTGTTACCGAAAAAGATTAAGTAATTTTTTTATTTCAAAATAATTATGTATCTTTGTATTGTTAATAAACAAAAAGTATAAACAATTAAAAATATATAATTATGACAACAAATAAAAAGAATACAGTTAAGAAGTATATACTCTCACAAAATTTACCTTTTGGTAATTTAAAGTCTGGTATGATTTTTTCTTATGATCCTATTACAAAAACTGCAGTATTTCCAAATGGACAAGAGATTTCACCATTTGATGTAAGTGATAAGAATTTCGTAAAACCTACGGCAGATGTAAAGTTTAATGTAGGTGATTGTGTCATTTATCATACGCGATTGTATAAGATTACTGATATTAACTATGTAACAGGTCGTTGTAAGCTTTTAGAGTTTTACGCAAATAAAGAGGTTGATTTTGTAAGTCATTCTGTATTGACAGCAGCACAAGTTTATTGGTTTGTTAATTCGTCTGGAACTGTTTCATCATCATATATTGGCAAACAACCAGATGCAGACTTATGGAGAGCAAAAACAAAGAACATGTTTAATACCAAGGAGGAGTGTCAGAAGTATAAGAATATTGTTCTTAAAAGTAAATAAAGAATATTTTTCAAATTTAAAATTTTAAATTAATATTTTATTTAACTCTTAAAGAGATTTGTAGTGATTACAAGTCTCTTTTTTCTTTTTAATAAATATATAAAATATAAAAGAAGTATTATGCCAACAATGATGCCATTAATGGATAAAGATACCGTAAGATATATAACATAGAATATTACACCAGAAGAAACTAAATATGTAGCTGATATAAAATCTACTATTGATGATACAAAGTGTGAACCAGAGAAATGTGATGATGTTATATATCTTACTAAGATTATCGCTTTTTATACTAAATTTACAAATCTTGCAAATACAACACCTAATAATCAATATAAGATGCATATTCAAGATTTTATGTGGAGATTACAACAATATAAAGAAGATATATTCGAAGTAGTTCAGTCTATCATAGGAGTTTTAAATGGTTCAGATATTACAAAGATTGAATTACCTATAAGTGATAATCCATTAGAGATTATAAATGAATTAAAACAATGTGTACAAAATTGGTTTACACTTCATACAGATGATATTGAATATGAAGGCGCTAGATCATTAACTAGTTCATTCCTTTCTGTAATTCATAAGTTTGTTTACCTTTTTAGATTAGATAAATGCTCGACTGCTGATTATGGTCAGGATTAGAAATTACCAAATCCTGATGCAGGATTATGTGGAGTAAACGGAGCATATGCAGTAAATTTTTAATATGATATAATATGAATCCTATAAATCAACCATCATCTAGAAATTACAATATCAATGGTAGTACAAGAAATAATGGGTTCTTATATAAAATTATGCCTTTATCATTTAATTTACAATAGAGAGGAAATGATTTTAAAGTTAAAAAATACAATAAGTGTAAATTTAATATCGGCGATAATGTAAGAGGATTGTGTTTGGAAGATAAGAAAGAACATTCAGGACGAATTACTAATATCTTATACAGTACAAATACAGAAGTTCCTTATTTAGTTTATATCATTGATAATAAGACAAGATAGAAATTATCATTAAACTTTAGTTCGCTAGAATTTAATAATTCTAAAATTGATGAGTCATATGGGTTTGATGTTGCCATTAAACTATATGAAACATTAAATAAAGATAAATATAATAAATTAAAACTTTAGAATAGAATGGTAAATTCAATAAAAGTTTTACTTGAAGAATATTTTAATAATACAGAACAAATGGATATGTTGTTAAATGATTATTAGAAACAACAGAAAAAAGCAAGTAAAGCATATGATTCACGTCAAGAGTTTTTAAAATCAATATTAGGTAAAGTAACATATAACAAATATCAAAATAAAGGTATGTTTGCTCCTATTCCTTTATCTGCATTGCATTTAACATTCGAAGATTTTTATTATTTGTTTCCAGAGAATAATATTAAGATGAGACCAATGGATAATGAAGCAGGTGTAGAGAAAGTAAAGAAACTTATTGCACGTATTAATAAGGAATATCCTAATAACGGTATTAGATTGTTAGATAATGGTGTTTCTTATACATTAAGTTCAAATCTTGTATTTAAGAGATTAGATAATATAATTGATTTTTTATAGATAATTCAGAAAAATGTTTTGAGGATTTCATCTGATAAAACAAATCCAACAGTTAATTGGAAGGCGATGATAAAGAAATTCAGAAATTATCTACGATAATCAAATAAGTAAAATAAATTAATTAAAATAATAATGATGATAACTACAAACATAAGTAACATTCCAGACGCATGGGATGGTTATTTTGAACAATAGGTTAATAAGTTCACGCCTTCTGTTGAAGTTCCTAAGCCTTGGAGACATCCGGTTGGACCTGAACCTATGATGAAACCTTGCAAGCATCATAAGACATAGTTTATTATAAAACATAAATCTGCTACATTACCAAATGGACCAGAACATGGATGTAACGTATGTGATCCATATCATCCAAATTTGTATGATCATATGAATATGCCTTGTTTTAATCAACATAAACCATATGGTATCGCTACTAATAGATTAATGAGTCCATTTGAAGATGATGATAGACCTGATTGGCATGAATTCCATGCTAAGAATCGTAAACCTATGATGTTTGAAGAAGTTATAGATGAAAATGGTTGTTCACATGGTCCTCATGGAACAATTAATGTTAGACCAGTTGAACCTGCTGATGATGAAGCAGATGAGATTGAAGATGAAGTAACAGTTTAAAATGAAAATTAATTAATGATAGAAATATAAATTATGCAAACATCAAGTAAAGTTTCATACGATAATTGGAGTGATTGGAATTTAGGAAATTAGATAATGAATATAAGACCTGTTGGTACATATTGCTTCTGTGAACATCATCATTGTCACCATCATCATCCTTGTGATTGTGTAGATTGTGAATTCTCAGAATCATATATTAAACCAGAATCTTGTTGTCATCATCATCCGCATCCACCAGTACCATGTCCACCACATCATTGTGATTGTCATGATCCACATTTATTTCCAATTGATCAAGATAATGATGGATTTGTAGAAAGTGATATGATTCATAAACATCCAGAACCATATATTCCAGAACCATTACCAGAAGAAATTGGAGATAAAGAAGATGATACAACAAATAGAATGGAAGTAGGTGACGAAGTTGATGATATTGATGATTCAACAAATTATTATGGTTCAAATTTAGTTGTAAGTATTCCTAAAGAAATTCAACCAGTAGAAACATCAGATGAAATTGATTCTATTTTAGATGAAGATACACAAGATGATATGGTAACTACTGATGAAGATGGTTATCATACATTAAGTGATGAAGTTCCAGCAGAAGAAGATAATTGGGAAACATCAAAAATGATTGATACTAATACATCTAAAATTATTGAAGAAACACCAGTTCCTGAATAGAAATTAAAGGAAGTTGAAACTATTCCATCTGTAGAATCAGTAGAAGAGAAACCCACACGTGGACGTAGAAGAGTTAATCGTGGAGGAAGACGTAAAAAAGAAGAATAATTTTTATTCTATATATAATAGAAAAGAGACTTAGATCAAAAATACTAAGTCTCTTTTTATTTTTTATAAACATTCACATTTAATTTTAATATAAAATTATAAAATTAAAGCATACATTCATCCCACCAGTCAGCGCGGAAAGTCATATCACAAGACATCAAATCTGTACTGTCATAATTAAGTGTAGGACCAGGTACACCTGTTGTAGGGAAAATGTAATAGAATACCCATTGCCAATATGGATTACCAGCACGATCTTGCATAGTAATAGTCATTGATGGCGCCACGTAATCTTTCTTAAGGCCTTCACGACCTGTAAGAGGATCATAAATAAGGTCAACCCATTCACGAAGGAACTTATATGTGTAGTTCTCAGGTGAACCGTTATCATATGAAAGGTTAAGGTTAAAGTGTAATGTCAAGTCGACATTAGTTCTATCCGGTTTTGCACCAGCGAATGAACGTTGTGCAAATTTATACTTTTGCTCTGTTGCGTTAGCACCAAATGAAGTAGAAATCTGACCAACACTTTGTACACCTTCAAGAATAATATTCAAACGTTCATCATCTGTTGTATCAACCATACCTTGAGGACAACTTAATTGAACAGTAAACAAGTTCAAATATATAGGTTCCCATAATGAGGTAGATACACGGCTATTTCTAAAATGTGATAATCCTAACAAACCTGGAGATTTCTTAGGTAAAGTAGGTCCATTTGTTACTGCCATATTATTATTAAAGTATATTTTATTTTATTTATCTGTGAAAAATAGGTAGATTAAATGTAGACAAAAATATTTTTTTATAGTATAAATTAAGAATTTAAAAAAAATAGAGATAAATAATTAAGTTCAAAAAATAAATTTTAAATAAAGAAGAAAATGAAGAAGATTTTATTTGTACTTGCTGCTGTTGTAACAATGAGTTTCGCTTCTTGTGGTAACAAGACTACTACATGTGGAACAGCAAATGATTCAACTGCAACAGATACTACAGTTGTTGATTCTACAGCTACAGATTCAACTGCAGCTGATTCTACAGTTTGTCCTATGTAATTCATAAGACAAACTTTATTTTAGAGAAGATTATTGTGTAATTAAAATATAACCTAATATAAGGTTTATATTAAACTAATTTTAGAGATATACTAAATATATTCATTTATATTTGGTATATCTTTTTTTATTTAATAAATATTTAAAATTTATTTAACTGAATTATATAATATATGGCAACATGGAATCAAGCAGTTCAATAGATGGGTAAGTTTTATCAATAGAATATACATACATATCAAGGTGGTAAATCAGGACATGCGACAGGTGCTAGACGTTCTTATTCATGCCCTTTAGTTGGACACAGTGTAGGAGATGATTGTTCAGGATTTACTTCTGCGTGTTTATAGTTATTTGGAGCATTTCCAGGCTCATATATTGTTTCATCTAGTGGTTTTGCATCAACATCTGGTGCAACAGCCGCATATTTAAGAAAAGCTGGATTTTCACCGTTAAGATATATTAGTTATTCATCTTTATAGCCATATGATATTGTTGCAAGAAATGGACATGTTGAAGTATTTTGTGGTATGAAGGGAAGTTCACCAATGTCATACGCATGGGGAAATATTCATGATGGCATAAATGGACATGTTGGTATGCCATGTTGGTTTTCTAAACAGTCTTATTCTATTGTATGGAGAAATTCTGGTGTAAGTATAGATACACCATTAGATTTTTCTTCAGTGTCTGGCGGTTCATTACAACAATAGATGAATTCTGGATATGGTACAGGTGGAACATTAAATGGGTAGACAGGTTCATAGTTTAATTATACATCAAATACATATCCTGTTCATGATGAATATGAAACTATTTCATCTGGTAATGGTTCAAAATCTGTATTTGAAATTGTAGGTGAAAATACATTACGTATGGCATATACAAATTCATCATATATACAACAATTAGATTCATCTAATTATTAGTTAAAAAATACTCGTATATATTCAACTAATGATGCATCTATAATATTAGATGAATTATCAATACCATTAGATCCATTTGATACGAGTGTTAATACATTAGATTCAAGTGTTATTGATAATTCAGTTAAAACAAATAATTAATAATATATGGCTGGCAAGAAATTACTTAATGGTGTTTATATAACAAAGAAAATAATGGAAGCTTTTAATCTTAAAGATTATCAGGCTGCTGGATTTGCTGGTTGTTTTATGGAAGAATCTGGTTGTGATCCCGGTGCATATAATGCCGCTGAAAAATCTGGAAGATTTAAAGGTTCATCAGCGAACGGTGCAGGTTATGGTGCAGGTCTTGCATAGTGGTCTAATGCATGGAAACGGTAGATATAGAGATAGTTTAATAATTCAAGGCCTATAGAAAATTGGACATTAGATTAGCAAATAGCTATTGTTACTAAAGGCTGTTCATAGTCTTTTGTAAATTTATTAAGAAAATGTACATCAGTAGGTTAGTCTACAGATATTGTTTTAAGAGGATATGAAAATGGTTCTGCAGGTAAAGGTACTAAATTACGTTCATAGCAATCAATGAAAGCATATACGTGGTGTAAGACATCATATATGGCAGATGGTAGTAGACGTACGTTTAGTGATGGATATATTGGTGCATTAACATGTAGAACATCATGGGCTAATGCAGTTTTAAGTAAAATGGGATCAGTTAATCTTGCAGATTTATCCGGATTAGGAACAGAAGTAGGTGGAGGATTAGGTGATGATGGCTCTTTTGGTTCTACTGGTGGAGGAGGAACTGGAGATTCAAACGCATATCCTGTTCATGATGAATATGAAACATTTACTGGACAAGGTGGAAATATATTTGCAAATGCAAAAGATAATGCATTTCAATTAGCTGCTGATGCATCAAAATCTAAATTTTCATCTAAAGATTCTGAAGCATCTAAGCATACACGTATATATTCTACAAATGATTCTTGTATTGTTTTAGATGAATTAAGTATACCATATGATCCAAATGATCCAACTATTGAATATGCAAATCAAAATGTAAAAGCGGAAGATGTTAAGAAAGATACATCTACTAATGCAAAAGATAATACTAAAGACACATCTACAAATAAAAGTACAAATAAATCTAATACTACAAAAAAGACAACTAAATCTAAATAATTATGATTACAATAAATGGTATTAAATATTTAAAAAAAGGAGAGACATCAAATGATAAAACAATAACGCATTATTATTATACAGATTCATTAAAGAAAACTTATAATATAATATATAATGGCAAAAATGCTAAATTATATACAGATACTAAAGTATACAAGGATTCTGATACAAATTAGATTATAAAGAAAGATTTCTTTAATTATACTATTGATTACGGCACAGGAAAATATGGAGGCGTTTGTTATTCAAAATCAGATGAAGATAAGATATTAGGTATGGTCGATTCTGATAGTAATATAGATGGAAGTTCTAATGGAGATTCTACAACTGATGGTGATAATAGTTCAAACTCTGGAAATAATTCTGATGATTCTGATAATAATGACGGTAATAGTTCAAATAATGGTAATGGAACAGGTGATGATACAAATGATTCTGATAGTAATGGATCTGGTAATAAAGATACTAATAATAAAGGTATATTTGAGGATTCAATGGGTAATAAAGATAAAGATAATCCTCGAAGTTCATTACCATTAGGAGCAGATATTAAAGATCCTGATGTTACAGGTTTTAGCATTGATGAAGTAACAGCGCCACATCCACGAGAAAACAATTGGTATAATAAAGGTTCTGTTTGTCCAATAATACGTATAAATGATCATTATTTTTCTGATACTGAAATATAGCATTTTTCTATGGAAACTGGATATTATAAGAATTTTTATGATTATCAAGTATACCAAGCACCGTTAACAGGTGTTTTACCAACTATGAGGCTTATTGTTACAACAACAGATCCAGGTTTATTAAAGAAAGATTTTATAAAGCAAGGTGATAGATGTAATGTATTTTTCTAGAGTAATCATTCTATGATTAAATCTATGAGATGTGATTTCAGAATTACTAATGTTGTAACAGATTAGTTAGATTAGACGTAGTATTAGAAATATCAAACATAGATTATAACAGGTGAACTTTATGTCCCGGATTTAAGAAATGAAGAAACTCGTTATAATTTTAATGGTTCATCAAGAGATGCTATGATGGATTTGGCAAAGAGATTAAGATTAAGTTTTTTCTTTTGTGATCCTGATGATACTAATGATAAAATGGTTTGGTGTAATTGTAAAACACCTGAAATGTTCATTCATGATTTAACAACACATGCATGGAAAAATTCTATATCATTCTTTGAATCTTGGATTGATCCACGTTATGGATTATCTTTTATGAATATTAATAGATTATTAGGTGAAGATGGATTTGATGAATCAATAGATATGACATTCTGGACTAATACATTTATTAATAATAGAGCAGTTGATGGAAAATCTGCAAATGAAACAGATACAGAATAGAAAAATAGTACACATATTCAAACAAAATGTTTTACTAATATTATTAATGATAATGAATCTGCTACAGTATATCATGTTAATAGTTGGAGATTGGTTAATAATGCATAGGAAATACAAGATTTTGTTGGATTGAATTGTAAAATGCAATATTCATCTGTTAATCCTGGATTATTATCAGATGAGAATAATAATCCAAATTATAGTGTAGAATTTTCATTATGTTTAAATAGAACTAAATTTGATCCAACTAAAAAGGATAATGATTTTTATGTATTATTAGGACCTGGTAGAAATATGACATATGCGAGTGGCGATGCCGCCATGGGAACATCTGAAACACAATCTTCAAATAAAAATGAACCTGAACAAGTTACAAATCAAATGTCTGATGGTGATGCAGATGCAATGGATAGTACAGGAAATAATATGATGTCTTCTGGTAATACACATCAATTTTATGAAGTTGCTTATGAACATAATATGAGAAATTTACTATAGTTATAGAAATAGTATTTACTTGTAGAATTAAATGGTGCAAACTTAAGTATTGTTCGCGGTGAAAAAATGCCTATTGTATTAATGGATTTAAATAAAGCAGAACAAGCTATTAGAACTAGTCAAGCACGTACAAAGATAGAAGAATGTATGTATGAAGCTGAATCCGGTTGGTATATAATTGATGGTATTGAATGGGTTTTTGATCCTGATAATGATTAGGGACAAGGTACAAACTGGCGAACTAATGTGAAATTAGTTAGAAGAGAATGGCCAATACCATCAAAAATAAAAGATGCAAATGGTAATACTGTTTCAAAAAATGTCGCAAATAGTATTGTTTTGGTAGATATTGGAAACGGACAATAGATAAGAATGGCTTATTATGATGCAGTAAAGAAATATAGTTAGGAAATAAAAAATGGTGATGTCAAAATATTAGGTGGAACAACATCTGAAGACGCAGTTGTAATTGGTCAGAAAAAACAAAACATATCTTCAACTAATGATGAATAGAATTCAGATGATCTAGAAGAAAGTGGTAAATTATATACTGCAAATGGTGTAGAGACTGTAAGTGCAGTTAATTTTAATCTTGATTTAATGGATCAATATGTAAAAGATTCTGATTATGTTGGTTAGTCTACAATACCTTTAACTGGTTTGAAAGATTTTATGAAAAATATTTATAAAACAATATTATCTGAATCCGATAATAAATGTAAATTGGTATCTGGAAGACGGTGGGCAGTAGATGAATATGGTAATAAGGTAAATGGAAATGCGTTTGTAAAGAAATATGATTATTATAAATGTATGAATGCTATAGGTGAAGTAATGTATTTTAAAAAAAATAATTCAAGTCATTTATATGGTGAAGCTATTGATATTATTAATAATGGTATAGATTTTACTGAACTTATGACTAATGTAATAATGAAATCACCTGCGATATTAAAATTATTTTATGATAATGGTGTTTCTGCTTATATAGAGCAAGCAAAGGATGATACAGGTGCAACTACTAAACATTACCATATTGGAACTGATACAATAAAACAACGAGAATTTTGGGAATCTGTTAAAGCTATATTAGGTTCTGATATGATTCCAGGAACTATGATAACATTTATGAACTATATGACAAAAAATACATAGAGAACAACAGAATTCTCTGTAAGTAGTGAAATAGACGAAAACACATTACAAAAAAATAGTAATAATGATAAATGAAAATAAGGGAATAGATTACAAATATCTATTCCCTTTATTATATTAAATATGTTTTCTTTTTAATATTTGAATAAATTCATCTTCAGTTATTTGAGCACCTGCTGCACCTTCATGTCCTCCACCATGATAATATTCTTGAAGATATTTACCACAATGGAATTCATGTGTATCTGTAGGATTATATAATGAAATTGCCCACATACCATCAGGTAATCTCTTAAATACAATACCGTTTTTGATTTTATCTTTACATGTTTTAAATATCTGTGAATTTGTTGGTTTCTGAATAAACAAAGCACATGCAGATCGATTATCAAATCCTACAGTCCATGTAAAATCACCATATGAATTAATGAGGTTCTTATTGTTTCTATCAATAATCTCTGATTCTAACTTACCTAATTCTTTAAGTTTCCCTAGTTCACATGCTAATTCTTCTGGTTTTGCTTGATATATTATATAATATACATGATTAATAATTTCACTTACATTTAAATCATATTTATTATTAACACCAATATTTACATATCTACAAAAATCAAAATTAATATTTTCTGCATCATAACTCCAGCTATCCCATGCAGACAATACTTTAAACAAATCCGGTATTCTTCCAATAAAATTATATAAATAGCTAAAAGCATTATATAATGCAGAATGATCGGTTGTTCTCAAACCCTGAATATCGTCAAAATGTAATTCTTTTGAACTATTAATCATAGGCGCATGATGGTCAAACCAATATAGTTTATCACCAAAATGTTTTTTCAGTTTAAGCATTGTTTCTGCTGTATCAAACGAAATATCTGATATATAAACATAATCATATACACCTATAATATCATTTTGAATATTTAAGTTCTCCATCCCATTATAATCTTCACCTAATAGTGTGATCATATTTGGATGTATTCCTTTTTCAATTACAAGAAAATTATATATGATAGCCATCGAAAATAAACCATCATTATCTTCCTTGTGATATATAATTAAATATTTGTCATCCATTATATTATTAATTTAATAATTAGTTTTCTGTTTCTCTAACATTTCTATTGCTTTTGCTTGTCTATCTACTGTCTCTTGAAGTTGTTCACACTTATATTTGTAATAATGTGCTTCACCAGCTGCAATCAATATACAAACACATGTAAGTCCCAATATATAAATATCAAGCTTATTAAAAATCTTTTTTATTGTTCCCATTTAATATATAATTATTTTGATAAAGTACAATTATTAAAGAAAGTACAATATGATATATTAACTATATCATTATATATAATTGTATCAACAAGTTCATCATATCTCAAAAGAGATGCTATGAAATTTTTATTATTCTGAAATTTAACACCTGGTTGCAATATCTTCGTTTCATAATGCATCCATATATTAACATTATTAAACTTATTTTTTAATATATCTATATACTTATGATAATCATCAAATGTATTAAATACACCTTTAAATAATGTATCTATTATGTTAATATCATTGAAATCAACACTATTTAATAAATTTAATTCATCTGTATTACATGTTTCATATATTACATTATTATCTTTATCATATGATTTTGTATTATATAAAATAAGTTGTATATCCTTTTCAGTTGTATTAATTATTTTTATATTTCTAACTATCAACGGACATGATATAATATATGATATAGGACATAGTATGCAGTTCTTTTTAATATTACTATCAAATATTAATGTAACACCACCATCTGAATATTCTATATCATCTATATTATGAACAATATTAATGTTTATATTATAATCATTCTTTTGTTTCTTTAATTTCAGTATATCATCTTTCCATCGTTTGAATTTTAATTCTCTTTGTTCATTTAGAACCTTTGAACCAACAGATTCATTATTTACTATGTTATCAAATTCTTCGTCAAATAAATTCATACCTTTTTAAAATTAATCAATAATTATATAGAAAAATGATGAAAAAGTTATATATTTTCTTAAAAATATTGATATTTTAACAATAAAAAATGATTCCAGTAGAAGTATACTGGAATCATTAAAATATTAAAATAAAATAGTTAAATTAAATATTTTCTTTTGGTAAATAAACACGTGTCTTTTGTTCTTTCTGACGTCCATCAGACCAATTCGAAATTTTAGTTAAATCACAATATACCCGAACTTTCATTCTATTTTAAAGGGGTTAGACTATACCACTAACTTCTTGAGTTACATCTTGGTAGTCGTTGAGGGCTTTTATTTGTTTCGTATCAAATAACTATCCCTGCTGATTATCCATTGTTATATCATTAGAATTTTTACACTTTGGTATCTAATGCTTTAGGAACTTCCAGCATATTCGATGTTTGCTATATATGTCACCATATATAGGGGCATTTAATTAAAAATTTACCCGATTATTCTGTCATATAAACTTACATGAACTGATCCACACTTTGGACATACACTAAATGGTGTCTTAGAAATATATCCACAATCTTCACATTTACAGTTAGGAACATTGAATGTCCAATATTGACAACCATTCTCTGCCGCAAATTTCATAATGTGAACAATCTGTTTCTTAGACAAGTGTTCTGACAAATTGAGATGCGCTGCTGAACCACCATCCAAAAAATCCCCGATATAGTTTTTACCATGTAAGGTAATCTTATCAAAGATTGACAATGTTTTATCATTTGGTTTGAATATGTAAGACGCATACAGGTTAGTGTCTGTTGGTACCCAATATCCATCTTCAGAATCCCAATTATAATTCTTTATTGCCAAACTTTCAGCTGGTATACATTCAGTATTGAACGTTAACTTATGACCGTTAAATGTACCTGCAGCTTCTTGATTCTTTTGCTTTATATATCCAAATATTGTTTGACAAAGTTTTTCATAATGAGGATTTACATTACAAGTAATTCCTAAGAATTCTGCCATTTGATTAAGACCATTCAAACCAATTGTTAAATATTGCTTATTCAAATTAATAAATCCTGCTTTATATACAGGTAATAATCCTGCGTCATACATATCCCAAAGAAGTTCATTATATGCTGTATGATATTTATATACTCTATCAAGAATATTACCAAAATATTCGCACATATCATCATAATGCTCTTCTACATTTTCTTTTGTTACTCCAGATTTCTTAACACTGTTAAACCAGTCTTGAGTTATGCGACTAAGATTCAGGGTTATCACACTTTTACTTCCTGTTTGACGTTTTCTCCATATATTTCTATATGGTCCGGGTCATATCTTATGTTTATTTAAATAATAAACATTGCACTATTTCGGCATTTAAAACGATTCGTTTCCTAAAACGTTACTACGTATCAATAGTAGTCCTACTCCACCTGCTCATCACTTAGGGGATGACCTCCACACACATTAATAATTTTTATATGTTCTACCTATTAACATATTCCTAAAATTATTCATTAAATAATTTTTATATTTACCGATTTTTAATTCTTCAATAGATTTGCCATTATTATATTGTTCTCTTAAATAAACAACTTCATCTTTAGATAACAATGGTAACTTCTATTTACATTTATCAGTTCTAATAGGCATTTTTACATGCATATATGATTTTCCAAATAATATTTTATTAAATCCACTCCATGAATATAAATTACTATATTCTTTAAAAATATCATCTTCTTTTTCACCATTTACAAAATATCTTATTCTTATGTTTAATACTTCTTCATCAGATAAATTCTTAGAATTTGCATGCATATTTCCTCTACGTGTTCTTCGATCTGATTTATAAAAATCATTTACTTTATCTGTATTATATTCTATACCAATTTCAGGTCTTGTATAATAATGCCAATATTTTGAAAATCCACTTTTTGACATTCTATCTTTATACATTTCATATACTTCTCCAAAAGTATATTTCATAGAATAACGTATTTTTCTTAATTCTAATAATTCATTATCATTTAATATTGCTTTGGGATGTTCCTCCCCAACTTTTGTTATAGTTGCAGAATGTCCACCCAATGTAGAATTATATCCATTATTATAACTATCATATAATTTAATGTAATATATTTCTTTATTATCAGCTTCATCCTAATTAGGAACATTATCTTCTAATATTGAAAAATTTGATTCATTAATATTATATTTTCTCATTGCTCTATATAATTTATAATCACTATGTTTCATATCATTTAAATGTTCTCTTACTCTTATATGATAATGATGTGTCTACCCAATATATACTTTTCCATTAGGAAATGATATTTTATAAATTGTAAATATTTTATTCATATATTATAAATGTAAAATTATAACATATTTATATTAACTTGGCTCGGTATTACCATGCATATAGTTTCACAACTTATGTTTAGGCTTCACCGATGCATTAATATCGCTATATTAATACATTGCTTGATTAGCAATTAAGCACATAAAGGACCCAAGTTGATCCCTAAATTTCCATTTGTGAAGTTGAATTCCTTTGTTTGTATCTTATTCTTAAGTCTGCAGTTATGTGTTATATTTCCATTAGGCATTAAGAAATATGGTTCAAGATTCTTATCGCAGAGTTCTACACAATAATAATCTTTTGGTTCATCAAGATTTACAACTTCAACCTTTGTAATCTTTCTTATAACAATGTCTTGATCTACATCTTTAAAATCATTTCTAAATAACCCCATATATTGGCCATACTCAAAGATAAGTTGATCTCCTGTTTGAAGCAAATATGCTTGCTTATCTTTAATCATCTTATCATTATCAATAATAGGGAATATATGATCCGGTGTAACTCTCATCACATTTCTTGATTCATCCGGATTAAAATCATCCGGGGCGAAATAAATTCTTACTTCTTGAACTGCTTCTGCTTTTACAAACTTAGCATTTACCCATTCACCTGTACATTTACCTGTTGTACCATTAAAATTCATATGATATACATTAATAATTTCATCCTTATGCTTTTCATATGCATTTTTAAATGACTCAACCATATATGCGTTTGAACCTGCGTTTTCTTCCATATTACAAGGTTCTACATACATGAATGGAGTATCACCATCGAAACAACAACTTGATAATGAATCAACAGTATCAGACATATATGTAAAGAATGAATGTCCTCTTGCATATTCATCCGCCACAAAATCTGCAGATTCCTTATCAAGGAATTCACCATCCTTATATACTAATGCGAAACTTTCCCATTTATATTCTATATAGTTCGTTACACTATATACGTTCATAATAATGAACTGCTTTATGTTACCATAAAGATTAGACTATATCACAATCCTATAAATATAGGATTCTCCCCATTTCCACTCACTTGAGTGTACTTCCTTTCGGAATAGTCGTTGAACCTTATTATATAAATGAATATTTATGACCATAATATAATCTATTTGCATTTATCGATTTTACTAATCCTGATATACATGCAGTTCCTCCAATATTTTTAATAACTTCGGACATTGATGAATATATTATATTATTATCTAAACATTTTATTTTCTTTGGAAACGTTTTTCCCTTCATCGTATTACCAAATGTTTTAATAGAATATAATTCATTCTCTGATTGTGTGCACCATTCTAAATTATCTACTCTATTATCTGATCTATTACCATTTAAATGATTTACAAATGGTTTATTTTCAGGATTTGGTATAAATTCTTGAGCAACAAGTCTATGACATAAATATCTAGTTTTAATAGAATTTTGCATTAATGATATTCTTAAATAACCATCTAATGTATATTCTACTTTTAATGGTTTACCTTTATACGGACGTAATCCACTCCATCTACAAGGCACCATTCTATCTTTACTTCTGAAATTACCTAAATTACTAACTTCAAATGCTCCATCATATCCTGTTATACTTTTCCAAATTTCTTCCATAATATTCTCTTATATAATCTTGGTTGCTGATTATCTAATAACTTCGCATATTTATTAGAGTTCCCAGCAGTTAAAGGAGTTTTTCAATAATAAATTACTTTATTATGCCGCAGATTGATTTACGGGGAAGGTGATTATCGTACGAAGACGTTCCTTATTAAACCATATCATGAAGTCTTTCTGTAACCATGAAACACTTTCCCAACATGGTCTTGTTCCTTCTTCATCAGGAAATACAAATTCACCAAACATACCTTCAAAGAACGGTTTATCAAAATAAGAGAAATTTACAACATTTTTTCTTCTACATAAATCGTTACTTTATGTACGTTACTATTTGTAACTGCTCTATGATTTCCATAGACGATTAACGAATTTCACGTTAAAAGGGTTTGTTTAAACCGTTTAGACTATATCACCAAATTTAATTTTCTTAAATTTGCACCTACACTTCCATAACACTTGTTATGTACTCTACTAACTCATTTAAAGTTTTCGATAGTCGTTGAACTTTTATCCTTGTAGGATAATTAGCTGCGTATGATTACCCAATCTTTATCGTTTTTACAATCTGATAGCCGTTATACTATCTGCTACTATCTATGTTACCATGATATGCTGTAGATAAAGCTCTAAGGGACTTCCCGCAATTCAAGGTGTTTATTAACGTCAGCACATGTAATTTCTCTTATAATTTAATTATTACCAAAATTATGTATTTTATACATGTGACAATTTTTACAATATGTTATAAGATTATCTATGTTATTAAGTTCTTTATTTTTTATCGCTAAATTAAATAATTCATCAAAATTATCAGTAGGATTTAATTCTGGATGTTCTGATAATAAATTATGAAATAATATTTTAAATGGAACTATATGATGAACTTGAAGATTTTCATGACAACCGCATAGCTAACAAGTATTATGATCTCTCTCTATAACTTCTGGAACTAATCGATTAAAATATGTTCTTATTTTATTACCTAATCTTGTAGTATCTGTTGTATATGGAATATTAGTAATATTTAAACTATTTAATACTCTATTAATTACAGCTATTGTACAATTATATCTCCGTGCCAATTCTGTTTTTGATATTGACTATTCAATATATAAATTATATAATTTTTTATAATCATTAAAATCTTCTGGTATTTCTTTTTTATGATAATTCCACATAGATTCTGCAAAAGTACGTCTTTTAATCCCATTATGTTTTAAATGACTTCTTATAGTAGTTGCTGAACAGTTAAATATTTTACCTATTTCTACTGTAGATTTACCATCATTATATAATTTTATTATTTCCTAATCATTTGTATCATCATATTGTTCATAAACTTCATAATTAGTATTTTTTATATTATATTTTTTAAAATATCTATTAATAGTACCTTTATGACATTTATATATTTCTGAAATTTCTTTCATTGTTAAACCATTATTAACATAATTTATTAAATCTTCTTTTTTAATTATTAATTTAGATTTTTCAATATTCCATTTTCTTAAATATTCTTTAATATTTGCTAATGTTGTATTTCCTTCTTTAGCACACTATTTTCGTGTTAAACCTTTAATAACATAATTTTCATATAACCAATCTCTATCTTTTGTAAAATATCTATAATTAGACATAATTTCAGATATGTAAAATTACATACAGGATTATGTAATTTTTAATTTATTTTAGTTTATGCTGACTATAATCCTCTGGAGGCCGCAGGTTGGTTAATTGAATACACGACCTATTGAAAGAATTGTTGAATACATGAACCAATAGTTCTTGTACCATCACCAATCTTAATAGGGTTTGTAAAATCTTTTATTGAACCTTCTACATCATACTTAGAAAGTTCTGTTTCATATTCTTTAAGTTCCTCATCTGATAATGGTCGTTCTGAATTATAAACAAGTTCATCACGAAGTTTGTTTAATTCGTCTGAACCAAAATCATGATTTCTCAATGTATCTACATCTTTACACCAATAATTAGATTCATTAAGAAGTTTCCTATATTTAGGTCCAATCTTATAAAATTCTTTACTATGCAAATGATAATCTTCACCAAACTCTTTTCTTGCAAAATAATCAAAATAAACAAGAAATTCCGATGTTGCAACTGCACCTGCAAATTGAGCAGCAACTGCAAATACAAGATTTACATACATACCACAATAAGAATCAAGATTTTGTGGATGACATGAAAGACCTCCTATTTTTTCTAAACCATTATGAAGGAATGGATACATAGTTATACTTGTGCAATACGGACTTATGGCACCAGCGAAGCTAGACTCATCGTTCTTATATATAATATGGTTTTTTAAATCTTTTTGATATTGTTTTGCTTTAAAATTTGGATATAGTTCTTTAAGTTTCCTTGTAATCATACCTCTGCTTACAAGAATATTATCAGCTTTATGAATTTCAGCATTTAATACGCCGATATTCTTAGAAGAAACGTTAGAATTATCATCTACAGTACTATTTGCAGTATTAGATGCATTCTTATATCTTTCAATAAATGCTTCTTTGTTAGCAACCCATTCTCTGATTTCCTTCTTCTTATTACGATAAAGAATAAATTCTTTCGCAACTTTAGGACAATCATGAGAATACAAACTTGTTTCAATTTGATCCTGTATTTCCTCTACAGGAATACCATCATATGGTGTTATTGAGTTTGCAATATTAGCTATAGTATCTTTAGTATACTTAGTTTTCGTAGACTTAAACGCCTCACGAATCGCTCGTTTAACTGTCTAAACACTATAGTTCTCAAAACTACCATCACGTTTCGTTACCTTCATACTTAGTTTTCTTTCTATTTTATTTTGGTAAAATATTTATTCTCGACTATGAGAATTTTTCAAAATATTATTTTATATATTATATAAAAAAATGCAAATGAAGTCTTATAACAAACATCATTTGCATTAAAATATTTTAATTATTTTTAAAAATTTTTTCTTTCCAATAATTAAAATCAATATCTTTGATTTGATATTGAATTAAATTTCCAGTTAATACATCAGAAAGTTTTACAGGTTTATAATCATTTCCATCAACACCAACATCATATGTCATTGTTTTTTCTTTTAGTTTCTTAGCAATATTTGCATCTGTACCTGTATATGTTTCAACATTCTTTGGTGTATGCAGATGTCCATGTATATTGAACTTTCCTAAAAATTGACCATCACAATGTGGATAATGTGAAACTGTAAATTGAAGAATTATTTTATCTTTATAATCGTCATATATTTGTACAATAAGTTCTGTACTCCAATATACTTTACTATTCTCATTATATGGCATCATATTCCTTCTTTGCAATACATTCTTTACATCATGATTTCCAATAATATTATAAATCTTTTCAGCATTAATATTATTAACCATTTCATCATATGTACTTACATTACTAAATATAAAATCACCACAATTTATAAGTATTGGATTAACACATTCAGATAAAGTTTCATTAAGATTATCAAATAAAACTTTATTCATTTCTTGTACATTTTTAAATGGTCGATTACAATATTTTATTATATTTGCATGATTTGCATGTATATCGCTAGTAAAAAATATTCTATTTATATCAGATACTTTAAACTTTAATATATGCGGCCCCATTACTACTGTTTTCTTTTCTTGCTTCATTATTTACCAAAATCCCCTTTTATAATCTTCATATTCTACATAACATCTTTCTACATTCCTAAATAGAATTTTAAAATAACGTGGAAGTTCATCATACATTAATGCTAAACATTGATCTACACTTAATGGATCAACTATATATTCATGTCCAGATAATTCCCAACATTTAGTTATAAGTTTTGCTTCACTTTCAACATAATCACACATAAATGGAGCAATCCATATATTACCAGAGTTCTTAATTGTTACAATTCTCATTATTACATATTTCTAAATGAAGTTTTTGGATCAAAACCTGCATTTATAATTTTTGTTTTATTATCAGGTAAGCATTCAGGTTCTTTCTTTGTTTCCCAAAGAAAATTCTCTATATCTATATAAACATTCTGCTCATTTGTTATTCTACTTCTATTTGAACCTAATACATCAAACTTTTGTTTTACAAATATAGGATTAATTGTTAATCCTGCATTACCATCAAGATAGTGAGAAATATCATCTGATTCATTAGCATACATAAAAGTAGGTGATTCAAGCTTTCTGAATATATCTGGATTCTCTATTTTCCAACTTTGTTTTTCAAATTCAAATTTAGGAATATACCACCTACTATTTCTATCATACAATTTATCAATATGAAGCTTTTCTCTTAATCCATTTTTCTTACAATATTCATCAAATTTACATTGGACCTTATTATAAATTTTATCCCACAAATTCTTATCATGTACATATTCTTCAGCAACTGGTATAGGATTTAATTCAATAGGGACATATGTATTTCTTGTAATTTTATGCATAATTACATAAAATGGACATATATAGATATAAGGATAAAATCCACATACAATAGATTCCATCCATGCTACATAATCTTCTTTAAATCCATATGTATGAAAATAAAGATGTCCATAATCATGAATTTCCTTTATAATAGATTTATATTTTTTATCATCTTTATCTATTTGTATAGGATTACGTACATAGGTAATACTTTCATCTGGTTTACCAAGAATAAATCCAAATGAATCATAAAAATCCTTATATTTTGATACTATTTTCATAATGATTAAACTTTCATTTCTTTGCTAGATTCTGCAATATAAAGTTTCATATGTGTAAATATCATATATCCCCTATATACAGTATCTAAATTTTCATTTTCGTAAAAATGCTTTACTGCATTCTTCCTTTGTTCTTCACGTATTTCATCTATTCCTCTCCATTGAGATTCAGACCTATATGTATATTCATTAAATTTAAATCCATATGAATATTGTTCATATAAATCATTATTTAGTTTTCGAACGTGATTATATATATTTTCCCAAAGTTTCTTATCTATCCGTTTATTTGCATTCATAAAAAGATAAATCATGTCATAATTATCTTCTATATATGTAGCAAATGTTTCTTTAATATATGGCTGAAATTCTTCATATGGATGATGTTTCTTTGGACGACCTCGTTTTCTTTTAACCGGTTGTTCAATAATTTCTTCAGTATCTTTAATTTCTTCCATTTTTACTTTGCAAACTTTAATTTCATAATAAGTTCATCCACTAATTCACCTGGAACATCATTCACTTTAATATATTGATTATCAAACTCAGACCATACACATGTGCATTCAGTCCACTTCAATACATCAATTAACTTTTGAACCGTATCCTTTGAAAGTGATACTTGATTATTATTTCCTTTAAGTGTAAAATCCATTATCGTTTTAATTTAAGTTATTAATATACATATATTACTTTAAAAATATTGATTTGTTTACTCATATAAAATAAAAAATCTCTAATAATCTTTCAAAATTATTAGAGATAAAAATATAAAATTACTTTCCAAGAATTAAATTAGGAATTCCGTGACTACCAACATATGTTTTTGGTAGTTCTCCTGTCCATTTTTCAATTGCCATTTTTTGAATAAGCAAAGGTGTAAGAGACTGTTCTTTCAACTTATTTGCTTTAGCTTCTGCTTCTGCAAGAACAATCTTTTTCTTTGCTTCTGCTTCTGCCACGCGTATCTCATTGCTGACTCGCATTTCATCTTGTATAGCTTTGTTTTTAGCATTAATAGCTTCTTCATAAGATTTCGGATAACCAATACCTGGTGTTAGTTGCTGAAGAATAAAATGTTCTTTTGCAAATGATTTTCTAACTCTATCCTCAAATGATTTATCAACTGATTCTCGATTTGATACAATCTGATCTGCTGTATACTTATTAAATTCAATACGAGCAGCGTCTCTAATATATACATATAATGTATTCTTTACAATATCATCAAGTTGCTTACGATATTTCTTAAATATAATAGGTGATTTCCCATCTTCTATTTTTACAAGAACTGCTGGATCAACTGTAAATTTTGTTCCATCTTTACTGTTTACTTCAAATGAAGGATAATCAACTGTCTGGATAAATGTGGGATACTCAAATACGTCATTCGTAAATGGACAATACCATTTAACGCCTGTACATAGACTTACTTCACCCACACCCTTATCATCACCATAAAGATTTACATAAATACCTTCACACCCTGCGTCTATCCTCTCATACCAGCAAGATGTCAAACTCATACATGCTATAATAGCAACAATAAAATTCAATAGAATTTTCTTCATATAAAATTATATTTTAAATAGTTAATTAATGTTGTATATTCTTATTCATTTCTTTTTGCCTCTTCATATATCTAATATAAAAATCATTATAATATCGCAATACAATAATACAGCAATATATAGTAAATAATATAACAAATAACGCTACAATATTTAAAATCGTAGATGTTACAGAAAGTAATGTAGGTATTGCATATCCAAACATTACAACCAGCAGAATAATAAATCCTGATGTTACTGTATAAATTCCTAATTTTCTAAGTGGATTATGATACATAGTTTTAATTTTTATAATTACAAATTTTATATAATTATTTATTACATTTGTCTACTTTTAATATAAAGAAAAGAGAATAACAAGTTAATGTTATTCTCTTCAATATAAAATTACTTTTCAATCATCTTAATAGATCTCTTAACGAATTTCGCTAAATCTTCACCTTGAAGCAAACCATACTGCAACAATGCAATATCAATCAACTCGTGAATATGATTATCTGTATGTGCATGATTATTGATGATTTCTTTCTTCTTCTCAAGGACTTTATCAAGTTCTTCCTTAATAGGTTTCTTTGCATCATCATTTTCTGCGTTTTCAAGGCGTGAATTAATGTCTTTAACTTGTTCATTAATTTCATTAATTGCAGGTCCAATTTCTTTTTCTGCAATCTTAATAATTTTCTTAACAACCTTTGAATCTGCATTAATTACAAATTTAATATTTGCATTATCCTCAAGATACATACCAGCATTATTAAGCATAGACATTTCTTTCATACGACGGAAGAACTCATCTGCGATAATAGTAATAGGCAAAGCATCCTTGCCATCTTGCTTAACCTGGAATTGATGTGTAATCTTAGGAAGATTCAAATCAATACAATCAAACAAAGAAATAAGCATACTAATAATATTATCAGAAATTGGTTTAACTTTCTTTGTATCATCTTCTTTCTGAATAAGTTCCTCTGGTACTGCAGAGTCAATTCTCTTAAATGTTACATTCTTATCCTGAAGTTTCATCTCGAATGTATGAACTTCAAATGCACCATATTGACTATTAAACAACAAGATGTTATATCCATATTCCTTCAATGCTTCAATATATGTATATTGTGTAGCAGTATCATATGTATAAAGATATACAATCTTTCCATTCTTATCTTTCTGTGTCTCTGATACCTTATCATAATATTCATCAAAAGTATACATCTTATTATCTGTATCAACAAGAAGAATAATATCCTTTGCCTTGTCAAAAATATTAGGCTCCGTTACAACACCAAGGTTAATAAATGTTTTAATCGTCTCCCATTTCTTTTCATATGTTTCACGATCTTTCTTCATAAGAGTTCTCAATGAACTCATTACCTTATTTGTAATATGTGAACTAATCTTCTTAACATTCGCATCATTCTGAAGAACTGATCTTGAAACATTCAAAGGAATATCAGGGGAATCAATCACACCATGAAGAAGACTCAAATAATCTGGCAATACACCATCAACATCATCTGTAACGAATACGCGGTTACAATACAAATTCAAATGTCTACGTTCAAAAATAGGATGTTTTTGATCGAATGCTGGGAAATAAAGAATACCCTTAAATGTAAATGGTGTATCAATATTAATATGAATCCAGAAAAGAGGGTCAGGTCTACCAGGAAATGTATCCTTATAAAACTTAATATAATCTTCATCTTTAAGTTCTGATGCAGACTTCAACCACAATGGTTCATCTCTTGTAATCAAATTTTCTGTAGGCTCTGGATATGTAACTTCACCTGTAGACGCATCTGTTGTAGGTGCAGGAATATCTTTAAGATAAATCTTTACAGGAAGATATTCAGCATATTTCTTAAGAAGTTCAGAAAGTTTTGAATTATTTACATATTCATTATACTCATCAGAAATATGCATAATTACATCTGTACCAACAGTTTCTTTATCATCATCTACAAGAGTAAATTCTGTTGTTCCTTCACAAGTCCAACGACATGCTGTTGAACCTTCCTTATAACTCTTTGTGACAATCTCAACCTTTGAACTCACCATGAAACTTGAATAGAATCCAAGTCCAAAATGTCCAATAATCTGAGTATCTTTATATTTCTCAAGAAAATCATTAGCACCCGAAAATGCAATCTGATTAATATACTTCTCTACTTCATCAGCAGTCATACCGATACCCATATCAGATACAGTAATAGTATTATCTTCATGATTAATAGATACCGTAACTTTCAAATCATCGGGATTTGCATTATACTCATTTGCACTAATAACCTTAACAAGTTTCTCTGTTGCATCAACTGCATTACTAACAATCTCACGGATAAAAATATCCTGATCGTTGTACATGAACTTTTTTATCAATGGAAAAATATCCTAACTAGTAACTCCAATATTACCTTTTTGCATATTTAATTATTAATAAAATTTTTATTTAATTATTATACTCTAATATATGTTAATTGTTTGAATTATTTTAAAATAAAAAAGGATATAACCTTTAGAGTTATACCCTTTAAAAATTAATAGTATGTTTTTAATAATTATTCAAAATCTAAAAGTCCAATAAAATCTCCGCTTTAAATTAACCTCCAATAACACAGGGACATTCATTACTCATTAATCATCCAATTAATCTATAATACTATTTTCATCTCATTTTCAACTCCTAAACTTATATCAAACTTTTATTTTAAAATAAAAATCTTTATAAAAATTATCATCTCATTTTCAATTCCAATATATTACTTCATAATCTTCAAATTAACTTTCTTGGGTATAATACTACTGTACTATTAAAATAAAGTTTCAATAATACCTTCCTAATAAACTGAAATAACTAATAAATAGTATCTAATTTATGTTTTTACTTGATTTATGGGATTATCAGAAATATGTATATTGTTTATTCTTAAATATATTTAATCGTTCATATTCTATTATATATTACTACAACTATACATATATTCATATCATATTTCTAATTATAAATATCTATTGATACTTATCTGATAAAGGAAATGGTCATAAAATCATAATGGTTTAGCCTATAGATTCAGTTATACTATTATTTTTTATATTATATCTTTTACTTATTAGTACTATCCTCTTTATTATTTTGAGCAATATCTTCATTCATCATTCGATAAATACGCTCAGGTGATTCATTGAATGTTGCAGACTCAATTGCCTCATTATTAAAGTAAATAGTTGATACATACTTTCCAGATTCCTCTGTTTGAGAAATAACAGAAATAATATCTGTATTTACAATCATTACAGAATTATCGTCATTCGAATGAAGCTTCAAAAAATCTGTATTACCAAAATCAATAATATTTTGATAAATTTTCTCGGGTGTTTCATTCACTGTAATACTATCAATATTATCATCATCAAAATATACAGTTGTTACTTTATCTTCTGTACATACAATACTAATCTTATTAATACGTATAATAATAACACTGTTATCTTCCTTTGAATGAAGTTTCAAAAACTTATTTGTTGACATATTTGTTATTTAGTTTATATTACTTTATTAAATTCAAATTACAATAATCATATAATGTAAATTAGATAAAGTCTATAATTTATTTAAAATATTTTTTACTTACAAGGAATCCAATTAAACTCCATAGAAAATACTTGCAATCCTGGTTCATACTTAATATGATACATTTTGCAATCATTTCTATTTAATGTAAATATAGTTCCTTGTGGTCCTTCTACTTGCTTAAGAATTAATACATTAAGAAGTTGACTTTTTGATGTATAAATAAACTTCTTACATATATATTTCTTAACTATTTCTCTTGATCCACAAACTGACTTTTGCCTAAGCATATACTTTTGTCCAATAACAAACTTTTTGTTAACAAGAGCTTTTGCATTATTCTTTGCCTCTTGTTTTGATAATTCAACAATAGGTTCAATTAATGCGTCTTGCTCTTGTTCTTGCTTAGTCTTTAGTTCAGATTTTTTTGGACTCGCTTCCATCAAAAAAAATCCCATAACTATATATACTAAAATTACTTTTTATCTGTATCTGTCAATGATACTTCAAGTTGACGTGCAAATTCACGCAAATGATGCTCATATTCTTTTCGTTCCTCTGCACCACGTTCATGAATATTCTTAACTTCCTGAATAGTCTGAATAAGTTCCTGAGTTGTGTCCTTAAGTGTATCAAGTTTAATAACCGATTCCTCACTTGCCTTTGCAACATTAACAGAATTCATATGCAATGCCTTTGCATTTTCACGAAGGATCTTATTCGTTGTATCAGTAATTCTTTGTTGTGCCTCAATAGAATTTTTCTGATTATTCATAATGATACTAATAGAAATCTGATTCTTCCACAATGGTAAAACATTATTTACAATATTATCAGACTTATCTGCAATTGCAATATTATTTTGCTGAGTTGCTCTAATCTGAAGAAGATTCTGCGTCAATACATATTCAGTTGTCTCCATATCAACAACCTTCTTCTGGATCTGATTCAAGAAATTCTGAGTATCATTAATCTCATACATTTCATAATCATTTGCATGTGCCTTCATATTTTCAAGTTCATCCTTTACTGCTTGCTCACGAATTTTAGCAGCCAAAATCAACTCTCGTATTTGCTCAATATATGATACATTAGCATCAAAAATAACATTAAGTGTTGAGTTATCTCTCAATGCAACAGTACGTGCTTGATCAATCTTTTCACCAATCTTAGATACGCTATCCTTAATAGTATCATATTTTGTCATAATAGACTCAACAGAAGTCATCATCTTTCCAATAATAGGGAAATTACGCCAAAACTTTTTCCACCGTGTATTAGTATTAATCTCATCAATATCAATAAGATTAAGTTGTCCAAGAAGTTCATTTGTCAACTGAACAACAACAGATGAATTATCGCCACGAACAGAATTCAAAAGGTTATCACCATTTCGAGAAATAACAGAGCTAAGTTCCTTACCATATGATGTAACAGTTGTCATATCATGTCGATCAAGTTTCTCTGTCTTTTGTAGATACTTTTGCTTTTCATCAGCAGACATAACAGCAATACGCTGATCATAGTTATACTGATTTTGAGTAAGGGTTTCTACTTGTCCCTTCTCATTAAACATTGCTACTTTTGTATTATCCATTAACTTTAGTAATTTAAAATTATTAATTAAAATTTACATTAATATATATAATAACTTATTGAAAATGTTTAATTTACCAATCACATTTTTCAGTTATTAACTTTAATTTGTCTTTCTCTTCTTTTTTCAATGCATCAACTTCTTCTTTTACCATATGTGGATCATCATATATTTGAATTTTAGGTAAAACTTTTTTATTCTTATTACGACCCCACATTTCATTTAGATATTTGCTATATTTAGACATCGCTTCAAATCTATAATCAGGTGCATATCTATTATTATTTGTTGCAATATAATATAATTCTTCCTTTTTCTTATCAACGAAATCTTCTAATGTTTTGTTATTACCTATATATCTTTCCAATAATCTATAATTAAATCCTGTATTTTGATTATTATCTGGAGTAATAGTATTTGCAAGAATTTTTTTACGTTCTCTATCAATAACAATATATTTAAGTTCACATACGTTAAGTTCTTCGATAAAATTATCACAAACAGACTTATCATCAAATTCTTCTGCTTGTTCATTATCTGAATTTTGTGGAATACCGTAATTATTGATAGATCTAATCTTATCTATATAAATAACTACATATCTCTTATGCCATAAATATCTTCTATAATTATTCATAATAATTAAACTTTATCTTGACTAAATATATTATATGAAATATTAAATTCTTTCTCGTTATTTGTTATATTTTTAATAGTACCGAATTCATCTATCATAAATCCAGCTCTACAATCCAAACATGCATATGTTTCTCTAAATATAGGTGTTTCTTGTTGTTGTGTATGTCCAAATATCTGATAATAAATATCATCTAATTTATTATCTTCATATTGTAATTCGCATTCATCAGCCCAAAGTATTGAACCGTATTTAGAATACCCTCCACGTGCATATCCTACATAATCAAAAACTTTTGCTAACTTTTGATTATCATGTTTCTGTATAAGTTCATTTAAATATGTAATAGAATCATAAATATTCTTATGTTTTATTTCACCTACATATTCGTTTTTCCATTGATTACCAATACATGAATGACTAAATGTTACCATACAATCATTTATCATTCTGTATGTAACTACTTTAAAATATTTTATATTATCAATAAACAATTTACGATATTCATCAGCATGCTCATAATCATATCGCGATCTAGATAAAAATTTCTTGCTGATATATTGTATATCATGATTTCCTAATAATAGTGTTACTTTATCAATATTTTTAGATTTAAAATCAAGAATTTCTTTGAAATTACTTATAGCATCATCTATAGTTATTCCTTCATATCTATATGGATCCAAATAATCACCTAAGAATATAATTTCATCACATTCTTGATTCACACATTCTTTCCAAAATGTACGTCCATGAATATCCGGTATAATTATAATTTTACTCATTAAATAAAATACTTTTATAAATTATATTCATTAGATGATTATTTGTTTGATAATTATTCAGATACATTATCTTTCATAACTTCATGATATTGTTCCTTTGCATATTCTTGCATATCAGGAACGTCATCTGTTTCATCAATAATTTCAATATTGAGTATTGTTTCGATAACATCCTCCAATGTTACAATACCTCTAAACGTTCCATATTCATCAGTAATTGCAGAAATATGTTCATGATTCTTTACCATATCATTAAATATATCTGATACATCTGTAGTATCAATATAGTTATGAATATCATGGACATAATCAGAAATCTTAATATTCTCCTTTGTTAAATCCAATTCATTCTTAAGAATATAACCACTACAATAGTTATTCATATTCATACAAGGAATACGAGAGAATGTATCACCATTAGAAAGATATTTATATAAATCTGTATCTTTATGAACTGTTATATAATCCGCAATAGTTTCAACAACAGTTGCAGGCGTCATAATATCTTCAGCTTTATATTGATTAAGTTTCAATATACGTTGAATAATCATATTCTCTTTCTTATCAATTACTCCCTCTTTTGCACCTTCATCTGTCATTGCAATAATCTCTTCACGTGAAATAGCAACAGCATTATCATTACTAATAAGACGTGTTACAAAATTAAGAATCTTAACCAGTGGATATGTAATATAAATCATTATATTAATTACACGAGTAACATACAATGTAATATTTTTCCAATAATTTGCACCTATAGTTTTTGGTAAAATCTCAGCAAACATAAGAATCAATACTGTAAATATTGCTGATATGATACCTATAAATGAAGCGCCATCAATACCTTGTTCAACTGCATATGCTGATGCAGCTGAACCAACAATAGATGCACCTACTGTATTTGCAATAGTATTAATAATAAGGATAGCAGACAATGGCTTATCCATATTTTCCTTAAAATTTCTTAATATATCTGCCCCGGATTTTCCTTTAAGTGTAGATACAAAAGACATAGGTGTAGAAGACAAACAAGCTTCACATAACGAGCAAATTGCTGATACCACAATGGCAATCAACATATAAATTATAATTGTTTCCATTTAGCTTAATCTTTTTTATAATAATCCTTCAGCCAATCACATTCTTCAAGATAATGAATATATTCACCATTACGGAATGATCCCTCTAAATATTGTGTATCATCCCATGTTTCCTCATGATTATAACCTGTTCTAAGACTATGACACAATACTCTTACATCATTACATTCATCTTCATTGAAATCAGTTAATAATGTAAATACCATATCACCTTCACCACCACCATTACGGAATGTATAACCGGTTTTCAGATACTGAGGACGAGACCAGAAATCTGAATGATTCATAGGATAGAATTGTACTTTATTACTCATAATTATTTTATTTTTAATTGTTTAATATACCATATTAATTAGAATGGCAGTTCAGATTCAATAACACCGGGTTCTCCTAATGGGAGAAAATCCATACATGTATTTGTATTAAATACACGATCAAATGCATACATTACAGAAAACTTTACAAACTCATCCTTATCAACAATAAGATCTGATGTTTCCTGCTGAATATATGATGCTTCTGCAACTAATGTATTTAATGTATCATTATCAGTTAATTCTTTATTAAAACGATTCTTATATTCGTTTTTAATCATTTCTATTAATGTTGTATTCATATTTCTTATTTTTTATAATTGAATTATTACATCACAAAGATACACATATTTTTTAAAACAAAAAAATGATGATACTATATTTTTCAATATAATACCATCATTTAATATTTAATTATTGTTCGTCAATATAACTATTTGAATCATCATTATCAATATTTTCAGATTGTTCATCTTCAATATTAGTTATACTCTTTAATATATTATCTTTATATTTTTTATTTATACATTTATTTAATATATATGGTTCCATAGTTTCCGATCTACTAAACATAAATCCATTTGATTCATATAAATTTGAATTCTTTTTACATAAAGCAGATATTCTAGAAAATGCAACACCTGTTATCTTTTCCGCATCTTTTAATTTATTACATTTATATAACAATTTTCCGTTTAAATTAAATACATTTACTCCTTTTTGTGTTAATAATATATCTTTATTTTTATAATTTACACAATAATTATATATTTCATTAGTCCATTTTCTAGTTAATGTAGGTAACTAATATTTTATTATATAATTTTCATAATAATATTTAAAAATAGTTCTTGCTTTCTTAGATGATATAATATAATAACCAAAATTTTTTGTTTTATCTTCTATAAAAATATTTGATGTTTTATCCTATAATATTTCTTCAAATCTTTGTTTTATATATAATAGTGTTTCATATGTTCCTACACAACTTATATATAAACGTTTACTTTTATGTCTATTTTCATTATATACTCCTATAGAACCATCTCCATCTATTACACCTATAATAAAGCAATCCTTATATATAGTTTCTAATATTGGTGGTATATATACATTCGTTTTCTATTTAGTAATATTAAAATTTTTATATAAATCATTCACTATCTACTCAGATAAAATATGAAAACTTACATTTTTAAATTTTTTATTATTTAAAATATTATAACCATAATATAATTTATATGTTGATGATATATTATATTTCAACTATTTTAAAAAATTCTCATCTTTTATTGATAATTTTATATTCAAATTTTTATTTGTTTTATCTATAGAACCATCGGCAGCTATAAACCCTGCATAGTAAGAATTTATCGGATTTATTAATGAAAAATAATTATCATTAACATTATAAATACGTTCTCCTTTAATATTTTTCTTTAGTTGTAAATTATATACCTTTTTCCAATATGTTAAATTCTTACAAATTTTACCGGTAATTTCTTTTGATGCAACCTATTCTGAAATATTTTTATTATTTGCATAATCTATAATTTCCTATAATATATTTTTATCCATTTATTAAAAAATATTTTATATATTTATATAAAATATGGAAGCATTTAAACTTAAATGCTTCCATAAATATTAATTAGTTTCATTTTCTGATGATTGTTCATCTTCAATATTAGTTATACCTGCATCTAATTCTTTTTCTTCCTTATTAACAAAACGATAGCACTTCAATTTGAATGCACGAGGTATCATATCATCTATTTTAATTACAATGCCTTCATGTGGAACTTTATTATTACATTCAGGTGATAACATTTCCATATAAAAATTCTTATCACTTGACATCTTATTCCAAAAATTTTCGTGCCAATGATTAGTTATATCAAGTTCAGGATACAAATCTTTAGCTTTACCATAATAATATTCAATTACAGGTGTTAATTCATGTTGAATACACCATACTTGTACTTCTCGTGGTGAAAATTCATGTACATCTCCATCAACATTTGTTAAAGTAATACGATATATCATTATCTTAAAATGCTTTCCATATGTATACTCTTCACCAGACTTTAAAGGTACACATCCATAATCATATCCCTTTTGTATATAATTATTATTTGGAAGATAACCTACAATTTCTGCATAAATCATCATTCCCTTTATCATGTGTGGCTTTAATACATTAAATGCTTCACCCCATATATCAAAATTATAGAATCCCTTATGATATACATTACCATTTTTTTCAGATGCCTTCATTATATACTGGTTTTTTATAACAGTTCTTGATGAATATAAATAATCATAATCATTAAATTCATAACCTGTTAAAAATTTCGCAATTTTCTGCTTTATAGTTAATTGTTTCTTACATAAAACATAACCAACACAAAGAGAAGTACCGTGCCATTTAGAACTTATATGTATATAATCATTAGGTTGAACAACAAATGGAACCTTCTTAACAAGTGCAGTGTCGTAATGGAACCTAAATTGTTCTGGTATAACTCTGTTAAATCTCTTTAACTTTCGTTGTCTTCTCTTATATCTAGATTGATCACCTCCAGTTTTATTTCTCTTTATAAATATCTTTGGTATAAATTTCTTTGATAACCAAAATGATTTACCATTATGTTCAATAGTATCAAACCATGTTCCATCCTTTATATCATTCTCATTAACTTCTATATTAAAATTATCTAATATAAAATTAAGAACTACTTGTAATTCTATCAAGAAACCATCTGATACACCATTAGGTAAAAATACTTTTTCAACTTCTCCAGTAGATGGATCAATTTTATCCATTGTTGCTCGTAGTCTAATGGACTTCACTCTACCATTATCATCAAATAACCCAGTTTTATTAGGATTACTATTCATTTCATTTTTACGATATAAATTAGCATATCTTAAAAATTCAGGATTTATTTGTGTACTTGATGGAAAGAATACATATTTTCCTGGTTGTGAATCCTTACTTACTATAACATTATAAATTGTATCTCCACCTATTCTACAACACTTTAACTTGTTAACTTCAGGATTAGGATGTGGAGAGAAATCCTCTTCCTTGATATAAATTACACGTGAAACATAATTAGGGTGTAATTCACTTTCCTTCGACTTAATAAACTTCATACTAGATTTAATTTTATTTTCCTATGTCATTCTTTAGTTCGAGTCTCCACTACTCACGTATCACCAGATTATTTTTTAATAGGAAAATAATCAAACCTATTATTAATATTTAGAAAACTGTTCATTCAGAACAGATAATTCTTTTTCTTTCTTAAAAATTAGCTTATCTAGGAAATCATCCATCATTCTCATTTCATCTTGATTTAGAATAATGTCAATATATGGTTTTCCATAATGATATGTTTGATAATCACTTTTCATTATCCATTCAATATCATGCAACTTTTTTAATTCTTTACATGCGGATATAATACCTTTAGTCTTTAATATTCTTTCATGTAAAGAATTAATTTTTTTTAAAGTATCTTCATTCATAATTTAAAATAGTTTAACGGACGCATTAGTATCCATTCTTTCCTTCATACCATTATTATAATAATCAGCCAAAATTTCAGCTTTAATTTTAGGTGACAATACTTTCCGTACTACATAATCATAATTAAAATTAAAGAATTCATTTATAGCTATTACCATTTCATATGCAGATAATGTCTTCACCTCTGCTAATTTATTTTTCATGTAATAGAAGATTTTTCCTGTTTCTTCCTTAGGTATTTTTGGAACGACGAATGTAGATGTATCAACTTTATATTGTTCTGCAAATGGAGATTCTATCCATATGCTATATAATTTTTCTGCTGTATCTTTCCTTTCATGCAACAAGACTATATCATCTGTCATCGCATAATCATACTAATCTGCGACTAAAGGAGATACAGTCATTGTTTGACTTGAAAGATCTGCATTATAGTCTGAACTCGCAAAATACCCATCATTACTAAGCATCTTCTATGTATTAATTCTTGCCATATAATGTTTGATATTTTTTCTTTTACTATAATTATATGATAAAAATAGCAAATTGTTTATAATATTTTACATAGAAAATAAATCTTGTGCTTGTATTTGTGTTTCAGTTAATCCTAATTGCGGAGTACTCATAGAATCAGATGCACCGGGACGAATACCAACAGATGAAGAATAATTATTTGAATTATTATGTTGGTAATTATTATCTCCTTTATGCTTATCTTTTACTAATCCATCCAATGAAACATTCTCAGGAATAATATTTTCCTCAAGATTCTCTTCAATTCTTAAATATGTAGGATTAAAATCAAATTTCTTCTTATCTCCCATGTGTCCAGAATTACGTATTGCTACTGCTTTCAAATAATATGTATTATCTACACGCATTAAAGATGACTGAATAATACCGAACAAACTATCAACAGTTGCGATAAGACCTCCAGATTCTGAAACGTTACTCATACCAATATCAGTAGAATCATATGCAGTTCTATTTGTCTGTGTTAATGATACAACACACCAATTATTTCTCTGAGCCATCGCACGAACATCCTCGCAGATAGATTTAATCTTTAAATATGTACTTTCAGAATTTGGATTCTTTGCGTCTTTCATAATATTAACATAATCAATGAAAATGTTCTTAAACTTAAATGGTTTATCTTCTGTAGATAACTCTTCTTCTTGCTTAAGTAAGAATGACTCAATATCATAAACAGTTGCAGATGATGTAGGGAACTCTTCTATAATAAACTTACCTGGATTAATAAGTGAATTCATATAAAATTCCTTCATTTTCTGCATCATAAGATTTGTGTCTGATGCATACTTATCATATTCTTCAATTGGAATATTAAAAAGATTTGAACCTATACGTTGTGCTACAAGCTGATAAGCCATCTCCAATGTAATATATGCAGAATTCTCACCATTTCTTACAGAATTCGCACATAGATTACAAAGCCACATAGATTTACCAACTTTAGGTGACCCCATAAATACATTAAGAGTCTTATTTGCCCAACCGCCTTTCAAACATTGATCAACAAAATTATAACCTGTTTTCCTTGTTTCAAGTTCAGTTTGTTTATGATTAATTGGGTCAAAGAAATCATGTCCTTTAGAATTATTTAATGTAAAATTAGTTTCACTCTGAAATAATGATTTTATATGTTGTACAATTTCTGCACAATTTTCAAATGTAACTTCAGATTCTGTTGTCTTTACATATTCAATAACTCTTCGGAGACCTGTCATTAAATTCTACCATTCGCCAAATGCTACTGTATTCTGTTCTAACCATTCATCTGTATATTGACTAACCATATCACGAGTTTGCCATAATGTATGAATTTGATCTTCTGTTACTTTATCATCTTTAGCTGCTAATCTAATAAGATCTATTGTTTGTTGCTCAGTTGGTTCTGCTCTAAAATCTAATATATGCGGTTTAACCACATCAAATATAATTTTTAATGCAGGATTAGTAAAATATCTTCCTTTAAAAGACTATACAAGATTTAAATTCTTAATTATATAAAAGAATATGACGTTTTCAAGATACGTATTATTCATAAATAAATTATTCTACCTTTGTTTTAATTTATAGTGAGTAAAAGTATTAAAGTTTATTAGCAATTCAAAAATTAAGAAAATTATATATAGTTTTGTAAAACTATAAAAAATTCTCAATTTTTATATCATTTTATTGGAATTTTTGATGTTTTTTCAAAGATTTTTCTATTGTTTTCATCATTAAGTATATACCCACTGTGAATAACAAATTTATCTCTATCAAACTCCCCATATTCATCTGATTTCATATGAACAGTTTCCTTATATACAAATCTTCCATATTTCTTTCCATCATCAAATGTATTCCAATCAATATCAGTTGATTCTTTCAAAATATCTATAAGTTCATCTGCTTTCTTTGATGTACATTCCTTATGTGACAAATAAGTTCTTACTGTTTGTTGCTTGCTGTTTCTTATACAATCAAGTTGTCTATATAAGAACCATGTATAAACATCATTATATGATGGAACATTCCATGCTTTACAATCGAACTCATGTAATTTTATATTATTAATAATATCAATAAGTTCAAATTTACTGAATTGCTCTTTACATGTTCTATTAATTGCTTCAATAATCATTAATTGATTAAACTTAGATGTTGCCATTGATGCACATAGTGGTAATATCTTCTCCAATCTATAACCAAAAAATGAATCTGTTTCTGGTGTATCAAAATCTGTAATAGCAAGAGATATTTCATCTGATTGAACATATGCAAATTTACATCCTTGTATACATTCACATAAATATCTTGCGGTTTCATTCATAATATTAATGAATGTATCATCAAATGGTTTCTTGAAATATTTTTTAATAGTTGATGAAAATGATCTACCGTCTAACATAACCATTACATAACTATTTGGCATTAACTTATAATCTGTTAAACCACGAAGATATAACATTCTATCTTCAATATTCTTAAATTTCATAATTATACAAATATAATAAAAGGATATTATCAAATAAATCAAATATTTGGTAATATCCTCATGTTATTAAAAATTAAATATTCATTATTAATATACAAATTGAATCTTTGATTCCGCCATATTTGTGATACGCCATGAGAACATAGTACCACTCATCTGCTCTGTTACCTTATGTTCACAATTTGTAACATTTGTAGCCTCAACAAGATGCACTTCCTTAATTTTCTTAGGCTTACCATTATCTGGATTTTCTCCATCAATAACAACAGTACACATATAGAACTTATTGCCTTCTGATGGTTGCATTACTTTCATGTCTTCCATAAATTAAACAATTAAATTTGATTTTTTACTTCTTGCTTATCCTTCTTAGTTTTAGTTTTTAAATTAATTATTTTTAAAAACCTATGTTTCTTGTTTCATAGACACACTACTTTTTAGTATAGTTATTATTTATAACTTCTGTCATCCATAGTTAGTATCTCCACAAGCGTAAATTCGGTAAAACTCAACCCTATTTTAAACTATTAAATTTAATTTTTTCTCTTCTTGCTTATCATTTTTATCCTTCATATTCTTTCTACTTTCAAAAAGTTTCTTATCATATGGACTTAATTCCCTACAATTAGCACATATAAAAACTTTCAATGGAACTTGTGTAGTTTCTGAACCTTGACCAATAAGCATACCAGGAACTTTCTTAAAAATAATACCAGGTATAAAAACCTCACATCCACAATTTGGACATACTTCTGAAGGATAATCTAACGGATTTACCGCTGGCATATTTGCATTAGTACCAGCGGCATTTCCAAATAGTTTGCTATTTTCCATTAGTCAACTTTATTCTCTTCTTTTTCTGCATCAGCTGCAGCTTCTTCAGCCTCACGACGTGCAATAACAGCATCACGTTCATCAGATGGCACATCTGACAAAATTACACGATTCTTCTCAATCTTATGTACATATACCTGTACATTTGCACCTGCAGGAATTTCATTATTTCTCATTGCCTCGCGAGTCTCATCCTTTACAAGTGTCTTATGCAACATACCTGTAATAAACTCGTCAAGCTCGACGAACACACCAAATGAGGTTGTACCTGTTACTTTACCCTCAAATACATGGTCCTTATCATTCTCCAACAAATCCTCAAGTTCACGAAGCTTGACTGGAAGCATTGTTCTCAAGAACTTCTTACGTGATACAACAAAACCATAATTTGGATCATAAGATTCAATCATAACCTCAAACTTAGTACCAACCATGCTCTCAAAATCAGTTACACGGTTAGCTGCTGCCATTGAACCAGGCATAAATGCCTTAACCGTATTCATAATATCAACAACAAATCCACCCTTATTAGTAGACAAAATTGTTGCGTAATATGCCTTAGACTTCTTGGTAATCTGTTCCTTCATCTCTCTCTCAAGAGTTTCAACATAACCATTCCAGATAGATGCCTTCTCAACATCACCCTCTGTAATCTTAGCATTCAAATCCATACCAAGAAGTTGTTCCTTAAACTTAGGATCCTTCAATGCGGTTACAAACATATCCTTATCCATTGTCTTATCATCACCGACATTGAACTGATTAAAGAACTGATGTTCCTTATTAAGATCAACGATAACATTGTTAGAACCACCATTAATTGTCAACATCAATGTATCATCATCAATAGGATCAATATCAGAAATATGCACAAGTGCATTCTTAACAAGTTCCTTACTACCAATTACATGAACATTTGCATATGCATCATACAAATCCTGTGCATAAGATTCATGACTATAAACTTTCTCGTTATTCTTTGTCTTAATATTCTTATTTACCTTAAGTGAAGTACCATTCCATCCATCATCATATGGACTCCAATCAAATGAACCCGGTGTTGGTTCGCCCCATTCATAACGTTGGGTCAACTCATTAAATTTCGCCATTAAATATTCGTTTTTAAAAAATTAAACTTAAAATTATCAAAAATTAAAAATTATTAAATATTAAATTAATTACTGTTGTACTGTTGAAAGAACAGTAAATGATGTTTGATCAGTTGATTCAATTCTTACCTTTTGCTTTGAATCATTAGGTAATGTAATAATAATACTCTCTGCATCACCTTTAAGATTTACTGCTGTAAAGAAATTACTTCTGTAAATAGGTATTGCATTTTCTGCACCTGTACCATCTTTCAAGAAACCAAGCAAATAATCATAAGATTCATTTGTATCATCATACGCATAAAGTGCCCATTTGCCTGTACCTTCATCAATCTTTGTATAGAACTTAATAATATCTTTCTTTGCATCTGTAACAAAAATAGAAGAAATATTAGTAAGATTCTTCAATACATTCATTGAAATCTCAAATGACATAGGATTTGCAATAACATTAATTCTATCAAAGAAAAGTTCATCTGATACTTGTTCAAACTCAGATATATTGCAATCCTTTACCTTCATTGTATTTGTACGAGATTTAAGTCTAATAGACTGTGCATGGAACTCATCTCCTACATGTCCCTTATAAACATCAAAATCTACATTCAATTGAAAATCTGTATCCTTGAAAATATCGATAACGGAAATAAATCGTGGAAGAATCATAAAGATACCAATCTTAATTCTTACATTATATTTCTCATTCCATTCATCAAGAGAATATGCAACATTATCATTATCTCTGATATTCAAAATTTCCAATCCAGCATTTTCAAAAGAAATCTTTGCATATTTAACTACAGTATGATCTGCAGTAAAACCCTTTGAAACAAAGCATTGTTCTTTCAAATCACATTCTATGAGAAGTGAACTTTGGATTTCCTTAAAGGCTTTCAACCATGTAGAAAATCCTGCAGTTGTTCCTTTATTCTTAAATACTAAATTCATTATTAAATTATGTTAAAATTAAACGTTTATAATTATTAGATATTTAACTTAATAACATATACAAACTTTATAATATATGTGAAGTTAACCTAAGAAACTATATTATAATATAGAAGATAATTATCTAAATCTTATCTTATCTTATCTTTTTTTAAAAAATATAAATTAATTTAAATTCTATATGCATAATTTATAAACTAAATTCTTCCAATGACTTAAATTTATAAATACATAATGTATATAAAATAAATATATTCATATTTTAATATTTTATTTATTATATTGATTAACTTATAAAAAGTTTATATTAAATTCTTGAAAAATTTTTAATAATTGAATTTATACGTTTTGTATGTTTTAATTGTTGTTGTGTAGTTGGCCATTTAGTATATCCTCTGCTAAACCATGTATGAACAGCAATTAAATTTGTATCATAAAATTCATTTTTAATATCATTGCTATATATCGCTGATGTTAATCCTGATAAATCAAATGTACAATTATTTTTTACAAAATCTGAATCATATAAATCTGTACCAAACAAATAATATATAGGTGTATCAGATAAAATTACTAACGCTTGCTCCAATATATAATATGGTTCAAAATTAGGTTCTTCTTCATCTTTATAACTATATGGAATTTGATGGGGTTCAATTTTATTATCAGGATCATCTCTTACTGTTTTACAATAAGGTGTCTCATGATTTGGTAAATCAACTCTTGTTTCTCGAAATATCTTTGCATTAGAAATCATTTTCATTGATTCACCATTCATATACTTATATAAATCTTTATCTTTATTGTTTATTAATTTATTGATAAATTCTTTATATAAAGTATTAGGATTTTTCTCAAATTCGTTTGATATATATGTAATTATATTATTAAAAGAAATATTTTTATCTCTTAATAATTTAATATTCCAAAAACTTAAAAAAGTATTAATCATAAAACGACTATGATTCCTATGACAAAATACCCCACCATCTTGAGGACCTGCTATACAACAACCACTTTGTACAAAATTCTTAAATTCTTTTATTAAAGATTCAAAATCATTAATAAAACAATCCTCATCTATATAAATTACATAATCAAAATTTTTATTAGATAACATATAACTAAACATTAATAAAAATGCATCTAACCCATAAAATGGCTTGTTATCTTTTATACCTGGAATAACCCAAAAATTTTGAATAGGTATATATTCTATATATGTCTTTAATGACGGTATTAACAATGAACTAGGTAAACATATTGAATTTGTTACAAAGCATACTTTATTCTATGATAACCATGTTTTAATCTCTACTATATTATCCATTTAAATAAAATTAAATTATTGTATATATTTTACTTTAAATTAATAATAAAGTTTACAATGTTGATATATTAAAACCACAATAACCCAATAAAATTACTATACGAATAAAATCTTGCATTTTAACATTTTCAAAATCTTTAACTTGTTCAAGATGTATCTTTAATAATTTTATATCTAATGGTTTATTTTCCTTATATAGTTTATATACATAATCATAACATATTTCAAAAAGTTCTTTTTCACTTTTAGGCATATCGCCATTAAGAATAGTATTCTTCATTTCTAAAGAATAATGGTCAAAGTCCATATTCTCAAGGGACTTTGACCATTCATTAAAATCTTGTTTATTTGTTGTGTTCATAATACTTTCTATACTCTTTGTATAATTTATCTATAATCAATTGGTTATCTAAATTTTCAATATGAATTTCATTTACCATTGCACATAATTTCCATAATTCATATTGATTAATACCAGATTTTTCATAATCATGATACCATGTAGTTTCAGGAAACATCCATCCATCATCCTCGCCAATACCAAATATATGAATATCATTATGTATTCTATCTATAAATACACATACGCCACCATATGATTGACAATGACTATTATATGTAAAATGGTAAAGTCTTATAGAAGCTTCATCATAAAACCCTTTATCATAACAACCAAATGAATCCATCATATTACCTAAATAACACGGATCATAATCATATTCATATTTAACTTCTGCTAAATCATTATACCAACGTGGTTGTCGATTTTTAATAACACCTATTTGAATAAGTTTATCTTCAATATCCTTATTATAAGGCCAATATTGCCATAAACAATTGCATCCATAATGAGTTAATTCAGCAAATTTATATATATCATTCTGAATACATTCAAAGAATGGTACATATTGCGTTTTATCTATATTATTTTCTTCAAAATATTTAAGATCATAACCACAACAACTACCATCTGCATCGGCAAGTAAATCTTCTTTCTGTTTATCAGATAATTCAGTTTTATTAAATATATATGGTAACCATTCAGAGCCTTTATTATAATCTAGAATCATATGGTACCTCCTTTCTTTATTAATATAGGTTTATAATAATCCTGAAAAAATTCAGGACATGCTAAAGGATTAAATTCATTAGCTTTACGTAAATCTATATTTTCCCTTACATTTTTACAAAAAGGTTTAAGTACAGAAATTATATCATCTTCAAATATCTTTTCACCTATATTAATATCAACTAAACCAGTCCATGCAACATCTGGTCTTTCAGATACCCATTGATTATTTTTATTTAGCCATGTTCTCATTGTATAATTATCTTTTAGTTTTACATTTAATTATACAAGATATTGAATAGAACAATAAAAATATATATTCTATCCAATATCAGGCCGCCAGTTTCATTTATAGTTTGAAACAAACTTTTTATTTATCGTACATCACCAGTAAAAATTGCCCATATAAACTGAAGTACCATTCCGATAACTCCAAATACTACAGGAATAATTGCACATGCAAGTGCAAATACAGCAATCGCTATGATGATACCAAGTAAAAACATTATCATAATCTTTATATTTAAATTGTTAATATTTATGTTTATTATTTACATTACAAAGATACATAATATTTTCCTAAATAAAAAATATATTACCTAAAATTATTAAGAATTTAAATAATTATGAAATGAACCATCATCAGAATCTCCAATAAGATTGTTCAATACATGCCAATACTCAAGATAACGCTTTGCTTTCTCCATATCCTGTGTTTCTTTCTCCTTATGGTCAGATCTCCAAATATACTTAAATGAATTCAACTTACAGAAATCCATTGTTGCTTGTTTTCCAAATGTCTGAAGCATAGCTTCTATACATTGTAAGCCATTACCGCCAGCGCCATAATGATTTGGATGTTCAACAACATTCAAATTCTGTGTACTAAAAATAGGATTTAATTTTGTCTTATGTAATTGTAAATGTGCAGGTTCATCCTTAAATACAATCTTCTCATAATTCAACGGTTCTCTATTCTATTCAGCTACATTATCACTAATAGGTTCACCACATTTCTCGTCATTATCTGTTGCAACTTCATCGGTTCTATTAGAAACAAATACAATATCTTTCTCATCCTTTGTACGTGTAGGTTCACCATATACAGGTTCCTATGTACGAGTTTCCTTATTATAACTCATATTATATCAATTAGTTTTCATTTATAATTATACAGTAAAAATAAATCATTGTTTAATAGATTTTAACGAAATTAATGTAGTTCCAGATAAATCTATTAAATCTTTTTCTTTTGATGAAAAATCTAATATATGTTGTGTATGAGTTTCTTTAATTATACCATCGTTTTCCTATATAGGTTCTGGTTCAATTAACTAAGATAACTATTCATTATTATCTTTCTTATGTATCATATATACAGTATTCTGTTCTAACGCATCTTCTATTGAAAGCTCTTTAGTTGAACCATCAGCAAAATATGTTACGCTTGGTATTGGTGCATCTAAATCATAATACGTCTAAATAATATCATATTTAGAAGTATCTATATCATTTATACTTTTAATATTAGTTAAATCATCTTCATCATTATTTTCATCTACAATATCTGACGTAATATCATTAACTCCTGTAAATTTTACTAATAGACAAAGAATAACAAAAAAACCTATACTTATTGATATTACTGGATCTATCATAATCTCTTATTTTATTAAATTAATAATTATTATTTACTCTCAAAATTAATAGTTGATACATCTTCCACTTTTTCTTTTAAACTATCAACTGTTATTGTATGTGTATTCTGTTGCTCTTGTAATGAGTCTACAATGAATTCCTGTGTTTGCTTAATATGCTTTAGCTTCTCTTCATAATCAATACGGAGACGATTTGCAATTACAAGCATCATTATAAATCCTAATACAAATAAAACAATAAATACTGTTACTATTATATTCATATTATTTTCTAATTAAAATTTTACTTTTTATTTATAGTATATTAAATCAATAAAGTTTATATATTAAAATAAAAAATGGATAGATAGTTAAACGAAAAAACTATCTATCCATCATAATTATGCTTGATACGAATACTTGTCAAACAATGATTCAATATTAGAGGGATGCACAGCATTTATGCCGATTTCATTGCATTTTTTCAATGTATCATGGAAATCATCTATAAGACATACATCCTTAACATTCCACTTCATTTTATGAGTAAACTGCTCAATAAAAACGTGCTTATAATTTTTATTTCCGACAAACATTCGGTTCTCAACAGGAATCTCTGGGAAATATTTATCAAGCCATTCATTCTTCTCATTCCACGCTATTGAATTAGCACATGCAGTCACAATATAAACATTCTTCATGTCATAATGTTTCTTAACAAAATCAATGATATGTTTAACAGGCTTCAAATTTTTAAATAGTTCGCTACTTACAAAATCTGAATTTCCGTTAATATCAAGTTTTGCCTTGCCATAACAAGCTAATGTACCATCCATGTCAAGAAGTAAATACTTATTGGTAAAATAATCAACGCGAATGAATTCATCTACCAATGGGATGTACTTATTCTTACATGCTTCAATACGTAAATTTTTCTTATAAATATCTTCAATTGGAACTTTACGAGTTCTTCCTTGAAGTCTATTTATACAAACTTCTACAGGAGTATCAAAGAATATACAAGTAATCTTATCTACATTTTTATTTCTTAAATAATCTATAATACTAAGATTATAATGATTATTAATTCCACCGCCGTCAAGAATAACATTACAATTAATCTTTGAACTATCTGCAATAGCAAAAATTATTTTTCGTGTTATTTGAACAGACTCTTCATGAACAACTTCCGGATGTTCATCAGTATAACCTTTTAACAATGGTTTAATTTCATCAGCAGAAATTACTATTGTTTCATTTATACAAAGATTATCTTCAATTGTCTGAATAATTTTATCTAAATTACATTCATCAAATGGTTTATCTAAAATAGATGTTAACCATTCAATGAGATGCAAAATATTTGGATAATTCTCTTGAAGATATGTACTTTTACCAGATGCAGGCAAACCGAGGAAGTATGAGAACTTACTGATCATAACTATTATAAATTAAATTGTTCTTTAATTTTATCCCATTTTCTATGTAATATATCAGAACATTGTATAGCATAATTATATAATTTAATAACATCATTTTTCCTTGAAAAATATGCTTGTATACAACCATGATTATCTATACGAAGATGAAAATTAATATTATAATACTAATCAATAATATCAAATAATTCAACATATAATGGTTTCCAACTAATATGATTACTTATTGATATTGATATACCTGTTCTTGATTTTGAAATACAACCATCACCATCTAAAAACCCTATTAAAAAATATATTAAATACGTTTTATCATAGAATATAGAAATATTTGGTGAATTATATGTTTTCTACTTATCAATCAGATTAAATATTTTTTTCCATTTTTCACAAAAACATTTATCTCCTATACGTATACTACAAGTTGTATATTTTCCAAAAGTTGAATCTGCTTCACGTTCTCGAATAGTAGTATTTAACCTATTAGCTAATAACTAAAGATTATTTTTATCTCTATTTGAAATAGAAATAATAAATTCATTTTTTTGTGATATACAACCATCTGCTATAAAAAATCCCCACCAATAATAGACTTCCTTATTATTTAAATTATTCATAAAACTTAAGTTTCCGTGTCTACGTCTATCTATATTATGAGGAAATTTCATACGTTCACACGCTTGAAATTGTATAGCATTATAACTAAGAGTTGGAAATGCATCTAATAATTCCTATTTAGATGCATTATACCATAACTCTTTTAGTTTTGCATTATTTTCATCAGTCCATTTAAAATTACAATGTATTTGTAACTCATGTGCTTTTTTCTTTATAGCGCTTTTTGTTCTATTTGGTAATAAATTAATACATTCAGTTAATCCTGATATAGGATAATACTATTTTAATATATTAATTTCATTTTCATTCCAAAATTTATACTACATAAAAAATATATTAATTTTTTAAATAGTTCCATCAAGTAATTTATGAACAGCGTCTTGACGCGTCTTCCGAATTTCAGCAAGTGTAAACTCTCTTACTAACTTACCATCTTCAAAAACAGTCTTCAATTCATTCTTATCTGATGCTTCCTCTTCAGGCGTTACACGATCAACTGGTACATACTTACCATTGCCATCTTTTACAACCATAAGAAGTCCACGATGTGATTTCTTTGGCATACCACATACTGTCTTAGGATCCTTATAAATTTCTATAGCTTTACCATCAACTTTACACCATGTAGACTTACAGGCTATGCCCAAAGAATCTCTGGATCGTACATTATAAGTAAAGCTTCCTATACCTTCAATAAGGTTAGTTGCTGCGAAACCCTTATCTTCAAGTTGAGAATATGTATCCTTTTGGCGTTTCATATTAATTGAGTCTCCATAAAGAAGTCCAATATGTGGATCAAGAATTTTATATCCTTTTTCATTAAATGTTCCACCGAACGTATTCCAAAGAAATTCATAAGAACCCATCTTTACAAATGGATCTTCTGCTTCCGGATCACCACAAATAATTTTAACAGGATCACCACTATCAGGACGAATTACTACACGCCCATTACGAGACATAATTTGTTCTTTATACTTAGGAACAATCTTTGTCAAGAAATACCAATAATCATAACCATCTGCAACAATTGAAATAATACCATCTGGAAATTCATCAAGCATATTCTTAAAATAAACTTCATCATTTGGCTTACCTGTTTCATCTGTTGCATTAGAGCACTCAATAGAATGTTCAGTAGCTGGAACAGTTGCAGCTATCAATTCTTTTTTAGGATCTGCATTATAATAATACTCAATCATCTTAATTGCTGGAACTGTTTCAGAACCACAAAAAGAAGTAAGATGTGCCATACCAGAAACAATAGATGCTTCAAATGAACTCATTCCTCTCATAGAGAAATCATGACATAGAAATGCAAGATTAGACATATCGTTAGGATTATAAAAACCAGTTTTCATAGCATGTCTAACAAGTTCACGTTTAAATACATCAGCTGTTGTTGCAGAAGTAATTGGAAGCCAAAGGACATTTGAAGTCAAAGACTCCAAATAATTTGTGAGCCAAGCAAAATCAGGATGTGTATTTGTGATTGTTAAAATAGGGCATCCGATTGGACAATATGAACCTTCAGGAAGTGCCTTAATACGAATAGGAAGATAACCAAGTTTATGCAATGCAATAATATGATCAACTCCTACTTTCTTTGCAACTGCTTCTCCTAGAAATGTAGTTGTCAAATCTGTATAAGTTTTTCGTACAGTATCTTCATCAAGGTTAAAGAAATAATTATTAAATGTATTAATAAGATACTTCTTAATAAAATACTGAATACCAAACACAACTGCTCCCTCTGTAGCTTCCGGAAAATATTTATTACTACGAGGAGTAAAGTTACTGAAAAGTTGTGTCATTCCCTTAGGGTACATACAGTGATGACCAAGCTTGTAGCCATCTGTCATAAGCATTGCATTAAGAAGTATGTCTTCTACCAATACATGCTGTGAATCTTTTACGTTTGTCATAAAATAATTTGTTTAAATTTTAATTTGATTACAATAATAATTTGTTTGTTTAATTATCTTGTAATCATTATTTATATATATTATTAATTAAATTGTTTATAAAATTCATATTAAAAAAAATAACATCCTATTTTCACAAACAAGATGTTAATAATTCAAAGACATATTTATTTGAAAATTAAGCTGCGAAATTAATTTATGCAGCCTGTCGAACTTCCCAATCAATAATATCAACAACATACTTTTCCTTGTTGATAGAAATTGACTTAATATTCTTAAGTGAAAGTGTTCTATACTCAATAACAGAAGTACTTGCTTTTTTCTTTGGCATGAATCTCTTCATATATGCTTCATCTTCCGCAGAAATCTTCTCACCATCAAGAATAATATTATTCTTTGAATAATTATTAGGAATGTAAATCAAACATACATTACCGGTACTAATATATTGCATAACAACATTCTTTACAAGATGACGGCGATTTGTATCTGTTGCCTTATAATCCTCACCAAGAATCTTACTCATTGTCTTTTCATAATCCTGTCCAAAATGGAAAGTAACTGAGAAATCTGTGCGTGGTTGAAATCCATCCTTAATATGTTCCTTAGGAAGACCATCTGTATTAAACTTATTCAACTTAATATCAGACTCACCATATACAGTGACATACTTACCGTTGCACTTTGCGTTAGACATAAGCTCGATAAACTCATCTACTGTTGTAATAATATTGTTGTTCATATTCTTTATATTTTTAATTGTTCAACTTAATTGTTTTATTAACAATACAAAGATACATGTTTTATTTCAAATAAAAAAATATTAGAAGAAAAAATTAAATATTTTCTCTTAAAAATTTATCGATAAGTTTTTTAACACTATTACATTTATATTGTGTTTCTACATAACTACCTGTCCAATCAGTATGAACATGAAAATTCTCAAGAAACCAGTTTGCAATCTTTTCTTTATCCATATCAATAATCTTCTGCATCTCGTAAAACTCTCATATTCTTTAAATCATTAATGAGTTTTTCACACTCTTTTAACAATACATATATAGTAGAAATAATTATCACTATAATAAATAATAATATTCCTAATGCTATATAAAACTCTGAATCTTCATAATTAGAAATAAACTTAAAACATGTAATTATATATGTAAAAGTAAATGGTATTACTAAACATAAAATCCAATTTATTATATGTCTCCATACATGTTTCTCTATATATTCGTTTCTCTCTTTATATGATTTAAACCATTTATTTTCCATATTTCCTATTTCTTTTTTACATCATCAATAGTTAGAATACGTCTCTTTTTAATATAAAATTTCTTTATAGATGGAGATTCCTGTATTTCTTCAAATAATGAACATGGACTAAACCAATTATGTACAGTCTTAGCATATTCCATTGCTGTCTCTTCTGAATCGCAAACTGCAGATAATTCACGATTATATTCGTCACATGTACGATAAACTTCTACAACTTCTTTCATAATTATATGTAATTTAAAATTAATTATTCAAATGTATATCATTAATACATAAAGGGATAAAAATATAAAATATATTTTCTATATATAATGATAAAATCAAATTCCATAAATTATCTATAGTTAACATATTATAATACCAAAATCCCAATATAGTTAGTACGCTACCTATGATAGAACATAAAATAGTAAATTTATATATTTGTTTCATTCTTTAATTTTTCTACCTAAAATATTTTTTAACATCCATACCAACATATTAAATGCAACCAATAATTTATTTTCTGTATCATCAGTCTCTTCTGAATGAACTATATTATCACCTTTCATATTTTCAAGTTTCACCGAATAACTATCAATAACCATATAATATTCTGTACTCATAGTCAAATCTTCAATACGACGGTATAAATCTTGAAGTGTATATGTATAATAACCTAATTTATACTTAACTAATTGTTCACAATAATCTTTGTGCATATTTACATTATATTGATTTTTACCAATATAAATTAATGAAGCATCTGAAATATCAAGTCCAAGCTTCACCAATATATCCATATTATCTTTTGATAATGTAATAGTATTTTCTTTCATATATATAATTTTTATTAACAATACAAAGATACATATTTTATTTTAAATAAAAAAGAGATATAACAAAATAATCTGTTATACCTCTTATAAAATATATCTTAAAATAATAAAAAATTACATAATATATTGTAAAAGCATCTTTGTTTCCTCATCAGCTTTTAATTTTGGATATGCAGCTCTAAGTATCTGTAATACACGTGTTTCTGTCATTCCATGTTCTTCTGCAACTTGCCATGTATTCTTTTCACCACGTCCATTAATACCATAGCAATCACATACAATTTCACCATCTCTTTCACCAAGAACTCTCTTTACATTATCTTCAAGTTCTCTTTCAAGATCAGCGTTATTAAGATTACTATCAGGGTCTTTAAATGTCCTATTAGCTGTTACATCACCTAATGTTGTTTTAGAATCATCATCATCCCCGTATGATTTATCCAAACTATTTGCACGTGTATTTGCTTCCATTGTTTGTGCAAATGTTTCATATTTCAAATCTGGATGTTTCTTTACGAGAACATTATAAATATCATCAATATCAGGTTCATAACCATTCTTATTATATAATTGATCCTTGATACGAGCGGCTTCACGAGCAATACTACCCATATTACGGGGAACTGCCATATGTCCACCTACTTCATCAACAGCAGTCATAATTTCTCTACGAATATACCAAATAGCATAAGATACAAAACGTACATCTTTACCTGGCAAACTTGGATCATATGTATCTGCTGCTTGCATAAGTCCTATATTTCCATATTGAATCATATCTTCCTTTGGTATATTAATATTTTTATACTTATTGACAACAGAAATAACAAATGGAAGATTTGCGGACACCAACTTATTCTTTGCTTTTTCAACTTCTCTCTTATTATCAGAATGTTGAATAATATCAGCAAGTTTCACTTCATCTGCATGTGATAATTGTTTTTTCTTATTAATAGCATGTAAATATGCAATAGTAGACTTTGCTGTATTTTCATCCTGTGTAATAGCAAAATCATCATGCAAATCCATATGCATTCCATTATTAGCTTCATTGAGTTTCTTTCTAATAGTCTTAGAAACACTCTTCATGATACTCTCATATAATGCTTTCTTTTCATTTAACTTCATATCTTGATAAAAATTATTTCAATATTTTAAATATTTATCTTAAAATAAAAATAGAGAATAGTTATCGCAACTACTCTCTATTTATAATTATCTATTATTCTATATTTAATATTTGTTTAATCTTTACTATGTCATCCTGTGTTATACCTGAATAACTATCTATTTTTATAAAGTTATCCTGTTGATATGTCATCATATCATCATCGTCATCTACTATACAATAATCTATTTTCAATTCATCATCTTTAAATTTAAAATAATCTTCATCATAAAATTGTTTATAGTTTCGCAAATTTGTATTTCCACTATACATAAGAAAATCATGAATTTCATTTCCTCTTATTGAGTGTTCATCATGATATTTTGGTGTTATACCTACTATATATTTAATTAAACATTTCAAATCTTTATACTTATCAAACGCATATTTTGTTGCTTCTAATGAAATCTCTCTCCATGACGATGATATAACCAATCTTACATTATAATTCTCACATAATTGTTCTATAAGTTTTACTGCATTTTTGTCTACAAAATGATCACCATTTTCTTCATTTATATATTTCTTTCCTTCCTTTGTAAAACACCAATTCGCATATTGTTCAGAATTCAAAACGCCGTCTATGTCTAAAAATAATATTTTTATATTCATTTATTAATCTTCATCAAAATTATCATATATTGAAATCTTATTCTTCCTACGTTCTTTCTTAGGTTCTATACAAGGAAAACAATACTCTCCTACATGCTTTATATATCTTTCATTCGTATATGTTGGTTCACCTTTAAAATTAAAATTCCGTTGTTCACCATATGCAATATGTTTCTTTTTCTTCCATTTAACAACTTTATCTTTCTGTACTTCTATATCTTGTAAATCCTTATGTTTATTCTTTACTTTAAATTTTTTATCACATTCTACTACAAAACTAGATGAACCCTTATTTACTTTATGTGTTTGATGATAACTTCTTGACATAATATAAATTTTTTATTTATAATCTTTCTATATTTATAACTTTATCTGCTAATAATGGTTTTAATGTTTTATTAAACGTGTTTTCACTTATAGAAATTTTTTTATATCTTAATTTATATTCTCGTGTATTACTTCCAAAAGGATTATTTACTTCATATTTTAATTCAGAAGCAAAATATATTGTATAATATACATTTGGTCTAACAGAATCATATGTTCTACTTATATTCTTTTCTATATATACAATGGATTTAATAGGTAAAATTATATTACTACATTTTATATATTCTATATTATTTCCTTTACTATGATTTTTAAATTTTATCATTTTACTAAATATATCTTAAATCATCTGCATAATCGCACATATCTAAAAATTCATTTTGAAGTTCACTATCTATAATAGTAAATGCTCTGACTTCATCATATGATTTCTTGTCTGGAATAACATCACACCAATCTGCATCCACATCATATACTTTATGCGTCGCTGTAGACATAACACGAATCATTGTTTTTTCTTTATATTCTTGTGTATATCCTAACGGTCCATATTCGTCAACTAATACTGTTTTCTTAAATGGCTTCATAATACATACAAGTCTTGTATTCATTTCATCTTTCTCACATGAATACATTCCTGGTATAAGCAATACTCTTTTACCTGTTGTTACATTTATATTATATTCACAGTTACTTCTGAGAAATATCAAATCACCAATATTAAAGCACATCATAATTCTTTATATTTTTAATTGTTTATATTCTTATTTTATTAACAATACAAAGATACACATTATTTTTGATATAAAAAAGAAAACATAAAGAAATATCAATTTTTATAGTAAAAAACAATTAAAATTCTATAGAAATCTTATTAAATTTTATAATATTTTTTAAACAAGTATAGATGTACTGTAAAAAGAAAAGTCTACCATGACTTACATCATAATAGACTTATAGTACATCTTTAAAAATAATATCTGTGGATATAGATGGACTCGAACCACCATGTATCTGTCCTAGAATTATGATACAAACTAACATCATATTAGTCGCGTTTACCATTTCGCCATATATCCATATAGCAGGCCTGATGAGATTCGAACTCACAACAACATGATTAAAAATTCGTGTGCTCTACCAATTGAGCTACAGGCCCAAAGTTCTATTTTAAATTTCCACGCAATAGAACTCCGAAGATTTGTAGATCTGTGTTCATGGTACTTAATCTAATGCTTGTTTTTAATACTGACGTGTTAACCTCTTCACCAAATCCCCGATTAAATAATATGTAATAGAGGGGATTCATGGGTTCGAACCATGGATAATCAGTAAAATCATGATATATCACGAATGACACCATGACAATCTACGTTAACTGTAATACTAAAGCTCTTGACTCAATGCTAACGCTAAAATCTAGGATTCTGTTTATGCTAAATGTAATCAAGCTAATGCTTTAGTCAATTTACATATGTTATATATGATATTATATTCAAAGTCTATTATTCATATCAAAAATATTTTTAAGAAATAAATATCATAAATGAATCGATAACATTTATTATATAATATATGAATAAGAATTATAACAAACTATATGAAGAAATGATGTCAGATATTTCAGTTATCGTTAAAAAGAAAATAAATGAAGCATATGACAATCAGCTTCTCGAAGAATATGGTGCAAAGGATATGTTTAATGATATTATGAAAGAAGCATCAAAAGAAGGTAAAATCTTTTATAAGCATCTTAAATAGTTTATAATTTATATCATCAAAAAATTACAAGAGACAGATCAATATAAAAAAGCTGAAAAACTTATGAATGCGTATGTTCAGAAAGTACAGAAATATATTGATGAACATAAGAAGATTACTCCGAGACGTATGTTGAAAATTACTGTTGCTGTATTGACAATGTATGGAGGTGTTTCAATGATACAAGATTGTAAATAGATGATTAAATCTTTATAGGGTAATGTTGAAACTTATGAATAGAAAGTAGAAAATGTACCGGATGAAAAGCAACAAGAAGTAATAGTAGAAGAACCTGAAGATTTTGTTGTTGAAGTTAAAGATGAAGCAAAAGAAAAATTAAGTGTCAAGAAAGTATCTACTGAAGATATTAATAATACACCTGAAAAGAAATTTAAGGAAGACAAGAATTTCAATTTTAAGTCAAGCAACGAGGCTCGCGAATTTATTAAACATCATGAGTTATGCTTACTTTACCCTTATTACGCAAAACCCGAAGAGGAAGCGAAAGGAATGGTAACTATTGGTTATGGTCATGTTGTATTGGAATCAGATGGTGAATTATACAAGAAAGTATAGCAATTAAAAAAGAAAGGCTTAATTAAACAATCATTTGTTACAAAAAATGGTAAAACTATTTTAAACCCTAATCATTGTAAAACCATTATAACAAAGACTGACGCAGATAAATTATTTTAGAAAGATATTAAGATTGCTGAATAGCGTGCATATAGAACTATACAAAATATGCCAACAGATGATGATAATGTTAAATATTATATGTTATATAATCAAAAAATAAGAGATGGATTAACATCATTATGTTATAATGCTGGATAGCTTAAACATGAAAAATATACATTCATAACAAAAGGTCTTGCAAAATCTAGATATGATTATCAAGCATAGAAAATAAATGCAGGTGATTATAATGTATCCTTTAAATATTTCAAGAATATTAAAGATAATCCTAACAGAAGAAATGAGGAATATAAGTTATTCTTTATGAACGCAAATAAGTCTATGTCATAATAAAAAATAAATTTTAATTAAATATATGAAAAAATTATTTGAAGCAAAATAGAAGCCATTAGTTGTTTATAATCCTGCTGATATTTTCATGAAATATAATATGAAACCTGGTGATTATGTTTCAATTGCATATGTATCAGATACATTATAGGGAGAAGGTGCTAACCCACTTGTATCAAAACGTGGTTCAAAAAAGCAATGTTATAATATAAATTCAGAAACGGACGCATAGTTATAGCAATATATTAATGCTATGCCTAATAATAGAATTAAATAGTTATTAACAGAATTTAGGGAATCTACTAAATATCAAAGCTTTTTAAATGGCACTGCAAAGACAAAAACATGTATGCTTGATTTAACAACAGAACATATACTTAAGATTAGTCATTTAACATGTAACTGGAAAGATTCTAAAGCATTAGCAAAATTTTATAAAAAATAGAATGATGCTGAATTAAATCTCCGTAGAGAATTTGGTTTTGAAGACGGTTATGATAATAATTATGAACGTTTTTATAATCGTAAAGATGATAAACCGGTACCATTGGATGATAGAACACCAGAAGAAAAAGAAAACGATAAAAATTGGAGAGATTCTTATAATGGTAGAAATGTAATGCCTCGTATCAAGAAAAATGGTAATGAATATAATATTGCAACTATTATTCCAGGAATTTATGCAAATTTAAATAAACCTGGTAATATTGCATTACGTTTTGCATATAACAGTCGTTCAAGTCATACAGATTCCGATTATTATTATGTAAATGGAGATGGTACATTATTTAAGCTTGATATGGCATTTATTACATTCTTAACATATGCATATAAAAAGAATGCTATGTCTTCTGATAATACCGAAGAAAAGTCATATGTGTCAGATGAAGAAAAAGAATTTGTTTTAAGATTAAAGCAACTAGTAAAAGATGCACCTAGTACTGCTGAAATGACACTTAAAACAGATAGCATATTATTTATGAAATCTACTGCACGTACGTCAAAAAATGCAAAGGTATCAGAAAATGTACCATTTGTTTGGATTAATACTAATGCTGTTGTAAATAAGTATGATTTTGTAAATCCTTCTGATTTAAATAATGTTATTAAAAATCTTGTTTATTCTATAGATGATACTAATGTTAATGCGACAATTGAAAATATAAATGTTAAAGGCAAATCTATTTCAGATTTAGTTTCAACAACTGATGGTAAAGTAACTGCAGATCCGACAGAAGTAAGAAAGAGATTAGGTATTGCAGAAGCATTAAGATGTATTGCATATAAATATACAATAGAGAAGAAAAAGAAAGCACTTTATGAATCAATAATGAGTAAAGTTGCAAAAACTATTAAAAGAAAGTTACAATTAATTTAAAATAATAAAAGAGATAGAATAACCAAAATTCTATCTCTTTTTTATATATTAAAATCTTATAAATGAAACTACTTTTGCTTTTACATTTGGATCTGCAATCTTAAATACCTTGTCAGGATTTACCTATAACATAATATTCGATTCACCTTTATCTGTAACAGAAGAAGTCCAATATCTTCCTGAACCAATAATATCTTCAACTTTATTTAATTCTGGTAAAGTTGGCAAATATGCATGTTCTGTAATTTCTTGTTTTACCTCATTAATTTGTGCATCATTCAAACCGGTTAAATTCAACTTCTTCATAGGTAATGATTTGGCAGCAGAAGCGGCATTGTTACCGTTATCAGAAAGAATGTTTGTATAGAATTCTCCTTTAACTTCTTCTTGATAATAATAATTTGATCCTGCTGTAATCTATAATTTCTAACTAGCACCAACTAATTTCTTCTTGAAGTAATAATCATCATATACACCATTATTTCCTGCATTACCTAATGTTACTGTTTCATCACTCATAACCATAAATACAGGTTTCTTATCTAATGTCTTATATGTAGTTAATACGCACTTAGCTATTGCATTCTATGCATCATTACTTAATACCAAACCATCCTTTTCATCCCATACTAAGAAATCACCGATATTTGCTTTCCTTAATGAATTACCAACTGTTTTAAAGTATGGTTTCATACTATCATACTTTTCACCTATTGTTATAGGTTCTTCATCAATATCATCTTCCATAGATACATCATCATAATCTGGATAATCATTAGATGTTTCTTCTGAATCGATATTATCATCTTCTGAATTATCAACAACAGGTTCTTCATGTTGTTTAATAGAATCATCAAAACCTCTACTTACTTTAACTGGTTCATCAACAACTTCTGGTTCATCATTTACTGTATCATCTGTTGAAACATCATCATAATCTGGATAATCATGCTTTACAGGTTCTTGTGAAATTTCACCATCAAATTTACCACCATTTTCAACATATAATTTCTATATTGATGTTATATCACCACCTGCATTTATATATGCGTCACCAATATTTTTATATGCTTTCAACTTATCAATATCAGAAATATTATGTGGACATTCGACTTTCATAGTAAGCAAGCCTGCAACATATTTCTGAAGAAGGATTTCCTTTGAGTCTTTCTTCATAACTCGGGCATCTTCACCTAATGTTGAACGCATACGACTTGACATAGAACTCATAGAAGCCCAAATCTTCGGATCTATTGTTCTCTATACACGTGCTTCGTTTAATATATTATTTTTAAATGTTCTCATTTAATATTAAAATAATTATTTTACTTATGATATTTATCTTTTATAATAAAATAAGAGATTTAGAATTAAATAATTCAATTATAGCATATTCATACAAAAATAGGAGTAAACATAATTATCTTATATTTACTCCTATGTATTTAAATTATTTATTATTCTAAATCAAAAATTGCCTTAAAATTAATTAAGTTCCAACCAAGTTACACGTTTGTCAAGTTTTGCAACAAGTTTTGCAAGAGCTTCGATTGTCTTCTCATTGTATACATCAATTGATTTCTCTACATCTTCGCCAGCAAACTGAACAGTATAAGTTGTCTTACCGCCTGTAACATTAAGAGCAAACTCCTCATTAACATCTGCTTCTGCAGGAATTGTAATTGCAACATCGTTATCAGCAGAATTAACAGCAACTGCCTTATTTTCAACTGTTTGTAAACGTGTTTCGTGATCATTGAATGCATCTGCGATTACCTCTTCATCAGATACTAATTCACCAGCAACATCAGCTGCAGTAGCAAGACCTGTTGCATTATTATTTGTACCTGCAACCCACTTACCAGAATTTGTATTCTTTGTAAGACCAACTGAACCAAGAGCAGAAGTCTTAACTTCAACTTCATGATTATCAACTGCAACAAAATTCTCAGAACCAGTCTTTACAGAAAGTGTAGGAAGTTCTGTACGTACTACTTTAATCTTACCATTTTCCTGTGAAACTGAAGATACATACTTACCTTCTTCTGCTGTATCTGTAACATCAAGTGCTTCAATTGCAAAAGTTGCAGCTTTTTCTGTAGTCTTGATAGACTTAGCTAAACTTGCAATCTGTGCATCAACCTTATCACCTTCAACAGCAACAGTATCATCAGTTGCAACAATAGCTTCAGCTGCAACACCATTAGCTTCAAGATTAGCAGAATCAACAGTCAAATTACCATCTGCATCAACATGTACACCAGTTACATATTTACCATCACCTGCAGTTGCATCACTTACAGCATGTTTCTTAGCTTCAAGATCTTCCAATCTCTTATGAATACCAGTAGCTGCTGTGCTTGCATCAGACGGTGTACCAATTTCTGCTTTATTATGAGCAACATCTGTAATAAGTTCTTTACCGGTTTCAGTTTCATCTACCTCTTTAAACCAATCAATAACTTCAACTACCTTATTGATTACATTATCTTCATCAGGATTCTATACATCACCCATAATAGTTTCAATATTAGTGACACGTGTATCTAACTTACCTTCTGCTGTTGTTGCACGATCTGCTTCTTTAGCAATCTTTCCAAATGCAGTTTCCTAAGTCTTATCATCATCAACAGTGCCAAGAAGTTCTGCGGAAGCAATGTCGTCCTCTGAAATGGTTACTACTTTCTTATCAGAAACTGCAACCTTTACATGACCAGCTTCTTTCTTTTCTACAGTTGTATAATCAGCATTCTCAAGATCATCAATACGATCTGAAAGTTCACCTTCTGCAGTTGTAGCACGGTTTGCTTCCTTTGCGATAGCGCCAAATACAGTATCTACATCCTTTGAATCTGCTTTAGTTCCAACAGTTGTTTCCAATGTAGAAACTCTATCAGCAAGACTCTTAAGTTTAGCATCAGCTGAAACAGGAATATCAAGAGTCTTAACAGTCTTATCTGTATCAACATAAGAAACAGTAACAGCTGCTTCAGATTTAACTTCACCTGTAGTTTCATCAATATTAGCAGGAGTAGATTTAATATTTAAAATCTTTGAAGAAACAACCTTACCACGAGCAACGATAGCGCCTGTATTATTTGCTTCATCATAACCAAAATAAATAACACCATCGTCAGGAGTTCCTACTTTTTCAAGTACCTTATCAAGTGTACCATAACCAAAGTTTACTTCTACACCATCACCAGCAATAGGAGCACCAAATACAACAGGAGTATTATCCTTCTTTGATTTCTTAATTGTAATAGCCATATTATTAATTAAGTTTTATATTTTATTTTTTACTATAATATTTATTCAAAAAAATGGAGAAACATTAATAAAAACGTTTCTCCATTATATTAAAAATTAATTACTAAATTCTGTTAAAATCAGAGTTCTTCCCATGTCAAAAGACCAGCAAGATATGTGTCATTTGCTTGAAGTTGATTTAATGCGGTATTTAAACCTGTATAGAATGTTTCATTAGCGACATCAACTGTTACTTCTGCTTCAACACCGTCCTTACTTGTTGTAAGTTTCAATGTATTGAACTGTTTGTTATCTGCTTTAGGAGCTTCAAGTACAGCATCCTTTACATATGAAGCTTCAATAGCATTAACAGAAGTATCAGTCTTTTCAAGATGAGCACCAATTGATGTATCTTCAGCTTTAAGTTCATCAAATGTAGACTTGATTCCAAGAGAAGTATCAACATATGTTGTTACAGCATCTGCATCAAGTGATACAATACCATTCTCTACCTTAATATACTTACCATCACCCTTGAATGTTTCAAAAATTTCTGTAAAATCAAGATAAACATCAGAATCTTTCGCAGATTCAGTTTTTGACGGTTTTGTATTAAGAACAAGGTGTAAATATGAATGACCATATTTAATCTTAAATCCAAGACGTGCTTGTTCCCATGTACCATCCTGATTCTCTGACCATGGAAGCATTGCTGCAGATGTTACTTCATCACCGTAATTAACAGTTGCTGAATTACCCCATTGATCTGAGTCACTACCATATACAATTTCTGGACCTCCTTCTTTAACATACTTAAATGTACATACATGTGCGCCAGATACCAAGAAATCCTTAGCAATATTGATCTTATCACCAACAGGAGAAACTGTGCCATCAGGAGCAGTTTGCATTAATTGATATTCAGCTGCATATGTTTTCTCGCCATCAGTTTGTTCCATCTGATCATCAGAAACTTTCTTAATTGCATATGTAGAAACTTTAAGTGCATCATCAACAACCTTTACTGTTGTATCATCAACTTTAACACCTACTGTATATGTCTGATAATCATTAGCATCCTTTGCAGGAGTTACTTCAATAGCACCATTAGCTGCTTCAGAAACAACATCGCTCTTAAGATGAGTTTCAATACCGGATACCGAAGTATCTAAACGAGTAGTATCTTCAGTATGATGTGCTTTCAAATCATCAATCTAGTTCTGAAGATTAGATTGAGCTGCTTTAATCAATTCCTGAACAGTTGCAGTATCAATAATATCAAACTCTGTTGTCCATGTCTTCGTCTTTGTTTGATTATCAACAGGATCTGTTGCACTACCGAACCATTTAACCATTACCTTATCAGCAACTTTCTCTGTTGTAGATTCTACATATTTACCTGTTGATGGATCAAAATGTTTCTTTGCAACCTCATTTGTTGTAATATCAAGGATCTTAGAAGATACAAGTTGATTACCAACAAATATCATACCGGAATCACCAGCAGCGTCATATACAAAACGTAATTTAGCGTCTGAATCATGAGCATCATAAATACTAATCACTTTGTCTTCATCAAACGCACCACTCAAAAAATGTACTTCCTTACCTGCAATAGTTGCATCAGCAACCTAATCTGTTAACTTTGTTGCTTCACCAGCACCATAAACCATTTTATTTGTCATATTAAATTTTTATAGATTTAATTTTAATATTTATTAATGTTTTAAAAAATTATTATTTATATATCTCTTCCCATTTCAATTGGTCTTCCACAATAGTCAATCTATCATTAATAGATGAATCTGTATTCATGAATTCATTTATATGTGAATCATAATCTTTAAGATCTAATGTAACTGTCTTAATAAGACTACTGTCAAGTGAATGTGTAACATCCTTAATTACTGTACCATCTTTCAATGTCAATACACCTTCAACTAAATCAATCTTATCAATAGGTTCAGGCCAAATTTTCGCTTCAATCTTATTTGAATCCTTAACATAATTAAGCTGTTTCAAAACCATGTCAGTTACTTCAATCTTAGATGAATCTGTTTGTTCTTCATCACCTTTAAATAAAGTGAATGTTTGTTTGAAACCATTCTCATATGTACCTGAATCCTTATGAATTGTATAATTATATTTGCCTTTATCTAAATCATCAATCAACTATACATAAGAAGTATCTATAGTATTGACTCTATCAAAAAGAGTATCAACAGAAGTATCTATAAATGTAAGATGTTCATTTATATCTGTAATAGAAGTATCAATAACATTTAATCTTTCATATACATCATTAAATGAAGCATTCATTTTTTCTGTAATAGAAGAATCAAACTATTCTAGTTTTTCTTTTACTTCATCTAATTCTTTCTACGAAACAATATTTGTTTTTACAGTTGCAAGTTTACCAGAATCATTTACATATTTGAGAGATAAAGTTACAACACCATCTACTGAAGCAAGAGATATATCTTTAACTTTAGATGTAAGTTCAAGATCACCCAAGAAGATACCTGTAAGCAATTCTGAATTCTTAGACTTACCAAAATACAAAGTATGTGGATCCTTATTCTTAGTATTTACAATATCAACATAACGACCTTCTATGAACTCAACTTCATCATGTGGTTTACATTTTTTATTTGGGTCAAAAACATGTAATACATGCTGAGGTGGACGTATATCTTTATTCATTTAAATATAACATGTTATTTTTATTATTTATTATAAAATAAAAAATGAGTAATAATTATATATCATTATAATATAAAAGTATTACTCATTTTTCCAATATTTTATTTTCAATTATTCATTTCTATTTATATTATATTTATCTAAAAGATAATTTGCAAAATCTTCTTTTTCCTATGTTTTATTATTAAATCTAAAAAAGAAATTAAGATTAAGACCTACTTTTCCACCTTGCAAATAATTAGTTGGCCAAAGTCTTACCATCTTATTCATTACATATTCCTCTATTGTCTTGAATCTATAATGATTTAACCTTGCGTTTTCCCATGTTTTTTCATTATCTCTTAATTTTATAGAATTTATACATAACTAACCTATTGTATTTACTGTAACTATTTTTTTACTATATGGCGAATCATATAAAATGCCATGAGGTGAATTAAATTCTATATTATCTACACATGTTTTAAATATTATTTTAGTTTGAGTAGACCAATTTTCTGTAATAGGTAGATAATCTGTAAATCTTTTAATTGAATAATTATTATCTTCTACTTTTAATATTTCTGAATCTGTAAACTATCTCCAGCAAACTCTTATTGTATTAATTCCTCTATCATTAAACATATCATTAGATAAAAATTCATGTATATCATTACAATCTAATTCTAAAAATTCATCAATATCGAAATATGCGATCCAATCATATTTGTCTTTGTATATATTATAGCAATCTGTATATGATGGAATCTAAACCAATTCTTTCCCTCTCTAATCTTTTAATATTACATATCCAGAATTTATATAATCAGATATTACATCTTCAAAATGTTCGCCATCAATATCATTGTTATCATATAAAACAATATTATCAAATCCTATTGATTTATGATGTTCAACAAATTCTCTTATATAATTATTTTCCATTTTTCCTATACAGCATAATAAGATCTTTCCTGTATATTTTTTAGGTTTATTATATAAATTCAAATGATTTAATTTTACTGGGCATACATCAATTAATTTCTACAAATCAATATCATATGTTGAATCATAGTTATTCTTTAATTTCAATAAATCATCTTCTGTTGTTTCTTCTGTTACTAAATATGAATCATATAATGGTTTATGAATAGATAAAAAGAAATCTTCGAATTTAAAGTCCTATCCTATATTTTTACCTATACTAATCCATATATTTGGAATCCTATATGCTTCTGAAATAATCAACCCATGTAAACTTTCTGAAACAATAAATTCACATTCTTCTATATTTTTTATTATATCTTTCCAATCATTATATTTTGTAAAATCTATTATTAATATATCATCATTATCTTTAAATTTATTTAATATATATGATTTAATATGTGAATGATGCGGAATAATTCCCAACTTATATTTTTTCATTACATATGGTTGATAATAATATGGAAATAATAATGCTGGATCCCCATAAACTTTTGGGCAATTTATATTTAATTCCTATAAGTAATCCCTTGTTTTGGGACCTCTCACTGCATATATTTTATTTGGTTTATTTTTTAAATTATGTTTATATAAGAAACCACTCCCCCATATTTTTGTAAAATCATCTATATATTCATCACATAAAATAGAGCCTATGAATATATAATTTATTTTCTTATCTTTCTTATTATATTTTTTATGTTGTTTACCTGTAAGTTCTTTTAAAAAAGAAAAATTTATATCATCACCAAAGTTATGTGGTATTACTGTATTATCAGAATTTAAAAATGCCCAACTATTTAAATATATAGTATCATTCTCGTTCTTCATAATTTCGCTATTTAATTCTTTTTGAAATAATGAATTCGAAGTATTATTTTTCTTCAATACATTTACAACTTCAGTATTAATTTTATTTTCTTTTTCCTTTTTTATTTTATCTTTAAACTATTTACTATTAATAATAACATTTTTATTTTTAATAATATCCTATTTCTCTTTAAGAATTTCCTAAATTGGTTTTACTTTAGACTCAATAGTAGGTATCATGATATTGGAAACATAAGCATACGTTTCCTTATTTGTTTTTATATTGTTAATATTAATTTTTGTATTATTTCCTTTATGTTCTTTTTCTTTATTATCATAATTAACAAATGTTTTCATATTAGGTTTCGTAACATTACCTAATATGTACTTATCAGGATTATATGTACCTTGTAACTAATTTATATTATTAGTCACTGATGAGAATCCGTCCTAATTATAATAAACACCAGAATTCTAGGCGTAACTTCTATTTTTTGAAAAATATGCTTTATCTATCTTCTATACATTTTTAATTGGAAACATACAGATATAAAATTATTTTAATATATTTATTTTAAATAGAAAAGGATAGACTATTCTCTACGAACAATCTATCCTTAATTTAATATGAAAAACCCGAAATTAAGTTTTGAACTTAAGTTTATATTTACTTATTCACTGCAAGAATTGCACATGAACTATTAACAAGAAGATTTACATTTCCCTTAAATTCATTAATAGTTCTCTTATCTGTATAACTCATTGCAGATCGCATATAATCAATCATATTATCAGTCCACTGTTTTACAGTTTCCTTCACTGTAATATACTTTGTACAACCTTCTGAAGTCTTTGTTTTTGCAGATGGATTAATTAACTTTTGAGCCTTCTTTGTTGACATTCCATAAGACTCCTTTGTAATAGTCTTCATATCCTTAATAAAGTCTTTTTTCTGTTTTTCAAGTTCATCTGAAATAACAGGATTTTCAGAATTTAATCCTTCCCAAATATTAAGAATGTCTTCTACTCCATTATTAATAATACCATCTTTATAAAAATAAAGATAATGATTATTATAACTTTCAATATTCAATGGTGCTGTTGACTCAAGAAGTCCTGTAAACAAACTTCCAATCATTACATAATCTGCACCAAGACCCAATGCTTTAATTACATCTGCATAACCACGAATACCACCATCTGCAACAAGGTAAGGATGTGACTTAAAATAACTTGTTGGATTATCATTTTCATCAAATCCCTTGTCAGCAATATTCTTATAATATTTACACTTATCAATCAATGATGCAATAGGATAATGAATTGAAGAATTTGAAGTAGTTAAACACACGGATCCGCTTCCTATAGACAGTCTGATATAGTCCACGCGAGCATGCTTACAAATCCACTCATAAGTTTCAGGATTAGCGATATTACCTGTCATTACAATGAGTTTATAATTACTATTATCAGCAATATCCTTTGCCTTATTAATAGTCTCATACAAACTTTCCATATGGCCATTTGCTAAATCCACACAAATCCTATATGTTCGATTATATCCAGAAAATATTTCATCAGGTGACATCATCTTATGATCAACAAAAACATATTCAAACTCTTTCAATGACAATGCAACCCAATCGCCATCATCCATAAATGGTTTAATATATTCCATACGTTTTACAATATCACCATTTGGATCTGCTCCTATATTTCGTGGAATCATTGGATGAATCTTATTCAACTTCCAAATGTTAATATTATATTCATTCGTAATAGTAGACATAGGTGCAGTAAACAGTGGAAGATACTTATCATCTTCCACAAATGGATTACATTCCTTTCTACTCTTAATTGAACTAATAACAGCAGGTTCAATTGTCAAATCATTATATGAATACTTTGTATCTTTAATAATCGGCATTTTTATTCTTTTATTATTTCTAAATATTATATATAATTAAATACTCTTTGTCTTATTAATTACCATTGTAATAAAATCATGTCTCTCTACATAATCCTTACTCTGACAATCATGTTTTACCAACAGATATGCATCGATAACTTTCTCTATAAAATCATGATCGTATCGTTTTTCAAGTCCTTCTTCAAAACCTGTTTCATATCCATTATTATATTCTTCTTGCAAATCTTTTTCTGTCATAATTATATTACTGTTTTATTTTATTACCAAAATACAATAGGACTATCACTTTGATTAGTAACCAATAATCTTCTATTAGTTGGACAAGATGGATAATCACTCAATCGATGAACACCGCCTACCATCATTCTTCTAGAATCTGAACATCCATAATGTGGTTGACAAAAATCATAATGAATACGAATAAACTTAAAATCATCATTAACTTCTACTGATGTAATAGACAATGAATCAATATTAATATAGTGAGAATTTTCAATATTATTATTCAAACTATTATTATGCATCTTAATCCATTCCATATCATTCTTAATAGCCGAAGTTAAATCAATACTCAAAAATACAGAATATGTATCTACAATCTCTGGAGATTCATGGTCTGCTTCTGTAAAGAAATCAAGAAATACTCGTTTATCGATTATATCACCTTTCTTATATTCATCACGCATTGTAGCTACATGATCAATAACTAAATCACTCTTATTCTTTGATTTATTTGAGTCTCCATGTTCATCTACCCATTTGATATACATGCCTCCTCTATTCTTAGGATAAAAAACTTTTGTCATAATTTTTATTTTAATCAGTTATATATTTTGCTTTATAAGTTTTATAATTATTAATAATATTAATCCATTCTTCTTTTGTAAGTCCAGTTATTTCACAACCTTTTTTATAATCAAACATATTAATTTCTCCAGACATTTGAAGATGATAATATGCATCAAATTTCTCTTCTGTAATTTCTACTTTCATATATTAATTATATTATTTGTTATTATTAATCATATCAATAAGTTTACCGACATTATCATAAAGTGTTCCCAACTCATAAAATGCCATAAATTGATTTGATACTTTATGATATGTAGGATTACATACATTTATATCAATGAACAGATTTTCACAAAGGTTTGAAATATACATTGATTTCTTATCTTTCTTCTTCGATATTTTTTCAGCTAATGGTTTCAATCGAGAATTTGCAAACTTAATTACGTCATTATAATAATTTACAATGCCCTGTTCATACTCATAATCTGATACATATACAGTATTCTTATTTAATGTAAGAACATAATAATCAGAACACATATCAGATGTTCGTGTTACATGCAATTTATTATCTGCATTTGCAATTACACACATGAATGAAAGAACCAATGTTATAAATATATGTTTCATTTTATATTATTTTAAATTATTGTTTTAAATTATTGTTTTAATTAACAATACAAAGATACATATTTTATTTTGAATAAAAAAATTAATATGAAATTATTTTACTAATTTGTGAACAATATCCGTACCATTCTTTACCTTTATATATAACACAGAAATCTCCATTTATATTAAGAACTCGTTGACCAGCAGAATTAAATACTGCTATAATTTCGCAATCGACAAAACCTTTATCACCTCTATCTTCGTTCATTAAATGAATATTAATAATAGTTCCAACACGAATATCTCGTATAGTGAAATGCTTTTTATCAATATCGTCTTTATTATTTTTATTAAACTTAATCATATATTATTTTATTAATGTTTATATAACAAAGATACATATAATTTTATAAAAAAGAAAAAGAGATACTATAAAAATACAGTATCTCTTTAAATTAAATTATTAATTAAACTTTCTAAAAACTTATTACTTTACAGTAACAATAGCAACACGACCAAAATCATCATCCATACCATGACCTGTAGCATCAGTTACCTTAACACCACGAGACTCAAGATACTTCTTAACTGCTGTTGCACGAGCATCAGACAATGCCTTATTATGCTTCTTAGTACTCTTAGGTTCCTGAGATGCATAAGCGTCTACAACTACAGTTGTTCCTTCAGGAATTGCATCAAGTACGGACTTACACTTTGCACTCAAATTTGAGCTATTAAACTTAAATGGTGCAACAAATACATTCTGTGCAAAACCACTTGCATTTGTAACAGGTTTCTCTACAATCTTCTCAATTACCTGTGGCTCACGAGACTCAAGTTCATTAATCTTTTTATTAAGAGCATCAACCTCTGTCTGATCATAAAGTTTTGCCTTTGCAAATGAACGTGTTCCATTTGAATTCTTGAAACGATAAACAACACCTGCAGTAATCTCAAAACTACCATTCTTCTTTACAAGCTTGCCATTATCAATATCATTCCATACAACAGAAGGATTTACGACAATACCCCATGCACGCTCCTTACCAAGATTAAAATTAAACTCTGCACCAGCACGATAAGTCATCCAGTTATTATGATCTGCACCATAACCTGCTGTCTGATGACCCCAACCAAGACCTGTATAAACAACAGGTTCAAAGAACTTACGTGTTCCATCAAACTTAAATACATTAGCAAGATTTACCTTACCATAACCACTTACATTTACATAATCAAATGCAGTGTATGTATTATAACTACCATGACCTGTTCCAATAAGTGTACGACCTTCAATACCAAATCCCAACCATGGTGTTACATACTTATCTGCACCAACTACAATAATAGGTGCCATTGCTGTATGACCACTATAGAAATTGTCAAATGATGTAAGAACACCACCCTGAAGTGTTACTGAAACATTATCAGTAAACTTACTAGAACCTGCATAATCATTCTGTACCTGTGCATTAATTGTACCAATTGCAAATGTAAACATTGCAATCAACATAAAAATAAACTTCTTCATAGTTTTTCTTTTAATTTAAAATTTGTTATTAACTAAAAAATTATTTGTTTAAAATATTTGATTTATTAAAAATCATTATCATAATAATATATAATAAACTTCTTAAAAAGTTTACATTTTATAAAAATAAACTTCTTCATAGTTTTAGTTTTTATTTATACTAAAAACCTATATTTCTTGTTTCATAAATACATTATATATTAAATTTATATATAATTCATATCTCCACAAGCTTAAATTCGGTAAAACTCAACCCTATTTAATATTTTAAATAATTATAAATTAATTTGTCTTAATCCTTCTGATAAAATATTCAAAGAAGCATTATAATCTCTATCTATTAAAGATTTACAATGTGGACATATCCACTTGCGCTAACTTAGTTTTAAATCTTTATAAATATATCCACAATTATGACATGTCTTTGATGAAGGATAGAATCTATCTATTATAACTAAATTTTTATTATACCTATTACACTTATATTCAAGTTGTCGTCTGAACTCAAATAAACTTAATTCCTATATGGACTTAGATAGTTTATGATTAGACATCATACCATTTACATTTAAATCTTCAATACAGATAACTTGGTTCTCATTAACTAGTTTTGAAGTTATTTGATGTAAATAATTTAATCTCTAATTCTTTATTTTCTCATGAACTTTTGCAATTTTAACTCTTACTTTATTTCTATTAATACTGTCTTTCTATTTCTTAAATAATTGCCTCTATAATTTCTTTAATTTATTTTCTTGATTTTTATAAAAATGCTTATTCTCATATCTATTTCCATTTGAATCAACAATAAAATCTTTAATTCCTAAATCTAATCCTATTACATTATCTAACTTTTCTTTTTCTTTAATATTATAATCAATACATATTGATAGATAATATTTGTTTGTAGAAGTTTTAGTAAGAGTAACAAAATGAATTTTATCTTGATTATGATTTAAATATATTTCATCTTTTCTTGAACACTTAAATAATATATTTTTTAACTACTTTATTAAAGTTATTCTATTTCCTCTAATTTTTTTATTTTTAAACTTAAACATTGAATTAGTAAATCTGCAAGATTGTTTAGCATCTTTTTTAGATTTGAATTTAGGATAATATGTATATGATTTTAAAAAATTATCATATGCTTTAATTACATCTATCATTGATTGCTATAAACATGCATTATATACATCATTTAAAAAAGAATATTCATCTTGCTTCCTTAAAGAAACTAAATATTTACCTAACTATGATAAAGAAACAGATTGCTTATATTGTTTATATATTAATTTTTTATAATCTAATAATTTATTATATATAAATCTACAACAACCTAATTGTTTAGAAATAAATTCTTTCTAAGCAACATCAGGATATATTCTTATTTTAATAGATTTGATCATATACAATAAAATTATTTATATAATATAAAATTAACTTCTTAAAAAGTTTACATTTTATAGAAATATTTTTCAAATTGGTTTTGGACAAAGTTTAACTAACTTACTTCTCAACGAATTTAATATAGGTTTAAACTTAGTTTTATATTCATCCCAATTATTACCCATCATTTGAATCTTTATCCAATATGAATTTGCTTCACTATAATCATATATCTTTCCATATTCTGCAATTTGAATACCAAACATATATAATCTTATACAATGAAAAATAGATTTTTTTGCTCTATATAAATCATAATCTTTTTCTATAATTAATTTCTTATGACATTTTGCATATGAGTTATTAACAATAGAAGAAATAACTTTCCTTAATTTCCATTTATCAAGAATGAAATAATTCGCGTATAACGAGTTAAATTTTTCAAAACTATCATACATACTACTTTTCATAAATAAGCTCTCTAACGCGATTATATGATGTTCATATAGCATCTTTTTAAATGTATTATTATTGATAATCTGAAAATCAAAATCAATAGCATTTCCATCAAATACATGAAGTTCCGTTATACCATTATAATCATCTGTTAATTTAATATCATCATCTACAATAACAATAATATCCTTATCTGATTTTTCATTATTAGTTCCATATACATAAGATCCATGCATAAAAGATAATATATAATGTTCACGTATATTTAATGGTAAACATTCCTTTATAAGTTTCCAATCCATAAATCATTCAACTAAATCATATTCTAACTTATGAAATATTATTCTCTTTTCCTTTAAAAGTTTATCCAATAATTCATTAAAATCAAATTTAACGGTAGTTAATGAATCATATACTAAATTTGGTACTTTATATAATTTGAATAATTGCTCAAAATTCGCAATTATACCATTATAAAGTTTTTTCTCTGATGTATATGTATGTTTACCTTTATAATTAAGAATAAGTTTACCATCTAATGTAGCATACCACATATATTTCTTCTTATTATTCTTATTAATTAAAGGCTTTGTTATTTGATCAAAAAATGAATCATCTATATCTATCTCATCATTTAACTCTATTTTATTATCATGGTTAAAATCAATACGTTTCTCAATATTAATCTTTACTTTCATTTTATTATCTTTGTATTTAAAAGAACACATGGTTTACCGATATAAAAAACACCAGGAATTTCCTTAAATTCTTTCATTAGTTTTTTAGTTTCACGTTTTAATTTATTCAAATATGTTTTATATGTTTTCTCTCTGTTATGGTCTATCCATGCATCATAATAATCTTGTCTAGAAAAATCTTCACGCTTTTTATCATACCATTCTATATCAGTAAACTTATTAATGTATATTTCTATCGCTTCTTCTATAGAATTAGCTGATATATGATAAGTTTCAGTTATTACTTTAACATCATCTTCATAATCGTCTTCTTCTATAGATATGTCTGTATAACAAAATATCTTTAATGTATTATTTTGATTTTTAAACTTTACACTCATTTATAATATTAATTAGTTATACTCTTTATATGTAATATAAAATAAAAAAGTCTTAACATATTATAATAATATAATACATTAAGACTAAAAACTTAAAAATAACATGAAAAATTATTTCTTATTATTACAATTAACAATAACCTTATTATATACATCTAATAATATATTATCATTATTAAATGCTATATCTATATCAGATGTAAAAATCATTGATAATGGAATAAACATTATATCATCAACTTCATTAGGTTCAGAATGTTCACTTGTTAATTCATAATCATCTATTGTCCCTGGAAGAATTGCATAATAAATTACGCTTACATTCTGTCGCTTTGTATCTGGAATTGAATTAATGGCATAAAAATTCATCAATACTCTTGGAATAGAAATGCCAGTTTCTTCAAAAGTTTCTCTCATCCCACATTGACATAAATCCTCATCATGATCCAAATATCCAGCAGGAACATTCCACCTTCCTACATTTGATGGACATCCTTTACCGCGTTTATTAATTAATGCACACCAATTTCCATCTGAATCTTTACAGAATACACAAGTCGCAACAGTTATTGAACGAGAATACCAATATTTTTCACCGTTATATTCAAACTCAAAATTTCGTAATCTCTGTTTCATTTATTAATATAATTTTATTTTAAAATGTTCCTGTAGAACCAGCCATTCCATCTGCCCTATCAGATTTCTCTATCTTATTATAATCATCTTCACTCATTTCTTTCCAATCTGTATCAAGATAAATCTGATGGATAAACTGAACAAGTTTCTGACCTGTCTGAACTGTAATATCTGTATTTCCATTATTACAAAGATTAATATGAACTTCTCCCTGATAATCGGCATCAATAGTATTTGCCATCACATCAAGATGATACTTAGAAGCAACTCCTGATTTATTTGTTGCTTGAAGATATGTTCTTTTATCATTAATCCAAACTTTAATACCAGATGGAATCATTACTTGTTCACCAGGTGGAATAGTAATAAACAAATCATCATCCTTAATATTATAGAAAATTTTGTTACCTTCATTCTTCTTAATCAAATCAACAAGAAACTCCTAATTATAGAAAGGTACGAAAAAATCAGTTCCTGCATCATGACTATTAGCTCTATTTGGCAACTTAACATTTCTAACTCTTGTAAACTATACTGTAGTATTATAACTCATTCTTTATATTAAAAATAATTTTTATATTATATGAATATATGTTAATAAAGTTTAACAAAATAATTATTAATAATACTTAAAAAATATTTTCAAAAATAGTAGACTTTTTTCACAAAAGTAAGTAAAATAAATACTGGTATTTTGAGAGGTTAAGATATTTAAGAAATTATATAAAGAAATTTAGTTTTTATAATTGAAATTTAAATTTTATTAAAATTATTTAGAATTTGTATAAATTAATAAAAATTATATATTGATTATCAATTAGTTATAAATTATTTTTAATAAAAATTAAACTTTTTTCTTAAAAATGTAGACTTTTTCTGAAAACTTGAGTATAATAAATATGTTAGTATTTAAGGTTAAGATAGATATTATATATAATATGTAAAAAATTTAATTATTAATTTATTTTATATTATTGATGAAATTTCTTTTTGGTTCTTTTTCTTTGCCTACTTTCTTTTTGAACATAGATTTTTAGAGAGATAAATATTGTAGGATCAATTTTTATTTTAATTAAATTTAGATTTGAAATTTAATTTTCTTTTGGTTCTTTTCTTTTTGATTATTTTTTCTTTGGTTACTTTCTTTTTAAATTTTATATACATTTATTATATAGATAAATATTCAAATATTCTTTTTTTAATTTAATGAAATTTAATTTTGATAAATCTATTAATGAAAAATTATCTTTTTTATATGAATCATTATTTGATGATGAAACTGATGATATTCTTAATAATGATGAAGAATCTCCGTTGAGTAATGTTTATAATGATGAAAAATAGTTTAATGATTTTTTAAATGATTGTAATAAATTAGATTTATTTTATAGATAGTGGAATTCTGAAAAATATATAGAAAGATTATAGGAAGAAAAAAAAATTAATCATAATAATGTGATTTATCTTAAACAATTAAGTTTAGCTTTTAAAGATTAGAAATAGTTTGATAAATTTTGTAATATGTTCGATTGTTATCCAACATTAAAATTATATATAGGATATTTAGAATTAGATATGAATTTTGATAGAAATGGAATACCTAATATAAAATTTAATTTTAATAATTTTAATAATACATTTATTGATATTGATACTATTTCTATATATGGCGGAATATTTGAAAATTTAGAAGGAATTAATGAAACAATATCATTGAAAAATATTCATTTTAATAATTCTTATGTTAAGTCAATAAATGGATTATTAGGAAGCGTTAGAATATTGGATTTTTTATATAATAAACCTATTGAATCCGTTACTGATTGGAGTAATTTATAGAATATGACAAAACTTTATAGGTTAACCGTTGATTATACAGAGTGGAAATTTATTGGTATAGATCATCTTTTACATTTTAATAATATACCAGAAAACATATTAGATATAAAGGAAGTTAATTTTATAAATCATGACGCATTTGGTAAATTAAGATATTATAAGAATTATATAAAAAATATGTTTATAGAGGAAAATCCTAATGTTAAAGGTAAACTTAAATCTAATATTATTAGACAACTTCAAGGTAATTATGAACCTATATTACATGGGAGAAAATAATATATTGAATATTTCTTCTGTATTGTGTTAAAATTAATTAAGGTTAATAACTATAAGGTAAAGAGATTTGATTGCGATACGGAGAAGATATGGTATCAAATTTTGAGTTTTATTAAATTATGTTAAACTATTAAAAATATATTTTATATAATAAACAAATAAAAGTTTAATATATGAGAAAATATTTTGAAGTTCCTGATATTATAACTGATGATTTTATTATATAGAATTTTAAATTAAAGAATACAGAAAATGATATTAATCCTAGTAGGACAAGTAAGATATTTTTAAATTAGTATCCAACTATTAAAGAATATATAGAAAATAGATATGTGGATTCAGAATCCATATATGAAACTTTTTATAGAATATTTCATCATATTGAACATAGACCTAAATGTAAGGCATGTGGTAAAGTTTTAGAATTTCATCATAACCATAAATTTAGAGAATATTGTTCATAGAAATGTGTATAGAATTTTGAAGATGTTATATAGAAGAAATCAAAAACAAGAAAAAGAAAAGTAACAGAATATAAATATTTGGGAAAAGATTTTTATCAAGAAGTTAGGAAGAAAATAGAAGATACCTGTTTAAAAAGATATGGTACAAAATATCCTACGTAGTGTGATGAAATAAAAGAAAAAGTTAAGCAAACTAATATAAAAAGATTAGGTGTTCCATATACAGCTTAGAATAAAAAGTGTTTAGAAAAGATGAAGCAAACCTGTATAGAGAGATATGGAGTAGACCATAATTTTAAAATTCCAGGTATGAAGGAACATATTAAGGAAACTTGGATTGAAAAATACGGTTGCGAAAATCCTATGTAGAATAAAGATATATTATAGAAAAATTTTGATTCAAAGAAAAAACATAATTCATACAGATAGTCAAAATCAGAAGAATCATTACATGAATATCTTTGTAATAAATATGGAGCAAATGATATATTAAGATAGTATAAATCTGATTTATATCCATATCATTGTGACTTTTATATTAAAAGTTTGGATTTGTATATTGAATTGCAAGGTTATTGGTCACATGGTTATCATCCATTTAATCCTAATGATAAAAATGATATTGAACGTTTAAATGAATTAATGTTAAGAAAAGATAAAACAGGTTATTCACATGCTATTGATGTATGGACTGTTAGAGATGTCAATAAGAGAAATACGGCAAAAGAAAATAATTTAAATTATTTGGAACTATTTGCAGTTAAAAAAGAAGATTTAATTAATAAATTTGAAGAATACATAAAAAATAAAAAAATTTAATATATGAATGAAAGCTATAAAAATCAACATAAACCATCAAGAAATTCAAGGTTTAAACAAGGTTATTTTCATCCAAAACATCCAGAAAAATGGGTGACTAAAACCAACGAATATAGAAGTTCGTGGGAATTTTTTTTTTTTTTATGGATTGGTGTGACAGAAATCCTTAGGTTTTGAGAGTTGGTTCAGAACCATGTGCTATATAGTATAGAGATCCTGTTGCTAATTTGGAATATTGTCATCAACATCATTTGGATCCAAATAATCCTTAGAACTGGAAGATTAGAAAATATTATGTTGATATGTGGGTTGAGTTTAAAAAGAAAGATGGTGAAGTTATAAAAGTGTTTATTGAGATTAAACCTTATGCACAAACAATTAAACCTGAACCATTGAAACCTGGAGCGAAGTTAAAAGAAGTTAATCGTTATAATAGAGAAATGAAAACATTTTTGACTAACCAAGCAAAATGGAGAGCAGCAAAATATGAGTTTAAAAAACGCGGAGTTTAGTTTCAGGTGTGGACAGAACGCGAATTAAGTGATAAATTAAAATTGTTTTAATTTAATTATGAATAAGAATATTAGACGATTAATAGAATCTCTATTTGATGATGATATATTAGATGATATTAGTAAACCAGATAATTCTGATATGATTTTTGATAAAATAAGTTCAACTGATATTGTAAAGCCTTTATTGGATAAGATAGTAGATAGATCCGAGAATAATGATTTAGCAATATTTTTCAACGCATATAAAACATTACCATAGTTATCCGAAATATCAAAAAGTTATAAGAATGGAATAAACATAGGTTATGTTAGAATTTCATTATATAAAGGAAATGTAAAATATTTTAAAGAATTATTTGATATATTATTGGATTATGATATTCATTTTAGTATGAACGTATTAGAATTTTCATTAGAAAATAAAACTGATAAGGTATATTCAATTAAAGATTTATTTGATTTTGAAAAATATAAAAGTATTTTAAAAATAAAAGATTTTGTAGTTAGTTATGGGAGATTAAAAGATTTTAAAGGATTTCCGTCTTATATAGAAAACGAAATTTATTTAAATTGGATTAAAGAAGTAAATTCATTAGAAGGATTTCCAATAACAAAAAATAACTTATCTTTATATTTTAATAATAGTGTATTACCGGATGATTGGACCGGATGTCCACATAAATTACAAGAATTAAATTTTCAACCGGAATTACCATCTATGTTATTTAATGTAGAGGATGAAGTTAATTCTATTGTTAATAGTATGGGTAATTTAAAAAATATACCATATGATTTAACATTTGAAAGAGATAATATGAGTAGAGGATGTAATCTATATATAGGATGCATGCTTGTAGATCCTTCATGGAAGACAGAGGTTAAAAAAGAAATAAGAAAATATATAGGAAATTGCTTAAAGACTCAATATAAAAATATAACTAATTTAAAAAAGAAATTATGTTATAGTATTAAAATGACTTAATCTATATAAAAATCACAAAATTATATTAATTTATAGTTTTGTGATTTTTTATTTTATAATAATATGTGTATCTTTGAATTATAAATTAAAAAATGTAATTTATTATGGATAAGAATACATTAAAAAAACAGATGAACCAAATTCATGATATAAATTTATCAAAGCGAATTGGTGAAGTTTGTGAGTGTCCAGTATGTGGCAATTCTTTCGTTAAGAAACATATTAAACATGTTTATTGTGGAGGACGTGATAATCAGATATGTAAGAATGCTTATAATAATTTCATGCGTTATAATACTGTTTATGATTTTGGGAGATTTGTTAATTTGAAAAATAAAAATAATAATGTCACTACTAAATCAACAAAATCATTTAATAAGTATATGTCTTTTTCATTTGGCAATGATTCTTCATTATCAGATAAGTCGAATAAAGAGTTAAATGAAGTTAAAGATACTTCTAAACATGTTAGTAAAACTTTAAGTGTAGATAAACAAGTATTAAAGAATATTGAGTCTTCATTAGAAACTCGTATTAGAGAAAAAATTGAAAAAGAGTTTGAATATAATAAAGGTTATAATAAAGCATGTGCTAACTATGAAGAAGCAAAAAAATGGGAAAATGCCGAATTTAATGGTTGTGTTTAAATAATGATGTATGTTGTTATTTTATAGATTTGATGATATTCCAAAAAATGAGAGGTCTTCAATTTTTTGGAGAGGCGAAGAAAAAATAGGTGAAGAAAAAGGAGTATCTGTTTATGAAGCTCATAAAAATATAAATGGAACATATTCACCAGTTTTACCTAATCCTATAAATGAAACAGGGTTTGATACTTTTATTCATTTAATTAGATATTATTCCGGTAACAAATATTTGGTAACAGGAGATTTATTAGATGGCAGAGGAACAGATGGTGAACCATTAATTAAGAACGTTAAAATAATTAAGAAGTTATGAATAAAGAAGAACGTTATAAGAAGATAAATGATTTGATTCCACAAATCGAGTTAATTAAAGATACTATTTATAATATCGTATGGGAACCTCAGGAAGGTGATTTTGATAATCATTTCGACAATCTTCCAAAAGCAGAGAAGGTTGCTATCATAGGAATATTGAATGATGCAAATAGACTTAGTAATTCAGTTGCATGTTATGCACATTGGTTTGAACAAAAGTAAACATTTTCAATAATTTAGACTATAATTTATAGATTTGTTGTTAATTAGATAAAGTTTATGAAAAATAATAAAGAAATTGTTAAGGAATTTTATCCATATGTAAGTGATGCTCTTAAGAAAATGGATAATGTTGATATAGAAACATTGCAGAATATATATAATATTCTTAGTAATATGAATGATTATTCTGTTGATGAAGTTATTAATGCGCAAAAAATAGTTAAAGATATTATTAATAAAACTATTGATGAGTTTAAAGATAAATTTATTAAGAATGTTTCATTTGATGATATTATTTTATATGCACAGGTATCAAAATCTGTATTGAAAAATAATAATACAAAGAAGAATTTTTTTAATAATATTGGTGTAACTATTGATACAAAAAATATAGTAGGAACTAAATCATTTGAAGCTATTCAACATGATTTGTTTGGTGGTGAACCAACTGTATATAAGAAGAAAAAGAAGTTTTCAAAAATTAATGATAAAGTTACACTTTATTCAAATATTCCTTATTTAACTCTTAAGAAAAATGAGCATTTATATCGTATAGCTACACTTATTCCTTATAATAAGCAAGTAGTAGATGATAATGGTAAGAAAATAAAGGGATTAATCTATGGAATGCTTCCAACTATGTATTTTGTAACAGATAATAAGAAACGAGATTTTAGAATTGCTCGTAATAATTATATTAATATTGTAAGGTCTCAGAATGAAAAGTTGGTTAAGCATTATGAAGAAACTTACAATATTACGTTAGGTTATGATGTTTCAGCTAAAATGATTAAGTAATTATGGTAGCAACTTATATAGCATTTACATTTTTTGTATGTTTAGTATTATTATGTTTTACTATAATACTTTTTATATGTATATCAGTATATGATAATATTGTACAATATAATGATCCAGGTCCATTTAAGAAATGGTTTTCAAGAATTATAATTTTTATTATATGCTATTTTTTTATAAATTGGACACATTATTTAATGTTTAAACCTATACGATTTATAAGTAGTGATGAACCTGTTTTAATAACAGGAAATAATGCTACATATAGATATTATAATTATTTTCAAACAGATTCTGATGATGTAATTGTACATAAACCGATCTATATGAAAGGTATAATATATAAGGATAAAGTATCTAATTGTAGTGATAATGATAATAATGTTAATCATCATGATATTTGTATAAAGTCAGAAGATGGCAAACATATTGAAGAAGATTATCATTATAATCCTCAAATAGAAGATTTACCTTTTGAAGAATATAAGAAACGTGTAGGATTTAAAAAGGTATTTTTTCCAGAGGAACGATATTATTTAATTTATTTTAGCAAATAAAAGTTTATGATGAATATATTTTTGATATTACATTTTGTACCAGTAATTGTAGGATTATATATTTTTTATATAATACCTTATTTTACATTGAAAAAGAATTCGTCATTATATGATTATTTTAATAATTTGGAATTTATATCAATTCCATCTTTAACTATATTAACAATAGTACCAATATTTAATTATATTATATTGTTTAAGTTAGTTGAAGAGTATAGTAATGATTCTGAAAAAGAAGAATGTTTAAATCAAACAGTATCTAATATATATGATTTCTTTAAAGAATTTTTTACAGCTTTATGGATGTTATTTGTATGGTTGTTTGGTCTTAAGTATGTATTTAGATTTTTTAATAAAATATTAACACTTAAAATAAAGTAATTAAAAATGGAATTAACAAAGGAATATCTTTTAGATCATGGATATGAAACAAATCATCCTGATCGTGTTTTGTGTCGTTTTTATAAGACTAATAATGAATCTCCTGAGTGGCGAGTTAGTGTAGAACAGGAATATTTTCCATTGAGTAATAAACTTACATTCAATATTAATTGTTGGAAGTGTAATGAGAGTGGTGCTATTATTAAGCGTTCTTCTATAGGATATGCTACAACAGTTGAAGAGTTGAATAATGTTATTGCTCTATGTGGAATCGAGTAATATTTAATATAAAGAATTTATGGTTTTGGTATTTAATAAATTATTATACCAGAACCTATTTCAATAATTTAAAGAATATGATGGTTAAACCGTATATTAAAGAAGATAGAAAATTAACAGCTAAGAATCATATAGAAGAAATGGAAAATTCTTTTCATCCTATGATTCAAACTTCTATTAGAGATTCTGTTGTATATACAGAGGATGATAATGTTTTAGATAAAAGAAATATTATTGTAGAAGATATAAAGACAGAAGATGCAGTTTTTAAGTATGGAGAAGATAAACATTTATGTGTATTGAATTTTTCAAGCTATAAATATCCTGGTGGAGGTTTCATTAAAGGTGCGATAGCTCAAGAAGAAGCATTATGTCATGCAAGTGATTTATATAATGTAATCTCCGATAAAAAATTTAATACATATTATGAACATAATCGACAAAATACTAATGGCGGATTATATAAGAATTTTGCTATCTATTCTCCAAATATTATTTTTAATAGAGTTGCTGATAATTTTATTTCTGTAGATGTAATTACATGTCCAGCACCAAATCTTTCACATTATGAAGGACATATTTATTATGCGATGAAAGCTATGAATGATAGAATAAAATTTATTCTTGATATTGCAGAGAAACATAAACAAAAGAATTTGGTTCTTGGTGCATTTGGATGCGGAGTATTTAAGAATGATCCTCAATTTGTTGCTGAAGTATTTAAGGAATTATTGGGATCTTCTAAATATCATTTTGAAGCCATTATATTCGCAATACCGGGAGGAATTAATTATAAGAAATTTAAAGAAGTTTTTTCTTAAATATTTTTTTATTTAAAATAAAATATGTATCTTTGTATTGTTAATAAAATAATGAACAATTAAAATAACGAAGATATGAATAAGTCTCTTAAAATACAAATAACACTTCTTGTGGTTATTCTTACAGTAGGAATAATTATAGTTAACAACATTAAATCTAATGTTAACTATATTAATGAACCTTGTCCTCTTTGTGGTTCATCTGAGGTTCTTGATTTTGGTTATGATAATATGAATGGTCAAGAACATGCTCATTGTGTTACTTGTGAAAGAGACTTCTACATTGATGTAGATTAAAAAGTTCCTACTGTTTTTTTATAATGGTTAAAGAGTATTAGAGAATATTCTTTAACCATTTTTTATATATAAAATAAACTAATATCTAATTATTTAATATAAAATATAGAGATGATAAATTTTAAAAAGAAACATGTTGAACGGACATATTTTTCTGTTATAATGTCATGGGTATATACAGGATATAAATATGATTCTGTTTCTGATGCAACAAATAATTTAAGAAAAGCAATAGAATATATAGAAAACAATAAATCTGATTTATATTTTGATGAAATTATATCATCTGGATTAGGCTCAATAGCATCAGGAAATTATACAGATACTATTATTAGACCATATCTTATAGTAAGGAGAAATTATTGGGATGATATGTTTAAAACAGAACATGAAAAAAATATATATAAACAAATAATAAATTTAACAATACCTTAAAAATATGATTTATGAAATGAATGTTAAAGAAGAACCAGATATTTTTAATGAATTAAAAAAATATCTTCAAAATACATATAAACTTTCTGTTGTTGAATCTATTAATTTAATAGGTAAAATAGAAAATTTAATTAGAAAAGAAACCGATAAAATTATAAAAAATAGAAAACCATTTGAAATTGATTTTAATAAAATTGATTTAGATGATATTTTAGATGTTGATTTTTTAGATGATAAAAAATAATTAATTATAGAAAATATTTTTCATTTAAAAAATAATTTAGATAAATAATATAAGAAATAAGTTTAATAACTTTGGTAGGTTGGTTTAAACTATTTTTATAATTTGAATATAATATATAATTAAAGATATTTATAGATCGTTTATATTAATAATTTGTATCAACCTACCAATTTTATACAAATTAAAATATAAACGATTTTTTATTATATTATGTTAAAGTCTATTAAAATACGAATATATCCTGATAATGTTTAGAAAGAATTTATTTCTAAACAGTTAGGTTGTTGTAGACTTATATATAATAAATTATTGTATTATAAGAAGTCATAGTATGAGTAGAATAAACAATCTGTTTCTTTATCACAGTTAGGTAAATATTTAACTAATTTAAAGAAACTAAATGAATATTCTTTTTTAAATGATGTTTATTCTTAGTGTTTATAGCAATCTATAATGGATATGATTAAAGCATATGATAATTTCTTTAAATTACATAATGGTTATCCTAAATTTAAATCAAAGAAAGATACTAAACAAACATGTAGATTTACAAATACTATATTTAAATTTAAGAAAAAGAAAATTAATGGTAATAGGATAACATTAATTAAATAGTTATAGAATATATTATTTAAATGTTCAAAAAGAGATGAAATATATTTAAATCATAATCAGGATAAAATCCATTTTATTACTCTTACTAAAACATCTACTGAAAAATATTATCTATCTATTTGTATTGAGTATAATATTTATAAAAAAGAAAAGTTAGATACAGTAATAGGTCTTGATTTAGGTATTAAAGACTTTATAGTAGATTCTAATGGAAATAGATATGAGAATAAACATTTTTATAAAAACCAAGAAAAGAAATTAAAGAAATTATAGAGGAAACTTTCTAAAAAGTAGAAAGGAAGTAATAATAGGAATAAAGTTAGAATTAAATTAGCTAACGTTCATGAAAAAATAGCTAATCAAAGAAGCACATATTTACATCAAATTAGTTCAAAATTAGTTAACGAGAACCAAGTTATCTGTATTGAAGATTTAAATGTAAATGGTATGATGTCTAATCATAAATTAGCTAAATCTATATAGGACTTAAGTTTCTATGAATTTAGACGTTAGTTAGAATATAAATGTAGATAGAATGGAAGACAATTAATGATTATAGATAGATTTTATCCTTCTTCTAAAACATGTCACAATTGTGGATATATTTATAAAAGTTTAAAATTAAATGAACGCGACTGGATATGTCCACATTGTAGATCTCTAATAGATAGAGATTATAATGCTTCATTAAATATTTTAACTGAAGGATTAAGACAAATTAATTTATAATTTATATAAAATATTAAATAGGGTTGAGTTTACCCGAATTTACGCTTGCGGAGATACCAACTATGGATGAAAGAAATTACATTCATGTAATTATACTAAAAAGTAGTGTGTCTATGAAACAAGAAACACAGGTTTTTAAAATTAATTGAAAACAAAACTATGAGTTTGTACAAATATCCAAGTATACATGGTTTGAAGGATATTGCAATGATTTATAATGATTCTGAATGGGATAATGCAAAACTTAAAGTGTGGGATCCTGAATATCAAAGAGAATATAATATATCATTTACAGGTTCTACAAGACCAACTGAAACTGAACCAGGTATAGTAAGTTTCAATATATCAAAAGTAAAAGACGAAAAATCTGCTGATGAAAAATCAATAGATATTTATTTAGATAAAAGATTTCCTAATATATCTAAATTAGAGAGAAACAAATATGAATTGATTTTTAGAGCAGGTGTTGAATATGGAAAGAATGTAAGTAAAAAAGATTTACTTAAAGAATTATTTAAATCACCATGTGAAAAATGTGGTAGTTATATGATGTCAGATAATTGTATTTGTAATAAATTATATAACTATTGTGATTTTATAGAAGAAGTAAAGGAAAGGATAGAGAAATAAGAATCTCTATCCTTTATTATTTTATTTAATATTCATCATCGTCATCCCATTCATCATCTGAATCATCATAATCTTCCTCTTCATCATCAAAATTAGAATCAGAAAGATAAATTTCTTCTATAACTACTTGATTAACTTTGAATACCATAAGTCCTTCTGAAAATTCAAGTTCAATATCAATTTCACCATCTTCATTTGCAGGGAATATTTGAATACTTTCATCTTGTTTTAATTCAATTTCAGGTTTACAATAGGCAATATCAAAAATACCTATTGTACCAGAATCTACATCATATTTTTGATTTGTCATAGAATCATATGTACCATCGCCATATTGAGTTCCTTGAATAATACCTATAACTTCCTCATCATTTTCAAGAATTCCATCAGGATATTTCTTTGCACCCCATACATTATCATAAATATCTTCTGTTAAACAATAACATGGATCACCAATAACAAGTGATTCTACATTTGTTAATGTTACATAATAACGTCCACTTGTTTGTGTATATTTCTCATTAATTGATTTCTTTACAGATTTTGATACTGATTTCATTATACTTTCATATAATGATTTCTTTTGTTTATTATTCATAATGTTATGTAAATTAAAAAAATTATTTTTAGTATTTATCTTTTAACAAAGATACATAAAATTTTTTAAATAAAAAAGAGATGTAATTTAATTATTACATCTCTTAAATTATTAATTATCCATCATATCCGTATTTACCGAATACATGAACAATTTCACCGCTTTTAGTTGTATAAGATTTATCATAAGATTCTAGATCATAATCACCGAAGTAATCATCATATGATTTATATCTCCAGCTATCTTCTGTAATATCTTCCTCTGATATAGAATCTTTTGAAACTAATTTATTATGATCTCTATCAAGAACATATGTTCCATTTTTCCATCCATTATATTCATCATCTGATGCAAATGTCAATGAATGTGTAGAACTTGAGTTAGTTTCAAATACACTTTTCCTTACTTGAATTTTCATTATATATTATTATATATTTTAATTACTCTTATAGTATTCCCATGATTTTCCAAAATTTGGACAATCCAACTCTTCATCACTATTATCATTACCTGTTGATACATAACTATTATAATCAAACAAATAATTCATAAGTTTTTTATCATTACTTATAACATCTTCGAGAAAATCACCTACTTCATTTCCATGATCTATATAACCACTATCTTCTTCATCATCATTATTCATAAATTTAATATAAGTATATTCACTACCATCATCATATTTATGAACTTTAACTTTCATATTAGCAGCATATGGAAATAGTGCTTTAATATTATGTTTTGCAAGAATATCTGTAATTGATTTAATTGCATTATTTACTTTATCAATATTATTCCAATAACAACTTGTAATTGCTTCCCATAGATATTCTGCTTTAGTAGCAGTGTCAAAATGAATATCAAAATCCCATCCAAATTCGCCTTTACCAAATATTACTTTATCAGGAAATTCATTAATATCAGATTTCTTAATAATGGAAATAGAATGTGTTGAACTTGAATTTGTTTCAAATACACTACGTCTAACTTGTACTTTCATTTTATTTTATAAAATTAATAATTATTAAATAATATAAATCTTTGGTTTATAATAAGGTGCATAAGCTTCATCGGCATAAGTAATAGTATTATTATCATCCATAATATTCCAAAAATATTCATTGAATTTTTCTACTGTTAACCAACCACCATTTTCACCAATATTTTCAAAAAACTTTTTATTTGTATCTGTATTTTTTGTAAATTCAACATATGAACCATATTCAAGTTGATTCTTAACATCTTGAATATCATACTCATGTTGTTTTGCAATCTTCTTTATATACTCTACAAACTTCTTATATACTTCTGTATCTTCTAACCAATCATCATGATTATCCTCAAAATAATGGTTTCTATATTCAGCTCTATTATAATCTTCAATATAATATGCATTATTATTTAATTCCATTGCAATATATTGAAGTTTAGCAACCCAATTATTAATGATATAATAAATATTAGTCATTTCATCACCATTTTCGAAATCAATACCACGAAGAATAAATGTATGTTCTATAATATAATCCTTTGGATTAAATATACCACAGTCCATATTATCCTTATATTGCTCAAAAATAGCTTTATATACAATATCTTTTACATCATTAATTGTTCCATGTGTAATTTGTAAAGAATGTGTTGAACTTGAGTTCGTTTCAAACACCCCTCTTCTAATTTGTACTTTCATTAATCTGGATCTATATAAATTTTTGTATGTTCATGATTTAAATCTTTATCGTAATTGAAATAATCCCTATCAAATATGTCAACTTTTGATTCATCATTAAAAATATATTCTAACAATAATTGCTCAAAGTCTTCATCTTTTTCATCAAATAGGTCATTAAATACATCTTCATACCCATAGCTATAATTATCATATTCTCCCGTTTCTGAAATAAGGAATACACAATTAATATCATATTTAGATAATACTTTTTCAATGCGATATTTAGTAGACATAAAATGAGATAGATTATCACTAAATGTCATATAGTCAAATAAGTTATCTAATCTATCTTGAAAATGATTACCTTTATCTCTTTCTCGCCAAGGTAAACCAAATTTAAGTGTAGTTCCTGCATATAATTTAAGAATTTTATCATCTACAGGTTTTGTACATATAGTTAATGTATGTGTTGAACTTGAATTAGTTTCAAATACACTATGCCTTATTTGAATTTTCATAATTTTCCTATTGTTTTATATTATTACTTATTATATTTGTTTCTAATAAATTGAAACATTTCATCCATAGTCTTATCACCTATAGGGAATCTTTCTTTAGAAATTGAATTCTTTGCAAATTCACCCTTTACTAAATCAATATAAAATGTATAACCACCATCATCTCCCATGTAGAATTCATTCCATTCATCATCGGACATAATACGTTTTACATCAAGTTGCTTAATTGCTAGATTATCAAAACTTAATACTTTAAACTTCTCCGTAATTTCCTTAAGATTATCAAAGATATATTTACGATTTGTTTCAATCATATCATTATGTTCCTTATGGAAATTAACTCCTCGTTGTAAATCTTTATATCCAAGGAGAAGAACTTTAAGATTATGATTTGCCAACTTATTAATATCATCTTCTGTAAGAATACCTACAATAGTATGAAGAACTGTATTAGGAATACTATTCATTTTCTGGATAAGTTCATCAGATGGTTTTACCAACGAAACACCAATACCATATACGAGTTTATTATCAGACCAATCCTTTAATTTATCATAATTATCAAAGAATTGTTTTTGATTTACTGTAATATTAGCAAATACTTTTTTCGATTTAAGAAAATTAAGGAACTTATCAAGATCAGGGTGATCAAGGTCATTACCATTCAATGCAATTTCTGTATATGGATGAAGTGTATTTATAAATGGATATGTAAACAAGTTACCATGTTTCCCATGTGGCGAACATCCTTCATAACAAAACGCACAGCCTATATTACACTTATCTGTTAATTTACAGTCTACATTTTCACTATATGCTGGAATAAACTCATCATCATTTGTACGACGAATTTTTGTTCCATCACCCAAAATTGTTACGATATAATTACCATTCTTATAACTTGGCATAATTTCTTTATTTTAAAAAATTAATAAATTTAAATTTAATATCACGAAGATACATATTTTGTTTATATATAAAAAAGAAAAATAGAGAATATCTAACATTAATTAGTAAATATTCTCTATTTTTAAAAATTTATAATTCTATTATTTCTAATTTATTATAAGGTATTATTCCATTATAAAAATATGTTGGATCTCTTTCATCTTCAGATTCTTCATCATTTTCATCATATATGTTGTTTTGATCTAAAGAAAGTTTATTTAAATCAATATCAGATGTTTTAATTCTAAATACAATAATTTCTAATTCTTTTTCATATCTATCTTCATATTCTTCTGCAAATTCTTCAAATTCATCAGAGCTATCTAAATATGATTCTGCAACATATTCATCTGTTGCTAAAAATACCCCGTACTTTATATTTTCATATGGAGTATTTTCATAATTCCAAAATCGTTTCTTTGGTACTTTTGCACCTAACCCATTTTTCTTTATTGAACGCAAATAACAAGATGGAGTTGCATGATAAAAATATTTATATTATAATTGATTGTTTCATTAATTGATTTCTTTACAGATTTAGAAATAGATTTTATTATATTTTCATATAATGTTTTCTTTTGTATAGAATTCATAATTTTACATAAATTAAATTTTATTTTTATATTTATATGATGATATACAATGTAAATTTATAATAAATAATACATTAAATAAGACATTTTTATAATTATAGAATATTTAATAATAGGTAAGGTAGAATATTAAAAGATTTAAATTATGACGACATTTATATATATTATATTTTTATGTTTTTATATAGCATTTGGAATAACAATATTTGGAATTTGTTATCGGTATAACTTCTTAAATATGAGAGATGAATATATAAGAGATAAACGTGCTAATTCAGAAAATGAATCTGTATTTTTAACAATAACATTTTGGCCGTTTTTACTTATTATTATTTTATTTATTTGTACACCTAAAAGGATTATAGAATCATTAATTAAAAATATTGATGAAGAATTAAAAATAGATAATAAATTACATAAAAATAATAAAGTAACTAATAGTATTAATTTATGATACAAAATAAAATGATAACTTTATCAAAAAGTTATGAATATACAGATTACTATTGCGAGTTTGTTAAATATAAGAATAAAATATTTAAAATTCTTGTGCAATCAACAGGAACAAGAATTACAGCACATATATTTATAGTCAATAAATATGGAATATCGGAGATAGCAGAAGGTTCAGATTTTGAAGAAAATATCCGGCATTTTGATATTAATAACTCTACAAGTAAAGATATAAAGCATAAATATATATTAAAACAACTCAAATATGCCAAGGATTTTATTACTAAGATATTTTAATAAATATTTAAAGACTTAGTAATTAACGATGAATCCATTAACATATTTGATTTTATTTTTATAGAATATATTTTATATAATAGAAGGTTACAGTAAATGGCTATTTGATATTGTAACATTCAAGGAAAATCGATTATCAAAAAAGCGAATGGCAATCTGTAATAAATGTGAACATAATAAACATGGAATATGTGAGTTATGTGGATGTATTCTTAAAGCAAAAACAAGAGTAGATTTTATATTAGATAATAATGGAATAACGATAGACGGATGTCCAAAAAGGAAATGGTAATTAAACTATTTCCTTTTTTCTTTATATAATAATATATGTAAAAATAGAATTATTTAAAATGAAAGATATATCAACAGATATTAAGAGAGAAATGAATGAAATACAAGATAGGATAGGTGCATTTCATGATACCGGAGTAACAGATGATGGTATGATGAAAACTAAACCTTCTATAACCATATGTGTTGATTTTGATGGTACAATGGTAAAGCATGAATATCCTAATATTGGTGAAGAAGCAGAAGGTTGTATCGAAACATTGAAAAGGTGGATAAATGATTATAACGTAGGTATTATTTTGGATACCATGAGATCTGATGAAACTTTAGATGAAGCTGTTAAATGGTGTAAAGAAAATGGTATTAAACTTTATGGAATAAGTAAAGACCCAACTCAAGAAAAATGGACAAATTCACCAAAGGCGTATGCTCCATTTTCTATTGATGACAGGAATGTCGGATGTCCATTAGTATATGGAAAATCAAAACGACCATATGTGGATTGGAAAAAGATTGTAGAAATTTTTGAACCGGTTATTAAAATGTTTGTGGAATGATAAAGTTTAAAAAAGAAAAGTCAAATAAAAAATATATAGAAGTTATTCCGATAGAATATAATATGTATGAATTTCTTCATAATATGAACAGTTATAAACATATAAATTTATTTGATGTTATTACGAAATCAACTGATGCTGATATAAAGAGATTTATTAAAGAACATCCAATTATTGATAACATTATTAATAATAGAAATAATAGAAATAAATTAACTATTAAAAGAACTATATTACCTATAAACAGTGTATGTGAATTTTCCGAGATAGAAAAATTCACATGTGTTGGCGATAAACCTATATATTTCTTTAAGGCTACATTTTTACAACAAGAATATGATGCTATATATTTAACTGATGAAAATCTTTTTGAATTGTTTAATTTACAAGAATAAATTATGATTAAGTTTAAAGATAATAATGATAATTTCTTGAGAGTTACTATAATATCACCTGTCACTTATGAATTAATATCTTTATTAGATAAAGAAAATGTTGATATAAGTGCAGTGTATAATTACAAGGATTTAAATAGAATTATTAAAGAACATGATTGTATCATGGATGAACTTAGGTATTATATGTGTAATAGGATGAATCAATTAATAAATTATAAAAATATAGTTAAAGTTCAGAATATTACAAAAATTAATTGTCTAGGAATTGATGATACCTATTTTCTATATATAGACGGATGTTATTATCTTACGAATGATATAAATTTTATACAAAAATATATAAAGAGATAAGTGTATGTAGTACGAAAATACTATTGTAATTAATTTGGTTGCAGGACCATGTGCAGGAAAATCAACTATAGCAAGTGGTATATTCTATAAGTTAAAGATGAAAGGAATTGATTGTGAACAAACTTTGGAATATGCAAAGGATCGAGTATGGGAAGGAAGTTACTCTACAATGGATGATTAGATCTATATGTTTGGAAAACAATATCATAGAGTATGGAGATTGAATCATAAAGTTTAGGTAATTATTTCAGATAGTCCATTGATATTATCTATTCATTATGCGAAATTTGAGAGTAACTATTTCGAGAACTTTGTTATTGAGCAATTTAATAAGTTTAATAACATTACTTATTTTATTGAACGAGATACAGAATATAATGAGAATGGTAGGGTTCATTCATTAGATGCCGCAATGAAAGCAGATTAGGAATTAAAGGATATTCTTAATAAACATGATATTAAATATTCAACGGTAAAGACAACAGAGGCAACCGATATTATTACAGATTAGATTTTATAGAAATTAGAAGATATGAAGAAAATTAAAAAAGATACCGTTGTTACTCTTTATGAATCTAAATGTTATAATGGAGATGAAAGAGACGAAAACGGAGAATCTAAACTTCATATGATAAAATATACAGCTAATAATATGTATAATTATTTAACTCAACAATTGACATTATTTGCCGGTAGTGATGTAGATAAGAAATTAATTTGTGAGTTATGTAAGAAAAATGAAAAAGATGAAAATAAGAAATTTATTTGTTATTATACAATAAATAAAGAACATTATACATGTATTCAAAAAGTTGATTATTTAGGAACTGTGACATATATATTGGATTAAGATAAAGGGATATAGATTAAATTATATGAATCTATATCCCTTTATTATTTAAAATAAATAATGAAATATTGTATGAATATTTTAATTTATGGAAGATAACAATGTGAATAATATAATTTAGAATGATGAAGATAAAATTTCAATATAGTCTACTATAAGTTCAGCAGAAGGAAACTTGAATTTTTCACAAAATAGAGATGAAACTACGGGTTCTGGAGGAGACGGAGGTTCATCTTTAAGTGGTAGTTCTACATCGGGAAATACTTCATCAAATTCAAGTGGTAGTGAATCATCTCAATTAGCGAGTGATAATTTAACACCTATATTATTGATATTAGGTGATAGTCCAGATCCTGAACCAGATGTTGAGGAAGAACCTGTATTGTTGGAAGAAGATAATTTATAGCAATATACTATTGCACAAAATGGTTAGGAACCATATCACGTAATAATAGGTAATTCTGGGTGTACTAATAAAGTTGATGAAGAGCATATTATAGTTATACAAGAAGGTGATAATATTATAAATAATAACAATAATATTATTGCAATAACTGCTAAAATAGATTAGAGTTGGTGTCATGTTGTTTTTGAACATCCTTTAAATTCACCATTATAGTTGGGAACTCCATATAAATTAAATTCTGATAATTTTAGTAGTGAAGATAATGAAAGAACTATTGTTCCTATGATAACGTGTGAGCAAAATTCAGGTCCTCAAAGAACAGCAAATATTATATTTTGCATTGATGGTATAGAATCAGATTTAAAAATAGGAATTACTCAAAATGCAGGTAATTATAGCGAAGAACCAGTTATTATTAAATATAAATCTGTTGAAAATGGTGTTATAAAGTATGATATATTAGATAGTAACAAAATATATTATATTCATAAAAATAGTAACTATATATTTAGTGACAGAACAAATATGAGTGAGAATCCTTTATTATTTGGATTAAGAGATAGTAATAATAATATAAATGGTAATTTAAAAAATTCAGATAGTTCTTATACATTTGAATCAGAACCAGAAGGATATAATATGGTAATAACAGATAATAATACTGCTACAACAACAAATACAGCATATCTCATGATTATAACACAGCCGCAAACGGTTGATATAAATCAAGTAATAACATTTAAATATAATAATATTGATTTTATAAAGGTTAAATATTCAGAATCATAGAAAGATTATAAAACATCTATAAAAATATGTAAATTAGAGAATTTATAGAATTATAAAGAAACATCAGGATATAATATATATTTATTTAATTCTGATATAGGAACGACTGCAAATATAAAAACATCATTTACTGTATGTAGTACTGTAAAATTACATAGTTACGGCAGTAATGATGATATTAGTAATGGACGAATTGTTGCATGTATACGTCTAGATAAAAATACAGATAAAATTCCAGAAAATAATATAAGTGATTTAAATGATGATAATGATGATATATGGCATTAGTTAAAACCTGTTGGTACCACATTAACATCAACATTATTTAAAGAAACATATAAAGATATATATTTATAGGATTGGACAAATTTGAAAGTTTATAATTATTCTGCTGAAACAATAACTAACGTTGAAGAAAATTAGAATATATATGTATATATTGTAAAGGATTCTAAATATAATAAAGTTGGCGTTATTAATTTTGGCGGAACAATGGGACAAAATGGATATTTGGGTTTATTTAATTATTATTATACGTCTTTATAGGCTTGCACATATAATACATATTGGATTTGCTGGTGTCATTGGTATGGAGATACAAATGACAGTTATTATGATAATTCTGGTGATACAATAACAGAAACGGAAACAATAAATGCAACATTTAAAAATAAACAATTTGGAACATTTGATTTATACTTTGTTGCAATGAATGAACGAGGTAATGATAATGATATACATGATATTGATATTGCGAATAAAATAATAAATTCTGGAAAAAATTATAAAAAGTATAATATTCCTTCAGGTACTTATAATTTTAATATGAATAAAATAATGGGTCTTGTATTTCATCCAAAAAATTCGTCTATAAATGAAATTAAAACATTTAGAGAAATATATGATACATTATAGTTTAAAAATAATAATCATTATTATGATATAATAAGTGTATATAAAGATTATTATGTTATAGATTTGAATAATGTTTGTAATGATATAAATGGAAATATCATTAATTTAAATGAATTTTATACAGATATGATGTATTAGATATATATTTTTACAAAAGTAAATGGTTCATTAATATATATAGGTATACTTTCTTATGGACATGTTAATACTAAACAAAATTGGGGAAATATTGCATGTTATAGCGAGGGTTAATTACGTAAAATAATACATAGAATTTCATAAGTCAATATAGATACAGAAAGTTTTGAATAATCTATGTTGAATAATATTATATATGGTTCTAATTCTAGTTTACCTGATTTAAATGGACCTTAGTAGTCATCATGGATTGGTCCAGGTGATATTGATTGTGAATTACCAGGTCCAAGTATAAATCCAAGTTTAAATACGTCTATTGGTGAATTAGTAGATAGTAGTTTTATTATAAAAGATCCAAGTAGTTCCAGTAGTTCTAGAAGTTATATAAAATGGCAAGATTGCCCTTATACAATAACATTAGCAGCAACAACAGGAACTGCCATATCTAATAGATGTTTAAATAAAACAGCTAGTATATTAAAATCAAATTATGTATATTTAGGATATACAGATACAGATGGAAATTTTAAAAATAAATTAAAAACCGGTTTATCATTAAATACAATAAATGATGATACAAGTATTGCTTTAACATGCGATACTCTTGGATGTACGGGATATATAAAAGGACAAACTGATGATAATACGGGTGCTTTAATATATTATAGTTTAAATACATTTAGTAATAGTAGAACTGTTACATTTAGTTTAAATAAATTACCATTATTTAAAATATCATAGACATATAAAGCTCCAGTTTCATATCTATATTTAAATATAACAACTAGTTATAATGAAAATAATACTTATGCATTATTTAATGACTCTGTTGCTGATATACAATAGTTTACAGGTACCTATTTACAAATTGATTCATAGAACTTAATTGGAAGTACACGTTCATATATATTAGGTTTTTATACAGATAATAAATATACATTTAATACAGAACTTACTGTTAGTCAAATTAGTAGTAACCTAGAACATGTAAGTGGTATAAATGTTGGAGGCTTTGGAAATTATTATATTTTAAGTATGCCTCAGGCTGTAAATGTTTATAATGGAGATAGTAGAACTACTACTATAAGTGTTGGAGATGATATTTATTTTTATAAAGTTTTAGGTTCAACTTATATATATGATTTTAAGGTTAATTTTAGTGATACTACATTAACCGGTAAATATAAAATTAAACAGGTAACATCTTAATATAAAAGGAGAATTATTTTTAATTCTCCTTTTCTTTTTATTATAACTTTTTCATCTTTTTATTATATAATATATAAATCTATAATTTTATAGTTATTAATGGAATATACGATAGAATCAATAAAACAAAATATAGTATGTTGGGTTGAAGACCATTTAGGATTAGATTTTACATTTAGAAAATATTAGTTGGAATCTATAATGTTTATTATTAAATCTATTCTTAATGATGATAGGGAAACTTCAATTATCGAGGCTCCAACTGGTTCAGGTAAATCACTTATCTGTATTATATCTGCAGGTGTTTTATCAACATATTATAAGAAGTCATCATATATATTATGTTCAGATCTTTTCCTTTGGCAACAATACGCGGATTTTATAGATAAGAAATCATTAAGGGAATTCGGATATATAAAAGGTGCAATAGGAAATTATACATGCTTTGTTAATAAACAAGATTTAAGTTGTGGACGTTGCAAGTTAGCGAAAGTTTCATATGGACAATTAAAAGATAAGAATTGGCGAGAACGAAATATGTTTACATGCGTTGAGAGATGTAAATATATGCAAGATAGATTCAGAGCTGAACGTTCAAACGTTACACTTATGACATATCAACTTTGGCTTCATCATATGAATCTAGTTAATTCAAAAGCAGCTGGTTCACATCCATTTCCGAAGAGAGATGTAATATTTTGTGATGAGTGCCATAATATTCCTGATTTGGTTCAACAATTCTGTGCGCCAACATTAAGGGATCAATCTCATGTAAATAAAATAATGGATATTCTTAATTACGCAGAGGAAAACAATATTGAGATTAAAACTATATTAAAACATATAGATCCAGAATTATATAAATATGATTATTATTTAAAGATATATGAGAAGAATAAGGATAATAGATATACAAACATGTTTGATAACTCTATTATTAAAGATAGGTTGGATATTATATTTACAGGTCTTAATTTTTATCATGATAATGCTAAACAGATTTTAGACTTATTAAAAATGTTTCGAGATATTCTCTCTATTGTTTCTGTTGTGAATGAATCAATGGAAGATGAAATTCAACATGAATCATTATTCAATACAAGGAATATGGATAAAGGATTAGAAACATTATCTAAGAGATTAACATGGTTTCAAACATTCGGAAATTCTTTTGAGGACTTTATGGAAGCTATAAAGAAATCAGGAATTGAATATATGTTAATGGAAGTTAATATCAATCCAGAAACAAGAGAACGAATATTTCAGTTTAATTGTGCTAAAGAGGATTATCTTTGTAGTGAGTATCTTTTATCACATGCTAATAATAAAGTTTTACTATCAGCGACTGTTGGATCGCATCATGCTTTCGATGAGAATATAGGGATAAAGTATACAAAACAACATGAGTCTTTTTTCTCAAAGATTCCGTCTACATTTGATTTTACACATTCACCTATATATTACATACCAAAATATAAAATGAATTATGCCAATAAACAACATGATTTTCCGTTTATTCAACAGATGTCATGTAAGATTATAAATGCACATATTAATAACAGAGGTATAATTCATACAGGGTCATATGAGAATGCAAGATTCTTTTATAATGCATGTCCACGAGAAATTCAAAAAAGATTATTCTTATATGGAACACCAAAGCAAAAGGAAGAGATAATGCCTGATTTTAAGAAATCATTGAATGGCATATTAGTTGGTCCAACATTAACGGAAGGTATAGATTTACCGAATGATTATTGTAGATTCATTATATTGATGAAAGTTCCATATCCTAATATAACAAGTAAGATAGTAAAGAAGAAATTAGAATTATTCCCTTTATGGTATAACAGTACGACAAGTAATGTGATAATTCAGGCTATTGGTAGAGGCGTAAGAAATGAACATGATTATTGTACAACATATATATTGGATGGGTGTTTCGGTAATCTTTATCAACAAACAAAAGATCAATATTCACCTGAATTACAAAACAGAATAAAAGTCATATATAGTTAATATGTATAACCAAGATATATATTTAAAAAGTTCAGGAATATTGTTCGCTAAAGAATTTGAGAGAGTTGTTCATGGAGGTAGAGGAGATTATGTCGAATTTACACGTGAACAAATTATTCCAAAACTTTATTATAAATTCGATGAAGAACATAATGAATTTGATATAAATAACTTTGAAAAATATAACGGATATTATTATCATTGGTTATATCCGTTATATGATACTGAAACAAAAATATATTTTCAATTGAAAACAGTTAAATACGCAGATTATAAATTATATCATTTTTATGTAAGTCCTGAACTTTTAATAAATTTCAAAGATCCAGAAAGTTTATTTTAAATAATATGAAAGATAAGAAAATATTAATATTAACGATGTGTTGTAATCAAGATTTATTCTAGCAATAGGAATATAGATTACGAACATAGTTATATGCTAAAGATATATTAGATAATAAATACGATAATGTAGATTATTGGACATATACTGCATCAACAGATGGTAAATATCATGTAAATAAAAAATTACATAAAATAGAAGTTCCATGTGATGACACTTTATATGGTACATATGATAAGACATATAAGGTATTTAAATTATTAAATCAACTTAATATAGAATATGATTATATATTAAGAACAAATTGTTCAACATATATTAATATTCCATTATTAAAGTTATTTGTAAATAATTTAAATAATTATAGATTAATATATTCAAATTCTATATATTGTAGTAAAGACGGATGTGGGCCATACCAATGGAGTTTGTATGGATTAGGGAATTCATTGTTGTTATCTAAATTTTGGGTTTCTATTATTATAAAAAATAATGTTAATAATCTAACGAAATTCAATTATAATAAATTATCAACAGATTCCGTTTATACTGTTGATGATAATGCTATAGGATTTACAGTGAACTGTTTTTGCTTGCAGAATAATTGGGATATATGTGATATATGGAAATCATGGAAAGCACCATTACAAAACAAAATACCGGTTCAACCATATAATTATATATGTATTCCTTTTAGAGAATATAAAACAAGAGAGAATGAAATAAAAAATTCATTATTTATACATGATGAAATAACTAAATATAAAGATGGTTATACAAATGAATATGTAAATAGTTTATCAGATAACATGTGGTTTCATATATTGGATTTTGAACAAGGCATGCATTCTATAGTTGATAGAAAATTAGGTGAACAATTTATGGATTTTGTATATGTTCCGAGATATATAGAGAGAATAAAAGAACAAGAAAATAAAGCATAGAAATAATGGTAGATATAGATTACGTTAAGGGTAATGTACGAGATGGTTGGATGTTGAATCCAAATGAAAAAGTCGTTAAAGGAATTATTAAGGGAATTAACCGTTGTAACGGTGATTGTCCATGTAATAATGATTCTGATGAAAAACATTGTCCATGTTCAAATTATAGAACAAAGGATAAGTGTTGTTGCAAGTTATATGTTAAGAAAGATTAATTTTAATTAAATAAGAAATATGGCAAAACATACAATAGATATAATTAATTCAGATAATTCAACATTGAAGATGTTTTCTATAGAAGATGATATATCAGAACAAGTTACATTTTCAACTGATGGATTATATCCATGTATTGAATTATCAAAAGATATATTGAATAAGTATAAGGAACAAAATAAACTTTATTATATTCATACATACGGTGATATTTATAATCTTATTGATGATGTAAATATGACAGTTATTGTATATAATAAAGAAGATGAACAATATCATGTGGGTATTGTTAACATGATTAACAAAAAGCATATAGAATCAAGCGACTATATTAAATTTATTGATTTAACAAAACGAATTAAAGGTGATGTTGAATACTGGATTCCAAAATATTGTTGCTATAATTATGAGAAGTTCCATACATATCAGACAAGTTTGTTATATTTGTTTGATACAATGAAAGAATCTCAAGTTGATATGTTAAATGATATTATTCAGAGATATAAGTTTAAGATGTCTAAAGAAAAAGCAATAGTTATAACTTTAAATAATAAAGAGTTATACCAACAGAAATTTGATAAGATATTTAATGAACGAGTAACTGAATTGAAAGAAGAAATTACGGATCAACTTCAAGATGAATTATCTAAAGCAGAATCTAATATCAAAAGTTTGACCAATAAGATTACTTATGTTCAAGAAGATTTAAATAAAGTTGAAAATGGAACTGATAACGTATGATGATTTCAAAAATAATGAATTCAATACCGTATATGGCGTAATATATACATCAGAATTAAAAGATGGTATATTACCAGTAGCTGATGATATAGCTGTAGGTAATATGAAAATATCTGATTTATTGAAACCAGTAAAACCGGCAGAATTCACTATTATAAAGAAAAGTGAAATACTTTTATCTAATAATTTACTTATAAAATATATAATAGATCCTCCATATCATGATTGGATGAATAAAGATATTCCATATGAATTTTATCGTGAATGTAGACATTCACCAGATGTTTTTGGAATTATATATAATGTCACGACAAAGGAATTAAAGTCTCCTACTGAATTTGGTAGAAATAGAGATATTCATTTATTTACTACAAAGGAAGAATGTAATAATTTTATTGATTCATGTAATAAAATTATATTGGATAGAATAATAAAATATTATAATGAAAAGATTTCACAGTATACTTCTACTGTAAATGAAATTAAAGCAAAATTTGATAGTATTTTATAAGAATTTTATTGGGTTTTACTTAATTTTTCTCAATATTTTTGAAGTTTTATTAAAGTTATAAGAATTTTAATAAAACTTCATTTTTATTTTATATGTGTTTATACTAGATAAATAATAAAAATGATTTTTTAATAAATGGAACCAAAGAAACATACTTCACGTGATGGTGGTTTAGACGTAGTAGATGTTAACGATACACCAGAGGACGTATATATGGATTCATTCTTAGAAGATGGCGATGACGGTTTTGCAGAGAATTTGGAACCAGATAAGATGCCAGCAGAAGACTTAAGAATTGAAGCATTGAAGAGAGCTATAGATATTGCAAAACTTATGAGTAATGTTACTACACAGGATGTTATTAACATTGCGGCTAAAATTGCTGATTATATCAGTAACACACAAATTTAAAATATACATATTTAATATATAACAATGAATACAACAACATTAAAAGAAAGATTAGGTCTTGATGAAGACGCTGTTTTCGAAGATGGAGCGACAACTGCAACAGATGACGGTATGACTGATGAGGAACTTAAGATCGAATCTTTGAAGATCGCTACAAATATCGGTAAACTTATGAGTAATGTAACAACAGAAGATATTGTTAGTATCGCCGAGACAGTTGCCAAGTTTATCAAAGGTGGCGAAGGCGCATCTCTTGAAACATCAAATGATAATTCTTCTGATGAAAGTTCAGATGATACTGAGGAAGAAGCAGAAGATTTCGATACAAATGATGAAGATACATCTGATAACAGTGGAGAAGAAACAGATGAGACTATTTCTCCGGTTGCTGGTGAAGATGAAGAAGATTTTGAAGTTTAATCATAAAGGAATAACATTATTTAACGATTTTGTTATTCCTTATTTTTATAATTTAAGTAAACTATTTCATGTATTCTGTATATAATCTTTAAATTGTTTAATAAAAATAAAGAAATAAGTTTATGACAGAAGTAAATGTGAATGGATCTATTGATCTTAATTTGAACCGTGGTAAGAGAGTGAATAATGATAAACGTCCACGTATTAAGCGAGAGGAACGTAAGCCACGTGTTAAGACAGATGAAGAGTATATTGCGCAGCTTGAAACAGCTATGCAGAAAGCAGGTGGACGTTATGTAAAGTTTGATGATATTGATCATACAGAGGGATTGATGGTTGCAGGAGTGCAATGTAAAAACGGTAATTATATGTTTGCCGTTATGAATCGTGATCGAAAGGTACAGCTTGTTGGTAATAATGAGCATTTCTCAGTTATTCGTGATGTTCCAGCAAGTCTTTATGTATTGGATTATGTATATCATCGTGACCCTGAGATTTTGCTGAATATTGTTGATGCAACATTCTATCAGGATGAGATTAAGTTGATCACTAAGATGTATATTAAGGTTGCAAAGAAAGTTAATAAGGATAATAAGAAAAACACAAAGAAATCAAAGAAGAACACTAAGAAAAACACAAAGAAGTGATTAATAGATTTAATTTAGTTTACTTCTAAATATAAAGAGATATATTCTAATATAGAGTATATCTCTTTTTTCATAAACTTAATTTTAATTTTAACATATAATATATAAAGATATAATATTTTTTATAATAAATGGAAAAATTAAATTCATTCAAGGAACTGTTTACATGGAATAAAGATGAACAACAAGATTTGGAATTTGAAAATCTGAATCTTATAACTGCTGTTTATTCTGCACAACGAATTGATTTGATACGGAGTGAATTTAAACGAACATATAAAGAATTAACAGATTTATTAGATATAAGGAAATCAAATGAATCGCTGAAAGCAAGGATTAATAATTTTAATTCAGAAGATTGGATACATAAAGTATATTCATTGATGAATGCGTCCGTAAAGAAATATGATGATTTAATGTATGCGATAAATTTTCATAATATATTATTTCCTGATGAACCTGCATTAGGATTAGATGAAGATGAAATAAAAGTTATAAATCAAATAAAAGGAATAGAGTTTATTACATAATAAAAATGGGGATATAACAAATTGTATGTTATATCCCTTTACTTGTTAATAGTTATTTAATCAAAAGATACAATGTAGTATTCCACCTATGCAGATTACCAATGTATATTTTAACATATCTTTGTGATTGCATACGTCACACTTTTCTGTTTGCATATGATGTACATAACAAGAGTGTACGATCATCGCTAAGATTGAAAATGTAAATCCAGTTAACAAAGAAATTAATAACCATGCTATGAACATGATAGCATTCCCGTTATTTGTTTTTACATCATTCCAAACTTCCTTAAGTATTTCCAATATGTACAAGCCAAAAGTTATGAAGAACTATTTAACTGAATCAAATGTTAATCCCTTAAAGAAATTAACTAAATTTAAAAAAGAATTTAACATATCAAATTATAAATAACTATTTTTAGTATGTTATTAGTAAAACATACCTATATATTTATTAAACTATTTTACTTTATAATTATATAAACAATATGAAGTTAGATTAATTTTAAATAAAATGAAAGAACAAAGATATACAATAAAGGATGCAGAGGAAATGTCTTATAATGAAGATATTATCTGTTTTTGGAAACCATACGGAATAAATGAAATAGGTCCACATGTATTGTGTCAGTGGTATAAGTCAATATTTAGTGATGATAAGAATACTTATTCTTGCACTGAACAATATATGATGTATCAGAAAGCTATTTTGTTTGGCGATGATGAAATTGCAAGGAAAATTCTTCAAGAAAAACGTCCAGATCAAATGAAGAAATACGGAAGACTTATTAAGAATTTCGATGAAAAAGTTTGGAATGAAAATAAGTTTATGATTGTATATAATGGTAATTATCTTAAGTTCACGCAAAATAAGAAACTTAAGGATTATCTTAAATCTACAGGAAATTCTATATTGGTAGAAGCATCTCCATATGATGCTGTATGGGGAGTAAAAATGTCAATGGATAATGACGATATTTTATATCCAGAAAAGTGGAATGGACAGAATTTATTAGGATTTGCACTGATGCAAGTAAGAGATGATATTTAATATTTAATTTTATATAACTATGAATATACAAGAGATTTTAGGAGAGATTAAGAAATTATCTGATGATGATATTGTAAAGTTTAATAAGGAGTTTTCCACTTTTTATAAGCCATTTAAGAAGAAGGAAGATGAGATTAAAAAAGAGCAGAAAAAGAAAGAAGATGAATTGAAGCTTGTTCGTGTAAAAGAAATAGGTGATAAAATTTGTGAACTATATGAAATAAATGGATTTCCAGTTTCAAGTGTACATAAGTGTAATGATGCACCTTACTCTACATATGAAGATTATGGTGGATATGTATTGGATGACTGTGATATAGAACCATATATTAAAAAAGTAGATGAGGAGACGGATAAAGAATTAGATAAATTATTTAACGATTTTTATAATAATATGTCTGATAAAGAATATCTTAATGAGAAAAAAGAAGCTGATGATTTATATCCAGGTGATACAATATTTAACTTCTATATGAAAGGTGGAACATTTAAAAAAGTAATGGACAATGAAGTGGAATCTGTTATTACAGTTTAAGAATTATATAAAATATAAAACACCTTGGAAATATTGTCAATATAATAAACAACTATATAAAAATGATAAATTCCGAATAGAATATTTTTGGAGAAGAGAAAATCATTTTGCGATAGGTTTTTATTATGATGGAAATTTTCATACAGAAGTATGGTCTAATAATGAAAGTTGGTTTGTAAATAAAATATATATTAATTTTATATATGCATCATTTTTAATTGTTACAAAGAAAAAGTTATATTGTAAATATCCAGATGATTATTTTGATTTGAATTAATTATGAAATTATATCAGATTTATACCAAAGGTAATTATTGTAGTGGTGGATTTAATGAATCTTTTGATGAACCTATGGATGGTCCAGCATATAAAACAATTTTCACTACATATGAAAAAGCAAAAGAACATTTACCAGAAAAACATGGTGATAGATTTACAGGTTTTTCTGAGTATTATATAAAAGAAGTTGAAATAGAATGATTGATAATACGAAAGAATATATTGTATGTGCTGCTTATCTACAAACTAGAAATACTAGTAATAGACAAAATATGATAGATAAACAAGGTAAAGATCCAAAATCAATATATTATGAACCACATAATCAAGTATTTGATATGAGATTGGGGTTTAGACATCCTGATATTATATATCAATATGGTGATGAAATAAACAATAAAGAATCTGATGGTGGATTTATGACATCAAAAGGAAGATATGTAGGAAGAGTAGAAGCAATGAAAATAGCTTATGAATGTGGTCAAGTATCCAAGGAAAAAGCTATCAGGAATGATAAGTATATAAAGAATGGATATTGGCCATTATATTCAGAAGATATTTATTAATTTTAATACAATATGAAAAAGAATAAAATTACTATTGAACTATCAAATTCTGAAATTAATAGATTAACTAATCTGTTATTTAAAGGTACTGCATATGATGAAACTTATTATGATAAACGAACATGCACATTGGATGAAAAATTCAGAGAGAATTTTTGTCAGATGCTTGTAGATGGTTCAGAAAAATATAAAGATAAAAATATTAAAGTAACAACCTTTAATGGTATATTAAAAGATGTAGATAAAGATTATTACTTGTTTAATTAAATTATGAGTATGACATTAGATGAAGCTATTAAGCATGCAGATGAAGTATCAGAAACATGTGATAATAGAGATTGTGGATTAGAACATAAGCAACTTGCTAGTTGGTTGAGAGAACTTAAGGAATTAAGGAATAAACATATTCAAGATGAGTTAGAGAAAGATGCTACATTTTATGCAGATAAAACTATTTACGAAGGGAGTATATATGGATTTCCATCAGGTGATGTTAGAGAGAAATATAATGCCGTAAAATGTGCATATAAAGAAGGATTCTGCGCATGTTTAAATAAAAATATTAATACAAATGAGTGAGATAAGAAAAGGATGCTATATGCATACATCATATAATGGTCCATGTGATGATGAGGAAACATGGATTTTCCCTGATGGATTTGAAGGTGTAGATGATGATACTTATTATGAAATTGAATATGATTATCATTCAGCAGCAGATCCTATGGATCAATCATGTACATATCATGTAACATCTATTAAACCTGTTTCTATATTGATGAAGAATGCTTATGAAATTATTCAGAAATATAAATATATGCAAAATCATATAGATGAGTTTGAAAAGTGGTTAAGTGACAATTATGAAATTAAACGAATATGAATTATGTAAAGCTTTCATTATGCCATGTTATTGGTATATCGAAGGTGAAGAACATGAAAAATTTTATGTTGATGAACAAACATGTGATTGGTATAATTTCATAGAAAATGATGAGTTTAATAATAACGAAAAAGAAATACGTAAATGGTGGAAAATAATGTTATATAAACCATCAAATATAGAAACAAAGGATCTTACAGAAGAACAATGTAAATGGTTGGTTAATGAGTGTTATCATGATATGATTAATATATATGATGATAAAGAAGATGATACAGATTATGAAAAATATGAATGGGATTTTAAAAAACATTGTATAAAAAAAGATTAAAGATATTTTTCATATTTAAATTTTAATATGTAACTTTGAATTATAATTTTAATTTAATATTATATGAAATATCGTATTACAAAATCAGAAAAAGGTTATCGTGCTGAAATTGGTAAACATAATGCACGAAATGGTGTATTAGAATATATATCCATTGAGAACGATAATAATTATTTGTGTAGTTGTGAAACTTATTATGAAACCGAGATTGATGCAATTGAAGCATGTAAGAAACATCATCATGAAAAGGGATATGATAAATTACCTAAAGTAGTAGATGAGTTTGAACTTTAAATTTATATATTATGTGGTTAGCAAGGGATAAAGGCTTCGAATCATGCGGTAATGGATTTATTCTTGGTGATGTTCATCTTTTTTCAAAGAAACCAAAACGTAAAATTAATAAAGATCGTAAGTGGGAGAAAGAACCATCTATATGGGATGGACATTGTGCAAAGATGAAGCTTAAATCGGATGAATATCCTGATTTAAAATGGGAAGATGAACCATTAGAAGTTGATTTAGATATTAATCATAATAGATGGGATTTAGATATTTGTAAATATTTAACTGCTATTGAGAATATTGCAGGATGTTATGAAAATAAATTTACTAATGATAATCAAGGTTCAAAAATCTGTAATGAAATTTATAATAAAGTAAAAGAGTTAAAACAATTATTAGTTTTAAAATAAGTTTAAGAATATCTTTCTTATTCCAATAAAAATATGTATCTTTGTAATAGAGTTTAATAACAATTAAAAGATATATTATGGATAAGAAAGATATTCTTTATAATTTAAAGAAGGTTAATAAGTATATTGATTATAAAATAGGCGATTGGGTAGAAACATGTAACATGCTTCCAGGTATTGTACAAGAAATTCATAATTATTATGATCCAAGAAAAAATATGCAATGCTTTGTAGAAGATGTTATTATTTATTATCCACATTATGCTATTGATAATCCAGATTATCATGGTGGTTCATCATGTTCAATTACAGGATGTGGTGTTCATCAGATTTCGCAGGAATATGTAAAGATATTATTTTCATTAGGTTATGATAAACTTGTTAATCTGTGGAATGATTATAAATTAAAGGATGATGAAATATCATGGGATGATTTAGTCAAGAAAGAATATGATAAACTTTCTGACGAAGAGAAATTAAATGGTATTATATTATTTAATATCGGCGAAGAATATTCACGAAAAATTAAAGATATAAAATAAATGAATGATAATAAGTCAAATATAACGGGATTATATTTTGAAGATAATATGGCTGTTTTTAATAAAGCTGTAGTTTATCCTAAAAATTATAATCCTAAAACAGATTCAAAATTCATGCATGATTTGGATTATACATCTGAATGGTGTGAACATTCTGAAGAGAGATTATTTTGGAATAATGATCTCATTGAGAATCCATTTATAACAAATGAATTTTATTATGCAGAAATTAATCATCCTACAATGGGTAAAGCTATATATAGAAAACGAAAAAATGGTAAATATATATGGCAATTTGAAAATGAAAAAGATGTAAAGGTATCTATGAGATCATCATTTGGAAGTCAATATAAAGATATGATTAATGATGGTTATATTGTAATTAAGAAGGGACATAATAAAATTACATCAAATTAAAATTAAAGCGTATGTATAAAGTAAAGCATATTCCAACAGGTTTGTATTATCAACCTGTTACATCATCAGGAACAAATCTTGGGAAGAAAGGAAAAATATATGAAACATCTTCATCTTGTTTATCAGGCAGTGAAGATTATATTATTATTGATATTAAGAAAATATCTCCTATATATAGAGATTTTGCTGGTATTCTTGATATGAAATACGGTTTAAAAAAAGCTGGTGCCAAATTTGGATATGTATATTGTAAAATTCCTAAATCAGATTTTGAAAAAGAATATTTACCTGTTGATATAAATACATTAGAAAATATTATAAGTAAACAGAGAGAAAAATATATAGATAATGATATTGTTCAAACATGTTTAAATGAAATTATTGAACAAATAACAGGTGAAAAAGTAAATGTTAAATCAAAAAATAATGTACCTAATATAGATGAACTTGTTAAATCTGTTAGAGAAATAAAAGAATCAAAAGAAAGCGCAGAAGAACTTTTTAAAAATTTACATAGTATGTTATCATGAAAATATTTCAAGATGGTAATACGGATTATGATTATTATGAACATAATAATCATTTTACTGATGAGGAAGAAGATGTGATGAAAGATTATGAATGGTCTATCATGAGTCATCTATCAAAAGATGAAATAAATGAAATAAATGATTATGAATATAGTCTTTTATCTAGACAAGCAGATGATGAATATGATAATTTTTATTAAATAATAAAAGAGAGTTAAGAAACGAATCTTAACTCTCTTTTTCTTTATTCATATGTTTTAATTTCTATTCCTAATTTATTGGCTTTTTTCATTTTACTAGATGTCGAACATAAATCATCAGTAAATAAAATTTTACATTCATTCCATATAGTAGTTTCTTCATATTCTGGATGTTCTTTTAGAAACTCTTTTTTTGTATTAAATCCAAAAGATTTTGGAGAACCAGTCATAATAATTTTAATTTTTTCAGAATTTTCATTACTAGAATTACTATTTACTTTTGTTGTAATATCTATATTAAGTAAATTAACAACTTTCATAACTAAATTATATTCTTCACTATTTTTATCTAATGCCCAGTTATATGCAATAGAACTAAATCCAAAAGTAGAATACTCTTCATTTCTAATAATTTTAGCACATAATGAAGATGCTCTATGTCCACATGATTTAAAGCAAAAACTTAATATAATATCTTCTAATGTAATATGTTCTCTATATGTTTTTAAGTTATCTACAATATTTTTAATAGATTTACTTGTACCTAAATATTCTGTAATTAATTTTAATCTTTCATCTGACATTAAATATACAATATTACGTAAATCATGAATTTCATTATGAAGATTACTATCCCATAACATATTTGCAACAGCAGGTCCAATAGTGTTAATATTTAATGCAGTAGCAGAAGCTAAAAAATTATTTTTATTAAACTCATCATGAGATTTAAAAACTTTCATAAGATGCATAGTTCCAGATGATTCAGTTACAACTTCTGTATCCTCAGGAATATTAATATTGTTTATTCCACCAGGCTTAATAATTTCATAAACAAATGGTATAATATCGCCAGCTAATGAAATTCTTACTTCTGAACCAATACCACATTGTTTCTTGATAATATAATTATAATTATGTAATGATGCTTTCTTTAATTCTTTACCATCCAAGTATATAGGTTCAATAATAGCTTTAGGAAAATATTCTCCTGTTTTTTTTACATTCCATTCAATATCTATAATTTTTGTAGTGTTAATCATAGGAATGAATTTCATGGCAACACAATCAAGAGGTCTTTCTCTATCTTCATTATATAATCTTGATGATGCAGAAGGTTTGAATACAATACCATCTAACGCATATTTAGAATTTTCATTTCTGAATTTTTCATATTCATCATAGATATGTTTTAAATCATCTCCTGATATATATCCATTATATGTATGACATTGACAGAAATGTAATTCAGGTAATTCGCCTATATATCCTAAATATGGTTGTAACATTTCATATGTAGGATCCGTAGGATTCATCCATGATAATTCTGTATATTTTTGTGTATCTTTATTATATATACGATAATCATAACATACGAAATGTAAATCATTATCTATCAATAAATTTGGATCAATATCAGTTACTTTCCGACCAAGAAGACCTGCAACATATGATCTAGGATTTGTAAATTTATCAGCAAAATTTTCATTAAACACTGATATTGGTACCAATACTTCACCACGAATACATAAAATATCACCTGGTGTTAATATATTGTGACAACATTCATTTATTAATGTCCATGTATTAAGTTTAGGTAAAAACCAATGTTTAATATCTGTTCCATAATTACCGTCACCTCTTGTGGCACATGAAATTAATTCAACATTATTATTTTTATCTAGTGTAAATTCTGTACTAAATGAACATCCATCTAATTTAGGTGTTGTCTCATAGGAAGTCGTATTATGTGATTTATTGATATACTTATTTAACTCGTCTGCAAAATATTGCCAATTTACATTATTTGTTTCTTTATTTTCCTTAATTTGTACTTTTGATAAAGAACCCATTATAAAACTATGTTTAATAGTATAATTCACATGTTTAGATGTATTTTTACTGCCAATATAGTTTTTATTTTCTAATCCTACAAATGATTCTAGTTCATCAAACATAGAATCATTAAGTATTTCCCTTTGTGAATTATAATACGAATCCTTACATATACGAAGTAATTCCTTTATTTCATCAGTAGATAAATTATTTTTAATATCATCTATATTACTGTTAAATAAATTTGATTGTATACTTATATACATATCAGATGGATCCATACCTTTGAGTTCATATTGCTTTACTGCATATAACTCATTTTTTAATGTTGTATAATTTGTCATATTCTATATATAGTTTATCTAATTATTTTATAAAATAATAAGAAAAAAGTCTCATTAAATTTTTTATTTAGGAAATTAATATGTATCTTTGTATTGTTAATAAACAAATAAGTTGAACAATTAAAAATATAAGATTATGTTATCATATACAGATTTACAATCAGATGAGTTTCTTTCAAAAGCAATTAAGAAGGCATATTTAGAGCAATTAGGTTCAGAAATTAAGGAAATGATTCAGACTATTGAATCACAACGTACAAAGATTCAACAGTTAGAAGGCAACCAGAAGGCACTTGAACAAGAAATAGAAGCTCGTGATGCACAACTTAATACTCCAGAACATAAGGTCGCACTTGCAATTAAGGAAATGATGCATGCAGAAGCTTTAGGTACTGTTGTAACAGAAACACCTTCTATCGTACGTTCACAAGTTACAAAGCATCTTGCTATCGATATAGATACCTGTGGATATTATGAGGATGGAGCAAAGCGATATGATTCAGACGCAACTGTTGAATGGCGTTAAATATCTAAATTATATTAAGAGATAGATAATAAACAAACTTTATCTATCTCTTTTACTATAATAATAAATGATATTGATCTATACAGATGAAAGTTTATATAGATGTTTACTATTATACAGATAATAAAACTAGTAAAGAGTATGCTCATACAGTAGCGGGACTTTTTAAAGATTATACTGATTTAGATTTTGAAAAAGTAATAGTAACAAGAACAGATAATATAGCAGAATATGAACCAGGTAATTTTTATAAGAGAGAATTACCACCTATTATTGATGTATTAAAAGAAATTAAAAAACAAGGATATAAACTTGATACAATAATAGTTGATGGATATGTTCATATGTGTGAAGACGATGGTATAACATATCATAAAGGTTTAGGTGCAAGACTAAAAGATTATTTATTGGATAATAATATAGATATACCTATTATTGGAATTGCAAAGCATCCTTATAAATGGATGTATAAAGATACGTATTTTAAATATGATAACAATATAATAAAATATGAAACTTTTGATAAATCTTTGAAATTACCAAAGAAAAATATGTATATAACATTTTCTTTGGAATATAAAGATGATGTTAAATTACAAATAGTAAAGGAAATTTATGCAATGAAGAAAGTTCAACGTGATGCTAAATTTAGTTTACTGTTTACAAAAATTGATCAAATAACAAAAGAGTATAAACATGATAGTTGATTTTAAAACATTTATATATGCCGGTTTCTTTGTATCAGATGATGATAAGTAGAAACTTGAAATTGCATTTTGTGAGAATGTAGAAAATGGTGCTTCATATCTACAAGATTGGAAAGTGTATATTGATCACTGTACAATGATATTTAATGATGGAAATTTTGATGATGCAAAATCAGAAAATATCATTAATTATTTGAAGGATACTCCGCCTGATACACATATGTATTTAACGGTAGATGGAATTGGTAGATATGAAAATGTATTTGCGTTTAGAATTAAGAAAACAGAAGTAGTATCTATGTTGATTAAGAATAAACAACCACATATTACATGTGTATTAAATCCTGATACAAATAAACCTGTTGATAGTAATAAGATTTGTAACTGGATTGATATTAATCCTATTAAGATAGATACAGTTTGTAAGATTTTTAACAAGAAGAAAAAGAAATAATTATGAATACTTATGATTTTACAGATCCATTTGATTATGAAGAATATATGAAATTATTGAATAATTTCTTAGGTCCATCAGTTGAAGAGAAAAATAATATTATATGTAATTCTCATTTTACACTACACCCAGTTAATTCTGATACTTATAATAAGTTTAAGGAATATCTTGAATATGAATATGATAAGAATACTTGTTTTTTTATGCATATTTGTATTGATGGAAAAATTATAAATGATTCTGTTTATTTTTGTAGATTCGATTCTTATGATTATTTATATTCAAAGATAAAGGATTATAATAAGAAGAAACATTATTTTGAATTTTTCACTAAATGTGATATAGCGTCATATACAAAAGAAGAAGTTGATAAGTATAATGATGAATATGAGCGTTATCATTATAGAGGAAAAAAACGAAAGGTTGGTGAGAAATATTTAAAGAAAACAGATGTTATTGTTAATCTTAAATCAGGTAAAGAAGTATCGTTTATTGAAATACCTAAGTATAATAGAGGATATATTGTATATGAGAAATATTATTCACCAAATGGTGAATATAAAATTATTTCTTTAGAAACAGGTAGAATAATTGAATATGATTATGGTGATAAAATTGAAACAGATAATCATGTAATATTTAAAGCGAAACGTAATGATTATAATGATCCTGTTAAAGCTATAGTTCTAGATAAAAGTACAGGTGATTTTATTTATATTGATTAAATTATAATAAAATTATGTTAGTATTTCATGGTAGTTCACAACGAATAGATTATATTGATATAGATAAATGTCATTTAGGTTGGCATTGCGGAAATATTTGTCAAGCAATAGATATTACAGACCCTAAAAGACATAATGATAAATTTGATTGGGAAACTACATATATTTATGTATCTGATATATATCCAACGCATGATAATACAATTTATATAGAAGATAAATTTAGATATTCTGATAATTTTTTAGATGATATTATTACAGAACTATCAAATAAGTTAATATCAGAATTTCCTAATATATCATTAAATGATTTATATACATGTGAGTCTGAAAGAGATGTTAGAGACTTCTTACTTTATAATAATATAAAATATATTGCATATGAAAATTTAATAGAAAGTAGAGGATTATCTTTTGTTATATTAGATGAAGGTGAAATAGATAATATACAAGAATATACATTTTATGATTTTTTAACAATAAATTTAAATGCTAAAATTTAAGAAACAACATAAACATTTCTTTATAACTAAATATAAATCTATGTTTTGTATAGAAGATATTATAAAAATAGCTCGTTATGATGATAATTGTACAGGAGGAAAAATATATAAAGCAAGATTAAATGGAATAAATGAAGATTATGATTTTAATATTGATCCAGATGATCAAGAACGATTAGTAAAATATATTAAGCAGTTAGGATATGATAAAATTTAATTTTGATAATAAAGGAGTTTCTATTAGTTCTAAAGATATGAAGGAATTTCAGGAGAATGTAATGACAGTAGAAGATATTGTTAATAGACTTTTGAAGTTTTATTCAAAGGATAAGACATATATGGGTGAACAGAAACAAATGCTTACATCATTTTTCAATGATCCAAATAGGCGTTCACTAGTAATGACAGAACCATCATTTGATACATTGAATTATGGTTATGGTGTAGCAGATAATAAATTGCATAAACTTATTATGTGGCGTGATGATAACGGTCTTCATAATTTTGCAATGTGGATTAAGAATGAAGATATGCTTGGAGGTAAGCTTGTGAAGATTTATCCAGAAGATGATGATATTTTTACAAAGAATCAAATGGAAGGTGCAATGTATCTTACAGAAATTAATAAGATACCATATTTTGAAGGATGTGATGAACATGCGGATAATTATGTATATCAAACAAAGTTGAAGGAACTTGATGATGAAATTGAAAATATCAAGAATCAACGAACATCTTGTAAGAACGAAATGAAATCTATTCAAGATAGATATGCTGAACTTCTTACATATTATGCAAAGATGAAAGTAAAGCAAGTTAAATTGCAAATTGAAAGAGAAACATTAGTTAATAAACATAAGAAGTAATAGAAATGATACAGTATTTGAAATGTGATAATGGTTTTAAAGAAATTGAAAATTGGGAATCAAATTGTTGGATTAATGTTGTGAATCCAACAAAAGATGATATATCAGAATTAGTATCGCATTTCAATACTCCTGATTACTTTTTTGATGATATATCAGATATTGAAGAGAGATCTAGATTTGATAGAGATAATGGTTGGATATTAACTATTATTCGTGTTCCTAATAGAAGTAGAACGGAAGAAAATCAAGACCCTATATATACTACAATACCGGTTGGTATGATGATAAAGGATAATATTTTTATTACAGCATATTATGGACAAAATAATGTTATATCAAATTTCATTAATTGGAGTAATCAGAAAAAGATTAATGATAGAATAGGATATAATCTTTATATAAGTATATTTCTTGAATCTAATTTTTGGTTTCTTAAGTATCTTAAACAAATTCATATTCAGATGAAAAAAGCAGAATCATCTTTAAGTGATAAAATGAATAAGAATGAACTAATGCATATAATGAATATTGAAAAATTCTTGGTATATTTCACTGCTTCACTTAAAGATAATGAATCTGTTTTAATTCGTGCAAAAAGATTTATTTCATCTAAATTATATGATGAAGATTTAATGGATGACGTAGAAGTAGAGTTAAGTCAGGCATTACATACATCTCAAATATATAGTGATATTCTCGAAAGAGAACAAGCGTCTTATTCTTCTATTATTAATAATAGTCTTAATCAGACAATGAAGAAGATGACAATTATAACCATATGTTTAATGGTCGCAGCACTTATTCCAGGATTTTATGGAATGAATTTAAATAATGGAATAGAAACATGGACATATGGATTTCCTTTTGCTGTTTGTTTAACAGGAATATGTGCAGGAATATCTTATTTTTTATGTAAACTATTTAAGTAAATATATATATAAATATGAGTATATGTTTTAGAAATATAGATAAATGTAAATATTCAAAAGAAGAAATAAAACTTCGTATTATTGAAAATCTTATAGAAAATAGGTTTAAAAATTACAGTAATAAAGAGTTGAAAGATTCTATGTATGGTACTAATAACGTTTTCCCAAGATTTAATGAAATTTATAATTGGATTTGTGAACATGTATTTGAATAATGATATGATACGATTTAAAAATAAAGATAATAATATAAAACATGAATTAACAAATGAAGAGATAAATCTTAAAATTCATGAATTAGTATTAAAAACTATTACTGCAAAAAGAACTTATCTTTCTGATATATGTACAGATATGTCAAAAGAAGATGGATATTATAAAAAAATGGTATCTATTATAAAAGAACATATACATGATTAAGTTATTATATAAATTAAAAATAAACAAAATATTAAAATAAAAGATAATATTTAAATAATAAAATTAAATAAATAAAAGTATGTTGATTGGTTCATGTGTATTATCTATGATTATTTGTATGATTCTTTGTTATTATATTGCAAAGGCAAATAATCGAGGAACAACTACTGCATTAATTTGTGGACTTTTGTTTACATATATTGCAGTTATCGTCTATATTATTATTGGACAAAAGAGTGTAAAAGTTAATTATTGATTCACATTTAAATAATAATAGAAAAATGGAAAATAATAAACAAGAGGTTAATGAGATTATTGAGAAGTATGATATTCTTATCAAAAATGCAATGAAGGCGCGTGAGAAAGAAAAACTTAATACTTATAAGTTGGTTAAGGCTCGTCTTCTTGAGTATAAAACAGGTGATAAGGATAAAAATGATAATTATCCAGTATTGGATGAAAAATCTGAAATGCAGATTCTTAATAAGATGGTAAAGGAACTTCAAGGTGATATTGAGATTCGACAGAAAACAAATAGTCATTTGGATGAAGTTGAGGAATTTACGCATCAGATGAACTATATTAAGGATTTGCTTCCAAAGATGGCATCAGAAGATGAAGTAAATTCAGTAATTGATAAGTATATTTCTGATAATGGAAATTATTCTCAAAAAGAAATGGGTAAGGTTATCGGTTTTGTTCGTTCATCATTTAAAGCAGTTGATGGTGGAATGGTTGCAAAACTTGTTAAAGCAAAGATGTTTTAAATAATAACTAAATAAATTATAAAGTGGGTATATTCATGTATATGAAATATATCCGCTTTTTCTATATTTAATAAAATAAATATTAAAAATATGTATATAATAAAGAATGACTAGATCTGAATTTATTGAATGGTTAAAATCAGAAATAACAATGAGTAATACTATAAATATTTCTTTATCGGACCGTGAATATGAAAGACTTGTAGATAGAGAACTAAGAATGGTTTATGAATTGGATAATGATAGCGTGCGTTATGATAAATATATAATCCCACGAGATGTATTTTATTCTCAAGAATTTAGGAAAACTAGAACTATAAAATTTCCTGATTGCGTTTTATCTGTAGTTAAATTGGAAGAGATGAAAAGGAGAAATTATATGTATGGTGTGAACGACCCAGATCTATCATGGAACCGTATGTTTTAGACAGATATGTGGATGGGTCCGTAGATGGCGATGGACACTGTGATGTTTAGGACTATATAGTGGTCTAATTGGGATTAGTTAAAATAGTTTAATTTAGTTGATATAAAGCATAAGTGGAATAGACTTACACATTAGTTATTTGTGATGGGACATGATCCATATAATGATGTTTATTGTGAAGTAGCTGTAAAGGTAGATGAACAGGAATTATTTGAAGATCCTTGGGTAAGACAATGGATTGCAGCTAAATGTAAGTTATAGGTTGTGAAAAAATTAGGAACATTTACAGTGACTGCAATTGGAGGTGTAACTGTAAATACAGGAACATATTCAGAAGAAGCAAATAATGATATAAATGATTGTAAAGAATATTGGACTAATTTACGTCAAGCAGATTTTTTCGAAACAGGTTGGTAATTAAAGAATTGGTTATTAATAAGTTAAGATATGTTAATAGAGAATGTAATATTTTGTAATTTATGAATATTGCATTCTCTATTTTTATAAAATAAATAATGTAAAATTAAGAATAATTTTAGTTAATATGGGATATAAAAGATACGGATCAAGTATATCTATACCACAATTTGAAGAAGAAGAAGGAGAAGCAGTAAGTAGTGAATTAAGTTAGCGTTCACCTAGTAAAACTATATATTTTGGTATTAAAAAACCAAAAACTGATTCTGATTCAAATAGGTCTTGGCGAGAATTAACTAGTGCAGATTTTAATATATAGATTACAAGTGATACTACTGGATGTAGTGCAACAATAAAAAAAAATACAACTGATACTACAAATAAAACAGGTATTATTACTTATACATTATCTAAAAACTCTACGGGAAGTTAGAGACTTATAACATTTAAATATAAAGATACCGAATTATTTAAAATATTGTAGGATCCTGCGGAAGAAGATAATAATATATATGTATATTTAAGATATTGGGTATTTTTTAAAACACCTTATTCCAATATTATAACATCAACAAATAATGATACAACTTTATATAGATTTTCATTAGGTATTGATTCAGAAGATCCTGATGCATATATAAGTTATGAAACATGGAAAGATACAGGTAATATAATATATCATGTAACTAATAATAAAGATTTAACAAGTATATTTAATGCAACGACTTCAATAAAAAAATTAGTAGATAATGGGACATTAACATACATAGGAGGGAAAAATTTTGATAATAATACTATATCAAGTATTATAAAATTTCCAATAAAAATGTATAAAAATGAAAATACACTTGTTCCTGTTAATGATAATAGTACTGTATATATATACTATGGTGGTTTTGAAGCGACAGTTAACGCAAATGATTATGTATATAGTAATGATAGTTTACATAGTATTATAAATTGGGGAAATGTTATAGATGGTGATGTAACATCTATTGGAAAGTATAAATATAATTCTGAAACTACTACAACATATACCGTTACATGGAATCTTAATAGTGGAACTATAAATGGAAATACTAGTAATCCTAAATAGGTAGGAATTACATCAGGTTCAACAGTATCTTTTGTAAATTATATACCACAACGTACTGGTTATACTTTTGAAGGATGGGCAGAAACAAGCACAGCAACTTCTGGTAAAAAAACTGGTAATTCCGAACCTATAACATCAAATAAAACATTTTATGCTATATGGAAAGTAACTACAAAAAATGTAATATTTAGTATTGGTTCTTCAACAAATTATATTACAATTACTTGGTCTGAACCAGGTTTACCCGATACATCTTTTACAATACAAGTAAAAGATGTTACAATTAGTAGTACATATGTAGTAACTATACCAGGAAATATACAAAATAACAGTTATAAAACAAACATAGCATCTATTTCAGGTCATTCATATGGGTTAGTTAGTTGTTCACCTACAACATATAATAATGTTAATTATAGTGTATTTACTGGTTTAACATTAATAAATGGGTAGTAAATATTTTAATTCGTTATTCAAATCTAATTTTGCGTAACGAATTTTTTATTTATGTATATTAATACATAGGATTTTATATGTCTGTATAGATATTGAAATAATAAATTTCATCATTTTATGTCAACATATAAAAAATATACATCATCCATAAATGCAAATATTTCTTCATCTGCTCATACAAATGAAGAATTTAAATGGTATGTAGGTTCTTCAACATAGTCTACTGTTTATTTCGGCATGGAAGATAATGATAATAACTTTACAGGTAAATTATCAAATTCATCATATACATTATCATCAGATGTATCCGGATGTTCTGCAACAGTATCAAATATAGATTCAACAAAAACTGCAGGAATAATATATTTAAATATACCAGCAAATACAAGTACAACTAACAGAACAATCGTATTTAAATATAATACAGTTTCATTATTTACAATAATATAGTCAGGTAGCACAACTTCTGTAATTACTATAACATTTAGTATTGGTGGTTTTTAGGGAAATAATAAAGTTATAATTCACTGGACTGGAACTAATTTTTCATCAGATGGAACTACTGTAAGTTGTGGAATTAATGATAGTACGCCGAATTCAGATGGTTCATATAATGCACAATTTACTATAACTATACCGTCAGGATATGGACAATCATATGCAACATGTGTTGGTGGATATGTATATAAAGGACATAAATATTTTTTAATTGAACCATGTACACCATCATCATATGGTAATTATAGATTTAAATGTAATACTACAGAAGTTACTTATACAGATCGTATGACGGGTACTATAACTACGTAAAGTGAGATATTGTATTTTCTAATTGAGTGTAGATATAAAAATTATTTTTTAATATTTTTATGTCAACATATTAGAAATATCCTTATAGTATACCAACGTTTACTATTAGTACACCAGCAAGTTCAGATTTAGTTAATTCTGACGGTGAATATGTATATTTAGGATTTGAAGATGAAGACGGTAATTTTGTTGGAAATAATTCAATATCAAGTACAACTTCATTAATAATGTCTCCAAATACTGGAGGCTCTATTATAACGTATTCAACAGATACTACAAAAACTGCATCAAGAATACATTATTCATTTTCATAGAATACATCTAATACTTATACTATTTCATATAATAATACAGATTTATTTAAGATTGTTACACACAGTACAAGCGCAACAAAAACATATAATATATATTTAAGTTTAATAAATTTAAAAGATGTTAGTAGTTCTGATAACATTTCATATATATGTATATTTAAAAGCAATGTAGGTAATTTTCATGTAACTGATATTAATAGATTTGAATTAATGCAGGTATCAGTTTATAATAATTATATATTTTTTGGATATTCTTCAGATTATACAATGATTTATGATACTTATAATGATATGAACCTTACATATAAATCAGGAACTAATTTTAGTAAATCAACATATGGTAATTGTTATATTGTTGATATAACAAATGAAAAAGTTTATATAGATACAAATGGTTATACAACTGAATCTATTACATATACATCTACATATTATATCTTTAGGTATGATGCTGGATATATGCAATACGTTTCATCTTTTAATATATATAATGATAATAATATCTATACATTAACAGTTACAACATAAAAATAATATCATGAATAAATAATAAAAAGTTATTTTTTGATATTATTTATATGAAAAGACATTCTATTCCATTAAATATACTTGATGAATATGCAAAAACAATTTCATCAAAATAGGTAAAAATGCTTTATGAATCAAAATGCAATAAGAAATATAAGAAAGCTTTATATGAAAATATGAAATATCAAAATGATAAAAGTTATTCTATATATTTAAATGATTTCACTCTTGATGAAGCACATTCATCAGTAGACAAAGCATTAGTACGTTATGTAAATAAATATAAACTTCAATTCAACAAGGTATCGGATGGAGTTTACTTCTATACACCACTTGAAGAGAATTATATTTCTTTACTTAAAAATCTTGTTCAAGATGGATTTGACATTGAACTCTTAAAGGAAAATGTAGATTCACAAAAAGCAACAGTTTATTTAGAAAAATTAAAGTTAAATAAGAAATGATTAAGATAAGAAGACGTAAACCTATTTTCGAGGACGATTAGAATACACAGCAATAGCAACAACCCGCAACAAATACTTAGCAACCAGCTACATAGGTGCCAGCTGCACAACCATAGTAGAATACAACTGCTCCATAGCAACCAACAAATAATCAACAACCAAATCAAACGCAAGATTAGAATAATAATCAACAACCATATGATTAGAATAATCAACAACAATAGCAACAACCAAATCCTAATGCATAGAAAGTATAGGATACATTGAAACAAATGGAGAATACATGGTGGATGATTTCTGTTAACCTTCCTGATGAAATTCAAAAGAATATTCCTGATTTTAAACAAGGTAATCAACAAGCAGATCCAGCAATTAAAGCATGGAATGATTTCAAACAAAATCCATCAGAAGATACATTTAAAAATTTCTTAAATGGATTTAAATCATTTGGCGGATTATCTGGTGATTAGAATGCTAATAATAATCAACAACCATAGCAGAATAATGGAACAACAACTCAATAGCAACCTGCTAATAATACACAGCAACCTAATCAACAACCATAGCAGAATGTTAATGCAGGATTAAAAGCCGCATATTCATTCAGAAAGAATTTAATGGAAAATTTAGCTATTGCAAAATAGAAACAATATTATAATACAGTTTGTGAAGATTATTTTGATAAAAATGAATTTACATTATAATTATTATGAAGAAATATAAATATGTTTACAACACAAAAACTGGACATTTTATAAAGAAACTTAATGAGGATGATTCAAATGTAAAAACCGATACAAATCAAGATAATAATAACTCTAATAATTCAACGGATAGTAAAGATGATGCTTCTACTGGAAATACATCTTTTAAATCTGTTGAGTCTGATGAAACAATTCAAGACCTTACTGCGAAAGCATAGGAAAATGAAAATAAGTTTCAACAAGACTTAAATACGCAATAGAAATTATTAGACGCAGCCAAAGCTACTGCATCAAATAAAACACCAGCAGGACCATATGATCCTGTTATGACAGATTAGAATGTTTTGAATATCATGAAGAAAATAAATGATATGACAAAACAACATGCAATAGATTAGGCAAATTTTCAGGATTAGAAATTAGCTTAGCTTTAGAAATTATCACAAACAAATGAATCATATTATAAAATTCCAGAGAAATATAAATGGTTGAATGAATCAAATATTCACACAGCGAAAATCTATATGGGTAATCTTATTAAACCTGAAGAAGATGCTCCATTAAAAGGCATGGCTGATTTTAAGCGAGCGTTTAAAGATACTGACTTACTTTATGGAAAAGATAAGAACGGATACTTCGTTGTTTGTGTGGATTAGGAAGATTTTAATACTTTATATGACACTCTTGAAGAAAATTCTTATGTTAGAGACGAAATAATTGATACAGTTATGCCTTAGTTATTTGACAGACATGAAATGATCCAATAAAAATAATTACATTAATATAAATTTATGCAATATATAAGAACCACAGAAGATTTAGATCAAGATTTAATTTTATATGGAACATATCTGTTATATAATCCAACGACAAATGTAACAAAGTTAAAAGTTTCAGAAAAACCTATATATATAGGATTAGATGATTTCGTTGAAGTATTAAATAGTCTTAAGAAGATTGCATCTGATTTAAAAATAGTTCCTAATGAATATCCTGTATATCAATATATTCGTAGTAACAAATATAATGGTTCGACATGGAATATTGTTGCAGGTGTGGTTAATTCAGAGTTTAAAAAGATTGCAGATAAAGAATACTCAATGATTCCTAATATATAGAAGTTAATTCTTCCTAATAAGGAATATATTGATTTCCCACATTTTGCCGCTGTTTTCAATGGTCTCATTAATAAGCATGGTGACCTTTGTGGATATTGTGGTGATATTGTTCAGTTCGCAAAAGATATAAAAGAAAATCCAATGGTTGAATTTCCATCTGGACATTTTGGAATCGAAGATTTAAGAACAGATATTGACGCTTATAATATATTTAAGATGAATAATAGCGATACGATAAATTCATTTAAATCTTATTATGAAAATATGTCTGATAAGAAACGATTTTCATTATTTTTAGAAGATCATCCAAATATACTTGATAGCTTTAATAATTCAACCGATAATTTTTATCTTAATATATTAAAGCAAACAACAGATAAAGATTTAACAGATGAACATATAAAATTAGCATGTTAGAAAATGCAATTATATTTAGAAAATAATAAAGGTTGAGAATAAACAAAATTCTCAACCTTTTCTTTTATTATAAGCTTTCTATATATTTCTTTATTCCTTCTACATGAATATCAATTATAGTATTCCTGCCTTCGTTACTCAATAGCCAGGAAGCATCTTCCTTGTTGTCCATAAACATATTCTCTGTTAAACATGCTGGACAATTTGTTTTACTTAATACATAGTAATTTGCTTCTTGATCAGGATCACCATCTGAATAATCAGGTCGAAGTTTCTTTCCTAATGGTGTTAGTTTTTCTTCTGCTACTTTATATAATGCAGTTGCTAATTTATCACCTTCTGTTTGACCTTTACTTGTATATACAGACCATCCTTGTGCTTTATACCACTCACCATTTCCAGCTGCATTTACATGAATAGAAATAAAAATAGCTTTATTTCCAGATTTCTTTTCTTCTGCATATTTTGCATTAGCACGTTGAACGCGAAGACTTAAATCATGAGACTGACTTGTAATCTCTTCAACTTCAGGATGAACAATATAACATCTATAACCTTCAGAAATTAATTTATTATAAACTTCATATCCTATTGCGCGAACATATGCATATTCTTTTAATTTAGTCTATGCATTATCAAACACCGGACTGGATTTGCCAGGTGTATTTTGTCCGTGACCCATATCAAGCATTACTAAAACTTTACTCTTTTCCATAATCAATAACTTTTATCATATAATTTAAATGTATCTACTGCTAATTCTTTCAAACAATTATTACTTAAACATACTCCATCATTTCCAGCCGTAGGCGCTAAGAAATTCTTCCATTTGTCTGAAATACTCTTATTTACCTTAATTGTTTTCCTATTGCGTTTACCTTGTTTAATTTCATCTTTACATCTCTATAAAGTAGAATTAAGATTATCATATATTTTTTGAATATCTTCCTTATCCAATATATAAACGATATAATCAATATTACTAGTTCCTATATATCTTGGAAATAATACATATTTTATATTATCATCTGATAATATATCCATTCCGCCTTTACGAGATATAGGAATTCTGAAATTATCTTCACTTGTACTCTTACGTTCAACAACAGCAAGCTCAAATTTTGCAGGATAATTTGGAACATTTGTTCTATTAGCAATATAAAAATCTCTACTACCAATACGCCTAGATGGTTCTCTTAATGATGCATACCCAAATTTATTTTTTAATACACCCTATATTCTCTATTTTAAATGAGAAGACGGATTATTATGCCCATAATCATATCTATCTTCATTAAGTGATTTCTTCACGCTAACTGCAATGGATTCAATTAAAGATTTATATAGTTCTTTTTTATTATTCATATTTTCAGTTAACTATAATTTTGATAACATATTTATTATTCGTTTATCAATGACAGCATACTAATCTATATCATCTACCATATCTGCATTTTCTATAATAGCTTTAAAAAATTCGTTGTTAACCTTATTATACATATAAAATGGAACATTATCTATATAACATGTACTTGTATTAAACAATACATATTTAAATTGCTTAATTAACTATTTAAATAATTCAACCAAACATTTTTCGTTTTCAAACTAACATTGTCTAATATAAACATTATTTGCTAATTGACTTAATCCCTAATTTACAATCTAAGGAAAATTCTAAACAAATTTTAAAGTTAATTTATCATCTGTACTAGTTATCTATCTTTTATTTGATGTCTATATAACAAATCTTTTTCTTTTATCTTTTAATTCAAATATGATCTTATCTGTTATCATATCATATTCATTAAACAACATATTAGCAAATGGTATCGCACATGCATCATCATCTACAATTATATCATTATTTTCATACTATGCAGGATAAACCTATATGTAATTCAAATGTGTAAATGAATCATTAAAACTGAATAAGCATGACAACATATTATATGTATACGGTAATATATCACCTTCACGTGTTTTATACTAACCTGAACAATGCTAAGGTTCATCATCTAATATTAATAAATAATGATCCTATACAACAGGAAACTAATATCTTTCTGTACCTAATTTCTTTATTAGTAACTATCCTATTTCTATAGGTACTGTTGTTCTCATTATAGAATTTGTTAATTCAATATTATTACCAAAATCTATGTCATTAAATAAACCCATTAAATATAAAATAACTATTTATTGTATTTATTTAAAATGGTAATTCTTCACTAGGATCTTGCTGATAGAATGGAAGACAATTATTTCCGTAATGTTTCTTGAAATACTTTTTCTGAATCTTTTTTTCTTCACGTGATTGTCTCATTGATTCCCTCGATACTGTGAAACTTGGACAATTTTCACAAATACCATACATATATTCATGTCTCTCGTTCTCTATATCATCATATGTTCTATTAGTAAAATGAGGTTGACGAGCACAATGGAACCATGAAATAAACATAGGATATGGATCATCAGTTACCATATCATCATAAGATTTATCATGCGTACACTGACACATACAATATTTCTTTCTTAATCTACTTTTCATATTTGTTAAATTTTAAACCATTATTATATAGTTTATATAATAATGTATAACTAATGTTTACTAAACTTTATTTTTATAATTAAATACAATAATTATAAAATATTTTATTTATAGTTATGACAGATATAGAATGTTTAGAATTTTATAATAAAAATATTAAATACAAACGATTTCATAAGAATTATTTAATTAAGATATATCCTGAATTTATGAAATATATACAAAATAGATTTTCGAATTTATCTGGTGATGAATCAGTTAAAGAATTAATATATAGAATAAAATATAAATTAGTAGAAAAACCTAAATGTCCTATTTGTGGTAAATTACTTAAATTTATTAATATTAAAAATAAATACCAAACATTTTGTTCAAGAAAATGTCAATTTTCTGATGAAGGACAATAGATACAATCTCAACTTAGATTTAATACAAAATTAAAGCGCTATGGAAATGGCACGTTCACAAATAGTGATAAAGCAAAGAAAACATGTTTAAAAAAATATGGAGTTACAAATGTCGGAGCTGTAAAAGAAGTAAGAGATAAAGTAAAAGAAACATGTTTAAAGAAATTTGGTGTAGATAATCCCATTAAAAATAAAAATATAAAAGATAAAGTTAAGCAAACATGTTTAATGAAATTTGGTAGTGAAACGCCATTTGAATCAAATGATATATAGAAGAAAGTAAAACAAACATGTATAGAAAAGTATGGTGTAAAAAATATAATGCAACTTGAAGAAACGAAAGAAAAAATTAAGCAAACATGTTTAATGAAATATGGTGTAGAATATCCTATGCAATATAAAGATATAATGTTAAAATCTTTTAAAACATGCTGGCAATTAAAAAAAGGAAATAGAAGTTCAAAAAAAGAAGATGAAGTTTATAATTATTTAATTACATTTATAGATAAAGATACAAAAAGACAATATTATTCAGAATTATATCCCTTTCATTGTGACTTTTATTTACCAAAATATGATCTATATATAGAATATAATGGAACATGGACACATGGGAAACATCCATATAACAAAGATAATGAAGATGATATAGAATTACTCAATAAATGGAAAATTAAAGCAGAAAATAGTACATTTTATAAAAATGCAATTAAAAATTGGACTGTTAGAGATCCATTAAAAAGGCAAACAGCAAAATATAATAATTTAAATTATTTAGAAATATTTTATAATGATGATTATAAAACATATATATCTAATTATATAAATAGAATAAATGCTAAATAATTTAATTATATGGCAAGACGAAGTTCAACTATTAGAGATATTAGGGCAAACGCATTAGATAAGTAGTCAGAAAGTGTAAAAATGTCAACTGTCTATACAACTGCAAAAATTAATTAGATATTAGACGATATAAAGAAAGGTAAAAAACCAGATCTCAACCCATTTTATCATGGTAAAAAAGATTTGAGAGATTCAGGAATTACTTTTGAACGAACAGAAGAGGAAGATGAAGAATATAAAAAATGTGCAATGAATTGTATATATTTTGTTTCTAAATATGTGAAGTTTAGAAACGATAAAGGATTTACATTAGTTAAATTAAGAGATTATCAAGAAGATGTTCTTCATCTTTTTTCTGATGAAATATGGGATGAGTCTTTACAAGATGTCCGTATGAAAAACCGTAGGGTAATCCTCCTGTAGGCACGTCAAACGGCTAAATCCACAACTTGTGTTGCGTATTTTGTGTGGTATTTGATTTTCCATGCAGACCGTAACTTGATGATCACAGCTAATAAAGAATCAACAACTAAAGAGATCCTTAAAAAATGTATGGATGTATTCAAAGCATTGCCATATTTCTTAAAACCTGGTATTGAAGAATATAGTAAAACCACATTAAGAACTGAAAATGGTTGTTCGCTTCGCGCAGTTGCAACTACAGGTGATTCAGCAACAGGTGATTCAATAAATATTTTGCTCATAGATGAATGTGCGTTGATATCACAAAATATAATTAAAGAATTCTGGGGTTCTGTATATCCAACTATGTCAAATTTCCAATAGTCTTAGATTATAGTGTTGTCAACACCACGTGGAAGAACAGGACTTTATTATGAGTTATGGGAAGGTGCGTAGAACGGAAAGAATGGATTTGTATCTAAACGCGTGGACTGGTGGCAAGTACCTGGACGTGATGAGAAATGGAAATAGGATTAGATTTCTGTATTCGGACAGGATCTTTGGGAACGTGAGTTTGAATTATCGTTTGATACTAATGAGTCAAGACTTCTTTCTAAAACAGCATTAGAAAAAATAGATCATATAAAGAGAAAATTTGAACATGTAGATATATATGGTGTTCCTAAGAGAGTGTCTGATAAGATATATTGGGATCCTGAATTTCATCCTGATTAGTTAACATATGAAGATAAGATATAGAGACGATTTGTATGTATAATTGATACAGCAGAAGGTAAAGAAGCTGGTGAATATGGTAAGGAAGACGCGGATTATAATGTCATGAATATATTTGAAATGAAATTATTAGATCCTGAAACCATATTGAAGAATCGATTAGGTTATAAAGCGGTTACATATATGAATTGTATATGTTTAGAATAGGTAGGAATTTATATTGATAATAATTTCGATGAAGAAGCATGCGCAGAAGCAGCGCAACATATAGCATTTGACGTATTCAGTAACGGTGGTGGTTATCAAGGTGAAATTGATAACATGAGAATATTGTTTGAGAAAAATTTCAATGGTAAGAATTTTTTAAAGACATTTGCAAAGCATGATTAGTATTATGAAACCATTATATAGGGATTCTTAACAACAGGTGGAAATCACGGTAAGAAATATTTCTGCGAGTTAGGTTCCAAACTTATAGATTTAGGATAGATTATAGTTAAGTAGGATCATGAAATTCCCGTTATGTCAACAGTTGAATAGTTGAAATCATTTGGTAAAGTTAAGAATAGTTATGCAGGTTTATCAATGCATGATGATATTGCAGTTACAGTATTATTTGCGAGTAGATTTTTTGATGATGATGCTAATTTTGAATGGTTAGATGAATGGTTTAGTCAACTTCCTAATTATAATTATTCAACGATGGAAGAGAGAAATAAAGTTAATACTATATTGAATTATCTTCAAATATATGAATATACGAATGAAGATGATGATTAGGAATCATAGAATTATGCAGAATTATCTAATATTGCTACTTCAGGATTTGGACAGATTACACAACAGGCATAGGGAACTTATGGTTCATTGATGCATGGACAAAATACATCAAATCCTTATTAGAATATGAATAATAATTATCCTATGATGAATGGTAATAATTATTATCAGTAGAATAACATGCAACCACAATATTCTGGTACATATTCAAGTCTTAGAAATAATATTACAAATTCTAGATTTATTCGCAGATAAAAATAAATAATTAAAATACATTTATTTTTAATGGATAGAAAATTATATAAATCATTAATAGAAGGAATATCTTAGTCATTGAAGGAAAGTTTGTTTGATGATGAGACTGATGAACTTTTGAATAATGGTGATAATTATGATAATGTTAGTTTAATGGATGATGAGTTAAAGGAACTTATATTAAATTCATTATGTACAATAGATGATTACCATATTGTAAAATCAGATGAAAATGATGGTTTACCAATGATTAAATAGGATCCTGAAAATACATTAAGATATTATATCGCTCCATATAGAACATATAAAACTGAAGGACTTGGACCAAGGAAGAGAAAACGATATACGTTAAATTATTTTTACAGATATATATTAACATTTGATAATAATGGTGGAATGACATTAGATATAACAAAATTTGGAGATAAACCAAACTTTATTATTAATCTTCCATTATATAAATTTATTTGTAAAACACCATATACAATAAATGAGATAAAGCATCATTATCCATATAATGAATATAAAGAATACGCAGAACATCAATGGGAAAAGATTTGGATATTTGAAGGAACACCGTATGGAAGTCAAAAACATATACCTAATAGTTTTGTTAAGAATTTTCCAGAAATTATATCTCCTACTTTTTCTGATGAATTTAAAGATGATATGAATCCATCCACCAAATCTGTTATATCTAGGAATTGGTTTAAATCAGATGAAATGTTTTTATTATTCATTAAAAAGTTAGTTAATAATCAGGCATGTATTGCAGATGAAAATTTCTTTGTTTATAATTAGAATACTATAGATGAAAGAGAAAAAGAAATTTTATCTGGTGATTAGGATAAACAAATAGCTAATGAAAATGATGAAAAATTAAATTTCAGTAGGGATGTACTCGGCGAAAAATATTATCAAAAATTCTAGCAAATTTAGCAATATTTTTAGCAAAATAATACAAAATTTTACTTAAAAACTATAAATACTTTAAGAACATGTAAAATTTGCTTAAAAGATACTATTCTTAATTTAAGGAAAGAAAACGGTTTTATATTTGATGATATTGATAATGTAGAAGAACCAAATAGAATAGAACCATTCTTCGAAAAACAACTTTTATATAAAATGTTTTATATAATGAAATCATAGAAACTAAATGATTGGAAAGTCGATTAGACATATGATGATTGTATTCATGGTGTTGCTAAATCATTTAATTTCTATACAACAACCACAAGTTATTATGATTTAAATTCATTACCTATAAAGTTTGATAGTGATGATGCAATATATAAATTATATTATGTAATAGGTAAGGCAATAGCAGACAGTAAATCTATATATGATATTGGTTTAAAAGAATTTGAAAAATATTATTATAAAGATGATATAACATTAGGTCCAACAGAAGTATTAAGATCTTAGGATATAGAGAAAGCGAATAATACATCTTTTGATATACATAATTTTGATTATACATATTTAACAAATTAGTTAAAAACTATTATTGATAAAACATGTAAAAAATATAAACTAAAGTAATTTAATAAATTATGAGGATAACTACATTAGAACAATTAAAAGAATATACCACATATACATATTTTAAAAATAATGATCCTGAATATACAAAAAAGAAAAAGGTATATATATGTCAACCTGTTAATTATATAGATGAAGGTTTGAAACATATGGATATATGGTCTGGATATATTTTCTATAAGACTAATGCAAATTCTCGTAAAGTCGGTTTTTATGGATTTATGTTAGATATTGATAATGATCCTACATATAAAAAGAAAACGAAAGGTCAACCTGAATATATGCGAAAATTATCACCTATGTGGTATGTTAATAAAACTTTATATAAAACACAAAGTGAAGAAAATGTTAAGTTGTTTCCAGATTTAAAATTAGAAGAAAATTTTTTAATCGAGAAAAATAAAGCTATATTTACATTAAAGAAAGAAGCAGAACAATATATAAAGGATATTAAAAACAACATTATTAAATTACCTGAGGTTGAACATATAGTTACGATGAAAACATGGTATAAAGATAAAGACGGTAATAAGATAGAAGAAACTTCTGTAAAACATTTGCCAAGTGGTAGAACTGATGTAACAAGAAAAATAGTTAAAGAATAATATAAATAAAAGTCTTCATATTAGTTTATGAAGACTTTTTCTTTTTTATGACTATATAAATGTTAATTAACTATAATTTAATAATAGATGAATACAGAAAATAAATTTAATTATGTTCTCGTTGGTGGAACATACAATGATAATAAAGGTAAAGAATCTGGAGTTGTAAATAAATTATATCATGCATTAGGAACATTTAATGCAAAAATGTATAATGGTGGTAATTACTATGATTTAGTCGGAGAAGCATTATCCGCCATTTCAGAAACAGATCTTATTATATGGATGGCAGATGTTGATAACAAAAAAGAGAAAGTGTATCCAAAGAAAAATACCGGTTCTGTTTTGATTTGTTCAAAAGTTATTCGTGATGATTATACTTATAAGGATGCAATAGCACGTATATTCAAAATGCATGGTAATGCCGTCATTGCAATTACAAAGGATAATGAAACAAATATGTTTGTATTTGAATTTTGGGACGCATTAGCAAACTGTTGGTATAGAGGAAGTGATATTGAAAAACTTGCATTAACTATATATCGTTTTTATATATTCAGTAGAGGTAGTATTCGCAGGCAAACATATAGAGATAAATCATTAGTTTCATATAATGATGGAAGACCAGATGATTTGAATGATTTCATTAAGTTAAACAATGGATTAGCAGATTTTATTCAAACTTCATGCGGAGATAGGTTTTTTGGGAATTTGTCCACAAGATGTCAGAAGTTATTTCCATCAGAACGAAAAGGTAAATTTATTTATGTAAGTCCAAGAAACGTAGATAAGAATAGATTAACACCATCTGATTTTGTATTGTTTGATACTGATGATTATTCTTATTATGCAGTAGACGAAAAAATGAAACCTTCTGTTGATTCTCCTGTACAAGCAGAATTATATAAGGAATTCCCGACAATTAATTATATGATTCATGGACATGCATTTGTACATGTAATGAAAGATATAGATGAAGCAAATATACCAGTTGCAAGTACAGAGAATTATTTTCCATGTGGTGATCTCAGGGAATTGTCAGAAGTAAAGAAATTAATGAAGTTCATTATATATGATGAATGTCATAAGAACTATGGTATCATTAATCTTAAAGGACATGGTTTTTTAATGTTCAGTCAGACTTTTGAACAAATGCAATATATGATTAATGATATACATTCATTTGTTATGAATGATGGTAATAGATTATTTAATTTAAAGCTAATTGATTATGGGATTTAATATTAAATCATTGTTTGTTGTAGAAGAAGATACTGCAAATAAAGATAAAGTTGAAATTAAGCAGGATAAAGTAGAACCTACTGTAAAAAAGCAAGAAGTAAACGTAGAACAACCAGTAAAAACTGAAGATACTAATACAAATGATGAATCAAAATCTCCTACTGATGAAGTGAACCATGAATTCCTTGATAAACTTTGCAATTATTTGGAAACATGTAAAATTGAAGGTGGCGATTATATGCAATTGAAGAAAGCAGCAAATAGTGAGGGTATGCAATGTATTCCCGATGAATCGGTTAGGTTCCAAGCTGCATTTGCAACACTTAAGAGTGTAAATCCTAACCTTACAAAGGATATTATTCTTTCTTCTATTGATACTTATATTAATGAGATGAATAAGCAACGAGATATTGCTATTGATCAAGTTGAAAAGAAACGTAAGATTAATGTAGGAGACAAGTCTAAAGCTATTGCAGATAAACAAAAACAAATTGCAGATCTTCAAAATGAAATTGTTAAGTTATCTACCGAGGTATCAACAATGAAAGAAGAAGTTGATAAAGCAGATGAAGAATGTAATAGAAATGCACGAGAATTTACGAATGCTGTTAATATTATTGTTAACGCATTGGAATCAGATAAGAAAAAGATTTCAGAAAAATTAGTAGGTTAAATTAATATATGAAAGTAATAATTAAGAATTATGATTCTACAAAAGCAAATGATATTGTAATTCCTGTTGAAAATAATATGGATAAACATGTAGACTTTTCTAGCGGTTATGTAGTATTATCAGATGGAAATAATGTTAAGAAAGTTTATATTGATTTTAACAAATATCCTGAAGTAGAATTAGATTTATAATATATAAAAATATTTTAAAGTATGTCAGATTATAGTACAACAGATGTTATTAATGTTGCGAAGAATAAAGTATCACGATGGGAGAAACCTGGTGGTACAACGGGTATGATTGTATTGGGTGTTGCCGTTGGTGCTATTGCAATTAATATTACACCTATTATGAATTTTATTGCGGCTGCTTGTGCAAGTACACTTAGTGCAATTGGAATGGCTGCTGCTCTTTTCCTTGTATTATATTGTTTGTTTGACCCACGTATTCGTAATATAGGTTCAACTATCTATTTTATGATTATGAGAAAGGTTGAAGGACTTCTCGTAGATTATGATCCTATTTCTATTGTGAAAAGAAAGATTGCAGAGATGAATAAGAAAATTCAGGAGATTACTGATAATATGGGTAAACTTCGTGGATTGATTGATAAATCAGAGAAACGTATTCAGGAAAAGAGAAAACAATGTGATCATGATTTTCAAATGCTTAATAAGTATAAGCAAACAGGAAAGATGCAAGATGCTGCTGTTTATGAAAGACAAGTAGCAAGACTTACAGAAGTAATTAAGAATTCTGAAGCGAGACTTACTCAATCAAAGCAGTGGTATGAGATTATGGGCAAACTTAAACATCAGGCAGACCTTACAGTTCTTGATGCAACAAATGAGATTAATGAACGCGTAGAAGAATGGGAAATGATTAAGGCACAACACAAGGCATTCACTTCTATTGTAGGTATTATCAACGGTAAGGATGATCAGTTCAGTTTGTTTACTCGTGCAATGGATCATATGGCAGATGATATTTCTCAGAAGCTTGGTGAGATGTCATTTATTATTGAGGAAACTGGAGGTTTGATGTCAAAGATTGATATGGATAATCTTGTGATGTCTGATAAAGCAAATGCTCTTCTTGCTCAATATAATGCAGGTGGATTGGATGCGGTTCTCCTTGGTAGTTTTGCAAATCAACCAATTGAACATCAGCCAACAGAAACCGTAGAATTTAAGGAAGTAGAATACGCAAAACCTAATAGTAATGCAAGTTCTATTACAAATAATAAACAACAAACGCTTAGTCAACCTAATTGGTTCTAAGAATTATTTTATCATTCATTTCATTAATTATATTTTTTATTTAATCTTAGTGAACTATATGGATTTATTTCTATAGTTCACTTTTTTATTTAATATTTTATGTGTATCTTTGTATTGTAAATTATTTAACTAATTAAAATATAGAAATTATGTTAAAGGTCGTAGATACATCATATTATATAATTAATAATAAAGAAAAAAAAGAATTCTTTATATATTATGATATAAACCATAAGATTGATTGTAATATGTCTTTATGGGATATTATGTTTGATTTACAGATTGAAGATGTAAATGAAGATAATAAAGATTTTCTTTTACAAGAATTCTTTAAAAAGAATTGGACACGATTCTTTATGATTAAATCTATTCCTTATGATACTATGGTAAATGTATTACCATGGGATAGTATTTTAAATATGGTAAATCAAATTGCGCAAACAATAGTTAAATATGAAGATTTAAAAGCTATTCCATCAAACAATAAGTAATTTTTAAAATAAAAGAATAATAGAAATAAACAAATTAATTTAGTAACTTTAATAAAAGATTTTTAAAATTATGGCAAATGTAGTTTTGCGACCTTGGGTAAAGGTTGTAGGAGTTATTGCGGTAGTTGCCGCTATTATGTTTGGTGCATCGAAGTTTTTCGGTGGTAATAGTGATGATAAGTCATCTTCTAATAGTGGAGGATTGTTTAGTAACATTTTCTCTGGTAGTGATGATAACGTTATTACTATTGGTACAAATACATATGCAGGATTCCTTCCATTTATGTATTTGAATAATGGCCTTAATCCTAATGAGGATTGCCCCATTTACAAGGAATATGGTATTAAGTTGAAGATTGTCGTACAAGATGATTTTGCTGCTGGTCGAGCGGCATTTAAGAACGGCGATATTGATATTATCTATTGTACTGCAGATGCTCTTCCTGTTGAAATGAGTGAAGGATCTGATATGAATGATGCGAAATTCTTTAATATTTCTAACTGGTCACGTGGTGCTGATGCCATTGTAGTTAATAAAGGAATTCAGAATGTAAGCGGACTTATTGGTAAGGTTGTTTGTTGTTCACAGGGTACAGCATCTCATACACTTTTGTTGAATACACTTGAGACAAATGGTATTGGAACAGATAAAGTAAACATGAGTAATTCTGTTGATCCAAATAAGGTTAATGTGAAGGTTGTAGATAGTGGCTTGGATGCAGCAAGTGCATTCCGTGCAGGTTCATGTGATGCAGCAGTTGTATTCTCTCCAGATGATCAGGATTTGGTTGCAACTGTTAAGGGAGCGCATGTATTGATTTCTACAAAACAAGCATCAAATATTATTTGTGATGGTTTGATTGCAAAGCAGAGTTATCTTGATTCTAATAAGGAAAATGTAAAGAAACTTATTTCTGCATTGTTGTGGGCAAATAACCTTATGAATACTGATAGTAAAGCTGTAGCAACAGCAGCAAAGGCATTTGCAACTGCATATAATACAGATGAGAATTTCGCTATTAATGGTTCAAAGAATATTCATTATGTCACATTGGGTGATGCTCAGAATTTCTTTGGGTTGAATAGCTCATATACAGGTGTAAAGGGAGATGAATTGTATTCAAAGATGGCTCGTACATATGAGTCTCTTGGACTTTGTAAGCATCCACTTGCATGGAGGAAAGTATCTTATTCTGATATTATTGAGAGTATTGCATCTGAGCCTGATAAGGTAAAGGGCGATCAGTCTGCAGAAGCAGGTCCAAAGTTTAATGAAACATCTATATCAGATGCAGAAACGAAGACAGCAATTTCAGACAAGAAGGTAACTATTGAATATGGTGTAAATAGTGATATTCTTGATAACGCAGCACAGAGTATTATTGATAAGGAATTTGCTGGTATTGCAAAACAGTTTGCAGGTTCAAAGATTCGAATTATTGGTAATACAGATAATACAGGTAATTATGCATATAATGTAGATTTGTCTCGTAGACGTGCACAGTCTGTTGCTAATTATCTTGTAAAAGAATATGGATTTGATAAGAACCGTTTCATTATTATTGGTAATGGTCCAAAGCGTGCCGTTGCAGATGGTGTAGTAGGAGATAATAAGTCATATCGTTCTACTGATTTTCAGTTGATTTCAGAGTAATTAAAATAAATTATAAACATGCGGTTTATAGAAAATAATTTTTATTAAATTCTATAAACCGCATTTTTAATTATGAAATATAAGCATGAATTAATAGGTAATAAAGTATTAATTATATGTGATTGTGATGGTATAAGTATTCATCGAATATATTGTGCATATATATTGGGTGAAGTTATTGATTATAATCCTATTACAAATGAAATAAGTATTAGGATAATTAATAATGATATGAATTACTATAGAATGTACAAATTATTTTATAGTAAATTAGGAACACGTACATATTTTGAATTTAAACTTAATACATATGATCCTTTTGATCATAAATACTGTTCAGATAATCGTTTAGGATATATAGATCCAAGGGACTATAATGATTTATGGTGGTATGAAGCATATTCAGGTAATGAAGCAATATCATTATTAAAAAATAACCTATTAGAAACAAAAGATAAACCTGTATATAATTATTGTTATCTATCTACTGATTGTTATGGTAGTTTTAAATCTAAAAAAGAATATTTAACATATCTTTTAAATGAATTAAGTAATGAAAATACAGAATGATTTAATAGGTAAAAAAGTACTAATTATTCATACATATGTTAGTAAATTCTTTAGGAGTTATTGTACATACCATATAGCAACAATTAAATATTATTATCCATCAGGTAATTTTATTATTGTAGAATGTCCGAATATTAATCGCACAAGATTTACATTAATAGATCATGATGATCCATTTATAAATAAAGATTATTCAGATAAAAAATTGGCAATGAATTTTTCAACTAATGATGGATGGTATTATGTATTTACAAATAAATCTTCAATCAGACAATTAGAATATAATTTAATACATTATAAAAATAAACGTTCATTCAATAGCTGTAGAATGATAGTTTCTACGGGACGTTTAATGACAACAAAAGAACGGAAAAACTGTTTTGAAACATTATTAAGTAAAATACAAGATGAAATATCGAAATGACTTAATAGATAAGAAAGTATTAATTATATGTAATAGTTCTGGTCCTAACAACTGGAATCATTATTGTAGTTATGTTGTTGGGAAAGTAATAAGTTATAATCCATCTATTAATTCTATAATGATTGAATATGGTGATAAAACACGAAACTATTTTTCTTTAATTGATTATAATGATCCATTTAAGAAACATAATGATAGTTATAATAGAGGACTATATAAACGATTAGCATATAAAATACCATTGAATAGATATTCAGAAAGTTGGTGGTATGATGTCTTTTCATTACAATCTGCAGAAAAATTATTAAATCATAATATTAAACATTCACGAGAAAAATATGTATATGGTGAATGTATATTATCAAAAGTATGTTATAATCATATAAGTAAAAAGAATTTTTTTGAATTATTATTAAAAGAATTAAAAGATGAATCTAATTAAACGTTTATTTAAATTTGGAGGAACTTCTGATTTTGGTACGTTAACAAATGTAATTATTAGTATCATAGGTGCTGTTATTATCATTATGGGATGGCATTTCATTTCTGCATATGATATTGTATCTAGTAATATTCTTCCAGATCCATTTAAGGTAATTGGTAGTATTCCTACACTTATTACTGAAAATCATTTGTTTGCAAATATTTGGTATACAGTTAAACTAAATCTTTCATGTTATGTATATGCAATTTTACTATCATTTCCAATAGGATTTTTTATAGCATTATATCCTATTAATAATATACTATTTGGAAAATATATTAATTCTGTAAGATTTATTCCATTGCCTTCTATTACAGGAATTTTCTTAGCAATATTTGGACTTACATTTGGAATGAAAGTATGGTTTCTTACTGTTGCAATTATGATTTACATTATTCCTTCTGTTGTTAATAAGGTAAATGATTTACAAAATCCTGCTAATGAAAAAGATAATGTATATCTTCAGACCGCACAAACAATGGGTATGTCTGCATGGCAGAAGTTCAGATATGTATATTTCCCTTATGTAACAGGTGGTGTAGTTGATTCTTGTATTGATTTGCTTGCAATTAGTTATAGTTATGTAGTTATTGCAGAAATGATTTATAAGGATGGAACTATAAGTGGTATGGGTGCATTGATTAATACGATGGTAAGACAATCACAAATGTCTTCCGCATATGCATTGTTATTCTTAATTATTATTATTGGTTGCGTACAGGATTTCTTGTTTAAGAAAGGTGCAAGACTATTATTTCCTTACAAATATAAAAATTAATAAAGATTATGAGTGATTTTAAAACATTATTTGGACAAAATAATCAAGAGGATAAGAAAACACCTATCCTGTTAGAACAAGAAAAAAATATTAATTCATCTACAAATGATTCCAGTATTCCTGATGTAAGTAATAATGTAGATAAGCCAAATACACCAGATGTAAGTTTACCTAATAATCAGAAAAAAGATCGGGGTGATGGTAAAATAGATGTTGTTAATTTTAAAAATTTAACACAAATATTTAATAAAGGTAAGAAAAATGAATATAAATTATTTGAAAATTTCTCTTTGAATATAAATGATATTCCGAATGATTTTCAATCCGTGAGTATTATGGGCACATCTGGCTGTGGAAAAAGCAGATTAGTACGTCTTTTATGTGGATTGGATGACGTTCAATCTGGAAGTGTTTCTGTATATGGTAAATCATTATCAGAATTTGGTAATATTCCTATGGTATTTCAAAATCATAGTAATAGTAATTATCCTTGGATGAAAATTATAGATAATGTAATGTTACCAATGATTATTAGAGGATTTTCTAAAAAAGATGCGTATGAGAAAGCATTACAATTGATTAAGTTAGTTGGACTTGAAGGAAAAGAAAACGATTATCCAAATATGCTAAGTGGCGGACAAAATCAACGTATAGCAATTAGTAAATGTCTTGCTTCGAATTCTCAAATTATTGTATTAGATGAAGCAACTGGCGCATTAGATATAAAAATGAAAAAAGAGATTCAAAATATTATTTTAAAAATATTATATGATTCAAACGTAGATCCTACTATTATTAATATTACTCATAGTATTGAAGAGGCTCTATATATAAGTAATAAAATTTTTATATTAAAAGCTAACCCTTGCGGTATTGTTAAAGTTATGAATATTCATTATCCAAATGAAGAAAATATGCACCGAGATGAATGGATTTTTCAAACAGAAGAGTATAAAAAATATTATTTAGAATTATCAAAAACATTATCTAATATTTAAATAGATAAATATAATGGATTCATAATTATTTATGAATTTATATTTTGCAAAGTTGAGCATATTACTAAATTTAGTAATATGCTCTTTTATTTTATAGATAAATATAATGCAAAATATAAATTAAATAATTATGAGAAATATTACACATGATGAATTTATCACATGTGCTAGATCTATACACGGTGATAAATATGATTATTCATAGACAAAGTTTATTAATAAATCTACGTTAATTAAAGTATCTGATAATATACATGGTATTTTTGAAATTCTTCCATTTAAACATTTATTATACGATGGATATAATAAAAATTATTTAAATAGTTATGCGAATGAATACAAAAAACATTTTATAGAAGTATGTAAATTAGTTCATAATAATAAATATGATTATTCAAAAACAGTATATATACATTCATAAACAAAAATGTTAATAACATGTCCTATACATGGTGATTTTTATCAATTACCAATGTCACATATACATGGTAAAGGTTGTAGTAAATGTGGTGATTTATCTACAGCTTATAAACAAGCATATACAACTGAAGAATTTATTAATAAATCAAAATAGATACATGGTAATAAATATGATTATTCTAATGTACATTATATAAGTAACAAATATAAGGTTATTATAGGATGTCCTATACATGGTAATTTTTTATAATCTCCTGATAAACATTTAAATGGTCATGGTTGTCCAAAATGTGTTTTATATAAATTAGAAAATACAATATCATTATTACTTGATAACAATAATATTAAATATAATAAAAATTATAAAGAATTTAAATGGTTAATAAATGATATTAATCATTCATTAGAATTAGATTTCTATATACCTGAATATAATATTGCTATAGAATGTTAGGGTAAATAGCATTTTGAACCAGTTGAAAAATTTGGAGGAAATGAAGCATATTAAATATAGGTTAAAAATGATTAGATAAAATAGACATTATGTAAATAGCATAATATAAAATTATGTTATTTTTGTGACAAATATAACTATATAAATAATTATAAATTAGGATATTTAACATATAAAACAGAAAATTTATTAGAATATATACGATTTCATTTATTAGTTTAATATACATTTCAATAGCCCGTTCACTTGCATGTGATTCAAAATTACTTATGTTAGATGAATATTCGTCAGGTCTTGATTATTTCACTAAATTTGAATTACAAGATCTTCTATTAAGTATTTTTAATAATAGAGATGTAGATAGAACATTCTTGATAGTTACTCATAATATTTCAGAGGCTGTATATCTTTCAAATCGTATTTATATATTGGAACCAAATCCATGTAGAATCAAGGATGTAATTGATATTAAATTCAGTCAACCAAGAACACAAGCTATTCGTGAAACAGATGAATTTAAAAATTATCAAGCTAAAGTTCTTAAAGCATTAAATGAAACAATTAATAATAAGTAATTTTAAAAATTATGACAAAACATATTATAACATTTGGTGATCTTAATTCTGGAGATCATATTTTTAGATATAGAATTGTTAAAGACAAAGCTAAATTAGAAACATTAGTAGTACAAGATATTAAAATTACAAATGATAAAGCTATAATAATTATAAAAGATTCATCCATAATTTATACTTTTGATAAAGAACGAACATATATTATGGGCGGTAATAATGATGATTGGAGTAGTTCTGTTATTGTCTCTGATTATGAATTAGTGGAATTCATTAAAACTGTTATTAATATAACAAAACAACCACTTATAAGACAACATGTTAATTTAATAAATTTTATATCAGATTGAAATATAAAAAGGTGAGATAATATACTAAACTATCTCACCTTTTTTCTTTATATATAATATGAAAATATTAAATGATATAGTTAATAAAAAAGTATTAATAATATATAAATGTAATGGTCCTGCTGGATGGCATAGAGATTATTGTGGTTATAAAATTGGGAAAATAGTAGAATATAATATTGAAAATAATACTGTTAATATTGAAGATAAAAAGAAAAATATAAAAACATATAAAATTATAGATAAAAAAGATCCATTTAATTTAAATTTAATACAAAATAATGATAATAGATTCGCATATTATTATATTTCAAACTATAGGCAAATACGTGAATGGGAAAATGTTTTTATATATAATGATGCATTAACTATTTTAAAAAATAGTATTAAACAATCACATTCACAATATGTATATAAACTATTTTGTTTATCTTCATTTTCATATGGTAAAAAAACAAAGAAAAGATTTTTAAGAGATCTATTAAAAGAATTAGAAGAAAATTATTAATAATATTTTTTGTTTAAAATAAAATGTGTATCTTTGTATTGTTAATAAAATAATGAACAATTAAAAATATAAACAATATGAAAGCAAATTTTGTAACGGTTATCAAGAAGAGAGCAATCAAGAATGTACCAGCATTTCAAGATTTCTCAATGAAACAGATTAAGGTTATTAGTAATTCACCTAATTATCCAAATTCTGTAACTTTATCTATGGACATTTATTGTGATAATGTTGATGGTTATATTTTTAATAATGCATCTACAAATGAACAATATGCATTGACATCTGTTCAACTTAGTGACGCATTACGTAAGATGATTAGTAATAAAAAGTGTTATAAGCCTAACAGTAAGGAAGATTTACTTAGACTTACATTTGATACTATTGAATCTTTTAAATTTTAATTAATTTAAATGTAGACAATAATACATTATTAATATATAATATATATAAATTATTTGATTAAACAAATTAATGAAAAATTAAAAATAATTTATTAAAATGTAGACAATATCAAATAAATAACATATAAATAATATAATAATTAAAAACAAACGCTTATTTGATTTTCGTAGCGTTATGGATAAGTTGATAGAATTCAGAAATTCCTTTTAAGACGAATACACATGGAATGGTCCATTGGTGGAATTGGTAAAGTGTTTGCCTGCATTAATTTGTAGAATCCATCAAATTCAGTATCAGTTAGGATTAAATTTTAAATATTAGTAGTTGCTATTGACGAAAATATTGACAATAATTAATTTATTGTTACCTGAGGAATAAGTGTTTATTTAATAAACAACGAAGAAGCTGACTAAGAAAACCTAAGGTCTTCATAAGAAGATAGCTTGGTAATACTGAGCCAAGATAATTTTTAATTATAAGGTGCAGAGACTATACGGTGGGAACTAATAGCAAGTTAAGATATAGTCCAAACTTTATAGAAATATAAAGAGTTTTTGAGACACGAGGGACTTAAAAAATTTGAGTGCTCTATTGAGAAATCATAGAAGTAGAATCTCCCTAACGAAACGGAAGCCTAATTATTGGTGACAATAATGGTGGTGACGAACTCACTAAGTTGTTATAGAACGTTAATCTATATTAAATGTAAATTGAAGTGTTACAGCATAAATAGCGAAGAGACTATAGAGGAGATACCTAAGTTAAAGTACACGAAGAATAATCAATTAGATTATCACTATATATGAAGAGTATATAGTTTTATAATAAGGAATGCGCATTACTTTAATATGGTAGTAAAATAGTCCAGACTACAACATCTTAATAATTAAGATGGCTTGTATTAAAGCAAGAGTAGTAAGAAAATCCCTTGGGCAGAAATGCCCGTGCCGGTTCGAATCCGGCATGGACCACATATAAAAGTCTGATAATCAATAGCTTAGATTATCAGACTTTTATTTTTATATAGTATATAAAGTATAATTAATATTTTTAATAATGATTACAATTACAGAACAATATATAAAAGAGTACCAAAAGAAATTAGATGATATTTCTAAATCATTTGATTTAGAGAAACAACATATTATAGTTGAAGAATTATCAATTAAAGTTTCTGCACCAGATTTTTGGGATGATTTTGAAAGTGCGACATCAATCACAAAAGAACTTAATACAGCAAAAGAAAAGATAGATGATGTTGAACATATGAAAATGCTTATTGATGAGTTATCAACTGCATTAATGTATTATAAGGAATTTGAAGGTAAAGATGAAGAAGAATATATAAATCTAGCGAATTCTGAATTAATTAGTGAATTCAGTAAATTTGAGGATAAGTATAGATTTGTTGATCCTACAGATTCATTAGGAGCTGTATTAGACATTAATGCAGGTGCAGGAGGAACAGAAGCAAATGATTGGGCAAATATGTTATTCCGTATGTATGAGATGTGGGCAAAATCAAATAATTATAAGTTTAAAGTTTTATATTATTCAGAAGGGGATAAAGTAGGTATTAAAAATGTATCTATTGAAATTACTGGTAATAATGCGTATGGAACATTAAAAGGTGAAACCGGTGTTCATAGAATGGTAAGGGTTTCACCATATAATGCACAAGGTAAACGTATGACTAGTTTTGCTGCAGTTTCTGTTGTGCCTTTAGTAGATAATTCTATCAAGGTTGAAATTGACGATTCTAAATTAACAATAGATACATTTAGATCTTCTGGTGCTGGTGGTCAAAATGTAAATAAGGTAGAATCTGGTGTACGTGTAAATTATATGTATACAGATCCAGATACAGGTGAAACAGAAAAAATTCAAGTTGCAAATACAGAAACAAGAGATCAACCAAAGAATAAAGAAAGAGCAATGCAAATTCTTAAATCTATTCTTTATAAGAAAGCATTGGATAAACAATTAGCTAAGAAAAAAGAAATAGAAGATGCAAAACTTAAAAATGAATGGGGTGCACAAATTAGATCTTATGTATTTGATGATAAGCGAGTAAAAGATCATCGTACAGGTTATCAAACAACTGATGTTGATTCTGTTATGAATGGAAATATAAATGGTTTTATAGAATCATATAATAATTGGATTATTGAGCAAGAAAATAATAGACTTTAATTAAATATTTTCTTATAAATAATTAATGAAATATTTTCCTATATAAAATAAATTATGTATCTTTGTATTGTTGATAATTAAATTAGTATAAACAATTAAAAATATAAAGGTTATGAAAGTACGTATAGGAAGAGACGAAAAGTTCATTGAACTTGGTAAGTATGACGATATAACAATTATAGATGATGCTGGTACAGAGTATCGCATTGAAGCAAATGATCCTTGTTATCAAGGTAATGGTATAAAAGTTTATGATATTGATGGGTGCATTCTTGTAAAACCATCTACATCAAATCTTGTACAAATTTTCTCGACATCAAAGATTGAGTTGTAATATCTATAATTGTTTTATATGTTAATATGAAAATTTTAACTATAAAATATATTATATGGGTTGTCACACATGGGTTTATAAGCTAATCAGTTCGATGTCTAAAGATGAAATAAACAGAGAAATTGATTGTGTTATTAACGAACGTAAACAGCGTTTTTACATGTCTTCTAATGAGGATGAATATGCAAATAGAATGGTAAAACTTACTAAAGATAGTTCTGTTGCACCAATGTCTTATGCAGATGCTATTAAACGTTATAAAGAAGCAAGAGAAGAAACACAACTTATTATAGATAAGTTAACACTTGCTAAGCAAACAGGTGATTTATCTGTAATAACATATAAAAATGGATTTGATACATCAGAAGATGATACATATCTTTTCTTATGTACAAATACCCCATTTAGATGTTATGAATATACAGATAAACAATTTACAAATAAAGATGAATTGATTTCATATATACATTCAGTTGATCCAAAAAAAATTGAAGTTTATAATAATGATAAATCATTAGATGAACAGATATATGATTTCTTTAAACTTCATGGTGACAATAATTTATTATTTGAATTCGGTTAAAAATGAGAACAAATAAGTTAAATGAATGTGTACTATCAATGATGTATACAAACATGGATTTAGAAATTGATTCTTATTCATTGTTATGTTGTTTAGATGAAATTGGATTTACATATCCGCCCTATCCTAATTCAACTGAATATTTGAATATTGGTGAATCACGGAACCTTAGAGAATTTAATGAAACTAATAAACATGTATTCTATCACATGATTTATGATTTTATTAAATGGACATATGGAATATCTGTAAGTTTCTGGGAATCTAAATCAATATCATATAATGAAAGAGGAACAATTGAAAAAGTTGATATTGAAGGTATGGATGAAACATCAGATATATATGGTATTATTACAAATATGGTATTTGATGATTTAAATACTGCATATAAAACTGTTGCACATATGATTGTTTCCGATTTAAATTGGAGACATAAACAAAAGAAAAAATTTTCTAATGTTAAATAAGACTTTTTTAATAAACAAATATATACATAATAATTAATAATATTTTAAATTCTATTTAAACATGGGATTGTTTGATTTTCTTAATAAGAATAAGTCAGAGGATGTAAGTACATTGTTTACTGACGAAAATAAAGGAAGTTGTGCTTCTGCAGCTGATGCATATAAGAAGTCTCGTTATGGAATTCTTAAGACTGATAAAATGATGCTTGAGGAATTTTTCACGGATGTTAAGCTTCTTGTAGAGCAGAAAAATATGGAGCGAAGCTATTGTGGAATGGTTCAAATCGGGGATGATATTATTAAGTACCTTCCTAAGATTAAGGATCGTCTTGGACGTCAGCTCGGTTATAAAGTAATTGTGTTGGATGATAATACAGTTATTACTAATAATGTATCAAATACAAAAGATATAATTAAGAGTGGACATACGTATCTCCTTCTTATTTGGGATAAGTTGTCTGTAGAGGAAGTTGCAGAATATAATGCTACACATCCAGTAAATGATGATTCAGATGATACATCAACTGTTGATTCATTGAAGCAAGATGAAGATACAAAGAAAGTTGAAACATCTGATACTTCAAAGAAAAACACAAAGTAGAAGAAACTTAATAAAAAATAATTATCAATTTGTAGACAATTTGTTTATTAAGTAATATAAATATTAAGATAGAGAAAAAGGTGATAGTAATTATACATTTGATGCTTTTATAATTAACCATTTAATTTGTGTATAATTACTTTTCTTGTAAATATTTGGTTCGGTTAATTAACGAATATTTACAAACAAAGAAGAGAGAAGTAAAATGTTTTAGAAGAGAAACATTTTACAAATGGAAAAGGAAAGATAGATATGAGGTGAAAAGTCGTTGTGATAACGGTTTTTCACCATTTTTATTTTTATAATATTTTCATAATTTAAAAATTATATGTATCTTTGTATTATAATAATTTAAATATAGAACTATTATGAAATATTTGGTTAATTGGATTGAAAAAGAAATGCATCCAGATCAGCATATAAGTTCTAAGTCAACATCTTCAGAATATTTTTACTTCTATGGTAAAAAGGTTCGACTATCTGATCACTTAAATGGTGAACATAAAGATAATGATTTGGAAATTATATGTGTGCATGATTTATTCGGTAAGAATAAACAATACATTGTAAAAGAGGGTTCATCTCCTTCTATCATGTCTGTTCCTGATGTAAAGACTTTAAAAATAGTATTATCTACATTTTTATTTCAATATAAAAATAGTTATGATAATATACGAATAAAAAATGCTATTACAGAAAGTACGCAAAAAAGTAATTTTGATGTATGCATTGATAAACTCAAAAATTGTGGAATTCTAAATTCTTCTGATATTGGTTCTATTAACGTATATATGAATACTATTTGTAAACAATGGGGAAGTATGAAAGAAGATCTTCGATTAACAATATTACATCTGTTTAATTCTGGTAAAACTATCGAGGAAATAAAAAATATCATTAATGTTGAATTTCCGGTTAATAATGCAAATAATTGGCAAAATGAAGATATTCAAGATAATATAAACAAGATATATCAATATATTCCATATGATTATAAAATAGATGAGCATATCATTTGTCAAAAATCATTATTAAAGAAAAAAGTAGAAGATAGTTATAAGAATCTTCTTGTTGAATATGAAAATTATAGACAGCAAACAATAGAGAAATTGTGTCAGCAAGATAAAGACAGATATGTTAATATCTTTGGTTCATTACTTGTAAAAAATACAGATGGACGTTATTCTAAGTTATCTATAGCACAGAGAAAGAAATTTAGAGAACTTGCATACAACAAAGTCCCTTATGATATATGTCTTAACGTATTTAATCATACATTTAAGATAAAGAAAAATAAAAGATTCTTACCAGAACCTACAGAGCTTGGTAATGTGGTAAATAAATTTTTAAAACTATACAACATTGGTATTGTAAAATATCCAGACGAAGAAGATTTTGATAATATATATTCTTCTAACTTTGAAACTAATATTACTACTGTAGAAAGTAATAATGTAGACGAAGTAGAAAGTAATAATGTAGATGAAGTAGAAACTAATGATAATAATGTTAATGTAGAAGAGATAATCAATCATGATAATGATATAATTCATTTTATTCATGATACTGATAAAGTTATAAAGGAATCTTATGAATATGCAAATGCAGAATTTTTGAATATTATTGATATTCATGAAATGTTTGATAATAATCAGATTAATATTCTTGATGAAGTAATTAAGAAGATTAATGATACAGATAAGTATACATCATTTGAAACTCGTCGTATCACTGATGTATTTGCAAAGCATTATTCTGATATATGGGATAAGTTAACATGGGGTCAAAAAGGACTTTGTTCAACTATTATTACGGAAGAACGAATGAATCTTAATGAAACAGATTTTATTATCAATAAGATATTTGATAAAACATCATTTAATTGGCCTGTAACAGAGCAATGTCGCAAGGATATTAAAATGTATTGTCAACGTATAAAAGAGAGCCGTATGGCTGCTTAAAATAACAAATAGGATAGATTACTAATTAATAGTATATCTATCCTATTTTATTTTTATATTGCATATCCATTATTACCTTTTGATTTATTATCAGACTATGCTTCTTGTTTCGCTTGCCATGCTCGCGCTTTAGCATTATCGTCAACGTCAACAAAGTTCTAACCATTAGAAACTAAATATGTATTTCTATTTCCTTGGTTAATTTTTGTCATTGTCATATGTTTATGTTTAGGAATATCTGGTATATTATCTTGCATCTTCATATGTTGTCTATGTCTATTTCTTAACTCATCATATGTAGATTCTATTACATCTGCTAATGAAACAAGTTGCTATATATTTGTATCCTTTAATTCATCAGTATTTATGGATGTTAATGCTTTAATCTTATTAAATAATTGTTTATCTTTTTCCTATGATATTTTAACCATTTTCATTTCTGGATTATAACTAGGATTTTCAATTATATTATCAAATATCATAGATGTTGGAACACTTGTACTTGTATTTAATGAAGGCATCTTCATATTAGAAGTGTCATAACTATTATTATAATGATTGTTTACCATTGGAATATTATTAGTTGAACTATTTAAAATAGGTTGTGTCATTTGCATATCTATTTTACTTTCGTTCAATAATGGTTCAGTCATTACCATATTCTATTGATAATCATTATATACAGGTTGTGTCATTACCATTGATAAACTACTGTCAATTATTTCTGGTGAAAACATTTTCATATCAGGTATTGAAGTATTATCAATAGGTTTAGACATAACCATATTTGATAAAGATGTATCATTTATTAATTCAGTCATTACCATATTTGATAAAGATGAACTATCTGTTAATTCAGTAAATTTCATATCAGCTGTAGATACATTCATATCTAAATATGTCATATCCATATCTGCTAATGAAATATCTTCATTAGGTTTAACCATAATCATATCAGGTAATGATGTATTCAATTCTGGATATGTCATTTTCATATCAGTGGTTGAAACATTCATATCTAAATATGTCATATCCATATCGCCTAATGATGTACTTGTATTTATATATGTCATATCCATATCAGGTAATGATATACTTGCATTAAGATATGTCATATCCATATCTGCTGTAGATACATTCTGTTTTATTGAAGTCATTGTCATATCTCCTAATGATGTACTTGTATTAAGATATGCCATATCCATCTATATTTTTGATGTACTAATATCCATTGGTGTCATCTTCATCTAACCATTCGAAGCACCTGTAATTTCAACTTCAAACATCTGATTAGTAAATTTAGTATCATCTCCTTTATTTGGTATCATATCCATCTTTGTTTTTGTAAGATACATATCCATTTCTACCATTTGATTATGTGCTTGTGGTATATCATCACCTTCCAATGGTTGTAAATTATGATGTTCCTTACTAACATTCTATGGATTTGGAATTAAATTCATCTTATTCTTTACTGCATCCTATGGAACAGAAATAAAATTCATACCATTATGTGAACTATCAATATTGATACCCATGAAATTCATGTCGACTTTACTTGTATCAAAATATGTAGAATCTTTTTTCATATCCATTTTAGTATGTTCAAGATTCATTTCAGGTTTTACATATGTCATAGAATTATGTGAACTGTCTAACTAAGGTTTAACATATGTCATAGAATTATGAGATGTATCTATATTTAATTCTACATATGTCATATCTGATTTAGATATATCCATTTCCGGCTTAACATATGTCATAGAATTATGTTCTGTATTCATATCGGGTGAAACATAATTCATATCAGTATGATCTAAATTCATCTTAGGTTTAACATAATTCATATCTGCATGATCAAGATTCATTTCTGGTTCAACATAATTCTAATCATGTTTATCCAAATTCATATCAGGTGAAACATAATTCTAATCAGGTTTATCCAAATTCATTTCTGGTTTAATATAATCCTAATCTGGTTTATCTAAATTAAATTCAGGAACAACATATGTCATATTATCATGGTCTAGATTCATTTCTGGTTCAACATAATTCTAATCTGGTTTATCCAAATTCATATATGGTTTAATATAATTCATAAGATTATGATCAAGATTCATATCTGGACGAACATAATTCTGTTGAAATTTATCAAGATTCATTTCTGGTTTTATATAATCCTAATCAGGTTTATCTAAATTAAATTCAGGGATAACATATGTCTAATCTGGTTTATCTAAATTCATTTCAGGTTCAACATATGTCATATCATTATGATTCAAGTTAAACTCAGGTGATATATAATCATACTATGGTTTATCAAGATTCATATCTAATTCTTGATAATTCTATTTAATCTTATCTAAATTTTCATTAGGTCTAATATAATTATGTTGAATTTTATCAAGATTCATATTAATACATGGATCTATCAAGATAAAACTTGCATCATCGCCTGTTATTTTTATATTAGGATCTAATTGAGCAGTAGATGTATCTATAATTCCTGGATCAACTATATTATAATATGCATCACTTCCAACTACATATGTATTATGTAACATATATTGTATCATTACTTTGATACGATTTTTCATTTGTTCCTATGCTTTTATAACATCAGGTCCATATAATAATTGTTCATGATCATAAATATAAGATTCTTCATTAGGTCGTTGTAAATCATTATAGAATGTATCTCTATCAGGATTTGCAGAATCTCTTACTAATACAGGTCTAGAATGAATAACTTTCTTAAGATATTTCTTCAAATCTTTCCAAGACTATATAGAATATAAACTATCTCGTACATTTGCCATATGCCATGTATTATCTGGAAGCTGGGGTCCATATACATCTGCCATACCGTATAATCTATCATAATCAGAATTATCACCAACTTTATGCGTTATTTCTTTATCAAAATACGCAGTATATTCAGATGGTGTCATGAACATTCTTCTCATCCATCTTGTTCTGAAATTTGCATGATTATCAAAATCAGTTGATGTATAAGAACCTCTTTCTGTAATAGAATCAAAATCAGAAATCCAATTAACTGCGTTTTCAGAAGTTGTACTCTTTTTAGAATTATCATCCTAATTTGGATCTAATGTATCTATTTTCTTCATCAAACCATTAGAGTAATAAGTCTTTACATTCTTAACACTTATAGTTATCTTTGTCTCCGCGTCCTTATGTTCATCATATGCAGTAGCGTATTCATTATCCCATATAGATTCTATATCAAACTCACATGGTCCACATTCCAATGCATATATAGGAAAATTATTCTAATCAACACTATATACTGCAACTTTATCACCTGTAGATTTATCTAACTTATATCCTGTCTATAATATACGTCTATCAAATACATATATAATCATTTTGAAATATCTGTATATATCAGGTAATATCCATCTTTGCCATACATCATCATATGCTGCTTTCCTATACATCTCCAATAATGTTCTGATTTTCAAATCAACACCTTCGTAACATTCCAATGTAATCTTTGCATCTTTTAAACGAACACCCTTTGTAGCATCAAATGATGTAAGTTTCTCTAAACCGGATATTTTCTTAAATAAATAAGGCATACTTCTTTGAATCTCATACAAACCTTTAACGAATGTTTTTATATAAGAAGCTCTCGCATCTTCATTTCTATTCATTAAATAATTATATGTATTATAATGTTCCTGATTACTCCAATTCTCTGTTCTATCAAAATTCAAAAAATTAAGGTTAAGCAACCCCATTGGATATTGATCATAATCTTCATAATAGATATTATTGAAAAGACTTGTTTTTTGTTGATTTTTTATTGTTTCTGTATCCAAAACAGAACATCCCCAATCACCAAACTCAACTTTGAACATAAGTCTTGTCGGATCTTCAAAACCACTACTGAATATTTCCGAATTCATTTCAGTACCGTATTCATTTCCCATATGAAATCTTTTCATAATTTCATTCTGTTCCATGAATCTTCCTGATGGTAATGGCCATGTTTCACTATTGGTTACTTTCTCCTCTAATTCATTTGTCTTTGTATCACCAGTAAGTAATGAATTAAAACCACTTAGGAAATTATATGCTGAATTTGTTCCTTTAACTATATTTTTAACTGCACTAAATAAACTCATAATTTAAATATCATTTTATTTTACTGGTGTAATGAATGGTGTCTTATTAGGATGATTTGGTGTATCTACCAATATCAATTTACTTTCATTTCTTGTTACTGGTGAATACATATCCAATTTATAATTATCACCAATTTCATATTCGTTCTCATATAATCTTATATTACACATCTATAAATTATTTCCCATGTTTTCAATAGTAAATTCATTTATAGAAAAATCAGATATATTCCAATCAATAGTTTTATCAGTCTTAAGCACATCTCCTATAACTTTATCATCTATTTCCTTTGGTGAACTTATAACTATTCTCGTTTTATCTGGTGATATATCCAACATTATATAAGACCATATATCAAACTCAAAATTAACAGGTATATGTTTAGATTTATTACCGATCTATATTTGTAATTCATTCTATCTTATAAGAACGTCAAACTATATTTTATTATCTTCATCATATCCTCTGATTAATTTATAAATATTAGTCTTATAAATTTTAAGAAACTATGAATTCTCATACCATTTTGTTAATTTTTTATTTGCTTTAGTCATATCAGATGATTTAATAGCTATACCTAATGAGTCAACACATTCATCTAACTCAACAACGATACCATTAACTTTTATTAATGAGCCTCTTGTTATTGTTATATTATCACCTAATTCCAACTATAATGTTGTCGATACTCTGAAATACCAATAATTAGAATCTTTTGAATAATATACCAATCGAATAACCTAACTATCTAATATATAGCTTGCAAGATTAACCCAACATGAATATATAAGATGATTTCTTCCTGAATTAATTTCATATATTAAATCATCATGATATGTAATATTCTTTGTTGCAATAGAAAAATCATAATATGCATTAGATATAAGATTTCCATTAGAACCAAATATTTGATTTGAAATAATAGATTCTATATCACAGTCTTTCTAAGGATCAACATATGTAGTATTATTATAAGATGTTTCAATAGGTGCATCAACATCTGCAACTTCTTGTGATATTGTATCTCCAAACAATTCTTCCTATGATGTTGTAAGTTCTTCTACAGAATCTCGGAATTCCTATGTTTCTTGTCTGGAAGCAGATGGACTATATTTAGATAATATGACTTTATAATATGTTGGAAGTGCTGCTATTGTATAAATTAATTCAGAAGACTATACTTCAAACAATTTGTGATATATCTATACATAAACAATATCTCCTTTCTACGGCATTGTATTTACACCAAACATACTTTGCCATTCCTATATTGTTATATTAATTTCCAATGGCTAAACATAATTTAACCCATAAAGATCTATAGTATATTCACCAGGATTATAATCAGCGTTAGAAACAATAACTTTAATAGTTTTAGGACATTCCAATCCAACCTATGTTAATGTATATTCCTAAAGAACAACATCTTCAGAATTGATAACAGGTGTTGCTCTTGCCCACAAACAGTCAGTTCCAACAGTCTCTGTTGCTGACTGTTGGATCTCCTTAACTGTTTCATATGCTGATTTTATAATCTCATTAATATCAATTCCTAAACCTGCCATTAGTTATTTAATGTTTCATTTATTTTTGTTTCTATCTATGATATTTCATCGCATATCTTAGATAAATCATCTATTTGTGATTTTATATTATCCCTTGTATTTTTTAATATATTAACTTGATAAGAACTCATTTGTTTTGTATTTGAATAATCTTTCTTAAATGTTGCAATATTAACCTAAATTTTCCCATATGATATTAATGAAGATTTTAAAACTTTTGAATATACACCATATAATGTCATTAAAATTTTAAATTTATCTCTATCTGTTCTTATAACTTTCTTTATCTCAGAACATAATACCTAACCGGTTTTTGTATATGCTTGTAACTATGGTAATATTTTTTTCAAATCATCATTAAAATTAGAAATTCCTATCATCGAACGGTTTTTTGCAATTAATGCTTTATATCTCTTTATATTGTTTTCTGCTATTTTATTACAATATTCATCATCACCATATAAATCGTTATAATCATACTCTGATAATTTAACGCCATAATTAAAATATCTATTCTAATCGCCATTCGCATATGGTTTATATTTACCAAATAAATCTTTTACCCATTTATATGTCTATCTATTATCAAATGCTTCCCTCTAATCATTCTTACGTTTATTAAAACCATTTTCTGTTTTATAATCATTATAACTTTTTACTGTTGAATCCGGTAATGTATAATGTTTATCATTAGTTGATCTATATGTAGATACAACAGAACCATTAAAATCCTTATGGACTTCTTCTGGATAATAAATTATTACATAATCATTTAAAGAGGAACCCCAACCTGTACACTTTGATAAATTACTTGCTTTTGATGTTACAGCTCCGACAGTTTTTAATTTCATTTTACCATTATGCTAATTTAAATAAAGATACTTATCAACAAAATCAATACCTACTAAATCTCGTTTATCTCCAATAAATGACATACGTGCAATAGTAGGAAATTTTAATTCAGTACCATCATTTAAAGGCATGGTTAATGTATTTACAATAAGATTATCTTTCTTAACAGCATTTTCTATTCTATCTTTAGATATATCATCATTCAAGTACCAACGTCTACCTGTTGTCGCAGTAACTAAAGGATTATCATTATCTATTGCAAATAGTTTTAATGTATTATTACAGCTTACAACTAATATTTCTCCTTCTTCATTAAACCAAAAACAAAGGTTATCTTTAGATGCTTTATTTACTTTTTCTTTAAGATTTTTATCTTTTTTAATTTCCTATAATGTATATTTTTCAAAATGTTCATCAGTAAGATTAAATAAATCCATTCTATATTTTGTGAAATAACCATATGTGGCATCAGAAAATGCAATACTTGGGATCAACTATGGATCTGGTTTTATAAATAGTTTTGTTGTATAATTTACATATTGGTTAAACAATTCCATATATTTTTTATGTAAAGCGCGTTTATCATCATCTGAAACTATACAATCACCTTTATAATAAACACTATCTTTAACTTTATTATTCCATGAATTAAATGTATTCTCTATAATAGATTTTAATTCGTTATAATACTATTTTGCTTTATAATACATTGTACCTGGATAATACATCTTATAATAAATAAACATTCCTCCTTTATCATTTAGAATATCATTAACTAATATATCAGACTGAAGTTTCTCGGTAAGATATTTTTCTGTTATATATTTCTTTAAACTAAATTGCATAATAATCCTATTTAATATTCTATTTTAATTATTTATTTTGATAATTTGATATATTGCGAAATAAATAATAAAACCAATATTTTTATTAATACGGATATGGGTAGTTTAAATTAGAATAGTATAGCAGATCAATATAAAAATCCTTTAAAAAAATACGGTATAGATATATCGAATGAGAATTTGGATGATGTTATTTCAAAAATGACATCATTAACTGACTCATCTTTATACTCATAGCAAAACAGTCCATTATATGGTGTATTTAAAAATGTGCTTGATACTTCTGCAAAGCAAGCTGATGCATTTGAACCGGGTGGATCAATAAATGATGAAATTACTAGTTACCGAGCATGGGATCCTAGACTTCATAGAGTGGACGGATTTGTATCTAGGTCTGCGACAAGCGATGATCACCCAACAGTTGTTCCTTTCGCTTCAGAAACAGCAGCAGGAGCATTTTATGATATGGTATTTACAATAGAAAAAGGTATCGGTGACAAAATGTCTGAAACTACTGTATATAAAGAAGGAACAAATACTAAAGATTCAAATGACAATGAAAAAACATCATCAGATAATACGTTTTATACAGTAGATAAAAATAGTGGTGAAACTATTACAGATGTAAATAAATCAACAAAAAATTTTTATTTACCTAATAAAACAGGTAGTAATGGAGTAAATGCAGACACAATAAAAAGTTAGATTTTAAATGACGGAGATTCTTATGGTGTGGCTTCTATTGTTAATCCGTATACATTAACAAAATTATGTGGAGGCCTTGTAAAAGTCAAAGGAAATAATGATGAAAAAGGTAATAATGCAATAGAAGTAGAAAATCACATGTATGATATTAGAGATTCCCGAAGATTTTATGGTAATGTAATTGAAGGTGAAAATAATACAGATTTTTTAACCGTTACAAATCCTACGACGACTAATATAATAACATGGAGCAATTAGGATAGATGGGGACGAACACCATATTATTTTTAGGATTTTGTTTTTTGTAAATATTGGAATATTATACCTAATAACCGTTTAATAACATTAAGAAAGTATCATGCACCTGTATATGATAATCTTCAATTTTCAAATATGTTTGATAACAAAAAAACACATCCGTTTGCACCTATTGCTACAGTTGTAACATACTTTGGAGATGATACTGGCAATACATTATCATCATTATTTGGTTTTACCGCCGGTACAAAATGGAGAGAATTAAAATCAGATGTACATGATGTTCAAGGAGATTCTGGTACAGATCCACATGCAGTTATTGATAACATGTTCACAGGCGGTGGCGGATTTTCTACCGGTGAATCTAATATAATGCAACAAGTTATTGGTGGTGCAAATATGCTTACTGGTAAAATGTTTTCATTAGGTAAATTTGTCGGGTTATTAAGTCCAAATGGATATAACATGGGTAAGGATTAGGCAGTATTTGATAAAATCTCATAGGCGAATGTGGATCCATCAGAACAAATATATGCAAATAAAATTAAAGGTCCTGTTAATAGAATTGAAACAACTAAAGCAAGAGATGCCGGTATTGTATTTGATTAGAAATTTAGTTTAACTTGTCAATATGTAGCAAGACCTATTGGTGGTGTTAATACAAAAGCAGCAATGCTTGATATATTATCAAACTGCATGGAAATGGCATCTGCTGATGCAGTATTTTGGGGTGGTGGATATAGATTTAATATTAAGCCTCACATGTATCCATTTAAAAATACAGCATTTAAAAATAGAATAATGGATGATTTATATGCTGGTCGTATATTTGGTAAAGATGGAGCATTATCACATACAGTAGAAGGTATAAAATCATTTGGTACAGATGCATCCGGTAATTTCTCTTGGAGTGAAATCGGTAAACATTTAAGTGAATATCTTGGTGAGACTTTAGGTGCATTAGGTGAAATGTTCAATACATTACAGAATATGGTTTTTGGTTCAGGCGGTAGTTCAATTGGAGACTGGTTAAAAGGTAAAGGAAATGATATTGGAGGCGATAGTAGCACAGCTGGTGATAATGGGGCGAAAAAACTTAATAGCTTAGGTAAAAATCTTAATATGATGTGGCGATCAAAAGTTATACAAGCATCAACAATGCCATCCATTACCGGTATGCGTGCATTATTAACAGGTGAAGCAGTTGGAAACTGGCATTTAACAGTAGGTAATCCTCTAAATCCTATTATGGTAATTGGTAATCTTATCTGTACAGATATGAAAGTAGAAGTCGGAGAAGAATTAGGTCCTGATGATTTTCCAACAGAATTAAAAGTTGTATATACGTTAGAACATGGTATGCCACGTGATAAATCTGGTATACAATCTATGTTTAATAGAGGTGGTGGTCGTATATATTAGTTACCTGACTGGATTAGAGCATCTTCTGATTATGAAACAAAAGTTGATAACTATACGGGTGGAAGTAACTTCTATCAACCTTCATATATGAGTTCGTCAAAACTTATGGCAATATCTGGTGCTCATGGATACTAGACCTTTAAATATGATAAAGGTAAAACACCTGATATAAATGCACATACATCAAATGTTGTTATAGCTAAATTCACACCGCCTGATGTAGATGCAGCTATCAGTAATATAGTTGATAAATCTTCATCATTCTTTGGTTCTAATAATTCATCTAGAGCATGGATTAGAGGTACAACAGCTACAAGAAAACTTATGAATTAATTAAAATGTTTGTATATACAATAGATAAAAAACCAGAAATTACAGATTCAAAAGGAAATACGATTGTTGATTTTATTAAACCATTATTTAATAATGAATCAACCGGTGTTGCAGATTATCAGATTATGCGTGTAGATGCTGAAAAATACCAAATGCGTCCAGATCTCATATCAATGGCAATGTATGGTGATATTGATGAAGCAGAATATATATTAAAATTCTCTGGTATATCAAATCCTTTTTCATTAGATAAAGATGATATATTAAAAATTCCTAATGATTAGGAAGTATATGGTATGATGGCGGTTAATTCACCAGATGAAGATACCACAAATACTGTAGATACTGCAGCTGAAATACGTCATAATTTTAAATATTATGATCCAGAATTAAATCCATATAATAAAGATGGTCAATCATATAGAGATTTGGAAAATAAGAAAATACCATCTGGAATTATTGATAAAGGTAAAATTGTCAATAAAACAGGTAATATCATGGTACCATATATATCAGAAGATGGACGAACTGCAGTTACTATCCGAAATGGTAAAGTATATTTTGGTGAAGATAGTGGTTTAAATATAGCATCATCTGAAAAAATATCACAGGTCGCGAACATTACATCAACCATATAGAATGCAATAAATAATACAATGACAAAATTATCAGATTCAAACTGTTTATATAATGGTTCGAACTTAGCAGATTTTGTAAGAACAAATTTTAATAATAACTGATTGAAATATGAATACAAAATATCCTTTAAATGGTAGACTGGCAACATTAGCAGATTTGGTACATGAATACGGTCCAAATTCTGGATGGCCTAGTAATAAAACATATGATCTTTTAACATTAAATGCAGATGACACATAGCCATTTTAGACTTTAATTTTTAAATCTACATTAGATTCTAATAATAAATTTTAGGCGGAAATACCATATGAAATTGTATATTTTGATGATGTATATTCTAAAAATCAAAAAGATAATAATGGGAAAAATATGAGGCTTATATAGAGAAATGACAGCTCTGTATTTTATAATAATGAAGAATATACTACTTATGGTTAGTTAAGTCCATCATCATATATAATTGCAAATATTGTTTCAAATCCTACTAAAATTAAAAATGGTTATTTTGGATTCAAATTTATTGGCGCTAATATAGATAAGCAATCACTCAATTATTAGCAATATTATTATAATTATAAGACATCTGATGGAGAAGCTACTGTTATGTATGCGCTTAGAAATATATTATATATATTAAAAAAGTCAAGTAAGACGAACGATAATTAGAAAAAACATTTTATTAATAGTATTTTTTCAGATTATACTGAATTAAAAAATTCAGACTATTATAAGAATGAGGAAAATAAACCTATAATGGTAGATGTTCTAAAAGATATATTAGATAATACAGATAAAGAATTTTCATCATGGCAATTAGATACAGATGCATATAAATATTTAGGTGATGCTATATGGACTTCAAAACATATATATTATAAAAATTATACAAGTGAAAAAGATAGTACAAAAAATGAATATGAACAAAATATTGTAAAAAAAGCTCGAGCTGCTAAATATTTTACTAATGCCATTGTTAAATTCAATAATTTAAATAATACTATACGTACTATATTAGATATTAATACTACGCAAAAAAATAACTATTATTCATATAATAGTATATTTGATGATTCATTATATAGGAGATTATTATATTTTTTTGACTTATTTTTAAATTCATAGCGTTTTTTTATAAGTTTTGTAACATCATTTAGATTTTCAAAAATTTCGAATTATTCATATTTATAGAAAGATCCAGTTTTAAGGTGTGATTTGGGTGTAATGCAGTTATATGAATATATTATAATATAGAATGCTGTACATGATTGGCAAACAGCATTGCCCGCTGGTGAAATAACATATAATACATCTATAAATATTATTATACAATATAAAGTAAAATATAAAAATTTAACGCAACTTAGTAATATAATAACAACAACATTAGGACCTATTACATTTGATGATATTAGAAAATATAGAACACCTACTGTTAAAGATACAAATGGAAATAATGTTGAAAATGATATATGGTATGCATTAAAGACATACCCAAAGAATAGTAGTACGTTACCTAATGAAATAAATCCTAATTTACATGGTAATTCTATTACACCAGGATTATATAGTACAAATACTATTCTATATGGAACATCGTTTTTCCCAGCTTTACCTCATAAAGATTTTGAAAATAATAATGATTATAATATTAGTAAAGTAAATTATTCATTAGGACTATTAAGATGGCCCGTTGGTGAAAACTTAACATTGTTATCATTAGATGATGTAAAGAATTCAATGAATAATCCTAATTTCATTAGTCCTATAACAAATCAAAAAAACTATGCAGATACAAGTGACGAAAATTTATTTGGTGAAAATGATCCTAATGATATTATTAAAAAAAGTGGCATAGCTCCATTTGGTGTATTACGTATACATACTTCATTAGATACATCAGACGAAAATAAATACGGTTCATCTATCTATTTTGATATAAAATTATATAGATGTAAAAATTATTATTATATATCTACGGAGAATGCTGATAGTGACGATGCAAATGTTTATGCATATTTTATGCCAAAGTATACAGATACAACGCCTTATATATCATTACCAATAATTAAATTAAAAAATGATGAAGACAATAGTATAAATAATATTATCACCGAATTAGATAAAAAATTTAAGGATGGATATATTTACTCAATACCATCTCATACAATTATTACATATTTTACAATTCAAAGTGGAACTGCAAAAACAATAATATATGCATCTGGTAGAACTGATACTCAAAATAATCTCGGTTCTGATACATATACAAATAAAAATTAGATTACGTTCTATTATTATGTAGAAGATAGCAATGAATGGGTACAAGTAACTGGCGATTATATAAATATTAATTCAAATCCATCTGGAAATAATATAAGTAAACAATATGAAATAACTTTTAATTTATCACAAAATTATCATCAATATTGGCGATTTACATTAAATAATATAAATTAGTATTATTATTTTAGATGTAATTATTATGATAAACCAAAAGATAACACATCATTTATAAATATGACTATACATCATCTTTTTGTATCTGATGAATCTTTAATATAGGGAATGATAGAATATCAATTAGGTATGAGAAACCAACAGGATAAATCTACAAATCAAATATCATTAAAATATGCAGTATATAATACAATTACTGATATTAGAAATGATAATGAAAAACCTAATGATAAGTCATCATTATCAATTATAGAACATGCAATTAATAACGCTGAACAATAGAATGTTATTATATGTATTGATAAAACAATATACATAGAACCTATTGCTTTTAAATCAACAGAACGATATGTATCAGAAAAATTTTATGGAAATATATATAGTCCGTTCCATGTAGCATATGAAACAAAATCATTTGATGGTATCTCAGAGTTTAATATACAAAAACAAATATATGGATATAATTTTAATTCATGTGCATTATTTGATAAAACTTCAGAATCACGTGTAAAAATAGAAAAACTATATAAAAAAGAAAGTGTAAATGTATATTTAGCATTTGAACCTATTTATATAATTAATAATGGTAATACATTTAAAGACAATAATGCAAAAGATGAAGATATTATAAATGAGTATTCTACTTATTTTAATACATGTTCAATAACAAATATAAAATTAAGCAATAATGGTACAGAACAAACTATTTACAAGAATTCTGGTAATTCAAACAATAATTTTATTAAAAGTATATTTTCTAAATCTGTATATATTGACGCAACATCAATATGTATAAGTGTTACAAGTAATAAAACAGAACCAATTTCTTCACTTATATATGATACAACCGATGGTTTAATAAACGCCTATTTGTTCGATTTTGATATAAAATATTACAAATATAAAAATAATACAGAGAAATTTGAAGAAACAAATAGTGTAAATGTAACAAATAAAATATAGTTAATGTAGCTAAATAATACATTAAGAAATATATAGTTGAATGGTGATGAGTAGTATTTAATAAATATTGTTCTTAAAAAATTCAAGGAAAGATTAAAACATTTTACTATAACTGTAAGTTCAGACGTTCCAGCATTAAATGGTTCATGTCAAATACAAATAAAAACACTTCCTAATGAATATGAAGAAGGTATTATATCAGAAAATGATACATATCAAAATACTATACAAGTTCCAGAAAATACACAAATACATGTGAAAAATACATATAATTGGGATGAGTATAAAACATATAAATTCCATGGGTTTTCTGTTAATAGTGTAGATAAAGGTAAAGAATTTAATTTAACTGTAACAGAGAATATATAGATATATATGTTTATAGAATACGATGGTGGTAATTCTGGTGGTAATTCTGATTCAGGTAGTATTCCTGGTAATGTTACAATTACAGAAGAATCGAATAAAAATGGTAAAATTATATTAACATTATCTATTTCATCCTCTGATCAAAATACTTTAATTAGATATGTTACATCAACTTCAAATGTAGAACTAACACCAACATTATCAAATACAAGTATATATTCAGATTAGCAGAAGTTAGAATTTAATAACGATATAACAATAGCAGCATGTGGTTATAATGCATCAAATTATAAATGGGGTCCAAAGAACTAGAAACACTTTACATTAAATGAATAAAATATAAAAAATCCAAACAACTAGAAATTGTTTGGATTTTTATATTATAAAAATAATTTATAAAGTTAACAGTGGAATATTTCTTATATTTAAAAACATTTAATCAATGCCTAATTTAATACGATTTGAAATAAGATTCCATACCGTATTGGTAATAAAGTTTTCCTTTAGTTTCTTACCAACAGCAGGTTCAATATCTGACTTAAATGTTTCTACTACATATTTACCATTACCAGTTCTGAAAGCCTCAGTAATAGCTACAAGATTTTTCTTAGTTTGTTTCTCTATATAAAGACGAATATCTTCCTTAGTAGAGTTAGCACTAAGAGTAATCATATTTTCATTTAAAAGTTTGATGCCTGCCTTGTTAATACCTGTTTTAGGTGACCAGTATTCGAATACTTTCTTGGCCATTTCTTTTTTCTGATCAGCAGGAAGATCTGACATATTTCCAGTAATCATATATGTCTCCTTAAGTACGTTAATAACGGCTACTTTTTGAGATTCATATAATTTCTCACGAGCCTCAAGTACCTATTTTTTACTATTATTATATACTGTACTAAAACTTTTCATTTGCTTGATTTAAATGTTTTTATAATTATTATTTTATTTATCTAACTTTTTGTAAAAAATTATTTTCTGATATTCAGAACGAGCTTTGTCTTTCTTGGTATTTTATTTAAAGCCCGTATGACTATTTTATTTGAAGATTCATCCCATTCGTAATCGCAATTAGGATCTGGATTTTGTTTTGTTATTACATCATAATATTGACAATATCCGAACGGAATGACATATTTCTCATGTGGAATTACCTCGAAAACAATATCTCGCATATCCTTTGTATAAAGTGAAAGTTTGTCTATTGTCTTTGTTGGGCAGATTTCAATAATATCACCCGGATAAAAACATGAATTTGAATAAACAGATTTTCCATCAGAACAAATTTTACATTGATTTAAATTTGTCGGTATCATGTTTACTTTCTTTATGTTTTCTCTATTACGAGGTTCTTGTCCATAAAATAATCCATACCATGATTTCTCATTTACAGATTTAAATTTATTATTTGTTCTACGTTCCATAATTAAATATATTCTATATATTATTTATTAATGTATTTGAAAATTATTTATTTTCTGCTTTTTGTACAGCAACACTTGCTTTTTCTAATTCTGATTTTGATGGCATACCTGAATTATTTTCAACTGTATTATCTACATTACCTTTAGTTCCATCATTTTCATCCTATACTTCTTCGTTATTATTCTTATATAATGAATCAGCTAAATCTTTCAATGTTGCGTCTGTACCCATCTTCTTTTCTATATATTTCTTTGCTTTATCTATTAAATTTTCATCATTCTATTCTTCATCTTCAAAAAGATAAATATCAGAATTTCTATAAAACAATATAGATTCAACTTTTATTTTTTTAATAAAATATAATAAAGTATAGAATACAGATAGCTCTTCATATGGTTTCTAATTAGATATATACTATAATAATACATTATATATTTCTCCATAAATATTTATATTTTCATTATTATTAGTTACTTTAAAATTTTTAAAAAATAATAATATATCTTTATTTTTATCACTTACTAATAATTTAAATGAACTAAAAAAAGTATTAACATCAGTATTAATAATCTATACTTTAAAGTTGGTAATATTCTAATTAAGTAATTCCTAAAATTCATTAATAATATGTTCACCAATACTTAATGTATCTTTTGTTCCTTCAGTATTATTATGTGCATTTAATACTTTATTATTTGTATAAAATAAGTTAAATACATCTTTGGCATATATTTCTTTTGTTATTAATTTCTTTGAATTTTCATCTTTATCAATAACTACTGTAATTTTTTGAGTATTAACTGTACTTTTTATTTTTTCTATAATATTTTTAATATCATCCTAAGACTATGTTAATGAAATTAATGTATCAGATAATATCTTATTCCAATTAGTGAACTATTCATTTGTTATAATATCCAAATTTTGAATATTCTTTAAAAATTCTTCTACTGTTAACTTATTTGTTTTAAATATATTTTTATCGACATTAATTTTTTTATTTACAAAGACATCTTTTATATGACCATTTTGTATATCTATATTTGATATATTCTATTTAAAATAATTAACAAAATCATCATCGTTATTTCCTTTTATATATGTTAATAATGTAGAATATATATCTTTATATTTTTGTGTATTTACATTATTCTATACATCCTAATTATTTAACTATTTGTATATAATAGACGGAATATCAAACTATGAAAATTTATCATCAAACAATTTACTATAACATCCTATAAAATTATTATTAAATATAAATGATAAAATACTTATTAATGATTTTTGATTTATCATATTATTAAATGTAGAAATAAACTAAGACATTTCTTCATCTGTTATTGGTTCTATATCATATAATTTATCTTTATCTATATCTGTTGTATTATTCTATATAATATATTTTATTATAACTTTATATGCGATATTATTACTATCATCCTAATTTAATTGAATATTATTTTTAAATATATCATCATTATTTATAATTTGCTATATTTTCTCTATTATTTCATTATTAGGTTCAAGATATACATCTAATGGATTTATACTACACTTCCTAAAAAAACTATTTAAATTAACAGCTTTATTTTTTAAATCTGTATTTGTATTGTTATCATCATTTAATTCATTTATAATATTATTAAATTCGTTGAATAAATCATTTGATAACATATTATGATATACTATATTATATATTATATTATCTATTTGCTATAGCATAATTTATATTCATTTAATTTTTATTATTTTTTGAGTTATTCAATATATTTAATAACTACGCATATGTATATAAAGTTTCTTGCTCTTCTTGTTGCTTCTTTAATTCATCAGAAGATTCTTTTGTAATAGGATATTTATCCGTATATAATTTTATCAAATAAAATATCTATTTATAATAAAGCATTACAGCTAATAAATTTGGATATTGTACTGTTAAAAATTCCTATATAGACTTATATATGCAGCTATTTCCATTATCTCCAGTTATTGAACGTATGCGTGATTCTATTCTATCATCCAAATCATCTGCATAACGTGCCCAAATGTTTTGAAGACTTGCTGCTCTAACAGGATGCTTAGAAAGAGCGGCTTTAAACTTATCTCCCAATGTAGACTATGCAGACTATGACGTTCTACAAATCAATCCTATTTTTTCTGTAATTTCTTTATCTGCTGCTTCTTTTAATTTCTTCATTCTATCTCGAGCATTCTTAATAATATACCATTCTTCTGGATTACCATAACTGGTAATAATTCCTGTAATCTCACGTGTTAAATTGTCTTTAACAAATTTATATGTCTGCTCATTTCCTTTTTCCAACTATGATATAATCTCATCTGAATCTTTAACTTGTTCATTTTCAAACAAAGAGTTATATGTAAAACCATACTTATCATTATAAGTAAATATAGATATTGATTCATCCTTTAAATTTAATGAATCGGAAATTTTCTTTAATTCATCATATTTACTATAAGATGTATATTTTGCAATTATAAGTTCTAAATCTTTATTTCTAGAATCAGTATCTCTTATTTTATCATTTAAACGTTTTTTAAATTCATTTAATTTTTTCTAATCAGATATACCTATTTTCTATATAAACTAATTAGATGATGTCCATGATATAATAATTGCGCATTTTCTTGCAACTTCACTGAATTCTCTCCAACCATTTAAGTCTTTTTGATATTCATTATCCATTATTTGCTTTAATACGGCATCTTCTTTCTTCATATATTTGTCCATATTACCTTCTGACGCATTATTCATATCTGTAACTTTCTGTGCAAAATTACTCATCTCTTTAGTACCATTATTGCCACAAATTGATTTCATCAATGTTGTTACAATAGGTATACTACTACGTACATAATTATCTATTGCATCAATTAAATTTCCGTTAAATGCAGATGCTTCATTCTCAACACGTTTTTTTGTTTCCTAATCTAATTCACTACCTAAAACAGATGTTGAATCTAAATCTCCAGTTAATGGACCACTTAAAGAAACACCTTTAGTTTTATCTAATCCATCTTCATTTTCAACTTCAAATAATGATAATACATTATTTAAATTTGTAAAATATGATTCATTTTTTAATGTTTCATATTTTACAATATCATCTAATTTTACATGTTTTTTATTAAAATATTTCAATCCAATATCTGATGCTTTATCCTATATAATTTCTTTTGTTGGTTTCATAAACAATGATCCATTCGGATTTTCATTTGCTTTAGTAGGATAATCAATATTAGACATTAACATCGCATAATTTGTTGGTAATGATGGTAACATTAATAATGACTTATTAAATCTTTTTTCATTAACTTTTATTGGTAATAATTTCTTTGTACCTTCATTTATATATGCACTTTCACCTTCCTATGAAACACCATTAACAATTTCAAAAAATTGTCCCAATCCAGAATCATCAGTAGGTTCATCACCAGAAGTTATGCTATTAAAATTAGTTAAACTAGGTGATAAGAATCCCAATCTATGAATACATTGTGTATATAAACATGCCATATTTCTCTCTGCAGTTTCCTAAATAGTTCTAAAGCATGCCTTATTATAATCGCCTGTATTCTACTTATTTTTCCTTCCAGGTAATAAGAATGAATACCATGGACGTTTCTTATTAACACCTGAATCTGTAAGTTCAACAAGTTTATTCATATACTGTTTAAGTTTCATCATCGCTAATCTATCCTTACCTTTCATAAACAACCATGCGATAATTCCCAATAAACCTGTTAATAAACCTGCACTTAATTTCAAAATCCAAGAACAATCCATCCACCAATCAGCAGAATGTCCTTCCGCTTCATTCAAACTATGGAGATCTGGATCATTCATAACATATTCAAAAATATTCTTTTTAATATTATTATATTCATCTAATCCTACTTCGGCAATAAGTTCCTTATCAAATAACTCATCAAACTAAGATTCGAATAGCATCTCATCCATCATCTGCTTTATTTGACGTTTTTCTTCCTCTGTATATTCATTAGATAATTTCATATCTTGAATATCTTCATATGTTATTTCATCCTCATTATCTATATTTGTTTCTTCAGATTCTCCTAAATGACATGGCATTGTACCATAATATTCACCGCAATTACTGCATATGTATATTGGTTCGCCTTGTATCTTTAATACAACAGTACCACCACATTTTGGACATATATCTGGAACAACTTTACCTTCATCATTATAAACTACTTTTTTCTTTTTAGATTCTTGAAGTTTTTTCATTTCAGGACATAATCCGGAATGTTCATACTCATATATTTTTCTATCTTCAGGACTAAGTAAACTTAAACGTTCTTTTGATAATTTTCTTGGAAATTTCATTTATATTAAAAACATTGTTTTCATATTTATTATTAAAAATATATATTATTAAATTTAATCTTACTTATATAATAAAACATTTAATATATTTTTTAATATAATTATATAATTATAAATATATTTTTATGAAAGCAAAACCTATTATAAAATGGGTTGGAGGTAAAACCCAATTATTAGATGAAATAAATAAAAATTTACCAGATAATTTGGATAAAATAGAAACATATATGGAACCATTCATTGGTGGTGGTGCTGTATTATTTGATATTGTTCCTAAATTACCTAATGTAAAACATGTTCTTATCAATGATTTAAATTATAAATTAACTAATTTATATAACGTTGTTAAAAATAAACACGAAGAATTAATAAAGCAACTTAATATATTTCAAGAACAATATAGAATGTCAGATAATCCTAAGGAATTTTATTATAATATAAGAAAATCATTTAATACTTATAAAAAAGATATTAATTTAAACTTATCACCAATATCTTCTGATAATTTAAATGTATTAAATGCATCTGAATTTATATTTTTAAATAAGACATGTTTTAATGGGTTATATAGAGAAAATTCAAAAGGAGATTTTAATGTGCCATGGAATAGAAATACAAAAGTATGTATATGTGATGAAGAAAATATAAACGCAGTACATGATTTTTTTATTAAATATAATGTTAAAATATTTAATAATCCTTATAATGTATTTTTCACAGCAAAAAGAGAATATACATATAAGTTACGAACATTTATTTATATGGATCCCCCATATAGACCTATTACAAAATCTTCAGCTTTTACTGCATATACAAAATCAGGGTTTAATGATAAAAAGCAAGAAGATTTAAAAATATGGTATGATGTATATAATAGCTCATGTGCTTATATATTATTAAGTAATTCAGATCCAAAAAATTCTGATCCTAATGATAATTTCTTTGATGATTTATATTCTGGTTATAATATTGTCAGAGTAAAAGCAAAGCGTTCTATTAATTCAAAAGGATCTAGAAGAGGTGAAATTACAGAAATTCTCGTGAAGAATTATTAATTGATAAATAAAGAAACTTTTTTATTTATATGAATTTTATACATGACTTAAATGAGTAGAATAATATATTAAGTTATAATGAAATTTTAATATCAGTTAATAATATAAATGAAGAATATCATGAAGTAACAAATTTTGATAAAATGATAAAAGATGTTTCTTCATAGATATTCTATTCAAATTATCAAGATTTTTATACAGGTTGGAATTGGTTTATAAAAGAGCAAACATGCTTAAAAACAAATACAGAATATAAAACAGATTCAACAAAATATAATGATAATATTGGATGTCCAATATATATTAAATTCGTAGATTTAGGAGTCAATACATATTTTTCTGTTGAAATGAGAGATAAATCATTTAATATACCAATATATGTAAATAAACATTATAATTTATCTATTAAAGAATACGCATATAAATTAAAACATGAAATTACACATATACGTACAATGTATTCTAATATAGACTATAATCCATTAGATTCATTGAAAAATAAATCATCTTGCATTGATAAAAATTACTTATAGTTAATAGATAAAAAACAATTTTCATTTATATATAATGTTTGTTATTTATTATCACCAACTGAGCAACAAGCGCGTATAAATGAATATATTGAATTCATTAAATCTTATATAAAAGATAATGATATTGATAATGCAAATTCACATAAATTAATTAAAGAAATTATTGAAAAAGGTTATGAACATACATTGTTAAAAGACTTCTTTGATATAGTTGAAAAATTAGAATTTATGGTAAATGTATAGATTTATATATAGGTTATATCTTTAGGCTATGTATTACAAAAATATAATTTATTTAAATCAAATATAACTGACAATGATTTAATAAGATTAAATACAACAAAAATAGGTGTAATTTATAAATATATAGATCAAGATGAAGAAAATTCATATAAGATATTAAAGTTTTTAAAGAATAATTTAAATGATTATTATTCTAAATTAAAGAATGTAACATATAAAGTTTTAAAAGAAAATAACATAATTTAAATAATATAATGAATACTAATTTAAATGGTGGATGTTTATCACCAAACGAACAAATTATAATTAAAGATGGCCTCATCTTTATGTCTGATATTACAGAAGGAACTAAAGTATTATCACATGATGGAGAATATCATGTAGTTACGAATGTATGGAAATTTGAAAAACCAACATATTATGTTTCACTTTCAAATGGTGATCATATTGAATGTTCAAATACACATAGATTCCTTATTAATAAGAATAAGATTGATAAAGAATCTTCATGGAAAACAGCTGAAGAACTTCATGATGGAGATGAGATTTTCCAAATGAATCTCATTAATATTGATCCAAATGAGAAGATTAAATTTAATAAGTTGAAGATTGCCCGAATTTTCAAATCAGGAATTAATAATCCTGTGGTTGACATTACAGTAAAAGATACACATACATATATCTCTGCGAACGGTATTGTCAATCATAATTCAGGATCTAATTTCTAATGGATTATAAAAATACATATTTAAAACCAGAAATTGCTTTTCTTCTCAAAAAACATCATTATGATATTTCAAAAACTAGATATATGATTAACAGGGATGGTGTGATAATTGAGTCTACCCCTGATTTAGATAAACATTATAATCATCTTGAACTTGCATATAATCCTAACGCAAATGAAGTAATTAATTATTTTAAATCAAAAGGAATAATTATTCATATAAATGAAATAAAAGAAAATAAATGGGAATGGATTATAACATTCAATAATAATGATAAAGCAATATATTCTGGTGAAACAGCAAATGGAAATTTAGGGCATAATCTTCCGGAATCACGACAATATTTCAATAATGAAATAGATGCATATAACGATTGCATAATTGAATTAATAATTATAATTTAAAACAATATGAGACTATAGAAATAAACTATAGTCTCTTTTTTATTTAAAATAAAAATATGTATCTTTGAAAAATAAAAAGAATAATTATGGATAATAAAACATATTTAGTAATAAAAGATTATCTACGTATCATAATTAAAGATACTGAATTTGAAGATAATTTATTTGCTGTTGGTGGATGTTGTAGAGATGAAATCCTCGGTAATGATATTAAAGATTTAGATCTTGTTGTATCACTTAATAATGGCGGTATTAAATTTGCAGAATGGTTAGAGAAAAATCATTATACAAAAGGAACCATTGTAACATATCCTCGTTTTGGAACTGCAATGTTTAGACTTAAAGATTTTCCAGATGAAGAATTAGAAGTTGTTCAAACAAGAACAGAAATTTATAATTCAGATTCAAGAAAACCAACTACAACATATGGAAGTCTTAAAGAAGACTGTATGCGTCGAGATTTAACTATCAATGCAATTTATTATGATATATCAAACAGTAAAATGATTGATGTATGTGGTAGGTCATTTGATGATATTAAAAATAAAGTAATTGTTACTCCATGTGACCCGGATAAAACATATATTGATGATCCTCTTAGAATTATGAGGTGTATTAGGTTCTCATGTAAGTTAGGTTGGGATATTGATAAAAATGTATTTGAAAGTATGAAAAGAAATGTAGATAGATTATCTATTATTTCAAAAGAAAGAATTAAAGATGAAGTTATGAAAATCTTTAAGTCTAATAATACGTTAAAAGGATTATGTTATATTAGAGATATTAATGCGATGAAATATATATTTCCTAATATGAGTATGTATTGTGGACCTACATGTATTGAAAATAATTTTAAAAATATTGATACATTAAAAGATCCATATGTAAAACTTACTGTATTTAATCATAGTAATCCTGATTTAGATAAACAATTATATGAACTTAAATTTTCAACTAATGAAATAAGAATTATTCTTAATTATATAAAATTATTTAACTATTCTATACATTGTAATACATTAAGTGATATTAGAGAAATTCTTTATCTTTGTAAATCAAAAGACGTATTTAACAATGTATATGATATGTATAAAGTTATAGGATTTCATAAAAGATATATTGAATATGCACATAATAATATAGATACAGATGAATCATTATCTATAATGTTTAAATATAAGTTTTCTTTAAATGGTAATGATATTATGAATATATTTGATATTCATCCAAGTCCTGAAGTTAAAGAACTTATAGATAAGATGCATGAGTTTGTATATGAGAATCCATATCTTACAAAAGATGAACTTATTGAAAAGTTAAAAATATATAAAGAAACAAAATCTGATGAACAATGGTAATATTTACCATTATAATAAAAAGAATTATTAACTAAAATATATAAGAATTATGAATTTAAATATTTCTCAAAGAGAAGGAATTAAGAAGTGCCTTTATCAAGATTTGAAAAAGATGTATGACGCATTTATTAAAACTGATAAGGATGAAGTGGAAAAAGTGTTTAATGAATTTATTGATAAATGTGAACGTTATATTTAATAATTATGACATATTTTCAAAATTTAGTTACAAACGAAATATTTGAATGGTTATTGAATAATAAATTTCCTGCTGTCATATGTTTTTATAATCATGGAAAGGAACAACTTTATTATACATTACCATATACAGATCCAAATTGGCAAAATTGCGATGCTTATTATAAACCAACATATTTTGATGTATTACATTGGTTATTTAAAGAATATAATTTATATATCAATATAAATTCATATAATAATAAATTTTCAGTTCAAATTGAATATTTAACTAATCAGAAAAATAAGTATTTTGGTAATTGCTGGGAAATTGGAGCGAATTGTAAAACTATTGAAGATTGTATTAAATCTGCAATAGAATATATTATTAAATGTGATATTTTAAATAAAATTAAATCATGAAATATATTAGAAAAGGACATATAGTAATATGTGACAATTGCGGTGCACATGTTCTCATTGAAAGTAAAAAGAAAGATACTCATATGGACCATAATTGGAATCATACAAAGTATCTTCGTTATTTTACTTGTCCATGTTGTGGTGATGAAGTATATGCAGAATATCCTGAAGATGATCAAAATTAAGTTAATGGTGAAAATAATTCTTTTTGCTCATTAATATATTTTTTAGCTTCTGGTAAATTATCAAATAATATATCATTCTCATCAGGTTGACAATATACCATATTACCATTATCTTCTATTATATAGATTACACCAAATGGGTCTACCATCTGAGATGGTTCAATAGGTTTACTAAATATTATTTTCCTGATAGAATTATCAACGATAACATAATATACATTTGCATTTGCGTCTATATTATCAGACCATTTACCTATGTAATTTATTTTATCATCATATGATGAAAGATTATTATCCATTATATTATCGCCAAAAAATGATGCAAGATAATTATTATTTTGATTTACCTTATCTTGATTATCTCTTATTAGAAATTCAGATGTTAAATTAATTGACGACTTATGATCATCTGGTATAAATATACCACCTATTACAATATCATCAAACTCATCTGAATCTTCTGTAGGATTTAACATCATATCACCTATATTTTTTAATTTTGGAATATATTTATGTTGAAGTTTGTAAGTATATTTCATTTAATTTTAATTAATAATCTTTAAATATTTATTATAATGACAATAACATATACAGCGTTCGATGGTAAAATCTTCGATAATAAAGAAGATTGCGAAAATTATGAAGATAAATTGAAATTACTTAGTGGCACTTATGATATACTTGATAAAATATTAAATAAACTTTATGGATATAAAGGTACTCTTTGGATTTGTGAAGAAAAAAATGAAATTGAACCACATTGTGGACAAGAATTACCAGGTCCAGGTGATATATTATGTACAATTAATAATGAAGATTTAAATACATTATTTGTTATAAAGGGCTTACTTGAAAAATATAAAATTAAGTAATAATGAAAACAGCAAGGCAAGTTATAGATAAAATTAAAAATCTATATATACAATGGTATAAAACGACATTATTTGATTCTACATCTCAAATGGGAATAAATGAACATAATGAATTAGTGGAGTATTCAAAACAACATGTTCATAATTTTAGTATAGCAATGATGGAATTACTTGAACATCCAGATGATATGAATTATCATATTCCTGTAATTTGTTGTTATATACTTCAAGAAGATTTTATTAAATTATATGAAAATAAAAAAGATAAATTACCATTAGATGATGATTATCGTTGGGATGAATGTAATTTATGGTTAAATTATTTCAAATTAACAAAAAATATTGATTATTATAAAAAGTTTAAAGAATATAAAAAATATATTACAGAGAACTTTAAACTATTTAATCCATTTACAGATAAAGATCCAAATATTACATATGAAGAATATCTTAAGAAATGCGAAGATATTGATTCAGTAAATAAGTTTACAACTAAATTACGTAAAGATAATAATACAAAATTAGTATATGAATACAAGAGATGAATTAAAAAAAATAATGAATGATTCTTTAAAACAAAATAATATCATTGATAAACAAGAGATACCAAATGTAACAATACTTCCAGATTTATCAGATCCATCAGAATATAAACGATGGTTTAATATGGGTCCTAAAGAAGCATTGGTAAATCTTCAAAAATATGTGGATTTGAACAAGAAAGATAATATTGATTTTATTAAAGATTTCAATTATCTTTATACAAATGGTGGTATTTCTGGTTGGAGTAAAATACCATATAAAACATTCTATAACATTATTTATGGTAAACAAAGAGTAGATTTCAATGGTAATTTAACAGGTGATGAAAATAGTTAAACATATTACTGAAGAACCTGAATATACTGCAGTTAAATTAATAACAACTGATTGTTTAGGAATTATCCAATATAGTTTTAATGATAAAGATAATTATGTTTATATTTATAGTTTTTCAGTAGAGAACCATAATAGAGGTAAACATATAGGAACAGAATTATTTGAATATTGTTTAAATGAAATAAATTCATTAGATAAGAAAGAGATTCATTTAACAGTTAATAAGAATAATATTCAATTAATTAATTTTTATAAACGATATGGATTTATAGTAGTTAATGATAATTATGAAGAATATTATGTTTATATGAAGTTAAATCTCTAATTCATTTAATTATTTTTGAAATTAATTTAGATAAATAATATAAGAAATATGTTTAAGAATTTGGCGATTGGTTTAAACTATTTTTATAATTTAGAATATAATATATAATTAAAGATATTTATAAATCGTTTATATTAATAATTTGTATCAATCGCCAATTTTTATACAAATTAAAATATAAACGATTTTTTATTATATGATAAAGTCTATTAAAATACGAATATATCCTGATACTGTTTAGAAAGAATTCATTTCTAAATAGTTAGGTTGTTGTCGATTTATATATAATAAATTATTGTATTATAAGAAAACTTAGTATGAACAAAATAAGCAACAGATTTCTTGGAAAGAGTTAGGTAAATATTTGACTAATCTAAAGAAACAAGAAGAATATTTATTTCTAAATGGAGTATATAATGTATGTTTATAGCAATCTATAATGGATATGATTAAAGCATATGATAATTTCTTTAAATTACATAAAGGTTATCCTAAATTCAAATCTAAAAAAGATACTAAGCAAAGTTGTAGATTTACAAATCAAATATTTAAAAAATCTAATAAAATAAATGGTAATAGGATAACATTAATAAAGCAGTTAAAGAATATATTATTTAAATGCTCAAGAAAAGATGAGATATATTTAAATCATAATCAAGATAAAATTCATTCTGTTACTCTTATTAAAACATCTACAAACAAATATTATCTATCAATATGTATTGATTATGATATTGTTTAGAAAAAGAAACTAAATAGTGTAATAGGATTAGATTTAGGAATAAAAGATTTTATTGTTGATTCAAATGGTAATAGATATGAGAATAAACATTTTTATAAGAGTCAAGAAAAGAAATTAAAAAAATTATAGAAGTAGTTAAGCAAGAAATAGAAAGGAAGTAATAATAGGAATAAAGTTAGAATTAAAATTGCAAAAGTTCATGAGAAGATAACAAATCAACGTAATGCGTATTTACATCAAATCACTTCAAAATTAGTTAATGAGAACCAAGTTATCTGTATTGAAGATTTAAATGTAAATGGAATGATGTCTAATCATAAACTTGCTAAATCTATTCAAGAGTTATCTTTATTTGAATTTAGACGACAACTTGAATATAAATGTAAATTGTATGGTAGAGATTTAGTTATAATAGATAGATTCTATCCTTCATCTAAAACATGTCATAATTGTGGATATATTTATAAAAATTTAAAATTAAGTGAACGTGAATGGATATGTCCACAATGTGGTAAAGTTATAGATAGAGATTATAATGCTTCTTTAAATATTTTAGATGGTGGATTAAAACAAATAAATTTATAATTATTTTAATATTTTAAATATAAATAGGGAAGAGCTCGTCCGAATTTACGCTTGCGGAGATACCAACTATGGATGACTAAATTGCATTTTATGTAATTATACTAAAAAGTAGTGTGTCTATGAAACAAGAAACACAGGTTTTTAAAAATATAATTTAAAACTAAAACTATGAACATTGAAAAAGCGTTAAGAAATTTAAAGAAAGTAAAAAATGAAATGGAAATAGAATGTTTATATAAAACTAATGTTGAATATAAAGCACGTCCATGGATGGAACTTATTGGTGATGCTATTTCTTTTCTTGATGGTGATTAAAAATAATTAATAAAAATTAATAAAAATTAAATGATAGATCCAAGTTATACATTATATCCGGAAGTTGCAGATGCTACAAATTTATATTTTCATGATGAACCTTATGCTTATTGGGTTGAAAATATGAATTATAATTTTTGTAATTGGGTTTTATATAAAGAATATAATAATTATAGTTCTGTATGTAACCCTAATGATTGCATTGCAGGCATAAGCTATGAGGAAGTAATAGATGAGTTAAAAAATTCATGGTCATATAGAGATCAAGATAGAGAAATGTTAATTCGTACATTTAGACAACGTTCATTAGGTGATACTGAATATAATTTTGAAGACTTTATAGATGAAGATTAATTTAATTACAGTACATCCCTACTGGAAATAAAAATAACGTGAAAATTCTTAAGTTTTTCTTAAAAATTCTTAAGTTTTTCACGTTATTTTTATATATTTTTATATGTTTTATGAATTGTTTACAATTTTCTCAACTTCTTCTCGTTTCTTATTTGAAACTATCCATCCAGGAGTCTTAACACCATTGATATTCAAGAATTTATTATATTTACAACCTATTTCTTTTAACTGATCTTTAATAGGTGCAATATCTTTATAATCTCCATATATAGCAATAGCTCTATCTGAATAATCATAAATATGAACATTACTATTATTAACTGGTTTTTCTTCAACAGGTTCTGAAGCAACTTTCTTTGGTCTTCCCCTACGTTTCTTTATCGCAGAATCAATAGAAGTTGTTTCATCATCTTTTACGACTCTTACTTTTTTCTTTTCTTCTTTTTGTTTTGCTTTAAGTTCTGCTTTTAATCGTTTAGCTTCTTCCTTTCGCTCTTCAATTATCTTTGCTCTACGTTCTTCTACCGGTTTAACAATAGTATCACGCATTGTAACAGTTCCGCCTTTTTCCATCTTGAATGATGTATGGTCTAACCATTTACAAAATGCAGAATACGTCTTATATTCATCTTTAATACTTAATCTCTTCATAATAGTATAAGAGATAAATTTATCACCAAGAGATTTAATATATATAGTCCAATTATTTCCAAAATATGTTTGTTTTTCTTTAAGATATTTTAAACAATTCTGTTTCATTAATTCATCATCTTCCGCTTTATCTGAAGCCTTTAGATTAACCTTATCTATATTTGATTTATTTCTAATTAATTCATTTGAAGATGTTTCATTTGATGGTTCCACATATTCATGATGTGGTCCTTTCTTTTCATAATAGCAATCTAAAAACCAATCTTTAGATGTTAATATGGTTTTCCATTGTGGCTTAGTAGGTTTCCATCTTCTACAATTAGCTGCGAATTTATATGGTCCTAATTGAATCCATATACCAGCACCTTTACCAGGAAATCCACCAGCAACAAAATCTAATTTAGGTAATATATCCATTGACAAGTCTTCAAATGACATATAAGGTAAAACTCTCCAAGGCCATATTTCGGTTCTAAACCATATTTTATCACATTTCGGTAAACCAACAAAATTTATTTTCTTACCTATATTATCTAATTCCTGATATGGTTCTTGCTTTGAACGCTCATCTCGTAACTCCATTTGAATATCATAATTTCCATCGGGTAATCCGATAAAATTATATGTTTTTGGTAAACCTTGATATGTATAAGTATTATTTCTGAATGTATCATTTACTTTTTTTATAAATGAATAATCATTCATATTAAAACATTCTTGTAATCCAATACTATCAGCGGATATAATCTCTACAGAATCATCTATCCAACATCTCAATAAGTCTACTGAAACTTTTGGTTTCGTGTTAGCATACCATGTATTTGAATTATATACAGTTTCAAATAATTTCTTTTCTTTTATTTTATCACCATCAATACGAAGGTTCTTTGGATAAATTCCTTTTAATCCAATACTGTCAAAATTTATATTCTTTAAATCCAATACATTTGATTTAGCTTCATCTGATTTTGTATCACCAAATCTACCTATTTCTACATTAAATCTCATCAAAACGTTATTAATGCTATATTCTTCTAATTCATCAATAAATTTTTGTGCGCATTCCAATGTATTAAATGAAACATATGTAAGATAATATTTTGGATTGTCTTTTTCACTTGTATTATAATAAAATGCAACTGTATCATTATCAACGTCAGCATATACATGTTTATCATTTTCAACACATCTTGTATATAAGCCTCGTCTTGCACTAAATGTTTGATCAGTTAAATATTGTTCAATCCATTTAAGCATATTTTTACTCATATTATTAAGCATGTTAGATGTTTCATTATCATCTGTTGTACCTATTACATCATCAAAATCATCATCGAACAAACTTTCTACCAAACGTTTAATTCCTTTATTCATAATTTAAATTATAATTAAAAATTCACATTTTATTATTTATTAAAAAAAGGTAACAATTAGTTTTATCTAACTGTACCCTTACCAAATGTTTTATTAATTTCTCGTTTAATATCTGTAATCGTATTCTTTATATAATCCTTATCATATTGTAAAATGTAATCTTTAAATCTACTTCCATTATACTTATATCCTTTAAGTTCATGAAATAGTTGCAAGACTTCATTTAATATATATGTATAATTTTCATCATTATAACATTTCAATACATCATAAATCCTTTGTTTAATATCACTAAACTATTTCTTTAATATATAAAAATCACCTTCTGTATTATGAATCATTCTATTAATACCTTTTGTAGTATAACCATTTGATATAAGTAATGCTCTATCAGTTAATGTATTATACTTATTATATGGTGATCTGATTTTTAAATTTAAAACTGTATTGAAATTTGTATCTGATTTTTGTCCTAATTTCTTAAATGTTCCATCATTATTAAATTCGCAATCAATAGCTATAGGTGCTGGCATTACATATGTTTTGAAATATTCAGCTTCACCTGTTTCTGCATTACAGAAATAAAAGAAAAATACAGTAGTAATATTTCTAAGATTTGTTTGACATTTATTTTCTTTTACTTCCAACTATCGCATATCATTAAGAATCTAATCAATACCTTTCATTGCATTGTTAACTTTACCTTTAAATGTATTATCATCGAAGAAACTACATAAAACAGATTTAACCTCTATATATGTTTCATCTCCATTAGGCTAAGTTAACTTAATATCTGGACATTCATTTCTTCCATTTGGTTCATGCTCAATTTTATATCCAATGTTTTCAGGAAATATACAGTGCATTATATGTTCAGAAGCAGAATGACATAAATTCATAAGTAACGAATCTGTATATACAACCTTATTATCTTTGGACATAAACTATGTTAATGTTCCTCTGAAAGTTATCTTATTTGAATCTTTATTAGTAACAGTAAAAATAGGATCTTCTAAACCAAATGTCATATAATTATCATCTGTATATTCATGAATATCATTATATAACATATAGAACTATCGTATATACTCATCATCTGTAGAGTATTCCAACCACTACTTAATACTGTCTTCCAAATCATTAGCGACAAAAATACTATCATCCAATGATGATAGAAACTATCGTCTTTCTTCAGGATTATTAATACATTTCAGAATACGCTACGGACTTTTTGATTTGTTACTCATTTATAAATTTTGATTAATTTTATTATGATTATTATAAATCAAATCTTTTAAAAAGTTTTATTAAAATTAATCAAATTCTCTGTTATATTAATATATGTTTCTCCTTTATGGATTGAATCGTTAAATCCATATTCATCTCTTAATTGTTTACCGAATTTATCTTGTAAATATAATTTAACATTCAAATTCAATACATCGTCATTATCATCAGAAGTTAATACATATACTTCATTAAATTTCAATACAATATGAATCTCTATATGGTCTTCTCCTATAACTATATTAAATTTTGTTAACTAATATTTCTTTATATTATTCTTTATTCGTATAACAAAATTATTATTATAAGACTATTCTTTCTATGTATTATTTAGACAATTTTTAAATAACGTAATCAAATTCATTTTTTAACTTAACTATCAATTTATAAAAAATATTTATTTCTAATTAATTAAATAATTAATAATATGTTTAAAATATAGTTTATCTAATTTCTTAATTAAATATGATAATAGTTCATTATAATCTTTTACTTTTATTTTATACATATTATTAAATATCTTTAAATAATATTCATTAAACATACTTTTCTACTATTCAGATAAATCTAAACAGAAATTTAATCTCATATATAACCAATAATATTCATTATAAATATCAGAATATTTACATAAATCACTACGTTTATGTAATTCTATTTCATCATCTATTTTATTAAACTATCCGATTGTATTTTCTATTCTTGCTTGAACTTCAGATTTATTTAGTAAATATGCATTACTTATTAAATATTTAAATACATCTCCAACTAATACATGTTTCATCTAAAACTATTTCTATGAATCAATATTATTTAATATTAATTTTTTATTATTTGTATTTACTACCGAATCATATCTCTAACTATATAAAATATCTGAATTTAAATCAGCTTCTGATATTTTCGTTATATACATATCATATATATGTTTTAACTCATGTAATATAACATAATATATGTCAAAATTATTATCATTTAAATCAACACAATTAATATATATTGAAACATTATTAACTTTATCATTTTTTATTGTAAACGGGCACGAATATACATTTATGTTATTTGTATCAATAACATAACTATTATACTTATTTCTTGATATTATACATGAATCATTCTAATTTTCAAATATATCAGAAACATATATAGTAATATCATTAATCCATTTTGTACATTTACTTAAATCTATATAATAACGTTTAAAATATAATTCACCATCTAATCTTGTATCATAATCTAATCCAGATTTTAAATCTTTTATTATTTCATCCGATACTTCCTTTATAATATTTTCATATTCTTTATTACCAAATTCTATTTTACCATATGATTCTCTTAATACATATAAATCATGTAAAGATATATTTTTTATTTTCTATGGTGTAAATCTTTCACTTATTAACCCTAAATATATTTGTTTTGATGATTCTATAAAATACATAATAATTTAAATAGTTTACTTATTTAAATAATTCACTTATTCTGTTCAAAAATATGAACAACATATATATGATTTGTGTGAAGTGAATCTAGAAAACTATAGATTAAACTAATCTATAGAAAGTCGATATTTAAGTTTCGACTTTTTGAAGAAGTAATATAGTTCAATTAAATCCTTATATGTAGGTTGTAACTTAAATTCTTCCAACGACTTAAGATACAACTTATTAAACATACTTAAACTAGGTCTCACTATATTCTTTTTAATATCTTTGGTTTTACTTATATATTGATTATAAAACTCATATCCTCTACGACCTATCTCTATTGACGCTAATACCATATCAGGTAAATTTAATGACCGATATAAGAAATTACCAATAAAACTTGAATATTCAGGTTTAACCTTTAATAACTTTATATTGAAGATATTACAACGTTTAGTTAAATTATTAATTAACGTATTCCTACACCATGAATTATTCACCAACTTATTATATCGCTTACCTTTATCTAAATCTTTTGATTTAATATTTAAATCTTCAATAGAAATAATCTGACATTTATAATATATTGCTTTATTAATTAAATTCTTTACTATCTATATTGTCTCAAAATTCCTTTTATTACTTATATATTTTCTTTCATTAGATTCAGAACTATACCCTTTATTCTTTAAATTAAAATCTTTATCATTTAACTTTTTAATAGAATAAATACCAGATTTAACTACATCAAATTCTGATTCTGATTTCCAATTAACAATACTCCATCCTATATAATTAGGATTCAAATCCAATGAGAGAACTCTATTCTTTATGAATTTAGTTTCATAATTATAAATATCAGTTTCTTCAAATATTATATAAATATAGTCTAAATCTAATTTATACGCAATCTTTATTTCTTTCCTTTCTTGTTTCTAATATAATTTAGATAGTATTTGTTTACGTTTATTTAGTCCTATAAGTTGTAAATTTATTTTAGTAGATTTATTAGGTTTAAAAGTAATATTTTCTAAATCTTGTTCTATATGAAATTTCCTATTTGCCTTAATACCTTTATTAACCACTTCACCTATTGAATATATAGATGATAATCTTTTCTATTTAAACTATTTATTAGATATTTTACTTTTTAATCTATCAAAATAATTTTTCTTTCCACCAAATATTACCTTATCTTTCTTTGGTATATCATAAAAACTACATTGAATAAACCAACTATCTAATAAATCTACATTATTTAACTATTTAAGTTGCTATTTTATATCTTTCTATAATTTACCTTCCTATATTCTATTATATACAAAATGCTATACAGAACTATATTGTCTCATATAATCCTGTATAATATCTAATGACTAATCATCTGTTTGATATTTAATCTTCAATACTTGCATTATTAATTGTATATAATATTATAACTTTTTATTATTTATCTATTTTATTTTTATAAAATACCTAATTTTATAAAATTTTTATGAAAGTTATTTAAATATTATATTCTAAATTATAAGGTTATTCTTTATATGTCATGTCTTATTTAGTCATTTGCTAAATAATGTAATCAAATTCATTAAAAATGGGATTATTACAAGCCATATGTAATAATCCCAATATCTTTTATTTAGTCTTCATAATTATTAACCATATAATTAAATACCTAATCAAATGTTGAGTCGATATTCCAAAAACTTTTTATATCATTTAAGTTTTCATTCGCTAATATCACAGTAGTATCATAAAATTGATTATCATATTCTTCTATATAATCTTTCATTTCATTACTTAATATACAAACAGTATTATTTGTTTGAAATTCTCTTGACATCTTCAAATCCTTATCATTATATTCTAAATCATAAGGGTATTCTTTATAAATGTCAATGGTAGGATTTATAGCTATCAAATTACCATCATAAAACGACTATAACCAGAAATACGCAGATGGTCCATCGGTTATTACACATGCGTAATTATCTATATATGCATATATAGTTTCCGAATCAATTTCCATCTATATATTATCAGGTACATAATTATATTGTTTCTAAATATTATCAAACAATTTAAAGACTATATCATAATTATCACCATAACAAAGATTTATCTGTTCTCTCAACATATCATATTTCTTCTTTGTTTTATAATCATGATCCAGAATAATTAAGATTTTTTGTTTCATAATTAAAAACTTCATTTAATTTTAACTATGTTCATTCGTTTATTCAAATTATTATTCATTAATCTTAATTATTGCTAAAATATATCCTATAATATTTATTAAACTAAACAATTGTAAAAAATACACTAATATATTATATGAAAATAATAGATTTAACACAATATAAAAATTACTATTTCATTGGTGATCCACATGGAATAGATATAATTTATAACATATTAAATTCATATATAAATGAAAATAATATGTTAGATAATTCTATTTTATTTTTCTGTGGTGACAATGGAATAGGATTTGATACTGCAGAAGAAACACATAAGAAATTAGAGTTATGTAATGAATTTGCGATAAAGCATAATCTCCATTTAATATTAGTTCGTGGTAATCATGATAATCCATACTTTTATAATGAATCAAATATATTAAATAAAAGTAATATTACATTAGTAGAAGATTATACTATAGTGAAAACATATGATAACAATGTATTATGTATAGGTGGTTCAATATCTGTTGACAGAACAAATAGGGCATTAAATAAAACATGGTGGAATAAAGAAGAAATAATTCCTATCAATGATGAAATAGAAAATGAATTAAGTAATTTAAATTTCAATATTGATATTGTTTGTTCACATAATTGTCCGACTTATGAAAAACCTAAGAATATAGACAAATACAATCAAGGAGAAATAGTCGATAATTGGTCCGTATGGGACTCAAAACTTTTAGATGATAACTTTATAGACCGTAGTAAAATGAACGCGATACACGAGGTTTTACAAGCTAAATTGAAGAATAATCTAAAGTATTGGATATACGGTCACTATCATAATCATTATGAATCTATAAGAACACATCCGAAATTCATTTGTCTTGATATGTATTATAAAAATATTGTTATAGTAAAAAAAGTAACAACAAAAACATATAAAACAAATGGTTATTTTTATAAAGCAGGTCCTGATATTTTAGATATACATGATGAATCTAAATTCAGTAATATAAAATTTATAGAAACAAAATAAATTATGAATATAATAATTTGGTTAATAGGATTTATACTATCATTGTTATTCAGTATATATTTTACATGGTTCAGTAATAATTATATATATGAATATGATTATTGTATGAGAGGTTTATATGGAAATAAACAATATAAAATAAAATTACCAAGATACATTTATCTATTATATGGAATAGGAATGTTTTTATATATAATTAATTTATTTATGGTATTTGGATGTATATTATTTTTCTGTATTGCAACAACAGATAATTGGACTAAATATCATTATATAGGAAAGAATAAATTTATATTAAAATATATAGATATAAAAAATAAAATAAAAATGTATCTTACATTAAAAGTATAATTTATATATAAAGTAAAATTAATTTACATTTTTCGAAGACTTACCTTAGTAAATTACTAAATTCTTCAATAATATAAGATAAATTAATAATTAAATTTTTAAATAATTTATATATAAATCTATCACATCCTTAAATACTAACATATTTATTATACTAAGCTTTTTAGAAAAAGTCTACTTTTTAATGAATTATTTTTAATAAAAATTAAAAATAGTTTATAACTTATTAATAATCAATAAAATAAAAGAGTGAATAATTTAAATTATTCACTCTTTCTTTATATTTTTTAAATCTATTCTACTTTACTTCCACAATATGGACAAAACTTAAACTTTGTATTCAATTTTCTCCCACAATTAGTACAATAAACTTTATTCAAATCATTCACATTATAAGGTTTTCTACTCATAGGTAAAATCTTTATATACTCTGACTTATAAGGATAATTATCAAAATCGTTATAAACAGATTCGAACTTCTGATTTGAATAACTTCCTTTCTCTATTCTACCTGTTTCAAATAATTTATTTATACTATCAGATGAAATTGATTTACTAAAAGATTTTATTGAACTTGCATTTAATGTTGATGCTGATGTTTCAATTCCACTTGTATTAATAGCAGTATCATTCAATGAAGTAGAACATAATCTTGTATCATTAATAATTTGATTTTTATCATCTATTATAGAACTTGTGTTATTAATACATGTTGTTTTATAAACAAATGGTGAAATAGAAGGATTACTCAATGGATTATTTAATGGTTTACTAATAAGTGGTTCATTCAAATTATGATTTAACCAATAATTACCATCATCTATTAATTTATAGATTTTATCATTTCTTTCTCTATAGAACTTTACTGTAATATTACCATTATTTCTAATAGCATTTTTTACTTGTTCATTATTATCATCTACTTCATAAGTAGAAAACTTAAATTTCTTATTATCATTTAAGTAACGTTCCAACCAACATCTTTGTCCAGGTTTAAGAACCAGCATTCCATCTAACTTATTTTCATTAATATAAATTTCTATACCAATATTATAAGTCTCTGGATTAAATAACATAATTTCAAATTCTGTGTTATCATTCATATAAACAACACGTGAATCTTCATTAGTCTAATACTCTTTCAATAGAGATTTGTTGACAGCTATCTTTGCCATCTTGTTTTCTTCTGTAATAATCATAAGTCTTAATTTATATTTTATTTTAAACTTATCTATTAAACAATCGATTCTCTATATAAAAATCTCAAAAGAACTTTGTTTCATTCTCTGTCTAATAGAATATATCATTATCTATATTTTTCAAAAAGAAAGTAACCAAAGAAAAATCATATTTTCATTAATTAATTAAAAATTGATCCTACAATATTTATCTCTATAAAAACTTACCTTCATTTTCAGAAAAGAAAGTAATCAAAGAAAAGAACCAAAAGAAAATTAAAAATTAATTTTTCTTTATTTAATTTCTTAAATATCTATCATTTCCTTAATATCTTAATATTAATTATACTCGAATTTTTCAAAAAAGTCTACATTTTTAAGAAAAAAGTTTAAATTTTATTAAAAATAATTTATAACTTATTGATAATCAATATAATAATTTTTACTATTTATACAAATTCTAAATAATATTTAATAATTTTAATTATTTAAATAAAAATTAGAATTTCTTTATTTAAATTTCTTAAATATCTTAGATTCTCAAAATACCAGTATTTATTTTACTTACTTTTACGAAAAAAGTCTACATATTTTTAATAATTTTTTCTAATAAAAATTAAACTTTATATTAATATATTAGTATAATATATGTTAATAAAACATAAAATTAGATTAAAATACAAGATGCAATATACAAATTATAGAAATATTAAGAAACTGGGGTTACTTATTATTGCATTTGAGGGTACTGAACATCTTTATAATATCATTTCCGAACTTAGAGAATCTGTTGATTATGTTTCTATTGGATTGTAGAGATTATCTTATCATGGAGATAAGATTTCTGAAATTGATTTACAAGAGATTTTACGATTACGTGACGAAGATAAACTTGTAGATAATATCGTGGAGATTGAACTTGATACAACAAAACCTGCGAGAGAGCAAGAGACTGACAAGAGAAACATGTTAATTCAAGACGCGGAAGATCATGGATGTACACATGCAATAGTTATAGATTCCGATGAATATTATACAAAGAAAGCATTTGAGAATGCATGCAAAATGATTGATGATAATGATTATCCAATTACATATTGTCAATATATAAATTATTATCATGATTACAAACATTTCTTGGTTTATCCATTCAAGGATGGAATGTATGTTCCTTTTGTTACGAGAGTTCAATATAGACATTCATTCGAATGTACAGATTTTCTTTTGCCATCAGATCCTACACGAAGATTTGTAAGACCATATTCAGGAGTTGAAAAAGTTGTTGGTAAAGATGGAAAAGTTCATAAGATTAAGAATTATACAGTAGATTATCATGTATTCAAATGGAATGAGGTGAAGATGCATCATTTGAGTTGGTTACGCGCGGACATCAGAAAGAAACTCGAAATGTGGTCTTCAAAGAAATGCTTTGATAATTATGATGATTTGATTGATAGAGCTGTTGATTCATTTAATAAGTTTGATGAAAATTGTACACAAGCTAAAGCATTGATGTTGTTTAACACTCCTGGTAATTCTGTAGATGTTAAAGCATTTCCAAAACAATATATACATCCAAAAGTTGATTATCGTACAAGGTTAAGAAAAGTTAGAAATCCTAAAAAACTTTTAGTATTATCAATGTGTAGTACAGTTGATCCAATTTATAATAAGTTAGAGGAAACATGTGTAAAGACATGGAAAAATACATATCTTAATAATGAGAACACATTATTAAATGAATCGAATTGGAATCAATATCATAGTAGTAATGAACCTTATATTGATATTGATTTTTGGGTTTATACAGATGCTGAAGAAGGAGAAGATACTCACGTAGATGAAGCTAATAAAATAATTTATATTAAGAGAGAATATAAAGATAAAGATGATGCATTATATCATACATATTCAAAGACAATTTTTGCGTTAAGAGAAATTAAGAAGTTAGATCTTAAATATGATTATTTAATCAGAACTAATAATTCCACATGGATTAATCTCCCTTTATTGAATGAGTTCTTTGCATATCAAGAAGATGATTCACAATTATTCACCGGAAGAATATATGGAAGTTTTTGGTCCGCATTTAATATTTACGCGGGTGGTGAACTTATGGTATTCTCAAGAAGAAATGTTGATATTCTTGATAAGTTATCAGGAGATGATCCTATTAAATTTGAGAAAGCAATATTGGGGTGTGACGATAATTTGATATTCGGTTTATGGAATAAACGTTTGATGAAATTAGGATTAAGAGAATCTGATTATATCCATTCATTTGAAGATGATTTATTCATTTCACCTGAAAATCATAAAGATTATGATTTTGCACATATAGCAATTCAGACTAGGACATACTTTGATAAAGAAAATAATCAAAGAGACAATAAATCTGATATTTTAAAGGAATATTCTCATTTAGAAAACAGAGAGTATTATGATATTGAAAAGATGAAAGATATTCAAAAAGCATGGAATAATAATAATGAATCTCTGAAGACATTATATAATCGTATGATGGAAAAATATTACGATAAATTTATTCATCCGATTAAATATAGTAAACAAGATTGGTTTAAACTTGATGATAAAACAAAAACATATTGTAAGTTTGAAACAACAATGGATAGAGAAGAAGGACTTGAATATTTAAGGAAGAGACAAAAAGAATGTGGTTATGTAACAACATTAATTTAATTAATAATATAAAGGAATAGAGTATTTTTTATAAATCTCTATTCCTTTTTCTGTTAAATGATGTTAACTAAATAAACTTTTATCATTAATCATTTTCTTTTTTGAAAATAATGATGTATCTTTGTATCGTTAAATTAAAATACATAGATTATATATGCAACATTTATATCAATTCTTACAGAGTAAGAGATTACCTGTTAGAGAAATATTGAGTTGTAATTGTCAGATAACAACAAAAGTTGACGGCTCTGCATTTCAATATTATAAACATCAAGGAAAAGTGTATTATTCGAAGAGACCTAATGCACCGTATATTCCTGGAAAGAATATCATTGATGAGTTTGACCTTATCATGAATAATATGTATAATAATGCATATAATATTCTTGAAAGTAATAAGAATAAAATTCCTGATGATATAGAGATATTAAATTTTGAAGTTTTTGATAGAAATAAAGATAATCATATTATTAAATATAATGGTGAATATAAGAATGATATGGTTCTATTATCTGGCTATGATATGTTAGGAAATATTGTTCCTTTTGAAACATTGAAGAGTATAGCAGATGATTTAGATATTAGCTGTATAAATCTCCTGTATGACGATTATTTTTCTAAAGAGTATATTTCTTTACTGATGGAAAATAAATGCGATACAGAGAAGATATGGTATCAAATTTCGAGTCTTATAAAGGATAAGATAGATATTGAAAATATAGAAGGTCTTGTATTGACGTTTAATGAACATACGGACATAGAAAATATCAATAGAATATTGAAGATTCAATCTCCAAAATTTCATGAAGATATTATGAAACATTTGGAAGATGAAAAGAAATCAAAACAAGATGTTAATCTTGAATGGATTTATGATATGTTTATTGAATCTGGTAAATATTTTGAAAATAGTGATGTGCATCCTATTACAAAATTATGTCAAATGTACATAGCAACAGAGATCACAAATGAAGACTTTTCGAACATCGAAAATACTTTGAAAAAAGTTGAGATTTTGAGAAATCAAGAAATAAATATATCACTAATATCCAGATATTACTATATGTTTCCTAATAGTATGGATGATATAGAATATCCTACAATATTGAAATTCCTGTTTCTTGTATTCAGGAACAAACGAGTAAAGACACCATTATGGTGTTCATTAGAATATCAGTTAAATAAAGTTAATCATTTTATAGATAATTATATATTTAATTGATAATATAGACAATTTAATTAATAACGCATATAAAAAATAATTTAGATATGGTAATCGCAATGCAAAATCAGTTTAGTGAGGATTATATGAACAATAATTACGGTATTGATTCAGTTGATGACGACAAGAATTATGTTATCGACGACACAATGAATGTTGATGTAAATCTTGAAGCTTTAAAGCGTGAGGGAATTACAGAAGACGAAATTGACGAAATGTTTAATCTTGATGATGAAGCAATTAATAGTTCTATTAATGCTTTGGATTCTAAGAAGATTAATAAGTTGAAGAAACAAACATCAAAAGCAAAGAAGAAGCTTGAAGATGATATTATTCTTGTAAAGAAGTTTGTAGATAATCCTACACATGATAATTTCAATAAGTTGTGGGAGAGATTTTATTTCGGAGTAAAAGGACATGCATTTAAGTTTATGCATGACTGGGACCTTGCAGATGATATGACACTACAGACATTTACTCGTGCATGGGAGTTCCGTGATAAGTATGATATTGAGAAGGCAAAGTTCTCTACATGGTTGTATACAATTTGTCGTAACTTGTGTCTTGGGGAAATCAATAAGAGAAATAAGGAAAACATTGTTGGTAATGATATTTCTGATATGTTTGATTCTGCTATGTTGACTTCAAGTTCAGCAATGTCTACAAATTCTACACAGTATACAGTAGAGAATGGTGATTTAGTTGCGAATTCAGCAGATGATCTTGTGTTGAAGATGTATGATACTTCTCTTAATGAGATTGAGAAACTCGGCGGCACTTATGCAAAGGTTCTTCGTATGAAACTTGTTGATGACATGAAGATTAGAGAGATTGCAAATCAACTTAATATGAATGAATCAACAGTTAAGAATTATCTATATAAAGGAAAAGAAACACTTGAGTCTATTATGAAGACAAAGCATAAGGGACTTTATGAAATGTATCTTGAATCTGCAGGAGATGAAGCCGCAAAAATGATGTAAGAATCAAAGGATGAAACTAATTGATAATATAAAAGATTGGTGGTATTCATTTAAAGATGACTACCATCAATTTTCAAAAGATAAAATGATTAAGAAAGCATTTCATAAATTAATTCAGAGTGAATCTAATGATCGTGAAAGTTTTTTTAATCAAAGTAATTTACGAGCGACAAATGATTTTTATGAAGTCGTTCAGGTTATTGATATTCCAGAAGAGTATCAAATAAAGGGACAGCAATGGCAAATAATGGATAAGTTAAATGAAAATTCATTTTTTGTCACAAGATATTTAAGAGATGAACTTCAATTAGGTGATAATGTTTCTATTCCTGAATATTATCACATAGAAGACCCATCAAGTGGGAAACCATTTAGTTGCAGGTATCTTGCTGTTTGGAATTATCAACCTGTATTGAAATCAAAAAAGAAAATTTATATTGTTAATACAATAATCGGAACTATTGGAACAACAGTAGTGTCAGGATTAACATGGTTAGCAATAATTTTACTATAATGAAGAAATACAGAAACATTTATTTTTTGAAAAGTATGTGGGCATAGGGTCATGGTTCACGTGATATAGAATATTATGGTACAATGTATAGTTTTTCTAAATAGATAAAAGATTTTGATAAGAAGTTTGATAGAAATCAAGATCTTATTATAAACTGTACAGAATGTATGAAAAATAAAATAGGTAAATTTATTAAAGTGAAGAAATAATCTAAATATTTCTTCACTTTTTACATTATATGTTAAACTATTTTAGTAATATATAGTATAATATAAAAATAAATTTACGTAAATTTATAATGACAAAGAAAAAGATTACAGTTGAAGAAGGAGCAAAACTTGATGAGCTTAAAGAAAAGAAGAATCTACCTTCTACTACAGATAAGAAAGAAGATGAACTTACAAAAGCAGGAGTTCCTGAGTTAACTGAAGAACAGAAAGAGTATGCACGTGTAACAGTTCGTAATGAGTTTAATAAGAAGTTTTCAAAATGGGCTGAGATTGATCCTGTAAATGCAACAGATGATGATATTGCACAAGCAAAGAAAGATTTCGAAGATTGTTTGAATGCAAATAAAAATAAGAAGTATATGCTTGCTACACATGATGATGGACTTGCATTGACAACTGCTAAATTCCTTAAAGATTGGAATGCAAAGTTTAATACATGGGAGAAAGGATCATGGCGTGGACTTATTCAGTTTGATAAAGTAATTACAAAAATTATTACAGAACTTGAAGGTGATAAAAATAAGGATTTTGAGATTGATTATTCTACATTGATTTTCTTGTATCAGAGTATGGGAGACCCTAAGGGAACAGGACTTGATACTGCCAGAGAAATGGCGAAGTTTGAAAATTATAATGAGGAAACAGGAAAGGTATTTGAAGAAGATATTCCTGTAACTTATAGCGGTATTCTTGAGAAAGTAAATCTTGAAGTTAAGAATCTTTCTAATATTGATAAGAAGTTGACAATTCTTAAGGAGAGAGTAAACCTTGCTTATGCAGGTTTGAAGATGAATTTAAAGATTTCTGATATTGAGGAATTTATTGAGTTTCATGAGGCAATTACCGCATCTGCTGCAGATGATGATCCAGAGGTAAAGAAAGCACTTGGTGAAAAGAAATAATTATCATTTATTTTAATATATACATAAAGTATTTTTATTATTTTTATAGGGATTTGATACATGTGAATGTGTTGAATCCCTAATTTGTTTTAACTATGTAATATAAGATATGGTATAGAATATTTCTGTATACATACAAAAAATATTTGAAATATGAGTACTTTTAAAGAATGTACATATAATACTATAAAAAATACAGGTGAATTAATTAATGGAAGATTATTATATTCATGGTTATCAGGTGGGAATACATCACAACCTGTATATTTTGGATTAAAAGATACAGATAATAATTGGAACGGAAATTTAGTATCAAAAGGGACCTCATCATTTTATTTAACATCTGATACAAATGGTTGTACAGCAGAAGTTAAAGATTCTACATATACACCAACTACAGCAGATGCGAATACAGCAAGAGAAATATGGTTAAATATTCCTAAATCAACTGCTTCAAGAACTATAAAATTTAGTTATAATGGAACAACTGTACTTACAGTTATTTAGAATGTAAGAACAACATATAACTTATATATTGTAGAACCATATATATATAATAATATATCAGAAAATGATATATCATCTCCTGTATATTATTTAAGTATGGATAATGAGTATAATGAAGAATATATAGCAAGGTCAGAAGCAAATAATATTAATGTTCAGATGAGTAATTTTAAAGAATATTTGATTTGTATATTGGACGCTGATATGAATACAATAATATCAAGTGATAATTTATTAAGTGGCACATTTAAACTTAGTAATCTTATAAATGATTATAATTTAACACATATACAAGGAGATGTATTTCCTGATACTAGTTATAAAGATTATATTGCATCATTCGCAAGAGGTATGTATGATTCGGAACAAAATTATTATATTAATAATTTATATTAGACAACGGAATATAATGGTTCAACAATATATATATGGAATCCTGCAAATTTAATTATACATGATAATACATTTATATGTGTTGGCGAGTTTTCATTAACTGGTAGTTCATCAAATTATAGACTTGGTAAATATACAATAGAATTATAATAAGACATTTTATGTTTTTTATAGTATAAAAATTAAATAAGAAAGATTTATTTAATTTTATTGTATAATGGAAAATACATCAACGAATACAAGTAATAATACTCAACATGTAACGCAGAAATTGTTTACAGAAATGTTGAGACCACAAACATTGGATCAAGCAATTATAGTTCCGAGAATTAGAGAGGTTCTTCAACACGGGTTGACAACTAATATTTTACTTTCCGGTTCCGCTGGTGCTGGTAAAACTTCCCTAACTCGCATCTTAACTCGCGGATACCAAGTTCTTGAAATTAATGCATCTCTTGAAAATGGTATTGATACCATTAGAGATAAAGTTATTGCATTTGCATCTCAGTCATCTCTTTTTGATGGTGAGGAAAAACTTAAGGTTGTTGTTCTTGAAGAGTGCGATGGTCTTTCTCTTGAAGCTTGGAAAGCTCTTCGTGCAACAATTGAAAAATATCATAAAACTGTTAGGTTTATTGCAAACTGTAATTATATCGATAAGGTACCAGAACCTATTCAATCAAGATTTAATGTTATTATAATTGATCCGCTTACAAAAGAAGAAGAAGATTATCTATTTAACGGTTATCTTGAGAGAATTAAATATATTCTTACAAAATTTAGAATTCAATTTACAGAAGAAACAGTAACATCATTTGTAAGAAGTTCATTCCCTGATATGCGTTCACTTCTTAATAAGATCCAAAATCTTTATACAAGAGGATTAAAAGAATTATCAGTTGATATGCTTGCATCTTCTTATGATTGTTCAGAGTTGTTTAAGCTTATAATTGATAAACCGGATCCTGTAAACAATTATAAGAAACTTGTTGCAGATTGGTCAACACGCTCAGATGATGCAGTTCTTGCAATAGGTAAGGATTTTCCTGATTTCATATTGACAACATGTCCACAATATGGTTCAAAACTTCCGCTTATTCTTATAGCAACAGCAGAATATAATTCTATGCTTGCAACATCAATAGATAAGTTTGTGACATTGCTTGGACTTGTATTTAAATTGCAGTTAATTATACATCAATAATTTTTAGAATATAAAATAAAAATGTATCTTTGTATTATTAGTTTTATATGAAGATACATTTTTTAATTTATAAATATATGGCAACAAATAGTAGTGAAATTCTTACATTTCCTTTTAAGGTAAAGAAGAAATCAGGTAAACCATTTAAATCAATGTTAAAAATAAATACAGCAGTAGGAACAGTTAAAAATGAAAATGATCCTAATAAAAAAGATGCATTTATTTTTAAAGAAGATAATTCTGTTGTGAATGTAGATATGTGTGATATTGTAGATATATAATATAAAATATATATACAATATGATGAATAAACGGAATTATAATAATATTTTTACCGTATGTTTTTATGAAGATAAAGATTGTAAAATAGAAAATAAAGATTTATCTGATATTATTTCTGATATTACAATATTTAATAGTTATGTTATTTTACAATTTTTGAAATATAAACATTTTAATAAGTCAATTGGATCAATATTAGAAAATATTTCTTGTATTGTATGTACAATATAGGATAGAGTTGGAAATCCGTATAAACAATATGTATTTGATAATATAAAAATTCTATAGATAACACATGATATATATTCATATGATTCTAATATTGATACAGAAAAAGATACAATAACATCTGTAATAATAAATTATTAAAAAGTAGACTAACTATTAATATATAAGTATAATATATAAATTATAGTGAATATTTCATTATAAATAAATCATAAAACAAAAATTTAATTTAGAAAAAAGATGAACGATATTTTGACAAGTATTAATGAGGCATTCGCTGGTTTCCAGGCAGATGCAACCGCTCAGGTAGAGAAGGGTAATAAGGCTGCAGGTCAGCGTGCACGTAAGGCATCTCTTGCAATTGAGAAGTTGCTTAAGACATTCCGTAAGGAGTCTATCGAGGCTGCTAAGACAAAGTGATAATTAACATTGTTTAACTTAATAAAGAATTATCTTTACATTATTTAATTAGAAGTAAAGATAATTTTATTATATGCATGATTAGCTAAGTGGTACAGCAGGAAACTTTAAACTTCCAGATCACGGGTTCGATCCCTGTATCATGCACATCTAAATTTAAAATAAAAGTATAAAACTATGGAACTTCAACATTGGTAAGTTACATGTGATCGTGGACCTTAATTTTTGTATATTTTAATTTTATATATTAATCATAAAACTATTATTAAACAAAATTAAAACTATACAAAATTATGAAAACACAAAAAGAAAATGTAATAAGATTTAAGAATTATCTTAAGAAAAGAATATCAGAAAGAAAACAACTTAAATTAATAGCGAACAAATCATCAAAAGATAAAGATTATAATTGGATTAAATCTAGTCATGCTAAATCAGAATTAGAAGAAACATTAGAAGATATACATGCACTGTATATTGCATATTATATTGTAAAACATGATTTAATTAGTCAAGAAAAAGAACTTGATTATATGATAGAATGTTCAAAAACATTTAAGAAACATTATACTGTATATACAACGAAACAATGTTTTTTATCACAATATGGATATGTAAACAAGAAAATAAATGAATATCTAAATAAGTTTGGTTATGAAAGTGAATTTATTAAGTAAATTAAAAATATTTACTAATAAACATAAAGTTATTAATTTTAAATTAGAAACAAATAATAAACTTTATATATTAGTAAGTAATCAATTGAATCCTATATATGGAGCAGTTCAAGGAGGTCATGCAATAGCACAGTTTTTAATTGAGCATCCTAATTCTGAATGGAAAAATAATACTGTTGTTTATCTTTCATGTGATATAGATAATTTTTTAAATAGACAAAAGAAACGTAATCAATTATTAAAAGATGAATTACATAGTGTATTTAAGGAATCAGATTTAAATAATCAAATAACAGCAATAGCATGTTATAAGATACCTCAAAAATATGTAAAGAATTTGAAGTTGTTGAGATAATAAACAATATATAGAGATAATAGATAAGTAAAAATATTCTATTATCTCTTTTTATTTAAATAGAAATAAATAATTAAACTATTAATAGTATTTTTAATTATGAAATTAGTTAACGAGAAAATAGGATATGTGGATGAAAAGCAGTTTAAACTTTCAACTGTAGTGAATGCGATGGTTGAATTTTTAACATCTCCTGATATTCATTGGGATTCTAATTATGAAGTTAAAGGAAAGCCTAATGTAAAGGATATAGATGGATTTGGTTATCATACTTTTACATTTGATTTAGATAATAATAAATTAGGATTTATAAAAATTATTATTGTTAATATAGACAAAGATAAAGTAAAGTCTACATATAAATTCCAAGGATTTTTAGACGATGAAGAAACAGCTTTTTATTCACCTGTTGATTCTACTGTAGATAAGAAGAAAAATAATTGTGGATATATCTATATTAATTATGATATATTTAAAGAATATATTTCAGATAAACAGAAATTAACAGATGAATTAAAGGAATATACATATCATGAGTTAAGACATTATTATGATAATATAATGGGCGTATTCGGTGGACCATTGAAAGAACTTATACATATTACATTGATAGCTGATGAATTTGATATTAATAAACAAACATTCAAGGAGAAGAATAAAGAAGCATTAACTAAACATGATACAACATATAAGTCATTGCAGAATCTTCTTTATGTTTCACAACCAACTGAATTAAATGCTTGGTATCATTCATTCGTTCAACATATGATGGTATATCAGAAGAAGAATCCAAATGCAACAAAAGATGATATTATAAATTATATTACAAAACCTGAATTAAACGGTAATGATTATGCATGTTTCATTTACAGTTATGCTATTGTATATAAGACATTCGGTAATTATGCTAAAGCTATAAACGGTTTGTGTTCACAAGATCCTGTTAAGTTGTATTATTATATAATTAATACATTGAATGAATGTCAACCATCTGATAAGACTATTAAACAGATGAATGATTTATTTGAGAAGAATTATATTGATTATTTCACAGATACTGTTGATTATAAAACATTCGGTATAAAGTTAAGTGCATTCATTAATGATTATTACATGCATTATGTGTATAAGAAAATTGCGTCTAAGTATTTACATACATATAAGAATATGCAGAAGTTTATTTCTACACTTGTTTAAAAATAATTTATATTTAGAAAAATGAAAGCAAAAGATATAGCAAGTTAGTTAGGAAGTTTGGCAGCTGCAGCTTCGTCACAACCAGGAAATTACGATGCTAATGATATAGATACAGATATTCCTGACGAACTTCAAGAGCCGGATCCGATATTCGTTGTTGAGCATGAAGAGGTAATGTCTACAGATACAGCAAAAGCATTAAAATCCGTTAAGTAGATTGTTAATACCATTGTACCTGAAGCATATCAAAATAACCCTATTATAAAAGATAAAATATTACAGGATGCAGATTAGTTAGGACAACTTTATTATCAATAGAGTATGAACAATGTTATGATAAAGGTAATTATGGATACTATATCTAAAGGAGATACATCCGCAAAATTATTTGATTCATATACAAAGTTAATGTCTATCGCGAAGGATTTCAATAAGTAGATTAATGAGATGCAGAATCAATTCAGAAAATATTATATTGATACTTATCTTGATCTTCAACATAAGGAAGATGAAGATCTTATTGCAGAAGATAATGGAGTTAATAGGAAAGCTGTAACGACTTCAAAAGAAGAGCCATAGCAAGTTACATATGAAGAAGTAAAAGAGTCTCATACAGGAGACAATATGGACTTACGAGAGACTTCTACACGTGATACAACAATAAAGGTATAGGATTGGAAAAAAGAAATATATAAAAAGAGATTTGAAGAAAGTAAAAAAGCAGAAGAATAATTGGATATTCTTCTGCTTTAATTTTTATAATTGATAAATTGTACTCATGCCTATAGTTGTTATTTCATCTTTAATTCCATGTACATAAAACTATACAACTAATTGTAATATACCTATTTCTTTCCTACCAGAATTATTTTCTGATATATAATCTGTTATTATACCTCGTTGATTATGTAATATCTTAAAGTCTTTTATCTTTAACATTGAATCTTCAAAATTTTCCGATGATATTTCTTCTATTTCTCCACCAGATCTTTCCAATGTATATCTTATATTATGAATATAATCTCTAATAACATACTCTTCAATACTATCTAATCCTTCTTTAGGTAAATCTTTAACGTCAAACATTAAGTTATATATATTAGTTGTAACAGAAGTACCATATTGTTTAATAGATAATGAATGAATCTACTCATGTTGTATAAGGTCTCTATCAGATTTCTTGTCAATTGTCAACATACATTGTAATTCACCAATTTTTGATTTATGTGATTCTGTTGCTTCCTTTGCAGTAAATTTAACTTTATTTGTTTTTGAAACATTACCTTTCTATGTTAGAAGATTACATGTACATCCTTCTTGTTCGACAATGGTTCCGTCACTATAATAAATTTTATACTTAACAGAAACATTATTAGAGTTATCAGTAGATGCACCAGTTTCATTCATATTATAAATAACAGTTTCACCGTAAGTTGATAATGTATTTAATGGTGAGAACTATGATTCAAATCCCACAATAAATACATCTTTATAATATATGTCACGAGTACCTGTTTCAAATTTACCTACGGTATCTTCTCCTTTATCTACATAAACAAAACCATCTGCTTCATTTATAACTCTATTACCATATACGTCACAACAAATCATATTAGGCGATTGTGAACCTAATAATTCTGGTTTAATAGTTAATATCTTATTTGCAGATTTAAACACAACTTGCTTATCTATTAATCCTTGTTCTGTTTGCCATGTTTCCTAATCTTCTATTATATATGATTTCCAATCCCAATGAACTCTTAACGGAATATCTTTATCATTAAATTTCTATGATAATATATTCTATGAAGAATCTGGTTTTAATATAATATTTCTACCATTTGATATTGTAACAGGTTTATCTTTGAATACATAAAGATTTTCATTTGTATATTGAAGACTTGCGTCTATCCATATATTCTGTAAAAGTTTAGGATCATAATCAAATACCTAGGCGGAATATGTAGTATCGAGATAACTGTCAAATAACAATGGTTTTGGTTCATATGTCACAGAAGTTCTCTATACGACACCTTTATTATATCTGGATGTAAATTCTTCTCCATAACTATTAACACGTAATATATACTACGCTGCACGTAAATGTGCAGGACACATCTTTAATTTATATGGATTAAGTGTCGTTAATTTACCACCAACATTTAATGTACGTTCTGCTTTATTATGATATAACTTATTATTGAATTTCTATAAATCAACTACACCATTTAATGTATATGTAAATGTATTATCTTCATTCTATGATATATTAATAATTCTATATGCTGTTTCATTATCTATCGCATTATTTGTATAATCATTATGAATTTCTGTTTCATCAGTATAACAAATTTTAACAACTTGATTCTCCATGAATCTTTGTTTGGTATCATTTGTAATATGAACATAAGATAAATTATTGGATGTATCAACTGTTAATTCTTTATCTATTGTACTATTACCTTTGGAATCTTCAAACACATATTCATTTGCTGTATATACATATGCGTTCATGGAATTAATGAAGAATGCAGATGAGTTAATAGATGAGTTAACATTTTTATCAATAGATTTCTAATATATATCATCAAATGCTTTTTCATTTAACATGTTTGACTTTTTCTTTACTGTTATGTAAGAATTATTTAAGTCAAACCTATAATAAGATGAATCTATAATAGATGAATCATGCGTATAGAATTTTTCTACCTCAAATGGATATATATCAACTAATATATCTTTTTGAATGCAATCATATATACATAAGCCAACATATGATGAATTTGCTAATATTTCTCTACTTGGACTTTCATCAACCAATATGAATTTATATATATCATTAGTTTTCTATATACTTAAAACCTATTCAGTGAAGTTATTGAATACTATGAAATTACCAGGTTTTGGAGTATCAATAGCATATGATATATTATCATATTCTATAGTGTTAGGTGAATCAACCAAAGGATCAATATCATATATTCTATATGTCTAAGGGTAAATAGGATAATTACCAAACTTGTCTATATCTTTAAATAACTATTCTTGCTCTGTATTTTTTAATTTATCACCTAATGAATTTCTATTATAAAAATCTTTATTATTTACAACTTCTTGTTGATTAAGAATAATATCAAGACTTATAGGCTTTGTAGTAACTGTAGTAGTATCATCACTGTTATTCACGAATATATTATTATAATAATCATATGCGTTTACCGAAACAGTATAATTACCTAATCTGTTTACAGACACATCTACATATCTGTTAGTAGAAACACATTTATCTATTTCCGCATTTGATGTTGCAGTTTTTAATTTTGAACTATCAACAGTATAAATAGGAACTCTATCAGATAAGTAAGTATAATTTACAGTTATTGGTTGTTCACTACTTTCTAATTCTTCTCCGAATACTAATTCACATCCGCATGCCTTACCATTATTAATATTTAAATCTGATTGCTTATTCCTAAATAATATTCTTCCTTCTATAATCTCAAGAATGTAATCACCTGGTAGTAACTCGTCATTATTACCACATTTATAATTACGGATAATTATCTAAGGTACATTCCATTTATTCTATGATGTATATATGAATTCTGAATCTAAACCATTATAAGTTTTTGAACTTATTTTCTTATTTGTTTTCTATGCCCAATATAATTTATACTTATCATAATTTCTTTCATTTTCCATAGGATATAAGAAAACTTTCTAGAAGTCTTTATATACAGGTTCATCAGTTTCCTACTCATATAAAGCATAATATTCTTTACCAGTTTTCTGATCACTCACAACATTAATTGAATATGCAATATTAGTTTTCCAGTCACCGTGACAATACCTTAAATTACCTTGAGTTATTTCAATTATAGGCAATTCAGATTTATCGATTTTAGAAAAATTCTATGTATCATCATAAAATAATATTTCATTATCCTATATAAGAATAGGGTTCTATATATAAGAAGAATCTGTAAATTCCGCTAATGTACCAGATGAAACATCTTTATTTGTTAATACAAACTAATATTCCTATACAGGTACTAATGTTTCTAATGGAGCAGAAACATATATTGACGAATTCAATGTTTCATTATATACTTCATTTATGATAAAATCTTCTATTTCAAAATCATCATAATCTCCTATTGTTAAAGAATCAAATTCATTTAATGAGCATTTCAACATTGCTGACGAATCTCTAAATAAAATATCATTTATACACATATCATCAACAGATGTATCTAAATGTGAAAGAGATGCATCTAATGTATCATTATGATATTCATTATTAGATGAATCTGTTGTTACATTTATATATGGATTATTATGAACAATCTTAGGTGTTACTTTAGCAATAGTTGTAATATCCTACAAATGATGCTATGTAACATATGCCTAATTTTTCATTCTCTCAATGATTATTCCTTCACCACATATATCAGATATATAACAGTTGACACCCAATATATATTTTTCTAACCATTGTTTTACAGAGAATAATTTTGCGAGAATTTCATCCGTTCTGTATTCATATATAGGTTTAGTTATAGGAAGTTGAAAAAATACATCTTGCTTTTCAGTAAATCCAGTGCTCAAATCTTGGTGATGTGTATCTTTATTATATGATGATTTATATAAACCAGATTCAGGTGAAGTTGTTGGATTATCTTTTGCTGGATTATCCAAACGTCTTGTATACATGGTGATTTTTTCACCTGTTTCATCATCTATTTCATTAAGGTGATATATCATGGATAATCTGTTTATCTTCTTATAACGTTCGAACTCGCCATATGTAACACCTATTTTCTTTAACTTTGTATTTAACGATTCACCTTTCTATAAATCATATGTCTGTAAAGTTACATATCTATCTTTGTTATTCTAATCCTTTATTTTATACCATTCCTTAAATATTAAGTCACCATATCCTAAAAATTTGATAGCACCCATCAATGCTTTATATGTACCAACATAAGGGAATATCTGATCATAATTAATCATAAGTTCTTTAGACTTTGTATTAATTAATGTCCAGTCAACACCCTATTCATCAACATCTTGTTCCTTAAATATATTAGGATATTTAACAGGATCAGGAATTCCAAAATTTCCTAATAATGCTCTAAACCTTTCATCTTCCCCTTCAACTTCAGTTAAGAATGTAAACAAACCTAAAATATACTTTTTCTTTGTTTGTGTATTAACAAGATACATTGCCATTATATTTTGATAACATCCTTCAACCTCTGTTTGAAATCCAACAGAGAAATATATTGGTGTATTTTCAGGTGTTTGATTAAATTGATCATAAAAATTTAATTTAGTATTAACCTCATATGAATCTTCCCATATAATGTTTGCAACAGAATCAGATGATATGAATCTCATTTCAGAATCTTTTTGAAATTCAAATCTCAATGTATAATCAGTGTTTGAATTATCGAAAGTAGGTCTACAATTTTCATCGTTAGTATTAGTAGTAATAATAAATGTACTGGCAACTACAAATTCTGTTGAAACTTTATCCTATTGAATCTATCCAGTATATCTCACACAAGGAAATAAATCATCATAATTAAAATTATTAACAATAAGATAATTAACAAATGTTCTCTAACCTAACATTTTATTATCTTTCTATGTCTCATCATCAAATTCTGCAATAGTTATTAAGTTATTATCTATTTTATAATATATTGCCTTTTCATCTTTAATTTCCTCTGTATTTACATTATCAAATATATAATTAATTGGATAATCCTATGTAATAGTTTCAGATAAAGTATGAAAAGTTAATCTTACCGTATTATATACATAATCTGTTTGTTCTTCAAATTTTTCTTCCCATATATGCTCATTTCTATTATATATAGTACCAGTGGATTTTGAATAATCAACTTTTTTATTAAATAATATTAATTCTTTAATATTATTTAATTCCTTTGTAATTATAGTTTGTCCTGTTTTATGATTTACAATACTGGTATTTACTGTTATTCCAGCGTTAAATAAGAATAAACCATGTTTATCTATTACTGTTGTTAATGTATGATTACTATCTGCAATATCATACATGAAATGTCCTGATGGTGTTTCAATAAAATACTGCTCTAACTATGCATGCGGAATTATTTCCCATTGAATACTGTATACTTTTTCAACAGGAATTTCATATCCTTTTTCTGTAAAGAAAATTAATTTATCTCTTTCATCTATATTGTTCATCTTTCAATTATCAATTTAAATTTGTAGCATTTTTAGGATATGTATATGCGTATGCCAACTTTATCTGTTTAACCTAATCTATCAAGAATTCAAATAATCTTTCTATTTGTCTGAATATTGTATCATTCATAGGGTTAGCGAATAATTCAGGTGAAATAACATTCTTCAATATATGATGCTTATAATCATAACCTAAATTTTTATAATCATCATACATGTGGTCTTCCTATTCGGTAAATGAATTAATATACTTAAAACGTGGCATATAATAAATATTCCTTTTATTTCATTATTTATTATGAAAAAAGAGAATAACTCATTTCTGAATTACTCTCTTTTAATATTTTATATTTATTATTGTTGGTTTACAATAATACCTAAACATTTCTTTTCATTTATACTAATATCTATCAATGCATATTCATATGGATCATCTGCATTCTTACCAAACATTACATCAATAGATAATTCCCATTTATTACTGTCATAATAAACATACTCTATAATTTCCTATCTGATTGCAGTTAATATTTCTTCTTTATTTAGATTCATTCTAAATAAGTATTTTTCAAGATCACAACCAAACATAGGTGTTCCTAATACTTCTCCAGGTTTTGTACCCAAAACAACTCTTATCTATTGGAGTAATTGAAATACTTCATCCTATGTTTCTACTTTTGGTTCATAATCAAGGTCAGTAGGAAGTTTACAATATAATTCTCTTGTCATAATTATTATGTAATAGTCTTAAAGTTTTCCAATGTTAATTTGTTATTCTATGTATATCCTATCAACTACATGTTAAATGCAGATAATGATTCATAAGATTGAACGTCTGAATATTCTACACCATCTGGAGATGTAAATCCACCTCTAATCAATGGTAATATATCTCTGACTTCTTTTGAATTACCATTATAATCTGCATATGTCCGTGTTAATATAATATCACCATAAGAATCAATACCGTAAAATCCTCGCTCACAATATATATTCTCATTTTCTACATCTGCGTCAAACCAAACTTTAACAGAATCAATTCCGTCTATTGCTTCGAATAATGCAGTAATGTCAGATAATGGAATAATATCCTTACGTGTGAAATTAATAAGATAATTTGATAAAGCAGTCAAACATGCAGAATATACACTCTATATATTATATCCTTCCCAAATCTTCACCTGTGTATTAACTGCAAATCTTGGTGTCTTTGGTTCAAGAATCTTATTTTCAACTGTAATGATTTTCTACCCTGAATTATCAATTAAGTTAATGATATTATTCTGTTCATCTGTTGATAATGTAAATACAGATTCATCTACAGTGAAATAATTAGAAGATGATGAAATCCGTTTACTTAAATCAGGAATCAATAAAAGATATACAGTATTATCCGCGAGATCAGTATCCTCAATTTGCTATTGCGCGAAATTTCGTTTACTTAAAATATCCTGAAGATTATTATATAATTCCTTCGCTTGATCTGATTGTTCACCATATACAGAAACTGCATCTTGCCAGTCACTGAATGTATTTTTATACATCGTATTATATACATCGTAATTAAGCTATGCCATGTAATTAGCTTGTTTCTATGTATAGCCTTTAATTATTTCTATTGTGGAGAACATATTCATTCTCTTAAAGAAATATCTATAATTAATTTCATTCGCTAATACAAATGATCTAGATGTATGAGGCGCAATTAACTAAGTTAACATTATATCCTCTGATGCCGAACCAAATATAACGTCTGTATCACATTGAACTCTGAAATTATCAGCTAATGAAATTTCAGAACCATCTGTTGCATATCCAACACCTTGTATCTCAAAATATTGATCTTGATCTAGTATTTGTTTTGGTAAGTTTCCACCTGCACCATCTGTTACTACATATTCTACATAAATAGTTGAGCCTTGTGAAGGTGTTTTTCCCATTGCACCATTACCGAATATAACATCAATTCCACCGTTAATACCGGTTTTAACCATACATGCTTTCTAATCAAATCCTGCATCTATAAGAGAATCAACCATATCCCATAATTCACCGTTTACATAAACATTAATAAAATATTCATCAATATCTGCATAATTTCTTTCTGTGAAATTATAAGATTGCCATTTACCACCTGATGCAGTAGCTGCTTGATATTTAACTGTTCCTTGTATAATTGTTGCAGTTATATAATTACCTGCTGTCATTGTGATCTAAGCAGAATCTGCGCCAAATAGAATAGTATAAGTTGCTCCATTAATTGCGCAAAGAAGTTTTGTTCTATTAGGTATGAAACAAACTGTTCCATTCAAATCTTGATTACCGGTGTCATAATAAACTATCTTAACAGCACCACGAGCTGCAATAGCTCTACCAGCATTATGTCCCGCTAATCTTGCCAATCCTCTAATCTAATCAGGTCTATATGCTGTTTTTATATTTAAACCTGTTATAGAATCTTCTATATAATAGAAAATCATTCTACCGAGATGAAGAATTACAGAAAGTAACTATGCGAAAGGTGAAGCCATTGTAAATTGCTACCCTGTAACATTATATGTTTTCTTCACCCATGCAACAGCATCATTCCATAATTGTTCATATTTAAGACGGTTCAGCTTGAATATTTTTATATCATAAATTGATGCCATTTTTATTTAATTTTCTCTAATTTTTCTAGTCTTTTTTCGAATTTTTCTAATGTTTTTCTTAAATCCTTATTTTCGGACTCAAGTTTAGAAATTCTCTATTCATGTATTTTCTTCGTCTTTTGAAGATCACCTAATACAAGTGAAATAGCGGCTGAATAGTTAACACGCCAATGATTAAGATCATCCTTATCCATCAAATAAGATAAACCGTGTTTTTCAAGGTCCTGTGCGATAAATCCATATGAAAGTTCAGAAGTATCAAGCCATCGGAATTGAATAACATCCGGTATATAAGTAGATGTATCTATTTCCTAAACATCTGTTTTCAATTCAATATCAGAAGAAGCGTAAAAAGCATTTGCGTAAACATTCTTTCTTGAAACATAAACATTAGTCTCTATATTACCGTCATCCGCGATATATTTTGTTTCGCCAATATCACGTCCATTATAAGATTCCTCTGTAATACCGAGAATATAATATTTCTTATAATCAGCAGTTGTATATGAAAGTGAACCCGCGTTATATGTTTTCCACATTAATTGGTTATTCGCATAATTAAATACAGGGACTTTACCATTTTCCTAAATAGTAGGTTTTAACCATGTAATACCTGGTGTATTTGCACCATATTCATTAGACAGTGAACCCCAAAAAGATATATATCCTGTAGAAGGACATGAGAATACAAGATTATTACCATTATAACCTATACCAGGAAGATCTTGTATTTTTCCAGTTCCTCCTTTCATTCCAAATACAATACCTCCTGACATTTTACCACCAATTAAAGGGAGATATGTAGATGTATTATAATCTTGAAAACTATCAATTTTCGTATTTACTTTATCTATTGAACTGTTAAGCGAATCTAAATTATCGTTTATAGTTGTCTTAATCTCATCTATAACTTCAGTCGCACGAACTGCTGTATCAATCGCATAAAGTGAAACATCCAGGCGATAAAGTCCTGATGCAGTATCAGATTCTATTTTTGTTATATAATAAAATGGAAGTTGCGCTTTATTTAACGCGTCTGATATATTTGATTTTGAAACTGAATTTAACTTATTTCCTACTACCAATAATCTGTTATTAAGAGATGTTCGGTAAACCTGTCCATTATAAGTCTGCTCAAAATATAGAGTCTCTATACATGTCGTCAATGAAATAGGGTTACCATCTCTTGTATATTGTTGTCTAACCTAAGCTGTCTACATTCAAATTATTTTCATTTAACTTATTTATTCATGAAAATATTAATATGTGATTATTATATTATGAAATAAAATAAAAACATGGGATAGTATTATCTTCAGATGGTAGCCAAGTTGCAATGTGTTCATATAAATAATACTTGCCTACCATAGAAGACTCATGTGCTGTATGGTCACAATAAAATAAACTAATAGCTTTATTCCATGGTGTATGAGTTGTTTCACCGCGAACTTTATAAATATTATATTGTCCATACGTCCTATTATCATCATAATAAATAATATTATAATTTTCTCCATATACTATAGTATGTTGATCATATGTATCAATTCTGTTGTCGTCAGGTACTTTACTAATAATCTCACCCAAATTTATTGCGTGTTGAAGTACCATACCATTTATTATAACATCCTCGCTATATGAATTACTTGATATACAAATTAACGCTGATAAATCTACCATTTCTGGATATAACGGTTTTAATGGATTTGTTATATTTTCTTCTGTTACTAATGATATAAAATCTTCTGGACATTGATTAAATATAAAATAATTAGATGTATAACCACTTAATTCTACTGCATACATATACAATTCATTAGTATATTCAATACTAGCTGTTTGATTTATTTTAAATAATGGTGTATTTTTATACGTATATGTAATTATTCTTGAACTCTAACTATCATTTTTAGTTATATTACATACTATTAGTAACGCTGTTCCTTCTGTACTTCCCTATTCATTTATTGTATATGCAGAACAACCATCATAATTAGAACTTATATCATATCTTGTTTGCTTTAAATTACCTTCATAATTTTCATCTTGATCTTCTAATCCAAAATAAAGAGAACTGTCTTGATAAGATAATGTTATATTGGTTTGCTCAGTTTCATCCTTAATTATTGTTATAACATCATTTAATTTTTTATATTTTGACATATTTTAATTTTTATTTTCTGTATCTATAAGTATATCTAAAATACCATATATTATTATACATAACTATTTTATTTAAACATAATTAACAAATTTTTGTATAATATATGTGTTGTTATATTCAAATAATAAATAACAAAAATATTATTTTTAATTTAATGGATAAAGTTTTAATAGGATTTGATTTTTCAATGAATAAACCTGCAGCTACAATATATTTTAAAGGTTAGTATTATCATTATTTCTGGCCATTGAAAGTTACCAATAAAGTATAGAAAATGTATGAAGATGTAAATGTTCATATAATTAACAGAAATATGTCTTCAGTTGATACAAAGAAAGTAGAAAATTCATAGTTGGTTTTGATTCATACTATAAGGTCTACAGATTTAGCAAATCTTATAATCTCTGATATAGATGATTTAATAGAAAATACATTTAATCTTTCAGAATATGAATTATATGTATGTTCAGAAGGTTTATCATATGCATCAAAAGGTGACGCGACACTTAATCTCGCAACATATAAAGGTGTTCTTCTTTCAAAAATATATGAACATTATGGTGATCATCTGTCAAGACTTTATACATATTCACCTATTACTTTAAAGGCAACAGCCGGATGTTCATCAAAAGAGGATCGCGCTGATAAAACAAAGATGATTAAAAAATATATTGCATAGAATAATAATATTAAGTTACGTCTTTGTTTAGCAAATGGTTATATGAAAGCAAAAACAAATTATATTCCTGGTATTGATGATTTAGTCGATTCATATTGGGCATTAAAAACGATGATGTTAAAAGAAAATATATCTTAATTTAATTATGTCCGCAATATTAAATATGACAATCAATAATTCATATGATATGTTTGCTAATTAGAAAGTATCATCAGGAACTGTTGTAACAGAAGAAATGAAATCAGGACAACATAAAACTACAACAGAAATGGTAGATATTAATGCGTATGATTATGGTATCATTGATGTTGGTATGACTTAGTTTGATGATACATTAAATTATACAGATAAAGTTAAACAAGCATAGATAAGAATTGAATTATATAAACAACAACTTCAAGAAGCAAAAAGTTGGATAGAACCTTTATAGACAGAAATAAACAAAGTATAGTCTGAATATGATGATTATAAATCACAATATGATACGGCAAAGAAAGAAAATACAAACGAAGCATTAATAAGTAATCTTAAAAATATTGTATCTAATTATAAAAAACAATTAAAAGATTTATAGTCTTAGTTTGATAAGAATAAAAAAATTACATAGACTCATCCGAAACTTATTACTAATTATACAAATTTCTATAATGATTTGATAAAGTATGGTAGTAAGAAAGCAATAACAAAAATAGATGAGTTTGGTAATGTTGAGCAAGCATAGCAAGTTGATTTAGATAATCTCGACATAAATCAAGCACCTGGTATGTCTATATCAGGAACCATAACAGACGCAGTTACACAATATCTGGAAGTTACCGTATAGTCTTTAATTGCTGGTGGTGCTAGTAATATAATGAGTAGTTTGGGAATTAATTAGGAAACATTAGGTATGGCTAAAACTATACTTAACCTTATGGATTCTGCATTATTCAATATTGTTGGCATCATTAAAATGGTTCCAACAAATATACATATGGTGCCAAGTGCTAAAGTAGCTATGAATAGTATATGTACATCTTTAAAAGATATGTATCAAGCTATATATATTGATTTGGAAAATTAGTATTATGAAACTATTAATGATGCAATTACTAATTTGCCTACAATGTAGGAAATGTTAAAAGAAGCATAGGAAGTTCTCATTAATTCTATATGGTCAATGATAGATATGCAATGTGTTAAATACACAGGGCATACATTCGCTGAACTTTATTTCATGTGCTCAGATTATATTCATTTATATAAGGCATGGAAAGAAGCACGCAAGGAACGTAAACGTTAGAAAAAAGAAAAAGAGGAAGCAGAAAAAGAATCTGGTATATAGCATACATCTGGTGGAACTATACATAAAAAGATAACAGTTGAAACTGATCCAGATCTTATTAAAGAATCTTTAATGGAACAATTAGCACAAGCTTCAGACCTAATATATAATTCATTTATTATTATATAGATAAAAGATGCTATAGATGATATAAAGATGTTAATAAGTTAGTTTAATAATGTTGATTTAGATGTATTATCAGAAGGAATAGATTCATTTGAAGATTTAATGGATATGTTAGTTGAAATGGGTTTGGATAATGATGGTGCTGTTATAACATTAGAGAAAGCAATACAAGAAGGTATAAATCAATTCTCCAGTAATCTAACAAGTTTATAGAATTAGATAACAGCGCAAGCAATCTCATCTGGACTTACTATCGCGTCCACTGTCGCGTCCAGTACATCAATTAGTACAAGTATTAAGGCTGAACATTTATACGACTTTACGAACGATTTAAACACATTTACGATGACTCTTAATATTTACAATGATCCTACAACAAAGAAAGCAAAAAAAGAATTAACAAAAGTTTTATCAAATGCGCATCAAAAAGATGAAACAAAGATCTTTGAAGCATCTGATGTATTGTCTATTATCAATGCTATAGATGAAGGATATGTAATGCAAAAAGATTAGACTTTAAATTTAGTTAATTTTACATTTAAGATTCATTTCGAAATAAAAGGATTTAATAAAACATTAAACGAAACAATAGATGCCGTTAAAATCGCTAATGAAATTGCATAGGAAACTGCAAAGGAGAAAAAGAAAAATGATGCTATTGCATAGTTTGAATTAGGTATAGTTGAAGAAGAATATACAGGAGATCCAACTAAAGCAACGTAGAGACCTACATTCCAATTAGTTCATGAATTATTCTCAATATTAAATGAGATATTTCCATAGTTAAAAATAATAATGAAACTTATAAGGAACTATAAGATTAATAAAGCAAAAGTTGAAGCAAATGCATCTGGTAATCTGCTCGGTATGGTAAAAGTATTAGCCGCAATTAATAAATTATTTAAGAAAGCTAATAAGAATAAAACGAATTTCTATACTGTAAGATCATTAAAATTATATAATTACATAACAAAAAGTATTGTTTATATAGGTTCTGATATAGAAGTTAATATAGATATACCAAATACAAGAAAACTTTATCTTTATTTAAAAAATGCTAATTTAAATTATGATGTAATTAAATAGGATTTACCTACCATTCTTTATATAGATTAGGAGTCTATAAAGGAACAGATGGATGCAATGAAAAAAGATTTAGATAAAGCAAGTAATTATTTTGATGATGCCTCTTTATTTGTTCAATATCCTGATTCGAAATATCCAGATGGAACATTATTAGGTTTAGATAAAGTTGAAGATGCAGATCCAGAAATTTATTATAGTGATTCATCATTACCTTTATATGGAAGTTAGGTCTTAAGATGTTACGGTAAAGATTACGATATATATGAGTAAAATATATTTAGATTATGATTAAATGACGAAAGAAGAAAAAATATATTTGGATGATTTAATAACAAAAGCAATGACGGTCGATACAGATGAGATAGAAGGTTAGCAGACAATAAATCTTAATGATATAAATTTATGTGCTGTTGATTATTCAAAATCTGATATTACATCTGATTATGATGATTTCATGAATATAGATGGAATAACCGATTAGTCCATATTATAGAAAATGTATGACGACAAGGATTTATGGAAATTAATCATAACACCGCCGGAAGAAGTACCTGATATATTATCTGATATTGATACAAGTACAAGAGTTATAATTGAATTTTCAGACGCTACTGTTAAAGATCCAAATCCAGTTGAATATTCTCTTAATATAAAACCAGGAGATACAATAGACAACAATACTATAATAGGGTCTGTTATGTAGGAAGGAAAGATGAAACCAATTAAATCCATATTTGAAAAAGGACATGTAATGAGTAAGAATGATGACACTGAATTTTTCAGATTATATCCTTCTAAATGTGACAGACATATAGTATTGGATAATACATTAATAGGATTGAATGAAGATTATAATGTTGTTAATGATGTTTCAGAAATAAATGCTGAATTTTCAAAGGAAGGTTCATTATATGCTCTTATAACTAATAACTTATGTTAGTCCCTTTTGCCATGCGTATTAGCAAGGAGATATAGAGGGACATATACAAGAACAAAAACCAGAGTATATACAACAGATAGTTTAGGACATTGGGAATATGGAAATTGGTATTTAAATTCTTCTGATGCAAGTTATGATACATTAGGGTTAGATACATCATTAATAGTTGATAGCAGTTTATATAAAGAATATAAAGATAACGCAAAATATGATACATCTTTATTTGTTTTCGATATAACTAATGAGAAATTAAATACTGGTGTTACAATATATGATACGTCCATTATGATGAATCTTCATGAATCACAAGATGTATTTGGTTCATCTATTATCGCAGAGGATGTTACAAAAGCTGACATGAAATCCTGGAGAAAACGTGCAAAGAAAAAACGTAAAAGAAAGAAAGTAAAAAAAGAAATAAAAGATAAAGCATACAGGTAGACAAACAGAATTAAAAATTCTGATAATCCATATGAAGCAATATAGAAAGAAGGGAAACGTTTATTAGATGCAAGAACCAAATATGTTGATGATATTATAAAATTATATAAATCATTAGATACATTGCCATTATGTAAATATGACCCTAATTATACAGATTGTAAATTCCTAGTAAACAACAATATAGACGGTAAAACATATACTGAAGCGAATAGATATGATGATGAATTCTCTTATATACCTATCGGAGATTCGGACCATTATTAGAATTATTATTATAGTTTACTTGGAAATATTAATTTATTATCCGGATCAACAGATACTTATTCATAGGAATATTATAATTTAATAACAGATATTATCAACAAAAGATTAGTAGTAGAATCAAGACATAGTGAAGATCTTATGTATGATTTCATGGATTTATTTAATAAGAATGTTAAATAGTTATTCAATATATATGTGAAGAATTTAACAAATGATATTATAAAAAGAGAATTTAATAAGCTAAAACCATTAATTGCTACTTATGTATAGAATGAAAATAAATCATATAAGGAGTCTATAAGGAAATAGTTCACTGTTGATAATAAAGAGAAATATGGATAGGAATTAGATGAAGAAGCAATTCAAAATGCAGGTGAAAAATATACAGGAGATAATGAATATAAACAAATATATGATTATATCTCTTCTTTATATTCATATGATTCAGATGAAGACACTGACACACCTAATGAGATTTGTTCATAGTTGGCAACAATGTATACTTATATAAAATCATACGGTGATGGAAGTTCTAATCCATATAAGGATATTAAAGATAAAAATGAACCTTATATATATTTAAAATTAATATAGGAAGAATCAAAGAAAATAAGAGAATTTTGGGATAAAGTTCTAAAAGAATATGAAGATTGTTCATATGATAAATGTTATAATTCACTTATAAATTTATCTGAAAAAATGGATGAATATGCATAGTGGCCAACACCTTAGGATATAACAATAGATAACATATATTATCAACATTATTTGTTTGAGAACATATATCCAAGTGATTTAGATAGTTCAATTAATGACATAAGTATAGGCGATTATAATTTTCCTGATGAAGTTGATTTCCCTGAAATACCAGATGATGTTTCAGTTGATGAAAATTGGGCTATTGATGAAATGAATAAGCATGAGTAGTTACCGCCAGATGACATAAACGCAATAACTTTTAAAGATTTTCCATATTGGAAAAAATATTTTGCGCTAGCTACACTTATATGTATTGTTCCAACATTCTGGAATTGTGGTCTTGATATATTTCCATTTATATAGTGTATACCTTTACCATGTATATTCATTGCTATTAAATCAATATATATACCGATGTTCAATATGATAATGGTATTTGGAATTGCTATACGAGGAATGTACCCATGGCCAATTATTTTATATGTTAACACAAGTGATCAACCTATATCTATATTAACGCCGTTAATTGCTATATTAGATAGATTAAAAAATGTATTTTATGGGAAATTAGATAAGATAGAACAAGTTCCTATATAGTCTTTAGCTAATGCGTATATAGCTAAATTAAATAAGGAAATTAATGATTTGAAAAAAGAAAATATTAAATTAGATAATTTTAAAACAGTTATAAAATCATTGAATGTTCCAAAAGCAGAAAGTATAAAGAGATAGTTTGCGTCTATAGTAGATCCATCAATCGATATGAGACAAAGACTTACAAGATTAGAAACATTATCAAGAAAATCAAAAGCTAATTACATGGCTAAATAATTATCATGGCATATACAAAAGATAAATTTTTTACAGATATTAAAAAGATGAATAAAACAAATGACAAATATGAAGATAAGGCATACGAGTCTATTGTAGAAAATCTGTTTTTATTAAATAAAAGAGGTAAATGGAAAGCAATGGGATTAGATGAATATGATTCAGAATCTAATTCTAAATTAACTTTAATTCCTGGACATATCTATATGTTTAAATATATTACCGATACAGCAACTAAATATAATGACGGACATATTAAGTTTGAATATTATGACACATTACCATTGGTATTATGTACGGGGAATAATAAGAATATTATATCGGGTATTAATCTTAATTTATGTAGTTATGAATTAAGAACATTAATATTGAATGATGTATATAATTTAGATCCTGATTTCTTTAATACTAAAGCATCGGAGCAAGCACATCAAGGTTAGTTGCCAATATCATAGAATATAAGTAAATTCTTCATAAATGATGATGGTTAGACAAAGTTATTAAATTATATTAAAAAGAAATATAACTTATAGAATACAGGATTTATATTCAGAACATATAATATTAAGAAAATAAAAGATATTAGATTTATAGAACCATGGCAATGGCAATATATTCCTTTCTTAAAATATAAACAATCAGTTAAAGAATCTATATTAAATATGATATAGAATATAACAGGGATTAGTAAAATTAAAATATAAAATTAAATATGATTTATTTTATTTCAGGACATAGAGATATAACAAGAGAAGAATTTAAGAAATATTATGAACCTAAAATTCAAAAAGTTCTTAAATACGATAAGGATGCTAAATTTGTGGTTGGTGATTATCAAGGTGTAGATATAATGACTCAAGAATATATTGTATCTTTGGGTTTTTTAAATAGAATAACTGTATATCATATGTTTGATAAACCTAGAAATTTGGCAGATCCATATATACAACGTTCTGGTGGATACAAAGATGATATTGATAGAGATTCTGCGATGACACGTGACAGTGATTTTGATATTGCTTTTGTTCGTGAAGGTAAAGTAAATTCAGGAACAGAACAAAATATAATGAGAAGAGTTAAATTTAGTTAAATAAGGAAAGGATGATTAACTTTATATATGGTTAATCATCCTTTATTTTTAATTTAATGGATACAAATATTTGTTTATGCTATTTAATTGTATATTTGATAAATCATTACTATTACTATAAAAACCAATATCTTTTGGTGTTAATTTATACTATCCTTCTTTTACAATAGATGGACGTCTTAACATTAAAACAACATTATATTGCTCTTCATCATTAAACATCATACGAGGATATATATTATAACATAAATTATATGGCATTTTATCAACATTATTTTTGCCATTAATAACTGATGCAAAATCAAAATCCAATTGTTTAATATATTGTTTATTCTATACAGGATATTTTGTATTATTAGTATTATCTTTTTCGTTACCATTATTTGTGGTATAATAAGGATAGCACCAAGATAATTGATATAATAATGATCTAAATAATAATGATGGTGTATAAGAATCTGTTTTATCAGGTTTATTTACATTATATGTTTTGACTTTGTTTTTACCTAAATCAAAAAACTATAATTCATTCTATGTTTTTACATCGTTTAATGATAATATATCATTTAATGAATACTAACCATTATCTGATGTTTTCGGTAAATATTGATAACCATTACCATATGTTTCAAAATGTCCGTTAAATGGATTATCTGTATCATAATGATAATCTTTTTCATATATATTATTCCATTTCATCATGGATTTCAGTAATTGTTCCGAACGTAATTGTATATCATTATATTGATGTACATATACAGCAGAATTATTACTTAATTGACTATACTGTGACGCCAATAACCTTTTATTATTAAATATAATACTATATTGATCGTTTATTAAACGTGGTAATAATATATTGGAATTATATATAAATCTTAAATAATTTTCTGAAATATCATCTTTATCTTCACATAACCATTTTTTACTATACAATTTATCAGGGATTAAATTATATATATTATTTATGTTCTATGTAAATATTGACATCTTCTATATATTATCCTATAAATATCTACACTTAAATGCAATAGAATTCCAATTTGGTATTCTACCTATATTTTCTTTTGTTCTATTAATTGTTTTTCCCTAAGATATTTCATCATACTTATAAGGTAGAATAGCGATATTAGTAATATCAGAATTTCCAAACCATTTTCTTAATCGTAAATCTTGTTGTAATATTCTATTAGATAATGTACTTTGCTATGCGTATGATGCAATATATGAAATAGGTGCAATAGAGCATTTTAATATATTAGATGTATATAAATAAGACTTATTTACATTTGTATTTTCTAATGGTAATATATGTTCATCAGAAACTATTTCAATTTTATCAATATATTCCTATAACGTAAATGAATACGGTTCAGGATTTTCAGATTCCATGTAAAATCTCAAATGCCATATTCCAGAATTAGCTTCATCTATAGTAAACTCATAATAATCATTTATGATTTCTTTAATATTATTTTTATCTAATAAGTCTTTAGCAGATATATTGAAAATGTCTATACCTGGTTTTATTAAAGTAAATGATATTTTATCTTTAGTCCATTTATATCCTGTTTCATTAGCTTCACTTATAGTAGATGAACCGTCTTTACTATCAATAAAATTATGATTCAAATATAAACGTATTTTTAGATTAGTGTAATATTTCTTATAAAATCCCCAATTATCATCATTAAAATTATCAATCTATATTGAAGTAAATGTTTGAAATTGATTACATAATATACCATTATCATAATTATTAAGTCTCTCTAATGACTCCAAATCATTATATATATGTAACTTTATATCAGGAATAGTTCGTTTTTCTTGATAACCAGAGATAATTCTATTATATGTTACAATATTACTATATACTACATTTTTTTGAGATTCACTTAAATCTGCTGTTTCATTATCAATAGTATTATATTTAAATGTGTATAATACTTGATTAATAGGAATTTCGATAACACTTGAATTATATAAATCTGTTAAAAATTTATTATCAGATATTTTATTAATAACATCTGTAGTTATATCCTATTTTGATGTAATAATACCAGTTATTTTATAAATGCTTGTATCATTATTTAACGTTATCTTGGTATCATTTATTAATGTATCATTTTCATATACACTGAAATTACATACATATGTTAATTTATCTTTTAATTCAACATACATATTATTATCTTCAATATTTATGTTAAATATATCTGTATAATCATATGTTCTTGTTTTATTAACAGCATTAATATTAACAAATGAAGAATTAATATCAAACTCAGATGTATAGTAATTAAAATCGGCTCTTGTAACATTACTAAAATATTTCATACCGGATTTATCACCTACAAATTGATATATTAAATGATGTCTATACCTCTATGAATTTAAATCTGATTTATCTAGCGATATTGTCATTACGGATGAATCATTATAATTATATTGCTTATATTCATATCCTGAATAAAAACTTGTATCAAATAAATTAGAAAATTTATTTTCCTCTTTTGTTTTATCAACGGGACTATTATTATAATTATATACTATTATATCATTATTTGCCGTATGATATTTTTTATAATAAAACTTTGTTTCCGGTAACTATACCTTATCATATGTTAAATATTGTTCAACATCTTCTGTTATTATAATACCTTTTATATTTGTATTAATACAATACTAGTTTAATAAATCTTTATTAACACTTGTATTTAATAATTTATTTGACACATCATTAAGAGTTTGATAATCATATGTATTAATTAATAATTGTTTTATATTTGTATCTTTAATTTCTTTATAATATAAATTATCATAATTTCTTATATAGTTACCTGTAAGGTCTAATGATGGCATTTTAAGTGTTGAAGGATTTTCATCTACAAAAGTACCTCTTATATAATTAGGACCATATTGGTAATGTACACTTGAATCTAAATTATTCATATCATTATAATTCCAATACATATGTGTATATCCATATACATAATTTTCTTTAGATACATCTATATTATTAAAGAAATCATCTACATTCATTATGAATGATAGAGTGCTTGAATCATAATTATCTTCCGTTAACGTATAGCAATTTCCATGTTCATTTAATTTTAAATCTTTATTATATAAAACATTTGAAGCCTCTATGTTACCAATGTTATCTGTTTTTATATATAAATTATCAATATATAATTTCTAATTTGTTTTAAATCCTATATAATTTGTTCCATTTGATATAACATCTAATGAATTTCCTGATGTTTTTAAACTTAATAATTCTTTATTGCCAGCTATATTATGTGTATATTTATGAATATCCTTGCCATTATTTAAATATGTATATGTGGTATCATTTTTTATATTACATTTAATAGGTATTTCAGAATTTTCATCTATTACAACTATATCTTCATTATAGTTATTAATATCCATTACAGATGGCTTATTCTTATTAATATCTGTTATTCTTGTTATAGTCACAGGATAATCATTATATAATTCATTAGCAATAAACATTCCATTCTTTAATTCTCGTGTTGAACCAGAACCAACAATATTTAATTTATGATGTTTGTTTTCATCAACCATAAATGGATGAGTATATGAAATATGCTCTAATAACTATGTGGATGTACATGTTGTTAATTCATCTGTTACTTCTATTATATAATCTATAGATGAATCAACAGAATCTTTATGTCGAATATACAATAAATCTCCAACATTATATTTTGGATTTAATCTTAATTCATCTTTAGCATATGTTATATCATACTCTTTATCATCATAATCAATAGAACTATTTTTTAATGTACTTGTATCAAGATATGTGAAGAATGATTCTAATGTTCCAAAATATATAGAATTTCCAGACTTACCTTGCTTACCTTGCTATCCTGTAACACCTATACCAGGTAATCCATGTTTATATATATAATTTTCCATTTTCATCAATTATTCTTTTTTAATCCTGATATTGTTCGGTCTTTAATATTTACATATGATTCCAATCCATTAATCAAAGACACGGTAACATTAGGTAAATCATTATATTTAACTTTATTGATTAAGTCATTTAATTTTACATAATCATAATTCTATACAATATTATAATCATATATTTTATCATAACATAATCGGAAATCCTAAAATTCTTTATTCTAAAAATGCAATATAGTATTATTTGTTTTATCTTCCAGAATTTTATTAAAACTATTTAGTGAATCCTAATTTTTATAATTCTATGGTACAGATATTTTATATACAACACCATAATATATTACAGATGAATCATTATGTGTATAATTATATATTGATGCGTCTATATTACATGCAACGTTTTTACACGTACTTATAAAATCTGTAATATTTTTATTATTAGTTTGTTCTACTGTATATACAGGCGAATAATCATTAGTCTTTACTGTATTTGTATTATTATATTTTGTATAAACATTTGCATCAAGATATATTGGATAATTTGAACTTAACATAAATCCGTTATATTTTTTACTAAACTTTATATCAAGATTCATATCATGTTCGCCACTATACATTGATTTCATACTAATATAATTAACATCCTTATTACCTATATCATCTTTCTGTATTATTGATAATAAACCATTTCCTGTTGTATTATCATTTTGGTCACATATAGTAAGTTTATTTGATCTTAATGAACCATTCGCATCACCAAATAATACTTCTTTAATTACCTTACCTTTCTCATCTGTAATATTTTTATTTTCAAACGTACCTATTTGTGTAATTATTTTTTCTATATCCTAATTGGTTACACTTGTACCGTTTTTTATTACTCTTATTAATTCATTTATATCTTGTAACATAAATACTTTTCCTTCAGGATCAAAGAACTAATCATTATTAACAAATTTTCTGTTTAATAAAATATCTTTTGTCTTTAATGGTAATAATCTTGAAGTAATTTTCTATGCAAATCCAGTGAACTCACCAGGAAGTGTGTATTCACTGAAGAATAAACTACTTCCTGGCGTTCCTTGCTCACCGTCTTTACCTTGTATACCATAAGTGGCAATACCTGGTGCATATGTATCATTATGAAATCTCTAAGAAATCTGCATACTTTTTATCGCTTATAAATTTTAACTGTTGGATATATATTCTTACCAGTTGTTTCATTAATCACAATAGTTAGAGTATTTAAATTTTCTTTTGTTTCTATATTTGTAGAATAATTTTCATACTTATAATATGTGTTTAAATTAGCTGGTTTTTCAGTTACTATATTTATATTTGAATTTGGTTCTGTGTCTTTTGCATAAAGTTCAACTTCAATATTTGACTATGCATTATAATATACTGATAATGTATGATTTATATAATTTTTCTAACCTGTATATTGAGAATCTTTAAAATAATTCCAATTTTCATTAAATGATTCATTATTTATAAAATGATTAAATATTGCGGATGTTAAATTTATAGTTATAACTGTATTACCTTGATTAATATCAGAAATATTATATGAAGAATCTGAATAATTAACAGATAATATGTCATTCGCAGTAGGATAAACAAATTTATTAATTAATATATAATCATTATGAATAACCATACAGTGTGAACCTAAGAATGATTTATCATCAATTCCTGTTTTATGTCCATCAATACTTATATAATCATTTTCATTAAGATATTTACGATAATAATTATTATCCCATGTCGCGCTTAATAATGAACGATTATCTACTAAATAATAATTTTTATTTAATCTCTATAAATTAGTGTCTTCAAATACTTTATTACCTGGATAATTCTGTATTCTATTAATATTTTTTATTTTTGTATTAGATTGCAATAAATCAACATTAAGAATATCTCGTAATTCATCATCTATATAAAAATCAACCATATTATTCGTATTAGGTGTAAACCATCCGTAATTAAATTTAATCTAATTAGGTATTGATAATGTAAATATTAATGGATTATATTCTTCTGTATTATGTATTAATTTAACATCTGCTTTTTCTGGGATAATATATACATCAATATCATTAGTAAATGTATCAACATATCGTTTTAACTTATCCTTCGGTGTTTCTAATGATATTAATTTTGATATATACTTCTTAAAATGTGTTAAATTAGTTCCTGTTATCAATTTCGTGTTAGTTAATAAGTTTGTTTTATCATTTTTATATGATATAATAAACTAATCACTATTAAGAATATTTGATAATTTTATATTGTTAACATTATTTACATTATTTTGTTTCTTTATAGTTAATCCTAATTTATTTTCATTTAATGTTATTAATTTCGGATTTAATACATTTGTTATATTTAAATGCTAACTTATATTTTTTCCTATAGTTGTAGTACGTCTTATAACATTTTCAAGGATCTATTTAGCTGTATGATTATATTCACCATCTGCCTTTGTAATAATATACGCATGACTATTACTTGATATTGAATTTACATGAGTTAATGTACCTGGATAATCAATATACTCATAATTTGTTAATACACCAATATCATTATAATTATTAACAGAAACATATTCATTACAATCAACTGAATTTTCCATATTAAATGAAACAAACTATGGTAAATTAGTTGATAATGTTGTATTTACTATCGGTACATCATACTATGTAAATAATGAAGACCATAAATTATGTTCATCTATTAATGACATTAATTGTTTATGAAAATTATTTTTCTTATGAGCATGAATACCATTATTCATACAGTTAAGTGTCCTGAAATCAATATCATATGGTGCGTTAAGAACTGCATAATCAGCATAACTCTAATATTCATTTGTTGTAACATTCTTTATGTTAGATGTGCCTTCATGTGCATAATCAATATAGAACTAATGATTAATCAATAAGATGAACCTTTCTTTTAACGATATATAAATCTCATTAGTTTTTGATAAATCATAATCGGTTAAAACAAATGCTTCAAACCCTGAATAATCTTCAAGATGAATATAACTATTAACAACCTTTGTATTTAACTTAATATTAAATTTAATACCAGAAAATATAAACTCAAGACTTTTAATATTAGAATTATAATATACAGATGCTGTATCAATATTAGTATTATCTATCAATAATTTTTTAATGGAATGCTGTACAGAACTGTTTAATATACTTTCCTTATATGTAATTGATTCATTATTAATATACAATATATTATCTACTTTATTAGTTACATATTGATTTGTATCATAATCTGCTACATTATAAGTATTTTCACAGAAATTACCATTAAATTCATAATTTTCATTTAATGTATTAACATCTAATATGTTATTATTATCATAATATTGTCCATTAGATTTCCATAAACATTGTACAGATGGAACAATAGGATATAATAATTCACTATTACCTGTATTATTAGGATTTGCAAAATAATTATTTGATTTTAATTCTGGAATTACAGTATCATAATTATATTCCTAATATTTTTGTTTGTCTGCTATTTTTAATTTAGTATTTTCTATAACAGATATTGAATTCAAATTATTTACGTTTATAGTTGTACTTATATATGCTGTTTTAGAAGGTGTTATTATAAATGTCGTTCCTTTAGACACATTTACTTTATTGAATTTAAGTTTACCATCTAAAACTTCATACATCACTCCATGTTGTATTCTATAATCCGTTTCATCTGTTGCAATAGTTTCACCTGCCGGAATATCAATATATAAATTATCCTCATTATGTAATGTTCTGCTTAAATCAATAGTTGTATCTATATCTTTAATATTAGTAATACCCATTATAGCAACTGCGATTTCTGTAGGTTTATACAAATGAATCTTATTAGTTATTAATAACGAAGGATTAATAGTAGAAATCATGCATGTATTTACATCATATGGATTTGTTATTACACATAAATCCTATGTTTTATTAATAAACTACTATTGATTATCTAAACTATAATTCTTATAATTATCTGGTTCCCATACGTTATTTCTCAAATATCCATTTGTAATATTAAATACATTAACTGTATCATAAATACCATTTGTGTTATAAATTAATGGATACTTAATTTTATTAACTAAGTCACTAATATCTGTATTAACAGAATATGTATAATTAAGTTCTTTTGTAGATTTAAACTTAACAACATTATTGTAACGCCAACCTAATGTTTCAAAACAATAATTGGAGAATGCACAATAATAATTATCAAAATAATCTGATTGATTTGTCAATGCATGCATTTCATAAGTTATATTACTATTAAAATATGAAATAGTATCATCTTTAATATTAACAGGATCTTCTGATTCAACATAACAATGTAAATCACTTATATTATTTAAATAATTATGTTCAAAATTATTATCTATATTCTTTATCCAATCATTTTCATTATCATCCGGTTGTATATCATTTTCAATATATTTAATACCATTATGTTTAATAAATGAAATACTGTTATTATATTCTTTATTTGTTGTATATAATGATGATACAAGACCATTTACTTTATCAAATCCAAAATAATCATAATGAAAATCATCAAACTTTGGTGTTAATATATGTTGAACATACATATTATCATATGATGAAATTATAGAAATACTCTTATCATTATAAGATCCAACTTTAATTATATTAGTATTAAATTTCTCAATACATTTTATAATACGATTAATCTGTACATCTAATGTTGCAGTTATATCATTATATTCCAAATCCTATGAATAAAATGAAATTCTATAGAAATAAGTATTTTCAGAATATCTACATTTCTATTTGGTAACATATGGATTTATATTATAATCAGTCTCTAATAATCTATCATCATTTGATGCAATTATTTCATATACAATATGTTCAGTTGTAAACTTATTCGTTTCATATGTATTACCAGCATTAGTAACAGAAGATTTAATAGGATAATCCTATGCAATAAATTTAATATGTTCACCACATTCAATAGGTTTATTGAAATGTAATATTATAAAACTTTTATCAGTATCTTTATCTATCTTAATTTCTGATGAATCTAATGACATTAAATTTGAGTCTGGAGTATTAGTGACATAATTCTTAAAGAAATTCTTTAAATCAATATCAGTCTAAACTCTACCCACATTATTATTTGTTATTGCGAAGAATAATCTATCATAATATTTCTTATCGAATATTACTTTATAAATATTCTCATCTCCTTTATAAATATCACCATTTTCATCATATTTAGTTAATACTGTATTTCCTGTACTATTCTTAGAAGAAACAACATAACCATAATTAATGAAATCATTTGCAGTTAAATATAATCCAAAATAACGATGCATAGAATATTCTTCCATATCATTATCATCAAACATAAACTCAAGGTTTATAATATTGGAATATATAAGATTATGTCTTTCAAAACCAGCAATAATATAATTATTAAACATTTCTTGTTTATTAGCTATATCTGAATTTAATATTTTAGATCCAAAATATGTTGTCTCTGACTAATTAACAAGAATGCCTCTATCTACTGATATACCTTTCCATATATTATTGCCTTGTCTATAATAAGGAGAATTCTAATTATAATCCTGTTCAATAAATTGCAAATAACATTGTCCATAATTAGACAACATATTCTTATAATTATTAAGGTATTGTCCAATAGATGTTGTTGTTCTTAAATCAAATGTCTTTATAACCTTTGATTCTTTAATTAATTTCTTTAATTTTTCTGTATCATTAATTCCTTCACCTGAATATGTCTCTTCATTAAATATATCATCATATCTGAATATCGCGAAGAATTCTGGTACATTATTTCCTATATGTAATGGCGCGAGAATCTTCATATTTTCAGAATAAAGACTATCTGTATTTGTTTCTGCACCATATTCATACATTGTTTCATATTGATCTTTATAATCAGTATAAACCTTATGTGCTTTCAGAGAATTTTCTGGTAATCCAAATAAATTTTTAATAGGAATTTTACTGAATACCTTTTTTATATCTCTTGGATAATTACCATCAGATGAAATAGGGTATTTACGAACATTCTTATTATTTAATACAGCATTAGCTTTAAATGTATCAAGATATAAGTTATAATCTTTATCTACAACTAATTTAATATTTCCAGATAACTTTGGATTTGCTCTTAATAACATTGATGAATGATGTTGTGTATTAAGTTCATAACCTTTATTATCATAATTTGTTAGATGCTTTTCATTTTCATCATTAGTAACTATTAATCGTCCGTTTATTTTATTGCTAGATTTATCAGTAATAGTTAAAACAATATCTTCTGATGAGCTAATAGGATAATCATCATCTAAACTTATTGTAAATATACCAGGTTCTATCCTATTTTCAAATATAATATTATTATCTGTTTTATTTATGAAATCATTAATATGAACACCATTAATTCTTAAATAATTTTTCAAAGCATTATTCTATAATGTTATAATATAATTTGAAGGAGTTTCTGCTTTTGCACGAATATTACTTCCATATACAGATATTTTACTTATAACAGACTATGTATTAATATCAGATAGTTTTTTATCTTTTAAAACTATCATATCAGGTACTTGTTCTTTTAATTTATCCTAATCAATTATCAACTAATCTGTAATTTTGTCAACATATGAAATTTCTAAATTTGCTTCAATATCTGTTAAACTTTTATCGGATACTTCTTTTTCTGTATTTGTATAATCATATACATCTGTTAAATAAATATAATTTCCAGATAAAATAGGATATACACCATATCTAGGAATTTGTTTTGTTAAAGGATTCGCACATTCTTTTGTTTCAATACTATGTCCGTCTTCATCTATGTCTATTTCATAATTATATAATTTTTCATTATTGTTTATATCGTCATTACCAGTTGCTATTTCATACTTAGGTTTATCTTCATCCGTATTTATTAATACATAACGATGATATATAGCTCTATAAGAACTGTCTATACAACTTATACTCTTTTCACCTAATGTTATTAATTTTGTGTTATCAACTATATCATCATTATTAGGATAATCGTTATTATCTTGGACAGGTACACTATAAATTATAGTATCTTTATTATTAATAGTAGTATCATTATACTTATTACATATACGATTACTAAAATTATACATTTCTTTATAATCATTGAAGAATTCGGTTTCATCCTAATCAAAAAACACGCTTGAATCAAATCGATTATATATTCTATATGAATTATTATGTGTACAAAAATTCTTGATTATAAAATCATTAATACTAAAGCTATAATTTTCAGCATTATTATGATATATTTTTATATTAGTTCTATATGTCTTAAAAGGCTCTTTATCATTATTAAACGTAAATGAGCCGTTAATATTAAAAGTATAAAAATCATTCTATGCATCCTTATCAACTTTAGTCGTAATATTTCTATCTTTAATATAAGTATTATATACAGTAGGAGACCAGATAAAAACAGGTTTATAATATATAAATTTTAATGGTACTGATTTTTGTTTATATCCTAAATAAGCATTCTAAGAAACAACACATTCTGTATATGCACTAACAGACAATAATGATTTAGGATCTGTATATATTGCACTAATTTGAAACCTTAATACATTTCGGTCTTCCTATATAAAATTATCAGGTACATACAATAAATTGGTATGTGGTATTAATGTATTATTATCTGTATTATAATCAAATGCTGGTAATAATAATGTATTGTTATTAAGTTTATCATCTTTCCATTTTGGTAAAGTTATATCCTTAATTGCCTCTTGTAATTTCTGCTCTTCTATATTAATTTTATTATTATTATATAAAATTACGGGTTTAATAATTAATTTAAATGGAAAGTCACCTATATTTTTATCATATAAATTCCAATTAGTTAATGAATCATTAATATGTGATTTATTATCGCTCCAATATATTTTAACATTAATCTTATAATTTGCAACATAATGATCATCAATATAACCTCCATTAAAATTTGAATTAAATGCACTTGGTAAATCATTACCAATATTTACAAATGTACCTTCATCATATGTAGAATCGTCAGAATGAAATAATAAATCACTAAATATATTATTTGCTATATTTTTATTAACATTAATATTATTTAATGGGAATATATTTCCATAAATTATTTTATTTGAATTTTTCTCTGAATTCTTTCCATAAAAAGGTAATTTATCAAATTTTGCTGTTAATTCCATTTTAACAGGATATGGTAAATCACTATTTATATTTTCTTTATCTTTAAACTAAAACGAATCAGGGTCATATACATATCCTAATTTATCTGTATTCATGACAGGAATTGGATATTCTACATCTTCATACCCATTTATTAAAACAGATGAATTAATAACAACATCTCTCTTATTTGGTGTTAACTTAAATAAATATTTCTTTTCTTTTGCCATTTGTATCCTTAAATCAAATTCGTTTCATTATTTATTAGATGAAAAAAGAGATATTACTTTTTATATTGAAGTAATATCTCTTTTCATTAAAATTATTTTTATTTAATCATCTTCTGAAACACTAATATCATAATTAATATAATTAATACTTGCAATATCTCCAAGATAACCAACGCTATCAAACTCTTTATCGATAGTATCAACTTTATCCTATAATGATATAGAAGTAATTACTTTTGTTCCTGATGATTCATCTGTATTCTCATACGCAATGTTCTTCGCTATATGTTTAAAATACAAACCATTAACTGAATTACTATTAGGTATTGTATCATCAAGATGCGAAGTAACTCCAGACGAACTTAATGTATTATTAATAGCGATAGTTAACGCATCATCATTTACATCCTTAATTAAATCTGCAATTTCATTTGTTGATGAAAGATTATCAGGAAATGATATAATAATAGAATTAGACCAATCTGATCTTAAAGGATTTGTTGGATAACCTGCTTCTGATATTGATCTTACTTTAATCTCTACACGTTCACCTTTCTAGATAGGTATATCTATTTGATTAATGTTAACTTCCGTGGAATCTGCGACATTCTCAACAACCCATTTATAGCCGTTACCATCATTTACTTTTGTCTTCATCTATGACTATGATATATTCCAATCAGAGAATGTACCTGTAACGCTTGAACCTGTATTCTAATCATTATATGTAAATGTATTTAATAATACAGGTGTATTATCTTCTTTAACATAACGATATGCAATATCAAATCCTATAATTTCTTCTTGTAATTCAGAATTTCCTATACGTGTTTTCTATACAGGGATAGAAAAGAAACCTCTGATTCTATATTTAGGATCTGTTAATAAGGCACCATTTGAACGAACTTCAGACTAAAACGCAGAAACATTACTTGAATAACTAGACTATGCATTCTATAATTCCAATGTTTGTGTGTTTATTTGCTCCTGTTTCGCGTTATAATCACTGATGTTAGTAATATTCTATAACTCTGATTTTAAGTCCGCTATGGCAGATTTAAGGCTATCTATCTTTGTCTTATCATCTGCAATAAGAGCTGCTGTATTCTTAATAGTTGTTGTGTCAATTGCCGCATTAATTTGTGTGTTAACCTATACGACTCTCATATCGGATTCTGATAATGTTGGTGCATTTGGTTTCTAACCACTCCAAGCGGTAACAGTTCTCTCCTTAGCCTCATCAATCATCTTTGCACCCCAATCAACTACATAATTACTGTAATATTCAGATAATGAAGTTGTTGATACATTACCATTATTATCTTCATATAAAAGATTATCAGTATCAACTCTAATCGGTGTTGACCATGTATCTCCTTGAAGATTATATGCTTCTGAAATACCTTTTACATATATAATATCATATTCATGTGCACCAACTCTTACAGAAATAACTTTACTTCTGAATGGATCTTCATAATAATTAAGTGTCGCATAAACACCTGGCAAAGTCGCTCCTGTAATTCTCTTTAATCTTACCTTACTTGAATTCTGGTTAATCGCTATAATCTCAAATATTGAATCACTATATGATAACTAATCTCCAATAGATAACACATTATTTTTCCCCTAATCTATACCTTCGTTTGATATTGTAGAATATGTTATATTATCCAATGTATACCAAACATTACCGTTAATAATATCTGGATCCTATATAATCTAGAAAATTCCTGATTTAGTATTTCTTACTAATGGTAGTTGAACAATCTCTTCATCTTCAGAATATGAAATATTATTATTAGCTAATAATGATTTCAATGAAAGATAATCCATACCAGATGTTATTTGATTATTATTCCACAATGTTGTAGCTGAATCATCATTAGAATTAAGAATTACCCTTACAACCTTAACTCTATCTGCATCATCTTCTATCTAACCTGTTAAATCAATATCGACAGTTAATCCTGGAAACATTAAGTCTTCAAAGAACCAATTAGTATCTAATTTAAATGTAGATGGATCTTGTAAACCAGCAATCTATGTCGGTGTCTAAGGAATCGAGCTCAACTTAATAGTTCTTCTTGAACCATCGTTAAGATTAATTGTTCCTTTACCGGTTGAAAGTGAATTAAGCGAATCTTCAACAGCTTTCAACCTATTAACAATCGAAGCATAACTTGGTAATTGATATTTAGAATTTGTTCCCTATGTATCTTGATATTCATAAGTTACGAATGTATCATTAGTTGTTAAAGATCTTTGCATAGCGGATAATAATGAAAGTTCATTAGTTTGCTATGCAATAGTCTTACGCATATTCTCTGCAAAACTGTTTATATTATTTGTACTCATCTTATATTATCCGTTATTTATTTTCTAATTCTTGTATTCTATTATTTAAATCTTGTATATATTTAATCATTAATGGTATCAATGACTCATAATTGACAAATGTTGTTCCTCTCTCATTATCATTTGTTTCATCACCTGTTCTATATACTAACTTATCAAATCCAAATCCTTGTAATATATACTATGGTAAATCAATACTTGGATATACATTATTGTTATATGTATAATAATTAACCTAAATACCGTTTATAATATCATTTATATTACCATTATCTGTTGTCCATTCACCTAATGCAGTATCAGCTTGTGATTCAACATTAAATATAGGTTTATAAACAGAAGGAACATTATAAGTATATTCATCATTCAAAATTTTTATTGGAGGCGTATAAGATGAACCTTGATATATAGATGTATTGATAAAATCATTTTTTAAATTATTAAGTTGAATCTTAATAACATTATTGCCATCGCTTGTAGTTGAATCTGTAGACGTGTCTGTAATAGGTAATATAACATTTGTCTTTACATTCTATGCAATAATACCAGATGTTTTTGAGCCATTAAGGTAACCATCTAATTTAGTTTCTAGTTCCTCTAATTTTTGTTTATTTTCATCTGTTAACTTAAGTGTTGTCATATAAGCATCTTGAATAGCCATTGTTGACTAAACATTAGTATTCATCACATCAATAGCTCTGTTAAGATTACTAACAACATCAGAAAAATCAACACTATTAATAGAAGACATTGTTGTATTATCCTATATCATCGCATCTGTATTATCATATACAGATAAAGTCTTTATATTAACACGGAATGAATAACTATTACCAAAGAAATTTGCCTTATTAGGACCTCCAAATGATTTCTTCTTAGTTAATGTAGGAATCTTAATACCTTCTGCTGTACTTTTTGGTGAATCTAAAAATACAATACCAAAAAGATTTATTGCATATGCTGATTTCGTAGTATCATTCTAATCATAAACACTATAATAAAGAAGAATTGCATTAAAACCAAATTCACATGGTTTTGATGTAATATCACAGAATTGATCTTTAAACTAATTATTAGCATCAATATTTACATCATCATAAGAATTAATCTATATTTGATTATTTTTGTCATTACAAAAGTTTCTACAGGCAGTTTGTATCTATGTAATATCCTTTACTATTTCATATGCGTCATTCAACTGATAATTTGAATTATTAACATTATCATATCTAGGTTTTGTATCACTTAATATTTTTAATGTATCTACATTATTTGTTCTTCCTTGTAAATGTTCATTATCACCACAATTATATGTATGCCCATATATATAATTAGTTTCTGCTGAATCCTAAACCTATTTAAAAAATACAGGACCATTACCATAACTAGTTGGAATATTAACATAAGTTTCATTAAACATACCAAATTCTGTACTTAATGAATTACCTGCATCTATTGCTCCAAAACATTGAACAGTCCTTGTTTTATAATTGCCGTTATCTCCTTTTTCTCTATAATAAACGTCATTATTCTTTTGATTTCTCTCTAATGTTAATAAATTATTAATATGTCTATTCTCAAATGATTTTAACCAATGAAAGAAACAACGCTCAGTAACTGTATGGTATTCTTGATAATTATACTTATCATCATTTAATAATCTTGTTTCAAGATTCATCATATAATTCTATAAATCAGTTGCAATTGCTATTGATTCCTATTTAAGATCTGTATTACCAAACATTCTTGGAAGATTAAGTAAAGCATAATGTGACATTGCAACACCTGTTGCTCGACTATTTAAATTCAAACCAATATCTTCATTAGCAGATGGGAAAACATATAATGTTGCACCGTTATCTCTCAACGGTCTTAATAAAGGTGTTCTAATCATTTTCTTTAAAAATTAATTTTATTTTCTCTCTATCATAATATCATCTGCTGAACGAACTGAATAATCTAATACATCCCAAGATGATCCATATTCATCATCATTGGCAATACATTTCAATGTAATTCTATTTAATTCATCCTTTGATATTCTTAAAAATTTATTTTCTTCCCTTGATAATACAACTCTATAAAATGCTTTTGATTTACTATCATTAAATCTTAATTTAACTATAGAACCAGGAATTCCATTTATAGAAGCAGTATGTTCATCATTTATAGTAACCGTATGATTGTAATCATAATAAGTATATATAAATCCAGATTTAATATCATTGTATTGATATTTTGGTAAATTCATTCTTTTTAACTAAATAGCAGTTGCAAACAGCATACTCTAATCAAAAGTAAATGACTAAGGTTCATTCAAACTCTACTCAGATGATTTACTTGCGCCATATAAACCAATATAACCTTGTTCATCAGAATAACTATTACTAAACTATTTCTTTAAACTATCAACACTACTTATAATCTATTCTAATGTATCAGCCAATGACTAAACGGTTCCATTTCCTAATTCAACACCAATAGCGCCAGAATTATGTGCATACTTATTCATATCTGAATTAATTTTATCATATGGTACAGTTTTTAATAAGCCACCATCATTATATAAATAACGTCCATTTAATGCATCATGGTTTATACCTTCATTATTACTACCACCAGATCTAATAATCTATTCAAGACTTTTTGTATCTTCAACTGAAAACTATTTAGCTGTTATTTTATTAAATACACCAGTATTAGCCTTTACATAAGATTTCTAATCATCTGTATTATCTATATTAACTTTAATACATTGTTTATTACTATCATATATATTATCTATATAATCAGATATTGATTGATTATTCTCATTAATAATTCTTGGAAGCTAACCAATCATTGTTCTTATAGATATATCATTTAATTTCTCTTTTAAACTCATCTATATCAAATAAAGATTTTATTTACTTATTTATTTAGAGAAAATCATACATGTCAAAATTAAATTGATTATTTAAAATAAATTAAATAAAACTTTATTATATTATATATTTTACTAAACTTTTCTAATAATGTTTATCTATATATAAAATAAAAAAATGATATAATAAAGAAAAAATTCTAAATTACATCATCTATATTAATTTCAAAAATATTTTACATTTTCCAAGGATCTACCTTTCTAAAAATATTATTTAATAAAAAATTGATCCTACAATATTTATCTCTATAAAAAATAACTATTAAAAAAGAAAGTAACCAAAGAAAAAATAAATTTTCACCAATATTATATTAAATTTATAATTTTATATATTATATATAATATCTATCTTAACCTTAAATACTAACATATTTATTATACTCAAGTTTTCAGAAAAAGTCTACTTTTTATTTAAATATTTTTAATAAATTTTAAAAATAATTTATAACTTACTGATAATCAATATATATTTAACTTAATTTATACAAATTCTAAATAATATTATTAATTTTATAAAATTTTAAATAAAAATCTAACTTTCCTACTTTAAATATCTTAACCTCTCAAAATACCAGTATTTATTTTACTTACTTTTGTGAAAAAAGTCTACATTATTTTAAATTATTTTTTAATTATTTTTAATGTAATTTTAACTAATAAAATAGACTTTTAATTAAGACTTTAATATAATTATGCTATATAAATATAAGAAGAGAAAATTATACATATATAAAAGTAAAATGAAAGTTGATATAACATTTGACAACAAATGGTTTGTTGTCAGTTCAAATTATCTATTTGAACTTAATGTTATACGCAGAGCTTTTACAAGAGAAATTCCAAATGCGTGGATGTTAAAGAAGATTACTGACATACAAATTACTGATAGAGAATTCATGAACAAATATAATATGATTTCTACTAATTTGTGGTTAGAAATTATTAAGGTTGCTAAAAAGTTCAATATAGCAATGGAAATGACTCCAGCTGCACAGAATTATTTAAATTAGTTTACATTAAAGTTTGAAGATTTTAAGAGTTATATAGATGATATTTTTGAAGGTGCAGAAACAGATGAAGGAAAAGAATTTAGACCATATGATTATCAAATAAAAGCGGCGTATACATTATTAAAATATAAAAAATGTTGTGGAGAAATTTCTACTTCAGGTGGAAAAACATTAATTTCATTCATGATATTTAAATATTTAATTGATACACAAGGTATAGATAATATTCTATATATTGTTCCATCAGTTGACTTAGCTAACCAATCAGCTGAACAATATGAACGATATGAGTCTTACCTTAAGAAACATAATCATAATTGGGAAATAGGAATTCTTAGGTCTGGTTTAACAAAGAAACAAAAAGAAAAAGTCGAATCATGTAACATATTGTTTGGAACTTTTCAAAGTCTTTGTAAACGTAAAAAAGAGTTTTTTGATAGATTTAAAGCCTGTATTTGTGATGAGTGCCATCATGCGGGTGGAGCAGTTTCTGTAAAGAATATATTATATAATATGTCAAATCTTATATATTCTATAGGTGTAACTGGAACTTTTCCTAAAGAAAGTATGTATGAGAATTTATATATACAATCTATTATAGGACCTGTAATATATAAGTTAACAGCAAATCAATTAATTAATACAGAGAAAAGAGGAACACCTATATATGCAGTAATTCAATATCTTAAATGGGCAGATCAAAAAACAAAGGAAACAATGTATATCTATAGAGCAAATAAAAATCCTATGAATATAGGCGCAGGTAGTAAGGTTCTGAAGATCGAAAGGAAAACGGTTAATGAATCATATACAAGATTAAAGTATATTTGTGATCAAGTTATCAAGACAAAGAAAAATGCTTTGGTACTATTTGGCGATATTAAATATGGATATGGTAGAAAAGTATATGATTATATAAAAGATAATTCAGATAAAAATGTTTATTATACAGATGGAAATACGCCAAATAAAACAAGAGATTATTATAAAGCAGAAATGGAAAAAGATATTTCTGGAAATACAGTGATAGTAGCGTCTATCAATACATTTGGTGAAGGTATCGATATTAAAAATCTTTGGTCTATTTTCTTGGTTGATACAGCAAAGTCCGAAAGATTAGTAAGACAAATATGTGGTCGTGGAATTCGTTTGTATCCAGGAAAAGATAAAGTTGTTATTTTTGATTTCGTAGATGATTTGAGATATTCTGCAGATCCAAATAAGAGATATAAAGATAATTATTTATGGAAACATGGTCAAGAGAGAAAGAAAATTTATCTTGAACAACATTTCCCTGTATATGAGCAGAAGATAGATTTTAAATAATTTAAGAAATTATCGTTTAAAGAATAAATAATTAAACGATAATTTTAAATTTTTATTATGTTGTTAAGTGAAGTCTTATATATAGCAAAAAATATAAATAAATATAAATCTCTTAATGAATCACTTAAGTCTAATATATTATCTGATATATTTCATAAGTTTGATTATTCTAATATAACTATTGAACCTGTTAATAAAAACTATTATATTGGTTATACTGATAAGGGCGTTTCATTTTTTGATGTCAAATTTGAATATCAAAGGTTAGCAGAAAGAAATTAGTTAACACAAGATATGTGTGATACAGTGGAAGGAAGATAGAAAATTATTAATTGTGATTATAAAAAGAAAAAACGTAAGAAATTATGGAATGGAACTTATGAAGATAATGGAATAATATATATGATTATGGAAGCTATCAAAAATAAGTCAACACATAAAATCGGTTTATCTGATATAACAGATTCAGAATTAATAACTATATCACCAATAGACGCAAAGAAAAAAATATATAAAACCGGATTACAATTTTGGGTTGATTATGATAATAATCTTAGGGCTGTAGTAATAGATAATACAATAATATTATATATTTAGCAATTAAACCAATATAATTCATGGTTGAAACCAAATCCAGATTATCACGAGAAAACAGATTTCTCTACATTTGCTGATAATAGGAATGATGAGTATTTAGAAAATTTTATAAATAAAGCATTTATTAAAATACCAGTTTATAATATATTAACATCTAATGTAGAATTAAAGAAAGAATTAGGTGCAAATAATGTTAAATCATTATAGAATGTTCCAGGAATATCAAAAGTATATGTGGTAAATACAGAAGGTATGGAAAATTCCAATATAGAGGAAAAACTAAAAACAAGAAGAGATTATAAAATATTTTTAGAGAGTCAAATAGATCTTAATAAGAAAAATATTGAAAGATATTAGAATGAATTAAAAATTAGGCGTTCGCAAGGTGTTGATTCTAAAATTATAAATAAGATTTATGATTTCCTTGATGTTTGTATGGATACAACAATAGAATTATAGAATTTAGATAATGATGTATTGACAAATAAATCCGCCGATGATTTTATAGGAGATACCTATAGGCATTCTGCACCATTAGATTATGTATATTCATCTGCTTTAAAACGAATATATCCAGATAGAAGTTTTTTTGATTCAAAAGTAAGAAATATGTATGGTAGAGGAACACATATGGAAACTAATTGGTCTTTTAATTCTATAGGAGATTGCTTGGTTGTGGCTAATTTAAAAGTTGAAAAATGTATAGAATATTCATAGTCTATAATTGATAGATATGACAAATATAATAATATAAAGAATAAAGCTGATATTTCTTAGGATGAAATATTATATGAGTTGAATATATTAAAATCAAAGTATAAAGAATTAGAAGATTTTCTATCTTATAACTCATCTGTATATAATGAAATAAGAAGGCAATTAGATAAAGCTAATATAGATCTTGATAAGATAATGACAAAAATAGATAATTTTCAATTTTAATATAATAAAGGGATAAGAAATAAATCTTACCCCTTTTTATTTTTTATAAACAATTAAAGGTAATTGTTGAATACCGTTGAATGAATGTTGTACAGGAGGTTTTGAATAAATTTTCTTATTCTTATTTTTTGATTTCTTTCCTATACCACCATTAAATCTATCACCAGAACCAAAAGTTCCCATACCAGCAGGAACTGGATCACCTATTCCTATTGTATTCATAGGCGTATTATAAACTACTCCTTCACACATAATTATCTTAAACCATTGTTATTTTTAGGTAATGAAACTCCTATACCATTAGGTGCTCTTCTAGATAAAGACTATAAAGCATTTATTTTATGTTTAACTGAAATACCAGGATGCTACTTACTTTCATATTTAGGACTATCTAAATCTAAGTATTCACTGTTTCCATCCTTATATGGATCATATTCCTTAGATATTAATTCTCTTTCACCATTAGCATTTCTTATATATACATCATAATAGTTATAAACAAAAGACCATGTAAATGTATTGAATGTACCCATCCTGGCTGCATAAGACATTGATAAGTCTCCTATACTTGTTGGTGTTAACTATTGATAACAATAACTAACAGTTTCAAATCCACCATCATCCAATAAGGAAACAGTTATATTAGGTAGATATAAAGGTGTTAACTATCCTAACCTTAAATATAAATCATATTGATGTCTAGCGACAAAATAACTAATATAACTTTCTGCAGTTTTAACAGTCAATGTTAATGTTTTCTCTAATAACATGTCTTCCTATTTACCTGGACGTTTCTATATTTTATATTCTCTTCCTTGCTATATAACAGAACCTGAATTTAAGCCTGGAAAATTAATTGATGCAATCTAAGCGTTAAAGAAATCTTCCAATGTTACATAAGGTAAATACATCCTATTTAATATTGGCATCCACTTTTCTGTAACATCTGGATAAAACCAATTGAAATCCAATGCTATTACGAAATTTTGATCTAGATTATTTAATAACATTTTTAATTAAACTATATGATTGTTTGTATATTTATTGAAGATTATTTTTTATTTTCAAATATTTTATGTATCTTTGTGTTGTTAATAAAAAAAATATTGAACACTTAAAATAATAAAATTATGGATATTACATTATATAAAGTAAAAACAGATAGAGGTTTTTTCATAGTGAATGCAATTAATGAATTTAAAGCACGGTCACTTATGGCGAAGAACGGTGAATATGTTCATACATGTGACAAAATCATAATTAAAGAAAATGATATTATACCATATAATTTATTTTAATCATGTATTAAATATTAAATTATGTATTATGAGTAAAAAGAAAACGTATTCAGAGAAAGTAAAAGATTTATGTGATAAATTTTGGAATGATTATCAAGTTACATGTGATATAGAATTTGTTGATAGAACAATAAAATATTATATTGGAAGATTTAAAGCTATCGCAAGGTCTGCAGATAAAGAAATAGAAAAGTTATCTCAAAAATAAAACTTTTTATATATTTAATGTATAATACAAATATAATAGTTAACTGAGTTAATAATCCTCTAATAAAATTAACTTAATTAATAAAGAAAGGAATATTACTATGGGTAAGCAAAAAAGAAGTGAAAATACGTATCAGAAGATTAATACAATCTTTAAGAGAGATGCGAATAATGTAATTATGCCTTATGATGAGTTTGCACTTCCCGAATTGGAATGGATGCGAAATTGTAAGTTTGATGCAGAATCTAAAATCGATGGTACTAATACTCGTATTGAGGTAACTCGTGAATTTATTACATCTGATATTGGTAATAATGAAGGTATTAGATGGAGTGTTGCATATAAGGGTAAAACTGATAATGCACAAATTCCAAAGATGTTGTATACTTATCTTACTACTGTTCTTACAGAAGATAAAGTTCTTAATTCACTAGGACTTACAAAAGAGATGTATGTCAATGATGAGTTGATGAAAGAAAAAGGGTGGTCTGTATTGAATGAACAGTTTAATGTATATGAATTGGATGAAACAAAGATTCCTAAGAGATATACATTGTATGGTGAAGGTTACGGAAATGGAATACAGTCTGGTGGATACTACAGACAAGATAATTCTTTTATCGGATTTGATGTAAAAGTTGATGATATGTATCTCCTTCGAGAAAATCGTGATGAGATCTTTAATAAATTAGGTGTTGATATTGTTCCATTTGTAGGACAACTTACTATTGACGAAGCAATTGAAATGGTAAAGAAAGGATTTAGATCTAAAATTGCAAAAGATGATCATCTTGAAGAAGGATTGGTTCTTCGTACACCTATGGGTTTGAAGAATCGTAGAGGTGAAAGAATTATATTTAAAATTAAAACATGTGATTTCCAGAAATATTTTTCAAAGTATGGAACATATGATAAGGTAGATCAACCAAAGAATGAAAACTTTTAATATATGATAGAAATTATTGAAATATGGTTTCCTATTATTGCATTTATTGCATGTTCATATTTAATATATATGGATAGAAAACATTTTAAGAAAGTTGAAAAAGAATTAGATAAAATAGAAAAAGATATTCATCATGAATAATTTTTTGATTTTATTTTTTTGTTTGAAATAAAATATGTATCTTTGTATTGTTAATAAAAATAATATTAATTAATTTTTAAATAATAAAAAATATGATTACACGTAAGGAACTTGTTGCTAAGTACAAGATTGCAGTTAAGCGAGTAAATGAGTTGGAGAACAAGAAGTATGAGTATAAGACTAATCGACCATGTGCTCCATTTGGTAATGTGAAGAATATGAATATTCCTGACATTATTAGAGCTGGCGCAAATGTGCATGATAGTGATGCTAATGTAACAGAGCGTATTAAGCAGTATGGTATTTTTCCAGAGGATTTGAAGAATGCAAATGATCATTTGTATGAGGGATTTGCAATTTCTACATGGGACCACGATTTTAAACTTCGTGTAGAGCAAATTCACGATGAGAAGAAGTTGAAGACATATAAGGAAGTAATGAATAAGTTGTCTGCTAACTTTACTGATGAGGATCGCTTCATGATTGAGATGGGTGAGATTGATGCACTTGACATCGATTTGGATGATGATGCACCATCAGATGAAGTAAAGTCTGAAGAGTAATATTTGTTACTTAAACAAATATATGTATGGTTAATACTTAACCCAATGTGGTTGGGTATTAACCATTTTTCATTTTTAATTAAATTAAACTAATATGGATGAATTTTTAAAACAACTCATATCTAAATATAAACCAAAGTTTTCTCGTGATAAACTTTTTGGTGGATATGATATTGATGTATATGATAGAGATCAGATAAAGCACGAAACAATTAATTATTTAAATGAACATTTTCAAAATCCTGATATAAAAAGTGAAGAGTATCATGATTATTATAAGAAAATGTTAATAATTAAAGAGTTCGCAGAAACATTTGAAACATATTTTGCAAATTTAAGTTTTAGATTACCAGTACCATCAGGTACAGAAGTTTATTGTTCACAACGAGATTAATATATGAATAGTTTTATTAAGTTAGATAATGGAATAGTTCTTAATATTTCACAAATAGAAACATTCGGACCAATTTGGCCATTTGACTTACTAGAGTTCGATGATTCACAACCTATAGGTGATAATATTGGCGATTCTGTTAAACGTTTATTTCAAGATAAAGAACATAATAATATTGCAAAAGAAATGGTTAGAACTTCATTTGCTACACCATTAAATTGCAATGATAATATGAGAAAATACGGTGAAGGCAAAATACTTAATTATACGGTTCTCTTAAAATCTGGTCATAAGTTTTTTATTACTGAAGCAGAATATAATAATATTTTGGAAGTTATGAATTTATCTGCAAATAATGTATATTCTAATGTAGATAAAAAGTATACTAAATTTGATTTTTAATTATGAATTTTGAATACGAAACAACATGTTATAAATTTACAGACAATGATACATATGTCTCTATTGATGATATATTGGATGAGATTGATAAGCATGCTATAAAAATAGGTTGTAGTACTAATAGACCAAAATCCGCAAATGAAATTATAAATGATAATTTGAAACAATGGAATAATTTTGAGCCTTATTCAAATACATTTAGAAAGAAACATATTTGTTGGTTTCCTGTATATATACAAATTGGTTTAGATAAAGATCTTGCTGATTATTTTGTATTGAAAGATATTAGTAATGATTATCATAGAGCAATTTATTATAAGATTTCGGGTGAATATGCGTTTACATTGTGTTATGATGGTTATATATATATAAGAGAGAATCGTTCTCAGATTATTGTGATTATCTTCCATGTTATGTATTACCGTGTACAGCAAAAGATGTATTAGCACATAATTCATGTTGTAAGTTAAAAGATACTGCATTATTGCTGAAGGAAATTTGGGAAGATGTAAAAAAGAACTATTCTGATGCAATTGAGCAAAACATATGGTTTGAAAATGGTTATTACTACCATACAGAACATTATATAAAAAATAAGTTTATTCATTTTGATTTTTAATTTATTATATGTCAAAACAATACGATAAATTTAATTTGGAAGTTGAACAAGATCCACTTGTTCAACTTCATAAAACTGATTATAATAATTATAGTGATTTGTCACATTTTGTAGATGAATACTATAAAGCGCAAGCACTTATAAAGGAATGTGGTAATTTTTATAAATCTTTTCTTTTAAGTAAACTTTTAACCTATTCTAAACTTACAAATACTTCATACAAAGAAAATGAATATAATTTTTTTAATATTCATATAACAGGAATACCATATAAAGCTGAAACATATTGTCTATATGATATGTTTGATGATTTGGATAATGATTATAAAGGGTATTATAATTATAAGTCATTGAAAGGATATGAAAAACTTGCATATTCACGTGCAGTATTTAAGTTTAAGGAATTTTGTGATAATTCTAAAGATAAGTTATTTACTATAAGAATTGAATGTAACAGAACTTCATATTTTCCAGGAGATAAAGATAAAGAAACAAATTATTATTTTACATTTAATGATTATATTTTTAAATCATGTATGTGTGAACATTATATTTCATCATATAGTTCTATAACATATAATAATAAGTATGATGAGGTAAATAATAAAGATCTTCAATCTAAATTAAAAAAACTGGTTGATAAAGAAAAGAAATCTTTATATGATTATATGAAAGAACTTGATTTTTTATATAAAAAAGAATTTGATACATTCTATAAAGATGAATTAAAAAAATTATTTAAAACTATAAATGTTCCTATTATTTATATAAATATCGATAATGATTTAAAGGATTGTGCATATGCGTCATATAATTCATATAAGAAAAAAGTTAAATCAAAAGATATAGATAAAGATATTAAAGAACTTACAGAAAAGTATAATAATGATGGTGAGCGAACATCATTATATTTAAGTGAAATATTATCTGATGATGAAATTGATAATATGTTTGATTCTTTTGAATATAAAGGTTGGTATAGTATGTATGATTGGATCTTGAAATATATTAATGATAATTATTATAATAAGATTATTGAACTTGTAAAACGTAATATTGCAGATTCTACATATGCATATAGAACTATTATAAGAACATGTTCAGAATATAATAATAATCAAAAATTATATATTATAGGTAAACATAATGAATCACATTATTTTTGTAATCAAAATGATGTAGATAAAATTAAAATAGAACTTATAGAAAGAGAATTAGTATGTACATATATAAAAGTTAATAAACATCTTAAATACAGTTGGCCTTCGAATGCACCAACTGTTGTAAATGAATTGACGCGAACAGTTAAGTTTAATGTAGATACAAATTCTGTAAGTTCTTTTAAAGAATCAACAGATACATATGAAATAGCAAATAAAGATAGATATTAAAATTAATCTGTTACCTAAGTTTTAGGTAACAGATTTTTTTATTTAAAATATTTGATGTATCTTTGTAATATAATAAATAAGTTAGATAATTAAAAAATAAAATTATGATTAAATATATTTTTGCGTTTGTAATGTTCCTTATGGTATTTGGAATTATCTGTTTGCCATTTTATGTAATTTATCAAGGATTCGTATTGGTTGCATCTGGTTCACTATGGGGAATTCTTTCTGTTGCCGTAGGATTGATTATACTTAGGTTGTTTAAACCTATTTCAAATTTGTATGAAAATAAAGATTTTAAAATATTTTAACATATGGTTTACATTGATATTAAAACAGTTTCATATAATGAACTTAAGAATTTGATTAATTCAGAAGCATTTATGTTTGATAATGAAAATGATTCAAATGTAAATCTTACTAAATTGATTCAACCGATGTTTATTAAAATTATGTGCAGAGATACATTACGTATTAACGCATATAAGGATAATATTGGTAAAGTTCATATTATGAATGGAGAGAATGAATTTTCAGCTATTAATGAATTGATAAGTGGAAATATTTGTATTACAGATTTTCCTGAATCATTTAAGCAGTTCAATAATCTTCCATATAATGAATGGCATTCATATAATAAGAAACAAATAGAGATTACACCTGTATTTGAACTTCATATTTTGGAATGTCCTAATGAAGATGAAAAACAGTTTTATTTAAATATGATTAAATAAACATTTTTATTGTTCTTCATTATAAATAGTTGTGAAAGATTAAAATAAAATAATTAATAACTATGGACGATCAGAAACAATATATACAGGATGATAATGAGAATGTATATAAGGTTATGCCAACTCATTATCTTAAATTATCTCCATGGAATGATGGTGAGGATCGTCGTGTAATGGAGAAAGATATAAATGGATATAAGTATATATCATATAAAAACGCATGTATGATTATTAATAATCAATTTGCGAATAAGACAGAAAAATGGACACATAATGGTAAGGAGTACATTGCATCAAAAATAAATGAAGATAAATCTGTAGATGAATATACAGCTTTAATCAGTATGCTACCAAACCATAAAGCTATCCTTCATGATAGCAAGAATCTCATGAAACATTTTAAAGATGAAATGTCTCTTACAATTACATCTGAGGATAATAGTACAGAATTGAAAATGGTTAAACATAAGGGAAAGATTTATTATATTCTTCTTTTAAATAAACCATGTTCTCGAGTAAAAGCATATAATCTTTTTGGAGAATTTGTTCAATGGGTAGGAATTAAAGATTGCAAACCTATTTTTTGTGAAACAACTAAAAAATATATTTAATTATGAAATTACATAACGGCATTTATCATACAAGAAATTCATATAGTAAAGACTGTAAATTTTGGAAAGAAAAGTGTATTCCTTATATTGAATGGTATAAGAAACATCGACTTAGAAATATTCAATTGAGAGAACATAGAATTCCAGATGATTATGATAAGAGAGATGTTATGTCTCATCTTATGCATTGTTATACAGATTTATATATGCAATCACATATTGGACGTGTAAAGAAATCTGTTATACGAAAAATATTTAATTATTGGTATAAACAACCGGGCGCATATCTTAAGAATGATGAATATCTTAATTATGATATTTTAACACCATATCCTATGTATACAGGAGATAGAGATGATGTTAGATTCCCTGTAGGTGAACCGGGTTGTTTTATTCTCTATATTACATTATTTAAAAGAAATAAGAATGCTCTTACGAAGAAACAACAAAAATTATTGAATGAACTTCATTCATATAGAGAAAAATAAATAATTAAAAATAAATTTATTATGAATAATTTTGATGATGCAATAAAAAAGAAATTATTAGAAGATGTTAATAATTTCAATGATATAATTTATAATAGAAAGACTATTAATGAAAGTTCTATTAATAGAATGTTTTATTGGATTAATACATGTGATTGCGCATTTATTACTGCATTTAGATATGAATTAACAAATGTAGTAAATCCTGATAAAACATATTACGGACCTAATAATGATTGGAAAGATAAAAAGATATTCACTCATGAAGAGAATCGCATGAAGAATAAATTGCTTTATGGTGAATTACTTAAATTAAAATATGGTGTTATCAAGGTAAAAGGTGTATATCCAGAAGGTATGGATAAAGAATCATCTGAAGAAAGTTATTTAGTTGTAAATAGATTTAATGATCTTGAATTTTTAAATAATATTTTAAGATTAGGAGAATTTTATAATCAAGACTCTATCTATTATAAGCCGAAGAATAAAACATATGGTTATCTTATAGGCACGAATAATGCATACCCAGGTTATCATAAGAAAGGAGATGAAAGTACATTAAAATTAGGTACTGCTTCAAATTTTATGTCACGACTTGGAAATAAAGCATTCTCATTTATTCCAAAAAATGCTATTAAATTTAATAATAAAGAAGATGCAGTAAATACAGAATCTGAATATCAAAAGTATTGGACAGATTATTCAGGAACGTCATTTAAAGATAGAAAAAAGAACAGAACAATAAATCCTAAATTACAAGAAGCTTTAGAATTTTGGAGAACTAATTTAGGTGGTATTGATATTATTGAAAAAATGCATCCAAAAACAAGATTATGTATGTTTAGTTTTTTAAGAGAAAATTTAAATAATGAATAATAAAGATAATTAGATAATTTCAAAATATATAGAAAATAATTCTATTAAAAAGAATTGTCAATATTGGAATCATATAGATACAGATGATCAAATTTATATTAAAGATAAATTTAAACATATCAAAGATATAAAATTATCAGAATGTCTCTATATGATTCTTCATCATTTAGATAATAGGCCAATTTGTCCTATATGTCATAAAGAAATAAAACTAGAAAGATTCTCATTAGGATACAAAACATTTTGCTCTAATACATGTAAATATTCAGATAAAGGAAAACAACTTATTCATGAAAAACAAAAGGAGACATGTTTAGAAAAATATGGAGTTAATAATCCAATGAAAGATATTTCTATCAAAAATAAATCTATATCTAAATGTAAAGAAACAAATAAACGAAAATACAATGTTGAATATAATTTTCAACGTGAAGATATAAGAAAACAAATTATTCAAACAGTAAAAAATAAAACCGGTTATGAATATGCGTTTTTAAATAAAGAAAAAGTATTATATACATTACATAATAAATATGGCTCTGGTATAGATAATGTATTTCAATTAGATAGCATTAAAGATAAATCGAATAAAACAAAAGAATTAAATAATAGTTTTAATACTTCTAAATATGAAGATTTAACATATGAAATATTAAGAGAACATTATAGTAATGTAATAAGACAATTTAAATCAGAATTATATCCATTTAATTGTGATTTTTATATTGTAGATAAAGATACATATATAGAAATAAATGCAAGTTGGACACATGGCAAACATCCATTTAATGAGGATGATTTAAATGATGTTAAACTTTATAATGAATGGATGAATAAATCAGACTATTATAAGAATTCTGCTTATAATTGGAGATTTAGAGATACAAAGAAAAGGAATATTGCAAAAGAAAATAATTTAAGATATTTTGAAATATTCCCTATAAATATAGAAGATTTAAAAAATAAATTGAAAAAAATTATTCAAAAAATAGACAATTTATAAAATTTCTTCTATAAATAGATAGAATAAAGAAAATTAGGAATAATGCCTAAGAAAGTTTAGTTTGAAGAATTTGAGTAGAGATTAAAAAATAAATTTGGTGATAAGTTTAAATATATTGATTTAAGTTTAATAGATAAAGAAAACTTTAATTATTTAGATAAGTATCCTATTAAATGTTTAATACATAATAAAATAGCATATAAAGAGCCGAAAATCTTTTTAAGATCTACAACATTAAATATATGTAGTAAATGTCAAAGGGAATAGCAAGTTCGTGATTCACATAAAATGCATGAAGGTAAAGAAAGACATTATACATCAGTTGATGAATTTCTAGAGCGTTTATATTAGAAATATAAAGATAAAATAACTATTGATAAAAATGATATTTTATTAAATAAAAATGGTTCAGTAAATTTTTCATAGAAAATGAAATTTATATGTCAAAAACATGGTGAATTTTATTGTAAACCATCCGATATATTTCGTTCAACTCATGGATGCTCAAAATGTGCTAATGAATATATGAAATTAAAAAATATTCAATATGGTGAAGAACGAAGATAGTCATTTATAAATGATGCTATTAAAATTCATGGTAATCAATATGATTATTCAAAGGTTGATATAACAGGTAAACTAAAAAAAGTTGAAATTATATGTAAAGATCACGGTTCATTTTTTATGATGCCATCTTTACATTTAAGAGGTGAAGGTTGTAAACTTTGTAATAAAACAAATTTATTAAATTGTGAACGACGTTTATATCAAATATTAATTGATAATTTTCCTAATGAAGAAATTATTAAATAGTATCATAACTTTTTAGGAAGACAAAGTTTAGATTTTTATTTTCCTAAATATAAAATAGGAATAGAATATCAAGGTAAGCAACATTTTGTTACTAGTGAATATTTACATAATGACACAAGGCATTCATTAAAACATTAGAAAGAACTTGATGAAAAGAAGTTCAATAAATGTAAAGAACATAATGTTACACTTTTATATTTTACATTTGATAAATAGTATGAAAATATTGAATATTACTCAAAACTATATGTAAATATAAAAGACTTAATTGAAAAAATACAATATATAATAAATAATTACAATGTTTGCGTTAATAGTAATACAGACATTGAGCAACAAAAATTAAATACATAATAAATTATGAGCAACAAAAAAGTAGTTGGAATTGATTTAGGTACTGGAAACAGTGCGGTAGCCATCATTGAGAATGGCGTAGCTAAAGTAATTGAAAATGCAGATGGTTATAAGACAACTCCATCTGTTGTGTACATCAAGGGTGATGAAACAAAAATTGGTGCAGCCGCAAAACGTGGTATGGTAATGAATCCAAAGAATACCATTTCATTTGTAAAGCGTTTTATGGGTGCTAAATGGGATGATCCTGATGTACAGAAGATGTTAAAGATGGTAACATATGATGTTATCGATGAAAATGGAAATCCTCGTCTTAAGATTGACGATAAAACATATTCACCAGAGCAAATTTCATCTATGATTCTTAAGAATATGTATGAAGTTGCAAAGGGATTCTATGGAACAGAAGATTGTAAAGACGCTGTTATTACTGTTCCTGCATGGTTTAATGATATTCAGCGTAATGCTACAAAGGTAGCAGGTCAGTTGGCTGGTTTGAATGTTCTTCGTATTATTAATGAGCCAACTGCAGCAGTTCTTTCTTCAAATATTGATACAAAATCAGGAGACAAGATTGTTCTTGTTAATGACCTCGGTTGTAAACATTCTGTTACTGCATCCGCGCTTGCTGCTTAATCACTAAAGCAAGTGTAAAGTTAAAAACCCGTTAATTGCTGAGAGTCCCACGTTAGATATATACTAATGATAAAAATGGTCTTAAATACCGCTATTAGATGGTGACATACTAATTAGCACCAACTTTAATGTGTTGGGTATGGTAAAAAGTTTAAGAATTGGGTGACCGCCGTAAATCTTAAAATATATTAAGATAGAGCATCCAAGTATCTTGGTAACAAGATAAAGGTTCAACGACTAGAAAAAGTAATCCTATTAATTTAGGAAGAAATTTCCACGAATGCGGGTTAGTTTGGAAGTGGTACAAGTGATATAAGATAAATATTAAAAAGAATGTTTATCTTATGATTAATACAGAGTTCTTTGATTTATTGATTAAACATATACTTAAATTATATGATGAAAATAATAATGAAATTAAATTTAATGAAATAACATATAAATTTGAAAAACGAAAATTTTCATCAGTTACAAGTTTAGTTATATATGTAGATAATATATCACTAACATAGAAATAGTATCGTTCATATTTTATATTATATAAATGTAGATGTGGTCGAGAACATAAAATATTATTACAAAAATATTTCTTAAAAAAGAAATTACATTGTATTAATTGCTGTTAGGATAGAAGTTTTGATGATTATGTAATAGCGTATTATAAAGGTAAAATTAAAGAAAATAAACAAATAATATTAAAAGAATTTGATGAATATGATGATTAGTTTAAAGAAAATTATAAAAGAAATCATTTATCAAATGAAGAATTTAAAAAATATTTACCTTATATTTATAAAATTAATAATCATTTAATAACAGAAGATATATTAAATAATATAGTATATTATTATACAGAACATGTTAATAATCAATTTAAATTTACTGTTAATATTTCTTTTGATAATGGTATTACAAAAGAACCTATAAAATAGTTATATTTAAAATGTAATACATGTGGACGTATATTTAAAATACATACAAATAATATAAGATTACAAGATTTATCAAATATTCAATGTAGAAAATGTAAATTAGTAAATACTACATATCCTATTAAAAAATATAAAAATACTAATATAACATATTAGTCAGGAATTGAAAAAGAATTTATTGATTTTTGCTTTTCTAATAATATTGAAATTGAAAATGGTAAAGAAATTATTTATGAATTTGATAATAAAGTAAGAACATATATAACAGATTTTTATTTACCATAGTTTAAATATATTATAGAACTTAAAGCTAAAAATAAGTTTTATAGAGATGATTTAAAATCTGGTAAAATTGAAGCAAAAAATAAGGTATGTATTGATTATTGTAATAAAAATAATTTAGAATTTAAGTTTGTGTTTGATTATGAATTAAATGAATTTAATCAATAGCTTCTAAATGAAAGAGATAGTCTTGAGGAATGAAAGTTCCTCGGTAAGATAAAGAGCTTACAAAGTTAAATAGAAACAAATAGGGTACAGAGGATGTTTCTATTGTTGAGATTTCTGATGGTATGATTGAGGTTCTTGCATCTGATGGTGATGTGTTCCTTGGCGGTCAGAATTATGATAATGCCATTGTTCAGTGGCTTATCGATGAGTTTAAGAAAGATACAGGTATTGATTTGAGTAAGGATAAGATGGCATATGCACGTCTTGTAGAGGCAGCAGAGAAAGCAAAGTGTGAGTTGTCAACTACTACTCAGACAGAGATTAACCTTCCTTATATTACTGTATCTGATGGTGTTCCTCAGATGTTGATTAAGACTCTTAATCGCGCTACATTTGAGAGACTTACAGAAGATCTTACAAATAAGGTTGTAGAGATTGCACATCGTGCTGTAGAGAAGGCAGGTATTACAGAGGATCAGATTAGTGAGATTCTTCTTGTTGGCGGCTCTTCACGTATTCCTTCAGTTCAGGATGCATTGGAGAAGTCATTTAACAAACCTTTGAATAAGACCTGTAATTTTGATGAGGCTGTTGCACTTGGTGCTGCTATTCAGGCAAATACACTTGCAGGTAATGCAACAGAGGATTCAGTACTTCTTTTGGATGTTACACCAATTTCACTTGGTATTGAGGTAAATGGTTGTGAGATGGCTAAGTTGATTGAAGCTAATACAACTATTCCTACACGTAAGTCACAGACATTTACAACTGCAGTAGATAATCAACCAGCTGTAACTATTAAGGTACTTCAGGGTGAACGTCCAATGTCCGCTGATAATAAGGTAATTGGTACATTTAATTTGGAGGGTATTGCACCAGCTCCTAAGGGTGTTCCTCAGATTGAAGTAACATTTGATATTAATGCGGATGGTATTCTTGAAGTAACTGCAAAGGATAAGGGTACAAATAAGGAACAGAAGGTAACAATTCAGTCTCCTAACGCACTTTCTGATGAAGAGATTGCACGTATTAAGGCAGATGCTGAGAAGTTTGCAGAAGCAGATAAGAAGAAGAAAGAGGAAGTTGATAAGTTGAATACTGCAGAACAATATGCAACACAGGTTCAGAAGTATATTGATGATGAGAAAACAGGTGCATCTGTTCCATCTGATAAGAAAGAAACATTGAAGACAAAGATTACTGCAGTTCTTGATGCAGTTTCTAAGAAGGATGTATCAGCAGCAGAGACTGCACGTGCAGATCTTGAAACTGTATTTAAACCTATTGTTGAGGAAATGTATAAGAATGCAGGTGGTGCAACAGCAGGTCAACCTCAGAATGAATCACAGGGAAATCCATTTGCTAATGCAGGATTTGGTGATGCAAATGCTTCAACTTCTGATACTAAGGCAGATGATGACGTTCAAGAGGCAGATTTTGAGGAAGTAAAGTAATAAAAATATAAGGTCTTGAAATATAGACCTTATTCTAAATAAGTTATATATATTATAACAATATACAATTTAGAAATAATGAAAACTATTAAAGGTGAGTAAAAGTATGTAAAGAAGGGACGTTATCATGAGAATTGTATAACGTCCCTTTTTATGTTTAAACATTAATTTATTTGATTTAAATATGACAAAAGACTTGTATGATATATTAGGTATTGAGAAAGGTTGTAATGATCAGAAAAAGATTAAAACTGCATTTAGACAACTTTCTAAGAAATACCATCCAGATATGCAGAGAGGAAAATCAGATGCAGAGGTAAAGGAAGCTGAGGAAAAGTTTAAGGATGTTAACCATGCATATGAAGTTTTGAGTGATCCTCAAAAGAAAGAGAATTATGATAATTTTGGTGATGAAAATGGAAGACCAAATCCATTTGGTGGTTCCGGTGGTTTTAATCCATTTGGTGGTGATTTTGATCCATTTGGAGGATTTAATCCATTTGGAGGATTTGGTGGAAGTTCACGTCAGAAGAAAAATCAGGTTCAACCAGGTAGGGATATTCAGATGAAGATTCCTGTATCTATTGAAGATATATTTAAGGGAGTTAAGAAGAGTGTTAAATTTAAGAGAAACGTAAGGTGTTCTGTATGTCATGGTGCAGGTGGAACTGGTCAGAAGACATGTCCAAAGTGTCATGGAACTGGTAGAATTATTCATCAGCAGCAATTTGCAATGGGGTCATTCTCTATTCATGAAGAAGTTTGTCCATTGTGTCATGGAACTGGTTTTTATGTAGAGAACAAATGTGATAAGTGTGGTGGTTCTGGATTTGATAAGAAAGAAGTAAAACTTGATATTGAATTACCATCTGGAGTACAGAATGGAGAATATCGTGTATATAGTGGTGAAGGATCCGAATCAAAGAATATTTCAGGACCTAATGGTAATTTTATCGCTATTGCAGATTATACGTTTGATACAGATAGGTATCAGGTTGATGGGTTGAATGTAGTTGAACATATTCATGTCCCTTATTATAAATTGTTGCTTGGCTGTTCATATACTCTTAATATTCCTTCTGGTGTAAGTAAGGTTGTTAAGTTGAAGAGTTGTATTAAGGAAGGAACAATTATGAGATTAACCGGCGAAGGACTTAAGAGGTCTGATGGCCAAAAGGGTGATTACTTCATTTGTGTTCATTATCAATTTCCAGAAGACCTTAGTGCGAATGATAGAGCATTGCTTGAAGTTATAGAGAAAAACAATAAATAATATTTATTAAAACAATTTAGCTATTTTTATATATAAATAAAAATAGCTATTTTTATTTTGTAAACCATGGAAGATTTTAGTAAAGTAGAAGGTATTAAGACTAAAGGTGGAAAACCTTATGTGTAGAATAAAGAACTTATGAAAGAGATTGTACTTTCAAAGTAGAGAGATGAACTTACATATAACGCTGTTGTTATGCTTTAGTTAATTGCCGAAAATTTAGCAAAGAAAAAACATTATAAATGTCAAGAGGATAAAGAAGATTGCATACAAACAGCAATGATGGATGTTGCCATGTATTGGAGAAGCTTTGACCCTGAGAGATTTAATAATCCATTTGCTTATTATACAAGTATGTTATGTAATGGATTATCAAAAGGATGGAATAAGATATATGGTAAATTTAAAGCATCTGAGATGACAAGTCTTGACAACAATATACATTCATTTTAAAATTAAATAATATAAATTTATGCCTGCATATGATAGTTATATTGCAGAACATGGAACTGCAATAAGTGATTTAACATTGAAGAAAATGTTAGTTAATAAAAAAGATATTTAGGATAAAATTAATAATACATTTGCATATGAAGATACGCCAGCTGTAATTCCTGGTAAATCTATTGATGATACAATAGATAAACAATTAGATTCTTTGAATGAAGATACTGGTATGAATTCATTGATTACACAAGCAGCAATGATGAAAGCAAAAAGCGAGACTGATAAAAAAGAAGATTTAAAACAAAAAACAGAGCGACGTAAGAATTTCATTGAATCTATGATGTATCAGCAAGGTGAACTTTATTATCAACAACATCATTATTTTATGGATGGTAAGACAAAACGTAGAGTTCGTAAAGCAGTTGAACGTGCATATGATAAAGGTAAGTATAATAAGAGCGGAATTTATTTTGAACAACCACAAACAAAGACTATTATTAGAAAACCAAAGAATACTAATAAGGAACCAGTAAATATGCAAGATATGTTAAAGATGTAAAAATAATATATATGCTCTATTAGATATTTGATTTCTGATAGAGCATTTAATTTATATATGGATAAAGATTTAGATACTATATTAAAAGAAAAGTTTGATATTTGTTATATATTAACTTTAAGTGATAGAGAAGATAGACGTAGTAGAATGCAATATCAATTTCATAAGATGTATTTAGATGATATAGATAGAAGTGATTTTTATCATTATCATTATACTACTAAATTTCCTTATAATAAGTTAATTGCAAATGCGTTTAATGAATCAGGTTTAGGTAGATTTACAAAACCTAATGAGTATGATTGTTCAAGGAATCATTATTCTATTGTAAAGGAATGTTATGATAGAGGATTTAATAATATTTTAATAATGGAAGATGATTTAAAATTCTTAAATAATAATCAGACTTTTACTAATTTTATTGATAATATTCCTGTAGATTATGATATACTTCAATTTGGAGGATTTACTACAGATCCAAAAGCAAAAGGTATATTAGAAAAATATAATGAGAATATTTATTGGGTAAAACATAGAGATATTGGTTTATGGAATGCGTCTATGTATGCTTTATCACGAAAAGGTATGGAATATTACATTGCATTTATGGATAAATTCTTTTGGGTTGCAGATGGACCATTATTTAAAGCTCCGATAAATGATAAGTTGGTAAATACATACGTTTCTACTATACCTTTAGTTATTCAGGAAAATAAAAATATTGTTTTATCAGATATAAGAAATAATGTGAATGATAAAATAGATTATCAGAATGACAATGTATATGAATCACAAGTTAAGTTATCAGACTACTATTAAAAATTAATTTTTGATTTTTGTATAAATAAGAAAATAATTTTATATAATAATCTAAATGACTATGATTAACATGTATGACGAGGCTAATATAGATTTAGAAGAAATGATGTACCTTCAAGATGTTCAGGATGAAATAGAAGGTGATGAAGAACAAATTGAAGACGATGATATTTATGAAGATGATTATGATTTAACTTCTTCTTTTTTAGATAAACAATCTTTATTAAAAGATGATGAGCGTAGACATATAAAAGTTTTACATAAACCAACGGGAAAAATATTTTCTGGAAAGTTATATGGTAAATGCGCTGGTATTCCTGATAAGTATGTATTTTCTATGCGAGAGGTGATAGATAATAAGGAAGTTGAGCCATTGAAGACTAAGATCTTTAAATTGTCAGATCTTGTGAAGAAAAAATAAATATCATAACTAAATTATTAATAAAGGAAACTAATGGTAAAGAAAATGGCACCGCGACGGGTAAAGATTTGTCCAGGATGTCCCTCAAAAGGATTGGATTTTGATGTGACTCCACAATTTAATTTCGTTCCAGAGAAAAAACGAGATACTAAAAAAATTACAATTATCAGTGATGTAAAAAATCATATTAAAGGAAAGATTTCATCATTGTTTTAATAAAATAAGAGATTATAGTTTTTTGTATACTATAATCTCTTATTTTTATAAATCTAAATCATATGTATCTAAATTAATCATCTATAAATGTAATGTATCATGCTCTTTATCGAATTTCTATTCTATTTTCTTTATTCTTCCTTCAATTTGTGACCAATTTTTATTTGCATGATTTATTGTATCTACCATGTGATTAATTACATTTTTTTGTTTAACTACATCATGATGAATATGTTCTAAATCTCTATCCATATCCTATCCATTTTTGAATATAATGTTACCAGCACCTTTTAAATTACCGAATGCAGTAATAGCATTTATACCAATTAATGAGTTTTCATCAAAATAATATGCAACAGCTTGTTCACCAGGGGATAAATGTTTTGACATTAAATTTTGATATGCTTCTTCATAACATACGAATGGATAACGGTTGTATGAATTTATATTTGATTTAGCTGTAGGTAATATTTCGTATTGATTGTTATTCATCTTAATTAAAACTAAACTTTATATATTTATTGAAAAACAATAAATAGAATAAAGGTTTAATATCATAAAATAATGGAAAAAGATATTATATTAGCTAAAGGTAATATATAGAATGTGCTTAAACGAATAGGCGTATATAAAAGTAATTTATTTTGTATAGGTGAAGATGATATAACAAAATCAGGTGTTATTGTATGTAACGGTGATATTATTTCTTCACGTATATTAGATATTACTATAAAGGCCGGTGGTGCAACTGGTAGTATGTTATCATATAATTAGAATTATATTAATCATATAGATGTAAAATATGTTGATCCTAATGATAAAGATATAAAAACAATGTCATTTAATATACTTGATAATGATGCTTTAATTGAAATTATTAAGTTTATCACAGAAAAATAGCAAGATAAAGAAAACATCGAAAAAATTGAGAAAAACTAGCTAATTTTTGATGAAAAACTTAAAAAAATCTAGCAATTTTTAATCGAAAATAAAACACAGATAGAATGTATTGGAGAATTGAAAAACTAGATTTTAGATATGAATAATAAACTTGATGTTTTACTTACAGAAAGAAGTTTAAGACATTAATTTAATTTTACAATATAATTTATATGATGAAGAAATAGAATAATAAATTTGTATCATTTTATGATTATAAGAAAAGTAATTCATTAAGATATAAATTAATGAATGAAAATATAAAGTATAATTATGAATATACATCCTATAAGAATGAAATGATATAGTTATATGAAGAATATATAAATAGATATTTTTTAAATACAAGTATATTTAATCCATATGATAATTATATTGATTCATTAAATGAAGGATTAATTATGTCATATAATTATGATATATTTGCAGAATATCTTGAGAAATATTCAGGTATAACGGTATTGGATATTAATTATGTTGATAATAATGATGCAGATACAAAAATGTTATATTTTATTACATATGAAGATGAATATAATAAGTATAAAGATAAGTTAAAAACGTATATTAATAAATGCGGTTATTTTATTTCATTATTAAATAAGTATACATATCAAGGATTAAAGCTAGTAGATATATAGGTTGAACCAAAATTTATTGTGGAAGTAACATCAGGTATATATGATAAGTATGATTTAATATATGATAAAGAAAATGATGGTATTAAAAATAAATGTAATGGTATTTTATATCATATAACTTTGGATGCAAAATATAATAAAATAAAAGATAATGGGTTAATACCAAAATCAGGAAATAAAAAATCTATTCATCCTGAAAGAATTTATTTTTATCCATCAAATCTTATAGATAAACCTGATATATCATTAATTTCACAAGCAAAATTTTTATATAAACCTAATGGAAAATATATAAATTCTGTTATGAAATATGTAACGAAAAAAGGGTTAAAAATAGATATATTAAAAATTGATTTATATAAGTATCAAAATATAAAATATAGATTTTTTCAAGATCCTAATCATCCACAAGGAATATTTACATATGAACCTGTACATCCAGAATGTGTAGAATTATATAAATCATTTTATGTTTAAAATATGAGTAAAGAAACAAATATACATTTGAAAGCAATAATATAGGTAATTATATTATTTTTAATTTTAGGAATAATATATTTTATAATAACTTTATAATTCAAAATTAAATCTATTTAAGCATGGATCGTGGTGAACGACGTTATCGTCAAAAGAAAAAGTGGATTTCTCGTTTAAAGAAATTATGGAATTCACATGTATTTTGGAATTATATTTCTCCTGTAAAGAAAAAGAAACCAAAATGTATTAGAGAAATGAAAGAACATAGAGCTACATCATGGCAAGATTTTACGAAGGATCATTTTGGTGTATTAGTTAAAAATACAGGAACTGTTATGACTGATAATAAACGTTTGGATATTACAGAAGAACATAAGAGAAAAATGCAAAACAGAAAACTTACAAAGGAAGATCAAGAAGAAGTTGATGAATATCTTGATAGAAAAGAACATCCATATAGGTTTGAAGATTTTTGTTGTAATTGTGATAATTTTCCTGGAGATAGATTATATGAATCTAGAGAATACGATGGTAAAGATGTTTGTCCATTTGTAGAAAGATTTAAATCTGGTGAATTAAATGGAGATACAGAATGGCAGAAGTTAGGATGTGAAAGTTTTATTGATTAATTAAATATTATTATAGGTGATTAGCAAATTATAGTTAATCACCTATAACTTTTTATATATTTTCTTATATAATCTTTAACTAATAATATTTTTAATTTATGACAATGATGAAAACAGATATTGAAATTTCGCAGAGTGCACAACTTCAAAGTATTGATTATGTATTTGAAAAACTTGTTCCTTATGATGATCGTATAAAAAATGGATATATTGAGCAGTACGGTAATTATATGGGTAAAATTCCATTGACATATTTAAAATCAGGAATGGAATGTGCAAATAAACATCTTATTCTTGTAACTTCAATTAGTCCTACTAAATCTGGTATTGGTAAGACAACTGTAAGTGTAGGATTGAATGATGCACTTAAGAAATTAAAGAAAAATTCCATTGCGGTATTGAGAGAACCTTCTCTTGGACCATGTTTTGGTATGAAAGGAGGCGCATGTGGAGGTGGTTATTCACAAGTAGTACCAATGGATAAGATTAATCTTCATTTCACGGGAGATTTTCATGCAATTACAACAGCAAATAATATGATTGCTTCTGCAATCGATAATTATTTCTATCATAATCCAGAAAAAGAATTAGATATAAAGAAAATTACATTTAGACGCTGTTTAGATATTAATGATAGGTCTCTTAGAACTATTTACACAACACAGCGATATGGAAAACTTATTCAAACAGGATTTGATATTACGCCAGCATCAGAAATGATGGCAATTTTTTGCATGGCATATGATATAGATGATTTACGTAAACGTATTGATAAAATTATCATTGCAGAGCGAGAAGATGGTAGTTTTATGTATTGTAAAGAATTAGGAATAACCGGTTCAATTGTTGCATTGTTATCAGATGCGATTAAACCTAATTTAGTACAGAGTCTTTATAATAATCCTGTTATTATTCATGGTGGTCCATTCGCTAATATTGCACATGGTTGTAATTCAGTTATCGCAACACGTATGGGATTGTCATTATGCGATTATGTTGTAACAGAAGCAGGATTCGGTTCAGACCTTGGTGCTGAAAAATTCATTGATATTAAATGTAGAACTGCAGGTTTTTCACCAGATGTTATTGTATTGGTTGTGGCTATTCCAGGTTTGAAAAATCAAGGTGGTTGTAAAGATATAACAAAGGAAGATACAAGATCACTTGAGATAGGACTCAAGAACCTTGATCAACATTTGAATGCACTTAATACATTTGGTTATAAGATTATTGTCACTAATAATGTATATGATACAGATACGCGAAATGAACAGATAATTCTTGAGAATTTCTGTAAGAGTAGAAAGGTAAAGTGTATTAAGAATACATGCTATGTAGATGGTAGAGATGGAGCATTAAATTTAGCACAAGAAGTTATTGATACCATTGATAATACGAAGCATATAGCATTTCCAAATTGGGCATATCAAAAATATGATAATATAAAAGATAAGATTTCAGATCTTTGTGAAAATATTTATGGTATAAATTCAGATAATATACGTTATTCATATAAGGCTGAAAAGTTTATTGAGAAATATGATAAGACATATGAGAATTATAAGGATGAATTAATTCAGGAAATTAGTGAATATCCTATTTGTATGGCAAAGACACAATATTCATTTTCAGATAATCCATCAGTATTGCCAGTGCCAACACATGATACTACATTTACTATTGATGAAATTAAAATTAATAGAGGTGCTGGATTTTTAGTTGTTATTGCAGGTAATATGATGCGAATGCCTGGTTTACCAAAAGAACCAGCAGCAAAGAAAATAGATTATGTTGATGGAAAAATTACAGGATTGAATTAATGAATGATAAAATAATAGATATAAATGAGTGGTTGAGATGGGTGATTTCCTTACACTCATCTCAAAAACAAATTAATACCATAAAACCATATTGGAAATGTAAATCTATGGGAGATTATCTTAAAGTTTTTAAAAACGATATAGGAAAATTTGGTAAGACTATACCGGATATTAATGATACTGAATGGATAGATGGTAAATATTCATGGGAGTTAGATAGATTATTTGATATATATAAATTTGTTCCTAATTGTGAACAACTCGCAAAGGTTAATATAGGATATTTTGTATTAAAAGAAACATTAGACAATGATAAATGGAAATATTATATTCAAGTGATAAAACAATATGATAAAGAAGTGAAAGATTATAAAGGTGGTCCATTTACATTTAGAATTATAATGGTAGACTTTGGTATTTTTAAATTATACGCACGTCAAACAAGAGAATTAGAAGGTGACCATAAACATGTAATGTATTCTAATATTAAAAATAAAGAATTAGAGGAACAAAATAAGTTTATTGAATGCTGGAGTGATGATCAATGTATATTCATATCTATACCAGGACTAAAAATCAATAAAGATTTAATAAAAGGTAAATCTCAAAAAATTGAATTACAAAAAGAAAAACGTTTATATTGTTTTAATGATAATAATGGAAACAAATATCAATTACCAGAATTATATTATCCTACAAATATAAGAACATTTATTGATTATTGTATAGATAAAAAAATATTACCATTTTCAAAAACTGTTAGAATTTGGTCTAAAACTGATTATTATGAGATATATTCAGACCCTGAAAATAAATCGTTCAAAGATTATATGTCAGAGGACGAAATGTTATATCGTTATCCATTTCCTATGATGAATATTAAATCAAAAAAAGAAATAAAAGAATATATTAATGATAGGAAGCAAAAACATGCATGGGAAATAAATCGAGGTTTACCAAAAACAGTTACAATAAATTATAATATAAATGATATATTCGTACCTATTGATTCAATTACGCAAGATATATGTAATGAATTTATATATAAGATGAATAATAGTAAATTATATGAAATAATACAATGAATAAGGAATTACAACAATATATAAATAAAGCAGATAATTCTCAAAATATAAAGTATTTTGAGAATATGATGAATGCTTTATATAATAAAGCATATGAATATCGTAAATTAAGAGATGAAGCAGTTATATCTAATAAGGATTTGCGAGGTAAATATGTAAGGTTATCAAAAGAACGAGATTATGATAATCCAGTATATATGCATGTAGTTAATCAGTTCGTTACAAATGATGGTGGTAGAGATAGATACCAAGTATATCTTGAAGGATTAACATTTAGATATAGTGATGCAACTATATATTTGGATAATATATGGCAAGAAGTAGATGGATGTAGACAAATTCATTATGATATTCATGAATTTGAAAATCTTCAAGTTAAATATTTAACAGAAGGAGAATTCAGAAAGTTATATATGGAAATGGTTAGTAATATGGTATCTATTTATGAACATGCAGAAAAGTTAATAAATAATAAAATTTCATCAAAATAATTTTAGACTTTATTAATATAATTATGTATAAAATACATAATGAATGTTAATTAAGTTATTTTTTAATTATCAAAATTAATTAAAATAAATTTAAAAATATTTAAGACTTTTTTAACATTCTTATGTAAAATATACATAAGATTTAAATGATAGAATTCTTATATAAAGGACAAAAGTGCTATACCAATAATCTTCCGAAGAAATTAAAGAGAATGAAGATTACAGAGAATGATATTGAAATCCTTAGAGAATTTGATGAAACACAGAAGAAAGTAAAACCAGAAGATAATAACAATGAATTTGATAATTGGACTAAAGTTGTATATTGGGATCCTATTACAAATTATACACATATTGGTTTTACACATGGTATGAATAAACCTGATAAAAATGAATTTTTTAAAAATTCTAAATGGAATGAAGAAACAAAAACCGGGTTAAAATATTGTACTCAAGAATGGATGGATAATGTTGTTTTGTTAAATGGAATACCTAAATATCCTATTGTAATAGGTGATGATGGTAAGCCTGTGTTAGAAACAAAATATAATTGGTAAAATAAATATATTGTTCGTTATATAATTAACGGATATGATGAGCAATATATTTTAGATATGTAAATTAAGATGTAGAATGCCCTATGGTGTAATGGTAAGCACAGTAGACTCTTTAAATAGGAGCTTTATATGGAAACATATAAATGAAAATTCCGCTAATAAACAGAAACCTTTTAAATAGAAATATTTAATTTGGCGATGACTTACTAAATTCAATATAAAATATATTTGATAAATGGCGCAGAGACTATATACGGAATATCTAAGTTCTATATGAATATGATAATGAAATAGTCCAGACTACAAAACCTAAGTTAGTTTTAATATGGTTGTTTATGTAAAAGTAAATGTAGTACGAAATCTATTTGTCCGGGTTCGAATCCTGGTGGGGCAACAAACATAAGTAAAGTAATATTTTAAAGATTTGATGAATTATGAAGCAGAAGACAATTATTAAGACAGAATATTACGCAGATGATGGTAGAGTATTTAATAATGAGAATGATTGTAAGTTATATGAGGATAAAGTGAAAATTCCAAAGATTGGATTATACTCGGTTATTGATAAGTATGACGCTAAATCAGTTGTTAATTATATAGATTTGATTTTAGGACAATATAATGTTATTGGAGATTCATATATTAGAGATACTAAAATTAAAAATATGTTAACACATCTTCAAAAACAATTTTCTAGTTATTTACCGGATGAAAAGTAATATATAAGATGTCTTATTCTATTAAAAATAATAGTGAGATGATTTAATGAATAAGGAAGATATATTGAAGAATGAATATACAGAAATTGCAGACTTAGCAATAAGAATGATTAATAATGCAAAAGAAGCAGAAGCATTATATAATGAAGTAAAGAGAATTAATAGTATGCAATTAATAGAAGATAATTTATTTAACCTTCAATTTGTAATGAATTGGCAGGATATTTTGAATAAGGTATCTATTACACAGGTTGAAGATTGTTAAGAAATATAAAGTCGAGATTATTTTTTAGTCTCGACTTTTTTAATTAAAATATTTTATGTATCTTTGAATTGTTAAATATAAAAATAGAATTTTATGAAAGCTAAATCATATATATTTGTACATAATAAAGAAAAATCTACATATAATATTCCAGACGAATATTTTGTAGATAATACAAATCTTAGAATAACTCATTTTAATACAGAAAATAGTTATTTTAATATATCTGCATATGGATTTCTTATTAAGAAAGATATTTTTGATAAAGAATGTAAATCATTTTATACATTAAATCCTGTATCTAAATATACAAATGGTGATATTAATGGAAGACGCATTGCATTTGTAAAAATTAATAAAGAATTACCAAAATATGATTTAACCGGAAATGCTATTAAAAGTTCTTTATCTTCAGATAATTGGACAGTTGTAAATGTTATAGATAATACATCAAGATGGACAAGAATTCCAGATGATTATTATTTACTTACACCAAAGTTTAAATCAAGTGGACTTAAAATTCGGTGTTTTGAAAAAGAAGAAGATGCTATTGCTGAATATAATAAAAATGAAGAGAAAAAATCAGCAAATAAAAAAGCAAAATGGAACGCAATAAATACGGCGCCAAATAATGGTAATATCAATTTAGCAACACTTAAATATAAAGTTGAACGAATTCATATAAAGACAAATTATTTGAAGGATGTTCATGAAGGTGATATTATATATGGCGTTATTTCTGTATTAGAGAATGGTAAGAATAAACTTAATGTATCATCTCATTATGCAAATTATGTAGATGTATATGTTAATGATAAATTATATAAAACAGTTCTCATGAATGTATTTGGAGATTTACTTTCAAAACATTTACAATTATCTGTTTTTGTTTAATTAATAATCTTAAAAATAATTTTAATATGAAATTTTCAACATATATTAATAATATAATAGATGCAATATTTTTTCCGAATTTTCTTATTGAAGAACGGGAAGATAATAAGAAATTAAATGAATCATATGAAAATTATATCAAATCAATTAATGATTATGGTGATTCAGGATGGAAAGAAGCAACTAAATATGCGAAGTTAGTAGATAATTTAAGTTATCAACTAGATGTATTAGCAAGGGATTATAAGAATTTAACAAATATAAATAGAGATTTAAAAAGAAAATTAGAACGGTATTATAAAACAGGAAAAAATTCTAAGAAAAAGTAAACTATTTTATATTTCTTATATATAAATAATATAATTAAGGGGATGAATTTGGATTTGCTTATTAATTATGTGGTAATAAATCGTGTAGGAATGTTAATAGCCTTTTGTAGCAATACAAAGAAACTTAGCAAATAAATTTAAATGACGACGAAATAGAATTTCGTATGGCAGCTTAATCCTGATAGGATTGGTAATATACACCCATTGAAGCATTTGCTCCTTACACGGTAAGTTTGAGCATTGTCACAGAGTTCGTAAGAGTGATAATCTCTGTTAAATAAAACTCTTACATATACTTATTCATTGTCCAATAAGAGTGATTATGACATTAAACTATTTAACTCTAATAACACAGATATAAATGAAAACTAATAAAGACATACGCACGTAGATAGTTTATTATTGACAAGTTAGTAATACGTGGTTTCGAGTACCACCATCTCCACATTTTTAGATTATATTTCATAATATAGAATTTTTAATTGTTTAATTTTGTAAATGAGTTGTATGTTTAGATAAACATATGACTCATTTTTTTGTATAATAATAAATAAGATAATAAAACTAAATATAAGCATAAATATATGCCAACTAAATTTATAGCAAGAAAGTTTAATCCAGGGAAAGCAGATCATAATAAAATAAATACACTTATTAATCTGTCTTCACTTAGTTTAAATTCAGCATAGAGTATTCTTAAAACTTCATTGGCTTTAGGATCTACTCAAACAAGTAATTATTCTGGTGATTCATTAACACCGTTTAATGATATTTTAAATCAAGATTAGAATAAGTTTACATAGTATGCAGATATTACTAAAAATACAAGTTAGTCTTATGCATACTATGATTTGTCATATCAATAGAGAAGAGAATAGTTAAGGTAGTTTGCTTCACAACAAACTATTTCATTTGTTTTAGATACTATTGCAGATGAATCTATTATATTGGATGAAAATAATTATTTTGCATAGTTAGATTTAAATCTTCTTAAATTAAAACTTAATACTAATTATAAAGGTGCAAATGGAGAAACTGCAGATGATTTAATAAAGAATTGTCAGAAAGCATTTAAGATTATATATTCAACATATGGATGGGATAAATCTAATGATGCATGGAATTATTTTAAGAAATTTCTTATAGAAGGTTATCTTGCATTTGAGATTGTTGTTGATAATCTTATGAAACCTACAAGAATCATAGGTATGAGGGAATTGGATCCTGCTACATTGGAACCAGATATTGAAATTGATCCAATGACAAATAAAGAAGTAAAGGTTTGGTATCAATATAAAGGTGACGCATAGTTAGAAAGGAAAATTCCAGATTCTAATATTGTATATATATCATGGTCAACAGGTATGTATGGAGAGTAGTCACGTGTATCATATCTAGAAGGTTTAATAAGATCATATACAATGTTAACATAGTTGGAGACTTCTCGTATGGTATGGAATATCATGAATGCATAGAAAAGAGTTAAAGTTGGTATTCCTGTTGGTAATATTTCTTAGGATAAAGCTCGTGCACGCGTAAATGAAGTTAAAGCAGATTGGAATGAAGAAACAACAGTTGATGAAATATCAGGTGAGATGGTAGTAAATGGACAACCACGATTCTCTTTTTCAAAGACACATTTCTTCCCTGTACGTGATGGTAATTCAATGACTATAGAAGAAATCCCTACAGAAGGATATGATTTAAGTGATATTACTCCATTGAAATATTTCTGGAGGCGTTTCATATTAGAAACTAAAATACCCGCTAATAGATTTATGATTGACCCTGCAGCTGAAGGTGCACATCCATTAGGTGGTGATGATGCAAGTATAACACGAGAGGAATATGCGTTTGGACGTTTTATTAGTCGTGTTAGAAATATATATCGTGAAATTTTGTTAAAACCATTATGGGTACAAATATGTTTAATGATGCCAGAGTTAGCAAGTTCTGAATTATTGAAACAATGTATAGGTATTGTTTTTAATGAAGAAAATATGTTTGTTAAAGCAAAAGAAAGAACTGCGTTAAAACAAGGCGCGGAAATTATAGGTACATTAGCATAGATTCAATTAGGTGAGAATAAACCATTCTTTAGTATGAAATTCTTAATTGAGAAATTCTTAGGTATGTCTGATGAAGATTTTGCACTTAATGAGAAATATAAACAAGGTGAAATTATAGAGCGCTTAGAACAAGCTAAAACTATTAAACAACATCAAGAAATGGGTAAACAAGTTGGTGAACAACAAGGTAATGGAACTCCTGGTGAAATGGATTTCGGCGGAGGTTCTGATGCAGGTGGCGGAAGTTCATTTGACGATTCATTTGGAGGCGGTTCTGATGCAGGCGGTGATTTTTCTGGAGGTGATGAAGTATTCTCTGGTGGTGACACTGGTATGGGATCCGGTGGTTCTGAAATTGCAGATACTGGTGGCGGTGATGAAGGTGGAGGTGACTTCGCTTAATCAAAATATTAAAGGATTAGATATTGAATTATCTAATCCTTTATTCATTTAAAAATAAATATATTAAAATATATTATTATAATAATGAGTGATAAATAGAAACATTTTTATGGATGTTTACCATCTAAATTGGATGGTACAGAACATATAGTAAATGTTGATTCAAAAATAGTATTACCAGATGAATTTTCATTGCGTGATGTAATGCCGCCAGTAAGAGATCAAGGAAACACATAGACATGCGTATGTTAGTCTTTAACTGCAATGTTGGATTTCCTTCATAACAGTAAAGTAGGAACTGATGGTAAATGTAATAATTATTCTATAAATGATTTGTATAGATAGAGATCTAATTATCCATAGGAAGGCATGTCAATTAAAGAAGCTATGAAAATTCTTAAGGATAAAGGCCTAAATGGAGAAAAGATTAATTCATACGCATTAGTTCCATCAGTAGAAGTTATGAAAAGAACTTTAGTTATGTTTGGGCCTTGTTGCGCTGGATTACCTGTGTATTCTGATAATGATCCATATTTTTGGAAGAAAGGTCGTGAATATGCAGGGGGTCATGCGATCTGTATTTGTGGATATAATAAAAGAGGATTTATTATTAGAAATTCGTGGGGAAGTTCATGGGCAGATCATGGATATATAACGATTCCTTATGATGAATATGAAGATTCTGTATTTGAAGCATGGACTGCAATTTTATAATAATATATTAAAGATGATTAGTAATGTTAAATGTTACTAATCATTTTTTTCTTTATATAATAATTATGTATCTTTGAATAAACAATTTTATAATTACTATATATTATAATATATGATAACATTTAATCATCCTTTTAATGAAGATCAATGTATAGAAAGACTTATGAATGAATATCATAAGCATAATAATTTAATAGTTGCATTTGATTTTGATAATACAATTTTTGATTATTATAATGATGGTGGTGATTATTCAGATATTATAAACATTCTGGATTTATGTCATCAGTTAAAATTTACATTGGTATTATATACATGTGAAACAAGTGCAAAAAAATTAGCATGGAAAATAAATTGGTGTAAAGAACATATGGGATTTAAACCAGATTATGTAAATAGTTCTCCTGTATTGAATAATATTACATCTAATGGTAAAATATATTATAATATACTCTTAGATGATCGTGCAGGACTAAATGAAGCATATTCTATACTTGTACATGTTATTTCAAATATAGAAGGCGAAAAAGGTATTTATTTAGAACCACAATGGGATAAAGAAAGATAATAAAATAATAATATTAATTTTAAATAATTTAGAAAATGAAGACTATAGATCTTATTAATGGTAATAAGTCAGAAGTAAAGTATGAACTTACTACATTCCCTGATGGTGAACCACATATTAAGTTCCTTGATGATATTAATCGTAAGGATTCTTATAATGTTAAGTGTCGTATTACAAATCCATCAGAGTTGTTCGTTGTAATGCAAGTTGGACATATTCTTAAGCGTCAGGGTGTAGAGTTTAATCTTTATATTCTGTATCTTATGAGTATGCGTATGGATCGTGTTATTAATTTCAATGAAGCTTTTACATTGGAGATTGTTGCTAACATGATTAATAGTTTTGAAGCTGAACATGTGTATATTTTTGAAGCACATTCTGAACGTACATTTAAGTTGATTAAGAATTCTGAACCATATTATGTATTGAGTATGTGTGAAGATTATAATAAGATGCGTAAAGATTGTTATGAAGCAGAAAATGCAGTTATTTGTTTCCCTGATCATGGTGCATATGAGCGTTATTCAAAGGATTTCTATCCAACATCTGCATACATTTGTATGAATAAAGTTAGAGACCTTGATAATAAGGGCGTTATTAAGTCCATGGAGATTTCAAAGATGCAACTTCCATTTATGCATGAGGAAGATGTTGAACAGATTACTATTGTAGATGATTTGTGTGATGGTGGTGGAACATTCTGTTGGGCTGCTAGTATTCTTAAAGAAAGATTTCCTAAAGCAAAGTTGAATATTTTTGTTAAACATATGGTAAATCCTATAGGATTAAAGAAACTTATAGGTTCATTTGATAATGTTTATATTACAGATTCATATAGAGATTGGACATCTGAAATTGAAGTAAATGTTAATTCAACAGATAAAGTTCATATTATCCATTTGTAAAAAATATAAAGTCTAGATGATTTTCTTGATTATCTAGACTTTTTCTTTTTAACCTAATATATAATATATAATTAATTTTTAATAATAAGAATATGAAAGAAAACGAATTTATTGATGAAGTCGACGAGACAGAAGTAAATCCAGATATTGAAAATAATAACACAGAAGATACAAGTTCAGATATTAATGAAGATGATATTGTTACAGATGAAGATGATAATGAGTATGTAACAAAAGAATATGCTGATAATCTTATTAATGAACTTAATAAAGCAAAGCAAGAAGCAAAATCATGGAAAGATCGTTATACATATCTTTATTCTGATTGGGATACATATAAGCGTAGAGTATTAAGAGAAAAAGATAATATTTCTAAATATGGAAGTGAGAAAGTGATTAAGGATATTCTTCCTATTATTGATGATTTTGATAGAGCATTTATGCATATGTCTGATGAGCAGAAGGAAGGAATTTCTATTATTTACAAGAATTTTATTTCTGTATTGGAGAATCATGATGTTACTATCATTCCTGCAAATCATGGTGATGATTTTAATGATAATCTTCATGAAGCTGTTTCAGTTGTACCTTCAATGGATGATAGTGAGAAAGGTAAGATTGCTGATTGTATCACAAAGGGATATATGTTGCATGATAAAGTTATTAGATATGCAAAGGTAATTGTATTCAATTAATATATCTAATATCATCGTCATCATATAATTGTTTAAGCATATCATCAATATTCAATTTTTGAAATTGTTTCTACTATATACTCATATCAAAATTAAATCTATTTTCTGATTTATTATATTTTGCAATAGTTTTATCAAAATCAAATTGATTATCAGTATCAAATATAGAACGGAGTGTATAGTTTTTACCATTATGACGTAATGTTTTTACAAATTCTCTATTAGTTGGATATTTTCTATTCATCTTTAAATATATACATTAATTATAATTTATTTATTCAGAATTGTTAATGAATATTAAATATAGAAAATAACTAAGTAAATATTTTTATATTTAGAAAATATGTTGTATCTTTGCAGGGTTAATAATTATTAAAGAATATGAATACAAATGAAGCAAAAGTAATCAACTGGTTTGATATTAAGGATGATGTAAAAGTCATTAATGAGAATACTAAACATAAAAATAATGTTGAGAATAAAGTAAAACATAATCATGCAAATAATATTAATATATTTGATGGGTCTATTCAAGTAAATCATGCTATTTGCAAAAAAACTACTGCAAAGATTATTGAGTCATTTGAAAGTGTACTTGTACATAATGTAGCTGATAAAGTAAAGTATCATTGTGATGGTGGCATCTTTAATGGTAAGACAGTTTGTATTAAATGTCGTGCTAATGCATATAATACAGGTGGAAACTTTACATTTACAGAAGATGATTTAACAGCGGATATGATTGCTGTTTATTACTATGATGAGAATAGTAATCTTGGACATTGGTTTATTTGTGATAGAAATCGTTTGAGCAAGAATAAGATAAAACAATCACAAAATATTTATATTGTTCATCAAGATTATATTAAGAAACATGCATGGTGTGAATATACGGTAACGTTTAATAAATAATTTTTAATTTTTTGAGAAAAAAGTTTGTAAAATTATAGACTTTTGAAAAAAATTTAGATATATATTATATAGAATAAATTAAAATAATAAATAAGATAATTATGAAAACTTTAAATATGACATATTGTATGCATCCAGTTTGTGGTATGATTCACATGTTCCCATGTGGAGGTGGACGACTTATGTCTTTACTTGAGGATTTAAAGTTTTTTTGTATGTTGCAATCATAACCGGTTAACTCAACATATATACAATTTTTAAACCTCAAGTAGAAAATATCAGAAAATCTACTTGAGGTTTTATTTTTTAATATGGTCCGTCTGGTGTAATTGGTAACATGACAGATTGTGGTTCTGTTGTTCAGGGTTCGAGCCCCTAACGTGACCCAAAATATTATTAATATTTAGCGTAGTGGCCCAGTTGGTCTAAGGCACCTGTTTTGGGAACAGGTTAGATCGCACGTTCGAATCGTGTCTACGCTACAGAATAGAGTTCTTATGTTATCCTTACATAACTAAAAGAACTAAAACTTAAGATGGTAAGGCATCTATATAATGGAAGTTCACGCCCAAGGGAAGATTTATAAGTTATAATTTACTCTGTTAACTCAATTGGATTAGAGTATTTCGCTACGAACGAAAAGGTTGTGAGTTCGATTCTTACACAGAGTACAAGTAAATATCTCTATAGCTCAAAAGAATAGAGCAGTTCTCTCCTAAAGAACAGATAACAGTTTGATTCTGTTTGGAGATACAAACAAAATTAACATTATTAATATAGACTTTTATCTATTAATGGAATATATTATAATGTAATTTGAATTTTAAAATACTATTAAAATGTGGGGAGTAGAGTTCCCATCATTTAAAGAGTTTCGAGAAGAAGGTATTGTATGTAAAAGCATTAAGTTTCGTTTAGCTGACGAAATGTTACCAAGCGGTGATGGTATTCATGTACATAGGTCCATCCGTATAACTTCAGGGAATCGTAAGCATTAATCTTGGAGAGTACAGTTTTTAGTCTGAAATGACGAATTTTCCTACTGGTTGCTCAATATGATATTAAGAGTCGGAGATAATTATTTGTAAGTTCCACAATTACGAGAGGAAAATGGAATTAAGTTGAAGGAATAACGTGATTATTCTTGGTGTGATTAGGAGAACGAAAATAACCAGTATGTATGGTGTACGTGTGCATACAGAAACAAAGCAAATAATAGCCCTTAGAGAATTTGCCGAGTAAAGGACATTAATAGTATTTTTATTTATTTGCAGTATTGGTGTAGCTGGAGGCGCATTCCTGACTTCCACTCAGGCGGCTTGCGCGAGTTCGATTCTCGCATACTGCTCATAATAAGGTAGAGTATCAATGAATGATAGAGAATAAGTTCCTGTCTGAGATCAACCTATCTGTAGTATTTAGATAATTTTATGTATACATAAAATTATAACGAAGTTTATATTACCTGTAGTCGTAATATTCAAATCGTTCGTTGACATAGTTATTCCGTGATGTAGTAGAGAGTTATAATCAGCATATAACAAACGGAATATTTTTGCGGAAGTATATCAATGGCTAGATAGATACGTTGCCAACGTATAGGTTGTGAGTTCGAGTCTCATTTTCCGCTCTATAAACGTTTCGAGGTTTTAAAGTTGAATGTACCACCTTGCGCTTGTGTTGCTATTCACCTTTGAGTAATAGTAAAAAACTTATGGTACCAAGGATGTTTTCTACGTTGTTACATCCATTTTTTTGAATATGATAGAATATGAGAGTCAATACAGCAAATTAAATTGATAGATAATGTTTGAAGATTATACACAAAAAGACTCTTGAATCAAATTATAATGGGAGGCAATACAGCAAATTTTGTATTAAGGATTATTTTGCTAAAATAATATTCTATACGCCTCCTGATACTTGACGAGTTGCTGAGAATTGGTTAATCGCACGGTCTGCAAAACCGTTGGTCTTTGACATGTCGGTTCGAGTCCGACACTCGTCTCTTTAGATTAATATTTTAAAATACTATTATAAGATGAAGAAATTATTTTCTTTTATATTTTATACAATAATGATTACATCATTATTTGGATGTGCAACAAAACAAGATACAATTAATTATCTTAATAATTATGTACATAAAAATATTTCTGAAAATTGTATAAACATTTTCAGTAATCAAAGATATAATGAATATATTGATACTGTTACTAATATTAAATATTATGTTTATATAGATTATAATAGTAACATCAATATAACAGATAAAAGATTTCCGAGGTATACAGCTCGTTAAAAGAGGTTGACTTGTATATTCTACATTACCTACTGTATAACAATATATGAGTGTACATGTGAAAAGATACACCATGTTCTATTAATATAAAAATGTACATATATAGGGTAACAATTATATTAATATCAGATGCATGACATATATGAATATAATAACGAATTCGTGAAATGACTATTGTTTTTAGTTGCTTGGAAACGGCGAACTTAGTTTTATCAATAGAGGAAGTATAATATTAAAACAGTTAAATGTAAATCTTTCTGAGACAATGGGGACAACTTGTAGTAAGAGAGTATTTTTAGCTAGTATAGTTTAGTGGCAAAACACCCAAATCCCAGGGATAAGAGATGGTTTGAGTTGTAGTGTACAATACAATATACAGAAGATTTTGGTGAGTTCGATTCTCACTGCTAGCTCAATATGAAGTGCGTAGTTTAAATGGTAAAACATCCTTTGAGTAGGACTCTGACGAGAGATAGATAACAATGTTAGACTCTATTTAATTCCATTGTTTTATTAATGAGTATAGGTTCGAATCCTATGGTACTTCCAAATTTATATAGATAAAAAGATTCTGGTGATTAGATAAAACATTATAAGAAAAGAGAAAAAACTTAGGTAACTGCAGATAACTAAGGGTCGTAAGAGTATATGAAGAAAGATGAACTATGGATACCTCCTTATAATGCGTTTTATCAATAATTAAAGTAGTCTATAATATAAGTTCATTAACGTTATAGAAAAAACGAATATTGATAAGTCTACTATGCAGATGGGGCATTGAGAATGCCGTATAGTTCTAAAGCATCGTAAAACAGTTTATTTATATATTTTTAATATGGCTAGATAGCTCAGTTCGGTTAGAGCGCGTGATTCATATCCACGAGGTCGTGTGTTCGATCCACACTCTTGCTACAGTGTTTTTAGTTGTTTATTAATGATTTGAGATATATCAATTTTTGGTATATCTCTTTTTTATTTAGAAAATAATTTGTATCTTTGTATTATTAATTTAAATTTAATAGATTATGAAGAAATATAAAGTATATCAACTTCGTCGAGAAAATGAAGTTATTATCGATGATAATGAAATATATGATGCAAGAATGAAAGTTATTGCAGAGTATGAAATTAAATCAGATAGAATTGATTTTGATATTATTTCAGAAGATATATGGCATTTATGTAATGTTCATTGTTGGGATAGATCATGGCATGCAGGTGAAGGTGTTCAGAAAGATGATATTATATTAACTCCTACATCTGACTTTGATGGTTTCTGTAATAGTGATATTGTCGTAGAAACAGAAGATGGACTTTATCTTGCAGAATCATTTGGATTTATGAAAGTAAATTCGTTAGAAGATGCATCATATAGAATCATTGCGAGATTTCCGTTTATTTCGTGGGATAATATGAGAAATAAGAATGAATATGATAAAGATAAACTATCTGAAGTAAAACGTAAGATTGATTATGAGAATAAATTGATGTTAGAAGAATATAAAAATAAAAAATAATTTTTTGGAATAATTTCTCCTAAATATTTTTTTATTTAAAAAAGAACATGTATCTTTGTATTGTAAATAATAAACATATAATAAACAATTAAAAATATAAAAATTATGGCAACAGTTAAGATTTCTCCAGCACAGGTTTTTCCAGTAGCAAACAAGATTCGTGCAGCAAAGCACATCTCAATGAAGGAAGCATACGCAGAAGCAAAGGCACAGCTTATTGCTGAAGCAGAGAATGCAGTTAAGAATGCAAACACATCTGTAGAAACTCCTACTAATGTTGTAGAGATTCCTGTAAATATGGAGTTGCATGCACAGCTTGTAGAGAAGATGCAGAATGCAAATGTAAAGTTCGTATTCTTGAACAATAAGGGTAAGAAGATTATCACTACTGGTACTTTGAATATGTCAAAGGTTCCTACAAACCGTAAGGTACAGGGACGTAAGGAAGCAAAAGATGAGAACACACAGGTATTCTATGATGTTCGTCATGGTGTATATCGTTCATACCAGAAGGATAAGTTGGTAGAGATTATCTCTAAGTAAAATATTAAGTTATTAGTAACAAACGGAAATAACAGGTTGTTTATTGAATGTAGACAATTTGTTATTTCCTTTATATAATATATAAATCGTTTCTGATAATAAATATAGAAGTGATTTTTATTTAATATGTTTATGAACTGATATTTTGCTAAGCATATGTCTGAATTGGAAAGCATATGTAATTTTCGTGCAATGTTCAATTTTAATTAATTTTAATTTTGATAGGTTAAGGAGTAAGCCTATAAGTGCGAATAATAAAGTCGTATTGAAAATCAAATTTTGATTCCATAAAAGTTGGAATATGGTTTTTGAAGGCTAAGATGAAGTTATAAGAGATATTTGATATATTTCTTTTCATCGAATAATAAAAAATAACATAGAAACAATTAATTTATGAAGAAAAAAATGATGTTAAAGAAAATTTTATTATTTACGCTATTGTTTTTATTACCTTTCATATCAATAAATGCCAGAACTATTGATAGTAATAATAATGCGTATGAAGAAGTAAATACAAAGACAACTACAGTAGTTAAACATACAAAGTCTAGTATTGAAAATTCACTAGTAGAAGAAGCTAGAACATATATCAAGTCGTTATATCCTGGTTGTCCAGATATAATTCCTAGTTATATTGTGAAAGCAGGTTTAGCAAATGGTATTGATATTTGTTTTATGCTTGCTCAAACTCAATTAGAAACTACCTTTGGAAAGGCAGGTGTGGGAAGAACAACCTCAAGACGTTCTTTGTTTGGTATCGAGAAAAGATACTATAAAAATTATAAAGAGGCTATTAATGCGTATGTAGACACATTAAGAACCAAATATTTAGTAAAAGGCCGTACAGAACAACATCTTATGAATAATTATGTTAATAAAGACGGTCATCGTTATGCTGGTAATCCTAAGTATGAAAGTCAACTTAAGAAACATTATAATACAATTGCGTCTAAAACAAAAATAAAGCAATTGCAACACCAGTACAAGAGATTATAATTTTGAATAATCTCAAATCTTCTAGCAAATCAATTTATTCATATTAAATATAAAACAAGGGTAATGTTCATGTTATTTGAGCATTACCCTTTTCTAATAAATATAATAAAGAAATTTTATTAAACAGATGGCTTTATTTTTAAATAACAATATGCAATACGGTTCTGATAATAAGACATATAGTGATTCTATTGTAATGTGTTATAATAAATAGTTTTTCTCTGATTATGACACAGCCAAAGAATCATTAATAAATAAAAATTCATTACCAGGTGAAATTACATTTGCTTATTATTATGATAAAAATTCAGAGTATGGACAAAATGCTATTTTTTCTGTTGGACCATTAACTCAAGGATCAAATATCATATATAAAAACGCTAATGAAATAGATACAGTCGTAGATACATTAAATGAAACACTTACATATATAAATTCAAGTGTATCTAATATAGATAAACGAATTAATACTTCATTAAATAATTGTAGAGATTATGTAGATGAAAAAATTGATGATTTTAAAGTAGATATATCAGAAATAGAAAGTAATTTAGACATTCTTAATCGCAGATGTAAAGATGATAGTACAAATTTAAATTTATAGATTCGTACTTTAAGAATTGATATGAATAATAAATTTGATGATACTAATAAAAATATTAAAAAATATATTGATAATACATCAACTGCAATTGTTAACTATATTAATAATACATCCGACAATATTGTTGATTATATTAATCGTTCAATTTCTGAATCTTTTGATAATACAGTAGATAATACAAATTCATCTATTAATTATACAAAAAATGAATTGACAAGTTCTATTACTAATTTTAAGAATGAGTTAAATTAGAAAATCACAGGTTTAGAAGGTACTCATAATAGTGATATTACTCGTTTAACTAACATTATTGATGAAGATGTTAAAGCAGATTTAACTAGATTATCTAATAGATTAAATAATTATATTATATCAAATGAAGCTAATATAAAATCTATCAATGAAAGTATATCCACAAATGTATTAACTTTAAATGATAAAATAGAATCAGTTGCTGGTAGAATTGTAGATTATAGTCCTAGACTTTCAGATATAGAAAAACAAATATCAGTTGTTAATAATATTCCAGCAACAATAGAAAGTCAAAATAAATCTATTTCAAATCTTAATGACAAAATGAAACAAATTGAGGACAAATATAATATACATTTTCAAGCTAATATAGAACAAAATCAAAAAAATATAACGTTATTAAACGAAAATATATCTGATATTAAAATAGATATGGCTGAAATACGTACAAGTATTCGTGTAGATTAGGGTACAATAGGCGATAATATTAGAACTATAGAATAGAAAATAGATGATATAATTGAAAGATTAACAAAAATAGATGTATCAATTAATACATTAGAAAATTATGATAAAACAAATGATGATACCCATAAAGATTTATTAGTAGAATTAAAATCTTATAAAAATTCATTAGATTATTAAAAATTAAAAATTAAATTATATTATGGAATATAAAAGTGCGTTACTGAATGAGTTAATATCTATATTAGATAAACGTAGTCAAATAGGAGAATAGAAATTATCAGATACTATTAATTATGTAAAAAGTTATGATTCATCTATTACACGTAAATTAAGTAATGATGTAGATAATCTTAATTCTTCTATTAATAATGTTGGCGATTTAATTACAGGGAAATTAAATACAAGTATTAATAAAATTAATAGTGAATTAAGTTAGACTATATAGAATGTATCCTCAAAATTAGATTCATCAATTAAAGAACTAATTAGAAATATTAATAGTTCATTTAATATAGTTAATAATGATCAAACATTATTATTATCTCAACTTAAAGATGAATTAGGAATTGACATAAACAATGTTGATAATAAATATGATTCATTAGTAAGGAATTTATCAACTAATTTAAATAGTAGTATTTCAGATTTATCAACAAGACTTACACAAAAAGTTAATTCTATTGATACTAAATATGATTCTGATATAGATAGTTTAAAGTCTAAGCATGCAGAAGATATTGGCGAATTATAGAGATTAATTAATAGTACTGAAGAAAAGTTATCAAATAAAGAAACAAGAGATATTGGATCTGTTGAATCTAATATAAGAACAACTGAAACAACTTTAAGAAATGATTATGGTACGAAGATAGATACTTTAAATACATCAGTTAATAATTATTTCAATAAACAAGATACAAATATTAATTATAACAATATTTCTATAGGTGAAGTATCTACAAGATTAAAAAGAGAGGTAGACAACTTATAGAATACATTAAATGTATCTACAACAGATATTTATAATAAATTAGGTATTATAGATAATTTAATTGATGCATCATTAAGTAACTTAAATGATAAAATTAATAATTAGTTTGATGCATCAATTAAAGCATTAAATACATCTATCATCACATTAAAAGGTGACATAAATACTAAATTTGTAACTACAAATACATCTATAAACTTATTAGATAGTAAATAGAAAAAAATAGACACATCATTATCAAATCTTATAATAACATTTAATGATTTGATATATACAGAAAAAGTTAATGGCATTATTGATACATTCAGAGAAATGGAAGATTTCTTAAGTAATATATCAGATGATAGTACATTAACCGGAATGATGAAAGATCTTAAAACATCTATTGATCAACATATTAATAGTTCTATTGATGAAGTTAATGGAACTATTTCAAGTGTTAAATAGGAAATAGGTTCAAACATTAATACTCGTATTAATGCTCTTGAACAAACATTAAATACTACTGTAAATAATAATATCGTAGATATTAATTCTTCAATAAGTGATATTAGTACAAAATTAGATGCATCTATTAAATAGCAATAGCAATATGTTCAAGGTAATATTGAAAGTATTAATTCTTCATTAGATAAATTAAATACAACTATTACATAGAATGTAGATACTTCATTAAAGAGTATTCAATCATAGTTAAATACATCTTTGAATACAGTTAATACAAGTATATCAGGATTAAATCAAGATATAGTAAATACAAAAAGTAGGGTTAGTAAGTTAGAATTAGAAAATGTTGTAAGTATTTAGAATACACAAGGTACAAATAATAAAACATGGAATAATAATAATAATTCTGTATAGGATGATACATATGTTGTAAATACATAGGTATTTAATACACATGTAAATGGTAAACCTGTAAAGCAATCAGTTCGTCTTGTTAATGATAATATTATTAAAGAGATGAATAAATCTGAAAAAGCTGTTACAACATAGTTACTTGCAATTAATACAAAATTATCAAATATTGATAGTAGTATTTCAAATGTATTAGATACATCTTATATTAATAAGAAAAACAAATATACAACTAATGGATTTAATACAATTGGCACATGTTTAGATTTTATTATTAATGATATGTATTATACTGCACCTGCTGCTGTTAATGTAACATATAATGTAACACCTACATCATTTATTAGAGGCAAGAATACTGCTGTTACATTTACATATAAAGTGAATAATTATCTTAATAATATACAAAGTATTACTTATAATAATCAGTCAAAAACAGAAAAAGAATTTACAGAAACTATTACTGTTAATAATTCTGTATCTAGATCATTGTCTGTTATATCAAATTATGTTGATAGTAAAGACGCGAAACCTGCTGCATTTACAAAAACAATATCATCTAATGCAACACTCGAATTATATGTATGGACATCAACCTCTACTACATTTAATAAAGCATATACAGCAAGTAATATGCCAGATGGTTATACAATATATAATTATAGTTCATCTAATTATAGTATTAATGTAAATAATGGTAATACTGCTAAATATATATTCTTTGTATCTGATAAGAATTTATCAGAAGCAAAGTTCTTTGTATATGAACATGGTGGTTCGCCTACATTAGGTGGTGGTATTTCTAATTTAGGAACTATAACAATATAGAAATATGATATTGCGATAACATATTACTTATATAGATCAAATAATGTTCTTAACGGAAATTGGGACATTAAGTTTTAACAATAAATAATAAAAATAATTATATAATTTAATTATATGGCAATTAAAATTCCAGATACACTGAGAACATCGAATAGTACATATCCTATTGCGTTATCAGAAGAAATACAAGGTGGTATTCGTGGAGTTTAGACTGTAGATGATTTAAGTAAGATTAATAAAGCTTTAATATCAACTGGTATGTTAGTATGGGTTGAAAAGTCAAAGAGTTATTATAAGTATACTAATGGTGAATGGACCATATTATCTGCATCTGCATCAGGAACACCATTACTTACATCTGCATAGATTAAAGTTTTAAAAGAGCAAGGTGTTTTACCAGAGAATTATATTTGGATACGAACTAAAGGAGATAGTGATTTTATTGAAGGTGAAGTAACTAATAATACATATAAAACATCAAATAACGGAAATTATGTAGATATTTTATTTCAAGCTATAAGACAGTTACAAACAGAAGTTGCTAAAATGAGGAATACATTCAAATATGGTATGTATTCTTGCACTAATAAAGAAATGGCAGTTTCAAATGTTGTTAATGAAATGAAAACAACTCCCGCAGAAGAACCATTATGGGCAATAGAAGAAGATGGATTATCTTATGTATATGCATTGGATTTTTTACAAGGATATGATAAAGATCCTTCAAAACAAACATATAGTTTTTTTACGAAAATAAATGGTTTGATTGAAAATGTTAATGGTTAGTATTATGATATTTCAGATACTAATCGAGAGAAATCAAAAAATGTATATTTTACTCATAAATCTACGGATTCTATGGATGATGAAGATATAGATGATAAAAGTATATTTAATGACGCAGATGGAAAGGCTCCTGAAAGTATTAGTATGTTGGAAGCAATGGATGATCCAAAACAATTTATTTATATGACAATAACCAATAAAAAAGAAAATGGAAAAACTTTTTTATTGGATTTCTCCGTACTTATAGAGCCTAAAAAACATAAGTCTATATCTTCAGGTACATAGCGTGTTTCTATAGATAATATTAACTTCACTAATTTAATGCCAAATTATGTTGATACAGTTAATGTTATGTTATTACTTAATCGTAAAATGTGTAAAGAAACAACTGTAGGAGATGTAACGACATATACATGGTATGGAAATAACTATCTATATGTTTCTATTAGTGATTATTATTCTAATGATGTAATTATTCAGGGATATTATAATAAAAATGATGGAAAACTTTATAAGAATATTCAAGATTTAGGTGATCAATATTTCTTTAGTACTGTATATTTTGGTAATTTAAAATTGAATAAATTTAACATTTATTCAAGATATTAGGATTTTACTAAATTCATAAATGAAACAGATAAAGTTGTTAAACCTAATATACCTAATGATAGTGATTATAGATATAAAGTTGCACATATAACAATACGTTCTGTTACTGATGAAGCGGAATTAAAAGAAATAAAACAATATCTTCCAAATAATGAATTAATATGGGAAGAAAAGAATAGTGTTTTATGGATAAAAACAAACAATAAAACAGTACAAATTGGAGGTACTAGTAATTCAAATAATAACGGAAATCAAAATAACAATAATAGTGATAGTATGACACAAGAAGAATTAATAAAAGCCCTTAAGGAAATGGGTATTGTTTATGATTCAAATAATGGGTTAGAATTAGAATAGGCAAAAGTTGAGGACATTACTTTTATTAATTCTAATTTGACAGACAAATATGTATATTCAATAGATTCAGAAGGAAATCTACATTCTACTATAGTTCCTAAAGTAACATTGAAATCACGTGTTGCAAATAAAGGCTTATATGAATCAAATAAACCAGGTTCTACATTTACAAGTCGTGGATTCGTCGCAAATCTCGTGTGTGGTGAGAAGAATACGGAATTAGGAATTGATAATACATTAAGTGCAAGTTCAAATGGTTCAATATTAAATGAATCTGATAGAATTCACATTTCTCAATTTTATGCTCCATTATCAACAGATATAGAAGAAGGTAAAATAGGATGTTCTCATGCATTTATAGAGTTAACAAATACATCTCCATATGATTTCTAGTTAGATGGATGCTATTTGCATTTCTTCTCACTTAATGATACAAATTAGACAACATATTATAATTTACCATTAAAGGGTGTAATTCCTGCAGGTAATACATTTTTGATTAGAGGCAAAAAATATGCTGATTACAAGAATTCCAATGTATTCATTAAGGTAAATTCATTTGATATAGAATGGTTTATAGAAAAAGATCAACTTATAGATTTAACCGTTAATACTATATATAATGGATATGCACTTGCGTTAACATATGGTAATACAGTAGTAGAAAATGGAGTAGAAACAGAAATTAGTCCAGTAACAACATTAGCAAAAGTAGATACAGATAAAACAAACAAATATAGAGATAATTATATTGACGGTATTATATATTCTTATAAAGTTGCTAATATTCCTAATACATATAGAACATGGGCTATATTTAATTCCGGATATAATGTATTATCTAATAGCTTATTTAGAGAAACATTCTTATTGGACCCATCAAAACAAGGTTATCAAGCATTGAATTCAAATAAGAAGGATACATCTAGAGTACGTCATGCTACAACAGCAGATTTCTAGTTATTATCTTTAGCAAATGAATTCATACAATTCCCAAAATCTGATTCAGTAAAAGCCGTTTCTGATTATACACCAAAAGCATCATTTGAACATAAAACAGTTATTACAGAAAAGAGTAATATTGATTTAAATAAACCAAATATGATTACATGTGCGTTTGGTATTAATATGTTAACAACAAGATGTTTTAACTGGATTTCAGGAGGTATTTTTGATGAATTCATTTGGATTAGAAAGAAAGGTAGTATAACAGCTTGGAAAGATTGTGTACGATATGAATCTTATACAAGTTCAAAATGTGGTGTTGTTACAGAAAAATCTACTAATGAAATTCAAAAGAAAACATTTAATGTTGATAATGAAAAGATAAAGGAATTAAAAGAATGTGTATATGATAGAATAACAGGTATATTTCCTGGTACTACCACACAATATACTGCACATAAGGTAATAGTTACATTACCTACGCCGTCAACTGGCACATCAGAATATGAATATTGCGTTGGACGACCATTATTAGATGGTACACCTGATCCTGATCATACAAATGTATCAGATCCATATACATTTACAATGTATGCAAGTTCTTATGTTCCTAGAGTTTATCAAACATCTGACCAACAAGGTTTCCATTGGATTGAATATCAAGTATGGGCTGGTGCAGCTAAGAAATTAAATGAATACATTAATAATACTAAGAGTACAACATATATGCCAGTATTAGTAAATACTGGTGATATGACTCAATCTGGTTCTCGTATATCAGAATGGTATGATTATTATGAAGCTGGTAAGTGTTTGTTTAACCATCTTGAACAAATGAATGTTGTTGGTAATAATGACCTTGCAAATATTGATCCTACTATATTAGGTACGGGTGATGATGCTGGTAAATCAAATTCATTCTATTTCCATGTATTCTATTGTTATGAAGTTGATGATTTTGAAGGTACTGCTTATCCTATCATTAATAAGAAATATATTCCATCATTATATTACTTTGGCACAACAGATTATAGATTCATAATGGTTAACTCAGAAATCACAACAAAATGTTGTAATGATTGGTTTAATATTGGTAATTATAACATTTATACAGGTTATACTATTGCATCTTCAAATAATACATATAAAATAGATAATACATGGACACCAATTTATGATAGATTATATGCTATTATGAATAATTTTACAGGTAAACAATTTATAACTGCATGTCATGAAATGCCATTTACCGTTATTACAAAAGCAAATATTAAGAAAGAAACAAATATATTAGCAGCATAGAGAAGTGCATCTGGTACATCATTGGTAGGTTCTCACTTAAATTCTATAACTGCTGAAGATACAGGTTTTGGTTTTAATTGGTTTTCAAGATTACTTGAATATTTTGCAAGTAAAGGTAAGACTAAATTATGTATTGGTGGACATAAACATACATATGCTATGACATTCCCTATTAGAGAGAATTATACATATACAAATAATGGTGCAACTGTTGATTCAAAAACAACACCTATGCCAATGTCAGCAAATCTTAATAATAAAATTGAGCAATCTGTTAAATGGACAAAAAAATATACATATAATGCAGATACCTGTACATTTACAGAAAGTACATCTGGCACAGAAACAGTAAATACAAGTAAATTACCTTATATTACAAAAGATGTGAAATCAATGTCTTATAATGGTACAACAACTATTGCACAAGCTGCAAGCGCTATCTAGGGATTCTTACCATATCAATACTTAAATACGTTAACAACAAGTAATGCAATAACTTATTTAATGTGTTAGGCTACAGGTTATAAATATTCATCAAATAAAGAATTACCTGCATATACATAGGCATTCTCTGAACTTATACCATAGACAACAGAGGCGGAAAAACCAGCGTCAACATAGAAATTCCCTATGTTTATTGATATTACTTTGAATAATACTACAATTACATTTAAATTGATAAGTGTTACTAACGTATTTGATTCTGCATATTTGTTTACTCAGCGTACATATGGTACAGAAAATAGTGGATTAAACTATATGAAATTAGGATCTAATTCTTTATATGGTACATGGCAAGCGTCATCAACAAATTTAAAGACTCTTTAATAAAAATATCAATCTAATATAATAATATGAAATATAATGGAACAGATAATATTATAACTGATAATGACATCCTTGTTACTTCCAGCGCTGGAAGTAACAAGGATCTTCATACAGTTATAGAAGAACAACAATATGACATTGATGAATTAAAATCAAATGTCAAATGGATTTATAAATACGGTGGTGTCGGTGGTGTCGGTGGCTCCGGAAGTGGTTCTGTAAGTGCTGGAAAATGGTCTGCAGATGTATATATTAATGATGTGCCAGTAACTAATGGTTCTATAACTGATTTATCAAAAAAACTTATTAATGATATAGCTCCTATTACTGTCAAAGTTTCTATTAAAAACCCTTCTGCTGGTGGATATAAGTTTAAATTGGAATATGGATATGATGATGGTTCATTCCAAACATATCCTCAATCATTAACAACAGATAATAATTGTAGTGTAGAATTTAATCTTAAAATTTCAAAAAATTCACAATTAGTTATAAAAGTAACAGATATAGATAATAATTATAAACAGACGATATATAAGTACTATATTTATGGTTTAGATTATAAAATAATTCCAATGACTTATAATAGTCAAGGTGTTTTATATGAACTTAAAGATTTTGATTATAAACCTAGTCAATTTCCAAATGGTGTTGTTTATAGATTATCAATTAATAATTTCGCTGGATCTATAATTAATTATAATATTGTAAGTACTATTGATTGCAAAATTATATAGATTAATGAATAGAATTATAAACTATATAATACAGATAAAAATAATGGTTCATATTATGATAATGAAAATTTAAAAGGTTATTTACAATCAAATGATACTATAATTACATTAGATTATTTAATAACGCAAGATACTTTGAAAAATGAACTTAACTTTGGTTCTCAAACATTCATGGCGTATATAGAAAGTATAAGTAATGGTATTTCAAATAAAAATGAAGTAAAATCAGAATATTCTATTGTGCCTGATAGTAATCAATATGTTATATGTTTATCTGAATCTATTATGGGTAAAGTTTATGATGATAATACAAATATTAGCATAGTAGAAGCACAAAAAAAAGGAAATGCGTTTAATGTAGGTGATTCCGTATCATTTAAATTAAGACCATTTAATTTCTCCTCTGATACAATTACAATTAATTATACATTAATTAATACGGAAAATGATATTAATACTTCTAGTACTATAAATTTAAAAGCAGGACGTTATATATCTCAATCATTTAAAGTATATTCGGGATGGAATAAGTTAATAATTAATACTAATATTGTAAAATATTATTATGGTGTAAAAATTTCAGCTTCTGTAAACTGGTATAATCAAAACGGTGAAAATAATTCAAAGGCAAAGAATCTAGATTTATCTTATGTTCGTTTTTATAATAGTATATCAGATAATATGAAAAATGAAACCAATTTTAAATAGATATATGTCAATAACTATTTAGAATTAAATACTAATATAAATGCATAGGATAAAGTTATTAATTTATATAATAATAAAACGATAAATACAGCTACAAAAGTAGATACTCACTTTGCATTTAGTATTCAATTCTCAGGGGCTAATAATACAGATGATACTATTTTTGAATTAAAAAATGAAAAGAAAGATATATTATTTTCTGTAACATAGAGTTCTATTAAATGTAATTAGTTTACTAGTAATAATGATATAAAAATATATATACCAAAAGAAAATAATTATACACCATCTGATGCAACTAAATATCATTTAGTTGATATTTATATTAAAAAAACAGATCCATATACATTAACAAAAACAGTTAATAATACAAATTCTGTTGATATGCAATATTATTTAAATGATTTAGCAGATGATATAGACGTTTCTAATTCTAAAAAAGAACCTCAATATTATATTGAAGTATATATTGATGGTATTACAGATGGTGTTACTAAATATTTTGTATCAACATATCCAAATATATGTTATTTATGTTTAAAAAATATAAATGTATCATATAACTTATTTGAATTAGGTAAATTTAATAATGAATCATTAAAATTTAATGATATTGATGCAGATTTATATTATTACACATATAAGTATATATTAACTAAAGGAAGTGGTGTTACAAAAAATAATATAGACTTAATATATAACTTATCATCATTAGATTATAGTGCATCAATTTCTCCTGATTTAACACAATAGTTGATATTAAGAAAGCATAATCAAATATGTATATCAAAAGAATATTTAGATCAGTTAAAAAAAATGTTAGATGTGCCTATTTATATAATAAATGTTGCACATACACGAGAGAATGATAATATTACATCTATTTTTTAGTGGTTAAATGGAACGTATCAAGAGAATGATAATATTACTGCATGGCCTGTTCAAACGATAAGTGTTCAAGGAAAACATAAAACAGGTATTACGTATGTCGCTCCAGATGATACAGTAGGTATAGAAGTTGAGTTTCCTGATGACGATGCATATACATAGGCATTGTTTAATATAAATATTCAAGGTTCATCAACTAGACAAAATCATGGTAAAAACTTAGATTTAATCTTGGTTAATAAAGATACAGATACTCATAATAAATTATTATATTCTCCTAATTTTGATGAAAATGATTCAAATACATATTTACCAGAATCTAAATTTACATTAAAAGCAGATATTGTAGACTCAGCACATTCTAATAATACTGTAATGGGTAAATTTATTAATCAGAATACATAGAAATTTGATACAGCATCAAATGGACAATATAAAAGTTATATTAAAAACTGTTTGGAAGGATTTCCATGCATAATTATATTAAATGTTGATTATGAAGTTTCGGGTTCATCTTCTGAATATTATTTCATGGGTTTATATAACTTTAACTTAGGTCGTGGTTCATATTCAAATTTAGGATATGTTAATAATTCTATATTTGATAAACAATTATCATCTGTAACAGCACTTAAACCATTTGAATTTTTTAAAACAACAACAGATGAATATGAATTGAGAACTGATTTTGGATGCGCAGAAATAACAGGTAATAATCATAAATTTGATTTTTCACAATGGGATGATACTATATTATATCCATTTGAAAATGAAAATGGTAATACATATATGTGGGATGATATAGTAACCAGTTAGGAAGGTGCATTTAAAATCGCATTAAAATATTTCGTAAGAGATATTGCTATTTCTGGAGGTTATATATTTGATTATTTAGGTAAAGAAGCGATAGACCATAAAAAATGGGATGCAGATGGTGGATGGAACCATATTGGCGGTGTTCCTGATGTCAGTAAACAATATAAGCGTACATCAGATGATACTACTGTATCATATTATGATCCTACCATTAAAGTACCAGAAAAATCTAAATGGCAAACTATATTCCAACGTACAATGTAGGATGGTTTTGAATATAATGGAGATATATCATATTCTCGATTAGATTATACATCCGCTGTAGAATATTACACAATTTGTATGGCATTTGGTTTGGTAGACTCTGTATAGAAAAATTTAAATGTTCGTACTTGGACATTAAATAAAACAAATAGAAAGGAAACAGATCCAGAAGAAAAAGATTTAACACGTTCTAAATTCTATATATCATTCTACGATATGGATACATGTTTGGGTATCGATAATAACTCTAATGATACAACAACTTTCTGTTTTTCTGATTATTGGGAATCAACTGATACTGAATAGAATGGTGTACATATTATTTCATCTATTAATCAATACAGAGATTATTTTTCTGAAAAATATACAATTACTGATGCTTCTACAGGTATAAAATCTGGTGAAATTGGATACGATATACCATCATCATTCTTATTTGGTGTCGCAAAATATGGTACAGAAGTATTTAACACAGATGAACTTTTAAAATTAGATTATCTTGAATATCCAACACCTACATTATTATGGATAAGATATAGAGCAGGAAATACAACAGCATATGATAAACCTGGTACAGGATCTTTATAGAATGCACAATATTTCATGGATACTTATTATAAAAAACATATGGAAGGTGTGTCTGAATTAGTATTCAATTTAAATTATAAAGTTAAATATCTTGCATATAATATATAGGAAAAATGGGAATTTGATTCAACAAAGAAGAATACCTTTATAGGAACATATACAATAAATAATAAAATTAATTATTCTTCAGGTTTCCATAATGATATACAAAAATTTAGAGGTCGTTCTATATATCGTGTATATGATTGGTTAAATTCTAGATTACATATATTAGATGCATATTTTAATTTACAAGATTCACGAGAACTTTTATCTGTATCTGAAATAGAAAAATAGCATCAAACAAATAAAAATACCACTAATACAGAACTTGTTCAATTACGTTTATCTGGCAATAACTTGGATGACAGTGTAAAAACTATAGTATCATTATTAAATACTTCTAATGATATTAACATTAAGAGTCAAATATTTAAATCTAGCACAACAGATAATCCAAAAATTAATTTTCCATCAAATCCTATAACGTTACAAGTTAAAGCTCAAAATTATTCACCAATAATGTTTGATGTCGGTGGTACAATTCAAGGTAAATATTTATTACGTTCATCTGCAAATACGTATTAGATAACATTTAGCGGTTCCGGCAATATAGCATTTGCACTTTATGGTTCAAATTAGATAACATATTTAAGTAATGTTACTTGGTATACACCAACATCAATGATAATTGAATCTTCAAATCTTACAAATATTTATGGAAATAATCCTACATATAATGTAAGTGTTAATAAATTAATGTCTCCTGCATTATAGAAAATTGAATTAATGGGTTATAATTATACGGGTTCATTAGAATTATCAGATATATCTACATATTCAAATTTAAATTTAATTAATATATCAAATACAGGAATAAATTTAAAGGCGACAGATATTAATGTATCAACAATAAATGTATCTGGTGTTTCTGCTACAAAATGTGAAATTTCAAGATGTAATAAATTATCATCTTTAAAATTAAGTGAATTAAAAGTAACAGATGAATTTTTATTAACTGTTAATTATTCAAGTAATGTATTATTTAATGAAATTGAAGCAAAACGATTCTCAGTTTCTTGCTCAGTTGTAAATTAGAATAATACAATAGTTATTGATGGCTCACGTGGTAAATTTTAGACGCTTGAAGAATTAACTATCTCTGGTTTTGCAAAAGTATAGATTTATTCTTGTCCAAAATTGTAGAAAGTTACTATTAGTGAAATTACGTCTGGAGATGATGCAAAAGATATATATTTGAAAGAACTTGCTATTATTAATTGTTGTACAGATAAATTATGTACAGAATTTAATGTACTTTCATCTACATCATCAAGTTAGGATAAAACATTAGATTTATATTCATTTAAGAAATTATCTAGAATATGCTTCTATGGAACATAGAATTTTGAACAAGCAATTTTACCAGAAACATTAAATTTGCAAGGTAGTGAATTTGGTAATTGTAAATCATTGAAATATGTAGATATTAAAACAAGTATTGGTACAAAAGCAAGTAAAATTACTATCAATGGATATGATAAATATGTATTATCTTCATCAGCTAAAAGTACTAGTGGATTAACATTTATTACATATACTGCACCAAATGTAGGATGTTTCTATAACTGTTATGAATTTAAGATGGAACGTACTGTAAATGATAGTTCAGTTGTACCTATTCGCGTAAGTAATTCCGTAAAATCTTTGGAATACTTATTTGGACTTGATTCTCATAATAGTAATATAAATTTAGCAAAAATCTCGAATTTTATAGATAATATTTCTATAAGTAATAGTATTACATCTATTAATTATATGTGTATGAATCAAGATGGCATTAAATTATCAAAGGAACAATTTGTCGCAGATGGACCAGATAAAGCAACCTTACACTTAGGTACATTTGGTAAATTATCTAGTGGTAATCTTGTAGATGCATTTTATATTAATACGATATATATTAATAAATGGATATGGTATGATAAAGATAAAAAACAAATAATCAGTTGTAATAATATTAATAGATTATTTGGTCAAGGTTCAAAGAATTTATATATGACAATAGATTGTTTATATCCTATACTGAATAAGATCTAGTATTTAATTGGAATTACTGATTGGCAGACGATAATATATCCTATATATTCAGGCTCTTCATAGAAATTTGATGTATATACAATTCTTACAGATGAAAAGAAAACAGAAACTTCATGGAAGGATAAAACAACATATACAAAATCTTATACATTTAATGGTACTATTGGTAATTTGATTACGAATCAAGTTGTTCCTGCTCGTGCCATATTTGTTAATGAAACAGGTGCTTCTCATACAGTAGATTCTCAAGATAATACAGGTGCAATATATCCTACTGCAATGACAAGATTCAGCGGTATTTCATTCTGTGCATCTAATGTACAATGGGATTTATATGGATTATTTAGTAAGAAATGGAAATTATAGTATATAGATTTTTTCCAAATGTTTGGATTCTCTACAGTAACAGAATATGAAGATTTATTTAATGCTAAATTTATGCCATCAACATTAATAGATATTAAACATAGTTTAAATACATCATTCAACACATCTGTAGATTATACAAGATTCTTAGATTTTAACACATTAATTACTAATTATAATAATTCAGTTCCATCAAATGCAATGTTTAATTACGAAAATGGAGATTCTCTTAATTATGCTACAGGATTAACATTTACTAAACATATTAGCAGTGATACATTTAAAGAATGGATGGTATATATATTTAAAGCAAATAATGCTCAAGGTATAACTAACTTATTCAGAAACTGTAATATATTAGTAAGTCAAGCAGAAGCAAATAATAAATGTGATTTCAGTATAGAAACGATATTTAGCGATTATGGCGAAAATCTCGTAATAAATTAGAAAATACATAATATATATTGTTTGTTCTATAATTTACATTGTTATATTAAAGATAAGTATGATATAACTAAAACTAGTTAGTCTGCTGAAGTATAGTATATGACATTTGGTACAGATATGTTTAAATACCTTCCAAATATAACTACTGTTTCATCAGCGTTTACAAATAACTATTGGAATGACCCTATACCATTTAATGTATTTAATAAACGTTATAAATGTGATGATACATATTATTATCTTGAATTCTTTGAAGGTACTGATATATTAGTAACTGATGAGAATAAAGGTCTTAATGAATATAAAGATAAAAAGAAAATAAGAAAGAAGATAAAATATGTTTCATATAGTTATAAATAGGTAATGAATTAGGTTTATTCATGTTTCGCTAATATTCATTTTAATCCTGCTTATATTTCTAACAGATATACTGAAGGTTCTGATATTATTAAAGAAGCAGGTATTAATTATTATCAATTTATAAATGATGATAACACTGTTATAAATGATGATGAGAAAATATATATTTCTGAAAAAATAAAAGTATTATTACGTTCTACTGGTAATAATAGTGATTATATATACCCATCATATGAATATTATGATACATTAAATTTGCATGGTGCATTCTATGAAGGTAATTTTGAAAAAGCCGGCACATCTACTGGTGTTACTAATGTAACGTCTTCTATTCAAAAAGCGCCATTAACAAAGTCTGTATCTGAATATTTAGAATCACTTATAGTTGCGCCAGATTTATTATATGGATGTCAATCATCTGCATCAATATAGGGTATAGTTTCTCAATCTGGTGTATCGAAAGATATGTTAACTGGTATTTTACCTGCTCATTTCTATAAGCAAATGAAAACATTAGGAGGTGGTACATATGAAGTGTTTACTGGATGTCTTGTAATACCAAATTATGTTGGTACATATGTAAATTATGATTCTAACGGAACATTGAAACTTCGTTATAACATATATACATTTATACCAGAAGAATTTGTAAATTCTGATATGAATAATTTATAGAATATGTTTAGATTCTATATACATTGGCCAAAACAAGGTCAAACAGAATCAGGCGTGCAAACATATGATTTTTATGTATTATCTACAAGCAATTCATTTGGAAGTAATATAACGTCATTAAATAATGCATTCCCTGTTTCATCAGTTGTTTCATATCAATCATATGGAACTATATCAATAAATTATCAAACAGCTAACAGATCAATTCACTATAATTTACAATGTACATATTAGACTCAATCTTATGAAGCATCAAAGAAATCAGAGATATTTGGAACACTTAATTATGATAATTTGAGATATATATCAGTGTTTGATACAGGCCTTAATATGGAAATATATAAGTCATTAAATGTAACTAATTTAATAACAAGTATAAACTTATTATATGGTTACTATGGATATATATTTAACTCTTCATATGATACAAGAAATATAATATTAACAACAAATTCAGAAAATAAAAAATATTATTGTATTAATGTAAGTGCAAATTATCAATGGCAATCTAATTAGTTATCATGTAATATAATATTCCCTATATGTTCTAACACATCAGAAACAACAAGAAGATTATTATATTTCTATGATATTCCATAGAATGCTAAATTTAATACTAACATAAGTATGTTTTCAACTTCAGAAAATAGAGAATATTATAAAAATATGTTTGATAGTATGTTTACATTCAATGATAATGAAAAATATAGTTATGCTACATATGAATAATAATATTTTTATGAATATAATTAAGAGAGATATAGATATACTATATCTCTCTTTTTATCTAAAAATAAATATAAAAAGAATTTTTATGAATATAAATGGATAATAAATGTTCAAGACCTGCTTTGATCCATAGCTTTAATCCTAAACCATTCAAAGATATTGATACAGCCATTTTCGCGCTTAATAAGAAAGATTTAGCAACAGGTGAAATAGCTATAGCATATTATAAGGATGTTGATGAAACGAGAGGAATCGGGGCAGTAATCGCAACTGGTAATATTTTACCAGGTGGAAATCAAATATTCAAGAATACTGCATATACTGATAAACTTATAAAAGTTGTAAAAGAATCTATTGAATCTAACTCTGTTGATATAAGTGTAATCGAAGAAAATGTAAATAATAACATTGCAGATATTGCATTAATTAAGGAACAACTTAAATCGTTGTCTATTGATTCAAGTAATAATCAATCTTCCGTTGATAATAAGATGAATGAAATCAATGAAATCATCAGTAAAATGAAAGAAGATATGAATAATATCATAGATAATATTCATAAAGTTGTTGCTGATGCATCATAGTCTCTCACTGATTCTACAGATACTATATATACCGATTTCAAAGGAGCAGACACTTCTTTAAAAAACTATATAGATGATGAAAACTTAAAAATTTCTCAAAAAATTGATGATATTTCATTAAAAAATGTAGAAAATAAGCAAGAATTATTAGATAAAATTAATTCCAATACATCTATACTCGAAACTACAATTTATGATGTTTCAACATAGTTGACTGATGACATTTCTATATTAAACAATAAGGTAGAAACTTATAATAATGACTTAAATACATCTTTAACTTATAATGTATCTACATTAAAATCTCTTATATCAGATAATAAGAATTATGTTGATAAAAGAGAAAATCTTATCAGAGAATATATTGATTAGAAAGATAATCAATTAATATGGCTAATAGGTGATACTTCTAAACATATTCATTTCCGTATAGATAAAGAAGTTCATGACTTAAATGATAGAATTACATCTGAACACCTTGATATGAATAAAGTTGTTGCAGATAATAAAACCGATTCAAAACGCTATACAGATTAGGAAATATCATTAGCTAAAGATTATGTGGATGAACAAACTGAATATCTTAAATCAAATATATCTCAAACTGAGTTAAACTCAAAGAAATATACAGATGAATCTATTACTTCATTAAATAATAAGTTATCAGAATCAATTAAGAATACGTCTATATATGCAAAAGATTTATTTGATAACTCTAATGAATATGCAGATAAATTAAATAATTCATAGAAAGTTTATATTGATGATGAACTTAGAATGCAAGATGAACGTTTAGTTGACAATATAAATTCTGTAAAAGATACTATTAATACAACAAAATCTGAATTAAATGTTTCTATTAATAAATCATATGATAATGCAGTAAAATATACAAATAAAGTACATCAAGAGACTTTACAACTTATTAAAGAATATGATAATAAAGTAAGATAGGATTTTTCTGAAGCAGATATTAAGTTAGACAATAAGATTAATGACACTTCTACATTAATTTGGAATTATATAGGCAATACATCTGATGCTATTGTTCAATTTGTTAAAGATACATCCAAATTAAATTGGGATCATACAAATGATACATCCGATGCTATTGTTAAATATATTAATGATACATCTGACGCTATTGTTAAATATATAAATGATACTTCCGATGCTATTATTCAATATGTAGATTAGCAAGATCAATTATAGAAAAATTATACTGACAAAGAAGTATCTACTTTGAAATCATATGTAGATACAGAAAACGCTTCTATTATTGCTTATGTTGATAATCAAGATGATAAAGTATTGAGCGAAGCCTCAATTTATACAGATGGTAAAATTCAGGAAGTAAATAATACTATCCATGATCTTGATGAAAAGGTAGAAGATTATAATAGAAATACAAATAAGTTACTTGATGATGTTTCTGAAGGTATTATAAGAGATTATACAACTGCAATTAATAATCTTAATCAAGATGTTTCCAGAAATGATACATGGTTATATAACCATATTGAAAAATATAATACAAATTTATCTACTGCAATTACAACTAATGATTCAGATACTAAAAAATTAATTAAAGATGTTTCTGATCTTCTTGATTAGAAAATTGAAGATACATCAGATATTCTTCAAGGTGTAATAGATGCGTTGAAAATGCAACATAATACTGATATTACAACGACAAATACTTCTATTATGTCTTATGTTAATAATTATAATACTAGTACATCAGAAATGATTAAAGCAATGAACACTAGTATTAATACATATTGGGAAAATGCCGATGAGACTATCGAAAATTTACTTACTAATGTTTCTAATGGTATTCTTCAAAAAGTTAATAATATACAAAAAGATTTATCTACTTATATTCAAACAGCCGAATCTACTTTAAAATCATTATATGAACAAGCAGATGACGGACTTCTTGGATATATTAATAGTTAGGACGCAAAACTTAATAGTAGTATAAATGATATTTCAACAAAGATTGTAAATAAATTTAATAATGATATTAGTATATTAAATGATAAAGTTGATACTAATTTATCTAATTTAAATACATCTATTAATAGTGTTCATGATATATTATTTAGGAAAATTGAAGATACATCTACTGAAATTGTAACGGCTTTGAATACATCTATTAGTAATATTAATCAAAAGCTTACTACTAATGTAACTGAAATTTATGATAAGATAGATGACGTTAAAGATGATATTTTTGAAAAACTTAATGTATCTATTAATGGTATCAATAAAATATTAACTGATAAAGATACAGCATTAGATAATAAGATTGATAATAAGTATACAACTATTATTAATGCAATGAATACATCTGATGGTATTTTAAATGATCGTATTATTAATTTAGAAACAAAACATACAAATGAATTAGATAATGCGGTTAAAACGTTAAATAAATTAGTTTCTGATACAAAGACAGAATTATCAGGTGACGATACAGCAAATAAAACAGAATTAATAACAAAATATGATAAGTTGACTTCTGATAATAAGCAAGCTATATCTGATTTGAAAAAAGAATTAATCAATGTATCTAATGGTATCATTACAGATTATAAGAAATTATCTAAAGATACATCTACAATGTTAGATAATAAGATTGAAGATATTTCTACTAAGATTGTAACTGCATTGAATACATCTATCAGTAATGTATATGATGAATTAACTGGAAACATTTCAACATTATCAATAACTGTAAAAGATACATCAGAAAATATTGTTAATAAATTAAATACATCTATTAATAAAGTATTCAGTGATTTATCAAAAGCAGATACATCTTTATCTACACGTATTGATGATGCAAGTAATTTAATTCCTAAACCATAGACAGATGCAATTACTACAGTTGATTCACAGAAATATGTATGGAGTAACGGTAATGTAGCATCTGAAAAATGTGTTGTTGGCGCAGGTTAGACAAATATTGTAGTAAAAGATAATAAGGTACAGTTTGTATTAGGTGCATGGAATAATGGTGCAATAGGTTTACGTTTTACAGAAATACCAGAAACAAATACAGTTGCAAATGGTCTTTTATCTGTTGATTCTAAATTGAAGTATGATAATTACGCTAATTAGATTACTACTATTAATTCAGATATTGCAAAGACAAATACTAATTTGACTTAGGAAATTAAAGATAGAACCAATGCAGATGATTCGTTATAGTTAAAGATTACTACTATTAATGAAACTACAATACCTAATTTACATGAAGCAATATTAACAGAAATTTACAATAAGTATGATCCTGAAATTAACTCTATAAAAAAATCAATCAATACAACGTCTACTACATTACAAACTAATATTGATAATTTAAGAAAAAATGTATCTACTGAAGCAAAATCTAATCTTGATAAGTTAAATACTAGTATCAATAATAATGTATATACACCGTTGAAAAACTTAATTACTGGTGAAATTAGTAGAGTTGAAACTGATTATAAAAATGCAGATAGTACATTAAAAAAAGCTATAGAACTTATTAATAATACAACTATTGATTCTAAAGTTAATTCACTTAAATCTGAATTAACAAAGAAGTATGATAATGAAATTAGCACAGTAAAAAATACTATTACTAATAATCAGGATAATATTATCAATACATAGTTACCTAATCTTAAGACAACAATAGAAACAGATTATAATAAGAAGTTTGAAACAGAATCAAATGAGCGTAAGACCACTGATTCATAGTTAAGAACTGATATTGAATTGTTAAGTACGAAAGTAGATGGTATTAATACTAATATTGGTGATAACAATACTAATGTTACTAATTTACAAACAACAATTAAAGAACTTCAAGCAACTATTATTGAGTTGAATTCACGTATATTAGCAGTTGAAGCATACGGAACAACAAATGTCGATTTTGCAAAACGTATTGAGACGCTTGAATCTAAATACAATAAGATCACAGCAATTGAAAGTGATATTACTGGTATTAAAGAGCGACTTGATAATATTGACACTGAACATGAAGAATTATATTCAGGTGTTTAGGATTATAATGATTCTATTAATATTAGCTGATAATATAAATATATAGAAATATGGTGATATAGAAAATAAAAATCTATATCACCATTTTCTATTTTAGATAAATATTTAAAATATAAAGATTTAATATATATGAATGTTTACGATTCTCCACATATGCATGGAGTAAAACCACATCCATGTCCACCTCCTCCTGGACCACATCATGATCCTTTTCATCATGATCCTTGTTGTGAACCACCACATCATTGTTTACCTCCACATCATTGTGAACCACCATATGGATTAATCAATCATTATAATAAAGTATGTTTCAAGAACTATGATGAAGCTGTATATAAATTAAAAATAAAATCATTACTTCCTGGCGAAATTGCATTCGCTTATTATTTTGATAAGAATGCAGAATATGGTATTAACGCAATTGCAGCTGTTGGTTCTATTAAATTAGGAGCAACTAATATAATCTATGATAACGCTAATGATATTCAATCTCTTATTGAATCCCTTTCAACAAAGGTAGATTCAAATAATGAGAAATTTGAAACAATAGTAGATCAATTCGATGATATTAATAATGTTATTAAAGACATTAGTTCTCGTTTACATAAAGCTGAAGATAAAAATAATTCTTCTAATATTGATGCATCTATTTCAGATATAGATAATAAGATTGATACTATTATTCAAGATAACGTATCAATACATGACCGTATTGATACCCTTGATTCACAAATGGATCAAGTAACTGATTATATTGCATAGCATGAATTAGATTATCAAGCACTTGATGCATCAGTTAAACAACTTCGTGTTGATGTAGATTCATTAGGACTAGATGATAAACTTGATGAATTAGATAAGAAGATTAATCAAACAAAAGAAGATATACTTCTTGAAACAAAGGCAGACAATGCATCATTAGAAGCTAAACTTACACAAGAATTTAACGGTAAATTACAAGATTATTCTGATTCATTAGATAATCTTAAAGTTGAAATCACTCAACAGATTACAGATACAGTTGAACCTTTAAAAACGGATATTTATGATTTACAAGTTAAAACAACTGAATTGGAAACAAATATCGGTAAAGCAAAGGATGAAGCAGTTACTGCATCCAAAGAATATACAGATAATCAAATATCAGACAAGATGCAAGGAATTAATAGTTCACTTACTGATATGTCTAATACTATTCATGATTTATCTGATTTAATTACCAATGTTTCTACTAATGCAGATAATGAACGTAAAGAATTAAAACGGTATATTGATTAGGTTAAGTCTGATATTGAAGGTGAAAATACTCAATTTAAATCTGAAGTAAATTCTGAAATTAATAAACAGAAACAATATATTACAGATACTATTAACGGATTTAAGGCAGAATATACTGCAACAACAGATAAAGCAATTGATGAAAAAGTAAAGGTTGTATCTGATAAATTAGATAATTATATCAATGAATCTACAACTAAACATTCTGAAATTGAAGCAAAGATTTCTACTATTAAAACGGATTTTGCAACATATAAAGGTGAGTTAAACGAAACTATTGCTAACAAAATTGCAGAACAAAATACAAATATGAGAAATTATTTGGATAACGCAATTTCAACAGATAGATCATACTATGATTCACTTTATGCACGTAAAGATCAAATACCTGTAAATGTTGTATCAGGTGCAGGTGTTACGGTAGAAAACGGTGTTGTTAATCTTAATGTTGACAGTAATGGTGTATTAACAGTAGGTGGAAAACGTTATCAATTACAACAATTGAATTAATAATTTTAACAAAATTAAATATATTAGAAGAGATTATTTTTATAAATAGTCTCTTCTTTTCTTTTAATAAATATAAAAAGAAATTTAAAACAAATAAACATGGCAGGATTTATGGATAACAAATATGGTTCACATGTTCCACCTGTTGGACTTAATGGTTTCAATAAAATATGTTTTACTGATTAGAAAGAAGCTGAAACTATGTTATTGGATAAGCCGTTAATGCCTGGCTAGCTCACATTCGCATATTACTATGATAATGTTGCGACTAATGGTGTAAATGTAATGGCAGCAGTCGGAACATTAAAAGGAGAAGGTTCAAACCATATTTTTGTTAGTTATGAAACTATAAATTAGTTAATTGATTCCATTGATGATTCATTTGAAGATTTCGATACTAGTTTAATATATATTCGGAAAGAACTTATGAGCAAGCTTTCTGCTCTTGAAGATGAACAGAATAATTTAGTTTTACAGATAAGAGATAATGTTAATAATTCTAATGTAAGTTTTAACGAAATTTATACTAAATTAGAAGAGTTAGAAACAAATGGTAAACAATATACAGATGAGAAAATTCAAGAGATAAGAGATTATGTCGATACATCTGTAACAAGTAAAATCAATGATTATGAAACAGTAGTTTCTGATATGATTTTAGATGCGTCTACAAAATTAGATTAGATGCAAAAAGATTTTGAAGATAAAGCTTAGGATATTCTTGATCGTAGTAATGAAGTATATGACAATCTTGATGTTTCTCTTCGTAATTATGTTAATAATGAAATGTTAGGAATGCAACAGTTTGTTCATAACGAAACAACACAAGCCGTTTTAGATATGAATTCAAAATATGCGGTTTTAAAGAAAGTTGTTGCATCTATTAATTCATCTGTTAATGATATTGATAAAAAACATAATGATAAGGAAACAGAATTATCAAGAAATATTGTAGAAACAGCAACACAATTAACAGAAGACTTAGAAATTGCAAATGTTTCAATCATTAGTTATATTGATCAATAGACATCATTATTCAATAAGAAGATTGATAATAAAATCAATGAGCTTGAATTTAATACAAAAACTAAAAATATAGATTTAACAAATATCGTAGAAGAATACCAACATTCAGTTAAGAATGATATTGCTGTATTCAATGCATCTATGAGAACATATGTTAAATCTAGTCTTGCCACCGTTCAAACAGATGCTAATTCAAAATATTCAGAATTAAAAACATATGTAACATCAAATGATGCTTCATTATTAAATTATGTTAATGCAATGGAAATTGCACAAAAGACATATATTAATAAACATGATTCTGAAATTAAATCTTGGATTGCAACATCAGATACTTCTTTATTCAATATTATTCGTTCAACAGATAGTAAATTAAAAGATGATCTTGACGCGATGGATGCAAGACACCAATCAATGTATCGTACAGTTGAATCACGTCTTGATAACCTTATTGATGATATTTCTACAGATCTTACTATCATGGTTAATGAATACGGTAAGGAAGTTAAGAACTTTACACGTAAACATGTAAATGATTTAGAGAATAAAGTTAAAGCACAAAATGTAAGTTTAATTAACTATATTGATGATAAATCTCAAGAAGCAGTAAATGAAACTCGTTTACTTAATGCTTCACTTAGAACTCAATTAAAGAATACAACAAACTTACTTAACGCAAGTATCAATAATGCTATTCAATATACAGATGATGAAATATCTAAATTAAAATCATATGTTGATACAGAAAATACTTCTATTATTACTTATGTTAATAATCAAGATGATAAAGTAAGATTCTATGCAGATTATGGAGATAATGAAGTTCGTAAATATATTGATGAACTTGAAGAGCAACTTAAGAAATATTCTATTACTGGTGATTCTTCTGTTATCAATTATATTAAGTTAACAAAAGAAAATATTGAACAATTTGTTAAAGATGCAGATGATGATGTTTTAAAGAAAGCATATATTCATGATGATGAAATCAAAAATGAAATGACAACTGAATATAATGCATTTGTTCGTAAGCAGAAAGATATTGATGCATCATTATTAAATTATGTTAAGAATACAGATACTTCATTATTTAATTACATAAAGGATAGAGATGAACAAATAAAGAGATGGATTGCTATTGGTGATACTTCACTTTATAACTATTTCAAAACATAGAATGCATCTTTGTTTAATTATGTAAAAACATAGGATACAGAAATATAGAATAATCTTGTTAATAGTGTTTCTAAGATAGAAAATGATATGGCAAAATTCGAGACCAGTATCAATTCAAAGATTGATTCTGCTGATATTGCTCTTGATAATAAATTAAATGCTAATAATGCTTCTATCTATACAATTCTTTCTTCTAATGATGTATCAATCATGAGTGCAGTTAATAAGAAAGATTATGAACTTGAAACAAAATTAAATAATCAAATTTCAGAAGTAAAGAACGAATTAGAAACAAAAGACTCTTCTATTCTTAATTATGTATTGAATGCTGATACATCTATTAAATCACAACTTAATATAATTAAAGATACTATTAATAATGATATTAAAGTATCTCTTAAAGAACTTGATACAAAAGTGGATGTAAATGATGCTTCTATTATGTCTTATATTAATACAAATGACCATAAGATTGGTTCTTATATTGATACAGAAATTAATCGTGTAGAAAATCATTGCAAATCAAATGATACATCTGTTGTTAATTTTGTAAAAAAAGAAGATTCATCTATAGTTAATTATGTAAATGGTACAGTTAAACAAGAATTACTTGATAGAATTAATGATACAAATACATCTATTATTAATTATGTTGCTGAGAATTCATCATTGTTCAATTATGTCGTTAATAATGATACTTTACTTAAAGCACTTATTGAAAGTAAAGATGGCTCAATTTTGAATTCATTAACAAGCGCTGATGCTTCTATTATTCGTTTAATTGAGAAATATAACTCAGAATTACATAATAAGATTAACGCAAATGATTCATCTATTAACTCAAAAGTTGATAAGTATAATTCATCTACATTTAGCCACTTTACATTAAAGGACGCAGAACTTCAATCTAAACAAGAATTAGCAGATACTTCTATTGTTAGTTTTATTAACACAACTGTATCTGATATGAATACAAGTATCAATGAGACTTTAACAAATATTGATAATAAAGTTGATAATGTAAAATCTGATTTAGTGAATACCATTGAAACAAACAATACATCTATTGTTAATTTTGTTAAGTTACATGATACAAGTATTGAGAATATGATTAAGTCTAATGAAGAAGTTTATAACTATATCAATACACAAGATACTTCTATCATTAATTTCATTAAGAATAACAATACTGATCTTGATAATAAACTATCAAGAGTTAATACTGATGTTAACAATAAGATTGATAATGTTGAATCAGACCTTTTACAGGAAATTGTTAATAAGACAAATATACTTAATACTGATGTAAGACGAGAAATAGCTAATCTTTCTGATTAGATGAATGATTCTGATACTTCTATTCTTAATTATCTTAAAGCATCTGATAATGAGTTAAACAATAACTTATTGCAATTAGATACAAATCTTCATAATGAGTTAGATAATAATAAGGCTGAATTAACTAATAGTATTAATAATGCTATTACTGCTTATGAGAATAAACAAACAGAATTCTAGTCTAATATTAATAATCAAATTGATACATTTAAAACAGAAGTATCTACAAATATTGATACATTAAATTAGACTATCCATAATGATATGTCTGAGTTAAGTTCTGATATTAGTACAAAGATTGCTGTTACAAATTCATCTACTATTAATTATCTTCAAAATGAAATTTCAAAGATTGATAATAAAGTTAATAACTAGAATTCTTCATTATCTGTAGCATTTGAGAACTATAAATCCGCAACAGATACAAGTATTAAGAACAAATTAGATTCATTTGAAACTAATGTAGATAATAAGTTAAATGATAAATTTACAGAACTTAATATCACATTAGATACAAACTGGACTAATTTGATTAATTCTAATGAGCAGTTTAAGAATGAAATTCATAATGATATTGCAAATCTTGAGACTAATACAAACAATAAGTTAAATGATTTTAAATCTTACGTAGATGAACAGAATACATTACAGGATGTAAAGAATACATCTGCTATTAGTTCACTAAGAACTGATATTTCAACATTGGATGATTAGATCAATACAAGATTAACACTTCACGAAAAGTTATGCGATAATAATATTCAAATTGCAAAGAATGAATTATCATCAAAAATTGAAACTGTTAATACATCATTAATTAATTATATCGATTAGCAAGATACTAATATTAAGAATGAATTTGCTGAACGTGAATCAAATCTTCTTAATTATATCAATAGTTAGGATAATGAGCTTAACAGAAAGATTGATAGCGTTAATCATGATTTAACAGAAACAATTACAGATGTTGATCTTCGCGCAACTACTAATATTAATAATCTTCGTACAGATATGAATTATGAAGTATCACGCCTTGATAAGAAGATTGAAGATACTGAAAGAGATATTAGAGCAGATGTAAGTACAGAAGATAAAAAACTCGATGATAGAATTACATCTGTTGACCATGACATCCGTCAAGATATGGAAACAAAAGATAATGATTTACAACAACAAATAACAGATGTTAGTAGAGATTATCGTCAGTTTGTTATTGATTCATCTAGCATGATTACAAAACATATTGAGAATGTTTCATCTAATATTCATTAGAGAATAACTGATACTTCTGAATGTTTATGGCAATATGTAAATGATACATCTGACGCTATTGTTAATTATTTCAAGAAACAAAATACAGATCTTAAAAATTATTCTGATACAGAAGATAATAAATTAAAAGGTAGAATTGAAAATGTTTCATCTAAGTTAATTGATGTTAGCAACGCATTGAATAAACTTATTGGTGTTGGAGACGTTACTTCTGCTATTGATACATTCCAAGAAATTGAAGAGTTCTTAAAAACGTATACAAATAAAGATACATTAACAAATTTATTAAAGAATAACTCTGATAATGACAAAGCTTATGCAGATAGTATATTACAAAGATATGATGAATATATAAAGAATTATATTTCTGATGGCTCTACTGATATATATAATTATATTAATAACACTTCATCTGCAATTGTTTGGTGGGTATAGGATATTTCTAATAAATTTAAGAAGTATATTGATGCAAGTGACCTTATTCTTGATGGTAAGATTAGTGAATTAAGAGAAGACCTTAATACAACTAATAATAATATTGATGATTTAAAAGATTATGTAGATCAATAGGATAGAAAAGATAGAGATTATGTTGATGATATATCCACAAAAATTGTTACATATATAAATTCTACTTCTGATGGTATTGTTAATAACTTTAATGATACTTCTGATGGTATTGTGAGACGTTTTAATGATGCTTCTGATGGTTTATATAATTTTATTATTGATACATCTAATCGTATTGTTAATAACTTTAATGATGCTTCTGATGGTTTATATAAATTAATATTAGACACATCTGATGATATTGTTCATCATTTTAATGATGTTTCTACTCTTATTGTTAGAAGATTTAATGACGCATCTGACGGATTATTCCACTTAATTATGGATACTTCTAACATGATTATACATCGTTTAAATGATGTATCTGATGGTATTGTTAAGAACTTTAATGATACTTCTGACGGTATTGTCAAACGTTTTAATGATGCTTCTGATGGATTATATGCATTAATAAAAGATTTATCAACTCGTCATAATGAAGATAACACTTTAATGCAGTCATATATCAATACAGAAATAGGTAAAGTAACCGATTCTTTAAATACTGAAGTAATACAAATCAATAAAAATATTGGTACAATAGACAAAAAATATGAAGGGAAATTTAAGACTTTATATGAAAATGATATTGCAGACATTAATTCTTCTATAACTAATATTAGAAAAGAATTTGTAACAGCTGATTATAATTCTAGCACACAAATTTATAATTATTTAAAGGAAACGTACAAGAAAGAACTTACTGGAGAAATAAGTAAAGTTGATAGCAAGTTAACAAATTATATTACGTCTAATGATAAAAAAGTTAGTGATCTTGATACTAAAATTAATAGCGTAAACTCTGATATAACAACTTTGATTAATTCAAGTTATAATGAAATTAATGGATATATTAAAGATATAAGTACTCGTCTTGATAAAACTGATAAACGTTTAGATGATAGAATTACAGAAATTAATAACACATTAACAAACTCTATTCAAACTAAACATGACACATTAGATGGACGTATTACAAAAGTTGATACTGATTTAAAAGAAAGTATTAAATCAAAATATGATTTGGTTGATGGACGTATTACTACTGTAAATGAAAATATTATTAAACGTATAGATCAATATAATACATCATTAGCAGGTTATACAGACCAAGAAATCAAAACAGTTAATAATGCCATTAATAAAGTTAAATCTGATTTAACACAAGAGATTACTAATAATGTAACTAATATTGATAGTTCTATTACACGTATTGATAATTATCTTGAACGAGGTTACTGGACAAAAGTTACTAATTATGTTGGTAGTGAAATAACAAAAGTTGATGAAAAGATTACTAATCTTAAATCTGAAATCAATAATTCATTATCTAAAGATTATGTAACAAACGCATCACTTAATGATTATTATAATAACACTATTAAAAAATATGTTGATGAACAAGATGCATTATATAATACATCCGTTATAGATATATCTAATAGATTAAAGACAACAAATGATAATATTAAATCATTAAATGATAAATTAACTGCATTAACATCTGATAATATTGATGGAACTATCAATACATATAAAGAAGTTCAAGATTTCTTAAACTCTATATCTGATACTACTACGCTTGTAACATTATTGGCAAATAATAAAAATCAAGCTATTGAATCTGCTAATCAATATACAGATAGTTCTATAAATAATTTCAAGAATACATATGTTAAACCTAAATTTGATAATTATGATAATTCAATATCTACAATAAATGGTGACATTAAAAATATTAATGGTAAAATAACTACTAATCAAACTGATATTACAAATCTTACTACCAGGGTAAATAAGGCAGAAACTGATATTAAAAATATTGATGGCAATATTTCTACTATTACTACTGACATAAATAAGTTAAAAGATTTTCAAACTACTGTCAATAATAAGAATTATTTAACAGAAATTACTGTTGCTAATGATAACAAATTAGGTGGTATTAAAACTGGTTATACGCCAACCGGCGCAAATGCAAGTAAGCAATTACCAGTAACATTGAATTCTGACGGTCGTGCATATGTAACACTTACAAATTCAGCGGTCACAGGAGCATATACTTATACATTACCAACAGCAAATAATTCTGAACTTGGTGGAATCAAAACTGGATATACTAATAATGGTAATAAGGTCAAAGTTGAAGTTGATGGTTCAGGAAATGCATATGTTGCTCTTACTGAAACAGCAGTCAAAGGCGGATTTACTTATACATTACCTACGGCTGGTACAACAACTCTCGGTGGTATCTGCACAGGGTATACTAATAGTGGATCAAATGTTAAGGTTCAGATGAGTGGTAATAATGCATATGTTGGTATTACTAAAGATGCTATTGTTAGCGCTCTTAGTTATACACCTGCAAAAGGTAATTCAGATGGCTCTAATACGTATACATTACCTAAGGCAACAGGTTCAACATTAGGTGGTATTCAAGTAGGCTTTACACAAAGTACATCTGGTTCAACACTTAATCTTCCTGTTAAATTAGATTCAAATGGTAATGCTTATATTAGTATTAACTTAACTGATTTATAGAATATTGGTGTAATAACAAATAATAATATTAATTCACATGTAACATAGGTTATGTCTGATGACACTGCATGGGTTACTCAATCTCAATATGGAAATATCACAGATAAAGGTAGTAAAACTTATTACATTTATGAATAATAAATTTATATATAATAAAAGAGGTATAGAAAATTAAAATTCTATACCTCTTTATTTTTATTCTTCTTTCTTTTTTCTTGTTCTTCTGACTTTCTTAGGTTTATTAATGCCAAAATCATTTTCAATTTCATTTATAAATTCATCTATAGATACAACTGCAGCTGGATCATCTATAAATGGGTCTAATTCTAACATGAATTGAGCGAAATCATTTCTATCTCTAAGAAATGCGTTTAATCCTCGACCAGAATCATAAACAAATTGAATTATTATATATCCATCGGGATCTTTTAGAAAACTAAATCCTATTGTTTGTTTCAAATCAACAAATGTCTATCCAACTCTTACAAACGATTTAAATTTTCTATTCTTAAAAAACTCTTCATTTAATTCCAAATTATCCATATTACTCAAATAATGCATTTGCTGTTTTTACTGTTCCGTCTGTATTAATGTACTTATCCATACCCTTGAATATTTCTGCTTCAATTGCTTTCTTCTTATCATAACCTTCATATTGTGTACCTTTAAGCAATATTTGTGATTTAAGATTCCAAAAGCTTTCATTTGGAGTATCATTAATCATATATTCTAGTGATTCTTTATAATCTTGTATATATTCAGGGAATAATTTACTGTTAAGCTCTACCAATGTACGCTGACGCATTAATCTATCACTAAAATCAATATCATTTATATCTCGTTTACATACTTTTTCAAATACCGGTTTTAATTTTGATTCAGAATCAAGTAAATCTTGAACTGTATTAATACCGCATATTTCACGAACTTTCTTTTCCTTACTTGGTGTAATTCTTACTTTGCGTCCATCTTTATACCAATTATAAAATGAAGGTACACAATCACCATCGTCACCACAAAATATCTTATCAAGAACAACATTATTTGGATTCTCTACAGATAATTCCATAATAGTATTTGATTGAAGTAATTGTTTTACATAAGTCTTAGATAAATCTTCATTCTCGAAAAATATATCAAAATTATTATCTGATTTATTATACCATGTTTCAAATGCTTCTGGTACATAAATATAACGTTTACTACCTTTACCCTTACCTGTTGTATTATATACTATGCAATATTGATTTGTTACTGTATTGAAATCAATAAGTTGTCTAATATCTGCATCTGCGCTTACAATGATAACATTATAATTTGGATATTTCTCAAACACTATTTCTTTACACATACATGCAATATCATCTGCTTCACAATGCTCCACCTTTGCTACATGCATAGAATTCCTTGATAAAATCTTAAGAAGATCATCTGAGCATTTAAATATATTATCCCAATTTATAGATTCCGACTTTTTCCTATTTGACTTATAACCTGGATTTATATCGTCTCCTGGAAGAACATCTTTTCTCCATGCATGTTGAGCGTCTGTTGCTATAATAACATTTGTAGGTTTGAATATATTAAGAATTGAACATACATCTGTTGTAAACTTATACATGAATGAACGTACGTCTTCTATTCTGTTATATCCGTTGACCTAACCATATAAGCTATTCATAAATAATGATCTGAATAAAAGGTTAGACCAATCCAATACTAATAATACTTTCTTACTTTCCATTTCTCTAAAAATACGAAAATCGTTTTATTTTATATATGTATTTATTAGTATTGTTTATTTAATGTTAAAAATTAAGAATTGTCAGGGACAATTTTATACCAATACAAACTATATTTTGATTTTGATGATGTATTTGTATATCCTTTTACTTTTAGTGCATAAGACGCTTTTATATGCAAATGAATTAAACCACCTTCATAATCTGTAGGTATATTTATATTTGGTGATTGAGTATTTACTATATTATTATTACCATCATCCAAAAAATATGATATGCTATCATCAGTATATATATCATTTATAGCTGTTGCATGTTCACTAAAACCATAATTACCTGAACCCTATATAAAAAGTACAGCATCACCTGGTTCATCATTTGCACTATGTATTGATATACCATTATCTATTGAGTGTCCAGTTATATCATCATTACCTGTATTATCAGGTATTGCTTTATTTTCTACTGTATAATATACTTTATAATATGTTATTAATGATATATCATCTATATCTTTCATTTTTACATCATTTTCAGATAGATTATGTAATTTTGCATATAATGGTATAATTACATCAGTCTTTAATTGATAAGCGGATATTCTAAATAATTTATTCCATTTTATAATAGTTCCTAATTTCTAATATAATGTCAAATCACATAATTTTAATGGTTGCTAATTATCTATTATATATTGGTCTTCTTTAGATACCAATTTATCATCATTTATAAATAATGTAGGCATATATTTATTATTAAAATATATTTTCCTACAAGGTAAATTACCACTTTTTATAACAATATATAATTCACCGGATAATAATTCCTATACAGTTGGTACATATGTTCCATCATACTAAACTGTTTCCTGTCTATCTTCTACATTTGGATCTTGTCTTTCTTTATCAATATTAATATATTCATACCCAATTGGCATTATTTCATATGTATCTGCAACAATGTTATTATCTTTATCATCCGCGGTAAAATAATATTCTCCATCATAATCTGTATTATTTCTGTTCTTGTCATTTAATGCTTTTATATATTCATATCCATATTCACAAAAAATATCTTCCAAACTTGCTTCATTTGCATCTGTTGCAAATGCTTTATTTAATACACAACCAGAAAACTTATTTATATCAATATCACCAGAATTTATTGTACTTTTATATTTTCGTAATAAATCTAAATTATAATAATTATCATCTAATGTATTTTCATCAAAATATGTTTCATTTATCTTTACAATTCTATCTTCTGATGTAATATCATGTCTATATGTTCCATAATTTCTATAATACTCATTGTTTACCATATGTTCATTTGCTGCTATATCTGCAACTTTTTTATTATTTAAATCATATGATAAACGGTCATAACGATTAAATTCAAATATTTTTGTATATGAATTTAATATTTTTTCATATTCATTATTAACAATATCTGCCATATATTTTGTATTATATTGTTTATATTATTTATTTTTTGATAAATAAAGAAAAATATATTGATTATTTATATAATGATTACTATATATAAAGGTAAAGATGAAGATACTGCTATAATACCATTAAGTTTTTAGCTTTTGAATGGTAAGCAAAATATTAATTGGGCAACTGAAATAATAAAAAATGATGCAGCTGCATATAAATCTAATATAACTGATGATAAATTAAAAAAGTAGGTAGATTCTGCTATAAATTATATAAAGTTTAATACTCCGAGCGTTACCGCAAATGAATATACAATAAGTAATGATAATAACTTAAAATCGTCATTATTAGAGAACGAAATAGATTTATATTATATAGAAAATTTTACATATGTATTAGATAGTGACAGTTATACAAATTATAGTACGTCAGATGAAAAATCAAGAGGAAAAGATGATTATATGTTTACTATAATACCAAATACAATAGATGTTGAAGTAAAAAATGAATGAAAACTTTTTTACTTCAACATCATCATTTATGAAAATATTATATATTTAACTTTTACAGGAATATCATTAGGATTATATACTAATAAACTCTATAATAAATTTTTAATAGGTAATTGTTTATCATCATCTTTACCTATTAGCATATATCCATCACCAACTCTTAACCATAAATCATTAGAAGAAAGATATTCCATGTACTTATATAATCCTATGATATTTTCTTTCATTCCGTCATGTGAATCAACAAATTTAATATTTGTTTTATTAGGATTATTTTCCCACATATCATTATCTTCACTATTTACATTAGCATCTATATACATATCTGGATTATGATACTTTATAGATTCACCTTCAAATTGTTGTCGTTCCTAACTTGCAGGAAATCTATAGAAATTATCATTTATATTCTAATTACTATCATATCCAGGAATATATAAGTTATCAAAACTATTTGTAAATCCGTCATTAGATGAAATGTCATTTAACGGTAAATTATTATAATCTTCTATATATTGTTTCTTTTCATCTGGTATCAAAGCATTTATTTGAACAGTTGCTAATGCTTTTTCAAATAACATGGTTTTCTTCTATGAACGAATCTAACCACCAAAATATGAATTCAATATAGGTAATGGAACAGGTATACAAATCTCTACCTAATCTGCAACATGATTTACCCATAATACACTTGTATCATAATCTTCATCATCAGGCCAATTAGGAATCAAAACAATACCTCTCATAGATCCATTAGGGTATTTCACGCATCCTATTCTCTTATTTAAATCTTCATAACAATTAGATGGTCCCATTGCATTTTTCATTTTAAATATAAATGATTTTATTTCATCTAATATTTTTACAATATCATATATATTATAATAAGAAAAAACTCCTGTAAAATATTTCTTATAAATTTCTGGGTACTTCTATATAATAATATCATGAAATTTCTTTGAAAATATTAATATACCATTCTATTCAAAACATGGTAAAAAGAATCTCTTTATAACATCTATTTCATATACAAATGTATTGAAATCATCTAATATAATATCACTTAATTTAAGAAATCCTCTATAAATATCACATTCAATTCTATAATTATTATCAGATGCATTTTTTACTCCCGATAATCTTGGTTTATATTTTTCCAATAAACTGATAATTAAATCTTTTGTTATTTCTGGTTCTACAAAAGGAGAATCTTCAAACTCACCAACTTCGCCTTTATTATTTTCGTCATTCCTACATATAGGAATGATTTTCACATTACGAACGATAAAGTCATATCCTTCTTCTGTACTTTCAAAATTAATATAGTCTATTTGTGAATCTGAGGTATCTACATCGTCATAAATTTTGATTGATATAGAAACAGGTACCTTTAACTTATTTAATTGATTCTGGACCAAAATTACAAATGTTCCATAAGTTTCTCTTACAGTAGATGAATCGACATGAACATTACATTTTTTATTATTCTACTTATAAAGAATATCAAACCCTATATTACAATAATTCTCGTAATCTTCTGTTGTTGATATAATTTCATTAATTAAGAAAAACTATGATTTATATGTTTCTCCATATTCATTTCCCTGAAGGAGATATGCTGAATGTGGTTGGAGAATTTTTGTCTCAACATTATATTGTGTTATACCAGCGGCATGAATAGTAGACATATCTATTGAAGCTAAAATATCTCCGTTTGAATCTGTTATCTATCCTTGTGAACCTGATATATCAAATGATGTGTCATCTTCATTTATAGAAGATGAACACTTATAACCTGAATCTGCTACACTGTTATCTCTTGAATATAATTGATAAAATAAATTCTTATTCTTTGTTGTTGCCATTTCTGGTATATATAAATTTCTTTTTATATTTATTAAAATTAAAAAATGGAACCTATATTAAAATAAGTTCCATTTTATATAATATATTATTATGCATTCTTAAAGAAACCGTCTATCGTAGTATTCTTAAAATAGAATGTAACTCTACCTTGCATAGGCATGTTATTACCGTAATAATTATGGTTTGTATTGCCTGGTCTATTTGACTGATGAATACCTTGTTGTTGAGTAACAACTCTATTACCTGGTTGAACAACTTGATGTTGCTATGTATTACCTTGTGACTTATTAGTATTACTTGGTGTATTTGTAGTAATAAGGTCAAGTAATTCTCTAATACCATCAAATCTACTAAGAATCTTATTCTCATCAAGACTTTCAAATGCAAAGCGCATTCTATCTACGGCAGTCGCTATATTATTAACTTTATTAGCAAACTCTTGCAATGCTTGATTACGTTTCTTTTCATTATTAATAATCTAATCATCTAATGCTTTAAGTGCCTTACGAGCAGATTCAAGCTTTGTCGTATATATTTCTACTTTAGATGTTGTTACCTAAATCTAAGATGTAAATGTTTTTAACCTTGATGTATAAGTTCTTAATGAACCAGAAGTTACGTTCATATTTCTGTTTATTTCGGGAGACGTTAATCTCTTTATATTATTAATAAACATATCAATATGAAGACCTAACTATTTCTAACGATTCATTTCTCTTGAAAGATATATCATCTTCTCTGCAATTTCAAGATAAAGATCCATAAACTATCCTGTTGTTTGGAAATTAACTTTTTCTGAATTATTAGATAATGATCTCATCTATGATTCCATCTTTGTTAATACAGTTCCGAACTAAGATACAATGGATGATGGTTTAACTTTATCATTATATGTAAGTTGATTTATAATCTTTCTATATACACTGGCAATCTGATAAACGCCATCTACGAATTTCTTTGCATCTTTTGTACTCTATATAGATGTTTCGAATATCTTACTTGAGTTACTGAAATATGTTGCTAACTATGTCAATACAGATGTAAATTTAGTCGCAACTTCACTACCTTGTGATAATACTTTCCCTTGATCATCTGTCATCGCTTTGATAATTTTAGATAAAGAATCTACTGATTTTTTAATAGTTCCCATTACCTACATAACTATTTTTGCAGTTGATTGAATCTTATTATATTTCTCCATATTTTCTTTAGTAGAAAGATTATCAGAAATAATAGTAATAAAATCTACAAATGCATTAGCGATATTTTTAGATATTGTTCTAATAAAATTAGGTTGTAAACACAAATAATCTTTAGACTATGCTGTTGTTCCTTTCTTATTAGATGTTAATCCTAAGAATGGTTTTAATGTTGCTGAGAAATTTTTAACTGCAGTCATTATAGGATTTATAGTATTCTTTATAATATCTGCAATAGATTCTGCTTTTTCTATAAAACCTTCATTTGCAAAACTTTGTACAAGATAATTTATAAATTCTACAAACATTCTGCCAACTTCTCTTGCAGCCTATGTAAATGCTCCTTTTTTAAGTTTCTTAGTAATAGGTATTAATTTACCATCTTTATCTTTTTTATAATGATCTACATAAACACCTGTAGCTAACTTTAATATTGCATCTACATATTTTCCTAATCCTTCCATAACAGGTCCAACAGAACCACCTATTGCATTTAATGCATCCTCTGTTTTATTTCCCCAAAAAGAACCATGTCTTTCAAATACTGTAACTAACTCATCTATAAAAATACCAAATGTAGTTGCTACCGAAATAGCTGCATTTAAGAAGTCATCCGATGTTACTTTAGCTAAATGTGGAACTGTATAATTACCGTCTTTATCTTGCATATAGTAATCTGTATATGTTCCTGTTGCTAGTTTCATTATTGCATCAACAAATTTACTAACACCATCCATAATAGGCATAATAGAATCTTTCATTGCATCCATTGCCCATATCATATTAGGTTGTAATTGCTTAAATGATGTCCCAAGCTATTCTATAAAATTACCAAATGAAGCTGATACAAATATAGCAGATGTAAAGAATATAGAAGGGTCAACCTATTCATATTCGGGTTTACCATTTTTATCATATCCTGTTACTATTTGCATCGTTGCAACTTTAATAACTGTATCAACAAATTTAGAAACTGCATCCATAACGGGTTCCATTACCTATCCAACAGTAGATATTGCTAACATTGCTTTAACTGACATCTTATCAAACGCGTCACTTAAACATTGTAAAAATATGCTAAACTATACAGATATAGCAAGAGCTGCGTCACTAAATTTTGTTGCTGTTAATTTCTTATATATTGGGTTCTTCTTATTATCATATCCTATAATATATGTTCCTGTTGCTAGTTTCATTACAACATCTACAAATTTTCCAACAGTATCAATAATAGGATTAAGCGCTAATGTTAACACGCTTAATACAACAAGTGTTAAAGCAACCATTTCGTTAAATCCGTCACTTAATTTAGAAATAAATGTTGTAAATCCATTTGTAACTGCTTCTGCCGCCTATTCAAATACAGTTGCCGGTAAATGTTCATACATAGGTTTACCATTATCATCATATCCTGCTATATAATTCATTGTAGCAACTTTCATTATAATATCAATATATTTTGATATTGTATTTAATATAGGTCTTAATGCTAATGAAATAACTAATGCCATTTCAGTTCCATTAAAACCGCTAAATGCTTTAACAATAGCTTGCATAGAACCTAAAACACTATTTTTATCATCATTACCTTTACCTATCATCAATTCAGAAAATGTTTGAATCATCTTAGCATTACATATTTCTGTTATATATTTCATCTCAGAAACAGTTAATGCTAATACACCAAACACTGCCATAATAATAGGTGAAAAAGCTGCTGCCGCTGTTGCCTATACCATCTATACAGGATTTGGAGCTGCTGCTTTTATAACATCAAACATTACTTCAAATAATGTTACTGCAGTCTCTCCTGTTTTTTTAAGTTTCTCAGTATTATATGGTAACATTAATTCCAACGCTTTCATGAATAATATCATGGTTCCTGTTACAACAGTCATCACACCTGCAATTGCCGTCATTACTACAGCACCTAATGTAATAAATGGAAGAATAGGCGTCATCGCACCTAATGCAGTCATAAATGTTCCCATAATAGTTAACAAACCTATCATTGTAGCTGCACCTAAAAATACTGCGCCACCTTTATTTAAATCATCAATTTTCTTTGCTTCCCATGCGAATAAAACCATTGTTCCTCCAACAATATCCATCACTGCACCAATAGCGGACATAACAATACCACCTATAATAGTATCTGGTAAAAATTTCTCTAATTTAGAAACACCGTACATTACCAAACCCATTAGACCTAAAACACCTGCCATAACAGCAGCACCTAAAAATACTGCACCACCTTCATTTAATTCTAATATTTTCTTAGATTCTATTGCAAATGCTAAACATGCAGCCCCTGTTACTAACATAACTATTGCAACTGCAGTCATAATAACTGCACCAACTGCTAATTCAACTGCATACTTATCTGCGAATTTTCCTATAAAGAATAATACAGTTCCAAATATCGCTAATGTTCCTATCACAACACCTGCACCTATTAATGCGTCGTCCCACATTTTACCAATAGGAATCAATATATCTTTAACAATCAATGATATACCTAATAAAATAAATGCCATTGCCGCTGTTGCAAATATTGCATATGCTGCTTTCTTACCATCTACTTTAGCCAAGAAATAAGTACCTGCAATAAGAGTAATAATAATGAATAATGTAATACCCATTCCTATACCGGCTTCTTTACCATTCTAACCTATAGGAATAAGTAAATCTTTTGTAATCAATGCAATACCCATATAAATAATTGCGAGAGTAGCGGTTGCAAGAACACCCCATAAAGCATCTTTACCTTTTACCATATTCAATACATAAACGCCTGCAACTAATCCTGCTATTATAAACATTGTTACTATTGCACCTAAATAAACTTCAGGTGCTTTCTTTCCAATAGGTATTAAAAACGCAACAGATATAATAGCAACCAATGCAAACACAGCAGATATTTTAATAAGATTATTTACCCCTCTATCTATACGTTTACCATGTTTATCTAATGATTTAACTGCAAATATGCCTAATGCTATAATAAAAGATATAACCAACGCACCTTTTGATACATCATCTAATCTCTTGCCAATAGGTGCCAATAATGTTGCTGACACCAAAGCTATAATTGCAAATACAGCAGAAATCTTTAACATTGCATCTGTAGCGTATGTTAATTTCTTATTACCTATTTTAGACAATTTATTAACAATGAAAATAGTTCCAGCAGTAAATAAAGTAAGTATTCCTATAGATGCAAGTATAGTTTCCGTACTATTATTTTTAGCAGTTAACGATAATAATAACATTGATACAGATAATGACATAATCATTATTCCAATACCAGTTAAAACACCCTGTACATTTTTAAGACTCTTATCTAATTTCTTCTCTGATAAATCTTCTATCAAACTCTTAAATCCAGAAACAGCAACTCTCATAACAATTAAACTTGCAATCACTGCAGTTAATCCAACAATCTTAGTTACAATAGATAATCCTATAATAATACCGCCTATCATACCTATTGCTGAACTTAAACTTCTTATTATAACCTATGCTCCTTTTACATCTTTAACTTTTAATTTTTTAGTTAAATCTGTAATAGTATTCTTCATGAATTTAATCAAATACCTAACTACTAAAACAGATTCAATTATTGTTTTAAAAGATGTTATCTTTATAGTTAAAGCAATGAATACAATACCGTATAATAATGTTTTCAATGCATTATTCCATGCATTCATAAAAGATGATAAAACTTTAACTTGTTTTACATCCCATTTTTCTTTTAATATTGTGTTAAAGAAATCTACTATTTTCTATGCACGTTTCTGTGTTAATGATTTTACAGCAAACATGAAATTAAGAATCTATATCTTCTTAATATCAAATATTACATTTAATAACTATACCATACTATTAACAGTTTGCGCAACCGTTTTATTGTCTGGTATTTCCGTTGCAAATGCGACAAAGAAACTCGCAAGCATTTTAGCAGTAATAGGATTCAATACCTTCATTACTTTAAATATAGAAAACTTCTATTCAGGATCTGCTATCTTTACTAACGGATCTAATATACCACCAATATACTTAACATTCTCACTTATTTCTTTTCCTTTTAAATATTTAGCGATCTATCCTATGAACTAACCTAATTGTCTGCCTAATAACCAACCTCTTATAGGATTAAGACTTATCTACATTTTAAAAACATTTGATGTTACCAATGCGGATAATCCTCCCATCAAGTCTCCAATGGGTTTAATTATTTTTTGAATATCTTTATTTTTTAATTTCGTTTTACTAATAGACGAAACTAATGCAGATATAAATTTGCCTAAACGTTGTGCAGTTTTAACGTCAAGCTTTCCAATATTTTCCTATAACTTAATCATATCAAGAGCAACAAGTTTGGACATTGTTTCAACAACTGCTTTAATTATACCGACACTTCGTCCTACTGATTTAGAATTCTATATTGTTAACCCTTGTATAAAATCAACTATTTTTTTTGCACCTTCTGCATTTATTTCTGTCATTTTATTAATAGCTTTCAGAAAACTATCAATATTTGTAAATGTATTGTCATCAACTTTAAGACTTGATAAAACTGTATTTACATTTCCTATAGATGTGGCAACTTTATTCAAAACATCATTGTCAATCTATTCCATGGATACAAGTCCTTTTGACAACTTCTCCAACTATTCTCCAACAGTTGCTGCTGATTCCTCTTTAGCTGTCTCAACGATACCCTATAACAAACTGACTATAGTAGAATCAGCTTTCTGTTCAATAGTTTCTTTCTTTTTCTCCTATTGCTGACTTACCATAGTGTCCAAAATATTAAATATACCGTTAAGTGCTTCTTCTGAAGACATTTGTGCCATATCGTTTTAATGTAATTTAATTTTTACTTAGATGTTGTTTTCTTCTTCTGAACAACATAAACAGATTTATCTTTTAATGATTTTACTGTATATATAATACCGGAGTTTTTATCATATAATGTTCCATATTCATAAGCCTTATTATTGTCACCATCTTTAATAGATGTTTTTATCCATTTATCATATTGAGGTAATGAATCTGACATAATTAAAGAATCTAATTGAGTAGAATTTAATGTATCATTATTCATTGTACGTACGGATGTAATAGCAACTGAATATACAGAATCTTTTACCTAATTATTATTCTTTGTACCACATGAATTAAATGATACCATAAGGCTCAATAAAGAACCAACTAAAATATACTTTAAACTTTTCATATTTTAAGTTTATTTAACTAAATATTTAATATATTTATTTTTAGAATATAGACTATATCATTATATTAATATATAATTTATTATAAGTAAAACTATATATTCAAATATGGCAAGAAAAAAGAAAGACAATGATGAAGAAGTTGAAAAAATAAAAACTCCTAAAGCTATTGGTCCATATGACATTATATCTATGATGTTTACTAATTTTGAAGGATTCAATAAATTATCTAATACTATATTAGATAAGAATTTCTTTATGATTAATAGAGTATTCAGTATTAAATATCCTTTACAAGGTGCATTATTTAATAGATTGAATATTAATACGGCAGGTGTTATTAAATCATGGGCAATGTTTATATCTAATAAAGAAGGATATGGGCGTGTGCCTTATTTTGTATATACAAAAGGTGCGAAAAAATCAGCAGTTTCAACATCAAAAACTGATAAATTAGATAAAGAATTAATTAAAGAATATTGTAAACGTTATAAAATTAATCTAAAAGATTTCGATATGTTAAATTCATTATATCATGATGAATTAATTAATGATGTTAAACGATATGAAAAATTAATTTCTATTAAAGAACAAGAAAAAAATATTACAAAAAAATAAAAATCATAATAAACAAAAATGATGAAAATTTATCCACAAGATTTAGTTAAGTCAATTCAAAAAGTAATTGACTCAGGTAAAGTTGAAATTACAACTTTTAAGGATTACAATGAGAATTTTATTAAAGAAATAAATTCATGTGAGATACATATTAAATTTACTATTGATAGTAATGACAAACGAGATGCAATTATAATTATTAATAATTCAGATATTACATCTCAATTTATTAATACATGGAGGACATCAGCACCAGGTAAATTTATGGGTCGTGATTTTAAGAAAAATAATAAAGATTTTATTGGAAACACTCTTTATCATGTAGTTAAGTTTGAACTTAATGGAGAAAAAATGATGATATTGGTTCGACTACTTAATGAGATTACTCAAGATTGTACAGTAGAGGAAACAAAAGAACTTATTGAAGAATATGGTGACCTTACAATTAGTGGAAAAATCTTTTCCCTTATTAAAATTGTAAGAGATAACAATAGAGATGGATGGAATTCATGGGATCGTTATAAATCACGTGATAATAATTATCATATGAACCTTTATGAATCTTCATCATACATTGATGAAACAGATAATGACAATGACAATGAAGAAATTTCAGATGATTCTAGTGAATCTGAACCTTTATTTTAATGATTAAAGATATATCACAAATAAAGGATAAATCTGTTAGTTTTATAAAGGAATTTATTAATAACTGTACAATAGAAGAAAAAATAGATGCTCATTATGTCATTGTTGAGATAACATCTAAACAACATATTACTATTAAAAAAGCAAATGGAAAAATAGTTGATAGAGTTGATATGATATTAAACAATATGTGGAGTCAATTAGTCACTGATTGGAATTTTATTAAACTTGCTAATCAGGAGTTTTTTAACACACATATTGGATATAATATATCGATGTTTTATTTTCCTAATAATAAGCCTTTACTGACAGAATATCCAGATAATATAAAATATCTTATAGATAGAATTACATATAATGACGAATTAATTAATGTAGATTCATTTGTAAATAAATTGAAATTAAAAGATAAGTTCAATATTCATATTAAACATAATTTAACAAAGAATTTATCAAATGAAATAGATACCATTAATAAAATTAACGGTGATAGAAAATCAGATATTAATTATAAGTTATTATTTCAAAATATAATTGATAGATCTACATTATTAGCAAAAGAGCCTGAAGGATTTATTTATAAATGGAAAAAGAATCTCTATCAGTTAACATATTATGATAGAGAAAAAATAATTCCAGAAAAAACTCAATATGAATATTTGCTTTGTGATTTTGTATCTTATTGTAAGTCACATAATTATCAAGATAAGATTCATCATAGTTATGTAAAAACCGTATGTTCTTTATTCAATGATTATATAATTAATTGGGAAGAGGTAAATCATAATATTGAAAATAATATAGATATAAACAGTATTCAATCACCATCATTAGGAACGACTTTTGATATGGGATATGAATATATACCTGATATTATTACAATGAATTTATGCAAATCAAATGAATTATATAAAAGTATATTTAAAGTATTATTAGCGAACCTTCGTAGAGGAAAAGATAATAGTAAATGTATATACATGAATAAGAAACAAGTTGATGATTGGAATATTATAATGAAAAATATTAAGATTAGAACTTTAACTATTTAATAAATATATAAAATTAAATATTTTTATAGAATTATGACCCATATTCATTATAATATAACAAGTACACATGTTAATCCAGAAATTCCAGGTGATAATATAGAAATTCATGAACCAAAGGAAAAACCGGTTGAGAAAATACCTGGTTGGATGCATGTAGATCCTATAAGTACATAGATAGATTTAGAATCTGTTGCTTATCAATTATCAGATTATAAATTTACACCAGGGTTTAAAGTTACGGTAGATGATTTACTTCATCCAAAACCTTTAGATTATGAGGCAACACCTAAATTTAAATAAATGAAAGAGGAATAACAAGCAAGTTATTCCTCTTTTTATATTCTATAATTAAATAGAATAATTAATATTCATAATATCAAAAAGTTGATTAAGATGATCTGTTGTTTGAACTTCTACAGATGCAACAGTATTATGTTCATCATTATCAATAATACATGTCCAATTTCTTCCTACCATATTTGTTTGTAAATTATGAATAGTTATTGTAAATGTATGATTAAGTTCTCCTACAGTTTTATAAAAGTAATCTGCTTCATCAAAATCTGCAAAACCTTTATCATGATTATATTCAAATTTATGAAATAAAAGTAAATCCTTTGTAATATCCATGTTTAATTATTTAATCTTCATCATTTAAATCCTCAAATTCTTCATATGATAATAGTAATTTATCATATTCTTTAATCATTGTAGATAAAATTTGTTTTTGCTCTGATACATACTGTTTATCAAAATGCCAACATTGTCCTGCATATTTACATGGAATAAACATACCGTTTTGACTTTCTAACATTATACAGAATGATGCCCAATTTACAACTGATTCTGAAAGTTCTTTCCAATTTATAGTTGAATTATTATAAAAACTCATAACACCATTCATTTGAGAAAATTGATTCCAACAATAATTATATGGCATATAGTCTCTATATTCATCACTATTTAAATCTGTGACAACAAATAGTATACCTCCAGTAAATTCATTAAATACATTATCGCCTACACCAATCAATTCCAAACATTTCTTCATCTTTGGAATTTCATATGTCATTGCTTTATATATAGAATATTTCTCATATATAACAGTATATTCATATTTTTCTGAAGTATGAAATACTGAACACATTTTTGTTATATTTTCAAAAAGTGTTTTAATATTATCTTTTTGTTCTTCATATGAAACATATTTATTATAATCTCTTAATATTGTATATATAATATCATTAAATTTCATATGTAATTTCCCTTCTATCATTCGTGTAGTTTCATCCTCTTCATATTCAAAATCATCACTACCTCCATACTCATCCATATATCCTATAACAGGAATATGCATAGGTATTAATGGACTTTCTAAATAAGTAGGATTATTTCCAAGTTTATGCTTATTTCTACGACAAATAATAGCAATTACTTTCTCTCTATTCCTTATTGGAATTCTTGAATGAAATCCAGATACGCAAAAATCACCCATAACTTATTTTAAATTATTAATATAATCAGCCATCTTAGTTTTCCAATTGTTTGCCTTTGCAATATGACAAATATAGTTAACTGCATACTCAAAACAATTTTCTAATGTATTCCATGTCATATCAAATGAATGTGGATTTTCACCAAGAGTTTGTGCAAACTTACTTGAATATATAATATCAAAATACCAATCTTTATGCTCTCTATTATATCCAGGCTCGATAATAATACCAAGATGTTTTTCTAACCAATCAACTGCGTCAAATACAGTAGGTGCTGGAATCCAATTAGGCGACGGATATTCAACTTCCCATTCTTTATCGCGTTGACACAGATCTCCAGTATGCCATGTACGTTCAGCAACAGTTTCACCATTCTTTGATTTAACACCTTTAATACCAATTGGTGTATTCATATACAAATCTTCTGTATATTCATCGAATCCTAATTTATTAAGAATTTGTGAAGATGCAAAATTAATATGTTTCATAATTATTTTATTTTATATTACATTACAAAGATACATATAATTTTGGAATATAAAAAATATTACTTATCTTTTTCTTCTGCATCTACATATTTCCAATACTGATCTATTATCTTATTCCATAATAATTCATATGAAAACCCATAATTATTATCAGGTCCAAATACTTTCATTTCATTTGAAGTAACCACATAATTGATTTGATATTTTCCCCTTTTTATTTTAAAAAAATTATCTTCATTTAATTCGTCTGAACCAGTATAACTAAATATTCTAATATTATAATGTTTACTTGATGTTATATGAACGCATGCATATAAATATGGTTGATAGTTTATTTTATATACATAATATGTATTTTCACAAATTTTATTAAATAGCCATTGTATACATTGTACATCACAAAAATCCGGTATTTCTTTATTAAATGGTGGAAATACAATATTTTCATCCATTACAGGCTTATCTTTTTTCTTAAATATGTTATTAAACAGTTTCATTATTCAATCTTTAATAATTTTTAAATCATCTGGTATATAACAATCACTACCTAAATATTTAATATATTCTTTAACTGGTTTCTTTACTTTTTTCCAATATAGTAAGTTATTATCTTTGCTTTGATAATATATATAACTATCAAAATATGTTATTTCTTCAATATTTCCATTATGTTCAACTTTACATACTTTATAATTATCTTCATCGAAATAACTTGCAAGATCCATCCATACTAATAAATCTTCTAATATCATTATTGACAACGGTGAAGTGTTATATGTATTAGTTTTTTTCTTTTCATATATAATATTTCCATTATTATCTTTCAATACTGTTAATCCTTTATAATCACCTGTAATTTGCCAATTTGGATTATCAATAAAATATTGTAATAAAAATTCTAATGGTTTTCGCTCTTCTTGAATTATAGAATAATCTATTGAAAAATTATATTCACTAAACCTTAAATTATCTTCTATACATTGTCGTATGTCTATAGCAAAATGTTGCTTCTAATCATGTGTTAATGTATAATATTCATATTTAGCAATATTTAATGCATGTTGATGTGCGGCTATTGTATGTCTACCAATTGCATATCTATATGACATCCATACTAAATCTTCATGATAACTTTTATCGAATATATTATCCTAATCTTTTTTCTTCATATAAAATAAAAAAGTCTATTTATAATTATATAAAAATATACATAAGTTGTTTATTAATAAATATAATAAATAAAAATAAACTAATTATCATGAAATTCATTAAATTATTTGATAATAAAGAATAGTTAGATAATTATGCCAATGGAATTTCACATCGAGATGGCGCATTTATACTATCTGAAAAAAAAAAGAGAAACTAAGTATTATTGATGAAAGACATCCAGGTCCAAACTGTATTTATGTATAGGATTTAAATATGTCTCCATTATCATTAGAATCAAATTCGTCGAAAGATGTAAAAGTTGGCTCAATATTATATGTAAACACTAATAATAAGTTAACATTAAATAATGAACCTGGTAATATGGCAATTGCTATATGTGTATGTCCATCAGTTACAGAAGATTTTGAAGCTGGTAATTCAACCGGTGAAAGTAAAGTAAAAACTGCACGTTTTTGTAGTCTTTACTATATGAATTAGGATATAGTAGGTACTGCTAGTATTAATGATACAACAGTATAGTTTAATATGAAAGGATATACTATAGGAAATACATATGGTAATAGATCTAGTACTAGTTATATTGGTGGTAAAAAAAATACATAGATATTAGTAGAAAAATCATCATATTATTATGATACTAAAAGATTATTATGTAATATATCATTTTCTGATACTTATAATGGTGTTTTTCTTGGCTGTAATGCTGCAGTTTCTGCTGCTGTATATAGTATACGTGGTACAAAAAGAGGTGATTGGTATTTACCATCAGTGGGAGAATTAAAAGAGATGTATAGTAAAATTTCCATAATCAATCCTATTAGAAAACAACTAGTTAATGAAGAATACAAAATGTAGGGGCATTATTGGACAAGTTATGAATATAATGCAGACAATGAATCTGCAATATTATTCACCAATGGTGCTATAACATATGCTGATAAAAAAATGAGTAAAAGAGTAATACCATTTTTAGCAGTTTCTATATAAAATATTAAGGTGATAATATTTTTGAAATATTATCACCTTATTTAATTTACTTCTTATATAAAATATTATCAATCATTCCTTTAGAACCATATGATTTTGCTTCTTCTGCTGTCATCCAAAAATCTCTATCTGCATCAGATTTAATTTTTTTCATTGTTTGCCCAGAATGATTTGCAATAATATCATAAAGTTCTGTTTTTAACTTATTTATTTCTTTACATGTAATTTCTATATCACTTGCTTGGGTATGATCTCCAGTAGATGACATAGGTTGGTGAATCATTACACGTGAATGTGGTAATGCGTATCTCTTTCCTTCAGTTCCTGCACAAAGTAATATACTAGCCATACTAGCTGCCATACCGGCACATATAGTAGATACATCAGACCTTATAAATTGCATTGTATCATATATCTCTAATCCTGAATATACATCACCACCTGGTGAATTAATATAAATAGAAATATCAGTATTATCTACATTATCAAGATATAATAATTGAGATGTAATAATATTAGCACTTTCTGCTGTTACAGGATTACCTAAGAAAATAATTCTATCCATCATCAATCTTGAGAATACATCCATTTGTGATACGTTAAGTTGTCGTTCCTCAAGTATAGTAGGATTTTGATAACCCATATTTATACCATTCATATAATCATGTAAGTAAAGACTACTTACATTTCTTGAATTCATAAACTTTTCAAAATCAGTTTTAATCATCTATATTATAGTATTTCTTTCTAAAACATTTTTTTAGTAATGATACAACATGAATATTAGGAAATTCACAAGGATTATTAGGATTTGTTTCATTATAAATATCGGGATAACAATCTAATATAAATTTAACAACTCCTTGAGATCTAGATACTCCAGCTGAACAATGAACATAAATATCTTTTCCTAAATTATTCTCTATAAAATTAAATAATTCATTTGCTTGATTATCTGTTAATCCTTTAATTGAATTTGCATATTTAATTTCATCTTCTGTTATATCATCTCCATATGCATATAATAAATTATAATCTGTAATATCATAAAAGTCTAAATTAATAACATTATCTCTTGATTTAAATATATGATATTCATCTTTTGCATTTGGTTCACATATAGATATTATTGCTATATTATCTGGTAATGTATTGTTATCCCATTTATTTTTATTCATTAACGATTTAAATCCGTCAAATCCTGTACACCAAATTTTCATAATTTACTTAATTGAATTTCTAATTCATGTATATGTGATAATTCTTTATCTATCTCATCATTTAAATAATCTATTCTATCTTGTGATTTTTTAATTAAACGTTTAAGTTCATCTGATAATATATTATTTTCATCAAAATAATTTGAAATAATTTTTTTAATATTATCTATTCCGTTAACAAATGTTTTAAATTCATCATCTGTTAATTTAAAAGAAATTTGATTATTTAAATTATAAACATATATTTTTTCTTTTAATGATTTACATTCTTTTAAAAAGAGTTCTATATTTTCATCTATTATAAAATCTAAATCATAATCAGTAAATTTGACAAAAGTATTAATTTCAAAATTATCATACTTTGGATTAATAAATACGTCGTTAAATATATAATTTACATAATAGAATAAATCAACTCCATAAATATCATGAAACGAATCTGTATGACATACTATAAAATCTCCTAATTTCATATTAGAAAAATATCCATAATCGAAATCAAATATTTTTATTGTTCTATTTAATAAATCAATTGGTATATTATCTTTTAAAATTTTAGGAAAATCATTTTCATCAGGACATTCTAATAATTTATGAATATCCTGATATATGTTTTTTAATTTCTCATATTCCATATTTAAATAAACTTTTTAATATATTTTAATGTATCATGAATATCTTGAGAAAACTTAAACAATGCTTCCTTTGTTTTAAGATTAATATCTTTATATAGTTGTTCTTTCGTTTCAAACCCTATAGCATCATCTGATTTCATCCATGATTTCTGTATAACTGCAGTATGCCTATTACTATCATTAATAGTAATATTATCCCAATTATTACCATATATATTAATTTCTGTATATACAATAGTTACTCTATTATTAATAATATTTACATCTTCTAACATAATATAAGTATCATTAATATTATAATCAAAACCACATGGTTCTACACCATATGTTATATCTTTATAAAAATCATTATCTACTTTTCGCATAACTTTACCAGTATCTAAATAATTATGCTGAATAAAATCACGTAATTCAATATTATATTGAGATATAAAATTACCGCATGGACATTGTTCAGTCAAAAATATTTGCATATTATATGGTAAATATTTAAAATCTTCATTATTAACATTTAAATAACGACGTTTTACTAATTTAAATGTATAATCAATATTATTGATATTAATAGTTACTTCTTCCTTTGCACAAAAATCTTGATATGTATGCAACTTATTTAAAAGACGTTTAAATAATGTAGCAACTCTATCACAACCTAAATCATTTACTGAAATATCATATACTTCAAAATTCATAGTTATATTATTTTTTAATTAAACATTCTATTAATACAAAGATACATAAAATTATTAAAAATAAAAAATAGTAATTAAGAAAACTAATATTAAATTTCTTAATTACTATATATTTTAATTACTTTGATGACGAGCTAGATGATGATGGAAATAATAATTTAGCAACTGTCATCAAACACAATGCATGAATATATGTAATTGTTGGTAAACCAAATAAATATGGCATAACATAATTCCAACAAATCATAAATATAATTGCACCTAAAATAATAAATATAATTGCAACTAAAATAGTTACAATTGATGTCCATATAAAAGTTTTCATATAATTTATTTACTTGTAATTAATGCAAATAGAATATTTGATAATACATTAAATCTAAACTTCTTTTTTGCATATCTACCTTTATTTTTTATTTGTTCATACTTCATTATTTCTATTATTATAATAATTAATCAAATCAACTTTCATTTCTTTATTAAATTGATTATTTCTTTTTCTATTTCTAATAACTCTATCTTCTGCTATTTCACAATTATAACGTTTCCATTTATTTAAAATAGAACGTCTATACTTTGGTTTAATTTTATCTTTATTATCATGCATATAATCATATACAGCTTGTTCTTTAAAATTATTACTCATAGTATATTTTATAAAGATATTTTATTTTCAAAATAATAAAAAATAAACATCAAAATTGTGGTTCTAAATCTTACTGCTACTTACTAAGACTACAATTTTGATGTTTATAAAAGCAATCATTCATTATCCTGCAGCATCCATATTAGTATAAGTTTCATTGCAATAGAACTTTACAACTATAGTGATAATCCACTTATACATTCTTTTACTCTAAAGTCTTTTATATAACTTTATCATACATAATATATGTACTGTCCATCAATAAAAGGTTCTTTATTTCATCATGGTTTTATATCGTATAAACAACCCTCTGTATATCACTGATTCATTTCTTTACATTTAGAAATCAGGGTCTTTAAGCCTCAACGTTTGGCTGTAACTATTATCCTCAACCATTACCAGATAATGTCATCTTGTTTTTGTGGTGCATCTCACATACCTCCTTTAATCATAAAACAAGCAAAACTACTAAGACAAATAACGTTTCTTAGAACTTCTACGAATTTACGCTCATATCAAATCATCATCTGATATAGACACCTAAATTAAGTGAATAAAGTTTACGACTCAATATAAAATTTTATATCTCAACCTTTATCAAAAACGATTCATTAAATTCTTTTAAGGAACTTATTTCTAATTAAATGAAGGATTCATTTAAAATAGGTTCTCCCGAAAACATGCGGTTTATCCTTACTCATTATAATTATAATAAGCGTTGTTTATAGCACTCATTAGAATTCATTATGTATTATCTAACTCTCATTTATAATATTCATAATTTATATGATATTAAAAGCAAAATGTCTAATATCATATTATAAATTATTTGTCTCGTTAGATATTATCAAAATTTCAAAGAACTCTTCATTGTTATTTTATTAACAATACAAAGATACACATTCTTTTTTAATAAAAAAAATATTCTAAGAAAAAATTAAAAATATTTTTTTATCTTACAAAACATGTTGCATATCCATGTTCAACCTTAATAAATAATACTTCACCATTTAACCACAATTTATCAAATGGTGTTTTATCACCATTTTCTTGCATATCTTTATGTTCATCAATAGCATATTTCTCAATGTCATCAATACTACCTTTATAATAATTCTTTATGTTATCAGATTCAAGATATGCAATTCGCGACTTACATTCGTCAAGAAGTTCTTCAAATACAGGAACAGATTTATTACAAAATCTGTCATACTCATTCTGAAAATTAATATTAGATGAACAAATACCATTTGTAATAATACGAGATACATTTTCAAGTTTCTCTAGATTATCAAGGTCTACATAAAAATCATCGCATGTAATATCATTATCTTTATACATCACTATAGTATGAATTTTTGCATTCCATAATTCACACCATTTATTTGCTCCATCCTCTACAAGTTGTCCAAAATCATTATCATGAAAATCAAACATAATCATGAAATTCTTATCAACTGTAATATCATTGGTTTCATATGGATCACCTTTATACTTATGTCCATCATAAAGGCCTGTAAGATATGAAGAACGGCTTATCCTTAAAATCTCTTTCAAACAAAAATCCTTAATTTTTTTATATTCTTCGTCATTTAGATTATCTGTTCCATCAAGTAAATCTAATACTGAGTCATAATATTTTTCTTCATTTTTTACATAGTCATAAGACATATCTACAAATGGCTTGCCGAACATACGAATTTCAGATTTATTCATATCTTCTTGCATCTTCTTAAGATCTATTTCTTTCATATTTCTTAATTATTTACATTGTTCCATCATTAGGTTGCAAACACATAATTCCATGCTCTCGCCACATCTTAACCACTTTAGAAGAATCTTCCAATACAAACAATACATTATAATAAGGTTCAATATATTCCTTATATAAATTATATTTACAATCTGGACCCTTTGTAAAATTCTTCAAAGGTCTCATTAACACCTTATCAACATTACCAATAAGGTTATTCTTCAACCAATCTTCTGTTGCATGTCTAATATCGTCTGTATCTTCTCTACCTGTCAATATAATAACATCCACTGATTTATCGGCAATATATGTATTAACAAGTTGGCAAAGTTGCTTACATGGTTTATCATCCCTCATGCTATCAGCAGCACCATTACCATAAAATGGCCGACCTTGAAGATTAAAACAAAGTGTAGCATCCATATCTACAAGAATACAATTCTTCTTCGTTTCATCAAACTTCTTAAAGCTATTATATTGCTTATTATTAAGTTGTGTAGCAATAAAGTTTCTATATCGCCTATAAGTAGATTTGATAACGGATTCACCTATAGGATTAGATCTAAATGAATCTCTTCTAATACATTCCTCTACCGATACATCAAAGAAATCCTTAAATTCCAATGTATAATGATACTCATTATGTGTCTCATTATACTTATCAATTCTATCTTGCATTTCTTTCCATCCCTTTGGATTCAGGTTCATATTATCCATAATGATATTCCAACCTTTTTTCATAGGTGATTTAAAAAATGCATCTGTCATATCTTTAATAACAGAAAGTTTCTCACGTGATTCTACCCAATACTCACCGAACATGTTTCTAAGAGAATCCCAATTAATTCTAATTCTCTCAGTTGGTTTTTCCTTTACCCAATGTTCAGCGAATGTAGACTTACCAGACGCTTGAATACCTCTTGTCAATATAATTACCCTTTCTTTCATTATTACTAATTAATATAATTAAAATTCTATTCCAATACCTGCATACCAACTATATCTTGTTGCTGTCACTTGAATATTAAAATGTTTCATATTAAATACAACTGCTCCACCATAATCAAAATCTTTAATTTGATCATCAACATTAAATTTATTATGAATACCATTACTATCTGTATGCCAATTATATCCATCTGTTGTACCAGTTGCATCATATGCATAACCAACCATAGGAATAACTCGCAACCATTTTGTTATAGGTACCTGATAACCAACATGAAATGTTAACGCTTTATCATCATCCCATGTATCTACTCTAACATCACTTCCATGTGAACTTGGCCAACCACCAAAATCTGCATATACACCATAGATCGTAGTAGACATTAATATTTGTTGAAGTCCTAAATCATCTGAACATCCAATTCCACCAAAATGAAATCCAAAATTAATTTTTGTATTTGTTTCTTTGAAAATTTCTTTATAATTATTAGCATTTACAGTATTAATACTCATAAATGTAAACATCATAATTAGTGTAAAAATAATTTTCTTCATAATTTATATCTTTTAATTGTTTATTATTCTATTTAATTAACAATACAAAGATACATAATTTTTAGGAAAATAAAAAATTAATTATTATCAAATACTATATTTTCAACAAAATTAAGTTTCTTATAATTTCTATTCTTTGAATACTTATCGATTATTTTTAAAAAATCGACCATAAATCTATAATCAAATTCTGGTTTATTCATCTTTTAACATCATTGCAAGAATAACAGATTTCATACATGTCATATATCCTTTAAGATACATATCTTTCAACATCAACCAAATTCTTTCAAATTCATCTGGTATCTTTTCACTTGTATCATCAGATATATTAGAGACACCGACAATAGTTTTAAGTTCTCGACGTGCTTGATAATCCGCCATTGCATTTAATTTATTCTTATTAAATTCCATATTTTATTTGGAATTTAGTCCCAAACAATATTCTTTATTAATTTTATCAATAAAAGAATTAATTCTAATTCTTAGTAATTCTGATTCTTCTTCAAATTCCTTAATTTTATCAATGTCTTTTTTAATATCATCTATATTATGATTTAACAAATATTCATACGTATTAGGTTTAGATACTTTAAAATAATAAATATCTTCATTCATAATATTATTATGATTTAAAGCGCATGATAAATGATAAGATTCCTCATTTGCAGATGAACCATGATAACCATATCCATCACTTTCAAAATATATACATAATGGTCCATAACTATAATGTCCACCTGGATATACAGTTGTTCTTAATGAGTTAATATGAAATGATTTACATATATTATATTTCTTATCTAAATAATCATTCAATAACTTATTAATACTCATCATTTGAAGGTCTAATAATCTATCTAAATTTATATCATTATTCTTACTTATATATACACTGGAAACTTCTTTTACAACTGAGTCAATATCTAATTCATAATTCTCGTCTGTATATAAATGAAGAATACAAAGAAATAATCTATGTATATATTCTTTCTTATCGTAATTTATATATGCAGTTTTTAATTTTTCTACATAATCATCTGTCACCTTCTTATTGATGTTATATTCGATATTCTTTATAAATTCTTTTTGCTCATTCTATGTCATAATCATTGCTCTTTTATTTTTCTTAAAATAAATTTAGGTTCTTGATAATAAAAATAATCTATTGTTTTATCATCTATAATGTTCAAATTATATAATGCTTGTGAAAACCTAATATCCTTATATGTCGTAAGATACTTCTTTAATATATCTAATATTTCCATATTAGCATTGTATCTCTCAAATGTTTCTTTAGCTTCCATTAGAATAACGGATTAATTTTTATCTCGTTTGTTTTACTATATTCTTGTACATCTAAATTCAATGTTTCATTTAGCCAATCAGCAATTAAATGTCTGTGACAAAATTCATCTGGTTTTTCAAAACAACATAAAGCACAATCTTTATTACCTGTTATAAACTTTAATCTATCTATAAATAAAGTTGGTTCTTTAAATATAGATAAAACTTCAGCTTTATATCGTTTTCTAAACTCTTGATGATTGCTTCTACAATTATTCAATATATCTGGTGTAGGTGCGATACTTGCTAAGTTAACCCCTTTGAAATCATTTGGCGGATAACAACACACACCTATAGGAATAATATTATTCTTTATAAGATTATTAATATTACCAAAATAGCTTGTATATATTTTCATACACGAAATAAACTATATATTTCATTATAAGTTTCTTTTGATATTGGATATGATACTATATTACAATATTCTCCGAAATTCTGATCAACATCTACCATATAACCTTGTTTATATGTATCATAATAGCATCTTACTATATGTGAAACATTAACTAAACCTGAAGATGTATCAATAAATTTATTATAATTTTTATTTTTTAACTTAATCATAATACTAAAACTATATAACTTAATGTTTATATAATATATAAATGTTTTTGTTTTATTTAATGGGAGGTTTTGTTTATTTAATTTGCGATCCTGAATAGAATTGTTATAAAATAGGTGTAACAAGGAATATAGCATAGAATAGATTAAAGTAGTTATAGACTGGTAACTCATCAAAATTACATATGGTTTCAAATATATATTGTGAATATCCTTTTAGACTTGAAACAATGTTACATAATAAATTCAATCATAAACGTGCAAATGGTGAATGGTTCTATTTAGAATAGGAAGATATAAGTAATTTTAAAACTATATGTGAAGAAACAATATAGATGATTAATGTAATGAAAGATAATCCATTCTTTAGTAAAGATTTAAAATGAATAAAGGTGATATAAGAATAATAAAACTTATATCGCCTTTATTTTTAATTATCTTTCTTTTCTAATTCCTTATTAATATAATCCATATCTTCATCTGTTAAATCGCCAAATAATGTGAATAAATCTTTATTAATAAGTCCATATCTCATAAGATATGCTAATGTCATTCTTACAGCATAATCTGCAATATCATAAGTTGTTGTAACTTCTAAATTTTGTAAATCTGGATTATTACCAACTACATTAGAAACTTTATCAACAATCTTATCACATGTTTTTTTCATTGAATTTAATTCATTATTTGTTAATTTGGTACTCATAATATCATTAAATAATTTAATTATTATATTACAACGATATGCATAAAGTTTAGAAATAAAAAATGAGTTATTAGACTTATGCACAATCTAATAACTCACAAACACTTTATTCTAAATTTATTATATTTACATCTTATTTAAAGATGTCCCTCATGTTGTTATTTGTACGAACATAAGTTTCTGCCTCTTATGATTCACTTTAACGTTTGCCCGTTATATAATGAATGTTCATACTGAACTTCGTTATGTCCATAAGGACAAATGGCTGAGAACTTGACCAACACCGACTCTCAATGCTGTAACGTTGGAGTTACATGTTCACACAACTCTTATTTCTAAGAGGTTGAGAGCATACCCACGACTTTTGTAAAAAATCGTAAACTCTTACTTGATAGGTTTCATAGAAATTCATTTCATACCAACTTCCTTGGAAGGATTCAATGTGTCCCCACATTTAGCACGATACTACTCTTACTATTCTCATGTCTTTCCTTGCGGTACTCGAATCATGTCTACATATTACAGTAGAATAAGGGTATTTTAACCACCAAGTGTCGCACACTTTTGCTTATACATAATTATATGTTAAATAAAATAATTTCCAATATTATTATTCTTATTATATATTCTTTAGACTTGAAAGACGAGGTGCGACCAATAGCATTTCTTCCTTTTGAGAAGAACCCACTAAATCGCCTTTCTGAAATTTCGTTACACCAATGTAACCATATTTCTACTCTTATAACTTACCTATTGTTTTTCAATAGTAATCTTACCATTTCTGAAACAAGTTACCAGCTTGTATAAATTATTTGGTTTATAATTTATATAAGATTCATTATAACAATTAATATTAGCACTGGGAATTGGTATTCCGATCACTAAATATCCATAAACTTAAACTCCTATTGTATTACTACTCACATCAGTTGTCTATCAAACTTCCAATGTATATAAACTTCATCTCAGGAATTATCCCATCAATTTCCCATTTATACAGGCACTTACTAAGTTTGGTTTTCTGTAGAATGCTCATTATTCATAAACATCGATAAACATGTCTACTGTTTACCTTTATCACATCACTGCTTTATCCTTACCCCACCGAAACCATGGGTTTATATTTCAAAGAACTCATCTTGAATAAAATAAATTCATTCAAATTTTATACTTATTATATAATCAATAATTTAAAAAGTCTATATTTTAATAGATATATTTCAAAATTTTTATTGTTAACTGTTATTAAAAATATTAAATATTAAAATCTTTTTAAACTTGATTCTAAATTTATATATTAAATTAAATAGAAAGTCTATATTTCAATACAATATTTTTAAAAAATTATTTTAAACAATATTCTAAATCAAATATAAAGTCGCCTAATAGTTCAATCTTTTTCCTAATAAGTTCTGATTCTAAATCAAATTTATGATCTATACAAAAATTTAATTCAATATATAACTTATCTCTATTAGATTTCCATTTATCTATTAATTCTTTCTTTGTTAATTTTTCCATCTTAAAAATTCATTATATTTACACCAGCAATAGAAAGAAATTTTATATTCTTAATAATTTCACATGCTTTATCTTCTGGAAATATAATTTTAAAATCATCATAAACATCCATCACTTCTTGCCATTTACATTCATCTCTTGGTGCTTCCATAGAAGTATATATTTTAGCAATAAGCATTCTTTTTTTAAATTGATTATAAAACGTACTTCTTGGATACATCCCATGTTCATATCCTCCATTTGGATGATGTCCCATCCAATCAGGTTCAATATAATGACTCCATTTTACTCCTTCAAAATATAAAGTCTTATCTGGTTTTACACTAATAGAAATACTTTTATTTTTATCTTTTTGATATTCTATAAATTCAAGAAAATTATTTAATGCATCAAGATATTTCTCTGCATATTCTGCTTCTTCTTTTTTATCAAAAATATAACTAAAACCAAAAGTATTATCTACAACTTCATATTTTACTTTTGTCTCAATCTTATTAATCATATTATTATTTTTATAATTAATCATTTTCTCCCCATGGTAATTCACTATCTGGATCTATTACATCACCACCATGATTACCATCTACATTAAAACCTGATTGAAAATTACTCATAATATTCATGTCAACAGGAATAACATTAATATTTGGTTTTATATAATTCTTTTTCATATTAAAATTCTTCAACTCGTTATTCAAATAATGTTTTCTAAAATTATTTAACTGTTACTTTAATTTTAGATTCTGTTACCTTTCCATTAACTACAGTATTTATAGTATCAATAGAAATAGAATCCAAACTCTTAATGAATACATTAGGAATTTTTTCTATAGTAATTAAACTATCTCTATATTGAATAGAATCTTTACTCAAATTAATTGTATCATGTATAGGTTCTTGATTCAAACTAGGAATATGTTTATTAATCCAAAAATATTGAACAGCAATACCAATAATAATTCCAATAATAAATGTCCAAAAAATATGTTTCATTTTTCTATATTATTTAAAATAAAATTAAACTTTTAAATTAACTAAATCTTTATACTTTATTTCTTTATACTTTGTTTTATTAATAGATATAAAAATAGGCTTATCAGTATAACTTTTATAATAATTTAACGATTCGTCTTTACTAATAAACCACTTTGTTTCTTTATCTAAAATTTTTCCAGATAAACTTCTTCCTAATCCTATCCGAATAATAATATTATTTTTCAACATAATTAAAAATAATTTTTCAAAAAGAAATTTATAAATTAATTAAAAAATTGATCCTACAATATTTATCTCTCTAAAAAACTATGTTCAAAAAGAAAGTAACCAAAGAAAAAAGAAATCTTCATCAAGAGTATAAGATGAATTAATAATTAAATTTTTAAATAATTTATATATAGATCTATCACATCCTTAAATACTAACATATTTATTATACTCAAGTTTCTAGAAAAAGCCTACATTTTTCTTAATAATTTTTAAAAATTATTAAAAAATAATTCATAATGTATTGATAATCAATATACATTTTAACTTAATTTATACAAATTCTAAATAAAATAAAAATTCATACTTAATTTATTAAAAAACTAAATATGAATTTTTAACTTTCACTTTAAATATCTTAGATTCTCAAAATACCAGTATTTATTTTACTTACTTTTGAAGAAAAAGTTTACATTTTTAAGAAATATTTTTAATAAATTTATAATTTGTTGTAAATCAATTCTTTAACTTATTTACTGTATTATTAAATACATTATTAAACTCTTCTTCTGTTATATAAGACATCTTTTCATCTAAACGTTCATCCAATACGTCTTTAATATCGACTGATTCTCTTTTAATCATGAAATAATCAGTTCCGTCTAACCATGATTTTACTAATACTCTTGTAATATCTAAATTACCTTGATAATCTTTATCTATACCATGAATCTTTACATACTCATATACAGGTATAAATTTATCTGATATTTTTTCATCTTTTTCTTTATCAGATAAATTTTGTGTTTCTAAATCATCAATGAATTTAGTGAATAATGTTTTATTAAATTCTATACGAGTTGTTCTGTTCTTTAAATATGATACAGGTAAAATAGGCACTTCTGTTGTAATGGGGAAATCATCACTTAAAGGACATATTTGTTCTACAACCCAAACGATATATTCATTATTAACATTGAATTTATTTAGATTATATGTTTGTCGTTTATCATGACTTAAATTCCACACTTTATCAGAATAAGGAATGACTGCAATATATGTTTCATTAAAAATATCTTTTCCTAATTGTTCAGATGTAACTTTACATTTATTTGATTCATCATCTCTATGATAATTGATACAATATAATTTTACTCCATCAGGAATTAAGATTTTATTTTCACATGATTCATACGCAAATCTCCAAATCTTATATTCTTTATATTTTGCTTTACTCATTATTTACTTATATTATTTTATCTTCCTATACAATCATCATCTCCCCATCGGTTTTTAATTACTAATCCATTATCATCTATAAAACAATTACATTTCATTCCAAGTTGAATATATAATGATTTTTCATAATTTATTGTTATAGGAAGTTCACCATATATAGTGTATGTGTTATCTTTATTCATAATACATATATTACCATATGTTTCAGGATATTTTGGATATGATCTATTGCGTTCTGCAAAAGCAATATTTAATTTTAAGATATGAATTTTTATATAATTTGGTATTTCATCCATATCTTTTTGTTGAATAGTTTCGTTTTTCATATATTTAAAATAAAACTTAAGAAAAACTTAAGAAAATGATTAAATTCTCTATGTTTTTCTTAAGTTTTTCTAAGAAATTTTGATGTATTTTTCAAACGAGTATACTCCTACTGTAAATTCAAAAATACTCGTTTTAGATACTTAAAACAGTACATTATTTTTGATTAACACTTGAGTTATATTCAGCTCTAACTTTCTCAATTGCATCACACATATTTACAGACTTTCCTGTATTCTTATCAATCGTATTACAATCATCTTCTGGATCACCGACAAGTTCTTTGTATACTTCATATGCCTCTGGAAATTCATCCTTCAACTTATTAACAGTAGTAATATTATTCAATACACAAAGAACAGACTTTCCCCATTTTGCAATATCAAACATTTTCATAAGAATCTGTTTGCATTCATTAAACAAATCAGGATGATTACTCTTAAGATATTTAAGAACATTCTCTGAATTATATCCTGAATTCTTTGTATCATTAAACATCTTTAAAAATACATTATGAATTTCAAAATCAGGATAATAAAAGCAATTCAAGCATTCACAACGTTTTGGCTCTTCTCCTTTCTCAAAGAAATAATGTCCATAAATGCGAACAGTATTCATATCCATAAATTTTTCGTGGTCCTTAATAAAATCACGAACATCCTTTGGTACTTGATTAAACAAAAATCTAGAAATCTCTTCAGACTTCTCCTTAATTTGTGGAGTAATTTCCTTTGCACAACGATTACGATACATGCGATTTGCAATATGTTCTCTTACTTCTTTAGTTAACTTCTTATATGCTACCATTTTTTACTAATAATTAAAATGTTAAATATATTTTATTTTTTTCTCTTTACTTTAGTATATGGATCATTCCATACGCCTTCAATAATCAATTTACCATGTGGAATATTAAATTTTGTTTCAATATCCTCTATAGTTACCGTATATTTTTTTGAATTCTCTTTATCTGAATTAATCTTATTTCTTAATTCTTTTTCTTTTTGCTTACGATATTCATTGCATTCAATAGGATTATCAAATAATGCAATATCCCATTTATTAGGATTAACATTCCGAGATACCTGATGAATACCTAAATTATAAGGGATCATAGATTTTACTTTTGTATATGATAATTTATTTTCACGAACAATTTTATCTATTAATGATTCTACTGCAGGTGAATATGGAGTAAAGAAAGCATACTTATTTTTATGTTCATCTAATTTTACAATTACAGGAACAATAAAATTAAAAGATACTTTCCCCTTATTCAATATAATAGGGCATGCCCATATTAACTTATTAAAATCTTTACTTAAAAAATCAACATAAGGTGTAAAATCATTAGGCATCAATAAGTTATCTAATGATTTAATATTAATAATTCTCATATTTTCTTATTTTGTTAAAATAATATAAACATTTTTAGTATATTTTAATATAATAATTGTTAACTGTTATTAATATAAATCTCGATGAAGAGATGAATCAAATAAACAATTCATAGATTCATATGAATCAACAATTATAAGTTCATCTGGTTTAATACCTAATAAATTTGTAATATCTGTAATTGTATATACATGATGTCCATCTGTTTGTTTCTTTAACATTTTATAGTAATTCTCAAATGCTTTACGATAACCTTCAGCATCTTCGTATGTAGCAAAAATTTTTGCATTCTTTGCAGAATTCTCTAAAAATGTTAATTTTGATTCATTATCTTTTTCATATACATTCAATGTAATCCAATCATAACGAACATTAAAAGTTAAATCGATCTTTTTCTTATTAAGTTCCTTTGCGGATATTGAAGTGATACCTAAGGTTGTACTAAATTTATTAATAAGATTATATGTACTAATTCCTATAAGTGAGTAATTTTCACGATTGAGATATACAGAATGATCAATATTATTCTTACGAATAAATGCAGGAATAATTTTATTGTTATAAATTCTATCATTCCTATATTGAATAGTACAAACCCATACAATACGATATGGAATATTACAAGTAACTGGATTATTCATTACTTTCTTAATATTCTCATCTGATGTGATATAATTGTCAAGTTCTTTTGTTGTATCAATAAAGAACTTATTATATGAATTTAATTCATCACGCAATTCATTTAAAGACTTTTTCATTATCTATTGTTTTTTAATTATTCATTATTACAAAGATACATAAATTATATGTAAAATAAAAAAGTCTGACTAAATATTTCTATTTAATCAGACATTATTAACAATATTTAATTTTTATGCATATAAATATATTTTTTTCATTTCTTTACCAGAAGGTGTTGTAAATGTTATAACTGCATATTTTCTTTCAAATCCATCCCATTCGCATTCCATATCTTCACCTCTGCCATTATAACGGTCCGCATCATCAAGGTCTCGTTTTAAATCAAGCTTTGCTTTCCAATTAGGCTTCTTTGTTGATTGAATTGATTTTTTATATTCAATACATTTTTTTGGATTATGTGCAAGCAATCTTAAATCAAACCTATCAAATATGCGAGATCGTTTTCCTGACACTCTTTCATCTGAAATATTCATTATATCTAATGGTTTACATTTCAATGTATTCTGAATATATTTATTCAATGATAGGAATTCTTTACATGGTTTAGAAATATACTTAATGGAATCAACCCATGGTTTATCATCATTATTACTTAGCCAACTACTATATGGTTTATGAATACCATCAATACGTGTGTAGTTAGGTAAATCTATTTTATACAATTTATATGTATAAATATCTTCCATTAATCCATCAATATCACCATTTGGATAATATTTTTCTAATATATTTTCATTATCATAATAAAAATTATTAATATTAATATCGATAATAGGAAACTTTTCAGTTTTTTTATTTGCTATATATTTCTTTAATAGTTTTGAAATAACTTCTTGCTTATTATTTGATGATGATGAAGTATTTCTTGAAGATGATGTACCTCTTAATGTTCCAGATAATACACGTTCACTTGCATTTACACCAAACTCTTGTAATGTAATATTTGAACCAATAAGTTTATTAATCCATCTAACAATTTCATTCGCTGATATAGGATTTACTCTAAATACTTTTGTAAATGCTTCTATTGTAGCATCTGTACGCTTTGGTATTTTTGCTTCTGTTTCACCTACAAATGTATAAATCAATTTTGGATTTCCAAAAGACATAAGCTTACATTTTCTTCCTTGTTTAATAATACGAAGAACATAAGATTGATTTGTTGGTGTATATACCATATACAAATAATATACAGGATAACCTGTGGTTCCATTTGATTTTAATTTTACAAGATTACATCTATAATATGCTCCATCAGCAGAAGCAATATTTTCAAATGCAAATTTAACTGCTTGCTTTTCTGTTGTATCTAAAGATTCAAATAATTTATTAATCATTATATTATTAAAATTATTTAAGTTTAATATAATATATTTATATCTAATTAATTACCATCTATGATAACGTTTTCTATATGAATAATTACCAGATGGATTATTTTCTGTATAATCATTTGTAATTACCCAATATGAAATTCCAACATTATATAGTAACATAATAATAAGAATAGCAATATACCATCCTGTACTTAATTCTATATTAATATAATTAAAATCAGAAAATTCTTTCCTATTCCAATTTGTATCAATTTGTGTATCTAACCATTCAGCATATTCTTTAAAATTAATGGTAGGATGATTAATGAAATAATCACGTGTTTTTACTTCAAGCAAAGGTTTATCACACCATGAAAATGGATTACACCAAATAATTTTATTATTCTTTATACCAAGACATACAATAAACTCGTTCTTATTTCCACCTTGCCAATATGCCTTTTGCATTTCTGATATTTCTATGTTAGATGTATTGTAACAACATATCAATACATGAATTTGATTCTTTGGACCTCTGTAGCCATTCAAATACCTAACAGCGTCAATATCAGATTCATTTGCGTTATATCCAATTATTGGATTCTGATCATATAACTTAGTTTCAGGATATTCATATAAACCATTTTCTTTTGCATCTTCTTTACTTATATTAGAATATTTAAAGATAGAATATGAAGATGCTTTTACTTTATTCTGATACATATGTGTCCATGTTACAGGATATGAATTCTCTCTTGTTCTATTCCAATATGTAATATATGCATCTCCATCTTCTAAATGATAATTTCTATGCATATCTTTAAATACTGGTTGCGTATTTAATTTTTTACATATATACTGATAATCTTTTTTAGATATTGATTCTTTATCTCCATGTATTGTTTCATAAATATATTCAGCAGGATGGTATCTTCGTTCAGGTACTGTATATGTTACGGTTCGTGTTTTACCGTTACCACATGAAACAGTTCTAGTATGTGTTACCATAACTATTTCATCCCATGGTTCATAATATGTTACTTTACTTATTAAATCACTTAAATATTCTGTGTCTAATGATGATATATATACAAATGAATATTTAAGGCCAAGAAATAATAATAATGATGGTACAGCTACAATAAAATATTCCCATATTGCAGTTTGCTTACGAAATTTCCATGCTAATATTATTATTGTAATAATAGGTATTAAAAAAATTATTATTTCCATATATTATTATTTTATTTAAAATTAAAAATTATGTTACAAAGATACATATAATTTATAAAATAAAAAATCTTATAGATAAAAACTAATTTACCTATAAGATTTAAATAAGTGTTGTTATTTAATAGATTCTTTTAAAGTTTTCATAAAAATCTTTCGCATGCTTTACAAAATACGGACCATCAGGACAATCATTATATACTGCTTTATATAAAACTAAATCTTCATTTTTTCTCCAGTAATAATTTGGGTGTTCTAAATATTCATCATCAAAATATTCAGGATCTAAATCAATATCTTTAAATAATAGATGTTCTTGAACTAATTCATATTCTCTATGTTCAAAATCTTTTGCATTTTTATAGATATATCTTCCAATACCTTTATTCTCTATATTCCATTCTGTTTGATACCAATATTCACTTAAGCTTCTATCATGTTCATCAGGAAATTTATCTTGATTCATATATTCCTTATTAACATGAAGATAATGAAACGTATCTTGAACATATCCACCAAACCAACAAATTCCTAATATAAGTTCTTTTTGTGTATCATGAATTTCGACAACTCTCATACCTTGAGTCATTTTAGGAAATTCTTTACAACAATGAAATATATAATCTCCTTCTTTTATATCTTTTAGCTTTTTCATTTCTTTCTAATTAAGTTTTTAATTGTATAAAAATATAAAAATTTAGTTTATTAAATATTGTTAATTAAAATATTTTTATTAATTTTTTCCCCAATATTATTATGGTATTTTTTAATATAATAATTAAAATTATTATTTTTAACTATGAATGAAACTAATGTGAAAGAACCTAAACGTATAAAGCAATATATAGATACACATATATGGTTAAGTTTTTGTAAATTATTAAAAGCTTATGTTTTAATAAGTAATAATTTATATATTTATTTGCTTTATAAAAATTAAAATTTTATGAACGCATACATAAATTGTTATTTGTTTGTAATATTAAATAATAATTCTACTTCTTCTAATAAACTTACTTTATTTTCTTCTATTATTTTCTTTGAATATGATAATTTCATATTCTTCCATGTTTCTAATAGAAACTTTATATGTTCTGCTAAGAATTTATTCCAATCATGAATTCTCATCTCGTCTTTCAAACCACATGCACATTGTGTGAAATAATCAGATGAAAATGAAACTAATATATCACATTCTCTTAATATCCGTTGATATAAATTTAAATCATCATCATTAATCATATAAGGATAACATGTTGCATCTATATTATCTCCTATAATTTTAATCAAATGATTACATGATTCATCATCATTAATAAATTCAGTTCTAATATAATTCTTCATTACATCTTTTGCGATATTGATATTTGTAATATCATCATATTTTCCTGCGCTATGATTAAAATCATGAAATATTGCAGACATTAAAAGAATATATAAGCCTTCATTATCTAATTTAAATTCATAATTATCAGTTTGACTTTCTTCATATATACAACATATATGATACATCATCGCAAATGTATGGTTTATATTATGATATGGATTTGTAAGAGATATACAATTATTAATATAATATGTAAATAATTTCTTTAAATCTTCATTTGCATTTATATATGTTAAAACTTTTACTTGATCTGTATTAATCATATTTAATAAATTTAATTCAAATTTTATATAATAGTTTAAATAAAAAGACTTATTAAATAATGTAATTAAAATAAAAATCCAGATAATAATCTTATCAATTAAGAGAATTATCTGGATAAAATAATATATTTAATTTATGATTTATGATTCAATATATTAGAAATTATCATATGTTTGTTCAAGCATCTTAACATAATCCATATGATAACCAAGAGGATGTTCTGATTCATTTACAGGTTTCATAATAGGTTTTTGAGAAACTTTATAACGTTTAACAAATTCTTCATTCATTATACGTTGTGCTTCTCTATTTCTAAGACCAGTTTTCTCCCAGAACTCATCAACATCTTGTTTAGTTTCAAGAACCCAATAACGTGCCATATTCTCAATAGCATCTTGCTCTTGAAGAGAAGCATGTGTGTAAAGTTCAATATCTTTAGGATCAGCCAATCTCAACCAATTCTTAAGGATACGTTTCTCTGCAAGAAGTGGAACATTCCATTGATTGTTAATATCATCAATCTTATAGATATTATGTTCTACTACATATTTCATACATTTTTTCTTCTATGTAGGTTTAAGAGCCGCAAATTTCGCGAAGTTATCTGGTGATAATGAAACAGAGAATGGATAACGTGAAATAATCTGTTCTTTAATTGCTTCCTTTTTTTCAAGATTATCAAGAAGATCTTGGAATTCCTCCATGTCTTTATCAGTTTCAGCTGCAATTCTTTCTGCTTTTTCTGTAGATGTTTTTGAATCTTCGTCAGCTGGTGTGGAATCTTCTGCATCATCATTAGTTGTATCTGTATCAGAAACGTCTTCATCTTTTGAGTTATCATCTGAATCTGCATCACCATCATCAGCTTTATCCTCATCAGACTATCCTTCTACATCAAGAATATCTGCACGTTTTTCGGCTTTCTCATCATCGTCTGTATTTTCATCGGAATCACTATCAGCATCTTCTGATGTAATATCGAGGATTAATGCGCGTTTCTTTTCTTTCTCATCATCTGTAGGTTCTGATTTTGAATCTTCACTCTTATTATCTTTTGTATCATTATTTTCATCTTTATTATCAGATGAATTATCTGAACCACTACCATCTGGTGTTACGTCTGCTTCTGGTAATTTGAATTCTTCTTCATCTTCTTCAAGTAATGGTTTTGATAAATCTTTCAAATTAACCGGTTTGTTTTTCATTTCCATACATTTTTCATTTATTGGAGCATCTTGCTCAAGTTCATTGACTGTAACACCTTCCATAAGAACCTTATATTTCTTATTAGTTGATTCTTTCTCTGATTTTTGAGCTGATACTGATTCATTGAGATATGACATAGTATTAACTCCCAAAGATTCATTAACTCTATCAAGTTTTGCTTCAGCGAAACCAGGTGTGCAAACAATATCATATGTAAAAATCTATGCTATTTCTACTTCATGTGTTTTCTCATCTACATCACCTGCAGCTCGAGAAGAAACAAACAATGGATAACCTGCTTCTACCAATTCCTATGCGATTTTACCATTAGGTGTGTCGAGAATTTCAAGTTTACCCATTACATTATGATTTTCCTAATCATACCAGAGGTCTGTGATCTTATGTGACGCTTCTTTTAACTGAATATCAAAACGACCTTCTGGATGATCCAACTCACCAAGAATTGAACCACTTTCTTTAATCATCTCACGTAAATACCCAAGGTGACGTAAAACTTCTTTTTCTGGATAACTTCTATTATTACGGTTAATTACAACATGACCTGGAACAGAACATGCAGTAAATACCCCGGAGAATATATATTTCTTATTATTTGGTGTACTGTCAAGAGACTCGTTAAGCGTAAGAGGCTACAATGACTTACTTTTTATCATTAACTTATTACTTTTTGTCATAAAACAAAATAAATCTTATTTTTATTATTTATTCAATATATTTTATATTATTTCTTAAATAATGAGTCTCTATAATATTCATCAAATTTTTTTTCTTTTAACGCATAATTTATTGATTTAGATAATTTATTAAAATATATATTAAAAAAATGATTAATATTATATTTTACTTTATTTGCATTTATTTTATCAATAGATGTATATTTTTTATTCTTTAACATTTTTTTAATCGAAGAACCTTTTATATCATTTTTTAATACATTCTACATATGACAATAATATCCAATAAGATTTAACAATAATACATAATCGTAGTCATTTTTAATAATATTTTTTTCAGTTAACATAGTATAGTCTAGTAAATATTTATCATATAAATTTATATCTTTAAAATATTTTATTAATGACCCTGTAGTATCATTATCCTAAATTATATTATCTATTTCTTCATTTGATAAATCTAATATTAATCTATATTGCTAATTAATTCTTGCTTGTATTTCTGTTGGTGATAGCAAATATAATATATCTTTTACTGTATTAAGAAATTCTGGTAAAATATTAAATGTGTTTTTAATATTATCACTCATATTTTTATTATTAAGTATAATATTTTTATCTTTAAATTTATACATATGATTTACATGTATAAATTCATGATGGAAAATAGATTTTATTGTTTTAATATTAAAGCCTTTTACAACATTTGCATTTATTTTAACGATATGATCATTTATATCTATATCAATTCCACGAATATCTGCTGTTGCATTTGCATTATTATTCCAATTTGTTTCCCATAATACATATATAGAATATAATTCATTATTTTCTTTTTCATTACATTTAATACATTCCGACGTTTCTATATTTAATTTCCAACCAGTATATATTAATCCATATAATCGTCCTCTTGACTATATAAATTTATCATATATATCATCAACTACATCATCAAATGTTCGTAATATATGAAATTCTTCTAACAATGTATTAGATATTGTTTCTATTATACTTTCATATAATCTCTATTTTAAATTTCTTGGTATTGTATTGTATACACTCATATTTACTAATTAAATATTTTACATTATTTATAATAATTAATAGTTATATCTATAGTAACAATTAAATTAGATTAAATATATAAATGAAATTTATTACTAATAAATTTCATAATTAACATATATTTAATATAAATGCACTCATATTATTTTTATTTATAATATCTAAAGTATTATTTTTAATTATTTTATTATTTTTATTTTTTCGTTGTCCAGATAAGTAATTAAAATTTTTAATACCATTTTTATCAACCTATGAAGGAAATACATAAATTTGATTTATAATAATATTATTTTTATTAAATGAATAAACTAATATAATACCAATATCTACATTATTTCTTATATTACTATTCATAATTGTATTTTTATCTAAATTTTTCTAATTTATACATTTAATCTAAATATGCTATGTAATATTATTGTTTTCGTCTGTTAGCGAAAAGTCTTTAGTAGGCTAACCATTTTTATCGTTTGTTACTTTCATATGTGAAACTGTATACTCATCTTTAATTATTTCTATCACTGCATTTTCTATTGTTAAACCAGTAATCCATCCTACATTTTTTGTTAAATTTACTGTTATATTATGATTTGTAATATTATTATAACCAGTAATATAAACTTTTGATAAAAATATATTATCTTTAATTTTATTAAATTGATTATGTAATATATTTAATAAATTTAACTAAAAAATTGTTATATTTTTAGATTTATATAAAATTGATGAAGCCTCATCAACATATTCATTATCAGTAATACTTTCATATATCATCTTAATATCATTACTAGATATTCTATGATATGATTCTTTTACAGATATAGGTTCAACTCTACTCGTAAAATCTTCGATACATTTCTTTGTATCAAATTCTATATTTCGTCCTAAACCTCTTAATTTATCTTTATCTTTTTCTTTATCTAATATTCCTTCTTTTACCAATTCATTGAATGCATACTTATCATCAGATACATATGTTGTTCCATTCTTTTTCCATTCATCTGTATATGTTTCAGTTTTACTATCATAACTAGCATCACAATTACCAAATAATCTTTTTGTATCTTTCCTGTATGCATTTCCTTTCTCTGGTATATAACATCTGAATTGCTTTCCATCATAATAAATCATTACACATAATGGGCATTCCCAATCACCTCCAACCATCATTACAATATACGGACATCCTTTAACTGTTCGTAATCCACCGGTAATATCATAATTTTCCCAATCAGGTTGAATTCCTTTAAAATCTTTCTTAATGATAGTTTCACCTTTCTTATCATTATAATATATTGTTCTTATAGCTCTTGGTAATGATGATATAATTTTGGAAGTAGAATTAGTTTTATTCATTTTATCGGTAGTCCAACTATCATCTTTACATGTATCAAGAATAAATTTCTTTGCTTTCTCTCCAAACTATTTCTCTGATAATTTAGCAATCTTTCTACCACCTTTTCTTAATTTTACATCATTATATAATGAATAATATTTTCCCATTGTTAACTATATTTTATTTTATATTTTTTAATTTCAGATGGAACAGTATATAAGAATTTTATAAATTCATCTAACGTCCATTCTGCATATGAATCAAATTCGTCTTCATTAATATCCAAACTTAATAATTCTCTATTAACATAATAATCAATATTTGATTTATCTATTATTAAATTATCATTTAACCATAAATCATTAATAACTTTATTCTTTATTAATAATTTTATATTTGGATAATTTTTACCTTTATTATCTGTATCATTCATTGTAACACTATCGCATACTTCATATAATAATTCAAATTCTCTGAATGTTAATACATCAATAGACATACAATCATCATTATCATATGTGTCACTATCTTGACCATCCAAATATATAACATCTTCTAATGGGAAATAATAATCATTATCATTTAAATTATATATTTCATCATCAACAATAACATTATAAATTTTTGCATAATTTCCATTTGGATCACCATAACCATAATCAAATTCACCAACATCAAATGTTAATGTTCCTCTATCATATCCTAATTTTAGAAAATCCCATGAATTTAATAATCTTCCAGAATTTCCCTTATTACTCATAGGTGTACCTTTATCAAAAAATGCAATATTATTCATGTTATATTTTCTTAAATCTATACATGAAAAATCCTAATCAAATGAACCACATAGAAATAACATATTCTTAAATGATTTTACACTATTCATATTCCATTTCTATATAGGTTGATTAAACTTCTTACATAAACTAAACATGTTATCCATACATTCTACTTTTGATACATCCCAATTACTAATATCCTAATTAAATAGTTCACAGTTATTAAACATATCGGTCATGTCAAGAGCATTCTCAGTATTCCATTTAGTTATATCACCATTAAATTTCCTACATGTATCAAACATACCTATAAAAAATTCAACATTATGAACGTCCCAATTACTTATACCATTATTACCATCATATTCTTTACAGTAAATAAACATGTTTGTCATTGTACATACATTAGATGTATTCCATTTACTAAGATCACATATCTATATCTAATTGCCAAATACTTGTTTCATTCTTGTTACATGTGCAGTATTCCAATCCTCTACATGCCAAAATATAGGATACTTATCTCCCATCTATGGTTTGAACTAAAGTAAATAATCCAATTTCTTTACATTACGTATATCAATCCAATTAAGATTAAATTCATGTATATCATCTTTAAATAACTAAGGTTTAATCTTATTATAAATTAAATCATGTAATTCATTATAATCCGCAACTTTATATTGAAACTATGGTGTTAATACTAATTCTAGATCATCATCAGATACAGTAAAACCATTCTTTAACTTATTTAATATATTATCGACATCTCGACCTATTAATATATCACTATGATCAATTTCATTATCAAATATATCGTCATCATCAAATAATGATTCCATTAAATTATATATATATTTCTTCATATATTAATATAAATATTATTTTAATAAAATTACCAATGATAACCTAATTCTGCACCCATTGCGGCTAATACTAATTTAGATGTTAAAAGATTTCCTAAAGTTCCTTTTTCATCAATGCCTAAACACTTACAAATAGCTTTCATTATACTTTGTCCAATAGTTGATGAAACTGCACTTCCTAATAATGCAGTAAATAAACCTTCATCTACTACATCTTCCAGCGGTACACCTTCTTTTTTCGCAATTTCATTTGCTTCAACTATATAATCATATACTTTCTTACTATCCATTATCTATTTAGGCGTATAACCACTTAAATCAATGCCTTCAAATAAATTATTATATTTTTCACTCATTATATTATTAAAATCAATTCTTTAAGATATTTATTTTATATATAAATAATCTGAATAAATATCTAAAAGATAATAATGAATTATCTTATAAATGTAAAAAATAATTATCGATAATTATAATATGAAAAAACAAATGAAAACAGTTAATAAAGTTAATTCAAAGAAAGAACTTTATAACTCTATTATGGAATCTGTTGTTCCTTAGATTGCAAAAGCATTGAGTGAAGCAGAAGATGAAGATAAAGATGTAGATTCTGCTGAAGATGATGTAAAGGATGCAGAGAAAAATGAGTGTGATAATGTAGATGAAGCGGCACTTAACGAGTTATTCGGTTTTGGTTCATCAGTGAAGAAACCTGAGAAAGCATTATCTCTTGAAAATTCTGATGAAGAGAATGCAGATTTATTTATTGCATGGTCAGCATACTATATGTCTAAATGTAGCAATGATGCAAAGAAAGGTATGGAGATGTTCTTGAAAGAATCGGGTGAGATTATTTCAAAAGCACCTATGATGATTGTTAAGGGTATTCTTCGTTTAATGTCTGGTGCAATTAAAGGTGCAGTATTTGGTGTTGGTACAGTTGCTGCTGTTGTTCTTGGAGGTATTTCTATGTTGGTTCGTATGGCAGTAAACGGTGTAGAGAAAGCAAAAGAAGCACTTGCTGAATTATATAAAACTATTAAACAAGGTATTTCAACATTCTATAAGAATTTTACATCTGGCACTGATAAGATGGTTAATGATTCAAAAGATAAGTTAACTGTATGGCTTGGTGTTCTTTCAGGTGCACTTATGGCATGTGCAAATAAAATTCAAGGAGCTGCTGAAGCAATGGGTGATTTCTTCAAACAAGTTCTTGCAGACGCTAAAGAGAAGAAAGATGCAGCTGTTCTTATCGTAAAGACTTGGTTACAGGCAAAATCAGAAGCAGTTAAATCTTGGATTACAGAAACTAGTGGAGAAATTCGCAAAACTGTAATTGAAGCATGGAATGCAATGGATAAAAAAGTCCGTAATACTTATGATAAGGTAGCTAAAGCACTTGAATCATGGATGAATGATATTAAGGAGCTTGTCCAAGCAGTTTCACAGAAAGTATCAGATGCAGCAGATAAAGCTAAAGATGTTGTAATTGATAAGAAAGATAAAGCACTTGTATGGGGTATTTAGAAAGGTGTTAAAGGTCTTTCAAAGAATTATACAGAAGATCAAGTTGTAGCCCTTGTTCGTAAATGTTATAATGAGTCTGTAGTTCCTAATAAGAGAACTGGTAATATCATTATCAATGAAGCATATATGCATGCTAAAGGAACAAGAACACGTATGCTTTATGAAAAGAGATTAGCACGTAAAGCTAGATTATTGAAGTAATTTAATTTTACAATCATATAATGAATTAAGGGATAAATCTTAATGATTTATCCCTTCTTTTTTATAATGAAAAATTTGAATATTGTTGAATTGCATCAACTGTTTGTTGTGCAACCGGTATTTTATATTTAATTAACAGTTCAATTAATTGTCTTTGAGTTAATTCAATTTTATCTGATTTAACATATACATATTTTGTTTGAACACCAACTTTACTTAAATCGATAGGCTTACATTTTCTATCTTCTGTATCAATTGGTTTAATCTTATCAAAATTAAAAGATTTCATTTATTCTATAAAATAATTTTATTATTTATTTTAAATATATGTTGTCTCTCTTTTATGATCAAAGATTGTCATATCTATTTTTTCTGTAAATCTATGTAACTTTCTTAAAGATGCGGGCGAACTAGAAATTGATAAATCATGTATAAATATTTTTAATTTATTATTTCTTATTTCTTTTTCTCTGCGTTTATTAAGATTATTTTCTCTCTTAATACTTGCATGAACAATACCATTATATTGATGTTTACTTTTAAATATTGGTCGTTCATCATCTATACGATTTCGTTTATTATTAATAATACGTCTATTAAATTTTTTTATCATATATTATAGTATTTTATTAAGGTCATTCATAATTTTTGTTAATGAATTTGCATTCATATATGGATTAAAATTTTGTAATTTGGACTTTAATAATTCTTGTATTTGTTGTTGTTCTTTTTTTCGTGTATATTCATTATATGAATCATTTAAAATTTTATATACAAGATTTATTAATTCATCTAAATTATTCGTATGCTTATTTTTAAACTTTATCATTATTTAAAAATTTTAAATATTCCTAAAAATTTCTTTTTTTTCATATCTTCAATCTGTTGTTTAAGATCTGTATTTTCATTTTCAAGAATCTTATTTTTCTTTTTAATATCAATATAGAGATTTTCTATTTGTTCAAGGTCTTGTTTGTAATAATTAAACGCATTTTCTCTTTCTTCGTTATTACAGTGATTAAGGCATTTAATAAACATTTCAATGATTAATAGAGATGATTCTTTTTGCATATCCTCAATCATTTCTGAATGCTTATCTGGATCTGAATCTAATCCATCTTTTTCATATTCTATTGTTTTCTTTGCCAATGTAGATGTAGCTCTTATTTGATATTCATTAAATAAATCTTGAATAAATTTACGTGTTCTCTTAATGAATTCAATATCTTCTTTTGATTTACCTTCAAGTTCTTTATCATCCCATGCAATCTGGGTACAAATATTATCAGGATTTACATTTTCTTTCTGAAGTATTTCATATTCTTCTTTCAAATCACTCAAATTATTTTGAAATACTTCGTTTATTAATTTATCTCGCCTTGTAACTAAACTTTCCATTCTAACTAATTATTCTTTTATTATAATTTATATAATACAATTAAATAAATGTCTTATTTATAAAAATAAAAGTGATATATATTGGTTTATATATCACTTTTATATATTATTTACATGTAGACCATCGTTGTTTCATACACATATCTACATATTCTTCTTCTAATGCATCACCAATAAAATTATTGATTGCTTCTTTGAATCTCTTTAAAAAATTTTTCATATAATAATTAATTTTAAATGTTATAATACAAAGATACATTAATTATTTTATATGAAAAAATTAATTTATTAATTCATAATAAGTTAATACTTTACAATATCCTGAATCCCAAGAATCATAATAAAAACCATTTATAGATGCGACCACATGTCCTCTTAAATTCAATAAAAAATATCCTTTATCATATTTTTTTACAAATTCACTAACAGTTAATCTATGTTGTCCTTTAGTCATTCGGCCAAATGAACGTTTAACATAATTATGTTCTTTTAACCATAATTCAATTATCTTCCATTCATTAGGCATTCGTTTTTTCTTCCTACCTAATGCACATAATTCATCATAACATGTATACCAATCTCTATGAGTTAATTTCATCATAGCCCTTATGGCACAATCATCTGCGTTCTTTTTCTGGGATACAAATTTAATATATCTATCATTGATCATAATTAATAAAATTAATTTATATAATAAAATATTAATCTATTTCTTTAAACAAAAAAATCTGGAAATTATAAACTTCCAGATTTTCTTACATATCATATTCATGTTTTTTATCTAATTCAGAATCGATTATCTTATAGAAGTCATATATATATTGATTAAAGTAATCATTAAAGAAATTATATACGTTCTTTGCAATTTGCTTATCTCTTCTTGTTAACTTATAATCGAGTTTCTTAATATTTTCAATGTATTCTTTATCAATACCAAAATTATTTATATTTAATTCCGTTAAATAATATCCTAAATAAAATACTGGTCTCATTTCATTTGGGTCCTCATCCATAAAATGGAATAAGAAAAAATAAAATAAATTATAATAACTAGTATTAATAAAATAATTTATTAAACAACATATACGTTTAAATCCATGATTACCATAACAAATTAAATTTACGTCGTCTTGAGATAATTTATCAATATTTTCTTTAATATGTTTTTCTCTATTTATTTTTTCTGAAGGTGATAGCAAAGAAATCATTCTTGTTATGAATAAAAATTCAGATGAAGATATATTTATATCATTTTTTAAGTTATGAACATATGTTATACTATCTTCAATTTTAATTCTATTAGTCAAACAGAATTCCAAATAAAATAGTTGTGTTCTTAATTGATGTTCATATTTATTAATATCAGAACTTACATAATGTAAGTTCAAAAATATAAACATTCCTTCATCATTTAATTTAATATCTGTAAATTGATAATCATCATCGTCATAATAATGAACATATATAGATACTCCTCCACCATAAGGTGTAAGCATATTCATAAATTCATATACACTATCTGCACTTAATGGATATTCACGAGATAACTTAAGTTCTATTTCAAAATTATTTTCTATTGATTTTGTAATAGCTTCATGTGCAATATCCTTATGTAATTTAGCACATCTATCATAGAATTCTTTAATTGCTGTATATCTGTATGTTGGTATAATATCTCTTATCTTATTTACAATATTCTTATTTAACATCTTTTTACTCAATGCCATTTAATATATTTATTATTTATAACGATATGAAATACGACCCTTTGTAAGATCATATGGTGACATTTCAACTTTTACCTTATCCCCTGTAATAAGTTTAATATAATTCATTCTAAGTTTACCAGCAAGAACACAGTTAATTTCAAATCCATTTTCAAGTTCAACCTTAAATCTTGTGCTAGGTAGACATTCGGTAATAACACCATTCATTTCCAATGCTTTTTCTTTCGCCATTATTAAATTATTAGTTTTATAAAATTATTCATATGAGACATAAACATTATGTGTTTTATATTCATCATTCTCATCGAACACGCATATATTTATCTTATATCCTGATATTTTCTTTATGAAAATATTCCATATATCTTTAAATGTTAATTCAACACCTTCTATATAAGGTCCTTTTTCTTGAATTCTTTTTTCTACAATTTTTTTATTTAATAAATCCATAATTTATCTAATTAACATTTCTTCAAATTCTAAATCAGTTGGATATACATTAACTGATAATAAATTTATTTGTTTTTTAATATTTCTTATTTCTAATTTTAAATAATTAAAATCGGAAACTACTTTTTTAAAATTATTATTTTTATTTCTAAATTTAATCATTACAATATGACATGTGAATTGTTGGTGTATATGTTTTATATGTATATTGCGAACCTTTACTATGTTGATGATTATTAAATGTGTTAACCATATCATTTTGATGACATTCTAAATTCTTAAGGTGTTGTTCCATTATAGATATAGAGTCTCTTAAAAATATAATTTTATCATTTAATGCTTTTATTTGAGTCTTCTTAGATTCTTTAAACTTAATCATTTTATTAATTGCATCGGTATATCAGTTTCAAATGTTTTACTATAACCATTATAACCTGTTTGAACATGTATATGATCATTAAATATTTTTGCATTTTCTTTCATTACATATTTAATATTATCTATATCATTTTTTGTATTTGCTTTTAGTGATCTTAATTCACTTTCCAGTTGCTGTATTCTATTACGTAATTCCATATTGTTCCAACCAAGTTCATTAAGACGACAAGTAATATTACGTTTATTATAAGGTTTCTTTTTATTATATTATCTTGTAATAGAAATATTCATATCATCAAATACATTTTGATCTGCAAGTAATATCCATCGTCCATTATCATTAATACAGCATCGCCCTATAATCATATTATCATTCATATAGATATAATAATAATTTTCACCGATACCCCTTGAACCATATTGATGATTCCAATCTGTATTTTTAATAATATTATCTATATCAAATTGTTTCTTTACATTTTCATTAGTATTACCAAATATACAATACCAGTTATAATCATCATATTTCTCATGTATCACTTCCAAATTATTTTCCTTAATAACTTTACATATTTCAGAAAAAAGTGTCTTAGAAACAAAATCTGATGCCTTATATGAAGGATATTTATTAACTAATATACCATCATTAAATGATTCAACAAATTTCTTCCAATTAACAGGATTTAAACAAACTTTTGCTTGTTCCTTTCTCTTATTTTTATTTGTTGATTCAAATAATATATTCATTGTATCTCTTATATTCTTATTCATATTTTTACCTTATTATAATTAACTATTATAATAATTAAAAATAAAAAAGTCTATAACCGTATAAAAGTTATAGACCTATATATAATATTTTACTTATCGTATAATTTTGAAAGTAATGTTAATACTGTAATACTTTTTGGACCATAAGATTCATTTAAAATTTCACATGCACGTTTAATAGTCTGACCTCTACTAATAGTATCATCAATTAAAAGTATATTTTGACCATTTATAATTTTAGAACATCTTGCATACTTATCAGGTGTAATTTTTAAGGTGTCTAATAAAGTGTCTCTCATTAAATTATCAGTAACAAGATGACAAGAAAACATACCATTTCGTTCTTCATTCATTTTATCAAAATATAAATGTAACTGATCATATGCTTCATCAAATTCTTCTTTATATACTTTTCTAAAATAAGAATCCTTTCTCATTACAATTTCATCAACCTCCTCTACTGTTAATTTACATATTACCCCTTCAATTAATTTTGCATCTTTACTTTTTGACATTACAATATCCGCAATATGCTTATTTAATGAATTACCACTTGGTATAATAACAGTAACACCTATAGGATATAATTTCGCAAATTTTTCTGCAATTAAATCAAATTGTTTTTCTATTAATTCTTTATCTTTTTCTGATTTGAATTTCCAATCACGTTCACTTTTTAATGCATATATTAATGGATTTCCATCACCAGCAGTTCCTCTCTTTCTTTTAAATATAGACCATACATTAACATTAGGTACTAAGTTATTATCTAATGATGGATTATTATCAAATGATGTATCTACATTATTTTCATGTTCAGAATTATAAGAAACAAATTTATGAATTCGGTCTATATCTATTCCTTCTATTAATTGTTTACTATTATTAATTTCTTCAAATAATAATTTCATTACATCTTTTATATTTCTATTCATTACTACAGTATCATTTATTTTAAAAATATCCATAATTAAAATATTTAAATTATTTATATATAATGTATTACAAAGATACATATATTTAATAAAATAAAAAAGTTTATAACATGTAGTTGCAAATTTACCTGTAATTAAAAAAGATACAGGTTTACCACATATTTTACATGTTGGATGAATGTCAATATTATTATATATATGATATTTATCAATAAAGGCAAATCTATTCCTTAGATTTGCCTTTATTCTGCTATTTAATAATTATGTAATTTCTTTTCGTTTTTCAAGTATATGTTTTAATTTTTCATATTCTGTATTCGCTATTTTCTTATCCATTTTTGCTGCTTTACGCAATGCAAAATAATGTGTAAGAATCGCAGGAACAACAGCATTTGGATCTTTTTTATAAACTGCACCAGAACATGTTTTAATCTCATCAGATTTTGGGATATAATTCTTATCTTTGAATAAGAATGATTCAGGAGAAATTTGAAATTGTCTCATTATAGATGGATATAGTGACGCGAAATCTAATCCACCTATATATTTAAATATTCCTGGTCTAGTTGGCCACACAAAAGCTCCAACATATTGATTATCAGTTAGTTCTGTGTTTTTGTTAAATGGTTTTTCTGGTATCACCTTATAATTTGGGTACACAAAGTTACACATAACAACATGTGTTGGTTGAATTGTAGAGAATGCGACATTTAGTTCAAGCCTCAATTCACATGCGAGCATATACCAAATTTCAGCAGTCTTTAAGAATCTGTCTATATGTTCAACCAATATGGTATCGATGCAGTTATAGAAAACATATTCTTTGAAATGTTCTTCGAAGAATTCTTTGAATCCCCACGGGTGATTTACCTTCTTGATACCTAACGCTTTTTCTGCGACAAAATCAAGTGTATTATTTTCTTTTGGTTGGATAGTCATGTCCCATGTTTTATAAACCAATAAGTAGTCATAAATTATTTTATGCATAGGGACTTTCACATTGATTGTTTTACCACCGGATCTTGGAGTAATCTTAAAGTTTGTGAATGTTCTTGTAGGAGAAATTCTTTCAATATCAATATTATTGATTTTACATCTATTATAGATATATAACCAGTCGAATCCTAGAAAATTCCATCCAGACATTGCAGGAATTGGTTCGATGAATGTTATATAGTCTTCAAGCATTTCCCGTTCTGTTGGGAAAAATCTGAATTCGAATTTATATCCTTTTGTAATATCTGAACCATTGTTTTCATTTGAATACTTATCAATTTGTTCTTGAACCCATTGTTGTTCTTCTAAAGTTAAGTCTTTACGTGACCAAATGATAGTTCTAGGAAATTGAGTCATTGATATAGTATTGATACGAGTTGACGCTTCTTCTGGATCTGGAAATCCTTCATCTGAAACTTCTGTCTCAATATCACACCACCATGTTGGAGGAATATTCATTTCAAACAGAGGATCAACTGCATGTCCAAATGAATTAAGAATTTCATTTATTCTTAATTCAGGAAGTTTATCAACAGGATGTCTACGAACCCATTTATTATCATAAGACTTCCATTGGTGCATAACAGGTGAACCGTCTGGATTAAACTTATAACATTTGTTTACAAAATCATATTCTTGAAATGGAGGATCTGCATTTTGTCTGTTTGTATATTTCCATTCGAACATTGATTCTTTAGGAACAGGATATTGAAGGAATTTAACTTGTCCTTGTTTATCTATATATGATACTATTAATTTCTTTGTCGGTGTGCCATCAGGCAATAAATAATCTACCTATTCTTTATTAATTATCATAAATGTATAATTATAATGATATATTTTCTGATTAAATTATTTTAGATATTATCTTTAATTTAAGAGCTTCTTCTGAAGTAAGAATCCAATCTTTCTTTCTTGAATAATTATCCTCAAGTTCTTTTCTTGTTATTGCTGTTTCTTCAATGATTAATTTATATATCATTTCAGTAAGTCTCTTCGCTTCTTTAACATCATCTTCTAAATCTGCTGTTTTCCCGATTGCAACAGAAGATGCTTGATGAATTAAGAATGTTGTATTCTTGGTCGCGAATCTTTGTTCATAAGGAACAGAAAGAAGAATACAAATACCTGCAGACATACATGCGCCAGTTGCAGTGATATTTGTCTTGCAATGATTATTAAGCATTATTAACATATCATGAATTGCATAACCTTGATAACATGTTCCTCCATATGTGTCTAACCATACATTAACATCTGGTATTTTAATTTCTTCTTTTATATTATGACCGAAAAATTCTTTTAATGCTTTTTTATTCTCATCAATTATATTATTATCCCCTGTAATTAAATTAGTTACCCATTTAATAATATCATCTGATGTTTTTTCATCAATATCTTCTGTAATATATAAATTTCTCTTTGTTACATCAAATGTCTACAATTTATTTTCCATATATTAAAATTTATTAAATATAATTTTAGTTTAAATATTATAGTGAGAAAATAGCGATTTGTTTATATATAAAAAAGAGATAATAGAATTAAAATAAACTCTATTATCTCTAAAAATATATTTTCATTATTATGAAAAAAGATTGTTATCTTCTACCACCGAAATGTCCACCACCATTAAAATTACCAGGTCTTCCTTGAGTAACTCTTGTTGAACTTCTATTTGAACCAAATCCTTGTGGTCTTCTTTGTTGATTACCAAAATTAGGTCTACCATAATTCATTGGTGGACGTTGCATATTAGTTGGTTTATTAGGTCGCTGTCCATTTCCAAATGATGGTCTATTATTTGGTCTACCATAATTCATTGGTGGACGATTTGGTTTCATAGGGGGATTTCTAAAATCATTTGGTCTACTAGGACGCATAGGTGGTTTTCTAAATTCATAACCTCGTGGTGCAGGCCTCATAAAATGCCTATAACCCGGTTGATAATGATATATAAATCCTCTTTGTCTCATATATGGAGATGGGTAAAAATACCAATAATTATTATACCTATATGGATAATAATAGATTCCTCTATATAAGTAATAACTTAAAATATTATTTATATAATATGGTGTTCCATACATAACAACTGTAGAAAAATCTACTGTAGTTGAAACAGTTGTATATGTATCGTCATCATACTGTTGTGTAGATGCGAATGTTGTTGAACATGCTGAAAATGAAATAACAGCAAATAACATAATCAAAAAATATTTAATCTTTTTCATAATCAACACACTTTTTATTATTTATATGATTTAATACATAATTTCTCTACAGTAAATTCATATTTGTTAGTATGAAAATTCATATTACTTAATACCAAGATGTCTGTCTATCTCATCTTGCGTCTTTACATTATAAACCATTTCATTGATACCGAAATCTTCACTACCAAATACAATACCATCTTCATCTACACTGTAATTAGAGACAGACTTCATATATTCAAGTTTCTTTTTATCTGATGGCATTGTTTTCGCTCTCTTATGATCATCAAAATATTGATCTTTATAAAACATCCAATAATCAAGAATATCTTTATCTGATTGTTTTTTGATTGCATCAAATGCTTCATCTTTTGTTTTATATGGACCTCCAAGTTTCCAGCCCACACGATATGCATGAATTTCATCTTGTGTCATATCACCTGTATAAACATCTTCCATGTTAGAATACCATGTGAAGTATTCCTCTACATTCTTTGATTCATTAACAGATGTTGAATTACTATTCATTACAGCATTGTAAAATTCATTCTTTTGCTTTGTATTCATAATTTCAAATATTTTAATATGTTTAACTTACAATACAAAGATACATAAAATATTTGATATTAAAAAATTATTGTATTGTAATATTATATGTCCAACCATCTTTATTATATATTATAGAGTCACTGGGAAAATAAACTACTCCAGCGTTTGGTATATCATATGTTCTAGTTTGATATTTTGAGGACGATTCTCCTATATTCATTGTTAGACTTACTACAGTTTCAGAAGAAGTATATCTTATAACCATATCTACAACAATAGTATTTCCTACTGGTGAATTATTTTTATAAAAATAATTTTTTACTAAATATGCACCATAAATCATTTTTGAACTATTCTGCATATTATACACAAACATTATATCTGCTTTTCTTTCATACACAGTAACAGTTTGCTAAACTTGGAATAATATATTTCCATTATACTTAAAAGTAATAAGGCGTGAAGATGTTGTTTCTGAGATATTATAGTATATTGACCGACCTGTTGTTTTATCTTCATTACTAGCTGCGTCACTGACTCTCGCAGAGCATCCAGATGTATCGCATGTTAATGAAAAAGTATCATTTCCTAATTTATTATTAAAATTACCATCAATATCCTATAAACCAAAAAATACCTATCTTGTTGGTAGAACACCAAAAGCACTTGTATCTAACATGCCACTTTTTGCATCCTAATTTATTTGCATAATATTTGTACCTGTATATTTCTAAAAAGTTGACATAAAATAAAAAGTATTTTTATATCTACACCCCAATATGAAATACTATAACTTATTTTACATAACTAATAAATAATGAAAATTAATTATTCAGTCCAAATGAATTCTAAATAGATAGGAAAATTAATATATAATTTAGATTTGGGAAAATTCAATTATAAAACAAAATTATTTGAATCTAATAATAAAGATAATTGGTGGAGAAATGAAGAATCATATAATACAATAAAATATCATCCATTAAATTCAAATACAAATAATCTATTATATAAAGAAATAAGGTTATCATAAATACTGATAACCTTATTTTTATATTTAATAAATTCTACATTCAACTGATTGATCAACTTCTCTCTCCATACAATAACTTGCAAAGAAATCAGCTTGCATAATCAACACTGACAAAGGAACTTTCTGATATGACTGTTGCATAGAAGGTTTTTGATAATTACTCATCCATGCTCCAATATCACTCATACCCATATGCCACATTATAGCACACAATTCTTCACCACTCAACTTAATAAATGATTGCGCAATGAAAATAGACTTCGGTGCATGTCCAAGTGGAAGTTTCTCGTCTATCTTATATGAATAATACTTAATCCATTGGTTAGACTCATCTTTCTTAAACTTTTCATACATTACATAATTATTTGCTTTACACAAATCATGTAACAATGCGCAAATAATTAATGAATCTTCAGAAATACTATCAATGTTTTTCTCTGGAAGTGCCAACTTTTTATATGTCTCTAAAAATCCTTTGGCCGCATAATATACATTCAATGAATGCTGACATAATCCTCCCGGATAATTACAATGATAAATCGTAGAAGACGGTGCTTCAAAGAAATCTGATTTCTCTGAAAGCCAACTAATCAAATTCTCAATACCTTCACGCTTTGTACTTCTAAGTAACTCAATAAATTCTTGTTTATTCTTCTCTTTTACTATTTGATCCATAAAATTTATTATGTTTAAAAATTAATAATTATATTCATTATATAATTATACTTTATAAAAGTTTATATAAACAATTCATATTATTTTTTATATAAATAAAATTAATATTAATAATAAATATAAAGATGTAAATATATGAAAACTAAATAAAAACATAAGATAAAATAAATTTAATTATGAAAACTAAATTATTGATTTTTTTAATGTGTGCATTCAGTTTTATAGGATTTACTGGATGTTCTACAGAAGTAGAGAACAACAACACTATCATTATTCCAGGTTATAATGGAACTGAGGTGGTGAAGACAGGTTCTAACTTACTTGTCAATGTTGGAGAAAATAAGTATGGTGAGAAAACACAAGCATTATCAAGAGTAAAAGCAATAACACGTGCATCCGTTGATAAATCAACTATTTCGATTACAACAGATGATCAAATCAATACACCTACAATTGGTTTGTATTCAAACTATGCATGGAATACTTACACTAATGGTCAGCAAATCTATGTTGGTGCAAGCAATGGTTATCTTTTTGCAACAACATCATTGACAACACCTTACAAAACCGAATGGAATGTTAATAATACCATAAGTAATGGTGTACTTACATTGACATCACAGATGTTGGATGACAAATATGCTAAGCCTGTTCCTGTGACATTCTGGGGTAATCATTCATTAGTAACATCAAGTGTAGAAAAAACAATCTTTGATCCTAATGATAATGATTGGAAGAATATGGCAGTGACAAGTACAACAAAGTCTGTTGCTATCTCAAAGTCTATTGAATACGCAAATTCAGCTGTTAGAATGAATTTGACATTAGGAACAGAAGGTGTTCTTTGTTGGTATGACAAGTATGATACATCAAAAGATGAAGCTGATGTTACAACAGTAAAGATAACAGAAGATAATATCAATACTATGCCAACTTCTGAGACAAAGACTTATGAAGTAAATGGTAAACAATATAAAATTATCAATATTGATAATATTGGTAGCAAGACCGTAGGAAATTACTTGCATTACAAAGCAGGTTATGCTATAAAGATTGCACAAACGGACAAAGGTACAGGAAACTGGCACTTCATTGGTCCTAATGAATCAGATGACATCAACTATGAAGTTCTTGAAGCACGCATTGTTTCATCTAAATCTTGTACTTATAAGAATGAATATCAATATGAACCAAGTTCAGATGAAGTTACTTATAAGTATGAGTTGAATGAATCACTTCAATCAGGTGAGAATGCAGTATTCTCTATTATGCCAACATCAGAAAAATCATCTGTTGTCGTTTTGAAATGTAAAATCACAAAATTCCCAACGCAAGATCATGATAGATTCCTTTGGTATATCAAAGAATCAATAAAAGATAATTCACCTTACATAAAAGTTGGTGATAACTCTACATTCTATATCATTGGAAAGATTTCAACATCTGACAAGACAATACCTACAGGTTCACCTTACTCAACAACATGGAACAAAGGTATTTATTGTCCTGATGTAATAACTAATGTAAATGTACATATTGATGATCTCACGGTAAATGGTTCCGTTGTAGTTGATCCAGATGGTTCAGATGAAACAGATATTAATAAGATACATTATAATTTCGATTATGAATATGGTACTATGGATGGTGTTTGGACAACAGGAAATACAACAAAACATTAATTATTAAGTTATTATAAAATTAAAAGGAATATAAACAACTAAGTTTATATTCCTTTATTTTTTTACTTATGACTTTCAATTTCTTTATTAATATCATCAATAGAAACAAGTCCCACCCATTTCTTTAATTCTTCACCATTATCACCTTCCAATACAATAACAGGAACATTTCTGATATTATACTTATCAATAACTGCAGATGTTTCATCATCTTCATCATCTACATCATATTTCTTTAATTCACATGTATTAAAGTTTTCCAACCTCTTATCCATTACATTACATGGACCACACCATGTAGCACCTACTTTAATTAATCTCATATTATTTAAAAATTATTTTTACCAACATTCATAATCTGTAATATCTTCAGAATCACCATTTTTGTTACATACAATACGTATACAGCTACCAATACCAGTTCCTCCTTCAATAAACGAAAATGGAAGCTTATATTTACTTTTTACATTCCAATTATCTTTATTGTAATTCGTAACATCTTCAGATTCATTACATGTTTCACATACATATGTATGGCTAAAACCACAATTCCACATATCAATTAAATATACAGAACCTCTACCACCATTGCACACTGCTTTATGCTTTACATAAAAATTATGTGCATTCTTTTTCTCTATATCATCCATTTCAGTAAATCCATGATTATCTTTCAATAATGCAATAGATGTGATACAAGACTGTGTACCAACATCATTCTCATGTTTATTAATAAATGATATAGACATTTCTAATTCTTTATCTGTCATCTTATTAAAATTAATTCAATATTTTATATTATATGAAAAAAGGTAAGATTTGTTTCTTAATCTTACCTTTATATTTTATTTACTATTATTACCAAAGTGCGGCTGTATAACATAAGTTAGATGTTAATGTAGTATAACCAATAATAGATATAATTCTATTACAAGGTTCAAGAATCATTTTTTCAAATTGTTTATCATAATCTATTTCAGGTGCATATTCTATTGGATAAGCGCCAGGTAAAAATGCAAAACAATCATAATTTCTATCCTTTGCATAATACCACTTAACTTTATCTGCTGTCTTAATAGGATTATACTTTACCTTATATTTCTTATTCTTTGGTTGATTCAAAATAAAGTTAGCAATTCCTGAAGCCTTAACCTGAATAGGACAATGTTCTCCGAATACCAACTTATTCTTATCATCAAGAACGAACTTTTGATAATTTCCTATTGAACTACCTTTTGAAATCTCTGATGGATCTTTAAACATAAACTGTTGTTTATATCCCTTTATTTTCGCAATAATATCTTCATATGGTGGTCTTTCCTTATGTTCCTGATACCAATGCAACATATAACATGTAAAGTCTTTTTGACATTCTCTTGCAAATGGTGGTGTAGAACCTTGAACGATCTCAAGTCCCTTATAAACGACTTCTTCCATTTGCTCCAAGAAAATATTAGGTTCCTTAAAACACTCTGCCATTGCATAATGTTTCTTTGAAGTCAAGATAGTTGTATCTGCAATTTTCTCTAACTCAAGATTCTGAATATTTACATCACAATTATATTTCTTTGCATATTCCTCATATTTCTGTTGCATATATGGTCCACAACCATAATTCCAAAGATCAACAACAAATTGTGCACATTTAGACTCTGGAATATCAAGCTGTTGACAAATTCTTCCAAATTCTACATATATTGAGTTGTGAGCCAGTATCTCATTTGCGAAGAATGTATGAGTATCATCTACCTCAATATCATATACATACTCATCATTAAAATCTTCAAGTTGCTCTATTACATCAATATCCTCTACTTGTATATTGTAATTCATCTTTTTTCTCCTATTATTAATTGTGTATTTTCAACATTATTAAAATGTTCTAATATATAATTATATAAATAATTTTTTATATTGTTTTTAATATCTTCTCTATCTTTATGTGTTTTATAGAATATCCAGTTATCAATAAAATATGGATAAATGAATAACATATTTAATTTATTATTTTTTACATCTTCCCATTTTTGAATATCAGTTTCTGCCCATGTATGAATTAATCCATCATAATTATTTTTCGTATTTGTTTTAGAACATTTACTTAAAAAATAATTATACTTATCTTTATCTAATTCTTTATTATATAAACATTTATTATGCCAAAATGATCCTTGATACTCTATATATAAATTATACTGTTTTATATAAAAATCGCAATTATGATTATATTCTTTTGTTTTATAACATCTTATAACATCTTATAACATCATCACCATATAATTCATTTAAAAAAACATATAAAATTTCTTCTTCAATAGATGTTTTATATGATTTATGCTTATTATAAGATTCTGTGACTTTATCTTGTATTTCTGATAACTATGAAATATAATCATCATCTATTACCATACTAAATTATTATGTTCATTTTCATAATTCTTTTCATTATAACAACACTCATCGAATTTTTTCACTTTTTCTATATATTCATCTATAATATCAATACCTAAATATTTTGCATATATTATTTTTGCATCTGATATATCACATTTATCATTCATTGTAATACAATTAACATTATTATTCAATGCAAAGTATATATCTTTATATGTTGATATTATTTGTTTTAGAAAATATTTTAATAACGTATTATGTTTCTTAAACATATTATTCCTTATAATCCTTATTTTTGAACGATAATATATCATATTTCAGTTATATCATTTAATTGATCTTTATTATTAATCATCTATATAAGTGATTTTATAGTTCCTTTCTTATCATTTTTATATGTAGATTCCCAAACTATTATAACCTTGCAATTCAATGTCTGTTGAATATCTTCAATTCTTTCTCTATCATGATTCCATTTATCTTTAACTGAACGTCCGTTTCTTAATATAAAATAATTTGTTTCATTAGCATTATATTTCTTTGGATTAAAATAATAAAAATCTCCATAAAATTCTATAACAATATTTAATGATTTATCGTAATAATCTACATGATAAAAATTATTATTTAATAACTTAACTGTATATTCTATATAAGTATCATTATCTTTATAATATTCTTTTAAATGAGAAAATAACTCTAATGATATATTTGACTTATTACCTATTAAATAATATTGTTCTGAACGTTTTTCTACAAATTCATTATATTTTTGTGTTCCATCTTCTTTACCGTATTCTTCGATAAAATAATCTAATGTACATGTATATCTCTGACGTTCGATATAAGCATTCCATATTTTTAAACCATCTATTTCACCATGTCTTTTAATAAGATTTTCCTTTGTTACCGCTCTAGATTTATTGTATTCATCAAATTTATCTTGAGACATACCATATTTTTCATGTTTATATTCATATGTATTTGTAACTGATTGTTTATTACAATATGAATTCCATTTTTCTAATCCTATATCTTTTCCATATCGTTTAATCATTTTTTCTTTGGTAACACATTGTCTTTCTTTTGCTACAGGGTTGAAATCCTTATCAGGTACTCCAAATCCATACTACGTATATTTTGCAGCTTTATGCGCAAATTTAAATTTTACATCTTTAAAATTTGGAAATTTCTTGCATACACAATCATAACACCTACATAAATGATATTCATTACCATTATAATTTCTAGTACTTAAAAATGATAACTTATTATTATCACATACTATTTTATGTGTTTTTGAGTTTATATGAAATGTACCATTATCATATATAAGAAATTTACCACATTCTTTACAATAACATATTGATGGATCTATATTATTATCTTTACAATATTGAACTACGTTCTATTCACTTAAATATTTCATTATCTATCTAATGTTATAATTTTATCAGATTTTTTTATTTCTCTTGCAGGAACAGATATTAATTCATTATTTCGTATAACCATTATACTATGATCACCTGTAACTATAAGCTCTTTACCGGATTTAGTTTTTAACCTAAACTTATCTTTAGTTACTTTATGTCTCATTATATAATTAATCGGTCGTGTAATAGTTTTATAATCATGATCCTTATATGATAATGTATCGTGATTATGTACAGGAATGACTTCAGACCCATTTTGTAATTTTATAACAACATCGTCATTTTCATATTTTGCTTTAGTAAAAAAGCCTTCCATTGAAAATACTTTATTATCTATAACTACTTGAGTATCAGCAGTTTGCGAATCCGTATCCCCCGCTACAGTTAGTGATTGGTTTCCATCAAGATACGAAAACTCGGGTCCGTCCAACGTACCTGTTTCAGTTGTCTTACCTTTTGCGATACTTACTCGTTTTGCTTTCTCCGAATCAATACCAAGTTTCTTATGCAATTCTGTATCATTCTGAAATATACCACTGAAATACGCGTTAACAGAATTCTCAGAATAATGGTTCAAATCCTGACCCTGAAGAGTAATAGACTCTGCAACTGCTGTGTTATGCGCAATGAAATACTTGCTCGCAGTTGCTCCATAAACACTATTGATAAATTTCTTTAACGCTAACTGTTTAGTCTCATAAAAATCCCCTAAATTTTTTAATCTTTCTACTTCTTTTTCAAGTTCTTCAATACTGCAATTCTCAGGGTCTACTTGGCAAAATTTATAATTCTTATGTTGTTCTTCCATTTTATTCTAATTAACGATTTAATTATTATACAAATAAAAATTCTATTTGTTTATTAAAAACATTATTAACAATATTTAATATAAGATATATGGAAATTACAGATCAAATTATAATAGATAAGTTAACAGTATTTAGACATAATAAAATACAATTAAATACATGTAGAATAAAAGAAACATGGTTAAAAGATCATGGTTTATATGAGTATTTAATTAATAGATTTAAAACCATAGATAATATTCAAGAAATTATATATAGGATATATTATAAATTACCGGATAATTTACAGTTACATTGTAATACTTGTGGTAATGAAATACCTTTACAATTTAGAGGATTCTTATATGGATATAATCAATATTGTTCTTATAAATGTTCTTTAAATGATCCAAATAAAATACATAAATTAACAAATGTAAAACAAAAAGATGATATAGATGATAATTATGTATTGAATTTAATGATTAAAGACAATAGATTAGTTTCAGAATATTGTAAGAATAAAAAACTTAAGCAATTTGGTATATATGATTATATGATGAATAGATATGACGATTTACAGAAAAATAAATCTATTATTCAAGAAATTATATATAGAATGAAATATCATATAGATAAATCTCCTCGATGTCCAACATGTGGGAAATATGTTAACTTTTATAGATTTAGTGAAGGATTCAGGCATTATTGTTCAAATGAATGTGCAAATAAGAATGAAAATAATGTTAACATAAAATTAAATAATAAGCATAAAACTATAGAAAATAAATGGTTAAACCGTGGATATAAAATTAAATATACAGAAAATAAAAATGAATTTCTTGTATATAATCAATGTAATTTACATAATCCATTTAAAATTAAAAAATATACATTCTTTAATAGACAAGGAAAAGATATAATTATGTGTCCTATTTGTAATCCTGAAAAAAATATGGAGACTTCTATAGAATATAAAATTAGGTTAATATTAGAGAAACATAATATAAAATTTACGCAACATGTTAGGTATATAATATCACCAAGGGAATTAGACTTTTATTTACCTGCTTATAAAGTAGCAATAGAATGTAATGGGATTTATTGGCATTCAGGGATAAACGGTAAAAATAGATTTAAAGTTAAATATGAACTATTATCCAAAACTGATATATAGATGTTAACTTTTTGGGAAGACGATATTCATTATAACATTGATAAGATAGAAAATATCATATTAAGAAGTTGCAATTTAGAAAAGAAATTATTTTCAAATGATACTGTTATTAGAGAAATAGATATTGATATATGTAAGTCATTTATTAATAATAACTCAATTAAAAAATATATTATATCTAATATAAATTTAGGTTTATTTAAGGATGATAAATTATTATTTGTTATGACATTTTCAAATAATAATGATAATAATTATACATTAAATCAAATATGTTATAAAGATAATTTATATGTTATAAATTCTGAAAAATTATTATTATATTATTTTTTTAATAATTATAAATTTAATAAATTGATAACATATTGTGATTTAGAAATTGAAAATAATAAATTATATGAAAAATTAGGATTCAAATTAAATAGTGATAAATTAAAATTTAATCTGAATTATTATAATTATAGAACAACTGAACATAGAATTAATAAGAAAGAAGTTAATCAATTATTGAAATTAGATGATTCTGATTCATTAGAAGATTATATGAAATGTTATTCAGGATATTTAATATATGAGAAAGAGAATGTATAATTTAAATTTATATACATTCTCTTTTATTATTTTCTAAATATTCATTTATTATAGTTTTTATTATTTCTATCTTATTGCTCCATATAGGAAGATAATTCAGATTATTCATTTTCGCAGTTTGACATTTAAAAGGATCAATGATTGACCAAACATTTACAGCAGATTTATATTGTTTTGATATTTCTGCTTTTTGTTTCCACTTATTTAATAAATCAATATCATCTTTATTATCTTCATCAAATAAATGTTTCCCATGTGTCCAAAATGCGTTTATCTCTATAAATAAATCTAATGGTTTTATATAGAAATCTACATGGAATGGATAACGCTCATCAACATTTACATTAAACTATATATCATCTTTATCAAATATTGTTTGTAAATATTCATATGTTTGATATTCTGGTTTTGACATACCAAAATTATCTTTATATTTTTTCTTTATTGTTTTTACATATTGATCAAACTAATATTGATGAAAATTTTCTAATGAACCATATTTTTTAATAACAGTTTCTTTTGTCTTTTCTTTATTATTAAATGTTGGATCCCCATATAATTCTAATTTTGTTTCTTTAATTTTGTTTTTTATTTCTTCATTTTTTGCAGGGTTATCAACGCCATATTTTTTAATAACAGTTTCTCTTGATTTTTCTTTATTATTATCTGACTAAAAACTATATTTACACCCATATTTTTTTAAACATGTATTAATTGATTTCTATTTAACTTCTTCATTCTATCCTGAAAATTCTACACCATATCGTTCTAAATTAGTTTCTTTTGTCTTCTATAAATATTCCGATGTTTTTGTATATGATGAAACTCCATATTTTTCTAAACATGTTTGTTTTATTTTATCTTTAACTGATTTTAACTACATTTGATGTTCAACACCATATCGTTCTTTTAATGTATTTTTTATTTTATTCTATACATTAACTGAATTCATTACACATCGTGAATTTGAACAAAATTTACGAAATCCTCTACTATAACAATTAAATCTCACAGGTTTCCCACATGTTTCACATACTGGTCTTATTTCTATTTTATTTACAATACGGTATATTGTCTCCTATATAGATTCGCTATCATTATATCTATTAATTAAATAATCATAAATATCTTGATGTTTATTTAACCAAGATAATCTTGTATAATTTTTTGCTAACTAATTCTTTTTTGTTATAAATTTTTCTTTTATGTAGTCATCATTAATAATCATATCTAATAATAAATTATTATTATTTTTAATTATATAAAAAATGAGGTAAATAGTTTTTAACAGAATTAAAACTATTTACCTCATTAATATATTAATTAATACTTGCTTCTTTTATAGGATCTTCATCATTATCATTTTCATCTGAAATACCCATTGTTTCCTCCAAATCTTTAACATCATCAAATGCAGATTGATCTGGTAATTGGAACATTGGGTGAATAACATGCTCATTTATATAATCAAGATATTCTGGTGTAAATACCTTATCAGACCAAAATTCAGTAAAAGGAACTTGTTCATTAAGATGTTTTACTACAATATACCTTGCTGTATCTTTCGGTAAACAATAATGTGTTTCACCATCATCTGTTGTCCATGTATATACTTTCTTTTTATCTGAATCTGATAATTTATCATATTCTTTTTGCGTAAGTAAATTTCCTCTACAAACACCTGAATTGTCCCATGTCATAAATTGTTCCAAACCAACATATGGGTTAGGTTTTTTAAAATATGGAATTTGAAATTTCACTTTAATTGGTCTGCAAAAACGAGACTTAACTGGTTTTGCTGTAACTAAAACACCATTCTTTGTACCTGCATCAGAACCTTGTCTTGATTTTGCAGCTGAATCATTCTCTTTATCTTCCAGTTTAGCAGCACTTAATTCAATTGTAATTGATGCATTATATACAATACCTGAATTATGATTTATAATACCATTTGCAGAAACATAATTATGTGTGTCTTTAACTGTTAAATCTATTACATCCTCACTTAATTCTGACTATATCTTCTTTACAATCTTTAACTTTCTATATTTCATCATTTATATATTGCGTTATTTTTTTATATTCTAAATATTTAAAAACTGTTTCTGAAATTCTAACAATACCTAATACATTATTATCTATTAATAAAATATCATTATCTCTTTGCTTATCCAATTCTTCCTAATGAAATACACCTTGTCCACCATCATATTCAAATATAATTATTTTACCTTTATATTCTAAATACCCATCACATGCATAAAATATTTTATTTCGTGTTTTATCTGATATTTCATCTGGAATTATTACTATATATGGTTTATGAATGATTTTCTTATCGATATATTTTTGTAAAAATTCAAAACATCTATTTTCTGATTCTGATATATTTGTCATCCAGCCACCTTTTATTTTACATAAAAAGTTATCACTATGTTTCCAATTTTTCCAAATATTTTTTGCTAAATTTGATTGTAATTCTTTTTTCTTTAAATAATCTTCATATGATTTATAACCTTTATATTCCTCACATGATGGATTAATTTCATGCACTTTTAATTTAGCTTCATCATCAGAATATCCTAACTTCTTCCAATAATTAAACGTCCATACACTATGTTCTTTTGCATAATATGAAGCTTTCTTTTTTGCATCCTCTATAGTTAGCCCTAAATTTAACCAATATTTTGTTGTGCTTTTAGAACATGTTGAATTATTCTATTGAACTTTACTTACTTCTATTTTTGCGTCTTCTAATGTATAACCTTTATTTAACCAATATTCAACACAACGCGGTGATCTATTTTTATTTGATTCTCGTATAATTGATTCTGCTTCAGTATCACTATATCCTCGTGCTAAATAAAACGATTTACTACTTTTAATATATCCTTTATTCTACTTATCAGGATAATATTGTTTACACCAAATCATTAACTAATCATTAATATCTCGTTCTGTTATAAAATCAGAAAATGTTATGAAATTTATAAATCTTTTAATAAAAGAAATATTATTCAAATTAAATGAATATTTATTATCTTTAATGAATGAATTAAATATATCATCTTTATTAAAATATACAACTGTCTTTTTATACTTATTTAATATAATTTTTTTATATTCATCAAATGAATATCCTCTAACATCCCAATATAAAAATGTTGTATTTTTATGTTTATTTGTAATATTCTTTAAATAATTTAATAATATATCTATTATTTCTTGAGAGCCATATACTTTATTTTCACTAAATAACTATTGTAACTTATTAATATACTATGTATTATTTGTATTAATATTAAAATTATAAAACTTATTATATTTGTTTATAAACTATATAAACTCATTTATATCAAATACATTTATTTCTACTTTTTTCATATTAAACATTTCAAATTTTTGATTATTTTATACCTTATAATATTTATTCATATATAAAGTAAAAATAATCAAAATTAAAAAATATTTTATGGTATTATTCAGAAATTGCATAAATTTCATCATTTTCATTTAATTCTGAAACTATTTTCCATGAGCTATCCAACTCTGGTTTATCAGGATTAATAAGAAATCTATGTGTATTTGAACATGTAATAGTCTCTCCATTATCAAATGTAAATGTATATGTCGGTTTTTTAAAATGCCAAAGTTTCTCTACATCATGATATTCACCATCATGTGACAATACTTTATCTCCAACAACAACATCTTTCATTTGTTTAATTCCATTATTTGTAATAATTTTTTCATCTGGTCGTAAACAACCCATTGCTTGTATATTCTGAGGAATAAATGACATAGATTGATATACATGGTTCACTACAATCCAAGGAATTTGCAATTTTGCAATTGGAGTAGCACAAACTCTAAACATTGCTTTAGTATCTTTTGCTTTTGTAAAATCTGCTTTTTGTGAACCTGACAATGTATCTTCACGTTCCTTTTCAGATGTTAAATTTCCGAGAGAATCCAATACAATAATAACTTTATCATGTTGACCATACTTATCTTGTTGTTCTTGCAATTTATCACATAAATTTGCAATAAATTGGCTTGTCTCCATAATTGTATTAACTTTTTTAATAATTAATTTAGATGGATCTACTCCAAGACGCCTAACAAAATCAGAATCTATTGCACCTTCAGAATCAAGATAAATTGGAATATAACCTAATTTTTGAGCTTCCCTACAACATGAACATGCTAAAAAAGATTTACCAGAACCAGATGTTCCTGAAAATGTTATAATACGACCAGTCGGAATAGCTTTATATATGTCACCACTCATACATGCATTTAAAATATAATTACCTGTTGAAATCCATTCTTTTATATTTGAATACGCTGAATCTGCAATAATTTCAGCTTGATCATCTATACTACTTACCATTGACATTAATGAACCAATACCACCTTCAAAATCTTCGCTTGACTACTTTTTCTTTGCCATAATATTAAATTACGTTAATTTTTATTTTATATATTATATATGTTTTTTATTAATTTGTTTAGAAAATAATAGCATCTAAAATTAATTTCTAATCTTAGATGCTATCTTATATTTAAGCTATAATAAATTACATAATACCTCCAAGAACATCATCAAGACTCATTCCTGCTGCTGGATTTGTAGGAGCTGATGGAGCTGGTGCACCTGCATTCAAAATAGAATCAAGTTCTCCTGTACCTACACCAGGAATATTAGCAGCATTAAAACCACCAGGAGTTGTCTGATTCATTGATGTAGCATCACTACCCATTTCAAGACCTGTTGCTGGTGCAGATGGAATAGGATTTGCCGGAATTCCTGGACTTACCTGCGGTTGCATAGCTGGTTGCATATAAGGATTTGCTGTAGACATTGCTGCTGGTTGCATACCGGTTGCAGCTTGCATTGAAGCCTGAGGATTTGTATAAATCTTAATACATGAATTAACAAAATTAGTTGTTTCCTGTGTCCATGCATGATACTCATAAGGTTCAAGTGAAGGACAATTCTCCTTAAGATATGTAAGAATTGTAGGTTTAATATCTGGATTTGATTCAATTACTTGCTGAGTAATTGGTTGCCATGTCTCCTGACCTTGTGCATTCTTAACCTGAATACGAAGAGCGCCATCTGCTGGTTGAAGATCAATAAACTGTGAATCATCAAAGTTATTGAAATTAGACACCAACTTACACTTTACATAAAATGGACGTCCAACAAACATATTAAATGGATTTCTTGGAGTTCCCATAGGTGGATTCATCTCATTGTAAATCTTCTCATGAATCTTGATACCATAACGCCATACAAGAATCTTACCTACCAACTGAGGTTCTGACTTACATGAAAGAATCTGTACAAGTGAAGCATAACGCTGACGACGTGAAAAATGCTTTGAATTTTCTTTAAGAACAGGATTCTCACTATTACGAAGTGCAAAGAATGTATCCTGTAGAATATCTGGTTGACCAATTGTAGATGGACAATCAACTTCCATCTGTGCATTTGTCAAAGGATTCTTAAGGAATACTGTATTCTTAGAAACGATAGATTTATTTGAAGGATCCTCTGGATTTGGAATAAAGCGAATTACTGCATCATAAACCTGTCCCTGACCCTTCTTAGCTGCAGGTTTCCATTCAATAATTTGCTGTTGCTCTACCTAAATTGTAGGAGCTGCGTTAAATAACTCATCGAGTAAATCTTTTCCTTGTGTGTTAGCCATAACTTTAAAATACTTTAATTTTCTTTTTTAACTTTTACTTTAAAACTTTAATTACTTTAAATCTTTTTGTGCACTTAAACTTAAAAAATAATAAATCTTAAAATATAATAAATTGAACTGACGTTATTTTTTGAGTTATTTACTTTTTAACGCCTGAAGTTCTAATTTATATTTTATATATTATTTATCTAAATTTGTTTTATTTTTATTTAAAATTATCTAAAAATATTTTATATATTAAAATTGTACAATATCATTAAATATCTCATAAAGGTACTCTCTATAATTAGTAGTATCATCTACGTTTATAAGTTTCTTATTATTTAATAATGACATATAAAACGCGTTCTGAAATAGATTAAATTCTTTAATAAGAAGTTTTTCATTTGCCTATGATAGTGACATATTATCATCATGTGCTATAAGAAACTTTGATGTTCCAACTAATACATAAAGATATATATTTTCCCGCCCAAATATATTAGATATTTTATAATCCATCACAATATTATCCTCGACAATATCTTTTGGATCTCTATTCCTATACATTGGTCCGTATACATATTCTGATACCCATCCTCTATCTAATATTATATAATCATATTCTCCTAAATCATAAAAAGACTTTAATGTATTTACAAGATTTGTCGTATAATAATTATGCGAATATTCCGGTATCTCTTCTTCTGATATTTCAGAAGGTGGTTTCTATAGATGTATTGTATGAATTTTCATTTTTAACTAATCCTATAATACAGATGTAAGTCTATTAATTAATGTAGTCTTACCTGTATTATCCATACCATCTATAATAATAAGTTTTGTCGTATTATCCATAATTAAGAAAAATAATAATTTATGCGTATGTTTTCTGATGATATATAACCATATGTTTCATCAACCAAATGATGGATAATTGTAATCTCATCATTTAATGTTTGAATATCATTGAATTCCTCTTCAAATAAAGTATCGATATTTACTTCATAATCATATCCTTCATCATCTTCTAATGTTATGTTATCATTATTTTCTTTATTTGTAGATGAATCTTCGGATATATCTTCACCATTCAACTTACTATATATTTTATCTACTTTTTCATCTATAGTCTTAAGTTGCTTATTGAAAATGGTATTTTTTATCTTATTCTTGAATTCTTCAATTTCCCTATTATATATTGAACATAATTCTGATAATAATACATTAGTTCTATTATAAATATATTTGTCATCTAAATCTAATTCTTTTATTGTTTCTTCAGAACAATCATCAGGAATTCCTCTCTCTGCAATATTATACTTATCCGAATACCATTGAGAAAGATATACATCTCTTATTGAACCTCCATTATCATAATAGTATGTTTTCCTCTTTAATTCTGTTTTATCAACCAAAAAATCAGGTTTATCAGTTTTGTCATGAATATTATTTGGAACCCAATATTTAAATAAATTCCATTTATAATCACATGTTTTCATTTTTATCCAATGTTCAGGAATTCCATCTATTTCATGCGCAATATGATATTGTCTATATGGATATTCAGAATCTGAATTAACCTTATAAATTGACCAAGGTTTTAGTGTTTTCTTATCTAACTTATCTAAATCCTTCTCTTGCCATACATATCCATCAATCTCTGGAAGTCTTACTTCTATTACTCTTGTTACATATGTGCTCACTTTATTAAAAATATAATTTTTCTATATTTTATATTTCTATTAATTACTAAAGTTTTATTGAATAAATAAATTATAAGAAAAAAAAAAAACTAAATTATGAATACAAGAAATAAGAAAGCTTTATATGAAAGTATAATGAAGAGTGTTTCAAAAACAGTGAAAAGAAAACTTAATGAAGATGCTGATTTTGAAGCAGATGAATTACTTGATACATTAACTGATGATGATGTATTTTATATTATGGAAGAAAGTACCGCACGTAAATTACGTAATCAAATGTCAAGTCGTGGTAAATGTTTTACTATAGAAGATAAAGTTGTATTTGTACCATCTATTGATGATCAGAATTTTTATGTTCAACTTAATCAAGTATTAATAAAAAATAACGATTATAATTTCTTTACTGTTGCAACATGTGCAACAGATGGAGACGACCTTATTGGAAATATACGTATGTATTGCAATTTAATTTAATTTATAAAATATTATGGTGATTACTATGTTTAAGTAATCACCATAATTCTTTTTAAATAAATATTTAAAATACATATTTTCTAATATGGAACTTAATGAAGTAAATACTATTATAGAAAAAATATATCCAAATCAAATAAACTTAAAATCATTCGATTTTAAGAAAAAATTAAATCCAAAGATTTGGAAAAATGGTAAGTTAAAAGGTAATATAAGAAAACGTTTATTAAAGATAGCACAAGAATTTATTGAGACAACTGAATTAAATATAATTCCAGTTGATATTGTTATTGTCGGTTCCATAGCATCTTATAACTGGTCTAAATATTCAGATATTGATTTACATGTAATTGTTGACTTCAAACAATTAAATGATAATGTAGATTTAGTGAAGAATTATCTTTATTCAAAGAAATGTGAATGGAATGATAAACATGGTAATATAAAAATATATGGTTATGATGTTGAATTATATGCGTAGGATATAAGTGAATAGAATGAAAGTAATGGTATTTATTCTATTAAATATAGTCATTGGTTAAAAATTCCTGCATATAAGCATAAGCAATTAGATAAAAATGCAATCAGAGAAATTGCATCTATGTATATTAATAAGATAGAATATTATAACAGGAAATTTGATGAATTAAACAGTGATAAAGCTATTTTGTTATTATAGTCAAAAGTAGATTATTTATATGATTAGATTATTCAAGGAAGAAAGAAATCATTACCGGTTGATGGTGAATAGGCAACAGGAAATATTGTATTCAAAGTATTAAGAAGAAGTGGTCATCTTGAGATGATTAATAAATTAAAAACAAAATTATTTGACAAAATTAATTCAATAGAAGAAACATTTAAAGTTGATGATTCTTTACTTAAAGTAGAAGCAAATGATATAAATGAAGGTATAGACATTAAAAAATATTTAAAGAAATTTTGTTTAACAGCAGCACTCGCAACATCTATATTTACAAATGCTAATGCAGTCGAGACTGTAAGTAATAATTCTACTATTGTATAGAATACTCAAGAGCTTGTATAGGTTGGAGAAAGAGAAACAAATTATGATAACATTATAGAAGTATCAGGAATTTCAAGGGATGAAATGTTTGCTATGAATAAAGCAAATGCACAAGCTATTAATAAATGTGTATAGTTAAATAAAGAAAATAATAATGCAAATGCAAAAATAATTAATATAAAAAAATTTTACAACAAATAGAAATAGAGTTATAAAATTGTATATATAATAGGTTATAATAATTAAAATATTTGGGATTTAGAATTATGAATTCTAAATCCCAAATTTCTTTTTAAGATGTTCTAATAACTGAATATACCCATCCTACATTACTGAAATCAACATATACCTGCGAACTTCCTGAAGGATCTATACGTAGTCTAACAGTTCCTTTATCTGAATCTTGGTCAATTACATAAAAAGTAACCTGCCTGCCACCTTTTGAATCCGTATAAGCATTACCAGTTTTATAAACTTTATATACTTGTGTCTTTGGACTGTAAATTGTAATAACATCAGTATTAAGGTTAAAAGTAATTACAAGACTTGAACTTTGCCAATCACCCCAATAATAAGTTCCATTATAAATCTTCGCCTCTGCGAATGCGGTTGTCTTATAATATTGAATCTGAGCGTTTGATGATATTACAAAACTAAACATCATCAAAAATAAAATTAAAAACTTTTTCATAATTAAAATATTTTCTTAAATAATCTTTTTATAAATGAATCTTTATTTTCTTTTTTATATTTTATAATTTCTGTTATATTAGATATATCAACGCCAAAAAGATAATCATCATTTTCAAACAATAATGTTACGCAATCATATATTGTACATATATCTGTTTTATTATCGTTTGTAAATTTTAATAAAACTCTTTCATTAGGATCATCTATTTTTTGTAATGCTTTCTTATAATTAATATATGATTTACTTTCAAGTTTAATAACTTCTGCTGGATATTTAGATATATTAGTCATTACTTCATCACCAATATGTAAATCTTCTAACTTTATCATAATTTACTTAAGTAATAAAATTTCTTTTAACAATTCATTTATAAGATGACTTTTATATTCACTATTGTATGTAGAATTATGTTTACTCATAATTACTTTATTAATATATGCTATAATATCCAAAAATTTATCTTCATGTCTCTTATCATTAAGAAAATCTGATAAAGCATTATAAATCACCTTATTATTATACTTATACTTATCACTAAATATAAAGTTAATTAAAGATTCAAATGAATTTGTGTCTTTTTCTGTTGCATTATCACCTAATACAAACTTAATAATCTTATTAATATCTTTTGTTATTAATTGATCATCTTCTTTTACTGTAACAGGATTCTTTAATAATCCTCTTTTTCCTCTATATGTTTTATGTCTTAAAAATAATCCTTTATCATATGTCAATGTATATTTCCAGTAATCCAATACTTGTTGTTCACCATAATGATTTACTTCCTGAACAATATCATCTACACAAGTTTCCACTCTTCCTGCTAATGCAATAAGTAAATTCGTCCTATATAAGCCTTTAAAATTAGATTCATTTTTCTTATAATCGGGAGAATGATACATAAACTTTGTATATTTCAAATCATTAGAAAACATCAAATCAACCTGAACTAATTTATATGGTTCATTATTTAAAGAATATTCTAATCCAAATGAAATAAGATGAAATCCAGAACTTACTTTAATTTGTGTATCATATATATTAGTATCACAAATATAATTTTTAATACAATCTGAAACCATTTTAATGTTATCATCATTAAATTCAAGTTCAATTGCAATATCAATATCACCTGAATAATCATCTGGATTTTTCTTTCCTGTTGATCCTAATGTACATGTATTAAAATGAACTATATTTCCATCTTTATCTTTGCATGAACTATTTAATTTCTTAATAACATGACTTGCTATATATTCAGCGTCCTTACCTTTAATAGGTTGAGACCCTTTAATTGCCATTCCACTCATAATTAATAATATAAAATATATTTAATAGTTATAAAAAACAAACACTAAAAAGTTTTATATAATTAAAAATTTAAATTTTATTTGAAGTTACATGAATGTAAATTTAATTGTTGCAGTAGATGAAAAAACCATGGGTATCGGTAAAAATGGAAGAATTCCATGGTCTAATAAAAATGATATGAAATGGTTTAAAGAAACTACAATAGGTCAAGGTAATAATTCCATTATTATGGGAAGAACTACATATGAGTCTATTGGTAAACCATTGAAAGATAGAATTAATATTGTAATTACACATCAAGATATTCAAATTCCGGATTGTTATGTATGTCATTCAATAGAAGAAGGTATTGAAAAATCAAAAGAACTTAAAGTTGATTCTGCATTTATTATCGGTGGTGGATCAATTTATAGGGAATCATTAGAAAAGAATCTTATTGATATATTGTATATCGATTATTTAGATACAGGTTTAACTGAAGATAGATTTGATACATTCTTTAATGTTGATTTAACAAATTTTAATGAATCATTAATATTAAATAAACATAATTATCCAGATAATATATGCCCTATTGTTTTTTATAATAATAAAAGCAAAATAGTTCCATGTGAATGTTTTGATTATACATATCTTCGATTAATGGATAATATTATTGAATGTGGTCAAACTAAACATACACGTGCAGGAGATACATTGTCTTTATTTGCAAGAATGATGTCTTTTGATTTAAGAAATGGTTTGCCTATTTTAACAACTAAAAAAGTTTATTCTAAAGGATGTATTCATGAACTTCTTTGGATTCTTCATGGTGATACAAACATTAAGTATCTTGTAGATAATAATACTCATATTTGGGATGATGATGCTTATAGATATTATCTTCAAAAGTTTGAATCTGATAAAAGTAAAGATGAACAAACAACTAAGGAGCAGTTTATAAATAGGGTTATTAAACAAGATGTTATCCATTATATAGAAGATGGAGATATGTATAGTAAAACATATATATTTGGTGATTTAGGTCCTGTATATGGAAAGCAATGGGTTGACTGGAATGGAATAAACCAAGTACAAGAACTTATTCATAAGCTGAAAACAAATCCTGATGATAGACGATTAATGATCTCCGCATGGAATGTAGGTGAAATTAAAGATATGGCATTACCTCCTTGTCATTATTTGTCTCAATGGTATGTAACTGAGATGACTAATAAAGAAAGAAATGATGAATATAAGAAAAGACATAATGTTAATGAAAATCTTTCTGATAAAGAATTAGATGAACTTAATATTCCCCATCAATATTTAAGTTGTATGTGGATGCAACGTTCAGTTGATACATGTCTTGGACTCCCATATGATTTATTAAGTTATTCTATTTTAACACATCTTATCGCACAAGTATGTAATATGGTACCATATGAAGTAAAATGTTCATTAGGTGATTGCCATATTTATAAGAATCAATTAGATGGAGCGATTAAGCAAGTTCAAAGAAATCCATTTAAATATAAACCTGCACATCTTGAACTTAATAAAGATATTAAAGATATAAATGATTTTAAATATGAAGATATTAAGATTGTAGATTATGAATCATATTCAGTAATTAAATATCCTCTTTCTGTAGGACTTTAAAAAATTAAAGGATGAAACTAAAAATCAAGTTTCATCCTTTTTATTTACAATATATTGTACAATTTCTTTATTAATCTTTTTCTTAGGAATAATATGATACTTATCACATATTGGACATTCGCATATAACATAAAATTGCTTTAATTTTACATGTTGTAAATATGATTGTTGTTTTAATGCTATTTCTGCTTTATGCTTTGATTCATAAGATTTCTTTACTTTTGATTGATTTCCATTAAGAAACGAATAATAATGTATCTGATTACTAGTTAAATTAAAATCTACATTTTTTTCACTCATTTTATTTTTCTTTAATAAAACATTAAAATTTTAATCAATTTAATCCAATTTTTCTTAATTTTTTATATAAATTTCGATAAAAAATTTCAACCAGTACATGGTATCTGTTATTATCATTTTCCCCTATAATTTCATTAAAATAATCTGAATATTTCTCTGCTATTTGTTTCACATATTCACTTTCATTTTTCTTATATATTTCATATTGTGCATCTATTTCTTGCCTTGCATTCCTTGGACAATTTGATTTTGTATAATGTGAACATTCCCAATCTATAACAGTTGCTTCAAAATCATAATCATCACATTTATGATATTTTCCCATATGTAAGAAATAATATTCCGGATGGTGTTTATTATGAAATCTATGAAATTTTTGTAATGTTTTATATGGTAAAATTAATTTCAAAAACGGTTTTTCTATATCATGAAATAGATATTTAAATTTCCAACATTTTTGATTTAACGCTACCATATTGAATGCGCACCAATGTGCAAACCAATATTTAAATGAACTTCTTTCTGCTTTACTAAACATATTTTATAATAATAATTTAAATTAAAAATAAAAAAGGAAGAAAAACATTATAAAATGAAATTCTTCCTATATCTATTAATAAAATTTTTCTGCTGTTATATCAGATATTTTAGCATCTGTAACAACAATATAAATTTTTGAATTTATCTCTTGTTCTGGATCCTCTATAAAGTCAAACCTAATTACCTTATAAGGAATTAATGTAGTTTGCTCTTTATTTGGTGCCCATATAATTGAACCTTCATTTGGAAGAATATCTGGATGAAAATCGCATATATGTATAATTTCTGGAATATCTTGATCTTCTTGAATATCATATTTTATTATACATATGTTTGTCTTCTTTTGTTTTAAATTATTATCAATAATTTCCTTTTCTATTTCTTCCTCTTGTTCAAATTCTGTTTTCTTTTTCTTAAACCACTTCATAATAATTAATCAATTGGTTCCCAAAGAATACTTTGCTTGCTTGCGTCCTCAATAAGTTCCATAAGTGGACGTGCATGTTTAAAATCAAGATTTGCAATAAATGAAACAATCTTATCCATTTCTTCAACAGGCATTCTATCAGACTTCTGCTCTACGTACTTAACTAAATCAATAAGCTTAATTTGATCCTTATTAGAATTCTTAAGGATTGTCGCATATGGAAGTGTATCAACAACATCATGGAATAACATCATGAATTTTGGTGTACACTTAATCAATTTCTCATATGTTTTTGTTTCTGGTTCAGGCATATCAGAATCATCGTCCATTACAATATCCTCTGGATCAATAGTTATATCTAAATTTTTTAAATCTTCTTTTACATTTTTATTACTCATTTTTCTATATTATCGTTATATTTTCGGTATATTAAAATTAGGCATACTTGGTGGTGTAAAATTATTTGTAATACTTGAAGGATTATTCATTTGATTTTTAAAATCATTCATATTATAACGACTTTGCATATTTGTCATTTGTTTTTCCATTCGTTGACTTTCTTCATTATTCTGTTTTTCTTGTTGTTCCATATTTTCTTTATATACATCAAGAATTGTAAGAATTTCAAAAAATGCCATATCTTTAACATCAGAAAAACTTAAATTCATTTCTTTTGAAAGAACATAAACTATATGCATCAAATCATCATATGGTATCTTAAATAACTCATGTATTTGTGAAAAATCAGAACACTACCAATATAATCCCCATATATCTGTTTGTTTTAAAAACTTATAATTCCAAGTATTAAAAATCGAATTCCTCGTCCAAATTGATGTTGAATATTGCTTTGATTCCGCCTTGAAAGTTAAGCGGTGTTTCGGCCTCGGCTCCGCTTTCATCTTGATAAACTAATTTTGGTGTAATAGCTTCTTGAAGAATACTCTTGACTTTAGAAACAAGCGACCATTCATATGGACCCCAATCCATTGTATTCCTAAGAATCTCGCCATAACTTGAATCATTTAACTTTCTATAATCAGAAATAAGCATAGGTGCAATTGTAATGAAATCTTGATCAAATTGTTCTTGTCTCTGTTGTTTTCTTCTCATATAATCTTTCAACCATTGAGTAACACCAACACATGGCATGTAAATATCAATAGATTTAACTCTAGGATTTTTAACAGGGAATGTAAAACAACGTTTTTCCATATTATAATATTTCATCATCTTATCACTAATATCGATAAAACTAATATCATCCTTATGTACAACAATTTCTTTATTCTCTGTTACCTTAATCTTCAATTCATTATTTCCTTCAGTAAATGTAAAATCACGAATTGCAAGAATAACATAAAATCTATCAATTTCCTTAAGGTCTTTCCATGAAGCTGTTCCAGTCGGGAATGAAATCTTCATACAACGCTCTATAATATATGTCAATGCGTCATCAATTGCACTTACATCAGTTTCATCAACCATAGACCAGTGACGAATATCACCACCTGATGCAGAACGTATATAAATCTTTGTACCTTCTGGATAAAAAATTCCACCGGTAGGAAGAGACTCTAAAGGAAGTTCAACAAATCCCATACCATTATCTCTAACTTCTTGTCTAATCTATTCTTGTACAATAGCATGTGCTTCTTTCATAGAAGGCTTCATTTTTGACTATGCAACTTGTTCTGCAAAATTATCCTATGCAGTCTTAGGTACAGATGGTGCTTTCTTTATATTTTGTTTTGTTTGTCCTTGTTCAATTTCTGCAAGATGTGCTGCTCCTTCTTCTGTTTGTGCATACTGAGCAAGTACATCTTCAATTGTATGTTTCTTATCTTCTGTTGCCATTTTTTAACTATAATTTTAAATTTTACTAAATTATTTTAATTTTGTTTACTTTTTATTAGATTTTTATTATGAATAATATTCCACTTTACCCTCATAGAGTGTAGACTAATTTGAATCATTATTATCACTGTCTGTGACAATAGCGAAATATCTATCTGTTGATGATACATTCATAATTCTCTTGACGTTTTCTTCTGATATGTAAAATACGATCTAACCAATTCCTAAATTAAGTGCATTACTGTCACCATTTGGTTTTATCTTAATTTTATTACCATCATTAGAAGGGAATACAAGATAATATCTAAACGGACCAGTTAAATCATAAGGAATTCTAATATTATCTTCATTAAGATTAAATAGTCTAAACACATAATTTGTTGATGAATGTTTAAGTTTCAATGTCATCTATCCCTATGTATAAAGATTACTATCATTCATATCTTTAATGGTGATATTAGTTGCATCATAATAACTGCGAATAATCTTTGGTTGTGATTCTTTATATTTTACTGTTTGCTATACAGAATCTTTCTTTATTTGATTAACAACCTTATAAGTTACAATATTATTTATAATAGATTTTGGAGACATGTATAATTGAACTTGTTCATAAGGAATAGTCATTGTTGCTGTTCTGATAGCTTCAACACTTGTTAATCTGTTTACTAATCTACATGTATATGAAATAGAAATAGAATTACATACCATATTATTTTGTATTTTAAGTTTAGGAGTAAAGTTACATTTCCAAAATGATCCTTCAACATTAAAATCATGTTTACCATAATCAATGATATTAGTAAAACTCTCCATTACATCTATTGTATCATCTTCATCATGTACTTCAAGTATTCTTGTTATTTGTCTATATTTATATGTAACAGAAACTTCATTATAAATAACCCATTTATATGCATCCTAACCATATGTCTATACAAATGAATCAATATCTGAATTAGTTAAATTATCATAAAAACCTTCTGATACCAATGGAATTTCACCATTTTCTATTCTATTCATAATATCTGGTGTTAATTCCTTTGCTTTATTTCCTTCACCATATACAGGATAATAAACAATTTCTTTATTATCAGTATCTTCATATAATCTTACATTAAAATAATCGGAATTCGATTTATACTTTAATGTTATAGTATTAATAGGGTCCTAATGAAACTTAGATGAATATATCTAAGGATCTACAGATGTTAAATTTTCTTCTGATACAGTAGCGAAATTCACTATCAATGTAGGGTCTTCTAATATTTGATAGTCTAAAATTCGTTTATTATCAGACTATATATTACCTTCACTATCTAATGTATTAATCTTTGATGGAACCTTTCCATACCATGCAACTGGTTTCTTTGACCCTTCAATATATTCATATTCTGTAATTATCTATCCATGTCCATATGGTGATTCAACAGAATATGGTTGCGTATTCAAAGACATATAATATGCAGACGGTACAAGAAATTCTATATATCTGTCATAAAACCTACCATTTTGATATATAGGAGTCTTATGCCATTTAACGACATTATGTAATATCAAACATTCCTTTGGAAAAAATATATCAAGAAGATAAAAATCTGTATAATCATATACTAATTTTTCTACTTCTATGTCATTTATATTATTATTCGCATATGCTGATTGTAAAACAACTGGTTTATTTTTAATAATCTCTTCATTATTATCTACATATACATGTTGAGTTTCAAATACTGGATTATTATTTTCATCAAACATCTTATATGAATTACTATTAGGATAATACTTTTGCTATGGTGCTAAATATCTGGCATTAGTTTTTACCTATAATGATATACCTGCTAATCTATCCAATGTAAATCCATATATAAAGTGTAATCTGATTTTATCATAATGCATCTTTCCTGTATGATTTTCATATGCTTCAGTATTATCTTTAAAGTTTAATAAATCATTGTTATCATATGTATATGCTTTATCACTTTTAATTCCTGTATAAACTAATTTTTTAGTACTACTGTCTAATACTTTATATTGCTTATCATTTTTTTCTAATCCTACAAAAGTATATTCAGACTATGATTCATCAGGAAATTTTATAAAATACTAACCATTAGAATAACGATCATCTATATCCTATGGTTTCTCTGTATAATATGCATTTCCATCTTTACCTGTATATATTGTATAATTTACTTCTTTCTCGTTTGGTGTTTCAGATGTATCATCATACTAGTTAGCTATATATTCTAACATTATTTGATTTGTCACCTAATAAAACTTTGATAACTCTGCCATCTTTCTTTACTACTTAATTGTTAATGTATTTATTATGAATATTTCATCATATCACTTTTTTAGAATTGAATAATCCCATATGAAACTCCTATACCAACATAAGGTGTCAACTTTAAATCTTTACTTAAACCATATCCTACTGTTGGTCCTATAGACCATTTCTTCTGCTTATAATATTTTTTCAAATATTTAGATTTTGTAGGATCAAACATAACTCCATCCATATTAGAAATTGAAATATATGGATTATCAGTTTTTCCTATTAATCGAATTCCCTTCTTATCTTCTATAATATCTAATGTTAAATTAGCGTCTAATTTAAATGAATCTAATCGTGTAGTAAAATCAGAAAAATCTTTTCTTACATCAGTAACACCATTAACAGTATAATAACCTTTTGGTTCATCTATATGCCATTGCAAATTATAAATAGAATCACCATTAATTATTGTATCTGATTTAGCATATACTTTTTGTATACGTACTTTTGTTTCTGTCTTCGTTACTACTAATGGATTATCTTTTAAATTTTTTACTTCATTAGATAACTCACAATTTTGTTTCTGTAAATCTTTTACATTCTGAACATATATCTGTTTTGCAACATATAAAGATTTTACTTTATTTTTATATATGTCCAATGAATCAGAATCATAAATTACCATTGGTGTTTGAATAAATTTATCTTCATAATAATTAGATTTTATATACAGACCTAATGCAATCATACATAAAAGAATAATAACATAATCTCTAAATGTTAATTTATGAAATAACCATATAAAAATATTTTTTATTGTTGTTAATATCTTGTTAATCATAATGTTATAAACTTTTTTCAATTTTTATTAAAAATATTTCTTAAAAATGTAGACTTTTTCTTCAAAAGTAAGTAAAATAAATACTGGTATTTTGAGAGGTTAAGATATTAAAGAAATATATAAAGAAAAATTAAATTTAATTTGAAAAATTAATTTTCTTTTGGTTCTTTTCTTTTTGATTTCTTTTTGATTACTTTTTCTTTGTCTACTTTCTTTTTAAAAAATAAATTTTTATATTTATTAATTATATTTAATTATATCTAAAAAACTATATTAAATTTTTATAATGATAAATATTATTGATAATCAGCTAATTATAAATTATTTTTAAAAATTATAAAAATAATTTAATAAAAAGTAGACTTTTTCTGAAAAGCTTAGTATAATAAATATGTTAGTATTTAAGGATGTGATAGATATTATATATAAATTATTTAAAAAATTAATTATTATATAATATTGAAAAATTAATTTTCTTTTGGTTCTTTTCTTTGCATACTTTCTTTTCTGAAAATGAAGGTAAGTTTTTATAGAGATAAATATTGTAGGATCAATTTTTAATTAATTAATGAAAATATGATTTTTCTTTGGTTACTTTCTTTTTAGAAAATTAATTTTTAGATTTTAGAATATTGAAAATATTATATATAGAAAAAGAGATATGTTTTTGAATGACATATCTCTTTTTTCATACTTATTTCATTTCTTCTTTAATTTGCATCATTCGTAAATTAATTAGAATTTCATTTAATTTAGTTTCATCAACAGAATCAGGAATAGAAGAATGTTTCATAATTTCATACATTTCTTCTTTTTCTTTATCTGCTAATTTAATTAATTCATCATATTCATATTTATGGTTTCGAATATTCATAAGAAAATAATGATCTTCAGTTCTATAGAGTTTCATTCCTTTTCCTAATGCAATTTCTTTTGCCATATGAATAAGACGAAAGCTATGCATCATGTTCTTAGAATTTCCATGAAATGCAACTTTATAATTATTTCTAGTTACAAGCGTATGATTTTTATTTTCAAAACATACAATTCTTTCATTAATTACATTTTTAATGTGCCAATGTTTATCATTTTCATTAAAATGAATTGCATTAGTTGATTCTGTATTTTTTGATATAAAAATTTGATATTTTGGTAAGATAATACCATCTTTACGTATATAACCATTTTTATGTAAATAATTATCATTACATCCATAAAATTGACAATTATATCCATTACATATTAATAATGTATATAATGAATCTGCTAATTTTTTTGAAGACGTATAATAAACATAATGACCTTTATTTTTATTTTTTGTACCATCACCTAAAATCATAATATTTAATAATATATCAACTTGTCGTTTTGATAATTTATTACAAAATGATGGTAATTCTTTTTCATAAGAATAATATCCATTACATTGTTTACAAATATTAAGAATATTTGAATCTCTAATTATCCATGAAATTTCTATATCATTTTTTTTATTTCTATTTGATTTATATTCTTTAATATTAATACTTTTTATATTTCTAATAATATTTGTAAAATCTTTATGCTCATATTGACCTATACGTATAGCATTAATTTCATGCTTTTTATTATATTCAAAAGTACCTTCTGATAAAAATGCGCCTAATATAATTAATTCATCATCTGTTATATTATAATCTTTATTATTATTATTTAAATGACGAAGTTGATGAAAATATGAGCGTTTATTATTAAATAAATCTTTAATTTTAATTAATTGCCAATTTGATTTTTCTTTTATATATTTTGTAGAGAAATTTGTTGAAATATTTCTATGAATTGGTGAAACATACATTTTATGGTTATCTGTGACAGAAAAACGTGTATATCTATTTTCAAATGTATATATTATACCCGAATAACTATCAGAGAATCTGCTTAAAATGGGTACAAATTGTATATTATGATTATTATCAAAAGAAGCTATTAATTCATCATTTGATATATCATCATATTTTTTCCACCCATTTATTGTTAAAAATTCTGTTTCATTATTTAAATAACAATCATAGTTTTTATTGAGATTCGATTCATATCTCACAGGGTTTCTATTCTTTTCCCATTCTTTGTATTCCTTATATCTTCTACAATGATCTTGAAATCCATCTACATTATATGATATTTGACAAATAGGTAAATCATCTTTATCATCGATAGAAGATAAACGAAGTTGAGTTGTATGTGAAACAATTTCAGTAGTTAACCCTCTATAATGAATAATAGGTTCATCATCAATAGAAGGAAATCTTTTTATTCTATCATAATTAAGTTCTAATCTTGAATTAATAAGAATTTCCTTATCTTCAGGATGTTCATATAGGTGTCTACCCCAATCATAAAACATGTGATAATTATTTCGCATGTGATTAATATTACACAAACCACAATATTCTATACGTAGTCCATATTCCTTTAGAAAATTAACAATATTTTGTGAACCTTGTTTTCTAAATGTATATGTAAAATCAAGGGGTGTTTTCCGTTCTGTAATAGGATTTACAATTTTTTTATTAAGACCTCTTGCCTTATAAATTTGTGATTCTGCATACTTATAGAATGAAGTGAAACATTGTTTAGTTAAAAACATGTCTCTATGTTCACGTAGATATTTCATAATAGGATGAATTTCGCCTATAATAAATCTATCATCTACAAACAAAGCTTCAAGAATATTAGGGTTTGCTTTTACAAGGAGTGAAATGAATTTATTTAATTCATACCATTTGTTATCATTCTTTGCATCAGCAACTTCTTCCTTATATGAATTATATCCAAGAAGTTCTTTAATTGAACAGATAAAAATTCCACCTGAATCAATATCTGAAGATTCTGTTGAAAGACCATATGAAGTAGAGCCCCTGACATATTCTATAAGAAGTCTTCCTTCATTTCTAATTTTATCAAATTCAGGGATACCTACAGTTTCTGATTTAAAATTTTTATAATTCTCCATAATTTATGAAATATAAAGTAAAGTAATTCCGTCACTGTGAACATCAATAGATTTAAATGTCTGTTTAAATTTTGACATGTCAAATCCAGTTGTTAAAAGATGACATCCATTTTTTGTAGGAACACTCATGTAAATTTTATTGGTTACATTAATAGGTTGAGCATTGTTAATATATGAAACAATTTCATTATAATCATCAGAACCAATATCAATATTATCTAAATCTACAAGATACAATTTTTCATTGCCATCCTGCTTACCACATATACCACATGCAGAATTAAGTGATTTACTCATATGTTTCCAATTCCCTTTACGAATTTCCTGTGTAATAAGAGAAATCTGTTCAAGCATTACAGATTCAGCATCCAAACAATTCATCTTAATATATGCACGTGCATTATGCATGTCACAAAGTTCGATGATACGATGTTCAATCTTTTCAAACTGTTCAACACTGAAAATATAAAAACTTTCAATAGGAATTGAATATGCTTTCATTTCAGGATTTTCCTTCTTCCGTTTAAGAATCTGAATAAAGTAAAAGGAACGTTCATTCCGAAAGTGAAGTTTTGATTTTATAAGTTCAAAATTATTAACCATAATTTATATATTTTTGATTAGCTTCATATTCGCTCCGTATCGCGTTATTTTTACTATACCTTAATACTTTACTATCTTTGATATTATAATGCGATGTGGGATGAATATGATATAAAATTTAAGATTTTTATTATTAATTACAATGTTTACATTATATTCATCTATTTTCTATATATTATTCTTTATTAAGTTGTTTTTTAAGTTCTTCAATTTCTTTTTTCATTCTATAATATTCTTTTCTATCAAGAATAACTAAATTACCTTGCTTGGATTTTGTAGCAAATTTTTCTATATCATTATTATAACGAGATGAAATATATTCTGCTTGTGCGGAAGCATCTCTTTCTTTTTCTGAAAGAAATAGTCGAACTTTCTTTATTTCTGATACAGCTTCATCTTGATAATCAGTATCTATATCACATTTAATATAATTATATATTGAAACATATCCGTATATCATAATTATAATTTTTAATTGTTATTGTAAATCAAAGATACATATTTTAATTGAAATAAAAAAATAATTATGTAAAATAATAAAATTCTCTCTGTATCACATTATTTCTATATAAGCCTTATAGTTTATTGCTTAACATATTTTAATGCGATACAGAGAGAATATGATATTAATTTTCCGATATTTTCTTAATCATATTATAGTATTCATTTTGTGTCATCATAGTGAAGTCTTCTTTATTCATTATAACAACTTGATTAGGTTCACGAAGATACCCACCTTTTTCTTTGTCATATGTACAAATTGTTTTAAGAGTATCACTAAATTGATTATAAACAAAAAATGGATTAATTGATACTTTTATTTTTGTAAATCCAGTTACAACTCCTGCTATTATATCAGCATGTTTAGATTCTGCTATAGCGACAACATCACCAATCTTAATTACTCTACCCAATAAATCTTTCATAATAATAAAAATTAATGTTATCCTTCTAATGAACATTGCATATAATATGCGCATTCGCCTGAGCAAAAATTCATTTCTTGTGAAACAACTTTCATAATACCTTGTATTCTTGCACGTGATATAATTGTTTTATGAACTAACTTATCTGTTGGAACTTGCTTCATACAATAATCACAAGGTGTATATCCTTTTTTATATTCATAATATTTCTTTTTTAATTCACGTTGTTTATTTTCAAATTGGCACTTATAATTTAAGCAATCTTGTTTATTTGGTGAATATTCTTTATTATTAATTTGTGTATATTTTATGCCACATTTACAAGTACCATATGAAATTTCACCTTTAAGATCTACATATTTCTGCTTAGAATATAAATAATACCAAATTTCATATTTTGCTCTTTTAATATTATTAAAATAATCTTGTAATATTTCAATATCTTTTTTAGAATAACGAAATTTATCTTTTATTTTTGGATAAAAAATAGTTCTACTATTTTCATCTATATATGATACAGAAATGGATGTAACTTCCCATTCATTTACAGGTATACCTCTCAAATTAGTATTACAAGAATAAAGTATTTTATATTGTGGATAATTTTTTAAAATATTATTATCATATTTTTTTATTTCATCTTCTAATTCATGAAATAATTCTGTATTTGTTTTCTTTTTCATCAAAAATAATTATTATTTTATGCAAACAAACATTAATATTTTGTGTATAATTAATGTTTGTTTGCATATATTGTTTCTAAAATCTGTTTCATTTAAGTGATTTCGAATTTATATTCTACATCAAATTCTGTTGATTCATAATTATCATCGAGTTTATCCCATACATATGGATTATCTCCAAAATCATCTGCTAAATGATGTTTCCAATAGTCAGTTTTTGGTGATTCATTTGGAAGAATAATATGAATTGATACATAATTCTCATCATCTGTATGTTGTACAAATAAATAAGCACCTGTATGTTGATGCTTATAATATAAATTATTATATACTGATAATGTGTTATCATATATTAATTCATTTCTATTGATGGTAATATTTATTCCAGATGGATAATCATTACCATTAATTAATGTATTAATAAGCTCAGTTAATGTTATAATATTCATAATTAATTATTATTTTAATAATATTCAGAGACTTCATGTTCTGTATTATCATACCCATCATTATATGCTGAATTATAAATTTCAGAAACGATATTTGCTATTTTATCAATATCTGTTTCATCAATTTTTAATTTCTTTAACAAAGGTAACATCTCATTATAAAATGTATTATTTGCTTCACATTTACCAAAATAATTACCAGAACCAATATAATATTTTTTATCTGCCATAATCTTTGTATTTTAATTAATTTAATAACAATACAAAGATACATATAATTATTATAAATAAAAAATATTTTTAATAAACATTTCCAAAATTATCTGTTACTTCACCATATTCTGGTATAAATTCATATTCATATCTAGGATCATAAGGTTTATTTAGATAAAAATCTATACATACACAATATAACCACATAAATGGAAACGGTATAATAAATGTAATGTAATAAAATATTAATTGAAAATAATATGATAATACATCATACCATTTGCACATTATTTTGTTCTTTGTTTTCTTTATTATCATTTTCTTGCTTCATTTTATTCATTGCAATATACATTTCACATAATGTAGATAATTGATTTTGATGATCATTAGAAAAAGAGATAAATTTACGACATTCTTTTTCTTTAATGTTCGGAAACATATATCCAGGTACTTCATCACCAATTTGACGGGCTAACTCCCATTTACATGTATCATAATTCCATATAGGAGTATCATAAAATATATGCAATTTTCCATATAGTTCTAGATGATCTGTATCATCTTTTTTATATGTTCTATTATCTCTTGCAATATATACTGTTAAAATTTTATTTTTACTCATAACTTATCTTACCCATTCATTAATATAACCATATTCATTACGTGCATTCTCTGGATAGCGGTTATCAACATCATGTTTCCAACTAAGAAATTCTTCTTCTGTAAAATAACTGTTAGTATACCAGAAATTACAATCACTACCATCACTTGTCTGATGATGATACCTTATCAAATTTGTTCTATGATTCCAAGATAATGTATCATTATAATTGTATACAGTTTTACCTGTTTTTATATATGATAAAAGTTCTTCCCATGATTTAAAACCATGCTCTTTATAATGTTGTAATTCTTTTATCTTTTTTTCTTTAAGACGAAAGGATTCTTCTTCAATAAACTTATTTTTTAAGTCACTTAAAATATGATTATCCATAATTATTCAATTGTTTTAGATTCAACAACAAGACCATTACCTATACTAGTTGCAACACGAGATGCATATTCAATATTATTGTAAACTCCATAATACCAATAACCATCTGGACATTCTCTTACAACAGTATAAGGATATTCAGTTTTATACTCGTTAAACTTATTTGGTAAATTATTTACAACCATAATTTTTATATTTTAAATTATTATTTTTAATTGTTATTTTTATAATACAAAGATACACATTTTGTTTTAAATAAAAAAATTAATCTGGTAAAACTTCAATATTTTTTAGCATTTTAAAGTCATTAATTTTATATTTTAATGTAAACTTTATATTATTACCATTTCTAATAGAACCATTTCTATACATCCATAAGTAATTATAACTTTTACAATAAATGCCGGCTCCATTATTATATTTTTCACAACACATCAAACGTGTATGTTCTCTCAATGCAGTATCAGACCAAATAAATTCTACTTTATTACCTAAATTATCTTTTAATATAAAACTATAAAACCCAAATACATTAAGTTTATTAACAATACCTTGATAATTATTTACTTGATACCTTACATATTCATCAGACATATCATATTTTTTATAAATATCTCTTAATGAATTATTGTATATATTATTAAAGGTTTTCTGTTGTTCTATGTTATCTGTACATTTAATACAAATATTAAGATATACAAAATTTCCTTCGACTTTTGGTTCACCTACAGTTAATGAATAATTATACATTTTACATGCAGTTTCAGTAAGTTTTTCTAAGAAATGATTAAATGATATATCAGCATTTCCTCTATTCGTTGCTTTAATTTCTCTATTAGCAATTAATCTAGAACCATCAATAGAAACTGATGAACCATGATTTTCTACATAATTATTAAGTTTATCAAGTGATACGACAACACTTAACTTAATAGTATGAGAAGATTCATTATATGATATTTCTTTATATGATTTGATATTACCATTTGTAATCATAACAGTTTCATCCGAAAACAAATCATTTGTATCAATAGATGAACGAGATGATATATATGTACCATATGCTTCTGTTAATGCAAATCTTAATGCAGACATTGTTGCTTCTGATTTATTCTTACCAGTTCCCTCTGATACAATAGTAACATCATTTCCAAAACAACTAATTGTTATAATAGAAAGAAATAAAAATATAATAAATCTTCTCATAATGAATTTACTTTTTTAACTTAATATAATAAATGTAAACATTTGTATTTCGTTCAGTTATCTTCTTTAACATAGAAAGATTCCTAACTTCACCAATAGATGATTGAACTATTTCATCTGTAAACGTATAACTATCTGAATTATGCGAATTTTCATTCATATTCGTTGATGTTGATGCACTTATATCAGAATTACCCAAATCATTATTTCCATCAGAATTTTCTGTATAGAGATTTGATTCTGAATCTTCTACATTATATACAGAATAAGAACGGTTCCTAGCACCTTTTAGAAATTCAACGACTGAACGAGTTGCCTTCATATTAGCAATTCTATCAATGTATTCAGGATTCCTATTATTTGCAATTTTAATAATGGAAACAAGAACATTACCGTTTGATGTCTTATAAACATTACATCCTGTTACACCATTTTCTATATATTCTGATACGACTTTATTACGAAGTTTTACTTTATTCTTTTCACTAATTGCTTGTGAAAAACTATTTGTATACATAAAGATACAAATAAGGAAAGATAGAATATATTTCATAACCTATAATATAATTAATGTTAAACTATATTTTACTTAATTTTATTTAATGTTATCAGTTAATCTTCTGATGAGACAGATTCATTATCATCAGATGCTTTTCTCTTTTTATCAGCTTGATAACTATCAAGTTCATCCCATGCTTCCATCATATCACGTTCAAATTCTTTTTCTTTCTTAAGAATCGTACGATCTTGCTTCTTCATTGTATCAATAATATTCTCCTTATCATACTTTACACAAACTTCAAATCGATACATATTCTTATAACGATTATAATATTTTGCTACTTTAACAACAGAAATACCTTCAGTGATTCCCTTACATGCAGTTACGATTTGCTCACGAGATTTATTACTGATAGTTGATCCTTCATCTGTTTCCAATTCATCATTATATTGATCAATGCCATAGCGAATATAAAGTTCCATCTTTTGACGAATACTTGCAGATGCCGCAGCCTTTGCCTTGTTAAGTGCAAACATTTGGTTCTTTGATTCACCAATACCATAAGCACGGATTTCGCCTGTACCAGTTTCCAATGCATATTCCATTACTGGTGATATATCATCAAATGAATATCCATCATTTTTTGGACCATATTCATTAATATACTGTTGCAACTTTTGATTCTCTACACGGAGATTATGAATCTCTGTAGTATCCTTTTTACTTGCATAACTTGTAACCGTAATCGCAAACATTGCGATAATCATAAAAATAAATTTCTTCATAACGTATAAGTTTTTTAAAAAATTAATAATACTTTATTTAATTTAAACTAATACAAAGATACATAAAATAATTATAATAAAAAAATATAAACTACAAATATAAGTTAATAAATAAGAAAATATTTTAATTAATATGGAAAGATTATATAAAGAATTAATTAAAGATATATCAATAAGTGTAAAGTAGGCAATAGAAGAATCAATAGGTACATTACAAACTGATAATGATATAGATATAATATATATATATACGTAATAATATTAATAATTTAGATTTAAGTGAGTTTAATTATGATATATTAAATTATCTGATACCTGATAAAGAAACATTAATTAATACAGTATTATGTAAAATGTCGGTATCTAATGTTATAGATAAAAAATAAGTGTAAAAAATAACTTTTTAACATTTTTAGATATATAATAAAAAGATTTTTTCGATTAAATAAGATTTATGGTAAGCAAGAAGAGTTTAGAAAGTAAGTATCAAAGTATGTCGGAATTAGATCATATCTTGAATAGATCAGGTATGTATATAGGTTCCGTAAAGAATGAGAATAAGCAAATGTTTTTATATTCATCAGATGATGCAAAGATGAAATTAGTTGATGTTGAATATACACCAGCATTGTTAAAGATGTTGGATGAGATTATATCAAATTCATGTGATGAGTATAGAAGAATAGATAATATGGGATTGACAGAAATGTCTGTTACCATTGATAAGCATGGACGAGTAATCGTAAGAGATAATGGTGGTATTCCTGTTGTTAAACATAAGGAAGCAGGAATTTATATTCCTGAATTTATATTCTCACAACTAAGGACAAGTAGTAATTTTGATGATTCAGAAGATAGAGATGTAATAGGTACAAACGGTCTTGGTAGTAAAATTTGTAATATATTCTCTACGTTTTTTTCTATATATACAGCAGATAAGAAACATTCATATTATAGATCATGGAAGAATAACATGCGAGAAATGAATGATGATTTACAAGTTAAGACCACGAAAGATCATTTTACAGAAAGTACATTTGACGTTGATTTTTCCAGATTTGAATGTGGTAATGAGTTCTCGGAAGATTTTATTAATATTATAGAAAAACGTTGTATTGATGCAGCTGCCGCTAATATAGGTTTAACTGTTCATTTTAAATATACAAATGGTAATGATGTTGTTAGAGAATCTGAATGGCATTTTCGTGCATTTGATGAGTATATTGATTTATTTTCTGATTATGTAGATACAGAACAAATGTTGAAGTTTTCTGATTCTATCATGCAAGTTTGGGTATTTCCTGATAATGGTATTAATGTTGGATTTGTGAATGGTGCTGAATGCTCAAGAGGAACACATATCAAAGCGGTTAGAAATGAAATTAATTCTGCTGTATCTGCATATCTTTTATCAAAAGAAAAAATTGATATTACGCCAAAGAATGTAGATGGAAAATATTCAATGTTCTGTACATTCCATGTTAATAATCCGTCTTATGATTCACAGACAAAGGAATGTTTGACAACAGTAGTTGAAAGATTTTCAAATGATAATAAGTATACATTTAAGGTACCAGATTCATTTATTAAGTCTGTTTTGAAATCAGAGATTGTAGATATTGTAATAGATTGGTATAAACAAAAATGTGAAGTAGAGGATCAAAAAACATTAAGAAAACTTAATAGACAAGCTAAAGCGAAAATTCGTAATAATGATAAATTCATTGATGCAAATTCTAAAAGATCAGCTGATAGAGAGCTTTGGATATTCGAGGGTGATTCTGCACGCGCAGGATTTAGAGCAGCAAGAGACCCACAAACACAAGCAGCATATATGTTACGAGGAGTAATTCTTAATGTAATGGGACTTGCTCCAACAAAGATTATGGCAAATAAAGAGTTGTCTGATTTATTTAATATCATCGGTTTACAATGGGGTGAACCTGTAGATGTGAAGAAATTGAATTTCAGTAAATTGGTTATAGCAACAGATGCTGATTTTGATGGTAGTAAAATCGCAGGTCTTCTTTTAACATTCTTTAATTTATGGCCAGAACTTTATGATGCAGGTTTAATTTGTAGATGTATTACACCTATTATTAAAGCTGTTAAAGGAAACGATGTTCAGAAATTTTATACGATGGATGAATTTAGGAAGAAAGAAAATTCATTGAAAGGATACAAGATAACATATTTAAAAGGTCTTGGTTCAAGTACGAATGAAGATTATAAGGATATGATGAGAAATTCTGTTCTTCATTTCTTTAAGAAAGATGAACTTTCTGATATGACTATTAAAACATGGTTTGGAAAGGGTATTGCAAAAGAGAGAAAATCATTACTTAAGAATGAAGTTTAATTATATAATTCCATATGTTAATAAATTTTAAACATATGGAATTTTTTATTATATAATAATGTGTGTATCTTTGTGATAATATATAAAATTAAATAAAAAATAAATTATGAATAAAGAATTATTAAAAGAAAATATATCGGAATCCGTTAAAGATATATTAAAGAAATATAATATTAGTGATATTAATGAATCAAATATATTAATATCTATAAATAATTGTATAGATAATATATTTGAAGGAATAGATATAGATCAAAGAAAACGACTTGTATCATTTAATCCAAATCATCAGAATTATGTAGATACAAATGATCCATGGAATCCAAAACCTATATATAATGAAGTAGAAGGTTATAAGGTAATTTCAATATTTAAACGTAAAGAAACTGAAGATAAACATGATGGAAATCCTGTTATATATGCACTTAAAGATATAAGAGGATGGAAATTTAAAAATCCATCATATGACATATTTGCATTATTACGTAGATTTGTTTCAGTAACAAAAGAGCTTAAAGAAAATTTTGATGTTATTATTACCACACCATCTTCTAATAAATTAAATACCGAAGTTTTATATAGAATAAGGAGACTTATAAATCATGAAACATCATATGAGGATTTCTTTTATAAATATGGTGCTAATGATGTGTATGAAAATTTTCTTGATACTAATTATCTAGAAACACATTATAATGAAGATGAGCAGGAACATATACATGATTTATTATATGAAGCAATTTCTAATATGATGAAACCTAAAGAAAACAAAGGTAATGATGGTATTTTTTCTTATAAATTTATACCCCAACAAGAATTACGAAAATGTATTATAAAATCATTAGGCATTAATAAATTGTATAAAGATGAAATAACATATGGTAAGTATTTAAATGGTAAGAAAATACTGGTTATAGATGATACAGTCACATCGGGTAAAACCATATCTGATTCGGCGACAGCAATAAAAGATATGTATGATCCAGAATCTATAACATTTTTAACTTTATTTTCACCATTAGAACGAAATAAAAATAATTTAGAAAAATGAATATTATAGATGGGAAATTAATATCAACTCAAATTAAAGAAGAAATAAAAAATGAAGTTGATAATATTATAAATAAAGGAGGACGACAACCACATCTTGTAGCAATAATAGTAGGTCATGATGGAGGATCTGAAACATATGTACGAAATAAAGTTAAAGCTTGTGAAGCATGTGGATTTAAAAGTACAGTATACCAATATGAAGATAATATATCAGAAGAAGATTTAATTAATAAAATTATATTATTAAATAATAATCCGAATGTAGATGGTTTTATAGTTCAACTTCCATTACCTAAACATATTAATGAACAAAAAATAATTGAAACAATTGATTATAAAAAGGATGTAGATGGATTTCATCCAGTTAATGTAGGACGGTTAAACATTGGTTTACCTTGTTATATATCAGCTACGCCAAAAGGTATTTTTGAATTATTGAAAAGATATAATATTGAAACAAAAGGAAAACATTGTGTTATTATTGGACGTAGTAATATTGTTGGTAAACCTATGTCTACATTGATGGTTCAAAAACAATATGGAGATTCAACAGTAACAGTATGCCATTCACATACTGAGAATTTAAAGGAAATAACAAAACTAGCTGATATATTAATTGTTGCTCTTGGTAAATCTGAATTTGTAACTGCAGATATGATAAAAGAAAATGCAGTTGTTATTGATGTTGGCACGACACGAGTTACTGATAATACAAAAAAGTCAGGATTTAGATTATGTGGAGATGTAAAATATGATGAAGTTGCACCGTTATGTAGTTATATTACACCTGTACCAGGAGGAGTCGGACCTATGACGATTGCAATGCTTATGCAAAATACATTATCTGCGTATAAACATGAAATATATGATTAATTATTAAAATGAATAAATTATGACTATTATATTTTCAAATATGTTAGATCCAGATTGTCAAGTTATTAGAAATGCATGGCAAGGATTAGATAATATACATCTTATAGAAATAACACCAGATATAGATGGTTATGAAGATATAGTTAATAATGCAATTATATCAGAAGATGATACTATATTATTTTTGGGACATGGTACAGCAAAAGGTTTATTATTTCCAAATTTTAATAAAGAAAAATATTTATTACATGAATTTAATGTAAATTTAGTTCATGCAAAAAATATAATATGCTGTTGGTGTTATGCATCAGATTTTGTAATTAATAATAACTTACATAATACATTCTCAACATCTATGTTTATTTCTAATACAAATGAAGCAAATGATAATGGTATAGATAATTATACACAAAAACAAATTAATATAAATGGTGAGAGATTTTATAGTAATATAAATCAATTATTGAAAGATAATATACCATTAAATGAATGGATAATGCAATTGGGTGCAAAGATGGATATTGAAAATGAAATAGATACATTTAATAGACAAGGATTATTTTATAAAGAATAAAAAGGAAGATACAATAATAAGTATCTTCCTTTTTATATATTAAATTAATTTACCTTTTATAATATCTTCTTTGATAATATTAAACAATTTTTCTCCAAAAGCATTTAAATCTTTAACAACACATGTATAAACTGCATCGTCTGAATCTCTATATGTATATCCATTATTAGATATATATTTGTTCCTATATGTATCAGATGGTGAAAGTTTTGTTAAATTAATTAATACATCAGATTTATTCATATCTGAACTTCCAGACTGTAAATAACATTGTATAATAAATTTACGCACATCGGTATTATAATATAATGATTTAATAGCTCCACTCCAATCATTATAATTAACATTAATTAATTTATCAGGATTATTCTTTAATATTTGCTTAATATTTTCTTTTACCCATTCAAAATAATTAGAAGGATTATTATCCATATTATATTTAATTAATGTTTCTTCACTATGTTCTGCATTTCCAGATTCATCTCCTGTTTGTTTATATTTAACATAAGGTTTAACAATATATAAAAATACTCCTTTTGAAAATAATTTTATCATATTAGGTTTATTTTCAAAATATCTACATGCAGTGAAATTATATTTAAATAAATTATTTCCATCAAATTTTTCATTGAAATCACGTCGTCTTGCATCTGGTGCGAATGACGCAGCTTCATTATGAATAAAACAATCATATGAATTTTCCTTTATATCAATAGTTAAATATTGATAAAATGTATCCCAACCTCTTTTTCTAGTGCCTACATTTTCATAAATTTCAAATAATACATCATTTGTACTTTTAAATAATTTATTAAAATTAACAATATCATTTTGAAGTAAACTGATAAGTTTATCAAAGTTCTATCCAGATTTTCTAACTAAACTATTTACATATTTTTCAATATCTACTTCACATTTATCAAATGCTTTGTTATAACTACCAACAAAACTGGTTTTTAAATCATTGCTATCATATAATGATACAGGTATATGTTGTATAAGTGAATCTAGTATTGTAATATATTTTTTATTAATAGGTGAACGTTTAGCACGTGGTTTTGAAACATTAGGAGTTGAAATTACAGGTTCAGTTACACGTGTTTTTCTAGAAACTGGTTGTTTTTGTACAGGTTCAGATGAAATACCCATATTAATATTATATAGCTATTGAATTTCTTCTATAGTTCCACCCAAATCTAATATTCTGTGTCCAAATAATTTGAATACTTTAATTTTATCTATATCCCTTTCACTTTTTGGACATGGTTTTTTCATAATAATTAAAGCTGCAACATATCTGTTAAGTAAATCATCCTTAGTAAGTTTCTTCATAGGTTTTACCAACTCACATTCAGTTGCTTTATTTCTTGAACAAACTGACGCAACACTTAACCATAATTTCCTATCTAATGTTCTATGGTCAATACGTTTTGCCATTTCATTTAATGATTTCTTTAAACTATATGATATACCATTCATTAATTCTTTATATAATGACATTGTGTTTAATATTAAAACTTTTTATATTTATTTGTTTTAATAGTAAAGACTTTATGTTTCCTAATTAATAAAATAAATGTATTTTTGTATATAAATTAAAAATAATAGTTAGTTATGGTCAAAGATGAATTATGAAAAAATTATTTAAATTAAATAATAATATTTGTGATCAAATATTAAATGAAGCACAAATACATTTTACAAAGAATTGTTCAAATAAATGTCCATTTTGTATAGATGCATTTAATAAAGGCGTTGGAAATTCAAAACCAGATATTGATAAGATATTTTTATCTGTTTTAAATATAAAAGATAAAATTGATGAAATTACTGTGTCTGGTGGTGAACCTATGCTTTATATAGAAGACTTACTTAAGTTGGTAAAGAATATAAAAAGATTTGCTAAATTACCGGTTACTGTAATTACATCAATGCCTATACCATGCTGGACAGAAAAGGAAACATTCTTTGAAATTATAAAAGTGATAGATCATTTAATCATATCACCACAACATTACGATCAAGAAGTTGGTGACAAAATAAGACATAGTGTTTCACTTTATAATAGAGATAGATTATTTGAAGAAATTCCATATAAGAATAAAGTTTCATTAACACTAAATGCTATTAAAGGATATTTAGATTCAAAAGAAGATTTTATTGATAATATTAAACATTTTGAAAAATTAGGGTATTCTCATTTTAAGTTAGCAGAAATGTTTGAACATGATGAACTTTATGTTTCATTAGAGGATATATTTGGATTTAAATTACCTAAACCATTCGCTTATGGTTGTAGTAATAAACATTTTGATTTATCACCATATTTAGGATATAAATCAAATTCAGATTTTACAATAAAAAGATGTTGTTTTTATAAAACACATAAACAACATGCATCAATAAATGATTTATTGAAAATACTAATAAGACCATTATTTTCAAAGAAATATTTCTTTTGTATAATATATGAAAATGGTGAAATTGTTCAGAGATGGTCATAAAATTAAATAAAAATAAAAATGGATTATAAAAATATTATAGATACAATAACAAAATATGTAGGTGATTATATAGCATCCCATGCAAATAGAAATGAATTACTTACAAGTTATGATTCTGTTAATAAGATAGATGAAGCTATAAAGAATATAGATAATACTCTTAATTCTATAGATGATTCTGAATTATCAGAAAAACTTAAAGATTATAAACAAAAGAAGGAGGAAGAAAAACGAACTATAATGAATGACCTCATGTATAAAATATTACCAAAACAACCGGTAATTGATATGGATGATTATGTTAGAATACAAGATAATAAAGGAGAACATTTAATTCTTAAAAATGTTGATGATTCTTTTATAGATCCTTTATTTCCTTCAAAAATAACGGCAGTTAAACAAAAGGAAAAGAAGAAAACTGTTACAAAAACAGCAAGAGAATATTATGATGATTATTCATCAGGAGGATGTGGTAATACATATGGTTCTCCATATCATCATTGGAGTGGTGGATGTTAAAAAATATAAAGTTTTAATATATAAAGATTATTATGTCAAAAGAAGAAATAATTAATAGTTTTCCAGAACCATTATATGGTTATAATTTATCTAAAGATAAAGTTATAGAACTAATAGAGTTATGTATGAATTCTAAATCAGCTAATATATTAAATAATATTTTAACTGATTTTATTAATAAAAATGTTTCACATATTGATTTTATAATTAGGGAAGATGATATAGATACCGGTATTTTAAGTAAAAAAGATATTGATAGTAATTTAAAATTCGATCAATTTATGGCATGGTATTATGGTTTTTCTGATTATAATAAAATCATGTATGATAAGTATTCAGATTATTTAAAAGATAAACATGTTATTGCACCTAAATATTGTGTAAAAGATTGGTTTAATGATGTAATAAAGTATTATAAAGAGCAACATCAACCAATTCATACGTTATATGATGCATGTAAAATTGCTGCTGATATGCTTTATAAAGATGTATTCAATGAAGAATATCAAAGTATGAGGACGTCATATCATAATGATCAAACATTGATGTGTCAAGCATTAGGATCATATCTTAAACAGAAATATATGTATAAAGTAAGTGTTTCTCAAAAGAAATTGTTCTATAAGGAAACAATGAGATGCCTTATGTTTCCACGATATTTTGGTTATAATAATGATTATCTTTCATATATATTTAAAAAAGGAAAGTATCCTCGTAAAACAAAGAAATTTCTTAATAATCCAAATAGTCATAATATTTCTGGCAAAAATAGATTTAATAAAATTAGAAGAAATAAAACACATATGAATATTAGGAAATTATATTCTGATTATGGTCCTCAAATGGATTTATATCATATATTTAAAAATTCAGGTATTCCTGAAGAAATAACAAATAAGATTTGTCCTTGGAAAGAATATGTATCTATAAACATTGATGATATGTCAGTTAATGTAAACGGAACATTTTATTAAATTAAAATTATGGAAGAAAAACAATAGATAAATGATGAATATATAATTTCTTTATTTTTCACATCAACTACAATGCCACATAGAATAAGATCATCATCCAATAAAATAATTGAAAATAATAATGATATAAAAAAATATTTGTTACATAGATTTAACGATTCTAATAATTGTAGTTATAAAGAAATACTTCATAGAATAAAATATAATATAGAAGAAAAACCTAAATGCCCAATTTGTGGAAAATATGTAAAATATTATGGTCTTTCAAATATGTTATATGGGAAAACATGTTCACGTAAATGTCAATACGAATATATGAAAACCGATGAATTTCAAAATAAAATAGATCATTCATATATGAAAGATCCTAATATTATAAAAAGAATATAGGATAAACGAAAATTAAAAATGAATGAAATTAGAGAAAAGACAAAATAGACTCTTTTTGTCAGATATGGTGATTCACATTATAATAATAGAAATAAATGTAAACAAACATTATTAGAAAAATATGGTGTTGATAATATAATGTAGTTAGATTTTGTAAAAGATAAAATAAAGAAAACAAATTTGATTCGTTATGGTGTTGAATGGTCAGCACAAAATAAGCAAATAAATCAAAAAACAATAGATACACAAATAAAAAAATATGGTGGTGTATTTAATCCAGAAAAAGTAAGAAAAACAAATATTGAAAAATATGGAGTGGAAAAACCATTTATGTCTGAAGAAATTCAAAATAAAGTTGAAAATAAACGAGATATTATTCAAAAGAAAACTAATATAACAAAACGTTTAAGAGGTACATTTAATACATCAAAACCTGAAAATGAATCTAAAACTTTATTAGAAAATAAATTTGGCATTAATAATGTATTAACTCAATATAAAACCGAATTATATCCATTTTATTGTGACTTTTATGTCAAATCATTAAATTTATATATAGAATGTAATTATCATTGGACACATGGTGGTCATGTATTTAATGAAAATGATTTAAATGATATAGAAAAACTTAATAAATGGAAAAATAAAAATACAAAATTTTATAATACAGCAATAGATGTTTGGACTGTAAGAGATCCATTAAAAATAAAAACCGCATATGATAATAATTTAAATTATAAAACTTTTTATTCTTTAGATGAATTAAAACAATATTTAGAAAATACATTATAAATATAAGAAACTATAATTTTAATAAATGAAAGTAACAACAAAGAAAGTTAAAGGTTTAGACGCACATATTATTGAAGATAGTAATAAGAAAGTAGTAAGAACTATAACAGATTTTTTAAATACAGATTATAAGGATTATACAAAATATGTAATTGCAACAAGAGCATTGCCAAGTCTTCTTGATGGATTCAAAGTTGGTGCTAGAAAGATTATGCATGCTGCTTTCCATGGAGGTATGAAAAATGGGTCTGAGATCAAGAATTTGAATTTGGTTGGCGATGTTTATAATTTAACATTATATCAACATGGTGACGCGAGTTTGGTAAATACAATGTTTACAATGTCTGCAGAGTTCCGTGATAACCTGCATCCTATTACCATAACTGGTCAACATGGTTCGTTACGTGATGAAAAAGCTGTTTCAGCTCCACGTTATCTTTATTGTAAGTTATCTCCATACGCAAAACTTTATAAAGTAGATGAAGATCTTCTTGAATATGTTTTTGATGAAGGTGCTTATCTTGAACCAGTAAATTATTGGCCTATTATTCCTACTGTTATTACTGCACGTGCAGAAGGTATGGCACCAGGTTATAAATTCAGTTCATTTTCTTATAACCCTATTGATATTATCGACGCATGTACAGAAGTATTGAATACAGGTGATATTAAGGAAACTATTATTAGACCTTATGTTAGAGGTATTGAAGAAGATAGATTCACATTTGATAAAGATGCTGGTAAATGGTTGAATTCAGGTGTATATAAGGTAGATATTAAGAATGATATATTTCAGGTAACAGATCTTCCATATGATATGGGATTTGATAAGTTTGAAAAGAAACTTAATGATATGGTAGAAAAAGGTTATCTTAAGGATTGGAAGAATTATTCACAGGACGATAAGTTGAATTATTGGTTAATATTTCCAAAGAAACAACTTGAACGTGAAATGAAACCAGATCGTAAAGATAAACTTTTTAAGAAAATTGGTTTATATACATATGTACCAGATGATTTACTTTATGTTCTTGATGAACATAAGAAAGTAAAGCATTTTATCAATAAAGAAGAACTTATTAAATATTTTGTTAATATCCGACTTAACAAATATAATGATAGGAAAGATAGATTAGTTTCTGTCATGGAAAAACGTTATGAGGAAAACAATAATATTTGTAAATTTATAGAATTAGTTAACAGTGGTGAATTAGTTATCTCTAATAGGAAGAGAAAAGATGTAAAAGAAGATTTGAAGAAATATAATTTACCTGAAACTGTATTACAAATTCAGATTTCTAAGTTAACTGATGAAGAGAAGAAAGAATTGATTAAGAAGAATAAGGAGATTGAAAAAGAACTTAAGTATATTAAGAAAACAACTATTAAGGACATGTATCTTAATGATTTAAGTGAATTGAGAATATCTCTTGAAAATGATTTTAAATAATGATAGATAATCTTTTTGATGATGATATTTTAATTGGTGATGATTCATCTTCTGTATTTAATGATACAGGAGTTGAATCATTAACTAATTTAATAGGTAATAATATTACGGAACTTAAGAAAAATTCATATCTTAATATGAGAGGAACTAATTATGATGTATGGAGAGCATATCTTAATGAGACAAAAGGAAGATACCATGATGGATATTGGAATAGTTTTTCATATAATGTAAATGATCCTTATAATGTTACATTAAAAATTAAATCATTAAATGGATTTAAATTTCATAATAGACAAACAAATTATAGATTAGGTATTTTAGACATTAATTTATTTAGATGCATTCCATATATACAGAAGATAGAATTAGAACCAATATATGATGATAGAACAATATTTAATGATATTATCTTTATGAATATGTTAAATAACAATAAACATAAAGATAATAATATGATAGATAAATCATTTGTTGATAATTTACAATGGTTAGAAGAAATACGGAATGAATATCAAATAAAGAATAATATATCACAGTATATAGTATTTCAAGGATGTGTATTTGATGTTGATGCAATTCAATATTTAAATGATAATATTCCAGATAATTTTGATATTATCATAACTTCAGACTGTGATATATTTATGAATGATGAATATATAAATGTTTTTAGATTACCATTGATGTTTAATACTAATTTTGATTGGAATACATGTAATAAAATATCATTATATAGAGAACCTATATTTAAAATTCATTAAAAAAGACCATTGCTTATAGAATTATTATCATTTGTTAACTCATAAGCATATTCAATTAATTCTGATGATGATTTACATTCAATAAGAATAACTTTAGACATCATACTATCTAAATATCCTTTATTTATATTTTCATATACAGGATATTTGTTATGTTCAAAGTCTTTATGAATAATAAGATATGGACAAAAACTAAAGTCGGATAAGTATGTTTCTGGATAACCTAATTTATGAAGTTTATCTAATAATTTTTTAATATCTTCTACAATATGTAAATCAATATAATATATTTTATAAAACATTTTAATAATTTTCATTTATAAATTATATAACAGAAATTAGTAAAAGATTTATGGAAACTAAGAAAAGAATAGAATTATATAATAGATATTATAAAGGTGTTTATCTTGAGCAAATATCTGAACATGAATATCAGTTACATGGACCAGATGAAATATTTCATTATATGAGAGTCGGATTTAATAATGATATTAATTGTAAACCAGATTATACAGATATTAATTTTATAGATCCAGATGGAGGACCATTTTTGAGTGTAGGAAATAAAATAGATGAAGATAAAATTATCACATCTATTATTAGTATGAAAATTGAAAATAAATGTGTATATATTCTAGAAATTAAAAAGGAAGATCAATGATGATCTTCCTTTTATATATTGTTATTAATCGAAAATATCATGATATTGTTCTAAAGCATAATCTGATAGTTTAACAGTTATACATGAATTAGGAGTTGCATTTCTTAATATTATAGGATCTTTTGCCGTATTTTCATTATTTGCAAATCTTGTATCTATCATAGCATAAAAATCAAATGTTATACCCTTTGATGTTAATTCATATTCAGCAGAATCATCTTCTTTTTCTAATTCATTTAATGGATATATATCTTTCTATAATAACCATAATAAGAATACAGGTATTTTATATTGCTTTGATACCTTTGATGCATTAATAGATTTATTCCAGTTAAAATACATAACTCCATAAGGCTCATTATTTTTATCTAAATCAAAATATTTAATAAATTGCGTTATTCCTGTACCTACTGTTTTTTTATACCTATTTTTTAAAAATGATAATCGTTTTTCTCTATCTTTAGTATTCTTAATGATATTTTTCTAATCATCAGAATCCTTCTCATCATATATAACTTTACCTGTTAATTTAATGGTTGCAATATCTTTAAATGAATATCTACCTTCATTTGTATATCGATGTTCCATAAAAATTATGCCTTCATCTTCAGATAATAATATTTTATGACAATACATATCTTTTTTAAATATATCTTGAATAATTGACGGCATTTTAGGAAATGTATGACATACCCAAATTGTATACTTTTCAATATCAGCATTATATGCATTAAACATTGGTTGCCCTGGTGAAGGAAAATTATAATTTGGACGAAGTAATTTCTGAGCTTTCATATAATCTATGCCATGTGTAAATGCATATGGACAATTTGATGCTGTATATTCAGTAAATCCTTTTGCTTTAAGTTGGTTCATTACTTTTTCTCCATATGCATCCATACCATATGATATTTTACTTTCATGTGTTAATATTTGATTTCCATCCTTATCTCTATCATATTTCCATGCACGAGGCTTATCAACACCTAATAAATCTATGATAACTGGTTTTAAATCATTCGATGCTATTTTTGATGATATTTCCTAATCTATTAAGCCTGTATTTTCTTCATCTCCTAAAATATCATCATCAAATAGATCGGACGATGATTCATATAATTTTAATAACTTATATATATTCTTTTTCATATATTAATATTCTTATATTATGTATAATATTTATTAAATAAAAAAGAACTGTAAATCTTTTTGATAATTTACAGTTCTTTAATTTATGTATTATTATATTAACGTGCTAATATAAGAAGTATTGGTGTAAGTGCTGCAGACTTCCATATAGCATAGAATGTTTTATTCGATGTAATTGCAGCTGAATTACCTGATGTGCTTCCGGAAGTTGCAGAATTTGATTCTGCCCAACCTTGGAATGTATATCCAGATTTAGTAGGTGTATAAGTACTGAATGATACTGTACTACCGGATTCAACAGATTGAGTAGGATTAGTGGTTGAACTATTATATGTACCACCATTAAGATTCCATGTAACTGTAAATACTTGTTTCCATGCGGCATAATAAGGTGTAGCAGTTTTAATTGTAACAGTAGAAGTTGAACCTGATGTTGCAGAACTTGTTTCTGCCCATCCTTTAAAGTTATATCCACTTCTCGTTGGAGTATAACTGCCTAAATTGATTGATTTTACATATATAACATATGGACTGGTTGTATATGTTGTATCACTTACTACTAATGAACCACCATTTGGATAAAGGCTAACTTTAGCTGATACATATGTAAACTATGTATATACAAATGTCGCAGTTGTTATTGCTGTTTCTGTTTTTGAAATTAAAGTACCACCGTATGGTTTTGTATACCATGCTGCAGTATATCGTATGAACGTAGCATCTTCAATAATATCAGCAAATGATGCTGGCGCTGATAATTCATTATATTTTGTACCTTTTTTAACAGAACTTTTTTTATCTTCCGCTGTACCATCTGCCCATATTACCACAGCACCATTTGTGTGATTTCTCCATGTAATTGTAACAGAATCTTTAGACCATGTTGCATAATATGTTTTTGCTTCTGAAACTTTCTATGAACCTGTTAATGTTCCAGATGTGTCAGTATCTCTTATATTCCATCCTGCAAATGTATAATCAGTTTTAACAGGTTTATAATCATCATATTTAAATGATGTTACGTAAATTTCCCATTTTGTTGATTTATCTGAACTAGATACTTGTCCGCCATTACAATCTAATATAACTTTATAATTTGTACTGAAATGTAAATAGAATGTAGTATCACCTGTTACTGTAGTGTCATTATCTTTAATAACTATATTACCAGTTTCAGTAGTATACCAACTTCCATTTGACTTATATTGCTCTGATTTGTCTGAATTATATAAAGTAACCTTAACACCTGATGGGAGCTTTATATCTTTATATACCGTATCATATTTTTCTGTTGTCGTTGTTGATGATGTATATGTTTGGTCATCTTTAGAATAGAAATTATATACAGGGTAACTCTTCCAATATATTGTATAACTTCTTGCCGAACTTGAATATATAGCATAGAAATTAAATGTATTATTAATTGTAGTTATAGGATATGGAAATGTCACTATACTACCAGTTGAAGTTAATGACCATCCACTAAATGAATAAGTAGATGCTTTATCTGCTGCTTTTGTTGGTTCTGAATTATATGTTTTTGTTTTATCACCATAATTTACTGTTGTAGATTTCTATGTGGTGTTATCTGAGAATACACCACCATTTGAGTTCCAATATATATTTTTTTCTGTTATTGTAAAATTCGCAGTAAATTTATGAGAAGATGTTAAATTAAATGTATATGGCATGCTATGACCACCGTCTGCATCAACCCAAGCTACAAATGAATATTTTGACTTTGTTGGACTTACTTTATAACCTGCATCGGTTGTAGATACAGTTACACTTCCTTTTGCATAATAATAATATATTTCTGTTGTTTTTGTACCACTTCCAGATGATGCAGATAATGTACCTCCATTAGGATCCCATGTTACTTTGATATATGCGGTTGGTTGCGTCCATCGAGCATATAATGTAATGTCACTTTGTAATGTAGATGAACTAGATACAGCGTTACCGTCTGTTTTGGTGGAATAATTATTAGCAAATGTATATTTATAATTACTTCCATCTATCCATGTTGGTGTTTCATCCGGAGTTAAATCTGTATATTTAGTACCTTCACTAAATTTTTTTGTTACAGTTGTATCTGTTATTGCGGAACCATTTCTATACCATTTTGCATATGAATTATTGATGCTAAATGTTACTGTATATGTTGTTGTATTACCTGTTTGTGATAATGTCGCCGTTCCAGTAAGGCCATTATAACTACCAGTAAATGTATATTTTCTACTGTCTTTACTTGTACCTAAATTTGGGATAGTGACACTTGAATCTGATACAGTAATACTATTATCAGTAGTACTCGAACCAATTTTATATGAGCCGGTAAAAGTAGTGACGTTAGTAACAGTTGTATCCGTATCTTTTGTACTTGTAGCTCCAGATGTCCATGATACATTATATGTTTTCGTCAGTACTGCTTTTAATGTTGCCGAACCACCTTTATAATCATAAGTAGTAGGGTCTACAGATACCTTTAATTTAGATGATGATTCTATAGATGCTTGTGTTCCAGAATTACCTTGCCTTGTAAGTGTTGCAGTAGATGTAGCAGTTAATATTGTACCGGAATTATTTTTAACATCATATTGTTTCCCATCGTATATATGTTTAAGTCCTTTAACTGCTACAGAAATTGTAGCGTAACTATTATTAGCTGATGCTGTAGTTGTACCTAAAGATTCAGCTGTTTTAGATGTTGGTGTAAATGTATACATTGAATTAGTTAAGTCGCTTAATGTCCAATTTACAGTTTCCTATGAAGTCTTACCTTCCATAGAAGTATAATGCCATATATATGTACCCTTCAATGTACAATCCGTTGCAGTTATAGTCCCTCCTGATGCTGGAAAATGATAACCAGATGAACCTTTTGCATAACTAAATGTTGTAATATTCAAATCAGTATAATAGAAAGCTTTAGATGTATCAGGACCATCTAATTTCTGAGTTACTGTAGCTTCATTAGATTTTATATTATCATATGTTGTTTGAAATTTTATAGTTCTTGCAGATGATGTTGCAGGTATTGTATATGATCCTCCTCTTATATTAGTTGTTCCAGATATACCAGATACCGTATAATTACTATTAGCACTTAATGTTTCTGGACCTTGATTTGCATCAGTTCCACCACCGGATGTTGAACCAGAAGAATATTGATATACGGTTTTATGTAATGTATATTTTCTACTTAAACTAAATGTTACAGTTCCACCGGAGCTATATACTACAGTTGGACTTACAGAAAGAATAACGCTTTCTGTTGTTTTAGTTTCCCCTGTTTTAACTGATTTTACATTAGCGTCTTGTTTAACAGTAAATTCAGGGTGTGTTAGTGTAACACTATCTATTGTTGTTGATTTTTGGATAGTTCCGCCTGCGGCAATTGTTTTAACATTTGTTACACCTGATTCTGTTGTACCTTTTGTTGTTGCCGAAACGGTTGTAAACGTAACAGTTTCAGAAGCATCTTCTGTTTCACCGGAATTGAATGTTTTTCTGTATGTTAATTTACCAGAACTTACAGTTCCACCAGATGCAGGAATATTATCAACTGTGATAACGGCATTATCTAATTTAGTTACATACTTATCACGTTTTGTTTGAGTAATTGTTATATTTGCTTGTTCATGTATATCGCCACGTAACCCAACTGCATATATTATAATAGTTCTATCTGATGAAGCATTATCTCTTTGTTCAAATGTAACACTAAAAGGATTATTATATGTATTTTGACCATACTAAGTTGGTGTATTATTTATTTTACAACCTGATGTCTCACCACTTTTAAAAGAGGCATTAGGATAGTTATATACTCTTTCTTCTGTTCTTGTAGAAAAGCCTTCGCGTATTAAATATGTCTCTTTACGATATAAATTAAATGTTTGTGTTGTACCACCTTCCCATGATATATTAGGTACAGTATTTGGGTCAGAACCGTATTCTGTTTTAATTAAAGTTTCTGTTTTCTTTACATAGAATCTTTTACTGCTTTTCTAACCTTCCCATGATACGTGACTATTTTTCTAAACATCTATTGCCTAATTACTATTTTTTATAATCATGATTAAATAATATTATTTTTAAAACTAATCCTTATATGCATTATATGTAGCAATTACATCTTTAAGATGAATATCAGGGAATAATTGTAATTTTTTCAATACCTATATATAATCCTATCTATTATAATATATATTTCTAGATATTCTATAAGGATTCTTTCCAGTTATAACAGATATTAGAATATCGTCATTAAATGAAAGTTGCATATCTTTATAATCTCTATTCTTCGCACATATAAATAAAGCAGCAAGTCTCGCAACCATTTTATCAGGATTTGTTATCTTATCAAAACCACTATACTTACCGGTCATTAAGCATTTATCCATACGATCAATGTCTTTCTATGTAACTTTATATACTTTACCTGTACATGTTAATTCATCAGCAAGTCTCTTTGTGCTAAATATAGTTTCAACTTGTCCTTTTAATGCAATACTAATTTCATTAATTTTCTTATTTACATTTGAAAACTATTCTTGATTAATCTTATCAATAACTTTATTAATAGGCGCATTTTTATCTTTATCACCTGGTCGGCGTAAAGGCGTTGATGGATATTTAATTAATTTCCATATAACTTTATAATCTGTTCCAAAATTATTAAATACAACAGCCCATGATTTTAATACTTTTTCTTTATTTCTATATGTAATAGTATAAGGTTCCTATTTAATTGTAAATTCAATTTTTTTACTCTATTCCGAACCTATATAACATATAAAATAATATACTTCCTGAAATTTTCCTGTTTCTGGATCAATAACTGAATTACGGTTAATTATAACCATTTTATTTTTATCAGATAATTTATCTTTATCCATCTTTGATGCCCAAAAGAAACCATTATCCGTACATCTATCTATTTCATTCATAACAGCTACTACTGTATTGATTACCTAATTATTTAAATCGTATTTATTAATAAAATATTCATTTACCTCTTCTTGATTATCACACTATCCTAACGATGTTATCTTTGTAGCATTTGAAATTAATTCAGATGTTTTATTTGATGCATCATCATTATATAAATCATCAAATTCATCATCAAATAAACTTTCCAATAAAAGTTTGATATTCTTGTTCATAAAACGTTAAAAAATACTTTTATTATTTATTTTTGATATATTTTCATTAATGTGTTTTCTTATTTCAAATAAATGTTGTATCTTTGTATTGAATTAAATTAAACAATTAAGTTATGATATTAAATATTGATAATTATGAAATATTAAACTTTTATGGATATACGTCTGTTATTAAACAGGATGAACGTATCTATGAAGTTTCATCATTAGATAATTCACCCAATGAACATATGCGATATGAGAAGTTAAATATTTTTTATAATAAAATAATAGATAAAATAAGAAATAAAATAGATAAGACAAATATTTTATATTATATATTAGACGATAATAAATGTGTATTTAAACTAAAACATGTTAAATCTGGAAACATTATCTATATCGGTAAATATGATTTTGAAATTTCCATAGGATTGGATTGTCATCAAAGATTTGGACATTCATATGATTTTATAACAAATAAGGAAACATATAAAACAGAAGAATTATGATTATACATAATGCAAAGAATTGTAGAATTAAGGAAGAAGATAAACAAGTGTTAAAGAATGGAGGTATGTTCATTCTTATAACAATACTTATGATTGTTACTTATGCTTGTATTGTTATGCCTATTAGTATTATGCGAGAAAAGAAGTTTGTTGGTACTGATAATAAAACTGAAGCACAATTTAAAATTATATTGAGAGACAAATATATTGATGAAGATTTTGTTCAGCAAATTAGCACGAGCGGATGGAATTCATATGAAGTATATGATTCCAATATGAAGAAACATAGAATTATATGGAAAGAAGTGGAATAATGAATAGAAAAGAAACTTTATATACAACTATATCATTTATGTTAGGTATAATTATGATATTAGTAGTAATTTATTTATTTTCTTGATAATATAAAATAAGTTTAATTTTTAAATAAAATATCTAAATGAATAAGATTATTTTTTCTATGCTCATTATGGTAATGAGTATTGCTAACATGTATGCAGAAAATGTTTCTGATACAGTGAAGTTGAAAGAGGTAACTGTTACTTCTCTTTTCCGTAATAATGTGCAGACAGGTAGTATGATTAATACATCTACACTTAAGTCTTTGAATCATGGTCAGGGAACAGATTATGTATTGCAAAGACTTCCTAATATTTATGCGTATAATGATAATGGAACACAAATGGGATACTGTTATTTCCGTATGCGTGGCATGGGTCAGGAACGTATGAATGTTACATTGGATGGAATGCCTTGGAACGAAGCAGAAGATTTTGGATGTTATTTTAGTAATTCTCCAGATCTTATGTCTTCTATGCATACTATTAAGGTAGAGAAAGGTGCATCTGTAACTAATAATGGAACAGCTGCTTATGCAGGAAATGTTTCTCTTGAATCTGTAGATTTGAAGAAAGATACCGATTCTTATTTTGACCTTGGATATGGTTCATTTAATTCATCTCGAATTACAGGTGTTTATAATATGGGACAGAAAGGACATTGGGGATTACATGTTCGTGGCACTGCACAGCAAACTGATGGTTATAAGGAGAATACTTACAATAATTCGAAGGCAATTACTATTAAGACAGGATATTTCTTTAATGAACGACATTCATTGGATTTCTTGACAATGACTGGTTATCATAGGAATGGACAGGGATTTCAGGGAATTACTGAAGATTTAATTCCGAAGCATCCGACACCATTTAAGCAGATGATTTCAGGTAATCGTCAACAGGAAACAGATGATTTCTTAACAACTTATAATAGGTTTCAATATAAGGGAGTTCTTTCAGACAAAGTATTTCTAACATCATCTGTGTATTGGCAACATCAGACAGGTAATTACCGTATTGGTTGGGATGATGAGACACGACCAACAGGAAGTGTATTGAATAACTATCATCTTAATTATAATTTAACAGGATTTAACACTATTGTAAAGTATTATCCTATTGATAATCTTTCTCTTACATCTGGTGTAAATGCTTATGTATATCATCGTAGACATCAGGGATATGATATTGCAAATTCTGATAGTATTATCACTGCATGGAAAAATCCTGGACTTACACCATATTATGATAATGCAGGAACAAAACCAGATGTGAATGTATTTGCAAATGTAAAGTATGCACCAGTAAATAAGTTCACTATTGATGCTGCTGTTCAATATCGTTATACGTCATTGCATTATCGTGTAAATACACCAATGGATGAATATGATACAAAGTTTAATCATGATTGGAATTTTGTAAATTACAGTATTGGACTTAATTATGATATTGATAAGTATTTAAAGGTATATGCACGTTATGCTGTAACAAACCGTGAACCATCTCGAACTGATTTATTCTGTGCAGAGTATCGTTCAAATGAATCGGAGATGAATACAAAGAATGAGAGAGTTCATGATATTGAAGCAGGTTATGAGATCCGTAACAATAAGGTTAATTTCAATATTAATGGTTTTTATATGAATTTCAGTAATGAACTTGTTGCAACCGGTGAACTTTCAAAGATGAATGGTCTTCCATTGCATAAGCAACATGATGCATACCGTCTTGGATTGGAACTTGCCCTTGATTATAATCCTATTAATACATTGCATTTCATTGCAAATGCGGCATGGTCAGAGAATAAATTAAAGAATATTGAAGGTAAGGAAATGAATCATACATTCTCACCTTCATCTACATTGTTTGCTGAAGCTAATTATATGGTTAATAAAATTAAGTTTGGTTTGAATACAAATTTCCGTTCATCAATGTATATGGATATTTATAATAAGAATAAACTTAAGGAGAATCTTACGTTAAATGCTTATGTAAATGCACGAGTATCAAAGATTGTAGAGTTGAACCTTGTATTGAATAACATTACAAATAGGCTTAACTTCTCTAATGGCTCTGTAGATATTCCAACCAATACTGCATATTATTTGGTTGATACACCATTTAATATGTTCGCTTCTGCAAAGTTTCATTTTTAATAAATAAGGTGTCTTTTATACATATTTTTTTAATTAATTTAATAAGGAGAATTAACACGGTAGTTAATTCTCCTTTATTTTTTTATTCATATGTAATATAATAATCTTTATTAGTTCTAACTTTTAATTTCTTTGCATTAGAAGATGAAATAAAAATAGTAATATCTTCATCTTTTAATTCATTAAAATCCTTATTAGAATTGATTGTAAGTTTACCATCATTCACATTATATGTAATGTTAGTAAATTTTGATTTAGTTCTGACAGAAACACAATCAATAATATCATTGTAAATTCTAACTTTTGCAGGGACATTTACATAAACGACATTAATAGAATCTGTTAATAATGTTGGATTAACTAATGAATTTTCATTAATGTTAATTTTACCAAAGCATACAGTGATGCTGAATATTCCTATAAGGAATAAAATAAATAATTTTTTCATAACGTAATTTATTTAATTTTAAAATTTATTTTTAACTTTCTTTAACTATCATTTTATTTATCTGAATAATTCATATTTTTAATGTAAGAAAAAGTTTATTATAAATAATGAAATGAAAAATTGAAAACTAATTTGATAAATGAGTAAATTAAATGAATAGAATATAAATGAGTTTTTATGGACATGTGCAGGAGTTAATAAAGATGTATTAAGATTATACCCGAGTGAATATGCTAAATATGCTGGTAGTGGCGGAACTATTTTATTCACAGCATTAATGGCTATGATTTCTGGTGGATATGCGATGTTTTTTGTATTCAGTAATGTTATTGTTGCTTTTATATTCGCTATATTTTGGGGATTGCTTATATTTAACCTTGATAGATTTATTGTTAATTCCATGTATACAGATGGTAAAGATTCAATAAGTTGGAGAAAATTAAAAGCAGCACTTCCTAGAATTATAATGGCAATATTTTTAGGTATAGTTATATCGACACCTCTCGAGATGAAGATATTTAATGATAGAATTGAATCATAGTTATTGAAAGATAATATAGAGAGAATAAATTCAGCAAAGAATGAATCATCTGATTATAAAACAATTTCATTATTACAAACTGAATAGAGTTAGTTATCAAAAGAAAGAAAACAACTGGTAGACGATTTACAAAAAGCATAGAAAGATTTAAAGGAAGAAGCAGAGGGAAATGCATTATCTGGTATGGTTGGGCATGGATCTATATATAGAGACAAAGAGATTTATGTTAACCAATGTAAATAGTCATTATCTGAATGGGATAAACTTCATAAAGAAAGATTAACAACTATATAGAAAAGAATAGATGACGTTAATCAACATATCAATAAGTTTGAAGATAAAGTTGATAATTTAAAAGAAGATGGATTTAGCGCACGTTATGAAGCGTTTTCAAATTTAAGAAAATAGAATTCATCTTTAGAAATTGTTTCATTAATGATAACAATGTTGTTTATAATAATAGAGATAACTCCTACATTTTTTAAACTTATTATGATAGCAGGACCTTATGATGAACATATGAGAATTGAACAATATAAGATTTCTGCATATGTATAGAAAGAAAAGAATAATGTAGATACAGATTTAAAAATAGATGAATATAATAATAAACAAAAATTAAAATCTATTATAAAAGAAGATATTGATATAATTGAATTGAAAGATGAACAAAAACCTATTACATATTCATCTATTAAACCATTAACAATAGATGAAGAACCTGAAATTGTACCTTATTAGGTAAAGTCAAATACAAAAATAGAAACAAAAACTATTACACCGAATAAAGAACTTGAATTTAAGAGGAATTCAAAGGGATAGTTATTACTAGATTTTTCATCAAGACATAAAAGTTAAAAATATTTAAAATGAACATTAGGTGATATAAAACTTAATGTTCATTTTTTTATATAAAGAAATATGTGTATCTTTGTAATATAATAATTAAAACATTAAATAATATGGAAGAGAAACTTATTTTGAAAATGTGTAAGTCTGCAACGAAGCTTAATAAATATATCATTACTGTTAAAGGCAAGTATAATAATATGTTACCTTATGAAACAAAAATGGTAACAGTAGATGCTGATATGATGAATGATTTTGTATTGTTGTTCTTATCATATATGGGTAATAGAAATTGGAAGCATACATGGAAGGATTGTAAGTTTGGAGAAGACTTCAAACATGGACCATTGCAGACATATCTCGGAGCATTTACAGATGATTGTCATTATCCTTGTATTGATATTAATTGGAATGATGTTATTTCTGTAAAACTTTCATATATTGATGAAAATTCCACTTATTATGAGTGTACACTTCCTGATGTGGAAGAGTTGTATGAAACAGAGGAATATTTCTTGAAAGAACTTAAAGAAAAGTTTAATGTATTCAATAAGAATGATAAGAGAGACGATTTGGATGATGGTACAGAACTAGTAGATTCATATGAGTTGGAACTTGTTCGTAACATTCTTCGTTCGACTGGTAAGTGGGATGATAGAGATATTGATAATTTGTTCTTTATCAATAACGATATTGGGTTTACTTCAATATGTGCAAGAGATTCTTATTATGATGATTTATTGAAGGTCATTAAACAGGAATATGCAAAGAGTGCAACCGGTGTTGAATATGGTGGATTTAAACCAGAAACTTTTGAAAAAGTTCATAATGCTATTATGAAGTCTGATCTTCCAGATGAAACAAAATCTTTTGCTATCGACATTTGTGGTAAGTACAATAAGAATAATATTTTATCTGAAAATCAGAAGAAAGAATTAAAAAAGATTATTGAGTCTTTTAATATTCTTAATGGTACTTATGGTTGTGTTGGACCTAATGGTTGGAGTGGTATTTACATTCAGCATGTTATTGATCCAGAACAGATTGATTTTGATGATTTTGATGAGAATGAAGTCATTAAATATGAAGGTGAAACTTATATTATTCATGAAGGAGATTAATATATGATTTTAACAGAAATAATATCAATAATAGTCTTATTCTATGGAATTTTTATAGGATTCTTTAGTGGAGTTCTTGGTGAAAAAGGAGATAGTGAAGAATATACATATAAGTTAGGACCTATAGATGATTTATCACCATTATTTAAATGGGGAAATCGTTTTATAATTCCATGTGTATTATTTGCTTCACCAATAGGTTTTCTTGGAATTCCTTTATTGTATTTAGGCTTATGTATAATTTTCGCATGTTTTGGAATTGATATTTATATATTAAGTGATAATACATTGAATATTATAGGACCTTATATATTACTATATTTTATATCATTGATGATAGGATATAGTATAGGATGTTTTGTGACTAAAAAAGTAATATCTAATTTAATAAAGAAATATAATTATGAAAAATAATAAATTTTATATTATTTTAGGATATAATGCACTTGATGAATCATATTGTGGTTATGTAGAGAATTCATTCTCTATGGGATGTGATGATGAGAGAGTACAGTTGTATTCTGTAAGTAAAGGAGATTTTCCGTGGAAGAATCGAGATTTTCCTGAGAGAAAGAAAAAAGCAAAGAAATATCTAAAAGAAAATGGTGGTAGAAAAGCTTCTTTTGCACATGATTATATTCCTGATGCTTATATGAATCCAAATTCTCCAAACCAATGGATTTGGTTTTATTTGCGTGATATTGCAGACAATTTGAATAAGAAACATTATAATAATTGTTATTGGCAAGTATTTCGTGTTAACAGTAAACATTGCCCTGTTAATATAGATATGAAAGAATATTATAAGATTCAACATAATAAGAAATATAGAATGACATTAACGAAATATGAAATAAGAAATATTAAATTTACAGTACAAGATCCTTTATTATTAGACTTTATACGTAATATTTAATATAAAAAATATACAGTATATAATTTTGTTATCTAAGTACATGATAATAAAATAGTGCATATCTAGTAAGACTATATGTATTTCAGTAATGGTACTGAAAGTGTTAATCGTTACTCACGAAACAATATAAGAGTTATATGTTATATAGTAAAGACTAATATTGCAAAAGGTTAATACGCATATATAACATATATACCATTTGAGATTATGGTGAATAATTGCAATTAGAATGTAACCATAATAATATGGCGGACCAATATAACATTCTGGGTTCGATTCCCTATATACTGTCTAAATAAAAAATTAAAAAAAGATTCATAATTATTTTTTTAATTAAAAAAGAATGTGTATCTTTGTATTGTAAGAAATAAAAATGGTGATACAACCTATAAGCCATAGGTAACATGAGTTCGGTAACCTCATGGTTCGTAAGTCGTGATAACGAATAGTCTCGGTAATAGTTGAAAAACCTTCATCGGTTATGTATCATTATTTAACATTCATATGAGAATTAACGAAATGTCTCATATGAGCATGAGGAGTATTCCAACGGAGCCGGTGTGTTTGGATTTTTAGTTGTGCATTTTTAATCTGACTATATTGTTGAGAAACAATGAAAAAGAAGATACGTCGTCAGTACAAGTCCATATAATAATTTCGAAATAAAAATGGAAACTGTTAAAAATCGTATCTATTTTGGTTATGTTACATAATGGTTAATGAGGTATCTAATTGATATTTTAATATCAATGGAAGAAAGGTATTGCGGTGACGAGTTCGAGTCCCTCCATAACCACTCCTTATAATAATGAAAAGGATGCAATTATCTAACATAGATATTATTATAGTATAAGAAATTATGATAATTCTTAAAATGATAATCAAGAGATTGAAGTAACTAATTAATGTATAGTTACTAAGGCGAAAGTATAACTGCAATTATATTAGTAGTTGACGTTTAAAAGATTGAAGAAAATTATTTGTAGATAATTTTTGGATTGATATTAAATGTAAAAATTATAATAGTGTAGCGGGAATGCACGCTCGATGATAAATCGAGAAGGGATTAACGGTATGAGGTTATTAAGGGATCGACTCCCTCTTATAAACAAATTTAAATACATATATTCTCACGAAGAGCGAGTAAGAGAAGGTGAGCAAATTATGTCTAATGTTATAAGTGATCATAATAACAGATAAAACATAATAGAATTATCTTAACGTAGGAGCTGTAAAAGGATGAACGTATGGTAACATCATTATATGTATTTTTATTGAATTTTTAATTGTTTGAAAATAACTTAATATATGTTACTACATCAAACTAATGACATATAAAATCAAACCAAGATGATAAGACAGAATTAAGTTATTTTTAATTTGTTTTGTTTATTTTCTAAAAGTCTATAATGGTTTTCATTATAGACTTTTTTATTTAAAATAAAATGTGTATCTTTGAAATATAAATTATAAGTAAAATAAAGTTGAATTATTAATTATGTATTATATAAATCATGAATTAGTTAATGTAGTAGAGATTGATCCTTTTGAAATTGAATCTGGAAACTTTCCTGATGAGATGATAACTATAGATGAATTAATAGATAGAATAAAGAATAAGAAACCTATTAAACAAGGTATTAAAATTCATTTTAATATGTATGACATCATTTATGATGTAAATTCACATATATTTATGCATGACACATTCATTCATATTCCTACTAATACAAAGATATTTGTAGAATATGATGAGAATTGGGGATGGGAACGTACATTTCTTCTTATTCCTAATTATTCAGAAAAAATATGGATAGGAGATAATAATGAAGATTGTTGGTGGGATGCTACTCACAATGAAGGTTCTTATTCTTTTGAGATGAAATCTTTTATTGAAATAGAAATAGATTAATATATTTAAATTTAATAAAAATGAGTAAGAATATAGGAATTTGTTTTGGCGGATATTGTCCAATGCATCAAGGTCATCTTGATGTTATTATGCGAGCAAAGAAAGAATCAGATATTGTTTATGTTGTTGTATGTGGATATACAGATGAACCACGTGCAAATGAAATAGGTTTGAATATAAAGCAACGAGAACGACTTATTAGAGAATATTTTAAAGGCGATGAGATTATAAAAGTTGTTACTGTTAATGATACAGAATTAGGTATTGATGAAAGTATGTCTGAACATAATTGGAAAGTATGGACTGATTATGTGAAGAAACTTATTGTTAACAAAGTTTTAGACCATAAAGATAATTGGCCTTTTACAGTAGACGATACTATTAACGCATTTGAGTTGAAACTTACTTTTTATGTTGGCGAGAAGTTTTATGTTAAATCATTAGAGAAATTAAATTATAATGTTGTATTGGTAGGATATGACAGCAATTCACCTTCTAACAGAAGTAATGATATTTCTGCAACTCTTATACGTCAAAGACCACAACTTTACTGGAATAAGATTGTATCTACATTCAAACCAAAACTAACAAAGAAGATTCTTGTATTAGGAACAGCATCAGAAGGCAAATCAACTCTTGTAAAAGATATTGGTAATTATTTTCAGGTTCCATATACTACTGAATTTGGTAGGGATTATATGGCGAAACATTGTATGTTAGATCCAGATATTACAGTAAACGATTTTGTTGAATTCCTTATAGGACAAAGACAATATTATTTTGATGCGCTTAACAGTGATAAGAATAAAGGTGTTATTATTTCTGATACTGATAATCTCGTTACTCTTATGTATGCGAAAGCATATACAATGGATAAGAACATGCAGATTACTGAAAAAGAATATAATGATATATTGTTACCACTTGCAAAATCATTGCAGACTAATGTAGATTGGGATGTAATTTATCTTATCAAACCACATAATACATTTGTCGATGATGGAACACGTTATATGGAGCAAAGTTCTATTGAAGAACGTATGAAAAATTATCATATTCTTGTTAAACTATTGGAGGACTTTGATTTACTTCATAAGGTTATAGAACTAGATGGTACATATCTTGAACATTTTGATTATGTAAAGAATTATATAAATACACTCTATGAAAAGTATTAATAATATTTTATATACAGAGTTTATAAAAGGAAGAAACATATTTGAACATATGTTTCTTCTTGTAGGTATAATATTACAATTTATTGTATATTATATTACAAACGATACAATGATTTCATTAATATCTGGAGTAACAGGTATTATATCTGTTGTATTATGTTCACAGAGAAAAATTTCATTTTATTTCTTTGGATTTATACAATTATTTACTTATATGTATTTAGCATGGCAGCAGAAATTTTATGGTGAATTAGTAGAAAATATATTCTATATAATTACCATGATTATAGGTATTGTTACATGGTTAAAGAATTATAATAAGGATGAACAAATAGTAGAATCTAAAAGACTTTCTAATATACAGTTAAGTATAATAAGTAGTATAATGATTTTATTGTGTATTTTATTTGGGTATTATATGAGTAATTATACAGATAATACACAACCATATATGGATGCTTTTTCTACAATACCGGCATTTATAGCACAAACATTATTGATGATGAGATATAGGGAACAATGGATATTTTGGATTATAATTGATATTGTATCTATATTTATGTGGGGAATCGCTGATAATTGGATAATGGTAATTCAATTCATATTTTGGACATTAAATTGTTTATACGGTTATATAAAATGGAAATAATGTAAACATGGCAGGATTTGTTATTATTGTAATTGTTATTTGCATAACTGTTTATGCGATATATGATTCTAAGCATACATCGGAAGTAGAGCAAACATTCTGGGGTAAAGATAAAAGCGATTCATCCAGATTAAAAAAAGTTAATGAAAGAATTACATCATTAGTAAGTAGAGTGGAATTACTTGAAAATAAAGTAAAGAGATTAGAAAATAATAATATAATAGAATAAAATGGAGCGGATAAATTTTGAAGTATATGATTGGTTGAAAGAACATCAAAAAGAAAATAATTATTCAGACCAATTTATTGAAGCATATAAAGAATGTTATTTTTTAAATAGGTTATCTGGTAAATTCTTTCTTGGAACATACGCGGGTTATTCAGTAAAGCCTGATAATAGTGATAAATCTTATTTCGTAGAAGACGGAATTAGAGGACAAGTAAAAGGATATTTTACCGTTTTAAATGGTAAACTTATTCAACTTGATCCTTTATCTGATATTCAAAATTATGATAAGTATACCAAATTAAAGGATAATCTACATAAATATATGTATACTAGACTTGAAAATATTGAGATGCTGAGAAAAATTTATTCAGATAGAACTGATGAAATAAAAACACAAATAGATGATCATATTAATTCATTGAATACAATAATTTATCTATTATCTAAATATTAATAATTAACAAAATATGATTATGAATTTTATAAGTTGGATCTGTATTATATATACAGCATTTACATTGGTTTGTTTTGTATGGCTAACATATGCTATTAAGAAAGCTCCATTAGTAGATCCTCAAGAACCATTTTTAAAAGGTGATATAAAATCTGAAGATCTAGAAGAAGATAAGGAGGAATAAGTTATGGCTTACATAGATAAAACATATATATCTGATTATCAGCAGTTTATACAAGTTAGAGATTGGTGTAAAGATAAAAAAGTAGAATTAAAAAATGGATTAGTGTATAATGCTATTGATTTCCTTATGTATCCTGATATAACAGAAGAAGAATTCAATAGTTGGAAAAATGAAATTATTCAACGACATATAAAAACATATAATGAATCAAAGGAAGACGCTGAAAAACATTTTGAAATTCCTCTTTGGAATACATCAACATATTTCGATATTTGGCTTATAAGAAATTGCCCTATTGATTTTATTCAAAATAGGTTAAAAGAACAATATGGTGAAGAATATAATCAAATAAAGAATTATAGATCTGAACATGATACATATCAGAGAAATGGATTAGGGAAGAATTTTCATTATAAGGTAATTGAAAAACCTAATTGGAAACCAAGATATAATTTTATTTATACTGATAGACATAGTAATAAGAAAGTATATAAAGAAAGTAGGAAATCTTGGTGGTTTGTTGAACTTCGAGATTTATCAGGTAATGATATAATGTGGGAAGCAAATCAGGAGTATAATTATTGGACTAATTGGATTGAATCATTACCATTTACATCTAATATGATGGATATTAGGAAAAAGAAAAATCTTAATATTCACTCTATTATTAGAATGATAAAACATTGGGATTTACCTGCTAATACACAAGTTAAAGTTGTAAATAGATACTTTAATTATGGGTGGATAATTAACATTAAGAAATAATATTAATAGGATGATATAAACTAATATATCATCCTATTATTTTAATAAATATTTAAATGTTAATTTTTATTAAATGAATAAATTAATTAAGAAATTAATGGAGGGATTATTTGATGATTTTGATGATGAAATTTTATCAAATTCAGATAATTCAAATAATGTATCTCAATAGATAATTGAAACGGAAGATAAACCTAAAATTAAAGAATGGTTGTTAGATAATATTATTTGTAAATATGGAACATCATTTAAATGTGATGAAGGTAATGATATTGAATATACATTTGAATCAGATGGATTACATTGTAATTTAAAATTTAATGTACAAGTTGCAAAATTTATGAATTCTATTCCAGATTATGTTAAAATTAATAAAATAACTTGTAATACTGTAGAATTTGCAGACTTTATTAATTTACCTAAAGAAATAGATGGGACATTAAATATAAAAGGATGTAAGGAAAAAGATTTAAATGTACAATTACCAGAGAAATTAGGTGTATTATCGCTTATTAATTGTAAAATACGTTCATTGAAAGGATTAAGTAATACATGTAAATCAATAGAGCATCTTTATATAGAAAATTGTAATATGTTTACTTCATTTAATGGAATTCCAGATAATGTTGGATTTATATAGTTAATTAAATGTAAGAAAATAGTAGATTTAGAAGGAATTCCAGATTCAGTAGAGAGAATTGTATTAGTTTCATTACCTTCATTTGAAAGTTTAAAAGGATGTCCAAATAAATTAAGTAATGGATTGTATATATAGGAGTGTCCATATTTAACCACATTAGCATATTGTCCATCATTAATAATGGACCAATGTGAAATACATGATTGTATGTTATATCAGTTAGATATGAAAAATACAAGAATTTGTGGTACATTTAAATTAAGTAATAATAATTTATCAGATTTAGAAAATGGACCAAAACAGATAGACGGATCATATATAGTTTCGGAACTGTATTTAGCAAAATTTAAAGCTAATGAAACTATTATGACAAATGCGTATAATAATGCGGAATTTATATATCAAGTTAGGAAAAAATATTTTAAAGGAAATAAAAATGACATGCCATAGATGAACAATGGTGTAAAAATTGTATGTCAATATTTTGAAGACCTTTAATTAAAAATAAAAAGAGAATAACTAACACAATATAGTTATTCTCTTTTACTTTTATTATATATTATTAATTACTTACCGTAATGGATATAATCAATAAGAGCATTTGTATCAAGATTTGACTCAACTGTTTCTTGATCATTAACTTCCTTAAGAGCAGCGATTACAGCCTTAAGCAACTTACTACGACGAGCAAGCAAATCAGCACGTTGCTTTTGTGACCACTCACCAGTAAACTTTTGCAATGTATAATCACCGATTTCAACTGTCTTCTTACGTTGAACAACCGCCGCACGATAATTAGCTGGAATATTAGCAGGATCAATATTAGGATCCTTCAAAATCTCTTCTGTTGTCTCTGTAGTACGGGAAACACCCTTTACAAGTTCATTCTCAAGAATCTCTCGACCATTATATTCTGTATTATGTGTTGGTGTCCAAATCTCTGAATCTGAATAAACAGGGATTCTCTCATACATTGTTACCAACTCTTTAGAAGTAAGAATACTCTTAAGACGCATAAGGTCCAATGCAGTTAGTTCACCGAATGAATGACCATCAACTACAAGCTCTACCTTCTTTGCACCGAGAGAATTCGTAGCTTCAACTGAAAATACCTCATTAAGATAATTAGTAGCAATATCCTTAAACCAATTCAACTGTTCTGAAACTGTAGTCTGTACAGCAGTTACACCCTTCTTTGTAGGATCCTCTGGATAACCCTCACGAGGAACATAAGTCTTCTTCTCACCACGGAATGCGCCTTGTGAATTCTTAAAATAAGATGCATACTCATTAATTTCCTTTGCATACACTGATGCAGAATGGTCGACCTTCGCAAGTACGACATTCATCTTTTCTACTTTTGCCATAATTTATTAAAATTAAATGTTAATGTTAAATCTAAATTTTTTAATTACTTAATGTATATGATAAGTATAAGAAAAAGTCTATTATAAATAGAATAAAATATAAAATATTAAAGTAAATAATGATTAATAACAAATAGAATTTAATGGATGATATATTAGATGCAATATCAAAAGGATTAAAAGAAAGTTTAAATATAGAAGAGCAAATCCATCCATATAATGGTGTTTTAACGGATATAAGAGATTACGAATCTGTATTTCATTCTCCAAATTTTGAATTATATAAATTAAATGAAAAATATCATGAAGTATGTATATCTCAATAGATATTAAATAATATTATAAAAATAATTAAAGATAATAAAAATAATTTAGGAAAAGACATATATACAAATTATTGCTTTAAAATATATAAAGTTTATAATCATAAAACATATAAAATATATAAATCAATTAATATTAATAAAGATCACCCTATATATGTAAATTTATATTCTAATAAAAGTAATGTATATGGTAAAACAGAAAATAGAATTATATCTAATGATATAAATTTAGATAATGATCATATAAGAATATATATAAATGTTTATTATATTAATATGGAAAAATTTATATATTCTGTATTAAAACATGAATTAACACATGTTGTTGAAATGTATTCTGCTAAAAAGTTTAATAATATTAATAATTTAAAAAATACTATAGGAATTGATAAGGATAATGATATAATGTTAGATATAAATCCATTAGCAAAAAATATGTTAAATAGGATGGTTTACTTATTCTCTAATACTGAACATAATGCACACATAAATGGTTTAGCTGAATTTATCAATAAATTATCACCAACAGAAATAAAAAAATATACAAAATATATACAACATGAAGATGATGATGAAAATATTAAAGTAATTAATAATATAAATAATCCTATATATAATTTTATGAGAAATTATGATGATTTAGATATATTAACAAATTATCAGGAATTTGAAGATTATATGTTTGATTTAAAAAGTTATTTAGAAAACAATGATTTATTACCAATTTTTTATTTAGGTTATTTATTATAGAAACATCATTTAATATATAACAAAACTTAGATAAATTGGGATTTTATTAAAAATTATATGGATAAAAAATATAAAAATTATAGTAAATATCATAATATTGCTGTATAGATAGTAAGTTTCTATGATTATAAAATAAAACAATATAGAGAAGACATATATAAAATAATATATAAGAAATTTAAAGAAAAGAAAATTATTTAATCATGATAACAGTAAATAAATCAATAGATATAAATAAAGAATCATATCCAAAATGTCCATACACTAATATTTTTTGTGATCCGAATATATTATATAATGATTACTCTATTATTAAAAAAGATAAATGTTTAACATGTGAACATTGGAGAACTAATTATGATTATATTCTTAATAAATCTTTAGAGTCTGCAAAGAAAAATAAGAAATCAAATTATAATCTTATTGTTAATGAGGTAAACAGAGACGGTGGAAAATATATAAAGTTTGATAGCGATGACATAGGGTTTCTTATATGTGCGACGTCTACAATAGAAGATTATTATTATGTTTACATGGATAAAGATAAAAATATAAAGATGTCTTCATGCGTAGGTGGATATGAAGTTATAAAGTCTTCAGAAATACCACAGAATCTCTCTGTATTGAGTTATATTCGTCAACATGATAAATTATATATAAAAGAAATTATAACGCGATACATAAAGAATTTGAAGTATGATAAGGTAATTACGAAAATCTTTTACTAAAAACAAATTAACCATTATTTTATATAACATATAAACATTTAATATAGTTTATGTCTAATATAGAAAAAGGAAGAAAAGAAATTATAGATAGATATTCTCCAGATATTACAAATAGTATGACTCATGTTTTGGAAAATATCTATAATGCTGGATGGCATGCAGGCAGGAAAGCAGAACGAGAGAAATGGAGTAAATGCGAATATCTCATGATTGCTCCTGAAAAAATGGAGAAGATTAAACAAATATGTGAAAATCCACCATGTAAAAATTGTAAATGTAAAACAATGGATAGGCTAACAGGATGTTTAGCAAATCCTCAAACATGTGAAGAATATCAAGAATATTCTTTAGTTTGTGAATTAATTAAATATTTTAAAACATGTGCTTATAAATCATAAGACTTTATTTTGGAATTTCATTATAATATGTAAAATAATAAACTAATAAATTTTACATAATAATTAATATGAAACAGATTAAAACTAATCAATTCAATTCCGATAAAGTACAGGTAAAGATGCCTTGGACTGTTTATGATAACTATAATATAAAGAAAGATCCAAAGGTAACAATAGGTGTTCCTATTAATGAAAATTTGAAACTAATAGATACTGATAAAACAATTTGGTATTAATAGATATAAAAAAGTCTGAATTATATATGATTATAATTCAGACTTTTTATTTTATTTATATATGTAAAATAAATAATATAATAATTTATTATATTAAAAATGAATCAAAAATTATATAGAAGTTTAATTGAAAGTATAGGTATTGCTATTAAGAAATCAATAAATGAAATGGCAAGACTTTCTGTATAGAGAACCATAGATAAGAAACTTTGGTTAAGCGTAGCATCTACATGTTCTAGAAATAAATCAACAGAAGCAGAGAATATTAAACCAGGTAAAGGAGATAAAGATAATCTTCTCAATAGATATGTTGCAGCTCTTATTATAATGAGAAAACCATGTCCATAGACTGAAGATGATATTGATGATATTAAAACATTTAAATTGGTAGGACATAAGTATTTAGAATTAGGTGGTACTATTGAAGAAATTCAAGCTCTATATAATAAAAATACAGGAAAACCTTCTACTAATAATACATCTACAAAAAAACAAGTTGAAACAAAAGATAATACGGAAAACAATAAAGGTTTTGATAATGCAGTAGAATAGAAAACATCTGGAGGCGGATTATTCGACGATGATGATATATTTGGAGACGATGAAGTTAATAGAGCATTAACATCTGACTTACAAAAAAAGATTTTAGATCTACCAAAAGAAACATCATTAGAAAATGTATTAATGTAGAGTATAGGTATTACAAAACCACGTGGATGGAAATATATCAAGCATACAAATGAAGAATATGATAAATTTGTATTTAATATGAGTGGTACAAGCATAACACCAGAATACACATGGAATTATCCTAAATATTTGAAAGATTTCATAAACCTTATAAACAGTAAAGGATGGAAATTATATAAGGTTGAAGCACCGTCTTTATTCGGTTATTATAGATTTGAAAATATGACACCTGCATAGGTAAAACAATAGATACAATACGCATGTGAATCTCGTTATAGTATTAGTAAAGATTTAACAGAAACTATAAATAAAAGATTTAAGGAATACGAAGATTTTATAAATAAACGCAGACATGATATATAGGCAATTGATAATAATTTTGTGAAACAAATGTTTGAATAGGATGAAAATGTATATCGAGTTTTTTTATCACCTGATGAAGGACTTATGTTGACATGTACAAGACCTAAACCGGTAAATGTATCATATGGTAATTTAAATATTTCAAAAAATTATTATACTAATTATACAGAATGGATATGGACTGTAACATTTACAGGAAATGTAAATGATTATGATGAAAAAGATAAAACAGATATAAAAAAATTAAAGGAAGATAATAAGAAATATAATAAGCGCAAAAAAATATTTAGAACATTATTAGATAAACGATGTGGCTTGCCAGGATATAAGTGGACAATGTTTAATGATGGTAATGGTTATCCTATAATGGTTAAGATATGTAGTAAAGGACAATGTAAGATTACATATGATAATTTTACTAAAAAATATTATAATCCTTATACAAGTAAATCAAACTATTACTATATACCTACAGATGATAAGACATTTCCTAATTCATTTAAGGAGGCTGTTTAGAATAAAGATCATTGGGGTGTATCATTGGTGAAATTGATATGTTGTAATAATGACGGGAAATATGGTCATTCCCTATATGGTGGAAGTGATGATGAAGCATATATGATTATAATGCCTACATATTATGGTAAAGCCATGATTGATTCTCTATTATAATGAATACAAATAAATATATATGAATTAAAATATAATTTTTAATAATAAAATGAAAGTTAGTGAAAAGAAGAAATTATATGAGTCTATCATGATGAATGTATCAAAGATAGTTAAGAAAAAGTTAAATGAATATGGCGATGGTATCGAGCAGGATGTTGATCCAGATGATGATATTACTGTATATGTTCCTTTGATTGGTTGTGAATGCACTGTTATTCCTTGTTATGATGAGGAAACAGGTGGAACATTCTACGAGGTTCATGATGATAATGATGAATATGTATGTGAGATTCATGATGATGTGGATACATCAGATGAAGACGCATTGGTAGATGCTATTGAAGACAATTACCAATGGGAATCAAAATCAGGTGATTATGAAAATGTTGATCCATTAGGTCCTGATGATTCTGATGTAGATGATGAGTTCGACACTTATGAAGAAGACGAAGATTATGATGTTTAATAAATGAAAAGAATTATTAATATAAGACCATTATCAGAAAATACAATAAGGAAATCTTTTGGTGCTTCATTAGAAGATAAACTGAGAGAATTAAGAGATGAAGTAAATGATAGTAGATTACTTGAAGATACTTTAGTATTTCAGATAGGAAGAGAAGTATATACAGATAATGGTACAAGATATAAATTATTGGGAGGTCATCTATCATACCAGGAAATGGGATTAACATAGATGGACCAACAGTTATATAGTAATATTGTTTCCGGTAAAACTGATGTTGATACAGTGCTATATAACTGGAAGAATAAAAAGGTTAAAAAATTGAACTTTTCTTCAAGAAAAATATAGAAAAAGTAAAATAAAATGGTGAATATTTAACATAAAATTAAATATTCACCATTTTTTATTAATATGTAGATAATTCTTGTGTAAATGTACTTAATGCATCATCTATAGATGAAAACTCTCCAAATGATACTTCTGTATCAGGATCAGAAAATACTTCAAATTCGAAATCTATTTTATCAACAGGACCAACGGCTAATGTATATGTTCCATTATTATTCTATTGAATAGTTAAATGACTATTTTCTCCTCCACAAAAATCATCGAATTTCTATTGTAAATTATAATTATTTGCAAATATTCTCAATAATGATTCTGGTTCTCTATGTGTACCTTTTGAACCTCTCATAATTCTAACTTCAGATGAATTAAAATATGATAAAATTATTTTCTTTAAATTATTTAAAGACATAGGTATATTAGAGTTTTCATTAAGCGCTCTTTTTACTGTTTTTGAAACAGATTTCATTATAGATTCATAAAGTGATTTCTTTTAATTTTTATTCATAGTAATTATTTATATTTTAATTTTCATTTATATATTTATACTGAAAATATAATTATAAAAATCCTATGTCTTTATTTACATAATCAAAATAGTGCTTCACATTTATTCTCTTTTATCGGACACCAATTCTCAAAATCCCATTTGAAAAAATCTGCGCAAACGAGATTATTGTTTAATATTGATTTTGCTGTATCAACATTATAATCTATATTAAGTTTAGATAACATTTCTAATATTCGTCCATGTGTTTCTATAACATTATCTTGCATTAGTTCTGTTCCATATGTATGTTCTAATGCTTGTTTCCATGTTGAACCATGTTGTATCTTATTATATATTATATAGATAACGAAATTTCCATTTCCGAATGATGGCTCTAAGAAATTTGATTCTGTATTATTCCACTGATCTTCTGAAACTTTATCAGACATACGCTTAATTAATTCAAACGGTGTAAAAAACTCCTGGGAACCTGCTGATCCCTTTCTTCGGGAAACTCTCTCTTCCGTTGCATAACTATCTAAACACAAAAACTATTCTATATCAAAACTACTATTCATATTACATTAATTAATCATTTCAATGTATTTAAAACACGTTCAACAAGATTTTTTATATATACTTTATCTGTATTATATAAAAAACAATGTGTATAATGTTGTAATTCTGGATCCTCGTTATCCCAATATGCAATACCAGACATACCTCCAAACTTTGGACAATTTAAGTGATATAGAGAAAATGTATCTGGAATATTATTCCAATATGTACATATATTATAATTTGGATAACTTTCTTTATATTCATCAAAATCTAAATCAGAAAGTTCTAAATTATATATATTATCTGTATTACCTTCTTGATAATATAAATATAGATATTTTTCCATAATTAAATTATATTTATTTATTATTTATATAATTAATAACTTAAATTGTTTATCGTATTAGACGTTATATATTATTTGATGGAAAGAAATATGATAAATGTAATGAAATAACATTAGCTAGTAATGATTCTTTACTTAATTCTTTTATTGAAAAAACAAATATAGATAAATTAACAAATAAATTAAGTGATTATATTAAAGTAACAAATAATGGTAAAGCATATACATATGCTCCACATGTAAAATTTCCATCAAATAAATATATTTGTAGAATTAAAGCATTTAGCGGGCATTCGAATACCCGCTCTAAATTGATAGGTGAGTTCTATAATTTATTTTCAAATAAAGAAAAATATACAGATGTTTGTGGTATTGCAGATAAATTAAATAGTAAAATAAGTAGAAATGGTAATCAATATGTTCAATATTTTATTGAATTTGATAATGAAAATGAATTACAAAATTTTTGGAAATATACGCATACATTATTTGTTAGTACATGTATATATTGTTTTAAGAAAAATTTACATTTAGATGATGATACATTAACACATATTCCATGGGTTGATTTTAATAATAAAATATTTAGTAAGACAATAGAAGATATTGATATATATTTGTTTGACAAATATAATATATTAAATAATATTGTTAATCATATATTAAAAATTGTACCAAACTATTATAGTTTAGATTTAAATAAATATAAAAATATAAAGGTAGAGAATTAATCTCTACCTTTTCTTATATTATAATAATCCGGAAGTATTTCTTCAATATGCGTCCTTATTTCCTGAGATATGTGATATTTCTTAAATAAATAATCATCTATTTCAGAAGGTGATTTATTAAATATATCATCAGAAAAATCAAAATAAGGAATACATTTACACTCTCCTCTCCCTAATTCATATGACGTTTGAATTAAATATAAGCAAATTCTACAAAAATCAGTTTGTATATAATTATTAAGATTTTTAACATCTTGTTTATTATTAAAAGGTATATAATATTTTAAAAATTGATTTCCTTTTTCTACTTTATTTTTTATATCTTTAAATTTATATATACATAAATTATTTCGAGAATTAATGCACCAATTAGTATGTTTACCATCCGGATGTACACTAAATCTTGTAATTCTAAAAATCCACCAATTATCATCTGGGTTATATTCAACTGGTGCATTACCGAATACGTGTACATTTGGTATACTTTTTATATGATTTTGTAAATTATCATTTAAATATAATGGTTCAACAATATTTTTAAATTCTGTTAATAAAGAATCATTACTAGCTAATGTTATTTCATTACATTTATCATATTTCTTTCCATCAAATAATATATAACGTCTATTATGATGAGCACTATTATTCTGTTGAATAAAATGATTTATTGTTATTCGTCCTGCAATAGCTGCATCAAAATATTCATTACCATCAACTGTTTCAATTTCTACAAAATCACAATTATCCACATTATTTGTAATTTTTTTATTTTGACTTTTTGTAATTAACCAATTAGATGGCTGTATACTTACTATTTCATTTGCAATATTAAAAAAATTATAAAGCATTTTTTTACCAATATTTCCATATGGTGGATTTGCAAGTATTACATCAAATTTTTTATTCTTTTCAATTATCTTATTCACTTCATATTCATAACTATTTTTATTCTCATCGAAATTAAGCATTCTAAAATTTTTAATTTCAATTCCATTATTTTGTATTACATAATATTCATATATATCTTCCCAATACGTTTTCGTTACATCATTACCACAAATAATAAGTATATCCACATTATTATCTATTAATTTATCAAAAATATCTAAATTATCAATAGAATTTTCTAAGTTACCAATTTTTGGTAAAGGACATGGATTATCATATAATATACCATTATATTCGTAACCAATCTCATTTTCTTTATCAGAGTATACACGTTCAAATGTTCCTAATAAATTTGTAGTGTTACCAAATATAACAATATTATGAATATTATTAATATCCTTAATATATTGCTTAATATTTATTGTTTTATTTGTAAACTTATATATTTTATTTTGTTTCATAATAAATGTCTTTATATATTAATTATTATTACAAAGATACATATATTATTTTAAATATAAAAATAGAATTTAATCTAAATTAATTAAATCATTTATTTTTTGAATAATTTCATAAATAATTCCATCTGATTTATTAATTTTTATTGTATTAATATCAATAAATTTTGTACATTTATTTAATATATCAGCACGTTTCAACCATTTACTTACATCTTTGTCTGTACCAAACCAACAAATAAATGTATTTACTTTTTCTAAATTAAACAAAAAAGAATTAGCGTATAAACATTCCTATTATTTATTAATGAAAAAAACGTTATATCACTAATTATACATTATCTTATATTATGTAATAATTAAAAAGTTCAATATATAAATAAAGAAAATATTATTATTTTTAATAATGATAAAAAAGAAATATCCTAATTTACATGGTGCATGTATAGACAATTTTCATAAATTATATTCTGATGATTTATATGAATAGTATGGTATATTAAATTATAATGATTAGTCATTTCGTTTAAAAATTGAAACAATAGCAACCGGAATATATGATATGACAAAGACTGAAAAACAACCGTATTATAAAGAATTTTATGTAAAAAACGTATTTAATTTTATATGGAAATTAAATATTGTAGTTGATTCCACATTTAATTTTACATCGGTATTTACACCTGAAGTTGAATTTAAATATAATTATTAGAATCATATAGTTGAACACACAGTGATATTTATAAATCCGTTAAAATTTACTAATATAGATTCTATTGTACCAGCAATATATCATGAGATAAAACATATATTTGATCACACAATTAAAATTACAAATGATATACAATAGAAAGAAGTATTATTTAGAGATTATTTAATACAAACATATGAATTATAGGATGAACCAGAAATAAGTTTTACAACATATAATAAAAATCTTATACAAAATAATGAAACGTCAATTATGTATTATTTAAGTTCATTTATAGATTATGTTGCATATTCAGAATATACTGCATATTTAGAAAATATAGATGATAGTTATAAACATGATTTAAACAATATAAGAAGAATAAAATTTTTAAAAAGTAAGTATACATATACACAAATTAAAAAATTTATATATTTAAATATACAATCTGGTAATTTTTTATTAATATATTATAATATTGAAAAATATATTAATGATATATTAATGATGAATAATTTAAATATAATAAATCAGAAATATAAATAGAATTTTAATGATATATACGGTATTAATACTATACAACAAGTATTGAAGATTTATTTAAAAAGAATACAAAAAGTAAAAATACGTGCAAAAAAACTATTTTATAATAGATATAATAATTCAAAATTTGAGCGTATGATAAATGAAAAAGGTTGAATATTAAGAGTAATATTCAACCTTTAATATTTTGTATAATCTTATCCCGTTCTTCTTTCGTTATTATAACAACATATTCTTTATTGGAACCAAAATGAGATCTGTTTGTCAACGTTTCTTTTATATATGGCACATATTTTGTAATCAAATCATCTGTCACAAACAAATATTTCTGACAATCATAATTCTTAAGACAAATATCTATCCATCCGTCACATCCTCTGTTAACAGACTCTACTCCAGGCCAATTTTCAATATTTCCATATGGCGAACATGTCAACAAACATTGGTATTTACCAGTATTCTTACAACAATCTGCAATTCCTAAATCACATGTAACGTTAACTAATAAATCAGAATCAATTATAGGTTTCAAAAACTTATATATCTCCTTACTTTCCTTAACACTTGATTCACATAAATCTCTACCTATATATGATTTATTACATGCCAATGTTCCTATCATTCTTCCACTATATCCCGAGAACGGATCAAATATTGTATCAAATTCATTAAGATATTTCTTTATAAGATATTTTGCTAAATCCGGTTTGAAATATGTAACAGTCTGAAACATCCTAGATGCATTCAATCCAATTCCATATATAAAATCAGGAACATAACATAAATCAATATATTTCCTATGCTCTTCTGATTTATACCAATCAGCAAATTTCAATCTATTACATAATAACTTCCTGAATAATTCCTTATCATTTTTAATCATATTCCATCCATCAAAAGGTGAAACACTATTTTCAATATGTGCATATATAATAGACTTATGAAACATCTTAATAATCTTGGATGGTGTCTTCAAATTCCTATCCTTTGATTTTATATATTCAAATTCCTTGATACAATCTAATTCTGTAACAGGATGAACAGTAGAAGGTGGGAAATATATATTCTGAATTTTTTCAAACTCTCTATCTAAATACTTATCGACAATCTCATTAACATGTGCGGATGTAGCATTAGCGCTCTTACACATATTTTCTTCTGTCTCTTCTTCACCGTTAATCAATACAGGTTTGTATTTAGGCTTACTTAATAAATCAGATATAGGTGTATTCTTATCAACTATTTTTTCTTTTTTCTTTTCTGATTTAATATCTAAACTATTTGTCTCAGTCTTAATAGGAAATACATCATTGATACTTGATGTTTTTTTCGTTTCCTTATCCTTATTATGAATTGATTTCTTTAATTTCTCCTGCTTTTCTTTTTCTATATCAATCTTATCTTGTTTCTCAATAATCTCATTTATATTATCATCAACAGTATACTTAATCAATAGTGTCGGAATATATTTAAATCTTGGAGCCTTACTGGAACAACTTGTTGAACAATATTTAGTATACAACTTTGTATTCTTACCAACCCAAATAACAGGTTTTCCACATACGGGACATGTAGGTTTTTCTTCTACGCCTTTCCTTATTCGTTGAACAGTTTCCAATATAGATGCAGAATCTTTATATCTATTATTAAGATAATCCAATATGTACTTATTAGTAATCAATGGAACATATTTATCATATATGATATGATTCTTAATAATATAATCATTCATTTCATCTAATTCAGTAATTGAATTCTGCCAATCTACGAATTTTGAATCCCTGTGTTTAGCAATCTCAAAACTATCCTTGTATTTTTCACGAGTCATAGAAGCATGCATCGCTTTACATATATAAGATCCACATGTAGTTTTGTATCCGTTTCCTATACGTCCACTCCATACTGCTTTCTTACTGCAATACTTACATGTTACTATCTCATGCAAATCATGAATAACATAATAAAGTCTCTCTAATATATCTTCATCATTCTTTAAAAAATCTGTAAACTCATATACTTCTTTATTAATATCTTCATGATTTCTAACTATATATATTAATTGTCTTAAACTTATTTCATTATTATTATATTGCTTTATATAATCATTTAATTGCATAACTATACTTGCTGTTTAATTTCTTACCTTATATTTATAGTTAAAAAATACCTATTTGTTTTTAAAAAATAAACATAAACTTCGAGTATTCTTTTATATATAAATAATGTGAAATATACTTAAAAATTTATGAACACTATTCAAGAAATATTTACCAATGATATAATAAAAGGATTAAAAGAAACTTATATAATAGATAATGAAATAAAATCAAAATCATTAATTAAAAAATCTGTATTTAATAAATTTCCTGAATTTTATAATGTATATAAACAACATTTTTCTGAAGATGAATTCAGAGAAATACTTTATTGTATATTAAAAGATATTCCTACTATACCTAAATGTAAAAATCCTAATTGTAACAATAACACGAAATTACGGAATTTCAAAATAGGATTTCAACAATGTTGTTGTAAAGAATGTACAGCAGAATATCAACATTTGTCTAATGAGCATGCTGATAAATGTAAACAAGGTGCATTGAAACATTATGTCAATATACATAAAGTAGATTCATATACAGAAAATATGAACTGTGATTATTCAAAACCAAATTATTATATATTCAATAATTATTGTATTCATGGTAATATACCGGTTTATAAAACTACGGCAAATAAAATACATGAATATAATAACGGAACATTCTGTATTCAATGTAACAAAAACATAATAGATACATATATACCTACAGAAAAAGAAATAAATGAATTCCAAAAGATATTTCCTGAGTTTTATAAGAAATATTCACATAATATGAAATATAAATGGTGGTTAACTTATTTTCCTAAATATTATAAAATTCTAATAACTTATTTTGAAAAATATGTAGAATCATTTAATGATAATATAGTTATGAAAGAAGTATATTATCAATTTCTTCATGATTTAAAAGGAAGACCACATTGTTGTATATGTGATACTAAAGTTTCATTTTCACCAACAGCAAATGAATATAGAAAATTCTGTGATAAACACTTATATGGATTTAATAAATCATCTCAAGAAATAGAATTAGGAAAATTTATTGATTCATTAAATTTAAATGTAATTAAAAATACACAAGATATTATTAAAGGTGAATTGGATTTTTATTTTCCTAATAATAATGTTGCTATAGAATATAATGGCTGTTGGTGGCATTCCGATAAATTTAAAACAAAAAATTACCATTATAATAAATGGAAACAATGTAAAGATAAAGGAATTCAATTAATATTCATATGGGAAGATGATCTCTTATATAAAAGAGATATAGTATATTCACTTATTAAATCAAAATTAGGAATATATAATATCAGAATATATGCAAGGAAAACAATAATTAAAGAAGTTCCTTATAATATAGCAAAAGAATTTATAAATAAAAATCACCTTCAAGGATATTCGATAGATAAAATACGATTAGGACTTTATTATAATGATGAATTAATTTCAATAATGACATTTGGTAAATCCAGATTCAAATCTGATAATGATGATATAGAGATAATAAGATTTTGTAATAAACTTAATTATCAAATAATTGGAGGCGCCAGTAAATTATTTTCACATTTTAAAAAACATTATGATTATAAAAATATTATCAGTTATGCAGAATGTGATATATCAAACGGTAAACTTTATGAGAATCTTGGAATGACTTATATAAGCAGAAGTGATAATTGGAAATGGATGTATAAAGGAATAAGATATAATAGATTAAATAAAATTAAAGATTCTGAACATAAACAAGATTTAGTTAAATGTTATAGTGCAGGAATTTTAAAATATAAATTATAATTATGGAATTAAATTTAGATGAATATAGAAAAGATTTCAATATAAAAAGATTTAATAATTTATTACGATACCATGAAGATTTATTAGATACATTAAAAAAGAAAACATCATTTTTAGATGAACATAATCCGGAGAAATCTGAACGTGTATATTGTTGGTATAATAATATAACAGAAATTCAAAAATGTCCTCATTGTGGTAAATCTAGAAAATTCCATAAATTTCCTGTTGGTTATTTTCCTACATGTGGTACAAAGGAATGTAGAGCAAAATCAGTTGCATATGGAAATAAATATCACCATGACTTTAAAGAAATTCAGAAAAAGATGAGAGAAACATATGCGAAAAATCATAATGGAATTACACATAATATGCAAGATCCTGAATTTAAGAAAAAATTCTTTGAAGATTTTAAGAAGAAACATAATGGTGCATCATGTGGTGTTCAAACAGAATTAGCAAATAAGAATAGAGAAAAATCAACATTAGAAAAATATGGTGTTAAATGTGCATTAGAATCAAAGGAAGTTCGTAATAAAATATATGAAAAATATGGGAATAATGCACATAAAGTAATTACTGATAAATCAGCAAAAGCTAGAAAAATAAATTCATTAAATGATATTATTAAAAAAATATCAGAAATGAATTATACATATATTTCTAATAATAATGATACATTTCAAATTAAATGTAATAAATGTGGTCATATAAATGAAATTAATAGACAAGCAATAAATTATTATTACAGAAATATAAAGCATATATATTGCAATAAATGTGAATATAAAGAATTAACGTTTATGAGTAATTTTGAAAAAGATGTTGTAAATGAAATTGGTAAATTAATAAAAGATACAAAATATTCTATATTAACTAATAAACATATTTATAATGGTAAGGAACATTATGAAGTAGATATATTAATTCCTGAATTAAATTTAGCAATAGATTGTAATGGTTTATATTGGCATTCTGAATTACAAAAATCAGATAATTATTATCATTATAAAAAGAAAGAATTTATAGAAAAATTAGGTTATTCTTTAATTTATATATGGGAAGATGATTGGAATGATATTAATAAGAAAGAAATTATATTAAGTCGTTTATCTAGTAAATTAAAATTAAATAAACATGTATATGCAAGAAAATGTATAATTAAAGAATTAACTCCTAAATTATATAGAGATTTTTGTAATGAAAATCATTTACATGGATCTGTTAATGCATCTATAAAAGTTGGATTATATTATAATAATGAATTAGTTGAAGTAATAGGATTAGGTAAATCTCGAAACTTAATAGGACATAATAAAGACACTGTTTCATATGAGCTATTACGTTTATGTACAAAAAAATATATTAATGTTATTGGTGGTTTTTCTAAATTAATGAAATATATTATTACTAATTTTAATATATCATCTATATATAGTTATGCGGATTTATCATGGATTGATTTAAAAGGATCATCATATATTAATAGTGGATTTATTATAGATAAAATAATAGATAATGAATATTGGTGGGTAGTTAATAATATAAGAGAAAATCGTTTGAATTATACTAAAAATAAATTAGTATCATTAGGATATGATAAGAATTTAACAGAAATAGAAATTATGCATTCATTAAAACATTATAGAGTATTCGGCCCTGGTAATTTAAAATTTATATATAAAAAGAAAAGTCTCTAAGAAATTAATCTTAGAGACTTTATTATATAATTGTTTGATAAAATTATCAAAGACCTGCAACATCTACACAGAATGTAAGATATTGTGTTTCTGGATAGAAACCAGCGTCTACAAGAGCATATCTTGATTTTATCATAAGCTTAGGACTCATTGTACCTTCTGCAATAATCTGAACTGATTCAGCCATTACATATGGACAGAAGTGAACACCTGGTTCATCCTTGCCACCCTTACGACCAACAAGTACACGGTTATCAGAACCACCCATAAGAGGGTCAACATAGATTGTCAAACCGAACATACCACCGATTGGATAAAGTGAACCGCCATTCTGAGAAATAGTGTTAGCAACAGGTGAGAATGTATAGTTAGCGTTACTCTGAAGGAGTGTAGCGATTGTGATGTTAGTTACAGCGAATGTAGCTGCACCATAACGACCTCTCTGAAGAATCCAGTTAGAAGCAGCCAAGAAGTTAACAGCAAGTCTCTTAAGAAGAGTATCACGGTTTTCGAAAGCTGCACCAGAAGGAATATACATTGGCTTGTATGGAAGAGCAACATTTACATAGCTCTTATAAGCAACACCAGTTGCATCATTCATATCTGACTGAGGAATTGCAAGAGCAGGAGTCATACGAACACCAGAAGTTGCAGTATAAGAAGGATCGAAGCTAAGATTCAAGTTAGCTGCAGGACCTTCAACCTCAACAAGTTTGTAATGGTTCTTCCAACCAAGAGCGAACAAACGAGATGTGATGTGACGGTTAATAGTTGCAGAAAGCTCGTTGATACCAGCATTCTCTACCATCTTGATAACATCGATACCCCATTGTTTCTGAAGGTCTGTTACCTGTTCCTGTGTTACAGCGCAACCCACCATAATTGTACCAACCTGTACGTTCTTTGTGAACAACTGAAGTGAAAGTTGACGAGCCATTGTTTGCTCACCAGTACCACGACTCATTGGTTCATAAAGTGTTGTACCATCCTGATATGTACCATACCAAGCGTCACGATCACGCTCACCAGCACCTGTGAAACCTTGAATTTGATCCTCAAGCATTGAGATAAGACGAGGAGCGTGAAGTGTAAGAACTACATTTACTTCCTCAGAAGAACCAACTGGAGTATAAACTGCAGTAAAATCAAGTGAACCACCATTGAAATATGCACCAAGTGACTGTGTACCAGAAACTACCTTGAACATAGGATCACCATCGATACGAGACCAACCAATGAACTCAACTACAAGTTCGTTAGAAGCACCTACATGTGGATGAGAAGAATCGAAATCTACAAAATCAGATGCAGATACAAGTGTTGTACCAGCAGGCATTGCAGAAGCGCCCTTCAACATACGCTTAATCTGTGCAGGAGACAACTTAACAGCAGTAGAAGAATCTGTTGTAGAACCATCAGCAACAGTAGCCTCACCAGGAGCAATAGAAGCCTTGAATGAATGAGGAAGACCATACATCTCGAAAGGAGCGTTAGTCTGAGAGTTAGCCTGAGGATTCTGTGTACGAGCTGAATAAGCAGGAGTAGCACCATAAGGTTGCTTTGAACCTGAATATACATAATCCATATAAGGAAGAACACCGGTAGGACCATCAAGTGGAGTTGTGTTTACAAGTTCGAAACCGATAGTCTTAGCAGCGACCTTAAGAGCAAGAGGTAACAAAGTAGGATACTTGTCACCAGAACCAAGGTTCTTGTTATCAGCGTAGTCAGCGCCAGTCAAAGCAGGTTTGCCAGCAGGAACTGGATCACCAACACCGAGTGTATTATAAAGGTTGTTATATGGTTGATATGTACCACCGAACTGTGAATATGCGTTAGATGGCATTACGAATGCATCCTCATTCAACTTTGCTGTATTATGTGCAAGCTGAGACATCCAAGCAAGTTTATCAGCATCTTCAACACCTGTGATTTTCTTAATAGTAGGTGCCCATGATTCATAGATAGCTTTGTCGCTATTCTTAGCAGTTGCACGATTTACATATGATTCGTAAGCCTATGCAACAGACTTATTACTTTTTACTTTCATATTAAAATTTTGTTTATTAATTTTTTGTTAAATTTTATATTGAATTTCTTAAAATATTTATCTAAGTTATTTTTATTAATATTTACGTTTTAATTTGATAATTTAATAACTTATAATATTTATTCAATATAATAATGGATATAAAATAAAAATATCCGTATTAAAGTTTAACTCAGATTACTTTTTACAAATTATTTATATAATTAAATCACTATATTAAAATTTTGATTTATATATAATTACACTTTTTGTTTTCTAAGTATACTTTATTAAAATCTGTTCTTTAAATATAACCATTTTAATTTGGTATGGTTAATTCAGTAGAATTGATTATTATAATTAATTTATTAAGTATTCTGTTATTTAAATTATTTATCTAATTATTTATCTATATTAAATTTAGTTAAAATTAAATTTAGTATATTTTAATTAGATTATTTATTATTTTGTGTTTGCTGTTTTTCTTCTTGTTTCAACATATTATATGCTTTCATAAATTCTATAGTATCATTAGAAAGCTTTGTATTTAACTTTTGATGTATATCTTTTACTTCTACACGTATATCATCTATAGAATCACGCATAGCAGGTTTAGTTATACAAATATCCCAAATAATAGATCCCAATACAAATATAATAATTAGGATAGAACCTATACAACTAAATGAATTATAACATTTTTGAGTTGTCTAATTAGCATTTATCATTTTTCATTAAAGTTATTATTTTTAATATATTTTCTCCCACTGTAATAACTTCTTTTAATTATTTATCTTCTATTTTTAAAGTATCTTCTATTGCTTTATATTTTGTTAACTTATTGCATTTATCTAATGCTTTTTTATATTTTTCAGTAAAGAACTTATATGTATAATCATTTCGTTCTTTCATTGAATATAAATCTTGAAGAATAGGATCATTTGGGTGATTCTATGAAATAAATCTATACATTAAATCAATTTCAAGCTATGTTGTATTATAAGCATGATGTAATACTTCTTCTTCAATATTTATTACATCTAAAATATAATATATATCATCTGCATAATCATCTTTTGTTACTGCAGTATTTACTATTTCATTTAAATCTTTAACTTCTGTATGTAATTCTTGGATTTCATTATTATATATTTTTGAATAACTAAAATATATAACACCCAATAAAATAACAATACCCAATAAATTTCTTAATACTTTAGGAATTTTAAATAAGGAATCAATGAATTCTTTTATTGCTTCTTGATCCCCTACTTTCTTAAAAAAATAGGATAAAATCTAAAATATATACATTTGTATTTTTAAGTAATTAATATTATTTTAATATTTATTTCGATAGATATGTATAAAAAGAAAAGGGATATAAACGTAGAAGATGAACGTTTATATCCCTTAATATATATTAGCGCTTTTAAAATAGGTTATTTATTTATCGCAACTGAATACTCATCAATAAGAGCATCCAAAAACTTTTGTCCATTAAATCCAACCTTAAGAAACTTAAGTAACATTGGTGAATATCCAGACATATAAATATTTCCATAATTATCTGTTTCTGGTACTGTAGTATTTCTTGAATTAAAATTCCACCAAACAATATGAGTATTCATATTATTCTTTTTAAAAATATCCATCATCTCATCTTTTGTTTGATTACTACCACAATCCATTTCCATATCAGATAATACAATAATCCATTCTGGTGCATTCTCTTTATCAAGATTCTTCAATGCTTCACATACAGCAGCAAAATCTGTATTTGAACAATCACCTGTATACATAGATTGAATCTCTCTCATATATTGTGAAGTTTCCGTAATCTTCTGTGTTTTTGTAACAGAAGTTCTCCAATAATATTCTTGATATGTATTTTCAATACCAAGTTTCAATAACTGCGGATGACTTGAAAAACTCAATACAGTATCAGGTGCATAAGATGAACATTTAGCAAGATAATGACCTACTGCATAAGCCTTACCCATACTATCATTAGAATCATGCATAGATCCTGATGTATCTACTACTGGAATCCAACTTCCTGAAATCTTTTCAATTTTACTAAAGAAAAGATCTGGATCAATCTTCTCACGATTCTTGTAAATATCATATACATTAGTAGTAGAAATCTTCAATTCTGCTTTACCAGAGCGTACATCTTCCTGATATTTAGCAAATCTTTCCTTTGTATCGTCACCTGTTGCAAAACGGTTAAAATACTTAATCATCGCAAGTGAAGGCACTTGTTCAAACTTAATAGCTTCTGTATTATGTCTTGAAAGTTTCTGCTCTGTTGTATCAGATTTAATGAAATGTCCATATGTCTGTTTATTCATTCTAAACTGCTTTGCAATCTTACGAGCAAGCATAAGGTTCTTAGATGAATATCGTGGCATCCACTTCTTACAAAGTTCATTACCATTACGAATTTCCTTATACAAATATTCACACATATTTGCAAAGGCGTCATCTGGCATAGTCTCCCAACCAATAAACAAGTCATCATATCGACCAGCTTTAACAACCATATCTGGTGTTACATCAGTCATCAACATAAGTCTGCGTCCAAGTTCACGTCTACCCAAACCAAATCTAGGATCTCGCATCATCATAGCAAACAGTTTCTCTCTATCTGATTTTCCAATCATAGGAATCTCATCAAGATGCTTACTATAATACTCAGACATAAACAAAATATCCAACATAGGATTCATTGTTGTACTATATGCCTTGTCACCATTCTCTGTAGTCTTTAATGCAAAAATCTCTTCAAGTTTCATAAAATTATTCGTTTTAATTTTGTTATTCAAAAGTCATTAATTTAATTAATTATCCAAAAATTATTAAAATAAAAAGTTGCGGTATTAACTTTCATATTAATAACAAAAATTCAAGAGTCTTGTTGTTACCTATCAATCATAAAATATAGTATAATAAAATAGTTTGCTGTATTGACTCTCATTATTATGTATATAATGATAAATTAAAAATGTCTATTATCTATCATTATTTTTTCTTTATTAAATGTCCATGTGATATACACCACATCATTAAATCATATATGAGCGTTATAAGTTCATCTCCTTCTAGTACAGGATCTTTAAACTCATATTTCTTTAATTTTATATGTTTATATATACCTTTTGTCTCTAATGGTTTATACATTACTTTATACATATAATCAATATCATTGTTTGTATCTTTTCTTTTAATTATATGTAATTTTAATGCATGATAATTTTTTGTTGTTTCTACATTAACAGCATTATATTCATTATCACAATATATAGTAGATGGTAATAATTCTATTAGTTGGTCTAATGTAAAACTTTTATAAGACATCTTTGCACTTAACCTATAATTACCATTACTGAATCTTAATTCATTATAAGAACTTGTATTTGCATTATCTAATATTATATCAAATTCATATGGTGAATTTGTTCCACATGTATATTGGTAATAAAGGTGAACATGCTTATATTTCGGCATATACCCACCATATATTTCATTTAATTTTACTTGTTCATCTGCTAATAACCAATTTCTCATATCTTAAAAATTATTAAAATAAAAAGAGTAGATAAATGATTTATTATCAAATACCTACTCTTTATATTATTTAGAATATAATTAAAAGTCTAGTTTAAATTAAACTAAAATTCTTATTGCATGCTTTGGTAACTATGTTAATTTACCGCCTACTGTACAATCAACTAATCCTGTATCATCTGTTGTATCAACATATGATTTTGGATTAACTTTTATTTTACGTAATGGTTCATCATTTTCTGAAGCAATAACAGCATTTATCCAATCTTCAACAGGAATGTCTATATTATCCTTATGCCATGTTTCTTCATTACCATCAACATAAACTCTTACATCATCTACACCTTCTAGAATATCTTTAAGATTTGCCTTGAATCTTTTACCATTTAATGTATTAGTTAAAACTTGTGAGTCTACAACTATATTGCATTCAACAGTTTTACCATTCAAATCATTCATCTTTTCTGCTTTAGGATTTTCTGGTGTTTTATTCAAGTTATTCTTATCAAATTCAAATTGATCTGGCGTATTGTCAATATCTTTGAATTGAGAAGGATCTGGTTTAATCTCATTTGAAGTTACATCAATAGTTTTACCATTTTTTGTAATCTTCAACTTTTGTTTATCACCAGTTTCTTCTTCAACTGCATATACAGTCCATGGTTCATTCTTATAAAGAATCTTATCATTTACCTCATATTCAATAATTGCGCCTTCCTCTAAGAAAGGATTTTTCTTTTGTTTTTCAGTTACAAGATTAACATTAGGAAGTTTTGATTTCACTGCTTCATTTTCATCCTGTTGTGGATCTAATGCTCCAACTAAACCGTCTTTCTTTTGTTTATCTTCGATTTCCTATTTAAAATCGTTATCTTCTTGCGTACCATATTTAGCATCATTTGCAGCTTTTGAATTATCAAGATCATTATCTGCGTCAACCTTTGTTGAACGTTTAATCTTACAATTCTCATTTATATACTTATTATTAGCGTCATATGATTTCCCTGTTAATGCGCTGAATATAGAAGAAACAACAAACATACAATCATCAGTATCAGTTATATTATAAGATGTAAGTTGTTCACCCTTATCTGAATAATCAACTTTTAAAGACTCTATTGTTTGTCCAGGAACTTCATCTTTGAAATCTTCTAATATTTGATAAAATTCTTTTGCATCCCTGTAATAAATATCTGCACCAATTTGATATATTGCATATGATTCAGAATCACCATCATACTCTTCTGATATTACGAAATACTTTACAGTATCTGAATCTTCACCATAAGAATCAATATCTGTAACAATTATATTATGTTCATCATTAATTGCTTTTTCTGCAGACTTTATTGCTTTATCATGCATTTTACCTAATGTATCAAAATCTGTTTCTTCATTATAATCTTCTATTGGATCATTACCTTTAGAATCGGATGTAGAAATCTCGTTTGTGGTACTTCCATCAATTATCTCTTCTGTGAGAGGAGTACCTTTCTAATCCTTTGATTTAGAAGCCTTGATGGTAGCTTCATTTAAGAAAAAACTTTTACCTGCTTTATTTTTGAATACAGGTGTAATCTTGATAGATTTATGTTCTTTTAAAGGTTTCTTATCAGTTTTTACTACTTTCTTTTCTGGTATCTCTGTACCATCAGCGGAAGGTGCTGGTAATTCAATCTCAGTATTACCTGATTTATATGTTGGAATAATTACATCTTCATCGTCTGAATCTTCATCGTCTGAATCAGCATCATCTACTTCCTTCATATTAAAACCAAAAGTATCATCGTCATCAGAATCATCTTCATTTGATTCTTCATCATCTTCCATTTTACTTAAAGGATAATCCCACTCCCAATCATCATCGTCATCATCAGAATCAAGTTTCTGTGAAAATACATCACGGTCTTCATCATTACCGTCTCTTAAATATGCATCTTCCCAATCTTCATCATTGTCATCATCTGAACCACGTAAAGCGGCAATTGTTGGACCAACTTCCTCATTTGCAGGTTCAGCAGTATCACAAATAGATGTATAATCAGGATGTCCCTTAATTGCGTCGATAACAGCGGCATAAAGTTCATTAGTCATAGGTTCGTTATCAAGAATAGGATTATTGTTATCATCAAGATAGAATTCTATAGTCTTGTTCTCTACATACTTCTTACCTGTGCCATCAATCATAGGAACGATTACGATAACAGAACCTGATTTTTCTTTCTTACCTTCCTTAACATTCTCATCAAACATTACATCTGCAATCTTATAAGAGAATTTAGGTTGGTATGCATCTTCTTTTTCTTCTTCCTCTGTTTTAGGTGTATTCTCTGGATTTTCTTCAACATCCGTATTTGTTCCAAGAGGATCTTCTGTATCGCCACCAAATACATCTGTAGCTTCGTCACCTGGTTCAGCAACTTCATCATCAGACGTTTCATCATCTGTACCCATATCAACAGTTGTCATACCTGTATTTTCAGGTTCATCCTCATCAGAAGTGTCACCAATAGTATCATCTTCAGAATTCATTTCATCATTATCTTCATCAGAAATTGTATCATCTTCTGTTTCTTCTGGTTCGAAAATATCGTCATCGTCCTCTGAATCAATTGAAGAATTATTATCGTCATCGAAACTTACTTCCTTAAATGCTTCTTCATCATCTTGATCATTATCATCATCAGAAGTAAACATATCTTCATCTGAATCTTCATCATCTGAATCCTCAAAATCTGGTTCATCTTCTGTTTCATCATTATCAGCATCTATTGCATCTGCGGCAGCATCATCAAAACCAGTACCATCTTCCTCAGAATCTTCATCATCAGAATCACTACCTAAGAACTTAGCGAATTCATCATCAGATACTCTATCATCAGATTCATCAGACTCTTCATCACTAAAGTTATCAGTTGCTTCAGAATCTCCATTTTCTCCACTTAACGGTTGTGAAAGTTCATCTTTATTTGCGTCAACTTCATCATCAGACATTGGTTCATTTGGTTTTTCCTTAGTTACAGAACCATCATTTGTATCATCATCTGTATCTTCTGTATCCGCTTCTGAATCAGTATCTTCATCATCTGAATGATCTTCGCCTGTTGCATCATCTGCTTGTTTTTGCCATTCTTTATATTCAGCTTTAATATCATCAAGTTTCTCTTCTGCGTCAGAAATAGCTTTCTCAAGTTTCTCTTTATTTTCATCAGAAGCAGACTCAAGAGCCTTATTAAGTTTATCAATCATATCTTCATATTTCTCGATAGAATCTTCATATTGATTCTTTGTCTCATTAAGTTTAAGAATGATCTTATCTTGAGATGGAAGCAAATCACTAAACAATGAAGATACGTTAATACCCATATGTTCATTCAACTTATTCTTACAGAAAATAGGATTTACATTTCTATAGAATGTATGTTGTCCAATAGCATCGTTATGAGTTGCAATGAAAATATTTTGGTCAAGTCTAAACAAATCTGCATTAATATTATTATTCTCATTAAGAGTTACATGCTTTGCCCAATCAATCTTTGCGATATTATTAAAGTTCTCCAAAAGGCATGAACACATAATATAGAAGTTTGTATCGTAATCATCATACTTCATGCACATTTCTCTAAGATTACGAAGTGACTCTCTTGACTCCTTATGTCCATAAAGGTCTACATAGCCTTCATAAATCGTAGCATACTTATCATTACCATGAAGAATAATATTATCCTCATTAATCTCTACATGTGGATCATTTACAAGTCTACAAAGTTCAACAAATCTCTCATCAAGTTCATCTACATACTTCTCATCAAGAACTGTAATGTTATTTCCTTTCTTTACATAGAATTGACCATTAACATTGAAAATTGCTTCATTTTCCTTAACATATTGTACTGGTGTATAAATGTTAGAAACTGTAGCGTTCTCTCTAATAATATTAATTTGGTCCTTAATATTCAATGCTTTCTCTGTAAGTTCATTAGCTCTACGTGAGTTATCAGAATAAATAACATTGAACATTTCGTTAATATATGGATCAGAAGCATATGGCATTAAAGCATTACGTAACTGAACTCTATTAATTGCATTTGGCTCCTTTACATAACGTGCAACATCTTCTTGAATAAGATCTACATAAATGAATGAAGAATGATCATCCTTCATTTCCTCCAAAATCTTAGTAAGTGTGATTTCCTCTCGTTTTGAATCTACTTTCTCGACAATAGATTTCATTGCCTTACTAACAGGAAGAAGATAATTAAACTTAGATACGTTCTGAAGGAAAGTCTCATAAAGTCTCTCTTCATATGCACCTTGATTAATTGCGTTTGAATAAAGATTAATAACCTCCATAAGACGTTGGTTGGAAGAAGCGTCTGAATGACGGATATTATTAATATGTTCGGAAAGATTAATACCTTGATTATTAGCAATAGCATTCAAACAGTAATTTTCTTTTTCTGTTAACTTTGCTTTTTCATCTTCATCAAGTTTTTCATCGATATAACGTTGGACCTTTGAGAAAATTTGGTCCATTGTTTTCTTATCACGTTTTTCCTGAAGCTTCTTCTCAAAATCTCTTTGTTCTGATTCATTTACATAATCTGCATGAATAAAATTAGCGGACATTGAAGATTCTTCTGTAATAAGAATATTTAATTTTGTAGCAATAGGATTTCCTTCTTCTACAAGCGGTGACAATACATCTACCAATGTATCCTTTGTTTCCTGACATTTATTTGCTACATATTGATTATAAGCATACTTAACCTCATCCTTTATATAAGGATCATTAAGTTGTTCAATAAGTTGATAACCTACAAGATTAGCACCATCTGTTGCTAAGGTATTGTTCATCTGCTCAATAACAGATTTAACAGACTTATTGCCTTTTGCATATTTAGTAAGTCCTTGTCCGAACTGTTCAAAAAGCATAAAGTCCTATGCACCATTAGAAAGTGCGTTATTATATTCAACCAAATAGTTCATCAAATCGGGGTTCTTATGACCTTCTTCGATAAGACCATTCACATATCTATGAATATTGAACTTAGTAGTGCCATCAAAGTTTTCTGTATCTCTATTAAAACTTTCTTGAATAATATTACGAACACCTGCTAAAAGCTCGTCTTTATTTAATTTTCCCATTAAGTTTAAATATTATTTTATTTTTATTATTTATTTATGTAAAAAATAAGCATATTTCACAAAATATGCTTAAACTATTAATATAGAATCACTTATGCATTTATTCTCTGTATTATAATGATCTCTTAATATTAATTTAACTTGTTTTGTATTTACTTCTCTTGGATATACGAAACATTTGAATTCAATAGGATTTGTTTCATCTATCATGAAATTCTTAAGATTAAGTTTCGCTGGAATTTCTTTTACCTATCCTTTATTATCTTCATATGATATTATACAATCAACTTGCGAATTTGCCGTAATAAAATATCCTTTATTTAATACATATACAGTCGATTCATCTACTATACGAGTTTCTGGATCCGGATACATATAGATTTCAGGATTTGTATATACTGTACATTCTTCTGTATTAGGTACGAGAATATCTATACGTGAGGGATTATCTATAAAATCTGTTGGTATTTTCCAATGATAGAAATTATGGTTATCTACTGAATCCAATACGAACTATTCGCCTTTTTCATCTTCATATAGAATATCAACTTGAAGAAGATCTCTATCTTGATATGAATATTTCCATTCAACTAAAAGGTCCTAACCTGATACCAATATCATATCTTCAAAATCTGTTACCCAATGTAATGGCCCTGTTACTTTTTCTGGATGATTTCTATTTACCCATATAGCATAACCATTATTCCTTATAACATTATCTGCTGGACGTTCATTATATCTATCAAATATAGGTTGATATGTTTCGCACTATATAGTAAATGGAACTTTAATCATAGTCTCTGATGGAAGTTGTCCAAAAGTATAAGTTCCTCCTGCCGTTGGTTGATATGCGGATTCTGGAAACCCCACACGAACAGGAACAACAGTTCCTTTATAATTAATATGATATGTTAAATTCTTATAAAAGAATTCTCTATATGCTTGATTAATTTTCATTGCCTCTGCCATTGTTGAACATCTTATTTCAACATTGAAACTATATGTTAACGGCATAGAATAAAGATAAGATACATAAGATTTAAGTTTACCATTTTCTCTTTTTGTATACTTACCCATTACAAACCTGTTAGTGATATTTCCTGATTCTATTTGAACGCTTGACATTGATAAACGTCCCTAAGGGTATCTATCAAAATTACCGTCTATTTTTTGAAGTCCAATATCTGTACATTCATCACTTGTGAAATTTGTATAATTATCTTGGATAAACTTTTCTGAATTTTGATTTGAACCACCAAAATCATAAAAGAATGGAACACATACATTTTCTATTCCATCTTCTGTATCATCCCATCTTTGCTCGTAATATAATCTTCTGTTAAATACCTTAAGTAATCCTACCAAAACTGCTCTGTCAAAAATATCTGTTGTATTTCTATTTTCAAAAAGCTATTTAGGAGTTAATTGTGTTTTTGACATAATTATAAACTAAAAATTAGTTTCAATATTTATTAAATAAAAAATGAGATCTATAAATTAATATAGATCTCATTTAATTATATTATATAATATTACTTATCCATTTTTGACCAATATAAATCTTCATCAACTAAATCAATAAGTCCCGACTAATATACTTTCCAATCGGTTTTTGAATATACATGGTCTTTTACTTTATCATCGTCGTAATCTAATTTATATTGTATTATAATAAAATTACCTTTTTCATCTTTTCCTTTCTCTATAACTTTATTACTTGTCATATAATTTGATGAATAGTCAGATAAAGACTTTGCATTTAATTTATTATTTTCTTGTAAATGTGAAATTACTTTATTTACAATAATATTTATAATTTCATGCATATCTTTTTTATTACTAAACTTATAATTAGGTATATTATAGTCTATTAAGAATTGTTTAAATAAATCCTCACCATATTTAAAACCATTATACTCCGATGGATTCATAATAAGTGGTTGCTGTTCCATTTTGAATAATTTAAATCCTAATTTTTTAAGATATAACAAAAATAGTTCAAATGTTTTTAAATTTTCACAAATTAAAGAATATCCAAGTATTACATTTTTACATAATTTTGTCAACTTAATAGGATTTTCATTATTATTTGTAACAAATATATTAATTTTACTATATAAATTTATATATTCTTCTTTAATAGGAATAACTTTATTTGGATCAATAACTTCTTTTCTAGTATCTCCAATAATTATATTTTTTGTTTTATGATATATATCATCTTCTGCGTTCAATATAATATTTTTTATTTTATACCCATTTTCTATATATGTGTTTATAAGATAAAACATTTGTAAAAATAATTCATTACCTATATAATCATATGGTATAAACTCCATATTATAATGTGGTTGTCCCATATTAAATATAATATCTGTTATCACTTTATCATTAACATGTAATATACAATTTAAATCATATTTGTTTGTTCTACCAAATCCATAAATTTCAATTGTATCAATATCAATTGAATTATCATAGTCTTTAAACTTACAATTAATCTGAAATTTTTTTACATTATTAAAATATCTTATATAATACTTATTTTTACATGCTTCATTAATATATATTAATCCTATATTGTAAAGATTTTCAGCCCTATCAAAATTCACAAAACTATCAGGATATTCAGTGATATTATATGGTAGCTTTTTAAGCTATCTTATTTCATTATTATATAATTCCTATGATACTGTACGTTCTGGTGTATCTACAATATCGTCTATATCATCAAAAAGGGACTCAACTAATTTCTTTATTAATTTATTCATTTTGTATATTTTTGTTCTATTATTTTTATAATAAATTTAATATTATCATAAGCAGGATCCGTATTTACAATAACTTCTCGTGTTCTATTTTCTTGAGTAGGCCAACTATAAGATGAATTATATGTTTGCTTTATATTAAATTTAAAAGTTAATCTGTCAAAACTACAATTTATACCATTCTTATTGCTTTCTGTAACACTAAAACTATTAAAATACTACCAATATACACCTACTGAATTATTTCCATTAAATGAAGAACACAAATAACTACTAAAATCATATGTACTTGTATCATTACTTCTTTCACTATATGATATATTAATTGTTTTTAATGTAATCGTATCATCATACTATTTATAACCTTCTATATAAAAACATGCACTATTTTTATCTGCATATGTTCTATTAAATACTGTTAACCCATTATCAGTACTTTTTTTATAACCATATAAATTTCTAGAATCTAATTGTCCACTTCCTGTTTTTACATTATATGTAAGTCTTGCTAACCATGTATATGAACGTTTTATATTTGCTTCCTATACAGTTAAATTATATGTTTTTGTCTATTCTTTATTTACTTCTGTATCAGTTGTATTAAAAATATATTTTTCTGTGCTTCTATCTAATGTTATTGATGGGTTACTCCCTTTATTCTTAAATGTACGATATGTTACTTTTACACGTCCATTACATAACTGACTCCACATATGACCATATAAATCTATGTAAATATATTTACATTTGTTTTCTAATAATGTATTACTAATCTATGCTAAAATTTCTTTCATATTAATAAATATAGATTCCTATGAACCTGATCTATTATCTCCAGAAAAACCTAGTATATCTTCATATTCTGTATAATTGTTCGTTTGATGCCAATATTCAGTTGTACTTGGATATAAAGTCTCAGAAAATCCCATTGTTGTATTATTTAATATATATGTTTTATTATGAGATGTTATATTCATTTTAATATTTTTATTATTTGTAATATGTGTTATTGTATCCAAATCAGAACCAGTCAATTTATTTTTTTCTGATGGAATATGTGAACTACCAGCATTATTTAAAAATATATATTCAAATAATAAAAAATCAAATGAAGCTAATCCAATAGCAAACGCACTTGCTTGATTAATTAACATTATTTTATTGTCAACTGAACCTATATTATATTTTACCGTAAAATTAACACACCTCTCATAATCATAATCTGAGTCTTTTGGATTCTAACTAAATTTACATTTTAATTCTAATTTATCATCTTTTAATGATGTTTCTTCTGTTTTAAAATCAGCAAGATACTCATATGTCATATCACCATCATTATATTTTTCATATGTAACTTCATAATGTGACTAATTAGTATCAATATATGTACCATTTTTTACTTTTGCATAATACTATAAATAAAAATAGCCTGAATCAGTAGCTTGCAATGCTAATTCTTCCATATCATCTTCAACTTTTGTTGAACCTCTCATATAATATGCATGAACAAATAATTCAAACTCTCCTGCACCTTGTGATAATGTTTTATCTGCTTTTGCTTGACTATCATGAAATGTATATGTAAATGTAAACGTTAATGTTCTATCTGTTGATGATATACCAATTTCAATATTATATATACATCTTGTTCCTGATATTATAGGTTCAGGTATATTTATACTTGAATCTGAGCATGTAAGTTCACCGTCTGATTTTTCATCACCATTAAGTTCACCATAACACTCAAGAGTTATAGTTTCCCCTGCATTGTTTATTTTTCCATCTACTGTGCCACTCGTTAAATTTATAACAGCATTAATATTTGATTTACCCTGATATATTATAAAAGTAGAAAAATATTCTTTTGTAATATCACTATACTAATATTTTAATGTTATTTTATATATTTTCACGGAAGTTGTACTATCATTTTCGGGAATAGTAACAGTTATTTTATAACACGGTTTATCTTCATCTTCATATTTTTCTTTATCACTTCGTATTACACTTATATCATCACATGTTATATTATAATGTGTTAAATTGTCATCAAATGATTTATCTGGTCCACCTTTAAAATATAGTGTCTATATAATCTTCTTACCATTTTTTCTATAATCGACATAATCAGAACCGTTAAAATCGGGATTGTCTCTTATAATTACACTATACGTTGTGCCTGACTATTTAAGTGTGTCTGATGCATTTAACGACTCATTAATTGAAACTGTAGCAACTAAATTACGTTCATTCTCTGTGATATTATCTGTTACTGCATATGGATATGAATATACATTATCATCACTTTTTGTTATTTTTGAAAAATCAATTGATATATTTTCATCGTCTAATGTTAATTTAAAATCATATTTTATTTTTGATAAATCTAATTTATTCTTTTGTTCTTTATCATCAGCTTTTGTTAAATAATAATGTATATATATTATATCATTATTCTCATTCTTATTATTAGATATAGATGTTATTATTTTATTTCCATCCTTATCATAAAATCCAATATATAATGTATAATTAGTAGTATTATATGCAAATCTTTTAATATATAAATAGTTTGATTTTCCAGTAGTATTTACCGACTTACCATTATTATAATTGTAATATGTATAATTTCGTTTATACTATAAACTATAAGTAGTATTTTCTGTTTTTGACGTTATATCACTTAACTAAACAGTAAATTCATAATAATTATCAGTATCATTAAATTCTGGGTTTTTTACAATAGTAATTTCATCATTTGATGATAAATAAATATCATCTTTTTTAATTGTTATATGATTTCCTTTAAGTTCACCGGTTTTTTTATCAAATGGCTATTTATAATCTAAATCTATATGATCATTACAATATAATCCTAAATATAATGTTAATGTTTGTTCTGTAGGATCACAATATATATAATAATCATTTATCTTTTTATAGATATTACCATCTTTATGTCTAATTCCATATATTTTATTGTTATTCGGCGTCTCATTATCTTCAATACTATCCTTAGGATCATCTACTAAATACGATAAATTATATGCTCTTGTTGCTTCCTTTTGACATATCTATATAATCCTAGTAGTAGAAGATTCTTTATAATTGTTCTAATAATGAATGCAAAAATAAAAATACTACTAAACATCATTAATATTTTCATTCATTGTTATTTCTTGACCTATATAATTAATATTTCCGACTTTTTCACTTGATTGTTCTGATATTGTATAATATGGTACATTAGATATTAGTGTATAAATTCCTAATTTATTTTTATAATAAAAATTCTTAAATGTTGTATCTATAAGTCTTTTACTAATATCCCTGTATTGATAAATAACATTATAATATATAATAAAATTTTTAACTTTTGTTGTATCAATATTATATATTACCACATTTGATGTATTAGGACTAGTTGACATTATTCCTGCTTCTTTATCATTAATTCTATAATGTGATATATACGCATATTTATTTTTTGATGCAGTATATATCTATGAAGCATCATCATATAATGTATATACTTTATCTTTGTATAAAACAAACTATGTATATGCATAATCAATATCTTTATACTTTTGTATATATTTTAATATAATTTTATTATCAAATGCTAATAAATTCTACGGTATATTTAAACAACCATAATAATAATCTTCATCTTCATTATATATTATATTAGAAGTATATGGCATTAAATTATTTTGTGACCATAAAGTTAAATTATTTATGTTATTAAGATTAATAGTTAAGTCACTATTATAGTTTCTTAAATCAATATTTACTAATTTAATATTTCCATTTTCAATAATTGACTCCTACATATAATATTTAAAATATAATACAGTATCATGTAAAATATTTTCAATAATATAACTATCTTTTGTTGAGTTATTATATGTTAACTTATCATCTAAACTACTATTACTATATAATTCTAAATTTAATTTTATATATGTTTGCTATAATGTTAATGTATCTTCTTCAATATTAGAATTAGTATTATACCTATATTTTCCTATAATTATTAATTTTCTTATCCTTTGATTATTATTTACATTTGTGTTATCTATATTTTTTATATCTAATTTTATATTTGTATAATCTGAAGTATTAACTAATTTTATTTGTGAATTCAAAATATTATCTGAAGTATTGTCTATCACAGCAGAAGTTAAATATGTTGTATAATATGCGTTTGAACTTTCGCCTTTATTTTTTTCTTCCTAATTATTATATAATATACCATAGCCTTTAACTATAAAATTACTATTACCTTCAAATGATATAATATTCGTATCAGATACAAGCTTACATTTATACTATAGTGATTCCTATGTGATTTTAATATAATCGGTTCTATTAATTTCAGTATTTCCTAATATATATGATATTTGATAATAAAATTCTCTATTGCCATTTACATTATAATATTCATTTTTTAATCGAATATTTTGTGCAATAAGGAAATCGTCAATATCTTTAGTCGTTTCATATTCAATATTTTCTAAATCAAATAATGAATTAGCAGATATAAATTTATCCTAATTTTTCTAATAGAAATTTATGTCGAATAAATTGCTATCAATCACTGTAGATTTTTCATTATCATAAACATTAACTGCATTAAAAACCAATTTAATTTCACTAAATTGAGGAATACCACCTATTGTGTCAGTTGATAATTTGCTATTTATATTAACTTTAGTTTGGGCAGTATCAAAATGTTGTTGTATAAATGTTATATTATTTAACTTTAATGTCGATAAACTTATATTTATATATATTTCTGGATTTATAAATTCAGTTAATAATGGGAACTACAAATATAAATTTTTTTTATCAGTTGAATCTTCATTAATATCTTTAATATTATTATAATCAAAATCAGTTAAATTTTTATTTGTTCTCGTATAATTAATCTCATAATATTCTGTAATTTCTGTATTATCAATATATTTAATATTACTCATAGATGTAATTATATGTCCGTTACTTGTTCTAGCATAATAATATAATGATATGTCTTTACCAAATGGTGTTACTTTAAAAACAGATGGTGAATCATAAAATTCATCATCAATCTCATAATATAACTTCATATCAGTATCATATTTCTATATTATAACAATTTCATTACTTTTAATTTTATTCTTATATATAACATATACTTTTACTTTCCTTTCCTATAATGTATAATTAGGATTTATGATTAAATTTAAATTATACTGTTTGTCTATATATGATGTTATACCTGTTTGATAATTTAATTCATATGTATTATTAATAAACTAAAAATGAATATCTAAATCATCACTTTGTTCATATGTATCATTTAAACTAAAAGTATATATTAATTTCTTTGTTTCACCTTGATATAATATATCATCTGCTTTTGTGTTATTGATTGAGTCAATACCTAATTTTATAACATAATTATTAAATCTTTGTGTAATATAATAATCTCTCTACTTAGAATTATATGTTGTTTTAAATATTACAGAGAATTTTAAATTTTTAGTAACTGTATTTATATTTTCATCGATTAAATAAATTAAATCTATTTCATTCTATACTGTTGTTCTTAATGATTTAATATTACTTGTATCTAATTGTTTGTCATTAATTAATAATGTAACATTAGACTAATTTACGCCATTAAGAATGCCATAATATTTAATATGAAGTTCTTGTTCATCACCAGATATTTTACCACCAATTATATGTTCAGTTTTTTTATCATCTTTATCTATCCAAATTTCTGTATTAGTTAATCCATCAGTTTTTTGATCTTCTGTTGGAATAAATTCTAAACGTACATCAACATCTTCATAAGGAGCTTGTGAAACTTTTGCATATATATGATTAATACCAGAAATAAAAATATTAGAAGAATCTTCTGGTATATTATTACTAACAGCAAATTCCATTATACCTTTACGTAATTTCTTTTCTGTATTATCATTAATAGATGTAATAGTTAATTTATTATAATACTTATTTTCTGTTGTAAATTTATATCCAGTAATCCAATCAGGTTTATATATACATTCAATAGTAGATGTAATAGGTATATAGTTTTTTTCCAATACTGCATAATATTCCGTATCAGTACTGGTAAACTTATTTGCTGGTAATATAGGTAATGTAATTGTGTCTGATAATAATTTATTAAATTTATAATCGTTCATCATTTATATGCAATTAGTTTTTTAATTAAAGAAATCCATGGAATATAAAATCTCCAAAGATTGATCTTGTAGTTGGTGCCCATGTAGTTAAAATGGCGGCAATAAACCATATATTTGTTAATTTAAGTCTTTCATATGTCGGTAAGAAATCACCACCTATAACTATTGTTCCTTCTAGTAATCTTACAAGTTTCTCAATAGCTGGAGCATTCTGATCACTTAATGCTAATCTGACATCAAACAATTCAGGATCCATTAAATATTCTGGTGCAGTAATAGGCGGAAATGCTTTACGAACAATAGTGTTTATTTTCTAAAAATCTACATTCTATAATGCTGACTTCATGCCAATATCCAATTTAAATTGGCACTTACTCATATCAAATGCTATATTCATAACTCCCATTCCCCAAAATGGTTTTCCTAACTATCCTGCTTTATATACAGTTGGATCAGTTTTATAAAATGGGCATACAGCCATATTAGATTTTAATGTAAAGAAGAAACCATATTCCTATGGACCAATATAGAATAATCCACTTACTTTATTAATAGTGTTATAAGCTGCTGCCAATGCTTTTTCCAATGCTTCTTTAGCTAATTGTACAGCTTTAATAACCTAATTGATAACGGCGAATAAGGGTGATAATTTCGCGTCTATCGTGCCGAATTTAATACGCCTTAGTAATTTTATTATTAACTCATTTTTTTTGATTAGAAGCAAATTTATAATCTTTTTTAACTCAAGAAATACTATGTTAACTTTCGCAGTTACATAATTTCTGTACTCTTCTGGCATAGATGCTGTTCCTGCTAAAATATCAGGAACTTTAGAAACAACATTCAATACAAGATTAAAGTAATCAAGAATATTTTTTATTCTTTCTATAATCTCTGGAGTTTCAACAGTATATTCACCTTTTAATGTTTCCGATATTTTCCTAAGTAAATCTTTCGCGGCACATGTAAGCGAACAATATCCATTACCAGGCATAAAATCTATATGCTTTCCACATACCGGGCATGTACCACCTTTCATTAAATAATGTCCGAACTAATCTATTCCAGAAGCTAATCCAATTGCTGCTTCCAATGTACTCTTTTTCTTTTTATTTCCATCGTCATCTATGGAAATTTCATCATTAACAGCCTTAATTGTATCATCATCCTCAGCGTTCTATACAGAAGAGCTCGCTAATGTGGTAGTATCTTCTAATGCAACTGTATCTTTTATTTTACCATTTAAATCTGTATCATCTCCCTAATGATACTCATCATTAGAAATTTTTACGCCAAATGTATCTTCTTCTATAATATTAGATTCATCAAATATAGAAGCACCTGTATATTCTTCAAGGTCTTCATCTGTTTGCTCTGTATGTCCTGTTGTATTTACAAATTCTTCTGATGAATTATCATTTTGATCTTCTAACTGTTTCTATGTAAAAGAATTTACATATTTTTCCAATTCATCAAATGATAAATTTCTCTTAACTTCATCCGTTGTTTTATTTGTAACATTATATGATAAATCAACCTATATTTTTGTATTTGTTAAATTTCCGTTCTAATCAACTTCATAATAATCATGCCAAGAAACAAATATTTCATTTCTTGGTTCACCGACATAATATGTTTTATATCTTAAATTCTATCTATAATATTTTTTGTTTGACTCAATCTAAACATCATCGTCATCATACTCATAATATATAGTTCCTGATTTTGATGTAATCGTATTCATTTTCAAATAATTAAGTTTTCAATATTTCCTAAATATTCAACATCATTTAAGTTAAATCTCTACTTTATGTTGTTATCAAACTTAACAATACATGTATTCATTTTTTCTTGTATAGAATGTAATGTACCAAATTTATCTTTAGATATAATATAAACTTTATTTTCCTATAATTTATTTTGTTTAAATTTATTATAGTTTTCCTATGTTAATGGATATTTGGTTTTCTTATTCTACTTATTAGCGATAATTTTACCAAATACTCTTGGTACACCATCGAATGTTTTAATATTGTTAAAGTTAGCATAGAGATTTCCATGTATAATATATGGGAATGCAGTCCAATCAGGTAAGTTATTTCCTGTATAGTTACAAGAGCCATCTACCTCATCGAATTTAAATAACTGCATTCCCATTCTATTTAATCCTTTATTAGAAAGGTATAAATTATCATGGACATCCACCAAAATACCATGACCTGTACATTTAATCTCATAGTTCTCTACATCAAGTTCATCTAAAATTCGTTCGACTCTTGGTTTTATTTCTGTTTCTTCATATTCTGATGATATGTTGTCTGACAGTGTTGTATCACTATCAAGCCCTAAAAAATCATCATCTTCATCATCAAAATCATCAAACAGAGATTCATTCAACTTTGAGATTTTTGTGTTGTTATATTTTCTTATTTTCTTATATTCTGGAACTGAAATAATCATAATTAAAAAATAAATAATATTTTATATTATTTATTTTTGTTCATTTATCATCATTCATTATTAGAGTTGTTTTCCCTCTATCATCTTTTTTAATTCCCTAACATTCAATTATCTTATTCTTATAAAAACGTTCATAAAAAAATACTTCTTCACACAAATCGTACAAGTCTGTATGTTTTGGCAATATTCCATTATCCAAAAGTACAATCTTGCTAATTTCCTTAATCTATTTAAATTTAGACGAGATATTAAACAATAAATTTTCATCTAAATTTTTATTAATATAAATAATCCCCTGATATTTCTTTAATTTAGAAGCTTGCTAAATAGCGTTTAGAATTTCTGTATTAACGAAATATATATTTGACTATTTGTTTAGATCCAGTTTAAAACTATTTACGAACGACTATACATCAAGAATAAAAAAACTTTTAATGTTAGTGAATAACATTCTTAGTTTATTTTCAGATTCAGTTGTTACGTATATATTCATTAGAGTTATTAAATGGTTAGTTTTTAATTAAAATTACCAAATATTTATTAACAATTATTCAGTACTTTGATTTTTATTATCTGACAATGAAGTCTCATAATAATCAGTTAAACCTTTTGCTAACGCTTCCTTTAACATATTATTATCAACTCTTCTTGATATACTGGTAACAAAATGTTCTGACATTCCATCAGGATATACATCCTTTATAGTCTTGTAAACTTCCTTAGGTGGAAGTTCAAGTTCAACATCAACACCAATGGTATATACTTTCTTCTTACTCTTATCAATCATATTAGTGATAAGAATATCTTCTGTATAATTTGGATCTTCATAAGGCGAAACTTTCTTTTCAGTTTTTACTGTAACCTCATTATTTAACCTTGAAATAAATTGTTCTATAGAAAGTTCGGTTGTCTTACCATTTGATATTACATTAATCTTATCATATTCAGAATTTGAATTAATATTATCGAGATTAATTGTAATACTTGCGTGTCGTACTGTTTCTATAACAGATGTTGTTATAGGTGAGTCTGTCTGAATTTTTCCTGTAGTTATAACTTGTTTTTCAACTGGTGCTGTAATTTCATTAACAATTTCTTTTTTATTTGCTGTAATTGTTGGTTCTGTTTTCTTTACTACAGTACCAAATGTTACATTATCAGCAGATTTATTAACTGGTTTACTACCATTCAACAATTCAGGATGTAATGAAAGTAAATAATTTTCTTTATCTTCTACCTTCGGATTTTTCACAAAAGTAGGTGGAGTTGCATCTGTTCTTTTTCCTTCATTTCCTATTGTTCTTGATGTTGATTTGCCTTCGCTATTAATTCCAACACTTATATGTTCACCATTCATTCCAATACCAGGTTGAGGAACTTCATATGGATTACCATCTTTATCATAAACAGTTTTTGTCTCATTTAAATTAAACTCATATGTTTTAAAATCCCATTTATTAAGTGGAGATGATAATTCAGACATAACAAATTGTCCATTAAACGCGTCCATATTATTGACTTCCGCAATATAAGATTCATCACATTTTGTTTGATCTTCAAACACATAAAGTGTTAACTCATCATCAGATATATCGTCGATATATTTAAGTTTTGTAATTTTACCAAGTGTATCACCTGGTTGCATGTGCTAATAAAACTTTGCCATATTTCCAAATTAGTTTTCTTTTTCTTTTACATATCGTACCTTTACAGATATGACATTAATATTATTTTTTTCTAAATTATTTTCTTTATTTATATCGGTATGTTCATCCGGTATATTTTCATCTTTACTGGTAAATATACCGATGAACCAATACCAACATTTCTTAATGAATTGAATCATGAAGTAAATTTATCCAATATTAGTTTTATCCTTATAATTAGATATTTAACTTAATAACATATATGAATTTTATAATATATGTGAAGTTAACCTAAGAAAACTATATATGATATATAGAAAGATAATTATCTAAATCTTATCTTTTTAAAGATATGAATTAATCTAAATTTTATATACATAATTTATAAACTAAATTCTTCCGTCGACTTAATCCATAAATATTCAATATATATAAAACATAAATATTCATTTATTATATTGGATATTATATTATTAGTTTATTAATTATCATTCACATGTATCACTGCTTCCTGTATTATCTTCACCTTCTAATTGTTCTGGTTTATTTGAAGTATTTTTCTTTGGTTGCTATACAATTTCTAATTTACTCTTACCAAATGAACTTGTAATAGATTTAATACCCATAAGACCAGCTGATACAGTAAAATATGTAATTGTTCTATCTATAAATTCTAAAATATTTGCACATTCTCCAGGATTAATAAAATAATATCCAACGAGAATTACAAATAAAAATAAACATACGCATGATGCTATAAATCCTACTACTTTTGTTGAACTTGTCTTTCCGTTATTATTTGAAAAGATTTCAACTGGAGAGAATTTATGAGCATTAAACATTGGTATGCCATATACATTATTTGATGCAGTTTCCTTACTCATTATTTAATTGTTTTCATTTTAGTTATTTATCACTTATAAATATTATATGTAAAATTTTTATGTTAATAATAAATGAAAAAATTCAGCTTTGATAAATCTATATATAAATGTTTAAATGAATCTTTATTTGATGATACAGATGATATATTATCCAATGGAAATACAAATAGTATATCAGACTTATATATTGATGATGATTATCTATTGGAAAAGTTTAATGAATTATATAGTAACCAAAAATTAGGTAAATATAATTTATTAGAATATCCTGTATTTAGTAAAATAGAAACATATAATATTAATGGAACTGATTATAAATTTATAACCGAAGCATCTAAAAATGGCGGATATACAACAGGGTATCCAACAGGACTAAAATATTCTGGACTTTTCTGTTATTTTATAACAACATAGGAATTAATGGATTTCATTAATACTTATAATATTATAATACAATATCCAGTGGATGATGGTAAATATGATATTTATAATTATATAACATATATATTAAATGATATAACAATACCACATAATTTTTTAAATAATTTCCATTTATATGAACATGAAAACGTATAGCAAAAATCATATTCAATAGGATTAATATTAAATAATTGTAAAGTTATAGGACATGAATTAATTTCTTTATTATAGTCGGGTAATCATAATTATTTAAATATCAAATATGTATTATTAAATAAATTACATATTAATTCATTAAATTTACCAAATATGACATATGGTTATCCATTAGAAATAACAAATTGTAATTAGTTAACAGATTTAAATATAAATTATGATATTAATAATTATACAGAAGGTTCATTATTAATAAAAAGTTGCAAAAAATTATCAAATATAGAAATTAATGATAATTCAAAAATGGTACAGCTATTGAAATTAAAAATAGATAAATGTCCGAATATAAATACAGATACATTAATATTACCAAATCATAATACTAAAATGTATAACGCATAGTTGTTTAATGATAAGACAAAATAGAGAAAAATAAAATTCAGAGGCGATATAGTAAAACAATTTTATACAGAATTACATCCTGATTATAAATATAAATATTATCAATCCGGTTATAAAAATATGTACTGGTTATAAAATAAAAGGTGAATAACAGATTTGTTGTTATTCACCTTCATTTATTAAAATAAGTTATTAATTCTGTTAACTATATTTTTCCGTATTTTATAAAATATTTTATACATAGTCCAAACTTTTGGACGGAACAAATACAGGTAAAACTTATAAAGCTTCTTAATTTCTTTATAAGAGTATATATGAATTCCATCTGAATTCGTACTTAAAATATTAATAAACGTAAACATAGTATTTAGAAAACTTATTTTAATTATTATATAATATTTATTGTAAAATGTCTAAAATAAAAAGAGAGACGATACATCACGTACAGTCTCTCTTAAATCTAAATAATTTAGAAAAATGAAAACTAATTGAAAAACGAGCAAACGTTTTTTCTTAGTTTTTTTCTATATCTATATATTTATCTAATTTTCAAAAATATTTTTTTACAAATTAATTTCCACCGAATAACTTATCTAATTCTTCTTGTGACATTGCATCTACTGCATCATCACCATTTGTAGATGGTTCATCGTCTTTCTTATCATCTGATTTATCTTCATCAGAATCTGAATCACTATCATCTGAAGACTCATTATCATCTGTTGAATCGGAATCGTCATCAACAATTTGTCCACCAATCATATCTTCAAATTCTTCTTTAGTAATACCATATTCGTTATTCAAAACATCTGCAAGATCATTTACATAATCTGTATTTGTTAAAACAACTTTAACTGGTTTATCATCACCATCTACATTATCATCTGTTGAATCATCTGCATTTGCATCATCAGAATCTGAATCACTGTCGTCTGAATCATCTGCATTTGCATCATCAGAAGAATCATCATTATCATCTTCAAGTAATTTCTTGAACTTATTATAATGTAAAGACTCATTTGATGCATTATCATCTGTATCAGTTGAATCATCTGAATTTTCATCATCAGAAGATATATCATCTGCATTGTCATCTGTTGACTCACTATCATCTTCAGAATCATCAGTTTCATCATCTTCATCTTCAAACTCAATAGCATCATCTGGAACACCAGCATCTACAAGAGATTGCTTAAGCTCATCTGCTGCTGCTTGATTTGCAACTGTAATTACAACACGTGATAACTCAACTTCTTCATCTGTATCTGGATTTTCATCTGTAGATGAATCATCAGCTTTATCCGTTGAACTATCATCTGCATTATCAGCATCATCACTTGCATCATCTGAACCTGTTGGATCTACTGGTAATGGTTCCAATGGATTATCTTGTGTTTCTTCATCCTCATTCAACTTAAGACCTTTAGCTTTAATTAATTTCTTATATGTTAAACGGTATGTAAGTTCTTCATCAAGAATATTCATTAACTTTTCTTTATTAAGAATTGAATCACGAAGTTCTCTCTTTGTTGATTTAGAAGCAGACTCATTCAAAGACTTATAAGATTTCATAAGTTTTGTATGCTGTGCTTTAACGGTATTTAACAATTCAAGAAGTTCTTTTGCTGTATATTCTGTAATATTCTTACCATTAATAGTTTTCTTCTCATAAAGATTCTTCTTACCAGACTTCATTGCTTTACGAATGAACTCAAACTTCTCTGAACCAATTGATTCCTTTAATGCAAGAAGTTCTCTTCTTTTCTGTTGAAGTTTTGCGTTTTTATTAACAGGTTCACTCTTAGCTTTATTAATTGCACGATTAATAATAGATTCATTAAGTGTTGTTTTCTTTGCAGATTTTACAATATCCTTTGTGGTAAGTCCATTCTTTCTCATCTTCAATGCTTCAGAAAGATTTACAAGACGTTTACCATTTCTTCTCTTTCCTGGACAACATCCTTTCTTTTTCTCAAGAAGCTTCTTTCTTTTTAAACGACGATCATTCTTTGATTCATAGCACTCAAACTCTTCATCTTCCATGCATTCATCAAATTCATCATCTGAATCATTCAAAGAATCTTCATCTGCAAATTCTTCATCTGCATCTTCATATGTCTCATCATAAAGATCATCATCATCATCAAGTTCACCTTCTGCATCCATATCTGCATATGCATCATCTCTTGCATCCAATGCATCTGGATCATTAGGATCTACCTCATCATAATCTGGAATCATATCATCATAATCATCTTCGTCATCAAGATAGTCATCATCAATAGACTCATCCATATCTACATAATCATCACCATATTCATCCTTCATATCATCAATAGCTGTATCTCTTGCATCATCATCTTCTGGAATATCAAGCCATTCACCTTCATCATCAAGGCCATAGTCTTCATCCATATCTTGATAATCATCGCCATACTCATCTTCCATATCTGCTTCAGCTGCAGCACGTGCATCATCATCAGACTCTACATCGTCAAGTTCATCATCTGCGTCGTCATATGTAAAATAAGTATCAACATCATCAATATTATATTCGTCTTCAAAAATATCAATAATATCATCTTGTGTAAGTCCGTCAATTACCATATATACGGTATCTCCATCCTCTTCCTTTGATACTGTAGCGTCTGCATTCGTATCTTCAATATGTGTAGCCAAATCATCCATATTACCTTGAAGTTCAGGATAATCATGAACAAGCTATACAACATCAATCTTTACAGGAAATGCATAACTTTCATTAAGTTTTCTTTTCATATTATATAAATAGAATTATTTTCTTTTTTATTATTTATCTTATTGAAAAATTACTATAAATTAACTTAAATTAATTAATTTATTATAATATTCTTTCAATAATTGTTCACTTATTATATTATTACTCAACATATTGATATATGAAGTTTTAAATTCTTCATAATCTTTATGTTTTATATCATTTCTTATCACAGTTGATGAAACACATTCATTATTATATTCATCATCTCTATTTATATAATGAATTGGTTCTATATTTGCATTTATATATATAGTTTTAATACCTATATCTTTATTATAATATTTGCCATTAATTGAATAAAGATTACAAAATTCTTCTTTACGTTTTATATCTGTTCCTTTATCTGATGTAACTAAACAGAATTTATCATTGTTCAAAGAATTTCCAACATCATTATAACATTTTCTAATAGGTGCAGGATATTCAGATATATTCACTTTTATTTCTGTATTATATAAATCTGATAATTTATCTTTTATACTATTTAAAAACCAAAGACTAGAATCTGCTGTTATTGAATCTCTATCTTTATATGAAATATAAATACGTGCTTCATCAATATGAACATTATCTGTATTAAAGATATGTGACCTTAATATAGATAAATGTCCATCATGAAATGGTTTAAAACCACCCGGAAATAATAATATATTTTTACTCATTCATTTAATTTTTTAAATACCACGTTTACCAAATTTAGAAGTATCAATACCAATTAAATTCTTTAATGATATACCTCCTAATTTCTGCATTTCTGCAAAAGTCTTTAATATAAACTTGACATTTTGATTAAATACAACAAAAACAACATCTTTTCTTATTTTTGATGGAATTAATTTAAGTTGTTCCCAACCTGTATCTTCACCATCTGTAAATACAATTATTGTTGTATGTTTCTCTCCATTATCGTAATAATATGGTTTCTTAAGTTTTGTAACACTTATAGTATTACCAGGAATATCTGTACCACCAGAACCACCACGATCTCCAAGAAGTTCAAGACGTTTCTTTATAGGTGTCTTAATATTCCACATTGCTACATTTTCAGGAAGAATACGGCCTGTTGTAAAATATGCTCTGGCAGAATTCAATACCTTACATGTTTTCTCCATTGTACAAATTTCCTTGAATATCTGATAGAATATTCCATTTCCATTACCATACATAGAACCTGAATTATCTATAAGATAAAATATATTAGCCGCATTGTTTTCTTCAAATGGAACTTTCTTATATGGATTGAATCTATCATCACGCCATGATTGTGACATTGTTCTTTTCGAACGTTTCATTTGTGTTCCCGCTTCCATTGCAGCTGTGAAATGTTTTCTTAACTTTTGTTTCCAGTTAGCCAATGATTGCATATTCTTTAATTTATCTGCAATATCATTAAGTTTATTTGCTAAATCAGGAGAAATATTTCTTAACTGATCCATGTGTTCTTCATTATACTTTCTTGATAATTCTTTAGGATCACATGTTAATTCTTCAGCTGTATAAGGATCACCAGATTCTTTTGCAATTTCTGCCATTTGTTCTTGTGACAACATATCGGCGCCACCAAATGTAGAAGATGTAGTAGTATCAAATTCTTTACCTTCCAATTGTTTCTGAACTTCTTCCTCATTAGGTCCCGCTTGCATATCTCTATCGATTTTATTTTTCATATCATCAATAGCGTTCTTGACATCCTTACGCGCTTGTTCACGTGCAGCTTTTTCTTCTGCAGACATTTGTCCAGAATTTCTACCGGATTTTGAATTGCCAGTTGAACCTTGATCAGACATATCACCATTCATTGATGAACCATCATTATCAGACGAACTATTACCAGATTGAGAATTACCTCGTTCATTTCCTTGTTCTCCTGATTGATTTCCATTACCAGTTTGTGAATCATTTCCTGAATTATCTCCTTCTTGATCATCACCTGAACCATTACCATTCTGATTATCATCTGAATCTTCATCACCACTACCAGAACCTTTACCCATTGCTTTATCTAATTCTTTCTTTACTTCATCATTATAAGCATCTTGATATTCACTAGATTTATTTGTATTATCAGGCATTTGATCCATACCATAATCAGACATTGTATCTGGATCAGCTGCACTTAAATCTGTATCATCATAATTTGATGAACCTCCTTGTTGACTACCGTCGCCAGATTGCTGTTGTCCAGATTGACCTGACTGATTTCCAGAATCACTTTGACTTCCAGACTGACTAGATTGTTCACTCTGACCTTGTTGTCCTGATTGTGATTGACTTCCAGATTGTCCTTGTTGACCATCTTGCTGTCCGGATTGTCCACCTTGTCCTTGTTGCTGTTGTGAACTACCACTACCTTGACCTTGTTGTCCTTGCTGTTGTTGATTATTAACAGGATTTTGATTAATAGGTTGATTTGGTGTAGAAACCTTATTATAGAAATAAGCATCAAAAATTAATTGCCATGGTTCCATTCGGAATCTATCATCAAATATACCCTCACATTCTGCAGTTGCACCTGCAAAATATTTAGGAATTTGTTTTTCAAGATCTCTATTAATCTCTGCATCCATGGCAATATTTGCCAATTGATGATTCTTTCCTCCTTGTGTTTCTGTTTTTCTTTCAGCTTGTTCTCTATGTCTATATATTTGATGATATGCCTCATGACAAATAACATATAATACTAAACGTGCCATAGTAATAATTCTATCATTAGACGACATGCGTTTACCTTGTGCAAGCATTTCCTTTACTTGTCCTTTTCCTTTATATAAAAGTTGTTCAGCAAATATAGGATTAAACGCAATACGTACACCATCACTTGCCGCAGTATCAATATTAAATGTCCATAAAATAGGTTTATTAAATCGTCCAAGAATTGGTCCTAATTCCCTTGTACTTGCAGCTTGCGTCTTTGCCATTTCGCAAAATTGAGCAATCTCTGCAGGAACTATTTCCTCTTCTGTTTGAACACCGGTTATTGCATCAGTTATCTTCACTTTTACAGGAACACGCATTTTAGCAACAGGTATTGCCATACCCATATCTGCCATTGTTTTCCCTTTATATAACTTTCGTATATCAATACTCTTCTTTTTCATGAGTCTTCCCCATAATCCTTGAAGTTCTCGTTGTTTTTCTTCAGCAGTCTTCAACTTAATACCCATTGTTTGTTTAACAGTATTATTTGAATATGCTTCATATACTCGAGTTTTATTAGTTTTTAACTTTACTTTTACCATATTAAAATACGTTAAAAATTCTTTTTATTATTTATTGTAAAAAGAAAAGAGTGAATATAATTCTAATAAATTATACTCACTCTCTTTATATATTGTTTATTTATCTAACATTATTTCTTTGCTCGTGATTTAGCGTTTGAACGAGTCTTATTAAATTCATAAGATTCAGATCTTGCCAAAATATTCATCGCAGGTAAAATTGGAACTTTAGATTCTTCTACTTGATTTTCATGTGCAATAGATTTAAGATCAGAAGATTTCTATTGTCTAGCATTCTCTAACGCAATTTTTGTCTTTCTAATAGCTACTGTATTAATGAATTCCTTACGAAGATCTGTATCAATATTATTAATACTATCAAACAATGTTGTATTCATATTATGAGCGATACTACCAATTTCCGTTTGAATACTAATCTTAGCAATCCATGATGCAAAATGTGCATAAAGTTGAGCAACACGAGAATTAACCAATGAATTAACCTTATTACGTAATGTATCCATATCTGCTAATTCATTCTCATCAAATAACAAATTAATAGATTTACCATTAATATTAAATGAATATTCCTTGATAAGATTCTGTGCTTCAGCAGCAACATCAGAATCTGACATTGGTTTTGCTTTCTTTAATGCTTTCAAATCTGCTGCAACATCATCTTCAAGATTACCTGGATAAGATGCGAATACTTGCATTGGTAATTCCTTTGCAATACTAGAAATACACTTCCACTTAGAATATTCCGAAGTTGCATATTGATCAACAGATAATGGTTTTCTATCATCATCATCTTGATATTCCTTAGGCATACTACCAGTTTCCCAAATAGTATCCATAACATCTGGTGTAAATACCTTAGCATATTCATTATATGTTTTCCATGCACTCATAACAGGACCGGTTGCTGTAGCACCATTTGTACCTGTATCATCACCAACCATATCTCTCATGTTATCAGTGAAATAATTCATGAAGATATTATAACGTCCACGAATACCTGTTGCAGTTCCAGCAGGATCTAAGTCATCAATACCACCATGTTCTTCTACCCAATAATCCCAATAATCATCATCAAGACCATTCAATGCATCTTGAAGAACATTAGGAAGAATACCACCATAATATTCCTTGTATGTATTACCTTCATCATCAGTCTTTTCTTCTACAGATTGATCAATTAATTTCTGATAATATTCTTTACCTGAAATACCATCAGGATTTTCATCAAATAATTCAATTAATTCATTCTTATAGAATGGACCTACTGTATTAGCCCATGTACGAGGAGTAACCATTCTCTTAGTACGAAGAATAACTTCCTAATTAAGAACATCCTGAATAGATGATAAAGAATCTTTATCATTTTCATGTGCTCTCTTATCTGCCTCTGGATTCTCAAGCATATCATCATAACCACCGTTTGCAATAGTAGAATACCATACATAATCAGGAGATGCTTCAATGAAGTCTACAATAAATGGAGGTACATTTGCCTCATGTGTCAATGGATCAACTGAACGTGCCCAAGTAATCCATTCGTCCTTAGAAGGAACATATGTATAATGGATAAAACGGTTTGTCTGCGCAGCAGTTGGGAAATATCTCTTATCTTCTGAATCTGCTTCACCTTCATCAATAGATCTATTAGAAGCAAGAACAAATCCCCATTTAGATGCAACAACATAATTATCACCAAACTTATGATCATTTACGATACCCATGATAATATTCTGAACATTAGGTTCAACACGTGAATATTCATCCATAAATACAACACCACCTTCAAATGGATGTCCGTTAGATGCAGTGATTTCACCATCATCATCAGTTGCAAGGAACTTACATGTATTACAGAAATAATCGCGACGTTTCTTTTCCTCTGGATCAGAAGTATTAAGATATACTGGAAGCCAGTTCTTAGGAGTATCAGTAAATCCTTCTCTCTTATATTTCTTAGGAACACTTGTTCTATCTCTCTTCTAACCAAGTTCTACACCATAATCAATTTCACGTGTAGAGTCACGAGGTAATGTCCAGTTTTCAATAGTATAGCCAGCAAGCATAATAACTTCAAGATTCAAGTTAATTGCCTTATATTTAGCATTAGCCATATCTTTGATAGTTTGCTTAATAATTGCAGTTTTACCAATACCTGGAGCACCCCAAATAAGGAATGGTACAACATCTGAGTGTCCGCCAAGAGGCCCAGAAATTTGATTCTTAATATTAGTCTTAAGCTTGGCGATTAATTGTTTTGAATTAACAGCGACGCCGAAATGACTAAACCCTTTACTGTCCTTTACTGCATCATATGAATAAACTGCTTCATTCAAAGCCTTATGTAATTTAGATTCTTTATAATATGTTTCATTTACATACTTAATAGATTCTGTGATAGTCTCATCTGTTGTACCAGCACGCTTAATAACACGACTCCAATAATTAACAATATTTTTCTTATCATTAGCAATACCTTCTGCGAATGCTTGATCAATAGATAACCCACCAACTCCAGCGGTAGATTTAAGAGAAGCAGATGGCGCGAAATAAACACCTTTAGGTAATTGATGTTTCTATGCCATGATAGCAAGATTACCGACATTATTAAGAGACCAATTAATAACAGCATCTGTTGTCTCATCAATAAGTGCAATAAATCCCTTTACTTTATCTGTAATATATGAAGCTACTTTCTTTCCGTATTCCTTAATCTTATCTAAGAAACCTTCATTAATTAAAATCTTATTTAATGGAATATTGTTCTCTGTGTAATTATCATCAAAACGCATTGAACAAGTATCGTTAGACTCGTTAATCGATAAAAGAATACCGTTAATCTTATACTATGTACCATTTACACAATGTACAAGAGTAGCAGGTATATTTAACTTAGTTTTTACCATATTTTGAAAATCAAAAAATTATTTTTTATATTTATTATAAAAAATGGATAGTATTTTGTAATATCCATTTAATATTATTAATATAATTATTTCTTATTCTTAAAAATATCTATATCATTATCAATTCCTGTTTCCATAACAGCTTTTGATTTACTTGATGAAACTACAGTATATTCAATATCCGATGTATTACTGATAAACCATCTACCAGGATAACGTGCACACAAATCTTTATGTTCTCTTACAATATCAAGCATTCGTTCCTGACTCTTCTGAAACTCACTTCTCAATACTTCAACACTTTCCATAATATTCTTATAGAGAGATGAATCAAATTGAGGATTTGCCTCGGTAATCCACTTCATAAGTGAGCCATCATTTGCATCATAACGTTCACTCATAATATGTGTATAAATACTATCAAAACTCTCTGCATACTTATCACTAATTTGTGCTTGTTGAGAAATAGTTTTCCACATACGATCATGCATGCCTTCAATCTTACCTCTCTGTGCTTCAGCTTCATTTCTCAATGAAATCTCCTGATTATTATAAGAGAAATACATTGATACTCCAGAAATTACAAAAATTCCAATAATAATTGAAACAATAATAATTGCAATCTTTTTCATTTTTCTAAATTATTTGTTAAATTTATTATTAATTACCATAAACTAATGTATGAATATCTTCATATGTAAAACCATTTGTTGATATATTATTTAATGATGGTTTTACTTTTCTAAAATCTATTTTATCCATACATATAGTAGAATAATTTATAGTATTATAACTTCTATTCATTTTACATTACTTTTTTATAAAATACATTTCCTTCTTCTTCAAATCCTTCAATAGAAGCAATATCATAATCTGTATATTCTTTTCCATCAGAAAAATCTGTTAACTTTCCATTTTCTGATTTAATAAACCCAGATACTGTCTCATCACCACATGGATGAATTTCAAATACACCATTAATTTCTTTAATATCTGAAATACTTCTAACAATATTATCTGTATTCATCTTATTGTTGATTAACGTTTTTTTATTATTAATATTATAAAATTCCATAATTTTATTATTAAAGTTTCTCTACTACAAGTGATAAATCATCAATTACAATTCCTTGTACATCAAACTCAATCTTATTATCTTGAATTTTCTTAACTGTTAAAACTTCATAATTATAATATATTTTATCACCTACTTTAAGAGATGAAACAGATACCATTGTTGATTCACCATAATTATGAGTATCCTTTCTAAATTCAGACATACCTTCTACTGGAATAGGACAAATAGCATCAAAATGATCAATAATATAATCTTTACTAGTATTACCAGAAACAATAGTAACACCTCCAAAGCCTTTCTGTAAGCCTAGATACATTTTTACAGTAGACATTTTATTAACATATTCTGAAGTTTTAATCCATTTATTCATAATTGTATATCTTTTTAATTGTTCAACTTATTTGTTTATTAACAATACAAAGATACACAATTATTTCCAAAATAAAAAATTATTCATAAGAATTTTCATAATCTTTTAATTTTTCTTTCGCATATTCTATAGTTATATGAAATTCTTTTTCATTAGACGCCGGTAAATTATACATTGCATCATCCATAAGATTCTCTACTATTCCTCTTAACCCCCTAGCGCCTAATTTATTCTTAATGGATAACTTAACTATATAATCATAAACTTCATCATCTATTATAAGTTCAATACCATCTAATTTAAACAACTTCTTAAATTGTTTAATAATAGCATTTTTCGGTTCTGTAAGAATTCTCTTCAAATCATCTTCAGTTAAAGGATTAAGATATGTAATAATAGGAAGTCTACCAATTAATTCAGGAATCAAACCATAATTCTTTAAATCTTCCGCATTTACATATTTAAATATGTTTTCTTTATTATCAGAAAAATATTTCTTATCCTTTGATACAAATCCTAATGTAGATTTATTAACTCGTCTCTCTATAATTTTATTCAAACCAACAAAAGCACCACCACAAATAAATAAAATATTTTTTGTATCAACCTCTACCATTTTAGCATCCGGGTGTTTTCTTCCTCCCTTTGGAGGAACATTTACAACAGAACCTTCAATTATTTTAAGTAATGCTTGTTGAACGCCTTCACCTGAAACATCTCTTGTTATAGATGGATTTCCTCCGGATTTCCTTGCAATCTTATCAATCTCATCAAGAAATACTATTCCGTGTTCTGCTTTCTTAACATCATAATCACATGCTTGGAGAAGTCTTGTGATTGCAGTCTCAACATCATCACCAACGTATCCTGCTTCGGTGATAGAATTAGAATCCACTATACTAATTGGTACATCTAACATTTTAGCAATAGACTTAACCAAAAGTGTTTTACCAGTACCAGTGTCTCCCAAAAGTATACAGTTACTCTTCTCAATCTCTACATCATCAAATCCTTTTTGTTTAATTCTCTTATAATGATTATAAACTGCAACTGCTAACCTTTGTTTCGCTTTATCCTGACCAATTACATATTGATCCAAAAATTCTTTAATCTCTGTAGGTTTTTTTACATCATCCTTATGAAAATTATCATCTGGTGGTAAAAACTGTGTATTATGATTTACTATACTCAAATTCATATTGTAAATCTGGTCACAACATTCATTACAAATACTTCCATATTCACCATTAAAAAGTAATGCAACTTGGTCTTTCGTCTTACCACAAAATGAACACTTATTTTCTTTTTTATTTGTATCTTTCTTTTTTTCTGCCATATATTAATTAAAACTAAAATCTTAAATAACAACAAATATTATATTATATTATTAGGTTATTGTTTACATTTATAAATAATAAAAATAACCGGTTAATTAATATATGAAAACTATTAAAAAGTCTTCAGTTAAAAATAAAAATATAAAAGGTAAAATTGGTTAGGATGGTGGTTATTATGTTGATAATTGTCCAGTCTTAATTCCTAAGGAAAATATTAAGTTTTTCACCGCTATGCAAAAAGCATGCTCAGTAAATCCTTATGGAAAATATGGTAATGCATGTAATGTTAAATTATTGTGATAATAACTAATAAAACATAAAACTCGAAATTTGATACAATATCTCTCCTGCATCGCGTCAAAATCTCTTTACCTTATAGTTATTAGTCTTAATTAAAAATAATGTGATACAGAGAGAATTTTATTAAATAATAATTTTCATAAAATAAAAAAGAGATTAATAAGTTTTGTTTATTGCTTATTAATCTCTTTACTTTTCTATTTAATATAATTTCATTAAAACTTCAAACCATGTATCATTTCAAAAACCTTAATCTTATTATTTATGCCAATATTTGTGTTTATATACTAATATATAAACAATTATTTCTTGTTTCATAGACACTCTACTTTTTAGTATAATCATTAGTAATGATTTAGTCATCCATAGTTGGTATCTCCGCAAGCGTAAATTCGGGTAAATATACACCTATTATATTTTAATAATTTATTTGTTTTAATCCTTCTGCTAAAATATTTAATGAAGCATTATAATCTCTATCAATCTCTTTACCACAATGTGGACATATCCATTCTCTCTAACTTAATTTTAAATCTTTATAAATATGTCTACAATTATGGCAAGTTTTAGATGAAGGATAGAATCTATTTATTATAACCAGCTATTTTCCATACCATCTACATTTATATTCTAACTATTTTCTAAATTCAAATAAAGATAACTCTTGAATAGATTTAGCAAGTTTATGATTAGACATCATACCATTTACATTTAAATCTTCAATACAGATAACTTGGTTCTCATTAACTAGTTTTGAAGTGATTTGATGTAAATATGTATTTCTCTAATTTTTTATTTTCTCATGAACTTTTGCAATTTTAATTCTAACTTTATTCCGATTATTACTTCCTTTCTATTTCTTACTTAACAACCTCTATAATTTCTTTAATTTCTTTTCTTGATTTCTATAGAAATGTTTATTTTCATATCTATTTCCATTAGAATCAACGATAAAATCTTTTATTCCTAAATCTAAACCTATTACGGTATCTAATTTTTCTTTTTGTATAATATTATAATATATTAAAATAAACAAATAATATTTTTCTGTAGAAGTTTTAATAAGCGTAATTGAATGTATTTTATTTTGATTATGATTTAAATATATTTCATCTTTTTTAGAACATTTAAATAATATATTCTTTAACTATTTAATTAATGTTATCCTATTACCATTAATTTTCTTCTTTTTAAATTTAAATATAGTTCTTGTAAATCTACAACTTTGCTTAATATCTTTCTTTGATTTGAATTTAGGATAACCATTATGTAATTTAAAGAAATTATCATATGCTTTAATTAAATCCTACATTGATTGCTATAAACACATAGCATATACATCATTTAAAAAAGTATATTCATCTTGTTTTTTTAAATTAGTCAAATATTTACCTAATTGTGTCCATGATACAACTTGTTTATTCTACTCATACTATGACTTCTTATAATCCAATAATTTATTATATATAAGTCTACAACAACCTAACTGTTTAGAAATAAATTCTTTCTAAACATTATCAGGATATATTCGTATTTTAATATATTTTAACATAATATTTTTTAAAATTTTAAACCATGTATCATTTCAAAAACTTTAATCTTATTGTTTATACCGTAAATAATATTATCAATAGTTGAGATGGTATCTTTCATATATTTACAGAAATTATCCAATAAATCAACTGATTCTTTTTCTGCTGATAACTGAGATTCAATCTGTAAATTAATAGCACTTTCATTCGTATATCTAATTCCAGATGAACCTGATTTTAAAGCTAAATAAATTCCTGATGCTTTAGACTTATAATCTCTCGTTTGCTTTTGTAATATCTTTGCTGTTCCATAAAATAAGTCTATTGCTTCTTGTCTCTTTAAATAAACTTCATTCATCAAACCATCAATAGATTTCAAATCTTTCATTCGTTCATTTAAATTCTTAATAATATCTGTCCACTTATCTTGAAGATTACTCAATGAATTTTCCAATGAATTTTGTTGTGAATTAACATTATTATTCTGATTAGTTTGTTGAACTTGATTATTATCTATAGAATTATTATTTTCTGTTACTACTTCATTTTCTTTATCCATAAATCAAAAGTTTATAATAATACTTTATATATTATATCATTTAATAAAAATAAAGTTTTATTCTCAAAAAGAATTTCAATCAATAAAAAGAAAGAGTCAAAGAAAAAGTTTTCAAAAAGAAATCATAAATTAAACTTAAATAAAAATTGATCCTATAATATTTATCTCTCTAAAAATCTATGTTCAAAAAGAAAGTAGGCAAAGAAAAAGAACCAAAAAGAAATTAATTTTTCAAATCTAAATTTAATTTTCTTTATTTAATTTCTTAAATATCTATCATTACCTTAATATCTTAATATTAATTATACTTCACTTTTCAAAAAAAGTCTACTTTTTGTTTAAATATTTTTAATAATTTTTAAAAATAATTTATAACTTATTGATAATCAATATATAATTTTTATTAATTTATACAAATTCTAAATAATATTTAATTAAAATAAAATATTTTTACAATTTTCCATGACTTACCTTACTAAATATTAAAAATAAATATAAAAATTAATTTTAAACTAAATTTCTTTATATAATTTCTTAAATATCTTAGATTCTCAAAATACCAGTATTTATTTTACTTACTTTTGAAGAAAAAGTCTACATTTTT